>Ga0315336_1000075_pt1 | contig 517644 bp, 490 predicted proteins | sample ASW5metaG_FD_204512 | JGI IMG/M metagenome (GOLD analysis project Ga0315336, IMG submission 204512) | Ammonia-oxidizing marine archaeal communities from Monterey Bay, California, United States - ASW #5 | ecosystem: Environmental > Aquatic > Marine > Intertidal zone | place: USA: California...
TGATGCCCGGCGACAACTGCACCATGGAGGTGGAGCTTATCGTTCCCATCGCCATGGAGGAGAGCCTGCGTTTTGCCATCCGCGAGGGTGGACGAACCGTCGGTGCAGGCGTCGTCGCATCCATTATTGAATAAGGAAAATGAGCGCGCGTTCTTCGCGAACGCGCATCTTTTTAATGTGAGTGAGCCAAATGGTAGGCCAAAACATACGCATCCGACTGAAAGCCTTCGATCATCGAATTCTCGATGTGTCGGCTAAGGAGATCGTGAACACCGCCAAGCGCACCGGCGCGGAGGTGCGTGGTCCGATTCCGCTTCCCACTCGGATCGAGAAGTTCACGGTCAACCGCTCGCCTCATATTGACAAAAAGAGCCGCGAGCAATTCGAGATGCGCACTCACAAGCGCCTGCTCGATATCATCGATCCCACCCCTCAGACAGTCGACGCGCTGATGAAGCTTGACCTGGCTGCGGGCGTGGACGTCGAGATCAAACTCTAAGGCATGTTACGGGAGAGATTTGGGAGATAATGGCAATGCGATCAGGCGTCATAACCCAGAAACTTGGCATGACCCGCATCTTCACCGATGTCGGCAAGCAGGTGCCCGTGACCGTTCTCCGGCTCGACAATTGTCAGGTCGTGGCCCAGCGCACCGACGAGAAGAACGGCTATAGCGCGGTCCAACTGGGCGCGGGCAAAGCCAAGGTGAAGCGCACCTCGCGCGCCGAACGTGGCCATTTCGCCGTGGCCAAGGTCGAACCGAAGCGCCGCATGGCGGAATTTCGGGTCAGCCCGGAAAACCTGATCGACATCGGAGCGGAGATTACCGCCGATCATTTTATCGAGGGCCAGTATGTGGACGCCTCGGGGGTGAGCATCGGCAAGGGGTTCGCGGGCGCCATGAAGCGCCATAACTTTGGCGGGCTGCGCGCCTCCCACGGCGTGTCGATCTCCCACAGGAGTCACGGCTCCACCGGCCAGTGCCAAGACCCGGGCAAGGTTTTCAAGGGCAAGAAGATGGCGGGCCAGATGGGCAACCGGATGGTGACCACGCAAAATTTGAAGGTGGTGAAGACCGACGCTGAACGCGGCCTGATTATGGTTCAGGGCGCGGTGCCCGGCGCCAAGGGCGGTTGGGTCATGCTGCGCGACGCCGTTAAAAAGCAGGCGCCCGACGATGTGCCGCTGCCCGGCGGATTGCGCGGCATGTCGAGCCAGCAGGCTGGCGAACCAGATGAAGGCGCCGCCGAGGAACCAGCAGCCGAAATTGCCGAGATCGCGATCGAGGCGCCGGTGGAGGTCCAAGTGCCTCAATCCGATACTCCGGCCGAAGAGACCAAGAGTGAATAATGAAAAACGACGTCACAACAATTGATGCCAAGAGTGCGGGCACCGTCGAGTTGGCGGAGTCGGTGTTCGGTCTCGAACCACGCGTCGACATCCTGCATCGCATGGTGCGCTATCAGCTCGCCAAACGGCGTGGCGGCAACCACGCCACAAAGGATCGATCGCAGATAACCGGCACCAACGCCAAGATGTACCGCCAAAAAGGTACTGGACGGGCGCGCCACGGCAACGCCAAGGCGCCGCAGTTGCGCGGCGGCGGCAAGGCCTTCGGCCCCAAGCCAAGAAGCCATGCCACCGATCTGCCGAAAAAAGTGCGTGCGCTGGCGCTTCGCCATGCGCTCTCAGCCAAGGTCAAGGCGCAGGAACTTGTCGTGCTCGACAAGGTCGAGGCGAAAGACGCCAAGACCGGTGCGCTGGCCAAGAAACTCGACAAACTCGGCTTGCACTCGGCATTGATCGTGGGCGGCAACGAGATCGATAAGAATTTTGGTTTGGCCGTGCGCAACCTGCCCAACATCGATGTGCTGCCGGTCCAGGGCGTCAATGTCTATGACATTCTACGGCGCGACAAGCTGGTGCTCACGAAGGAAGCGATCGAGTCGCTGGAAGCGAGGCTCAAATGAGACAAGCCGACGCCTATGACGTCATCGTCTCGCCCGTGATCACCGAGAAGGCGACGATATCCAGCGAGCACAATCAGGTGGTTTTCAAGGTGCGCCCGAAGGCGACCAAGCCCGAGATCAAAGAGGCGGTCGAAAAATTGTTCGGCGTCAAGGTCAAGGCGGTCAACACGTTGAATCGCAAGGGAAAACGGAAGATGTTTCGCGGTCGGCCCGGGCGTCAGAAAGACGTCAAGAAGGCTATTGTCACCCTTGAAGAGGGTGAAAGCATCGACGTGACGACGGGGCTTTGATCACCATGGCATTGAAAACATACAAACCGATCACGCCCGGACAGCGCAATTTGGTGCTGGTCAATCGTTCGCACCTTTGGAAGGGCGAGCCGGTCAAGACTCTGACCGAGGGTCTGACCAAAAAGGCCGGTCGCAACAATCTTGGGCGCGTGACCGCGCGCCGCCGGGGCGGTGGCCACAAGCGGCTTTACCGCAGGGTGGATTTCAAGCGGCGAAAATTCGATGTACCGGCCACGATCGAGCGGTTGGAATACGATCCCAACCGGTCGGCATTTTTGGCGTTGGTGCGTTATGAGGACGGCGAGCAGTCATACATTCTCGCACCCCAACGCATCGCGCCAGGCGACACCGTCATCTCCGGCGAACATGTCGACGTCAAACCGGGCAACGCCATGCCGCTCGCCAACACGCCGATCGGCACGATCGTTCATAACGTCGAGATGAAGCCCGAGAAGGGCGGTCAGATTGCGCGCGCCGCCGGCACCTATGTCCAGCTGGTTGGCCGCGATGCCGGCCACGCCATTCTGCGGCTCAATTCGGGCGAAATGCGCATGGTGCGGGCCGAATGCATGGCAACCATCGGCGCGGTGTCAAATCCCGACAACTCGAACATCAAGCTCGGCAAGGCGGGCCGCAAGCGCTGGTTGGGCAAACGGCCCTCGGTTCGCGGCGTTGCCATGAACCCGGTCGATCACCCCCATGGCGGCGGTGAGGGGCGCACATCGGGCGGACGGCATCCCGTTACGCCATGGGGCAAGCCGACCAAAGGCAAGCGCACCCGCTCGAACCACTCGAGCGACAAGTTCATCGTCCGCAGCCGCCATTTACGCAAGAAGCGATAGGGAGACTCCACGGTGTCACGCTCAGTATGGAAAGGTCCCTTTGTCGACGGCTATCTGCTGAAAAAAGCAGAGATGGCGCGGTCTGGCAGATCGAATGCCGTGATCAAGATTTGGAGCAGGCGCTCGACCATTTTGCCCCAGTTCGTCGGTCTCACATTTGGCGTTCACAACGGACAAAAACACATACCTGTTCTGGTTACCGAGGACATGGTCGGACATAAATTTGGTGAGTTTGCGCCGACGCGGACCTATTACGGCCACGCCGGTGACAAACGGGCGCGGCGGGCCTAACCCATGGGTAAGTCGAAAGCCACGCGCAAACTCGCCGACAACGAAGCCAAAGCTGTGACGCGAATGCTTCGCATCTCGCCGCAGAAGCTGAATCTGGTCGCACAGATGATCCGGGGCCGCGGCGTAGCCCAGGCGCTTGCCGACTTGAGTTTTGCACGCAAACGCATCGCCAGCGAAGTGAAGAAGACGTTGGAGTCAGCCATTGCAAACGCCGAGAACAACCATGACTTGGACGTCGATTCACTGGTCGTGTCCGAAGCCTACGTTGGCAAGAACTTGGTGATGAAGCGTATGCGGCCGCGTGCAAGGGGGCGGGTCGGGCGCATCCAGAAACCGATTTCGCAACTGACCGTGGTCGTGCGTCAAATAGAGGAAGCAAGCTGATGGGACAAAAAGTCAATCCAATTGGATTGCGCCTCGGCATCAACCGAACGTGGGATTCGCGTTGGTTTGCGAGCGGTGCTGAATACGGTCAGCTGCTGCACGAGGACCTGAAGATCCGCGAGCACATACTTGGTCACCGCACAGGCGCCGGGATTTCCAAGGTCGTGATTGAGCGTCCTCATAAGAAATGCCGCATCACGGTCCATACCGCGCGTCCAGGTATTCTGATCGGCAAAAAGGGCGCCGACATCGAAAAACTCCGCAAACATCTGGCCTCGATGACGGATTCGGATGTGCATCTCAATATCCTCGAAGTGCGCAAGCCTGAGGTCGATTCGACCCTTGTCGCAGAGGCGATCGCCCAGCAGCTCGAGCGCCGCGTTGCCTTTCGCCGTGCCATGAAACGCGCAGTTCAATCGGCAATGCGTCTTGGCGCTCTTGGAATTCGGATCAATTGTTCGGGGCGACTGGGCGGTGCCGAGATCGCACGCATGGAGTGGTATCGCGAAGGACGCGTGCCGCTTCATACCCTGCGCGCCGATATCGATTACGGTACCGCGCTCGGCCGCACCGCCTACGGCATCATCGGCATCAAGGTGTGGATATTCAAGGGTGAAATCATGGAGCACGATCCAATGGCCCATGAACGCCGCGCCAGCGAAGCTCAAGAGGGCGGGCGCATGCGCCGTGATGGCCCAGGACCGGGGGCTGGGGCTTAAGGCCGCCGGGACGAGAGAACCATGCTGCAACCTAAACGAACAAAATTCCGCAAGGCCCAGAAAGGTCGGATCAAGGGCACCGCCAAGGGTGGGTCGAGCCTCAATTTCGGTGCTTATGGGCTGAAGGCGCAAAAGCCCGCCCGCATCACCTCTCGTCAGATAGAGGCGGCCAGGCGTGCCATGACGCGGCAAATGAAACGCGTCGGGCGCGTGTGGATTAGAATTTTTCCCGATGTGCCGGTTTCGAAGAAGCCGACCGAGGTCCGAATGGGCAAGGGCAAGGGCGCGCCGGAGTTTTGGTGCGCCAAGGTGAAGCCGGGTCGCATCATGTTCGAGATCGATGGTGTCAGCGACGCCATCGCACGCGAAGCGTTGCGATTGGGCGCTGCCAAATTGCCGGTGAAGACGCGGGTGGTAGCGCGTTTTGGCGACGTTTGAGACGCGCAAGGGTGATTGGCTATGAAATTAAGTGACATTCGCGACATGACGATCGATCAGCTCGATGACGAGCTCATCAAACTCAAGAAGGAGCAGTTCAATCTGCGCTTTCAAGGCGCGACGGGACAGCTCGAGAATACGGCGCGGATGCGCCAGGTGCGCCGCAATATTGCGCGCGTTCTGACTATAGCGCAGCAGAAACGCACCGAAGCGGCAGCTTAGGCGCAGGACGAGGATACGATGCCAAAACGAATTTTGCAGGGGACGGTGATCAGCGACGCCAACGAGAAGACGGTGGTCGTGCGGGTTGAGCGCCGGTTCACCCATCCGCTGCTCAAGAAGGTTGTGCGACGCTCCAAGAAGTACCACGCCCACGATGCCAGCAATGCGATCAAGGTTGGGGATAAGGTACGCATCGAGGAGTGTACGCCGATTTCCAAAAACAAACGCTGGGTGGTGCTCGGCGCCTAAACCTTGGCGCTGCACGAAGTGAATTGAAGTGAAGAGGCGGAAGCCATGATTCAGATGCAAACCAATCTCGATGTCGCCGACAATTCCGGCGCACGCCGGGTGCAATGCATCAAGGTGTTGGGCGGCTCGAAGAGGAGATACGCATCCGTAGGCGACATCATTGTGGTGAGCGTCAAGGAAGCGATTCCACGCGCTCGCGTCAAAAAAGGTCAAGTGTTGCGCGCCGTGGTCGTGCGTACAGCCAAGGCCGTACACCGGGCCGATGGCAGCATTATCCGCTTCGACCGCAACGCCGCCGTTCTGGTTAGCCCGCAGGGCGAGCCAATCGGCACCCGCATTTTTGGACCCGTGACGCGCGAGTTGAGGGCAAAGAACCATATGAAGATCGTTTCGCTCGCCCCGGAGGTTCTCTAGATGCCCAGGGTAAAGATCAAAAAGGGTGATTTCGTTGTCATGCTGTCGGGGCGCGACAAGGGAAAGAACGGCGAGGTTCTGAAAGTGATGCCGCAGGAAAACCGCGCCATCGTTCAGGGCGTCAACGTCGTCAAGCGGCATCAGCGGCAGACGGCTGATCAAGAAGCCGGCATTATTTCGAAGGAAGCGACGGTCCATTTGTCCAACCTGGCAATCGAAGATCCCAAGGACGGTAAAGCAACGCGCATCGGCTTTAAGACATTGAAGGATGGCCGCAAGGTTCGGTTTGCCAGGCGCTCGGGGGAGACGATCGATGGCTGATGCTGCATACGCACCAAGGCTGAAGCAGCACTACAACGACGTGCTGCGCCAAGATCTCATCAAACAGTTCAACTATCAGAACGTGATGCAGGTGCCCCGCCTTGAAAAGGTGGTGCTCAACATGGGTATCGGCGAGGCTGTCGGAGATTCCAAAAAGATCCAAACAGCCGCCGACGAATTGATGCTGATCGCTGGTCAGAAACCGGTGATAACGCGGGCGCGCAAATCGATAGCAACCTTCAAGCTCAGGGAAGGCATGGCAATCGGGGCCAAGGTCACGCTGCGCAAGAACCGCATGTACGATTTCATCGATCGGTTGATTACGATCGCACTTCCCCGCGTGCGGGATTTCCGCGGATTGAGCCTGAAAAGTTTCGATGGGCGCGGCAACTATGCGCTGGGTATCAAGGAACACATCGTGTTCCCGGAAATCGACTACGACAAGGTAGACACGATTTTGGGTCTCGACGTCGTCGTGTGCACCACCGCAGTTAGTAACGACGAGGCGCGCGCTCTGCTGAAGGGGTTCGATTTCCCGTTTCGCGAACCCGCCCCACAGAAAAATGAGACCGAAGCGGCGCCAGAGGCGCCGGCCGAAGAGCCGGAAGCCGCGCAGGCTGCTGCGGAAAACAACGATACGCAGGAGCAGACCGATGCTCCCGGCGAGGAGGAGTAAATGGCGAAAAAGAGTTCCATTGAACGCAATCGCAAGCGCGGCCGCATGGCAAAAAAATTCAGCGGGCGGCGCGCGCGATTGAAGGAGATCGCAAACGACCGGTTGTTGCCGGCGGAAGACCGCTACGCAGCTCGCCTCAAATTGGCTCAGCTTCCGCGCAATTCGTCGCCGTCCCGCATCCGCAATCGCTGCGATCTGACCGGCCGGCCGCGCGGCTATTACCGCAAAATGAGAGTTTCACGAATTGCGTTGAGAGAGCTCTCATCCCAGGGCCTGATCCCTGGAATGATTAAGTCGAGCTGGTAGGAGACGCCGAATGACGATGACCGATCCTTTAGGCGATATGCTTGCTCGCATTCGCAACGCCCAGATGCGCAATAAGTCGAAGGTCTCGACGCCGGCCTCCAAGCTGCGCGGCCGGGTACTGGATGTGCTCGAGGAGGAAGGCTTCATTCGCGGCTACGCTCAGGTCGAATTTGACAACGGTCGTGCGGAATTTGAGATCGAACTCAAATATTTTGATGGCGAACCCGTGATCAGGGAGTTGAGGCGTGTGTCCACGCCGGGCCGCCGGGTCTACTCTTCAGTCAAGGGCTTGCCCACTGTGGCCAATGGTCTCGGTGTTTCAATTCTGTCTACACCGAAGGGCGTTATGTCGGATTCCAAAGCGCGGGCGGAGAACGTCGGCGGCGAAGTGCTTTGCAGCGTCTTTTGATTGTGCGCTTGGTGCGTGAAGAAAGGAAAGTGGGTCAATGTCGAGGATAGGAAAACGGCTGATAGCCATTCCAGACGGTGTTACCGTCAATCTCGATGGCCAACAAATCGCGGCCAAGGGACCGAAGGGCGAACTCTCAATCGTGTTGGTGAAGGAGGTCACTGCCGAGGTGGGCGATGACGGCATCACCATTGGACCCAAGGAGGACTCAAAGCGCGCACGTTCAATGTGGGGGCTGACGCGCTCGCTCGTTTCGAATGTCATTACGGGCGTTACTGAAGGGTTCACAAAAACGCTTGAAATCAATGGTGTAGGCTATCGAGCTCAGGTTCAGGGCAAAAACTTACAGCTGACTCTTGGCCTGAGCCACGACGTCGCTTATGCGATTCCGGACGGAATAAAAATCGAGTGCACCAAACCGACGGAGATCGTCGTTTCTGGAATCGAGAGACAGAAGGTTGGGCAGGTTGCAGCCGAAATCCGGCGCTACCGCCCGCCCGAACCTTATAAGGGCAAAGGCATCCGCTATGCGGGTGAGTACGTTTTCCGCAAGGAAGGCAAAAAGAAATAACGGAGTGGGCGAATGGGTGCCTCGATTGATAAAATGCGTCGGCGCAAGATGCGTGTCAGGCGCAGCCTTAAAAGGGCTGCGAACGGAAAGCCGCGCCTGTCCGTTCATCGGTCATCGCAGCACATCTATGCTCAGGTGATAGACGATGCGAACGGCCGAACGCTGGCTGCTGCCTCCAGCATGGACGGCGAATTGCGCAAGTCGCTTGCCAAGGGCTGCGACAAGACAGCGGCTGCGAGCGTCGGCAAGATGGTTGCAGAGCGAGCGATTAAGGCCGGGATCAAGGAAGTGATCTTTGATCGTGGCCAATATATTTATCATGGCCGCGTGAAGGCCTTGGCCGATGCTGCCCGCGAGGGCGGCCTCAGCTTCTAAGGCGTGGTCCGGGAAGGAAAGAGAACGTGGCACGAAACCCCATGAGAAAACAGGACGATCGCGACAATGAATTTGTCGATAAGCTCGTCCATATCAATCGCGTCGCCAAGGTCGTCAAGGGCGGCAGGCGGTTCGGCTTTGCCGCGCTTGTGGTGGTCGGCGATCAGAAGGGCCGTGTCGGGTTTGGTAAGGGCAAGGCGCGCGAGGTGCCTGAAGCTATCCGCAAGGCGACCGAGTTGGCCAAGCGTAGCCTGATCCGTGTGCCGCTGAGGGAGGGGCGCACGTTGCATCACGACGTTACCGGCCGTCATGGAGCCGGACGCGTGATTTTGCGCGCAGCCCCTGCCGGCACCGGCATCATCGCCGGCGGTCCGATGCGCGCGGTGTTCGAAACACTCGGCGTGCAGGATATCGTGGCGAAGTCATTGGGCAGCGCCAATCCCTACAATATGGTTCGTGCGACGATCGATGCGTTGAAGCAGGAAGACAGTCCCAGAGGCGTTGCCGCCCGGCGGGGCAAGAAGGTGAGCGATATCGTTTCTCGCCGTCGTGACGGTGCGGGCGACGCCGCGGCCGCGACAGAGGCCTAGCGGCGGCGTAACGGAGATTGAGGGCGAAAGCGCATGGCAGAGAAGAAGAAGGCAAAGACGGTGACCGTCGAGCAGACGGGCAGTCCGATCCGCAGGTCCGGCGATCAGCGCGCAACCCTCGTTGGGCTTGGCCTGAACCGCATGCACCGGCGCCGCACGCTGACCGATACGCCCCAGGTGCGCGGAATGATCGCCAAGGTTGCTCATTTGGTGCGTGTGGTCGAAGATAAAGCTTAGGCTGAAAGGCAGAAACTCATGCGTCTCAATGAGTTAAGGGATAATCCAGGTGCCACGCGGGCGCGCAAGAGAATTGGGCGCGGACCGGGTTCCGGCAAGGGCAAGACTGCCGGTCGCGGCCATAAGGGTCAGAAGTCACGCTCGGGCGTGGCGATCAAGGGATTCGAAGGCGGCCAGATGCCGATCCATCGTCGCCTTGCCAAACGCGGCTTCACCAATATTTTCAAGAAAGATTTGAACGAGGTCAATTTGGGCCGAATTCAAAGTGCGATCGACAAGAAGACGCTTGATCCGAAAAAAGCGGTGACCGTAGAGGCGCTTCTTGCGGCCGGCATCATTCGCAGGGCACGCGATGGCGTGCGGGTCTTGGGGCAAGGCGAGATCAAGACAAAACTCACATTTGAAGTGACCGGTGTTTCGACCGGCGCACAAAAGGCCATTGAAAAGGCGGGCGGCTCGGTGACCCTGGTGGAGATGCCCAAGCGCTCGCCAAAGAAAAAAGAGACGCCAGCGAAGGCAAAGTCACCGGAGACCAAAGCCAAGACGCAACCACAGGCCGAGGCGCCGGCCAAGACCGAAGAGGCCAAAGAGCCCGCAAAGAAATCGGCAAAGACGCCTGCTAAGAGGCCTGCCGCCGCCAAAAAGGCCGCGCCGGCGTCTAAGCCCGCGACGAAAACAAAGAAATAGGACCAGAAGCCCGCGGGCCGGTAGGGCCCGTGAGATTTAGCTAGGACGCCCATGGCATCAGCCGCCGAACAGCTCGCCGCCAATCTCAATTTTTCTGCCTTCGGTAAGGCCGAGGAACTGAAAAGGCGTCTCTGGTTTACTCTGGGTGCGCTGCTGATTTATCGGCTGGGAACCTACATCCCGATTCCGGGCATAAATCCGCAAGCGTTGGCGGATGTTTTTCAGCAAAATCAATCGGGTATCCTGGGCATGTTCAACATGTTCGCCGGTGGCGCCGTCGGCCGCATGGCGATCTTTGCCCTCAACATCATGCCCTATATCTCGGCCTCCATCATCATCCAGTTGATGACGACCGTTTCGCCCCATCTCGAACAACTGAAGAAAGAGGGTGAACAGGGGCGAAAGCAGATCAACCAATACACCCGCTACGGCACGGTGTTTCTGGCCACCATGCAGGGCTACGGCATAGCCGTTGGGCTAGAGGGCGCCGGCAATGTGGTGATGGATCCAGGTTGGTTCTTCCGCATTTCGACGGTCATTACGCTGGTTGGCGGCACCGTTTTCCTAATGTGGCTTGGCGAGCAGATCACGGCACGCGGCGTTGGCAATGGCATTTCTCTTATCATTTTCGCAGGCATCGTAGCCGAATTGCCGTCAGCCCTGGTAGGCACGCTGGAGCTTGGCCGGCAAGGCGCGCTTTCTGCGCCATTGATGGGCGCGCTGCTTGCCATGTCGGTCATCGTCATCGCCTTCATCGTCTTTATGGAGCGTGCCCAGCGGCGCCTGCTGATCCAGTATCCCAAGCGCCAAATGGGAAATCGCATGTTTCAGGGCGATTCCTCTCACTTGCCGCTCAAACTCAACACCGCAGGTGTCATTCCGCCAATTTTTGCCTCATCCCTGCTGTTGCTGCCGATAACGGTCGCCAACTTCTCCAGCGGCCAGGGCCCCGAATGGCTGACAAGCATCACCGCTCTGTTGGGCCGTGGACAACCGCTCTACCTGATCCTTTACGTATCGATGATCGTCTTTTTCGCGTTCTTCTATACGGCGGTCGTCTTCAATCCAAAGGACACGGCTGACAATTTACGCAAATATGGCGGCTTCATACCGGGCATTCGGCCTGGTGAACGAACGGCTGAATACATCGACTATGTGTTGACGCGCATCACGGTGTTGGGCGCCGCATACTTGGCAATCGTCTGCATTTTGCCGGAGTTTTTGATCTCCTATGCGGCCGTACCCTTCTATTTCGGCGGGACGTCGCTGCTGATCGTCGTCAGTGTGACCATGGACACCGTCGCCCAAATTCAGAGTCATTTGCTCGCCCATCAATACGAAGGCTTGATCAAGAAATCCAAGCTGCGCGGATCGAGGCGAAGGTGAACCTAATTCTATTAGGCCCGCCTGGTGCGGGTAAGGGGACCCAGGCAAAAATCATCGAGACGCGCAGCGGAGCCAATCAACTCTCGACCGGCGACATGTTGCGCGAGGCCGTGGCAGCGGGCACCGAATTGGGGCTGAAGGCGCAGGAGGTTATGAACCGCGGCGAACTCGTTTCCGACGACATCGTCATTGCCATCATTTCCGATGCCATCGATACGCCCGACTGCGCCCAAGGTTTCATATTGGACGGCTTCCCGCGCACCGTCGCTCAAGCCGATGCGCTGGAAGGCTTGATGGCCGAAAAACATAAGGCATTGGACGCAGTGGTCGAACTCCGCGTCGACGATGAAAAGCTTATCAAACGGATCACCGGGCGTTTTACATGCGGCAATTGCGGCGAGGGCTATCACGATGAGTTCAAGCTGCCGCGCAACGAAGGCGTGTGCGACGAATGTGGCAAAAGCGACTTCAAGCGACGGGCTGACGACAACGAGGAAACCGTGAGAAAGAGGCTTGCGGCCTATCACGCCCAAACCTCGCCGCTCATCGAATTTTACAGCGCCAAAGCCAAGCTCATATCGGTGGACGGCATGAAAGACATCGACGATGTGGCGGCGGAAATCGAAGCGAAACTAGCGGCAATGTGAGCGCCAATTTATCGTGCTGGTGCGTGTATGACAGCGGTTGACGAAAAGCCCGTGAATCCGCTACATAAGCGCATCTTTGTGTTGGAAGAACAGATCGGTCCGGAAGGTTGTGTCGACCTCCGGTAACCGGTCTTGTCGCGTTTTGGGTAACTGCAGTCAGACGTTATCTGCAGAAAGCCTATAGAAGTTAGGCCGGAAAGCCCGGCATGTTGGATTAGACGCGCGGATGCGCGGAACAATTTGGTCTGGGCCGTCAATCGCTGCGGTGCCCGAAATGACGGGTAGCCCGCGGTTCGTGACGCGGCGTCCAGGCCACCGAAGGAGATGCGATCGTGGCCCGAATTGCCGGCGTCAATATCCCGACCAATAAGCGCGTGGAAGTGGCATTGAGCTATATCCACGGTATTGGCGACACCTTTGCCAAGGAAATATGCCAAAAGGTGAGCATTCCGGCCGAACGCAGGGTCAACGAGCTCTCCGACCAGGAAGTGATTCAGATCCGCGAAGTCATCGACCGCGACTATCTCGTGGAAGGCGACTTGCGGCGCGAAGTCTCTATGAATGTCAAACGGCTGATGGACCTCGGCTGTTACCGGGGTATGCGTCACCGTCGCGGTCTGCCGGTTCGCGGTCAGCGCACGCACACCAACGCGCGCACGCGCAAGGGTCCGGCACGGCCAATTGCAGGCAGGAAGAAGTAGGTCGCAAGAAAGTATCTTCGACCAAACGAGAGTGTGGGGATGGCAAAGGAACGAACGCGGGTTCGCAAGAGCGAGCGCAAAAATATTTCGTCGGGCATCGCACATGTCAGCGCGACGTTCAACAACACGCTGATCACCATCACCGATGCGCAGGGAAACGCGATTTCCTGGTCGTCGGCCGGATCGATGGGCTTCAAGGGCTCGCGCAAATCGACGCCCTATGCCGCCCAGGTCGCAGCCGAGGACGCCAGCCGCAAGGCGATGGAGCACGGCATGAAGAATTTAGAAGTTCAGGTTCGCGGACCTGGTTCGGGACGCGAATCTGCATTGCGCGCTCTGCAGGCGGCGGGCTTTACGATCACGTCTATCCGGGACGTTACACCTATTCCCCACAACGGCTGTCGTCCTCGCAAGCGTCGCCGCGTGTAAAACCTAGTCGCCCTGGGTCAATTGTGGCCGCGGCCCGTGAATACACACGAGGATCGCCCCGGTCGTAATTGCTCCCACCGCTCAAATCCAATGAGGATTCCGAGGTGCTTCAAAAAAACTGGCAAGATCTGATCAAGCCGTCAAAGCTTAAGATTTCCGGCGGGCTCGATCCCGAGCGCACGGCCCAAGTGGTGGCCGAACCGTTGGAGCGTGGCTTTGGCATGACGCTGGGCAACGCCCTGCGCCGCATTCTGCTCTCCTCCCTGCAAGGGGCGGCGATCACATCCGTGCATATCGATGGCGTGTTGCACGAATTCTCCTCGATCGCCGGCGTGCGCGAGGATGTCACCGATACCGTCCTCAATATCAAGGAAATTGCGCTGCGCCAACACGCCGATGGCCTAAAGCGCATGGTGTTGAAGAAGGAAGGCCCATCTATCGTCACCGCCGGAGATATCGAGGCGGGCGCCGATGTGGACATCCTCAACCCCGATCACGTGATCTGCAATCTCGACGAAGGCGCGTCGATCCGCATGGAGTTCACGACGCAGACGGGCAAGGGCTACGTTCCAGCCGAGCGCAACAGGCCCGATGACGCGCCCATCGGCCTGATTCCCGTCGACAGCCTCTATTCGCCGGTTCGCAAGGTCTCTTACCGGGTGGAGAACACCCGCGAGGGTCAAATCCTCGACTACGACAAGCTGACCATCGATGTCGAAACCGATGGCTCGATCCGGCCTGACGATGCCGTGGCGCTCGCCGCCCGTATCTTGCAGGATCAGTTGGCGATATTCGTCAACTTCGAGGAGCCTCAGAAAGAGGTCGTCGAGGACCGTCAGCCGGAACTCGAATTCAATGCCGCGCTGTTGAAGAAGGTGGACGAGCTGGAGCTTTCGGTACGCTCTGCCAACTGCCTGAAGAATGACAACATCGTTTATATCGGCGATCTCATTCAGAAGACCGAGGCGGAGATGTTGCGCACGCCGAATTTCGGCCGCAAGTCTCTCAACGAGATCAAAGAGGTACTTGCGGGCATGGGGCTTCATCTCGGCATGGAAGTGTCGAGCTGGCCGCCCGAAAACATCGAAGAGCTGGCTAAGCGCTTCGAGGATCATTATTAAAGCAGGCGGGGCGGCCTGGCCGCACTCCTCCTCCAATTTGGAGAAACGTAAATGCGTCATCGCAGAGCAGGCCGCAGGCTGAACCGCACGTCGAGCCATCGCCGGTCGATGTTCGCCAATATGTCGGCGTCCCTCATAAAGCATGAGCAGATCGTCACCACGCTGCCGAAGGCCAAAGAGCTCAAACGGGTCGCAGACAAGCTGATCACGCTCGCCAAGCGTGCAGACCTCGGGTCCAGACGTCTGGCCGCCGCGCGCATCCGCGACGAAGGCATGGTGAAGAAGTTGTTCGACGTGCTCGGCCCCCGCTACAAGGACCGGCCGGGTGGCTATACGCGGGTATTGCGCGCAGGCTTCCGCTATGGCGATTCGGCGCCGATGGCGGTGATAGAACTGGTCGATCGCGACCTCGAGGCCAAGGGCCAGGATTCAGGCCCGACCCAAGAGCGCGAAGAGGTGGAAGAGAGCGAAGAAGCCGCTGCGGCATAATTGCGCGCGCCCAAGCGCACTTACACAGCCATAGAGAACAAAAAAGCGGCCTCCAAATAAGAGGCCGCTTTTGTATTTGAGATCAGAGGCTTATCGCGTCTTAGTTCATCGACTCTTTGACAGAGTTCAAGCCGGCATCGAAGACCCCTTTGATGGTCTTTTGAGCCTCTTCGTCGCTGACGCCCTTGGCGTCGAAATTGGCGTTCCAAGTGATCTTGGTCATGGTGCCGTCTTCGTCAGCCTCAACACCGATCGTGGCGTTGTAATTGGCGACTGGAAGCGGGCTTTCGGTGATCACATAGCCGTAGCTCAGGTCACCTTCGGCCGTTCGCTTTTCTTTGATCTTGCCGCCGTCGCCGGTGGTGAGCATGCGCCATGTGTCGCCGTCGACTTCGCTCATTTCGCAGGTCTCGATCACGGGATGCCAGTTGCGAATGGAGCACCAGCCGCCAATCTTTTTCCAAACGTCGGCGGGTGCTGCCTTGACCGTCACTTCCTTATTGACCTCGATGGCCAAAGCGCCGCCGGCTGACGCGAACGCGATCCCCAAAGCTGCGGCAGTGCCTACTAATACGTTACGCATGAAAACGTCTCCCTTGAATTCTGGTTGTGGGCGCAATGGTAACAGGCGGGCCCGGAGAGTCGACTCGATTTCACCGCTGCCAAGCAGCTTGGTTACCGGCGAATCTCTGGCCCACAGGCAGTCTTCTCATAGCCCAAAGCTAAGCGTATATCTTGCCAGCTGATTCAGGCGTGAATGTGCTTAGAGCGCAAGGAAGCAAAAACATGGGTGATACGGTAGCGGCACGCTCAATAGCGGCCGGTTTTATTTGGCTCGCGATAGTTTTAGCCAATTGCGCGATTGCATCTGCTGAGCCCGTCGTGCCGCGCACACGTGATGAAATTGCGCGTTCGTTTTCGCCAATCGTCAAGCGCGCCGCGCCAGCCGTCGTCAATGTCTATGTGCGCCATAAGGTCAAACAGCGTGTCTCGCCCATCTTCAACGATCCATTCTTCCGCCAATTCATGGGCCGTGGTTTCGGCATTCCGCGCGAACGGATACAAAATTCGCTGGGTTCGGGTGTTATCGTCAGCCCGGAAGGTGTCATCGTCACCAACAACCACGTGATCAAGAGCAGGGGCGAGGCCGAGATCAAGGTTGTGCTGTCGGACAAACGCGAATTCAGCGCCAAACTGGTTCTCGAGGATGAGCGCACGGATTTGGCGATCCTGCGCATTGAAGACGCCGGCCGACAATTCCCCTTTCTTCGCTTTGATGATTCCGATGCGCTTGAAGTGGGCGATCTGGTGCTGGCGATCGGAAATCCCTTTGGCGTGGGCCAGACGGTAACAAGCGGAATCGTCTCGGCGCTTGCGCGCACGCGCATCGGCATCTCCGATTATCAGTTCTTCATCCAGACCGACGCCGCCATCAATCCGGGCAATTCCGGTGGCGCATTGGTCGATTTGAACGGCAATCTGGTGGGTATCAACACGGCGATATATTCCCGCAGCGGCGGCTCGATCGGCATCGGCTTCGCCATCCCGTCAAACATGGTGCGCCTGGTGGTGAATTCGGCCGCCCAGGGCGGTCAGGTAAAGCGTCCCTGGTTGGGTGCGAAGCTTCAACCCATCACCCCCGATATTGCGGACTCGCTGGGTCTCGACCGCCCGGTAGGCGCGTTGGTCAAACACGTGCACAAGGCCGGTCCGGCAGAAAAGGGTGGTCTCAAGGCCGGTGACGTGGTCATCAGCGTCGGCGATAAGGAGATCACCGATCCGCGCGCGTTTCGCTATCGCTTCACGACCCGGGCCATCGGTGGCGCGGTTAAGGTGGCCGCCATGCGCGAAGGCAAGCGCTTTGAGACCGACATCGCGCTGATCGCAGCACCCGAAGACCCGCCGCGCGATGCGCGCAAATTGAGCGGCCGCCACCCATTTTCAGGCGCCGAGGTGGCCAATCTTTCGCCCGCCTTGGCCGAAGAGCTCTCGTTAGGTGAGGATGCCTACGGCGTTGTCGTTCTCAAAATGGCGCGCAACAGGCGGGCGCTCAGATATAACGGCGTTCGGGCCGGCGACATCATCGTCGCCGTCAACGACGTCAAAATCAAAACAACAAACCAACTCGAGGAAGTGGTGACGGGAAGCGCACGGTACTGGTACGTGACGTTGAAACGCGGCCCAAGGCTCCTCAAACTGCGGATTGGCGGCTAGGATTGGCCCCATGGCATCACTTTTCGAAGCCGCCAAGCTCGATCAGGACGCCCCCCAGCCGCTCGCTGATCGGTTGAGGCCAGCTTCGCTTGATGAGGTCGTGGGCCAGGATCACCTGTTGGGCGCAGACGGCATCTTGAGCCGAATGATTGCTTCCGGGCGTTTGGCATCTCTTGTGTTCTGGGGCCCGCCTGGAACCGGAAAAACCACCGTTGCGCGGTTGCTGGCCAAGACGGTCGATCTTCATTTTGTACAGTTATCGGCCATTTTTTCCGGCGTGCAGGATCTGCGTAAGATTTTCGAGGCCGCCAAAGCTCAGCGCGAGGTGGGCGAGGGCACGCTGCTCTTCGTCGACGAAATTCACCGCTTCAATCGAGCCCAGCAGGATTCATTCTTACCTCACATGGAGGATGGGACGATCCATCTGATAGGTGCGACGACGGAAAATCCTTCCTTCGAACTGAATGCGGCGCTGCTCTCGCGCGCCAGCGTCTTGACCTTCAAGAGGCTCGATGAGCAGGGCCTCGATCAATTGCTGTGCCGCGCAGAAGACCATATGGGACGCCCCGTGCCCTTAAGGGACGAGGCGCGCATCGCGCTGCTTGGAATGGCCGACGGCGACGGGCGGACGTTGCTCAATCTGGCCGAGGAACTTTATGCGAGCCAGGGTGCTGATTCCGCACCATTGGATATTCAGACTCTGAGTGCGCGCGTTCAGCGCAGGGCGCCTGTTTACGACAAGGGCCAAGATGGCCACTACAACTTGATAAGCGCACTCCACAAATCGGTGCGCGGTTCCGATCCCGACGCCGCCCTCTATTGGCTGGCTCGCATGCTTACAGGCGGCGAAGATCCACTCTACATTTGCCGCCGCTTGGTGCGCATGGCGATCGAAGATATCGGTCTCGCCGACCCGCAGGCGCTCGTGCAGGCCGATGCCGCCAAAAATGCATACCATTTCCTCGGCAGCCCGGAAGGCGAACTTGCGCTGGCACAGACGGTCATCTATTTGGCCATGGCGCCAAAATCAAACGCTGCTTACAAGGCTTTTGACGCTGCCAGCAAAGCGGCGCGAGAAGGTGGTTCGCCGCCCCCGCCAAAACACATACTCAACGCCCCCACGACACTGATGCAGGAAGAGGGCTATGGCGCGGGTTACCAGTATGACCACGATGCTGCGGAGGGCATGTCGGGACAAAACTATTTTCCTGACGATATGAAGAGAGAAAGCTTTTATATGCCCACTGACCGGGGGGAGGAGGTGGATATCGCCGCCCGCCTAAAACGGTTTGAAGAATTGAGAAAGAGTGCGGACCATGGCGGCGAGAGCGAATAAATGAAATTGGTGATGTTGGCCGCCGCCGGCGGCGCAATCGGCGCGGCGGCGCGTTATCTGGCGGGGATCGGCGCCGCGCGCATTCTGGGATTCGGTTTTCCTTGGGGCACGCTTATCGTGAACGTTGCCGGCTGTTTTGCCATGGGCCTGTTGATCGAACTCTTCGCGCAAAAATATTCGGCCACAAACGAGCTCCGCACCTTCCTGGCTACGGGTATTCTAGGTGGATTCACGACATTTTCGGCGTTTTCGCTCGATTTCGCCACGCTGATCGAGCGCAAACAGCACATCGCGGCTTTTGCCTATTTTGGAACGTCGGTGGGCCTATCGATAATTGCGCTTTTCGCGGGGCTCGCCATCGTCCGCACGGTTTTGCAGTGAGCAGCGTAGAAATCAAACAGGTCAGCGGCGATGAAGAAGGATTGCGCCTCGACCGCTGGTTCAAGGCGCATTACCCGATCCTCACCCACGCACTGTTGCAAAAACTGCTGCGCAAGGGACAGATTCGCGTCGATGGTGCGCGCGCCAAGTCGAACACGCGCCTCATGCCGGGGCAAAAGGTCCGGATCCCGCCGTTGAGGGACGCATCCGACCGTCGCCCCCCTCAACCCAGACCCACACCGCTTTCAGCGGAGGACAAATCCTTTATCGAGGGGTTGGTCATTTATGAGGACACAGATGTCGTGGCGCTCAACAAGCCGCCGGGCCTTGCCGTCCAAGGCGGTTCGGGCACGAGCCGTCATATCGATGGGCTGGTCGCAGCCCTCTATCCCAATGCCGAAAAACCACGTCTCGTTCACCGTCTCGACAAGGCGACAAGCGGCGTGCTGCTTCTGGCGCGCTCGCGACAAGCTGCGACCGCCATTGGCAAAGCGCTCAAGCGCCGCGAGGTGAAAAAAATCTATTGGGCGCTTTGTGCCGGTTCGCCGATGCCGCCCGGCGGGACGATCGACGCACCGCTGCAAAAGTCCGGTGGTCGTGGAAAAGAGCGAATGGGCCTGGCCAAAAATGACGCGGAAGATGTCCTATCGGCCGTCACGCGCTACGCCACCATCGAGACCGCGGGGACGGAACTCTCCTGGGTGGCACTCTCACCCGTCACCGGCCGCACCCATCAATTGCGGGTCCACATGGCGGAACTCGGTCATCCGATCGTCGGTGATCGAAAATATGGCGGCGAACAAGCGCTTGCCGCCGGTTTTACCGATGGTCTTTACCTCCACGCGCGCTCAATAGCCTTCCCGACCATGGACGGCAAAGAGTTGGAAATCGTCGCGCCGCTGCCGCCACACATGGAAAAAACGTGGCAAACCCTGGGTTTTGGCGCTGCGCCAGACGATCCTTTTGCCGACCAATAATTGCCCTGAGCAACACGTGGTCTCAGCTGGCGATGGGCCCAAGCGACGTGCCGCAAACAGCGGATTTGTGCGCTTCTTGGGCTGACAGCGAACACCATCTCTCCACAATTTGGACCAAATCTTTGTGCTTGCTTAAATCAGGGTTCCCAGTACACGTCCCAATTCGTTGTGGGGCGCGAGAATCCTGCAGGGGGTACTTCTTTTACAAACACATTGGAGACGATTATGAAAAAGAGTTTGGCGCTCGCAGCTGCGTTGGCACTGCCGATGATGGCTTATTCTGTACCGGCGTTCTCGGCAGCTCATGAAAAAGCTGGCGATGCCCCGGCAGTATCGGAAGAACATAAGGCCACTATGATGAAAGCGTGTGAGAGCGCTGAGGACAAAGGCAAATGCATGTCCGACCAGATGGCCGAGCACGCCAAGGGTGGCATGCACAAGGCAGCCGACCCTGCAACGCCTGCGACTCCCGCAGCACCTGCGGCTCAGTAAACACCAATTGGCCAAGCGGGCGGACGGACCAATCGTCGACCACCCATAGAGCCGATCTGAGTCACCACCTGGTGTTTGTATAACCCCTCGATGGTTTGCTGCCAGATGTGTGAAAAGATATCGGGGAAGGATCTCGCAAGAGGTCCTTCCCTTTTGCATTTGGGCCGGTCATCATCGAAGTCTCGGCGGCAAGGGGCTATCGCGTGCGTCTGATTATTTTCGATTGCGACGGGACACTGGTGGACAGTCAACACATGATTGTCGAGGCGATGACGCGGGCCTTCAGCGCTCGTTCGCTGTCACAGCCCGATAGGCACGCTGTGTTGAATGTCATCGGCCTATCGTTGGATGAGGCTATTGGCCGGCTGGCCGATGGCGCAGAGGCTGGAGACATAAGGCTGCTCAGCCAGGCCTACCGCGCGGCTTTCACCGAACTTCGCAGCGATCCCATGCTTGCCGAGCCGCTGTTTCCAGGTGCGCTGGATGGCCTGCGGGCGCTGGCGCGACAGAGTGATGTTTTTCTTGGAATTGCAACGGGCAAATCACGGCGTGGCGTAAAGAAATTTCTGGAACACTTTGATTTATCGTCATATTTTTCGACCATTCAGACTGCCGACGATGCCCCGTCAAAACCTCATCCCGCCATGATCGATCAGGCCATGGCCGACGTGGGAGCGGAATCAGCCAATACGGTTATGGTAGGCGATACGAGCTACGATATGATAATGGCGCAACAAGCCAGTGTTTGCCCAATCGGCGTGGCGTGGGGTTACCATCCCGCATCGGAATTGGCCCGAGCCGGCGCCCGCACCGTCGTGGCGGATTTTCCCGGACTGGTGGACGTGATAGGGACCCTTTATCCATCGAGGACCGCGGCATAATGGACAGTGCAACCAAATCGGAGACGGAGCGCGTCAAACGCTTTTACGACAAGGCGCAGTCGACGCTGAGCGATGGCTCGTATCAGGTGATGCTGGACGGCGCGCTCGTCCAAACACCGGCCAAGGCGACCGTGCTTGTTCCCTCAGAGAAGCTGGCCGAAGCGCTCGCATTGGAATGGCAAAGCCAAGGCGAATGGATCGAGCATGAGAAGATGCCGCTCACCAAGCTCGTCAATACCGCAATCGATGGCGTTGCGGACCGGCGCGACGTGGTTATCGCCGAAATCGTGAATTATGCTGGCAGCGATCTCATCTGTTATTTGGCCGAGGAGCCCCAGGAGCTGATGATGCGCCAAATGGCTCAATGGGGGCCGGTAATCGACTGGATTGCCCAGGGGTTGGGCGCGCGCTTTGAGGTGGAGATTGGCATCAATCCCGTGGAGCAACCCGCTCCCTCGCTCGAGCGCGTGCGCCAAGTGGTAAGCGACTTCGACACCTTTTCCCTGACCGCGGTTCACGCCATGACGACGCTGACCGGTTCAGCCTTGCTGACGCTCGCCAACATCGCGCAATTATTCGATCTCATCACGGTCTGGCAGTCGGCCCACCTGGAAGAGGATTGGCAGATCGCCAGGTGGGGCCAAGACGCCGAAGCGGTCGAGCGCCGCGAACGGCGATGGCAAGAGATGCAGGCTGCCGATAAGCTATTCAATTATATGCGTTAACCGATCTGCTTAAGCGGAAAGTAACTCGCGCCTGCTAGGTTTGCCGCAAAACAACAATGCGTCAAACAGTGTGGTAGGAGTTGGCATGTCGGTGGCATCCGATATGGCCCCCTATGCGATCATGTATATGGGGCCGGTGATTGGTTTTCTCGCGCTCAGTTCGTTTCTCTGGATCAACTTGACGCTCGATACCGGGCGCAAGCAAATAGCACGCATTATCGTGCGGCTGTTCTGGGCTGGCGCCGGCGCCATGTCGTTGGCCGGCGTGATCCAGGCTCTGGGCGCCATTCCCTATGATGAGCTTCAGCACGTTTATGCGGCATTGAGCGGCGCGGTGATCGGGGCTTCAGGCGTTGTCGTTGTGCAGCACATGGCGTCACGGGACACCGTGAACGCGCGCCATAGCGGTTGAGAACGCAAGCGCACCTCTTCAAGACATTCTACCACCCATCGGCTTGATTGCGGTCGCGACCGAGCGGCGCGAACAGTCGATTTGCTTGAATCAACACGCATGCTATGCACGGACGACGTGTCTCTGTCGCATCAGGGGAGCGGCCCATGAAAGACGTGCTCGATGAACTGGAAGAACGCCGCGCCAACGCGCGAGCGGGCGGCGGCCAGCGCCGTATCGACACGCAGCACAAGCGCGGCAAACTGACTGCGCGCGAACGAATCGACCTGCTGCTCGATGAAAATTCCTTCGAGGAATTCGACATGTTCGTCGAACACCGCTGTGTCGAGTTCGGAATGGAGGCGACCAAGTTTCCGGGCGACGGCGTGGTCACCGGGTGGGGCACCATCAACGGACGCGTCGTTTTCGTCTTCGCCAAGGATTTCACCGTGTTCGGCGGTTCGTTGTCCGAAATGCACGCCAAGAAGATCATCAAAATCCAGGACATGGCCTTGCGCAACCGCGCGCCGATCATCGGCCTGTTCGACGCCGGTGGCGCGCGCATCCAGGAGGGCGTGGCGGCACTGGGCGGTTACGGCGAGGTGTTCCTGCGCAATGTGCTGGCCTCGGGCGTCATCCCGCAAATCTCGGTCATCATGGGTCCGTGCGCCGGCGGCGACGTCTATTCGCCGGCCATGACCGATTTCATCTTCATGGTGAAAGACACCTCCTACATGTTCGTCACCGGTCCCGATGTGGTGAAAACCGTGACCAACGAGGAGGTCACGGCCGAGGAGCTCGGTGGCGCCATCGTGCACACCACAAAATCTTCCATTGCCGACAAGGCATACGAGAACGATGTCGAGGCGCTGCTGCAAATTCGCCGGCTGATGGATTTTCTGCCCTCCAACAACAAGTCCGGCACGCCAGAGCTGCCGACGCGCGATCCCTCCGATCGGGTCGAACCGTCGCTCGACACGCTCATTCCGAATAATCCAAATCAGCCCTACGACATCAAGGAATTGATTGAGAAGGTGCTGGATGAGGGCGATTTTTTCGAAATCCAAGAGGGCTTTGCGCCCAACATCGTCGTCGGATTCGGCCGCATAGAGGGCCGGACCATCGGCATCGTCGCCAACCAGCCCATGGTGTTGGCCGGCGTTCTGGATTCGGACGCCAGCCGCAAGGCGGCCCGCTTCGTACGTTTTTGCGACTGCTTCGAAATCCCGATCATCACATTCGTCGACGTGCCCGGGTTTTTGCCCGGCACCGATCAGGAATATGGCGGTCTGATCAAGCACGGCGCCAAGCTGCTCTTCGCCTACAGTGAATGCACCGTGCCCAAGGTGACGGTCATCACCCGCAAGGCCTATGGCGGCGCCTATGACGTGATGTCCTCAAAGCACATCAGGGGTGATGTAAATTACGCCTGGCCGACGGCCGAAATCGCGGTGATGGGCTCCAAAGGCGCAGTCGAAATCCTCTACCGCGCCGAGCTTGGCGATCAGAAGAAGATCGACAAGCGCATCAAGGATTATGAGGAGCGCTTTGCCAATCCGTTCATCGCGGCCGAGCGCGGCTTCATCGATGAGGTCATCATCCCGCGCAACACGCGGTTGCGCATCATCCGCGCCCTCAACATGCTGCGCGGCAAGCAGGCTGAGAATCCCTGGAAGAAGCACGACAACATTCCGCTTTAGACCGGCTCATCAGGAGTACCCCATGATTGTCACCACCACGCCCTCGATCGAGGGCAGGCGCATCGTCGAGTATCTGGGCCCGGTGGCGGGCGAAGCCGTGCTCGGCGCCAACATCGTCCGCGATTTTTTCGCTTCTATCCGCGACGTCATCGGCGGGCGCGCCGGGGGATATCAGAACGTGCTGCGCGATGGGCGCGAAGCGGCCATCGAGGACATGGTCGAAGAGGCCCGCGATCTGGGCGCCGACGCCATTGTCGGGGTCGACATCGACTATGAAAGCCTGGGCGAAACGAATTCGATGCTCATGGTCTCGTGCAACGGCACCGCGGTCAAATTGGGGTAGATGCGCCGAGCGAGCGGGCGCTGTGTTTGACCCATCGCAATGCGCCACGCATGCGGCAATATCATAGTCATTCGAGTATTGCCTCATCATCAAGGAAACCATTCAAATAGCAACGGGAGCCCGGCATGAACGTCAAGGTTGCCCATGTCATGACCAAGCACGTAATTCTGACAGATCCCAATCACAGCGTTCAAGAAGTGCGTGAGTTGCTGGCTCGTCACCACATTAATGCCGTCCCGGTCGTCGGTAAGAACAGGTCTGTACACGGCATTGTCACAACCACAGACCTGGCCCGTCGATGGAAGGACGAAACGCCTGTCTCGCGGGCAATGAGCCCGATGGTCAAGACGATCAAAGTGGACGCCGACGTACGCGAAGCCGCTCACATCATGCGCACGCACCGTATCCATCACTTGGTGGTGACCGATAAAAACCAGGTCATCGGCATGCTCTCGTCATTCGATTTGTTGCGGCTCGTCGAAGAGTACGAATTAAATCGATGACATCAGTACGGCGCGCCGCGCTGGCCCGCTGCTCGCTTCGATGATAACCCTTCGCCGATGATCGTCAGCCACGAGCACAAGTTCATCTACATCAAGACCTACAAGACGGCTTCGACCTCGATCGAGGCCGCCCTGAGCGAGGTCTGCGGATCGGACGACGTGATCACGCCGGCGAGCGAAGAGCTGATGGGGCACCGCAAGGGGCGGCGGGCGCAGAATTACCGCTTGGAGCACCCTCTTGTTCCCGAGCGCTCCCTTTGGCGCCGGCTTCTTTTGCGCCCCGAACGCCGTTATCACTCATCTGTGGGTTACTACGAGCACATGCCGGCCTGGCGGGTGAGGGCCTATGTCGGCGAGAAAGTCTGGTCGGCCTATTACACCTTCAGTTTCGAGCGCAACCCTTGGGACCGGCAGGTCTCCTGGTATCACTACAAGACCAAGAACAAGGCGCATCCGCCGAGCTTCGAGGCATTCTGCAGCGACCGTTCCCGCGCCTATGTCGAGAACCACTACCTCTACACCATCGACGGCGAGATGGCGCTCGACTTCGTGGGCCGCTACGAAAGCCTCGAAAAGGATTTCGGAACGGCCATGCGGCAAATAGGGTTGGCGGGCAAAATCAAGCTCGGCCTTGCAAACGTGTCGAAAGATCACGGCGCGCGCGATTATCGCGCCTACTACGATGAGCGGACGCGGGCGCGTATGGCCGAGTGGTATGCCGGCGAGATCGAGGCTTTCGGATACGAGTTTTGAACGAGGCGTAGCGCTCGAGCTGATCGCGTCTTTAACCCTGCATCCCGCGCCCGAGTTTACCCTGACGTAAGATGCGTTTAAGAACACAGCACAGTGGTGTTGGGGGAGATGTGCTGGGGTGTTCAATAAAATTCTGATCGCCAACCGCGGCGAAATTGCCTGTCGCGTGATCAAGACGGCGCGGGCCATGGGCATCGCGACGGTTGCAGTCTATTCCGACGCAGACCGCAGCGCGCTGCATGTGGCCATGGCCGATGAGGCGGTCAATATCGGCCCCGCGCCCGCCACCCAGTCCTACCTGGTGATCGACGCCATCATCAAGGCGGCCAAGCGCACCGGCGCCGAGGCCATCCATCCAGGCTACGGTTTTCTTTCCGAAAATGTGGCCTTCGCGCGCGCCCTCGAAAAGGAGGGCCTGACCTTTATCGGCCCCAACGTCAAAGCCATCGAGGTGATGGGTGACAAGATCGAGTCCAAGCGCTTTGCGGCTGAAGCCAAGGTCAGCACCGTGCCGGGCCATTTGGGCGTCATCGCCGACGCCGAGGAGGCCGTCGCGATAGCCAGCGAGATCGGCTTTCCTGTCATGATCAAGGCGTCGGCGGGCGGTGGCGGCAAAGGCATGCGCGTGGCCTGTTCTGCGGACGAAGTCGCCGAGGGTTTTGCGTCTTCGGTCTCGGAAGCCAAATCCAGCTTTGGCGACGATCGCGTGTTCATCGAGAAATTCATCGAGAGCCCGAGGCACATCGAAATCCAGGTCTTGGGCGACGGCAAGGGCAACGCCATTCATTTGGGCGAGCGCGAATGCTCGATCCAACGCCGAAACCAAAAGGTGATCGAAGAGGCCCCAAGCCCCTTCTTGGACGCCAAGACCCGAGCTGCCATGGGCAAGCAGGCCGTGGAACTTGCCCGCGCCGTCGACTATGCAAGCGCCGGCACGGTCGAGTTCATCGTCGACAAAAGCAAAAACTTCTATTTCCTGGAAATGAACACCCGTTTGCAGGTGGAGCATCCGGTGACCGAGCTCATCACCGGCATCGATCTGGTCGAACAGATGATACGCGTCGCTGCCGGCGAGAAGCTGAAATTGGCTCAAAAAGACATCAAGCTTAAGGGCTGGGCGGTCGAGTCGCGGATCTACGCCGAGGATCCATTCCGCAATTTCCTGCCCTCGACCGGCCGTTTGGTGCGCTACCGCCCGCCCCAGGAGGGCACACGACAAGGGCTCACGATCCGCAACGATACAGGCGTCACCGAGGGTGGCGAAATCTCAATTCACTATGACCCGATGATCGCCAAATTGGTGGCCCATGCGCCAAATCGCAATGCGGCAATCGATTATATGGCGGACGCCTTGGACGCTTTCTGTATCGACGGCATCCAGCACAACATTCCGTTTCTTGCCGCCCTCATGCAGCACAAACGCTGGCGCAAGGGTGATCTCTCCACGGCCTTCATCGCGGAGGAATATCCAGACGGTTTCAATTCGCGCGATCCCAACGCCGAGGAGCGCGACCGGCTCGCCATCGTGGCGGCCATGATCGATCATTTGGGCAATGACCGGCGCCGCCAGATCAGCCATCAGATGGAAGGCACGCGGGTGCGCTTTGCGCTCGAGCGCATCGTGCGCTTGGGCGATGAGAGGGTCGACCTCACGGTCATGAGCGGCAATGGCAGTTCCATCGAGGTCGCGCTCGCTGGCGCCAAAGGCAAAGTACGCAAACGCGCCCGTGTAGAGACCGACTGGTGGTTCGGCAAACCAATTTGGTTTGGTCGCGTCGATGGCGAAGAGATCGCAGTGCAAGTGCGGCAAATTCCAAATGGAATGGCGCTGGCCTATCGGGGTTTGAGCTTGCGGGCGCACGTCTACACGCTGCGCGAGGCGGAACTCGCCGCGCTCATGCCGCACAAGGAACCGCCCGATACTTCCAAGATGCTGCTCTGCCCGATGCCAGGGCTGGTTGTCGCCATCCATGTTAAGGAGGGCGATCAGGTTCGAGTCGGCGATCCGCTCTGCGTGGTTGAGGCGATGAAAATGGAAAATATACTGCGTGCCCAACGCGATGGACACGTTGGCGCGGTTGAAGCCGCCCCCGGAGACAGTCTCGCGGTGGATGCGGTTATCATGCGTTTCGAATAACAGCCGAGCGCGGGGCGGTGCCCTATTATTTCGCCTATGGATCGAATATGTCGCCGCAGCAGATGGCCGCGCGTTGCCCTGGCGCGCGCGCTTTGGGAAGCGCCTGCCTCGAGGGCTGGCGCTTTCACATCACCACCCGTGGGACGGCGTCCATTTTGCCCCATTCAGAGCGCGCCGTGCACGGCGTCCTGTGGCGCTGCTCGCACGAGCATGTCCATACCCTCGATAGGTTTGAGGGGGTTGCCTGGCGCAATTATTTTCGCCGACATGTCGCGGTGGAAATTTCCGACGGCAGGTCATTGAGGGCGCTGACCTATGTCAGCGCGCGGCGGTATCCAGGTGTGGCGCGCGCCAACTATATGCTGACGCGGGTCATCCCTGCCGCTATGGCGTTCGATCTGCCGAAAGTCTATCTGGCCGAACTGGAGTCCTGGTTGCCCGCCAGACCTATTGGCGACCGCAAGGCAGCCTATCGCGGCCGAAAAAAATCGACCCGTGCGCCTCGATGAGCAATGGTTACGAGACAACGCGAACCGTGCATGTGCGGATCGAAGGCCGCGTACAAGGTGTGTGCTATCGCGCCTGGGCGAGCCGGCTGGCGCTGCAACTGGGTATGGCAGGGTGGGTGCGCAACCGCCGTGACGGCAGTGTGGAGGCGGTGTTCTCCGGCCCAGGCGATAGGGTCGCTGAAATGCTCGAACGCTGTCGGCAGGGCCCGGCAGATGCCCAGGTCGATGGGTTAAGAATCGTTGACGAAGGCGGCGCCACACCGCATGGATTTGAAATAATCTCCAGCACATAAGGTGCGGAGCCAGCTAAAATAGTGCAGTGACTTCTAAGGCGGACGACGACTGAATATGGACGCAGTGACAAGATCTCGGAAAACCAAGCAGCAACCAGATGCTGCGCCAAACTTCAAATGGCGCTACCGCCTGGGGCTGGTGCTGTTCATCATGTCTTATCCGTTGTTATATGGCACCCTCGTCGCCGCGCCTTTCCTCGATATGACGGTCAAGCAAAAGGCGCTGATGGTATCGATTGGGGGCGCGGTCTCCTACGGCCTCTGGATGCTGAGCTTGCCCTTGCTCGGTCGAGAGGTATTTGAAGTGCTGAAAAAGAAATACGCTGTTTGGCGGCGGTTTCGAAGATTGCAGCGGGGCCGCAATGGCGGGGAACGCAGCTAGCTGCAAATCGCTGCAGCCGCAATGCCCGGGGTCAGCCGGCCCTATTTTTAGCTTCAGTCAATTCTGATTGACCAAGCAATTGGTGGAGATCAACATGGGGAACAAGACTTCGTTTTCGATCTGCGTCCTGTTGGGCTTTGCGCTCATGGGAACAGCCAATACTACCAGAGCAGCTGAGAGCGATGGACTGGGTCAGTCGCTCGGCACCGTGTCCTTTGCCGTTACCTGCCAAGCCCAAGCCGCCAAAGAGATCGAGCGCGGCGTTGCCGCCATGCATCACATGATGTATTCGAGCGCACGCAGCCTGTTCGAGGCGGCGTCCCAACGTGACCCCAATTGCGCCATGGCGCTGTGGGGCACGGCCATGACGTATATTCACCCGCTTTGGTCCGACAGGCCTTCACCGGAGATAATAAAAAAAGGTGCGGAGCTCAGCGCCAGAGCCGCAAAAATCGGCGGGAAATCTGAGCGCGAGACGGCCTATCTCGAAACCATCAAGGTCTACTTCATCGACGGTGCGCAAAAGAGCGAAGAGGAGCGGCTCAAACTCTTTGCACAGGCGTGGGCCAACGTCGCGCAAGCCAATCCGCAGGACCACGAGGCGAAAGCGTTCCACGCGCTTGCTCATCTCTCGACAGCCTCACCCGACGACAAATCATACGCGGTGCAAAACGAGGCGGCGGCAATTGCCGAGCAAGTGCTCGTTGCGGTTCCCGATCATCCCGGAGCCCACCATTACACAATCCATGCCTTCGATTACCCGCCGCTGGCCGAGCGCGCACTGCCGGTCGCTTACAACTACGGCAAGATCGCGCCCGACGTTTCGCACGCGCTGCATATGATGTCGCATATCTTCACCCGCCGAGGCCTGTGGACCGATTCAGTGGAGTGGAACGGCAAGGCCGCTACCGCCGCGCTTGATTTGAGCAAACAGCTCGGTGCGCTTTCGCTGCACTATCCCCACGCCCTTGACTACAAGGGATACGCCCTCCTGCAGCTGGCCCGAGATTCCGATGCCCGCAAGACGGTCGAGGATTTGGCCGAGCTCAAGCCGCCGTTCCACAGCGTCAATCAGAATGCCATGGCCTATGCATTTTCCGCTATGCCAGCCCGCTATGCGCTCGAACGACAAGCTTGGAGCGAAGCCACCGAACTGGAACCACGCACGCCGAAGGGTTTTTCCTGGGTGAAGGACCAAGATCAGTTCGTCGCAATGAGCCATTTTGCCCGCGCTCTGGGGTTTGCCCACGAGAAACGTTTCGAAGAAGCGAAGGGGGAGGTGGCGGCGCTGAACGAGATTCAAAAGGCCGTTGCCGGCCGCAGTGCCTACTGGGCGAAACAAGTCGAGATCCAGAGCCTGACGGCCAACGCCTGGACGACCTATTTGAGCGGTGAAAGCGATAAGGGAATCGCCATCATGAAGCAGGCGGCCGATTTGGAGGCGACGACCGAAAAGAGCGCCGTGAGCCCCGGCGAGGTATTGCCCGCAGCCGAGCTTTATGGCGACATGCTGCTTCTCGAGAAACGAAATGCAGAGGCTGTGGCGGCTTACGACAAGGCGCTCGCGCGATCGCCCCGCCGCTTCAACAGTCTTTACGGTATTGCTCGTGCCCATGAACTGGCCGGCAATTTGGACAAGGCTCGGGAACATTATGGTCAGCTGGCCTCGATGACCGCAGGCGCGCCGGAAAATCGCGCAAAACTCGTAAGCGCACGAAATTTCTTGAAGTCGAATTGAGAGGCCCTGCGGCCAGCGACGAAATCTGTTCCGCACATCAATCGGCGCGGTCCACGAAAATCAACCGCAGAATCGAATTACGTCGCTGAACAATAGAGAAACAGGGTCAGTGCGCGTCGTCAGAATGCGGTTGAAACGCCCACACTGCCGTAGGCACCGCTATCGCCTTGCGTCCCATCGACGTCGGCGTAGCCGCCCGAAAACGTTACATTCAACGGTCCGACATTTTTGATCTCAACGAATGCGCCCAAGCGCTTCTGTTCGTATTCGTCATTGCCCATTAGCAGGCCTTCCGGACCGATGACAAATTGACCGAAATCCTTACCAGTCGCAACCGCGACCAATAGCCGTCATTTGCCGATGAATAGCTGCCGATCAAGTTTGCATGCGTTTGTGTGTCTTGTTCGGCGCTTCAGTTAAGAGGCCAACGCCTGCCCAGCCAGGTCCTAGCCTAAAATTCCGATGAAGCCGGCGGCGAGGAAGACAATCGAAAACAGGCTTGCGAAAAGCACCGCAACCGTGCGCAGCCATTGCCAATGGGCATGTGCGCTTGGTTGCTCATACATGATTACTGCCCCCAAAGCAGAAGGTAACATTATGCGGGTCCAGTCTTGTCGCCAGACCCGCGACCACCACTCCAAACGCATTACCAACCCAGACTGCAATCACTTGATCTGACTGCAGACTGATCGTCAACGACGGTCCGCCTGCGGTGCCGCTTTTTTCTCAAGAGCGTTGCAAATGAACAACAGGTACCTGGGGAAGTACGCATACATATCGGTGAGTTGAATTGAGCTGAGCGCCGCAGGCGTCGTCCGTGCGTCGCGCTGTGGTCAATGCGCTCGCCGGGCTCCTCGTATCTGTGATAAAGTGAGGCAGTTGCCACGGGGCTCGCACGACCGGTCATCTTCCAGGTTGTGGCCGCTGAACGGTGACCAAGCGCCATTCTGTGGATGGCGCGTTAGAGGGAGTTTGCTGCAATGTTCAACAAGAGGCCGCTGGCCGAAGAAGTCGCGCCGGCATCAAGCGATGCCTCCGTAATCGAAGATGGCCTCACATTCACAGGCAACACCGTTTGTACAGGCAACCTCCACCTGGAGGGCGAGATCCATGGAGATATCCGTTGCGCCTTGCTCTCGGTCGGGACCAAGGGGCGTGTGATTGGCAACGTCATTACGGAAGAGATTGTCGTCGCCGGAAACGTAAAGGGCACAATCAGTGCGTTGAACATCATACTAAAATCCGGCTCGCACGTGGACGGAGATCTCACATACAAGTCGCTGGAGATTGCTCACGGCGCGCATTTCGAGGGAAAGTCCAAACACTCGGACAATCCTATTCCCGCGTCCGCAAATGGCGGAACGCCTAAGAAAAACGAGAAAACAGTGACCGAAGCGGGCAATGGCACGCTGAAGCAGCCAAACCAACAGAGTGTGGCGCAACGCGGCAAATGAGCCAGCTTCTAATTTCAGAACCGGTGGCTTGAGCCATTTCCGGGCGATGGAACCTCGGTGATATCAAAGTGGAAGGTGGCGCCTTGGCCGGGTTCAGAGGTGACGTGGATGCTGCTGCCGTGAGCTTCGATTATCGCCTTGCACAGGCTTAGACCCAGTCCCGCGCTGTCCCCAACGCGTCCGTTCGTCATGTCCATTCGAAAGAATTTTTCGAATATCTTTTGATGCAAATCGGCCGAGATGCCCGGACCGTTATCGGTAACCGCCACGCGGATGCGTTCGGCCTGACGGCTTAACGAGACGACGACTTCGCCGCCTTGCGGACTGAATTTCACGGCGTTGGCAAGCAGATTTTCAAGCACTTGCTCGATGCGTCCCGGATCGACATCGACCAGGGCGCGGCCCACCTGGTTGTCGAGCCTGACGGCAACGTCTCTCTTGCTGGCGCTGGGTTCGCTCGTTGTGATGGCTTCGGAAGCTAAGCGGACGATCTTGCATGGGCTGAACTCGAAGCTCATGCCACCCATCTCGATCAGCCGCATGTCGAGCACGTCACTGGCGAGCGCCGTCAGGCGCCCCGCATTGGTGTGAGCCAGTCCGACGACGGTTTTCATTCTTTGCGGCAGGGTGCCGAGCGCACCGGCGCGCATCAGATCAAGAGCGCCCATCACGACAGTGAGGGGCGTGCGCAGCACGTCGACCAACTGCTCGGCCGAGCCTCCGCGTTCACCGCCGAGCCCGCGCTGAAGGACGCTGTGCCGGCGGCTCTGGATAGAGAATTTTTGCAGTCGGCTGAAGAAATCCAGCGGCGCATCGTTTTGCGGAATATTCGTCGCCAGTTCTTCTTCGTCATCGAGAAATTTGATCCCCGCCACTTTCTCATCTTTCCAGACGATCTTGCCGATCACGGGTCTGGCGAAGCCTTCGGGCACGATTTTGATGGTTTCCGGCAAATCGTCGATGTGGCTCGAGACGATCCGGCAGCCGTTTTGGCTGACGTCGCGGATGACGCACTTGATGTCGTATTTGTCGCTAAGATCCGAGGCAAATGCGTGGATCAGCGTCTTTTTACGAGCCCGTGCTCGGCGATCGAGTCTCTGCATATCGAAGATTTCCAGTTCAAGGCGGCCCAGACTACCGCGCAAGCTTGAAACAAGCTTTAACGCGACAAATCGTCTTGGGCGTTCAAACGATGTTTAGGAATGGGGCGGAGGATAGCCGAATATCTCTTCAAAAGAGTCGATCAAGGCATCGTCGACATCGTCCATCGTCGCCCGCACGTCCAAATCCGCCAGGCTCGTGACGCCGTGGCCGCTGATGCCGCAGGGAATGATCGACGAATAGTGCTCCAGCTCGGGCGCGACGTTGAGGGAGAGCCCGTGAAAGCTGACCCAACGCCGAATTCGCACGCCGATCGCAGCAATCTTGTCTTCACGTCCTGGGCCGAGCTCCGGGCGGGCGACCCAGACGCCAACTCGCCCCCGCCGCCGCTCGCCGACGACACCCAAGCGACCAAGTGTGGCTATGATGCAATCCTCGAGCTGGTACACGAAGCCGCGCACATCGCGCCCACGCTGCTGTAGATCGAGCATCACATAGGCGATTCTCTGACCCGGCCCATGGTAGGTGAACTGGCCGCCGCGCCCGCTTCGATGCACTGGAAAACGGTTGGCGTCGATAAGGTCTTGGGGCCTGGCGCTCGTTCCCGCCGTATAGAGCGAAGGGTGCTCGAGCAACCAGACGCATTCGCGCGCCCGACCGCTGCGTATCTCGGCAACGCGCGCCTCCATCTCACCCACCGCCGTCTCGTAGGCCACAGGATCGGAACTGCGCACCCAGTCGAGCGGACCTTCGGCGGCAGCCGACGTATGTGCCAAAATTTGACCGAACTTTACCAACCGGTAACCCCAATCGTGAATTGTGGTCTAAGCGCGCCGCCTATAGCGGCCCGTACAGGGACGCAACATAAAGAGTTTGAGACAAGCAATGAATTTGATCAATTCCGTACCCATCGAACTCACGGTCGTACTCGGCCGGACGAATATGCCGATCAATCAACTGCTCAAGATGGGCCGTGGCGCCGTGATCGAACTTGAGGCGACCGACAACGACGAAGTCCAAATTCTGGCCAACAACACGCTGATCGCCACCGGTCAGGTCGTCGTCCAAGGCGACCGTATCGCAGTTTCAATTACCCACAAGGTACTACACGCAGCCTAGGGGTGTCTGAAGGCGTCTCGTCAGCCGCGCTTGCCGCGCTCCCACGGGTTTGCTACATGAAGCGGCGGCGCCGCCAGCGCCGGAATGTCTCTCCGCGGTCGTGGCGGAACTGGTAGACGCGCAGCGTTGAGGGCGCTGTGGGCTTAGCCCGTGGAGGTTCGATTCCTCTCGACCGCACCATTTCTCCCCTCTCAATTTTTTGACGCTTGCTGGCGCCATCTGAACTCGCCGCTTGGGTGTAGCGTGCCTTGACGCCGCGCCTTAAGCGCAGTTCCTGGACCCCATGCGTGCTTGCCTGAAGCACCACAATTGCCGCTCCAGGCTATCACTATCTTTGATCTGCAAATTGCGAGATACAGAGTGCTGGCGGTCGGTCGAATCGAGACCAAGTTTTGCAGACTGACATTTCCGGGAGCGCGCCATGAGCGAGGCAGTCAGCAAACTCCAGTTGCGCGATTCCGAGGGCGCTCTGCGCACGGAATTCGTCCAAGCGCTGATGGCGGCTCTGCAGGCCCGCAACACGCGCAAAGTGCGCAAGCTGGCCCGTGGCCTGCACGAGGCAGACCTCGCCGATCTCATCGAGATTTTACGTCCTGAGACCCGCGCCGACCTGATTCGTACGCTGGGCAAGGATTTCAAACTGGTCACCTTGAGCGAGCTCGAGGAGCCGGTGCGCGACCAAGTCATCGAGGCACTGCCCAACGAGCAGGTTGCCGATGCGGTGCGCAAACTCGAATCCGACGATGCCGTCTATTTGCTCGAGGATTTGGACGAAAGCGAACAGTCCGACATCTTGGCCAAGCTGTCCGAATCGGATCGCGCGACCATCATGCGTGCGCTCGATTATCCCGAAGATTCGGCAGGGCGCCTGATGCAGACCCAATTCATCGCCGTGCCGCCCTTCTGGTCGGTCGGGCAAACCATCGATCACATGCGTGAAAACGATGATTTGCCGAACAGTTTTTCGGAGATCTTCGTCATCGACCCAGCCTTCCATCTCGTCGGATCGGTTGCGCTTGACCGGTTGCTTCGCGCGAAACGTCCAGTGAAGATCAAGGACATCACCGATCGCGATGCCCACGCCATAGCGGCCGAAGAGGACCAGGAAGAGGTCGCCCGCGAGTTCGAACGCTACGACTTGATCTCGGCGCCCGTGGTGGACGAAGGCGGGCGCATGGTGGGCGTCATCACCGTCGACGATGTCATGGGCGTGATCGCAGAGGAGGCGGAAGAGGACATCTATCGCCTGGGCGGCGTTGGCGATGAATCGATCACCGACACCGTAATGCGCACGACTCAGGGGCGCTTTATCTGGCTGCTGGTGAATCTAGCGACCGCCATCCTGGCCTCGATCGTAATCGCCCAATTCAACGCCTCTATCGAGCAGATGGTGGCGCTTGCCGTGCTGATGCCCATCGTCGCCTCGATGGGGGGCAATGCCGGCACCCAGACTATGACAGTGGCCGTGCGCGCGATCGCCACCCGCGAGCTTGGCGCAGTCAATGCAACACGGGTAATCGCGCGCGAAGCGCTTGTCGGGCTGCTCAACGGATTGCTGTTTGCTTTCATCATGGGACTGGTGACCTATTTTTGGTTTGGCAGGGACGGCTTGGGATTCGTCATTGCCGCTGCCTTGGTGATCAACCTGCTGGTTGCGGCGCTGGCGGGAATTTTGATTCCATTGAGCCTGGACGCCATGGACATTGACCCGGCAATCGCCTCAAGCGTATTCGTCACAACGGTGACCGACGTCGTGGGATTTTTCGCCTTTCTCGGGTTGGCGGCATTGTGGTTGTTTTAGGTTGAGCGGGAGCGGGCCATCAGATGGAGACGGCGACCAAGGTAGCTCTAATCGTCGGCGCCGGTGATTTCCTGGGCGCTGCGATTGCCAAGCGATTTGCGGCGGAGGGCTATTTCGCCTGCGTGACGCGCCGCCGTGGCGAGGGACTTGGCGCGCTGGTGGAGGCCATTCGGAACGAAGGCGGTCAAGCGGAGGGTTATTACTCCGACGCGCGCGACGAGGACCAGGTGGTCGAGCTTGTCGACAACATCGAGCGAACAATCGGTCCAATCGAGGTGTTTGTCTTCAATGTTGGCGGCAACGTAAAATTCGGCCTGCTGGAAACCACCAAGCGGGTTTACACGAAGGTCTGGGAGATGTGCGCGTTGGCCGGCTTCTTGAACGGCCGCGAGGTGGCCCGCGTCATGCTGGCGCGTGGCCGCGGCACGATGATTTTCACCGGGGCCACTGCAAGTCTGCGCGGCGCGGCCGGATTCGCCGCCTTCGCCGGCGGCAAGCACGCTTTGCGCGCACTCGCCCAAAGCATGGCACGCGAGCTGGGACCAAAGGGCATCCATGTGGCCCATGTGGTGATCGACGGGCCCATCGATACGGAGGCCACACGCGAGCTATTTCCAGAGGTTTATGCCTCGCGACCCAAGGACGGCATTCTGCAACCCGAAGACATCGCTCAAACTTATTGGACGCTGCACGCCCAACCGCGTTCAGCCTGGACGCACGAGGTGGACGTCCGGCCCCATGTCGAACCGTGGTAAAGGACAAGCCATGATCCCAAACGATTTTCCAGCGCTTGATTTTGGCCTCGGTGAAACCGCCGACATGCTGCGCGATACGGTGCGCGCCTTTGCTTCCGACGAGATCGCGCCCCAGGCCGAGGAAATCGACCGCAGCAACGTTTTTCCACGCGCGCTGTGGCCCAAGATCGGTGCGCTCGGCCTGTTGGGCGTAACGGTCGAAGAAACCTACGGCGGCGCCGCTATGGGCTATCTCGAACACGTGGTGGCGATGGAGGAGATAAGCCGGGCATCGGGTTCGATTGGCCTTTCCTATGGCGCGCACTCCAATCTTTGCGTCAACCAGATACGCCTGAACGGCCGCGAGGATCAGAAGGCGCACTATCTGCCGAAACTCGTTTCAGGCGAACATCTGGGTGCGCTCGCCATGTCGGAACCCGGCGCCGGTTCGGACGTTGTTTCGATGAAACTCAAGGCCGTCAAAAAGGACGATCGCTATGTCTTGAACGGCTCCAAGATGTGGATCACCAACGGGACCGAGGCCGACACCCTTGTCGTCTATGCCAAAACCGATCCCCATGCTGGCGCCAAAGGAATCACCGCCTTCATCATTGAAAAAAACTTCGAGGGGTTCTCCACCGCTCAAAAGCTCGACAAGCTCGGCATGCGCGGTTCCGACACATGCGAGTTGGTGTTCCAGGATTGCGAAGTGCCGGAAGAAAACGTGTTGGGCGAGGTCGGAAAAGGCGTTGGCGTGCTGATGTCTGGTCTCGATTACGAGCGTGCCGTGCTGGCCGGTGGTCCCGTCGGCATCATGCAGGCCTGCCTCGATATCGTGATCCCTTATCTGCACGAGCGCAGCCAGTTTGGACAAGCGATCGGCAGCTTTCAGTTGATGCAGGGCAAGCTCGCCGACATGTACACATCCCTGAACGCCGCCAAGGCTTATGTTTATGCGGTGGCCCAGGCTTGCGACCGCGGTGGCGCGACACGCAAGGACGCCGCTGCAGCAATTTTATTTGCCTCCGAAAAAGCGACATGGATGGCGCTTGAGACGATCCAGGCGCTGGGCGGAAACGGCTATATCAATGATTATCCGTGCGGGCGACTATTGCGCGATGCAAAAATATATGAGATCGGGGCTGGAACATCGGAAATTCGCCGCATGCTGATTGGGCGCGAGCTGTTTGAGGAAACGAAATGATTGATCAACAATCCATGCTTTTTAAGGTTTTCAAAGTGGTGTGTTATGTGAGCCTCGTCGCCGTCATTGTGGGGCTTGCGATTGTTTTCATCCTGGCGCTCTACCAGTCTTGCGGTCAGCTCGATTTAGAGGACGTTGAATGTGACACCGCCAACAGCCAGTTGCTGGGGGAAATTGGTATGGGGATACTTTGGGCGACCGTTTATACGGTGGCGCTCCCCATACTGGCCTTGGCCGGCGCTTATTTCGGCATTGAACGGATGGTGCAAATGGAACGGAGCAGTGCCGGCTCGAAAGAGTCATGATTGCATTCTTGCGATTGTGATCCAGCATGTGCCGTTGAATTAAGTTTTCAAATTGATGAAGTGCGCCATGGTCGCCAGCACCAAGACGGACCAGTATAGGCGCCGGTGTTGAGCAGGCCGGTGGCGCTTGATGCACGCATGGCTCATGAAAATGGAATTCGTGGCATGCTCCATCCAAAGCCTCGACTGTGATGCACCGTCATTGTCGATATCTGGGAGTAGCGTCCAGTGTCCATTCGCTCAGGCGAACTCGCAAACGAGATAACTGCTGAGTTTGATGCTGTTGTCGTTGGGGCGGGCTTCGCCGGTCTTTACATGCTTCACCGCCTGCGCGGCGATGGATACAGCGTGAAGGTCCTGGAGGCCGCCGCTGACGTTGGCGGCACCTGGTATTTCAACCGCTACCCCGGCGCGCGCTGCGACATCGAGAGCATGAGTTACTCCTACTCATTTTCCGAAGAGCTCCAGCAGGAATGGGAGTGGACCGAGCGCTACGCCGCTCAGCCCGAAATTCTGAGTTATATCAATCATGTCGCCGACCGGTTCGCGTTGCGCCCGGACATCCAATTCGAAACGCGCGTGACCCAAGCCCTGTTCGACGATGCCAATCAGCGATGGTTGATTGTAACGGACCGCGGCGACGTGTTTGCCGCAAAGGTCTGCATCTTGGCGACCGGCTGTCTGTCCGTTCCCCAACAGCCCGACATCAAGGGCTTGGATAGCTTCGATGGCCGCTGGTATCACACAGGCTTCTGGCCGCACGAGGGCGTGGACTTCAACGGTCAGCGTGTCGGCGTCATCGGCACGGGATCTTCGGGCATTCAAGCTATTCCGATCATCGCCGAGCAAGCCGTACATCTGACGGTTTTCCAACGCACCGCCAACTACTCTATTCCCGCCTGGAACAGCCCATTGGATCCCAACGTCGTTGCCCAGTGGAAAGCGCGCTATTCCGAAATCAGGGAACGCGCCCGCAATGGTCTGGCCGGTGTCGGATTCGATGGGCGTGTGTGCGCCACCTTGGAGATTACGCCCGAGGAGCAGCAACACGAGTTGGAGCGTCGTTGGAAGCACGGCGGATTGGTGATGTGGGAAACGTTCACGGACGTGTTGTCAAACGAAGAAGCCAATGCGGTCACCGCTGATTTCGTGCGTCAAAAGATCCGCGCGCAGATCGATGATCCCGAAATTGCCGATCTGTTGTGTCCAAAGGGATTTCCATACGGCACCAAGCGTATTTGCACCGACACGAACTATTACAGGACATTCAACCGCGACAATGTCGCGCTGGCGGACATCGCCGGCGCGCCCATCGAAGAGATCACGCCAACTGGTTTGCGAATGGGAGGGCAGAGCTACGAACTCGATACGCTGGTGTTTGCGACCGGATTCGATGCGATGACCGGCCCCATCCTCGATATCGATATTCGCGGCAGGGACGGCCTCTCTTTGAGCGACAAGTGGTCGGCGGGTCCGCGCACCTATCTGGGGCTCATGGTGGCTGGCTTTCCGAACCTGTTTGCGATTGCCGGCCCCGGCAGCCCGTCGGTGTTGAGCAACATGGTCGTATCCATCGAGCAGCACGTTGACTGGATCGCGGATTGTTTGGAACACATGAGGCAAGAAGGCCTGGACTGCATCGAACCGGCGAAAGAAGCCGAAGACGGCTGGGTCGATCACGCCAATGAACTTGCATCGGCAACTTTGTTTCCGCAGGCCAACTCCTGGTATATGGGCGCCAACATCCCCGGCAAACCCCGGGTGTTCATGCCGTATCTGGGTGGCGTGGGGTCGTACCGGAAAATCTGTGACGAAGTCGCTAGCAACGCATACGATGGGTTCGAGATGATTGAATCTTCATCGCACAAGAAATCAGTAAGTCTTTGAAATACAGATTTATTACGAAAATGCGACGCGCAGCTGACGAAAAGGAATGTTGGTGAAAACCATTCACACCGAACTTGGCGTCGGCGCGCCTGCAGCCATCACTTGGGGCGTCGTAACCGATCTTGAGGGCTGGGCGCGCTGGAATCCGATCATGCGCGGGGAGGGCCGGTTCGAGTTCGGCGCGCGTCCCCAGATCACGATCGCGTCGCCTGGCGCAAAACCAATTTTGATCCGGCCCGAGATAGTCAAACTCGATGAAGGCAGGGAGGTGCGCTGGTTGCGGCGCATGGCCGTTCCCGGTCTGCTCGACGGCGAACATGGCATTCGCGTCGTCGCCGAGGATACCGGCCGTTGCCGGCTAGAGCATTTCGAAGTGTTTCGCGGACTGCTGGCCAATTTCTTCATCGGCCGCAACGCCAAGGCGATCGAAACCGGGTTTCAGGCTATGAACCGGTCGCTGAAACGCGAGGCCGAGCGCGTGGCGCGCGAGCGCGCCTGACGCCCGAAATGTTCTTCCCATTTGCAAAGATTGTTTGGTTCCTGATCCAGCCTTCGAGCGCGTTGATCCTGGCGCTTCTGGTTGGCGCCGTGCTGGCTTGGACTCGGTTTGAGCGAGCTGGGCGCGTCATCACACTCTTGGCGGCGCTGATGTTGCTGATTGCCGGACTCTCGCCGCTTGGCAATTGGCTCATTCTGCCGCTCGAGGAGCGGTTTGCGCGCGCCACCTTGTCGCCCGGCGCGCCGCCCACCGGTATCATCGTACTTGGTGGCGCCCAGGACACGCTGGTGTCGCAGGCGCGCGGTCTCATCGCCCTCAACGAAGCGGCTGAGCGTTTGGTCGAGGCAGCGGCATTGGCGCGGACCTACCCGAATGCAAAAATTGTCTTCAGCGGTGGCTTGGGACGTTTGATCTATGAGGGCGAAACCGAAGCCAAGGCCGCCGAGGCGCTGTTCCGTGGCCTGGGAATCGACAAGCGACGGCTGCAATTTGAGGACCGGGCGCGCGATACTTACGAGAACGCGCAGTTTACGAAGAATCTCGTGAAACCAAGTGCCGGTGCACGGTGGCTGCTCATCACCTCCGCTGCCCACATGCCCCGTGCAATAGGATGTTTTCGCAAAGCCGGCTTTGATGTCTTGCCATGGCCCGTCGATTACCGCACACGCGGTGCGATCGACGCCACGCGGTTTTTCGGCAAGCCGTCTGGGGGGTTGAGGCGGGTCGATGCGGCAGCCCGCGAATGGGCCGGGCTCGCGGTATATTATTTGACTGGACGCTCAAGCGACTTATATCCAAGCCCGTAGGCGCAGTAATCTCGAAGTTAAGACAGGAATGCATCGATGACGCAAAAAATCATCAAGGGCTACAAACATCTGGTTGAAGAGGCGCGGGCGCGGATCAACGAGCTCAGCGTCGAAGAGGTGAAGGCGCTTCACGGCCGCGACGATGTGGTGATTGTCGATCTTCGCGATGTCCGCGAACTCGAGCGCGAAGGCAGGCTGCCTGATATATTCCATTGTACCCGGGGCATGCTGGAGTTTTGGGTCGACCCGGAAAGCCCGTACCACAAGGATATTTTTGCGCAGGACAAGCACTTCATCTTTTACTGTGCCAGCGGCATGCGCTCGGTCCTGGCCGCCGACGTGGCCCAGACAATGGGGCTCCAGCCGGTCTCCCACATGAAGGGGGGATTTAAGGCTTGGTCCAAGGCTGGCGCTCCGGTCGAAAAGCACGAGACGTCCAGCGATTAGGCGGGACTTGGAATTTTAGCGCCGGCTTGAATTGAATGCTGGCCGGGGGTAGGCGCTGCAGCCTCACTCGGAGGAAACACCGCTCGGCGCTGGTTGAGGTTTGCGTTTGGGCGCAATCTCCAACAGGTGGCTGGATGCAGCGAGCACCTCGCTGGCGTGGCGGTAACCGATCTCAACCACCTGATCGAACGCCTGCCAATCCCGAATATCGATTTCACCCAACGGAGGCTCGAGCAGCAAATTGGCGGCGCGCGCCTGTTCGTCGTTTTGCAGCTGGCCCGTGAGCGTGCCCGAGCGCATCAGGATCGAGACGATGGGCGGGCGGCGGAGCTGCGCAAAAAAGGCGTTCTGCGGCTCGACGGACAACATGTCGGGCGTCATCGAACGATCGCGCGCCACATCCACCGCCATAATCGGACCCTGATGGATGGATCGCATCACGTCGACGGGCAGATTATTTATCACAGCGCCATCCACCAGCACGCTGTTCTCGCCGACGATGGGCGGCAAGATGCCAGGTAGCGCGATCGTGGCGCGAAGCGCACGCGCCAAGTTGCCCGTGGTGTGCACGTAGATGTCGGCGGATGTGAGGTCGGATGAGACGCAAAAAAATGGCCGCCAGAGATCGGGAATTTCGACCCCACCGAAATTCTCCTCCAGCAAACGCTCGACCTTGCGTCCCTTGACCAGACCGATGAGCGGAAGGGTGATGTCGGAGAGCGGGTTGGTTCGTACAAAGGCCTCGTGGACACGTTCGGTGATTTCGTCGACGCCCCATTCGAGCGCGTAACCGGCCGCCAGAATGCCGCCCATACTCGTGCCGCCGATGGCGTCGATCGCAACACCGGCCTCATCAAGCGCCCTCAGGACGCCGATCTGCGAAAACGCGCGCGCACCGCCCCCCGAGAGCACCAGCCCAATACTGCTACCCGTTATCATGCGGCCAATGCGGTCCCAATCGGCCGGCTTATCGCGGCGCAGGTGAAAATGCCTGTTGACCGGCAGATGCTCGAGCCAGCGCATCGAGGACATGGGCCGCGCGCCCGCCGCCTCGTGCAAAATGATCAGGTCGAGCAGTTGGTGTGCGGCACGCTGGGCAAGCAGATCTTCAGGCAGAGCCGTTTCGATGCGCTCGGCATCGGCAAGGACGAAAATGCGGTCCGACTGGCGTGCGCAAAGCCGGTTCCAAGCAACATTCTCCAAACTGCCGCAGAAGAATATTTGGTCGTACTCGGCCTCCAACGCGTGGAACCATTCGCTGGTCTGCGTGGCGGCCTCGGGACCGACAAGCTTGATGCGATGACCTTGGGCAGAGAGGCGAGAGCCCAGCTCTTTAGCAACTTCGTTTGTATCGATGCGTTTATTGGCGGGCAGAAAGGCGATGAATTTTGGATCGAGCGCCGGTTGCTCGCCGGTCGAAACCTGGCGCAAGCGTTGGACGAGCAGGTGGTTGAGCCCCTCAAGCAGAGTTGGTTTGCCTTTGATCAGCCGGTCGAATTTTTCTTTCGAAAGCCGTAACAGTTCGCTGTCGCGAATTGCGATAACCGTAGCCGAGCGCGGTTCGCCCGAAATCACAGCCATCTCACCGGCAGTCTCGCCCGACTTGATCAGCGCCAACAGACGCAGATGGCCCGAAGGCAGAGGCATATAGACGCCGAGCGAGCCCGACCGCAGGATGAAAAGGTCATCGCCCTCTTCGCCTTGCTCGAACAGCGTGTGGCCGGCGGGAATTGCGAGCCACTCAGACTCGCGCTCTATCGCCGCCCGCCCTCTGGCACCAAGGGCATCAAGTAGATTTGTCGGGTTCTTGACAGACTCAGCCATACTCACACGGATCCGCCTTGGGCTCACGCCGCGAAGCGGCCGCTCGCAGGCCAGACTTTAGCGATCATGCCAGCCCCGACAAGGGCTTTGCCAGGCACGCCGGGTTTGCCAAGGGCTGAAGATCCCCCCAGTTTGCGAGTTGACGCGGCCCTCTCACTTTGGAAACAGTGATCCTGGCAGCGACGCCAACATCGCGAGGGGTGCAAATGGCTATCCTATCATCCAGGCTTTCGACCTCATCGAAGGAGTTCAAGGCCAACGCGTCTCATATGCGTAATCTGGCGCAAGACCTGAACGCCAAGCGCGATACTGTGGCAGAGGGTGGCTCGGAGCGGGCCCGCGAACGTCACGTCTCCCGGGGCAAGTTTTTGCCGCGCGAGCGTGTCATGCGGCTTATCGACCCGGGCTCGCCCTTCGTGGAGTTTTCTCAACTTGCCGCCTGGGACATGTACGACAACGAGATCCCGGGCGCCGGGCTGATCACGGGCATGGGCCGGATCGCGGGCCGCGAATGCGTCGTCGTCTGCAACGACGCCACCATCAAGGGCGGCACCTATTGCGCCATGGGGGTCAAGAAACACCTGCGCGCCCAGGAGATCGCAGAGAAAAACCACATGCCGTGCATCTACCTCGTGGATTCCGGCGGGGCCAATCTTCCACACCACACGGAAGTGTTCCCGGACCGCGATCATTTCGGCCGTGTTTTCTTCAATCAAGCGCGCATGTCAGCCAAGGGCATTGCGCAAATCGCCGTGGTCATGGGCTCGTGCACGGCAGGCGGCGCCTATGTGCCCGCAATGTCAGACGAGGCCATTATCGTCAAAGGGCAGGGCACAATCTTTTTGGGCGGCCCGCCACTGGTCAAGGCCGCCACCGGCGAGACGATTTCGGCCGAGGAGTTAGGCGGTGCTGAAGTGCATACGCGCAAATCAGGTGTGGCCGATCACTTGGCCGCCGACGACGCCCACGCTCTCGAGATCGCGCGCGGCATTATCGCCGATCTCAACACCATAAAGCGCATTGATATTCCCATCGCCGAGGCAAGGCCGCCTGCCCTCGATGAGGCCGAGCTCGACGGCGTCGTGCCGCAATCCCTCGCCACCCAATACGACGCACGCGAGGTGATCGCGCGGCTCGTGGACGCCTCGGAGTTCGATGAGTTCAAGGCGCTTTACGGCGAGACGCTGGTCACGGGTTTCGCCCATATCGAAGGCATTCCGGTCGGCATCGTCGCCAACAACGGCATTCTCTATTCGGAATCGGCCCTGAAGGGCGCGCATTTCATCGAACTTTGTTGCCAGCGGCGGATCCCGTTGTTGTTTCTGCAGAACATCGCAGGCTTCATGGTGGGCAAACAGGCGGAGGCAGGCGGCATCGCGCGTGACGGCGCGAAGATGGTGACCGCCGTCGCCTGCGCCGAGGTGCCGAAGGTTACGCTGATCATCGGCGGTTCGTACGGGGCAGGAAATTACGCCATGTGCGGACGCGCCTATGCGCCCAGGTTCCTTTATACTTGGCCCAATGCGCGGATTTCGGTGATGGGCGGCGAGCAAGCCGCAAGTGTTCTGGCCACCGTCAAGCGCGACAATATCGAAGCCAAGGGGAAAACATGGTCGGCCAAGGCGGAAACGGCCTTCAAGAAACCGATCCGCGAGCAGTTTGAGGCCGAGGGGCACCCCTATTATGCCTCCGCACGATTGTGGGACGACGGCATCATAACGCCGGCAGAGACCAGGCGCGTGCTGGCGCTTTCGTTTTCGGCGGCGCTGAACGCCCCGATCCCCGAGACCAAATTCGGCGTCTTCAGGATGTGAAGCAGCCTTGCCTTTGGGTCATTTGAAATAGAACGGAATTGAGAATGAAAGCTGGCGCAGGCTCATTCCGGCGGGCGGTCTGGGGAAGGGCGAGGCACGCCGGACGGCCGCAAGCGCGGCTGAGTCCAAGGACTTGTCGCCGCTCGAGCGAAGAAGTTTTACGTAACGCACGCCGCCCGAACGCGAGAGACCAAATCTGACTACGGCCGTGCCGCGCCGGCGCACGTTCCGCGGCCTTCGGCTGGCCAGCCGCGCGCGCACAAGGCCTGCGTAATTGTTGGCCGCGCCGCGGCTCGCCGAAACGGCGCCCGGCGAGGATTTTTTGCCCGATTTCGCCCGCGACTGCGCGCCACCCTTGCGGCTCGATTTGGAGGGTTGTGAGGACGTGTGCTGCTGTGACTGCTGGGTCGTGGGCGTGGCGAAAGGCTTGCTGCCAGCGGGTTTTGCATCTGATTTGCGTTCATTTTTCTGCTGCTCTTGGCGCATGGGCGAGGGCGCGGATTCCTGCCGTGCGCCCTCCGTCTCATTCACCTCGGTATCGGTTGCATCGGCCGCCACGTTTGCGTTTTGCTCGGTCGCATCAATGATCTGCGTTTCGACCAAGTTGAGGCTTATGGCGGCCGTTTCGCGCATCCCTGCGCCCGGCGCACGCGCTTGGACGATCAGAGCAAGCATGACAAGGCCGTGCAGAAGCAGCGCGATAGAGAAACTCGACCATTCCCGCAGGTGGTTCGGGCGGTCCGCGGTCATGGCTTCGCCCGTCGCCTGATTGCGATCAACCGAACAGAGGTGATCTTGGCATCCGAAAGCTGGCGCAGCAGGGGCAGGATATCGCGTGCCTTAACCCGCGCGTCCGCCTTGATTTGAACTTCGCTGTCGGGGTCGCGAGCGAGCATGCCCACAAGGCCCTCGACCGCTTGTTCGGCGCCGACCGGTTTGTTTCCCAGCGCAAGCGCGCCGTCGCGGCTCATATAGAGAACCTGGCTTTCGAAATCGAGCGTACCGCCGGTCTCCGCCAGCGGAGGTTCTATATCCAGCGTGTCGGCCGCGCGGAAGGTGCCTGCGATGATGAAAAAGGCGAGAAGCAGGAAAACCACATTGATGAGTGGAATCAAGCGATCCTGGCGCCCCTGCTGTCTGGAATTACCCGACAGCAGATCTTGCTCCCCGCCGAGATCCCACTCTGTAGAGTCCCAGGTCATGGCGCGGGCGTATCCTCTTTGGGTATCGCGATCCGAACCGCGAAGCCGGGCGCCTTGCTCAGCGAGGTCAGCGCATCGATCAGCAATTGCAGGTCGACATCGCCATCGGGTTCGAGGCTGAGCACTGGCAACTGGTCGGATGACGACGCCCGGCGTGCCACTGCGCCCTTGCGGTGCACGGCCTCGATCAAGTCGCCGATGCCATCCAGCGCTTCGCCATCGAGCTCCATGACACCACCGGCATGGATTTGCAGCCGGCTGTCGGCCGCTGCCCCGCCATCGGGCGATGTCTCTGCCTGCGCGCTTTGGTTGATTTCACCCAGACTTGCATCGACCGGCGCCAATCGCGTGAATTGGGTCACCAGCATGAAGAAAATCAACAATATGAAAGTGACGTCTATCAGCGGTGCAAGCGAAAGCACCATGCGGCGGGGACGCCCCGGTAGTTCAAACGCGCTGTCGCCAATCACGCCGTCCCCCTCAGGCCCGCGCCTGCAGGCTAGCAAAAAACCGGCCCAACGCGGTCGACGCCTGCTGGCGCAACCGCTCAATCCGGTTTTCCGACAGATTGAATGCGACGATCGCCGGGATCGCGACCGTCAGACCGAAGGCCGTGGTCAGCAGCGCCTCCCAGATGCCGCCTGCCAGAACCGAAGGGTCAGCTTGAGCGCCCGACGTCTGCAGCGCCTGAAACGCCGTGATCATGCCGAAGATCGTTCCCAGCAGGCCAAGCAGGGGAGCAATCAGGCCGATGAGTTCGAGCATCCGGTTGTGATGGGAAAGCCGCGCCATCCATTCGCTTGCCACCGCGCGCACATTGGCTTCGATCTTAACGCGCGTCTCGCCCGCACGCGCGAGTTCGACACCGGTGCGCAACATCTCTGAAATGGGATGACCGTCTTCGCCCAACGTCTCGAACGCGCCGTCTGGACCCGACTCTTCGAAGCGTTCGAGCGCATCTTCGAAGACGCCTGTGCGGTCCAACCTGGCATTCCAGAAGGTGAGCGCCTTTCCGATGATCAAGGTGAGCGAATAGACCGAAAGCAGGAGCAGGATGACCCCGACGGGCCCCACATAGGCATAGAAACCCGAGAGCCCGCTCACCAAACCGTTTGAACTCATAACAATTGCATTCCCACGCTGTCGCCGAGAGGCGCACACTATAACGCGCATAATTGGATCACGCGCTGCAAAGCCTGGCGTTGCTCCATTGCAACAGGCCACAACCTATCTAAGCGCGCGGCACAGGAAAATCCTACCCATCAACACGTGCCTCATATAATTATTGTTGCGAATAATTCGCAAAAACAATTGGTTAATCCAAATGAATTGAGCTTACCGATAAAACGAATGATTTCAAGAAATTAACATGTGTTTGTTGAATCGGCTTAGAAGTTTTCTGACCGGTGCAAGTGCCGCCTTGGCCATAATGGCCGGGACAGCGGTTTTGCCCAATCAAGCACTGGCCCAGTTTCAGATGCAATCACCTGAAATCGACAAGGGCGGGGTCGAGTTCGATTATCAAGGCGGCTATTTCAGCGGTCTGCCGGAAAGACCGAACGAGGCCACGCGCCACGGTCACTAACCCCAATTGGTCTACGGCGTCACGGATTGGTGGTCATTGGGCGTGGAAGCGGTAGTGGCAAAGGATCGCGCCGAGGAGGCGGGGTTTGACGCCCTAAAGCTCAGCGAAATTGAAATCCAAAGCATGATCGAGTTGGTGCCCCTGGAGGGCGACGGCGTTGGGCTTGCGGTCTATGCGACCTATGGCGAAAGCCTCGTCGATGGCCAGGATGAGAGCGCGCTTGCATTTGGGCCCTTGATAAAGGCGGCAAGGGGACCGCGCTCGGTCACGCTCAACCTGTTTGCCGTTCGCATGTTTGACATCAAGGAGATCGAGGACGGCGAGACCGCGCGCTTTCCCGACCACTGGAATTTGGAATACGCCTGGCAATTGAAGCATCAGGCGATAGGAGTCCTGGCGTTTAGCATCGAGGGCTATGGCGATTTCTTCGACGTTAATGGCGACCTGGAGGGCGAGCATCCTGAGCGCCATCGATTGGGGCCGGTGGTTTACCCTACGTTGGGCGAGGGGCCGGAGATCGAATTCAGCCTCGGCGTGTTGTTCGGCCTCACGGGCGCAACTTCCGATCTTGCGCTCAAATGGGGCGCAGAATTGGCGTTTTAGTTGCGCTCGCCCCTATCGTCCCCACTCTAGCAGCGCCCGATTACGGCCAATGGTCCACCTTGACGGATTGGACCATTCAGCTACGTTCGACGCATGTATAGGTGTGCATAACGGCGTTAAATGAACAAGACTGCCAAAATCATCGCGTTGCTTGTCCTGGCCGCGTTCCTGCCGAGTTCGGTGTTGAACGCCGCTCCGGTCGTCTGGTGCGGGGCCGGCGACGGTCATGCCGGGCTCGAAATCAAAATCAATAAGCAGGCACACACGCACGTTCATCCAAGCGATGCGCATCATGGACATTCAATTGGATCTGCATCGACCCACAAAAACGATCATTCTCACGCCTGTCTGGACTACCAACTGATTGCATTGATTGGACAAACGAAGTCCAATGATCTCGATGCCAAGGCATTCGGCGATAAAATATGCTGGGGCGTGGAGACCAAGATCGACCACCGCACTTTGTTGCAATTTGCAGCCAAACCGGCACGTGCACCGCCCGATCAGCTCTTTGCTTCCCCACGACTCATCTCGATTCGCACGATGATGTTGCGCCTTTAGGGCGCGCAATCCATCATTGAACGTCGCGTCCCGCCGGTTAGCAGCGCACGCGCGTATTGTTTTTCGCAGTTTGCGTATTGTCACTCAATTAAGGATGAGTAAATGGCCGAAGCCCGTGGTTGGCCACAAGTCCTGATCGTATTCGTGCTGGGTATGACCCTTCCGGCCTGCCGCTCGATGGCGCCGGATGGACAATCCATGGCGGCCGCGACGCACATCTACTCCGAGGAAACGACGGCTGGCGTGGCAGTCGGCTCTGCGCCCTACGAGGCGGAGCTCACCATGCGTGAGGCCGTTCGCCGCGCCATCCGCTATAGCCCGGCGCTTGGGGCGGCGACGGCGGAACTCGACGCCAAGGACGCCGAAGCGCTGCAAGCAGGCGCCAGACGCAACCCGCAATTGGAGAGCGAAATCGAGAATTTCGGCGGTACGGGCGATCTGCAAGGTTTCAAAAGTGCCGAGACCACCATCGGTTTGGCTCAAGTCATCGAACTTCGTGGCAAGCGGTTGAAGCGCCTGGAAGTTGCTCAATTGGACGTGGCCTTGAGCGGCTGGGATTATGAGGCGGTGCGCCTCAAGGTCGCCGCGCAATCGGCTCTGTACTTTATCGACGTGATGGCCAGCCAGGAGCGGCGGACAATTCTTGGCGAGTTCGTCACGCTGAGCACGCGGTTCCGCAGCTCGGTCGCCGATCGGGTCAAGGCCGGCAAGGTAAGCGCTGTCGAATTGCGGCGCGCTGAAGTGGAGCTTGCAAGGGCCAAGGTGCGCCTGGCCGAGGAGCGAGCCGGGCTCGATGCCGCCAGGCGCAAGCTGGCGCTGCAATGGGGATCTCAATCGCCCAATTTCGGCAGCGCGGCAGGCTCACTGAAGGCATCCGACAATCTTCCCGATGGCGATCGTCTGCGACGCCATCTTGCACGTCATCCAGATGTCGCCAGATGGGCCGAGGAGATGGCCCGCCGCGAAACCATTCACCGCCTCGCGCTTGCCCAAGGCGTGCCCGATCTGACCCTTGGCGCCGGCGTGCGCCAATTGGAGGAAACCCAGGACACGGCGGTGGTTGCCAAGGTCGGCATCGATCTGCCGATTTTCAATCGCAACCGGGGGAACGCCGAGGCTGCCGAACGGCGTATCGCCAAGGGTGAGTTTCAACGCCAAGCCGCGCGCAATGCTCTGATGACTCAATTCGTTGAGGCCTTCGGCCAACTCAAGGTTGCGGAAGCAAAATTGCGGGCGTTGCGGATCGAAGTGATCCCGGCCGCGACGGCGGCATATGAGGCCACCGACAAGGGTTATAGCGACGGAAAGTTCGATCTCCTGCGCTTGATCGACGCCCAGCGCGCCCTGGTAGAGAGCCGCATTGACATCATCGACACGCGCGCCGCTTTTCATAAAGCCCGCACGCGTGTTGAAGCGCTTATTGGGGGAAGTCTGTACCGCCTATGAAAGAGTATATCGAACGCATCATTGGGGGACTCTCCGCCCGCACTTGGATATTGGGCGGGCTTGCCGCCGGACTGGTAATTCTGGTTGCCGGCCTGTTGGTTTTAACGCGCCAGACAGGCAATACGGCCTCGTCCCAGCCCAGCACCACCGCCCCGGCGTCCATCACTGCCAAGACCCAGGCGCAAGCCGACCCCGATAACGGCCATGACCATGATGGCGAAGCGGTAGGCAAGGTGGGCGACAACAAGGTTGAGTCGGGCCACGACGACCACGCCCACGAGCACGCAGGGCCGGCTGGCGAACATGCCTCCCACGATCACGCCGAGGATCAGCAGTCCGGTGTCTGTAAAGAAAAAGCCCTTGCCGAGGGCCACGATGAGCACGCGCACGGACAGGCAATGGCGAGCGCCGTCAACGAAGCCGCCCACGACGCCCATGGAGCAAGCGAGCGGGGGCACGACGCGCATGGACATGGCGGCCAAGGTCATAGCGATGAAGAGGAATTCGAGCGCGGCCCCAACAATGGGCGCTTGCTGAAAGACGATAACGGACCGCTGTCACTGGAAATCACGATCTTTGAGGCTGGTCGCCCCCCACAATTCCGCATTTACACTTATCTCGACGGAGAGGCACTCGATCCAAGTGGCGTCGATCTCTCCATTGAGCTCGGCCGTCTGGGCGGCAAAGTCGATCGCTTTGCCTTCAAGCCCGAAGGCGCATACCTCGTTGGCGACGGCGTTGTCATCGAACCGCATTCCTTCGACGTGAGGGTTCAGGCCAAACACAATGGGCAAAGCTACAAATGGTCATATCCCTCCTATGAGGGACGCACGCAGATCAGCGCCCTTGCCGCGCGCGAAGCTGGCGTGGCGACGGAGTGCACGGGCTGGGCCGTCATAAGCGAGACCATCGATGTTTTGGGACGAATCAAGTTCGCGCCGGGCGCGAAAGTGACGCTTAGGGCACGCTTCCCGGGGCCAATCATTGAAGTGCTCAAAACTGTCGGAGACAACGTCAAAAAAGGCGAAACGCTGGTGCGCGTTGAAAGCAACGAAAGCATGCAGGCCTATGACATCGTCTCGCCAATCGATGGCGTGGTCCTGGAGCGTTTGACCAATCCAGGCGATCTCGCCACCGACAAGCCCTTGATGGTCGTGGGCGATGTCGGACGTCTTCACATCGATTTTCATATCTTTGCCAGCGATCAGGAGCGCGTAAGTCCTGGACAAGAGGTGATGGTAGAGGCGGTCAACGGATCCATGCGCGCGAAGACAAAAGTCGCCGCGATTCTCCCAACCAGGGAGGCTGCGACGCAAACCATCATCGCGCGCGCGCCGCTGCCCAACCCAGACGGAAAATGGGTTCCCGGCATGACCGCAAAGGGCTCCATCGTGGTTGCGCAGGAAAAAGTGCCGCTTGCCGTCAAAACCAAAGCCTTACAGCGCTTCGGCGATTTCACGGTTGTCTTCGCCAAGGTCGCCGACATCTATGAAGTTCGTATGCTGGAGCTCGGCCGCCGTACGCCGGAATGGACTGAGGTGCTGGGAGGCGTCGCTCCGGGACAGGAATACGTCGTCGAGAACAGCTTTCTCATCAAGGCGGACATCGAAAAGTCCGGCGCCGCGCATGACCATTAAGGGACACAGTCATGCTTGAGCGGATCATTCTGTTTTCAATCCGTCAGCGCTGGATGGTTCTGGCGGTGGTTCTTGGGCTGGCTGCTCTTGGCGTCTCCAGCTTTCAGCGTCTGCCCATTGACGCCGTGCCCGACATCACCAACGTCCAGGTGCAGATCAACTTCGAAGCGCCCGGCTACTCGCCCATTGAGGTCGAGCAGCGCATCACGTTTCCCATCGAAACGGCCATTTCGGGCCTGCCGGGCCTCGATTACACGAGATCGATTTCGCGCTACGGCCTCTCGCAGGTCACGGTCGTTTTCAATGACGGCACGGACATTTATTTCGCCCGCCAACTCGTCTCCGAACGGCTCCAGACCGTGCGTGGCCAGCTGCCGCCCGACATAGACCCGGAAATGGGGCCGATCGCCACCGGTTTGGGTGAAATCTTTATGTACACGGTCGAGACCGAACTCGGCGCACTGAAGCCCGATGGGGAGCCTTGGACGCCGACGGATCTGCGTGTGCTGCATGACTGGGTCGTCAAGCCGCAACTGGTGACGATTCCAGGCGTGACCGAGGTCAACACCATCGGCGGGTATGAAAAACAGTTCCACGTGCACCCGTGGCCGGATCGTCTGGCGGCCTACGACCTTGGACTGAGTGACGTCATCGCTGCGCTTGAGCGCAACAATGCCAATGTCGGCGCTGGCTATATCGAGCGCTCCGGCGAGCAATATCTGGTGCGCGTTCCCGGCCAAGCCAAGAGCATTGACGACCTGGCGAACATCATAGTGACCCAGCGCCAAGGCGTCTCGATCCGCATCAAGGATATCGCCCGTGTCGGCCTCGGCAAAGAATTGCGCAGTGGAGCGGCAACGGAAAATGGCCGTGAAGTGGTTCTGGGCACCGTCTTCATGCTGATTGGTGGAAACAGCCGCACGGTGTCGACGGCTGTCGCCGGGCACATCGATGCGATAAATCGCTCACTGCCCGAGGGCGTGGTCATGCGCACCGTTTACGACCGCACAGTCCTTGTCGAGAAGACGATTTCGACCGTGGCCACCAACCTGCTCGAAGGCGCGCTTTTGGTGATTGCCGTTCTTTTGCTGTTGCTCGGCAATATTCGCGCCGCCCTTGTCACCGCGGCGATCATTCCGCTCGCCATGCTGATGACGGTCACGGGCATGGTGCAAAACAAGGTTTCGGGCAATCTCATGAGCCTCGGCGCGCTGGACTTCGGGCTCATTGTCGATGGCGCCGTTATCATCGTCGAAAACTGCCTTCGCCGCTTCGGCGAGGAGCAAAAGCGTCTCAAACGTCTTCTCACCCGCGATGAGCGCTTCGACCTGACAGCCGTCGCGACGGGCGAGGTGATCCGGCCAAGCCTGTTCGGGGTGCTGATCATCACCGTGGTCTACATTCCGATTTTCGCGCTGACCGGTATCGAGGGGAAAATGTTCCACCCGATGGCCTTTACCGTGGTTCTGGCGCTTTTGAGTGCGCTTGCACTTTCTTTGACATTCGTACCGGCGGCGGTTGCGACGTTCGTGACTGGGTCTGTCGCCGAGACTGAAAACCGCGTTATCTCGAAGGCCAAGGAGATCTATGGGCCGCTGCTCGGTCGCGCGTTGGATTTGCGATACGCAGTGGTCGCGGGCGCGTGCGTGATCATCGCTTTGTCCGCCCTGCTGGCGACGCGCCTTGGCGCCGAATTCATTCCCCAGCTCGATGAGGGGGACATCGCGATGCACGCCTTGCGCATTCCAGGCACAAGTCTCAGCCAGGCGGTAGACATGCAAACTGCCCTGGAAGATCGCATCCGCAAGTTTCCCGAGGTCGAGAGGGTCTTCACCAAGATAGGCACTGCCGACATCGCCAACGACCCCATGCCGCCCAGCGTCGCCGACACCTTCATCATCATGAAAGAGCGCGGCGAATGGCCGGATTCGCGCAAGCCAAAAGCGCAGCTGGTTGCCGAAATTGAAACCGCAATGCTCGCCATACCCGGCAACAAATACGAATTTTTGCAGCCGATCGAAATGCGCTTTAACGAACTCATCGCGGGCGTACGCAGTGACCTTGCGGTCAAGGTTTTCGGCGACGATCTCGATACGCTTTTGGAAGCGGGCGAGGCAATTGAAACGGCGCTAAAGGGAGTGCCGGGTGCGTCCGATGTGGGCGTCGAGCAGATCACCGGCCTGCCGGTGCTCTCGATCACTCCTAACCGGGAAGCGCTGGCGCGCTACGGTCTTTCGGTCAGCGACATGCAGGACGTCGTTGCGGCATCCATCGGCGGGCGCGTGGCGGGTCAAATCTACGAAGGCGACCGCCGGTTCGATGTCGTGGTGCGTATGCCCGAAGAGCTGCGCGACAATGTCGATGCAATACGGCGCTTGCCGATACCGCTGCCCCAGCATGTGCGGGCGGGCGATGAGGATGGCTTGGCCTTTGTGCCTCTCTCTGAAGTGGCCAATGTCGATATCTCGCTTGGCCCCAACCAAATCAGCCGCGAAAACGGCAAACGGCGCATTGTCGTCACGGCCAATGTGCGCGAACGCGATCTGGGCACATTCGTCGAGGACGTTCAGCGGGTCGTAACCAAGGAAGTTGAGATCCCGCCTGGTTATTGGATCGAGTATGGCGGGACCTTCGAGAACTTGATCTCCGCCAGCAATCGCCTGCAGGTTGTGGTTCCCCTGGCGCTCGCACTGATTTTTGCGCTGCTCTTTGCGCTGTTCGGCTCGGTCAAAGACTCGCTCTTGGTGTTCACCGGTATTCCGCTGGCGCTGACTGGTGGCGTTGTTGCCCTGTTGCTGCGCGGCTTGCCGTTTTCAATTTCCGCTGCCGTTGGCTTCATCGCGCTCTCGGGCGTCGCTGTCTTGAACGGGGTGGTGATGGTCTCGTTTATCCGGGACCTGCGGGCCGGCGGCATGAAGCTCGACAAGGCCATTCGACTGGGCGCGATGACGCGGCTGCGGCCGGTTCTGATGACGGCGCTGGTCGCCAGTCTCGGCTTCGTGCCGATGGCGCTCAATGTGGGTGCCGGCGCGGAGGTCCAGCGACCGCTCGCCACCGTGGTCATCGGCGGCATTATTTCGTCCACCGCGCTCACACTTCTGGTCCTGCCGGCGATCTACCTGATCACCCATCAAGACGGCCAAAGCATTCGCGAGGCGTTGATGAAAAAACTCAACCAAGCCTATGCGGCGGTTTCGCCGGCCGAATAAATAGCGGTTGTGAGCCAGCTTGGGCCCGGTCGATCACTGCGCCGGCAGATCGCGAGCGCGCTTGACGGCAACCACGTCGAGGGGATCGTCAAGGCCGCGAACTTGGACGATTCGGGTTTCAAAGTCTGCCGCATCGAGCCCCGCCCGCTCGACCGCTTCGCGGGAGACGATAAGCTGGCAGCCCAGCTCCTTGGTCATTGCCTCGAGCCGGCTGGCCGTATTGACGCTACGCCCGATCACGGTCATGGCGGCGCTGTCTTCGTGGCCGATCTCACCCATGACGAGTGCTCCCACATGGATTCCTATGCCGACTTTGAGCACGGTTCCGAGCTCGTCCGCCAATTCGCGGTTGAGCTCCTCCATCGCAAGATCAATGTCGCGTGCAGCCGCGATCGCCTGGGCGCAACCGGCGTCCGTCCCGCCGTCGCGGCCGAACACGGCCATCAGCCCGTCGCCCATATATTTATCGACCCATCCCTGGTTTTTCGCGATCGCATCACCGGCGGCGGTGAACGTTTGGTTCAAAATAAACACAATGTCATAGGGCAGCTTGGATTGGCTCCAATTGGTGAAGCCACGGATATCGAGAAACAGGATCGCAAGGAAGCGCTCGACGCCGTGGGCCTCGGCGCGTTGCATCGAACCAGCCGAACCCGGCCGCAGCACCAGACGTACGGTAACAGGTGTGCTAGGGTTGATTTGACAGGCAAGTCGAATGCGCGGACCGGCCCCGATCCGCGCCAATGTCTCGGCCTCGGCCGGACCGGCTGGCGGCAATGATTCGAACCCTTCCAGCACCTCCACCCGGCAAGTGGAACAGCGCGCCCTCCCACCGCATACCGCCATATGAGGCACGTCATTGGCCCGGCTGATCTCCAGCAACGTCGCGCCGGGCGTCACCCGTAACTTGGGCTGTGGGACATAGGAGACAGCCAGATTGGAGGCTATCCGCAAAGCTATCCAACGTCCAAATATGTAAAGCAGGACCGCGATCAGAAAGGGATAGAAAACGTAATAGGAGATTGGCGTCACGCGCATCAGCCAATCGAGCGCTTCGCCCTCTGGCCAATTTGTTCGTGCGCGCATGGCGTCCAAGACTTGCGGATTCATGGCGGCAGCTTGGACGTCCTGACCTGCGACCATGAAACCCGCCAACGCGGCGAAGGGAACAAGCGCGGCGAGCGCCAGGGCAAGCGGTTCGAGACGGCGGTACAGGGGCGTGAGGCGCAGCCAATAGTGCAGCCCGATGCAACTGTGCGCCCAGACGATAAGCAGCAAGACGCTCTGGTCGGGCCACAGGCGGGGCCACAACTGCAGCAGCTCATAGACATAGGTGTCGTTGACGCCGAACAGCAAGTTGGCGAAGCGGGTGTTGAGAATGTGCGGGAATAACAAAAACGGTATGGCCAACCCAAGCACAATCTGAGCGGCCTCCCAAGGCGGCATCTTCAACGTTCGTAGACGCGCCACACGCACAAGCCCGAACGCCATGTGAGTGAGAAGCGCAAGACCCAGAACGATGCTGACGGGCAGCGAGCGCGTAACGGCAAGCCGCCAGCTTTGCACCGTCTCCATCGCCTCGAGGCCGGCAAGGCCGACGGCGTGATTGAGGAAATGGGTTGCGGCAAAGGCAAAAAGCACCAGGCCGGATACGAGCCGCGCCCTCTGCGCCAAAGATCCGCTCAACAGCATGTGCATGATCGACGTTTATCCAAGAGTGCTCAGTCGCTGAGGTAAGCCATTCGTATCCCCATGCCAAGGAGCCAGGCATGGAGCGCTAGATCGAAACCCGCGGAGTCTTGGCCGTTGCGCATAGGCCGCGGCCAGTGACATAAGGGGCGATGTTCGCCTCGCTCCTCATCGCCAATCGCGGCGAAATCGCCTGTCGCATTGCCCGCACCGCCAAGCGCATGGGGCTGCGTACCATTGCCGTCTTTTCGGAAGAAGACGCTGGCGCCCTCCACGTCGCAGAAGCCGATGAGGCTCATCTGATCGGGCCGGCAAGAGCCAGCGAAAGTTATCTTAATTTCAAACGCATACTGAAAGTCGCGGCCGAAAGCGGAGCAGACGCGATCCATCCTGGATACGGCTTCCTGTCCGAGAATGCCGTTTTCGCCCGAGCTTGCGCCAGGGCGAAGATCGTATTCGTCGGTCCGCCCGTCGCGGCGATGCAGCTGATGGGCCGCAAGGACGACGCCAAGGCCGCGATGCAAAAAAGCGGCATTCCTGTGGTGCCAGGCTGTGATGGGCGCAGCCAAGATGCCGGCGTGCTGCTGGCCGACGCCAAGGGACTGGGATTTCCAGTGATGATCAAAGCGGTCGCCGGCGGAGGAGGGCGCGGCATGCGGTTGGTCAAGCGGCCGCAAGACTTCGAAGATGCGCTTGAGAGCGCGCGCCGCGAGGCCGAAGCCGCCTTTGGCGATGGCGATGTTCTGCTGGAAAAGGCGGTGTTGGATCCGCGCCACATCGAAGTGCAGATCTTTGCCGACACACTCGGCAATGCGGTGCATCTGTTCGAGCGCGACTGTTCGCTGCAGCGCCGCCATCAAAAGGTGATCGAGGAAGCCCCGGCGCCGCAATTTCCCGAAGCTTTGCGGGCGCGCCTTTGCGAAAGTGCCGTCCAAGCCGCCCAAGCGGTGGGCTATGCCGGCGCGGGCACGGTCGAGTTCTTGCTCCAAGGCGGTGCGCTCGACGAATTGAGCCCGTTCTATCTTCTTGAGATGAACACGCGCCTTCAGGTCGAGCATCCAGTGACCGAAGCGGTCACGGGACTTGATCTGGTGGAATGGCAGTTGAGGGTGGCAGCCGGAGAAAGGCTGCCGATGAACCAATCCCAGATCGCATGCAACGGTGCAGCCATTGAGGCGCGGATTTACGCCGAAGACCCGGCCAATGATTTTCAGCCGACAGCCGCCCCGATTTATGCCCTGCGCTGGCCGCAAGGCGAAGGCGTGCGTGTCGATACGGGCGTGCGGGAAGGCGACGCCGTTTCACCCCATTACGACACTTTGATCACCAAGCTGATAGCTCATGGACCAGACCGCAAAACGGCGCTCAAGCGGCTTTCAAACGCACTGCTGGATACAATGGTCGCGGGCCCCAAAACCAATTTGGCCCTTCTGCATGGGTTGGCCAGCGCGAAAGCCATATCCGAGGGCGTCTATGACACGTCCTTTATCGAACGCAATTTATCCACACTGATTGGCGGCGGCGTTGATCGCGACACGGTCGCTTTGGGTGCGGAGGCGTTTTTTGTCAGCGAGCACACAAAGGCCGAAAGTCGCCGCATGCGCCTCTCTCAAGAGCAAAAAAGTCCGTGGAACAGCGCAGATGGATTTGTGCTGGGCAGCCGCCGCCGCGAGGTCCGGACCCTGCTTGTCGATGGCGAAAGCTTGGAATTCACGCTCGCTTGGGATGGCACGAAACCAACGATTGTTGCCGTGGGCGCCGAGGCCACGCCCCGCAGAACGCTCGATAAAGCGGTGCAGATCGTCGAAGCCGGCGCCGCTTTGATCGTCATCGACCATTTTGCACAATGCGAAATCAGGGCGCCTGAGGCCGGAGAAACGCAATTAGATGTGGATGCAGCAGGCGGCATCGTGACGAGCCCGTTGCACGGCCACCTGGCAAAGCTTTACGTTGGTGAGGGTGACAAGGTCGAAAAAGGGGATCCGATCGCCGTGCTCGAAGCCATGAAAATGGAACACGTTTTACGCGCCCCCTGCGGTGGCCTCGTCGAGACGGTCGCAACGGCACAGGGCGAGCAGATCGCACAGGGCGCCATTGTCGCGCAAATTGCCGAAGACGGCGGGGAGGGTGCATGACGCTCAACCTGATTAAACTCGCCGTCGGCTGTGAGGGCGTTGCACATTTGCGCGATTTTCAGGCAAATCGCTTCGCGGGCAACGAGGTTCCCGGCCGGGTGGGCGAAATCTGGCACCGCACGCGGATTGGGCCGCGCCGACGCGAAGAGTTGCTGAACGGTGGCTCGATCTACTGGGTCATCCGCCGCGCGGTGCAGGCGCGCCAAAGGATATTGGAGTTGCGCCCGGTGACCGGTGACGACGGAATCGAGCGCTGCGAATTCATTCTAGATCCCAAAATTGTGCAGACCAGGCCGCAACCCCGACGCGCCTTCCAAGGCTGGCGCTATCTCGAATCCGCCGACGCGCCGCCCGACTTAAGCGCCTTGCCGGAAGGACTGGAAGACATCCCTTCGGAAATGCGCAGCGATTTGTTGGAACTTGCGCTGATCTGAGGGATCAGATCACGAAGGCCGGCCCCCGCGGACTGCGGACTTGGGCACTGGCACGTTGTCGATGAGCCGCGTCTTGCCGAGATAGGCCGCTGCGAAGACGCGGCCCGGCCCGCCATCCAATCGTTTCAGGGCCGCGAGATTTGCGACATGGCGGGCTTCAAGATAGTCGACGCGAAAGCCTCCGCGTTCGAGACGCGCTCGTCCGGCCTTGAGGGCGCCGCTCACCGCGCGGCCCGCCGTAATATCGCTTGCCGTATCGACGATAGTGCGCCGGAGTAACGGCGCTACTTGACGCTCGGCCGGGCTTAGATAGGCGTTGCGCGACGACATGGCCAACCCATCGCTTTCACGCACGATGGGCGCTCCCGCGATCCTTACGGGAATGTCGAGATCGGCCGCCATGCGCTTGATGATCAGGAGTTGCTGGTAGTCCTTTTCGCCAAAGACGGCGATATCGGGCAGGGTCTGCAAGAGCAGTTTTGCAACCACGGTGGCGACGCCAGCGAAATGATGGGGACGCGAGGCGCCACACAACACCTCGGTCAGGCCTGAAACGCTCACCTGGGTCGAGAAATCATCGCCATACATGTCGGCGACGTCGGGCGAGAAAATCAAGCTCGCCCCAACCTCTGAAAGCGCCTTTCGGTCGCGGGCTTCGTTCCTCGGATAGGTTTTGAAATCCTCACCGGGGCCGAATTGCGTTGGATTGACGAAGATCGATACAACGACGTGGCTGGCCTTGCGTTGAGCAAAACGCACCAATGACAAATGGCCCTCATGCAGCGATCCCATGGTGGGAACCAGGGCGACGCTATCGCCCCCGGTGCGCCAGGCCGCAACACGCTTGCGTAGACCCGTTATTTTCCGCACCGTTGCAAGCTGGCTGACCATTGTCGAAACTCCCCTTGGGCGCGACATTACCAGTGCCGAATAAATGCGCCAACGACGCGAAATCTTTGCCTGTTTGATACGATGGACTCGTGAACAAATCTGATGAAGATCGAGACGAGGCACCCACCGACATGGGCGCCAGCGCCCAGCGGCTGAGCCGTATGCCGCCGCGTCACGAGATTGCGAATGCCTATTTGGCAGATGAAACGGCGCTGGTCGATGAATTGATTCCCCGCGCGCGCTTTGCCGACCAAGAAAAACAACAGGTCGAAGAAATCGCGGCCGATTTGGTGAAGGCTGCCCGTGATGGGCGGCGCGAATTCGGCGGCGTCGACCGCTTCACGAGCGAATACGGCCTCACCAATGAAGAGGGCGTGATGTTGATGTGCATGGCCGAGGCGCTGTTGCGCATTCCCGACGCCGAGACCGCCGACAAGTTCATTGCCGACAAGATCCTGGGCGGCGATTGGGAGCGGCACTTGGGACGTTCCGAGTCGCTTTTGGTCAATGCCTCGACCTGGGGTCTGATGTTGACCGGCCGCGTGATCCAACTGGGCAATATGAGAGACGGAGGTCTGGCGGCCCCCGTGAAGCGCATGGTCGCACGCTCAGGCGAACCCGTTATCCGCGAAGCCATGCGCCACGCCATGCGCGTGCTGGGCGAGCAGTTCGTCTTGGGCCGAACGATCGGGGAGGCCATTGCGCGCGGCAAAGAGGCACAAGAGCAAGGTTATCGGTTTTCATATGACATGCTGGGCGAGGCGGCGCTCACCCAACGCGATGCGGATCTCTATTTCGAGCGCTACGTTGAGGCCCTTGAAGCGGTTGCGGCTCATATGGGCAAGCCGGCGCAGGAGGCAGAAGACGTCCTGCATACTAGGCCTTCGCTGTCGGTCAAGCTCTCGGCGCTGCATCCCCGTTTTGAACCAGCGCACGAAAAGCGCGTGCGGCGCGAGGCAGGCCCCAGACTGCTCAAACTGGCGCGTCTGGCCCGCGAAAACTGGCTCGGCCTCACCATTGATGCCGAGGAGGCCGATCGGCTTGGAATGACGCTGCAGCTCTTCGGCGATCTGTTGGCTGATGCGGCCCTGGACGGATGGAATGGACTTGGCATCGCGGTACAGGCTTACGGAAAACGAGCCAGCGCGACCATCGATTGGCTGGCAGCGGTGGCCCGGCGCGCCAATCGCCGCATCCCGGTCCGCCTGGTCAAAGGCGCCTATTGGGACACCGAGATAAAATTTGCCCAACAACAGGGCCTGGCCGACTACCCGCTCTTCACCCGCAAGGCGAACACCGATATTTGCTATCTGGCGTGCGCCCGCAAGCTGTTGGCTGCGCCTCAGGCATTTTTTCCTCAATTCGCCACCCATAATGCCCATACCATCGCCGCCGTGAGCGTCATGTCGTCCAAGGCCGGCGCATACGAATTTCAGCGGCTCCACGGCATGGGCGAGGCGCTGTATCAAAACGTGATCGCGCCAGAGCAGCTTGCCAAGGCGGTCCGGATCTATGCACCGGTCGGCGGGCACGCGAAACTGCTGGCTTATCTGGTGCGCCGCCTATTGGAAAATGGCGCCAACACGTCCTTCGTCAACCGTCTGGCAGACGATGAACTGCCAATTTCGGAGATCATCACAGATCCCGTCGACAGGGTCGCCGGGCTGGACGACAAACGTCATCCGGGCATCCCCAAGCCGCCCGATCTATACGAACCTCATCGCAAAAACTCTTCCGGCGTTCCCCATTGGGACACTCACTGGCGGTTGCCGTTGATCGGCGAGCTCGACGGCTATTTGACCAAACCAGTGTTAGCGGCGCCAATCGTATCGGGAAAAATACGCGCCGCCGAAAATGAACGCGTCATTACCTCGCCGCATGACAACAGAGTTGATTTGGGACGCTGCGGTGACATCAGCGAAGGATTGCTCAAGAGCGCGCTCGCGGCTGCTGGCGCCGCGGCGTCCGATTGGGACCGCCGTGGCGGGTCGGCGCGGGCGGAAATTCTTGAGAAGGCTGCTGATCTAATCGAGGTGAACCGCGCTTATCTAATGGCCGTAATGATCCGGGAAGCGGGAAAGACAATTCCCAATGCGCTCGGTGAGGTGCGCGAAGCGGCCGATTTTCTGCGTTATTATGCGAGCGAAGCGCGCAGCATGTTTGCTGCAGGCGAGTTGTTGAAGGGTCCGACAGGCGAGCGCAATCAATACACGCTCGCAGGTCGCGGCACCTTCGCTTGCATATCGCCATGGAATTTTCCGCTCGCCATCTTCATTGGCCAAGTTGCAGCAGCCCTGGCTGCCGGCAACACGGTGGTGGCCAAGCCCGCGGAGCAGACGCCGTTGACCGCCTTTCTCGCCGTGCAATACCTGCTTCAGGCGGGTGTGCCGCCGGATGTGCTGCACTTGGCGCCTGGTCCAGGTGCGACGATAGGTGCGGCCTTGGTGGCCGATGCGCGATGCGATGGCGTCGTATTCACGGGCTCCAACGAGACGGCGGCGGCAATTTCGCGCCAACTCGCTACGCGCCAAGGAGCGCTCGCCGCCTTCATCGCCGAAACGGGTGGCATCAACGCCATGATCGTCGATTCAAGCGCACTTCCAGAACAAGTGGCGCGTGACGTCATCGCTTCAGCCTTCGACAGCGCCGGACAGCGCTGCTCGGCGCTGCGGGTTTTATTTCTGCAAGACGACGTCGCCGACCCGATGATCGCCATGATACTGGGCGCCATGGAGGAGTTGCAGATCGGCGATCCATTCGACTACGCAACCAATATCGGCCCAGTGATCGATGCCGACGCCAAAGCCGCGCTCGATGCGCACAAGGCGCGCATGCGCGGCCAGGCCCGCGAACTGATCGAGCTCTCGTTGCCGCCGGCCAGCCGTTACGGAACATACGTAGCGCCTGCGGTTTATGAGATTCCGGAAATGGCGATGCTCGAGCGGGAGGTGTTTGGACCAATTTTGCACATTGTGCGCTACCAGGCCGAGCGTCTCGAAGAGGTTGTCGAGGCCATAAACGCCAGCGGCTATGGTCTGACGCTAGGCCTGCACAGCCGCATTGAAGAGACCGCAGACTTCGTCGCGCAACGCGCGCGGGTCGGAAACATGTACGTCAACCGCAATCAGATCGGGGCCGTTGTCGGCGTTCAACCCTTTGGCGGAATGGGACTTTCAGGCACCGGGCCGAAGGCCGGCGGTCCCCACTATTTGCCGCGATTTGCGATCGAACGTGTGCGCACGACCGACCTTACGGCGGGTGGTGGCGATGCGGCCTTGCTGTCGCTGCGGCCGGACCGCGAGACCGAGATATAGCGAATCTGCGTTGTCCGGGCGCCAAACAAGCCCCATCTTATGGACGGCTGATGCATCGCCCGATATGACTTAAGGCATGACAATGGCGACTAAACCCAAGACGCCCGCTCGAAATACCGAGGCCGACCAAGCCATATCGGAGGTTCCATCGAGCGACCAGGAGGTTGCGGACTTTCTCGAGCGCGTCAAAACCGTGATGCCGGCGCGCACCGGCACGGGGCGTGGGCGCCTGCTGTTTGCCATGGACGCGACGATGAGCCGGCAACCCACTTGGGATATGGCGCTCGGTCTGCAGGCCGACATGTTCGCCGCTGTGAAGGCGGTCGGCGGTCTGGATGTCCAGTTGTGCTATTTCCGCGGGATGGGCGAATGCCGCGCCAGCAAATGGGTCGGCGACCCCGATGCGTTGTCCCGCTTGATGACCAAGGTTTCTTGCCGCGGCGGCTATACCCAAATCGCAAAAGTGCTCAGCCATGCCAAGAACGAGACCGAGGGTGAAAAGATAGACGCGCTCGTCTATGTCGGTGATTGCATGGAAGAGAATATCGATCACTTGGCGGCATTGGCCGGCGAACTTGGCCTGATGGGCGTTCCGGTCTTTCTGTTCCAGGAAGGCCACGAGCCCAAGGCCGAACGTACGTTCAGAGAAATCGCCCGATTGACGCGTGGCGCCTATTGCGGGTTTGATCAGGGTTCGGCAAAGCAGTTGCGCGAGCTGCTCTCTGCCGTGGCCGTGTATGCCGCGGGCGGTCAGCGGGCGCTTGCGGACCTGAGCCGCTCACAAGGCGGTTCGGCACGGATGCTGCTCGAACAGATAAGTTGAGGAACGACGTCACAAGCCCATGCATTATTTCTTCGGCGGGCTGGCGCTGCTTGTCTTTCTGGTTTTTGCCGCCCGCGCCTTCGTCAAGGCCAATCCAAAACAGCTCGCCCAAACGATGCGTTCGATCGGCGGTTGGGGCCTGATCGTCGCTGCCGGACTGTTGGCGCTGCGCGGTCTTTTTCCAATCGCGCTGCCGATGGCCGCCATGGGCGCCATGCTGCTAGGCAAGGGTTCGCCGTTTGCAGGCGGCTTCGGTCCGTTTCGCGGCAATGCCAACAAGAGCCGCGCACAGACATCCAAAGTACGCACGGCGCATTTGGAAATGACGCTCGATCATGACAGCGGAGACATGGACGGGCGCATTATCAACGGTCCCGGCAAGGGCATCGGTCTCGGCGAGTTGGACCGACTGGCTTTGATCGAGCTCCACACCAATTATCGGGCAAACGATCCCCAGAGCGCGCAACTTCTGGCGGCTTATATGGACCGGTTGCACGAGGGATGGCGCGATCAAGCCGGCGTGGGTGATGGCGATGCGTCGGGCGCAGATGCGCGCACCGATGCCATGACGCCCGAAGAGGCGCTTGAGGTGCTTGGCCTCGAACAGGGCGCGAGCTCACAGGATATTACCCGCGCCCATCGCAATTTGATGAAAAGAATGCACCCCGATCAGGGCGGCTCGACCTATTTGGCGGCAAAAATCAATCAGGCCAAGGACGTCTTGCTGCAAAAATCGGCGATTTGAGCGTGGTCTACTCGGCGCGCATCACAACGCAGGTAATCGAGCGCTGCTTGAGGCGCGAGCAGGCAGATCTCGCGGTGGCTTCGGAAAATCCGGCGAACCTGGCGCGGTAAAGCGCGCGGCGTTTTTTGCGATAGGGCATGGTCAACGCGCTGTGACCGGCCAGCAGATCGCCGGCAACCGATTTCACCATACTGAGCTGCTTGCTCGCGTCCGATGACGTCTTGTAGGCGCCGACCTGGACGTGAAAATCGCCGCTTGCTTGGCTGCCCGAGATCGCTGCGGTGCGCGCGATGTCGCGCTGCATGCGGCGCTCATGGGCAAGCGCGTCTTCGATTTGAGCGAGCTCCTCGGGATCGATGCGTGGCTCGCGCTGAGCGCGGGATGCCAAGGCGAGCCGTGCGCTGCCGCGCTGGCTGACCAGGGGCGCCGGGGCGGACTTGTGTTTGGGCGGGGTCGCGATGGCGGGCGGCCGCTTATGCTTGCTGGCCTTTCGCAGGCTGCGGTCGAGAATGCGCCGCATCTGGGCGTTGCGGCTCTTCGACGATTTGCCACCCATCACAGCAGCCACGACGTGCTTGTTGCCACGTCGGACCGATGAGGTGAGGTTGAAGCCCGAAGCACGCGTATAGCCCGTCTTGATGCCGTCCGTTCCCTTGTAGCTGTAGAGCAACGCGTTGTGATTGCGGTAGCGACGGCCGCGATATTTGAACTGCTTGGTTCGAAAGAATCGGTAGTGCTTGGGGTGATCACGCTGGATGGCCAGCGATAGGGTGACCATGTCGCGCGCCGTAGTAATCTGTCCCTTGTTAGGCAGGCCAGAGGCGTTGCGGAACGTCGTCGAGCGCATACCGATTGTCCGCGCCTTTTTAGTCATCATCTTGGCGAAATTGGTTTCCGAACCGCCAAGGTTTTCCGCAACCACGGCCGCCACATCGTTGGCCGATTTGGTCACCAGGGCTCGGATCGCATCGATCGAACGGATCGTCTGACCTGGTTTCAGGCCCAATTTGGAGGGCGCTTGGGCTGCCGCGTGCTTCGTCACGTAAAAATCGGTCGTGTAGTCGACCTTACCCTCCGCGATGAAATCGAATAGCAGATACAGCGTCATTATTTTGGTGAGCGAAGCAGGGTAGCGGGGCTTGTCGGCGTTCTTGGCGTAAAGCACCTTGCCGGTGTTGGCATCGACCGCCATACCGGCATAGCGCGGTGCTGCCTGCGCAGTATCGGACAGCACGCAAAGTCCGAGAGATGCGATGCCCGTCAGCACGACAATTGTCCGAAGAACGTGCGCCCGAAAAGCGCCGCCCAAATATTCGATTGGCACCACGTCTACCCCAAAGCCGTTCGGCCTGTTCTGGCCTAAAAACTAAAACGAGGGGCGTTACAAACCGGTTAAGCATGAGGTCTGCCAGCTGGCGTCATGGTTAGCAATTGGTTTATGGTGCACTGCAAAATAATTATTGACTATTTTTGTGCGACGCATATATATTGTTGCAGCGCAGCAAGAAGACAATCCTTGGTTTGCGCGTAATTTTCAGCCGGTTGTAGGCAAGCAAGGAAAACGAAATGATCAACGGATTCGACGATATTCAAAAGCAAAGTCAGGCAAATTTCGATGCGGCAACCAAAAGTTTCGGCGAGGTCAATAAGGGCCTTCAAGGGATCGCAAGCGAAGTGACCGACTACTCGAAGAAGGCCCTTGAGGATGGTACCCAGGCATTCGAAAAGATGGTGGGAGCAAAGTCACTTGAGCAGGCTTTCGAGATCCAGACGACCTTTGCCAAAAGTGCTTACGACAATTATGTCGCCCAGTTCTCCAAGCTGAGCGAGATGTATGTCGACTTGGCCAAAGAAGCTTACAAGCCGGTCGAGACGGCTGTTACCAAAAAAGTGTAACGCACAGTCACAGACGCTTACCCTTTGAAAAAGGCCCGGTGGAGACACCGGGCTTTTTTTTGCCAAACGGCGCCGTCCGCCGCGCCGGCCAAACACGGCGACAGTTGAATTTTTTCAACCGTCTGACCCGCATTTCGTCCACTGAATTGCACGCTCGCTCACGATGGCTTACATAGTGTCAGCCGGGGGTGAATCGATCACGCGCTCTGTTCGCAGCGCGCGGTGGGGAACTTCAATTCAGTGCCAGGTCACGATCAGATCCAAGCCAGAATGAAGATTTCGGCAATGTCGCAAAACAACAAGGACGACCAACGTGACGATTCCAGAACCGGTATCGTCACCAAGACCAGAGCCAAGACGAAGAAGCCGAGTCTGTATCGCGTTCTGATTCTGAATGACGACTACACGCCGATGGAATTTGTCGTCTATATTTTGGAGCGATTCTTTAACAAGGGCCGTGAAGAGGCGACGCAGATCATGCTGCATGTGCACCAAAAAGGCGTGGGCGTTTGTGGCGTCTTTACCTATGAGGTGGCGGAGACCAAAGTGACTCAGGTTATGAACTTTGCCAGACAGCATCAGCATCCGCTACAGTGCACTATGGAAAAGGAGTAGGACGTTCCGGTGACCTCGTTTTCATCCAGTTTGGAAGAGGCGCTTCATCGCGCATTGGAATACGCCAACGAGCGCAGCCACGAATACGCGACGCTTGAGCACCTGCTATTGGCGCTGTTGGACGATCGCGATGCGGCTGCCGTATTGCGGGCTTGCGATGTGGATATCGACACGCTGCGCGAAAAATTGGTCGACTATGTCGACAATGATTTGGCGGGTCTGGTGTTGGATGACCAGGATGAGTCGCAACCCACAGCTGGCTTCCAGCGCGTCATCCACCGCGCTGTTGTACATGTGCAATCGTCTGGCCGCGAAGAGGTGACGGGCGCTAATGTGCTGGTGGCGATATTCGCCGAACGTGAAAGCCATGCCGCCTTCTTCCTGCAAGAGCAGGACATGACCCGGTTCGATGCGGTCAACTACATTTCACACGGCATCGCCAAGCGGGCCGGAATGACCGAGCCCAAGCACGTGAGGGGTGTCGACGATGACGCCGCTACGGTCGAGGGCGGTGAAGAGAAGCGGCGTGGCGCCGATGCGCTGGATACCTATTGCGTCAACCTCAACGAAAAAGCCCGCAAGGGCCGAATTGATCCGCTGATCGGACGCGAGTCCGAAATCAGACGCACGATCCAAATACTCTGCCGCCGGCAGAAGAACAATCCGCTCTTTGTCGGCGATCCGGGCGTTGGCAAGACCGCGATCGCCGAGGGGTTGGCGCGGCGCATCACCAACAGCGAAGTCCCGGAAGTGCTGCGCGATGCCACCATTTTCCAACTCGACATGGGTGCGTTGCTGGCCGGCACGCGCTATAGGGGCGATTTCGAAGAACGCCTCAAGGCGGTGATGAAAGAGATCGAAGCCTATGAAGGCGCGATCCTCTTCATCGATGAGATTCACACCGTGATTGGCGCGGGCGCGACATCAGGCGGCGCGATGGATGCGTCTAATCTGCTGAAACCCGCGCTGCAAAGCGGCACGCTGCGTTGCATCGGGTCCACCACCTATAAGGAATATCGCCAGCACTTCGAGAAAGACCGCGCCCTGGTGCGCCGCTTTCAGAAAATCGATATCCAGGAACCCAGCATTCCCGACGCTATCGACATCCTGAAAGGGTTGAAGCCCTACTACGAGGAATTCCACAAAATCCGCTACACCAATCAGGCGATTAAAACGGCGGTCGAACTCTCTGCCAAGCACATCCACGACCGCAAGCTGCCCGATAAGGCTATTGACGTTATCGACGAGACGGGCGCCTCGCAGATGTTGCAACCGCCGTCACGCCGAAAGAAGACGATCGGCGTCAAGGAAGTCGAGAACACCATTGCCACGATGGCGCGCATTCCGGCGAAAAGCATCTCGAAGTCCGACGAGGAAGTTCTCGCCAACATCGACCGTGAGCTCAAACGCATGGTGTTTGGCCAAGACCAAGCGATTCACGCATTGGCCTCGGCAATCAAGCTTTCACGCGCCGGCCTGCGCGAGCCGGAAAAACCGATCGGTTCTTATCTCTTTTCAGGGCCCACCGGCGTCGGCAAGACCGAGGTCGCACGCCAACTCGCCAAGTCCTTGGGCGTCGAGTTGTTGCGCTTCGATATGTCGGAATATATGGAACGCCACACGGTCTCGCGGTTGATTGGCGCGCCTCCCGGCTACGTTGGGTTCGATCAGGGCGGTCTGTTGACCGACGGCATCGATCAGCATCCCCACTCCGTGCTGCTGTTGGATGAGATCGAAAAAGCCCATCCCGATCTTTTCAACATCCTGCTCCAGGTCATGGACCACGGTAAGCTGACCGATCACAACGGCAAGAGCGTCAATTTCAACAACGTCATTTTGATCATGACGACCAATGCCGGCGCCGCCGACCTCGCCAAGCCGCCCATCGGCTTTGGCCGCAACAAGCGCGAAGGCGATGACGAAGAGGCGATCAACCGCATGTTCTCGCCCGAGTTCCGCAACCGGTTGGACGCGGTTATTCCATTCTCCGGCTTACCGCCCGAGGTGATCACAAAAGTCGTCGACAAGTTCATCTTCGAGCTTGAGGCCCAACTTCAGGACCGCGGCGTTGCAATCGAACTGACCGAAGAGGCGAACGTGTGGATCGCCGAAAAGGGCTTCGACGAAAAATTCGGCGCAAGGCCCCTGGCGCGCGTCATTCAGGAATACATAAAGCGTCCGCTTGCAGACGAACTCTTGTTCGGCAAGCTTAAGGCCGGCGGAACGGTGCGGGTCTTGCTCGAAGAGGAAGACGGCGAGCGTAAGCTCGGCTTCGAGTTCATCGCGCCCGAGGTCAAACCGAAAAAACCGCCGCGGCCAAAGGGCGGCGGCTCGTCGAAGCCGCGTAAGAAAACGGCAGGACGCTCATCGGCGCGCGCCGGTTCCGGCAAGAAGAGCGCCCCGCGCAAACGCAAGGGATCAGGTAAGGCGGGCTTGAGCCCGGTGCCAAAAGTTCCCCTGCCTGCCCGGTAGCAAACCACTTGGCGTCACAGACAACCGCGCCCCGCAGACCCGATTGGACCCGCGGCGCCACGCGGTCACAAGCGTTCTGGCGCGGCATCATCGAAGCGCCGTCCGTATCCGTCGTCGTCATCATCACCATGTTCATCGGCTTTGGCGCGCTTGCGCGCGACGTGGGGCTCACCGTCGCCCAGGCCGTCTTCGTATCCGCCAGTGTCTTTGCGTTGCCTGGCCAGGTGGTGTTGGCCGATCAGATCGGCCAGGGCGCTGCCTTGGCGGGCGCCTTCTTCGCTGTCACGTTGACCGCGATCCGGCTCATGCCGCTGACGGCCTCCCTGCTGCCGCATGTGCGTGACGGCGTTTCACCGCGCTGGTCGCAATTTGCTATGTCCCACATCATCGCAGTCACCACCTGGATCGAATCCATGCGGCGGCTGCCGCCGCTTCCGCTCGAGCTGCGGGTGCCTTATTTCGTCGGCTTTGGCGCGGTTCTCTTCAGCTCCAATATGGCTGCCACCGTGGTCGGCTATCTGATCGCCGGATCCGTGCCCCCTGCGCTGTCGGCGGCTTTGATCTTTCTCACGCCAATCTATTTCTTTCTATCGCTGATCGGCGCCTCTCGCGACCTGAGCGATGCGATTGCGCTGCCGTGCGGCTTCATCATGGGACCGCTTATTTATCTTGTCGCGCCGGGCTTCGATCTGGTTATCACCGGTCTCGTCGCCGGCACGCTCGCCTATGGCGTTTTGCGCTGGCGCGAGGGCAAGTCATGACCATGGACGGTGGCCTCTCGGGATTGATCTTTCTCTTTATCGCGGGTTTTTGCGCCACGGCTCCTTGGCGCGTGTTCGGAGTTTTGCTGTCCCAAGGAATTTCCGCCAACAGCGAAATCTTGCGGTGGGTGCGCGCCGTCTCCACGGCGCTGATCGCTGGGCTCGTTGCGCGGCTGGTGTTTTCGCCAGCCGGTGTGCTCGCAGATGTGCCACTGAGCATTCGTCTGGCCGCATTCGCGGTGGGTATTGTCGTTTTTTTCGTTTCCCGTCGAAACTTGGCTGTGGGAATCTTGGCGGGCGAGGCGGCGTTTCTGCTTGCGGCAGGGTTGTCTTGAGACCCGCGGGCTATTCAATCAGCAGCGGCGATTGCCTGAAATAAGTCTCGTCGTTGATTTGCTGCACCAGGAAGTCGGCGACGTTTGCGCGCGAAATAAAACCGCTTTCCCATTGACTGGGGTCGGTCAGGGCGCGGTATTTTCCAGTGCGCGGGAAGCGGGTAAGAAACCCGGGGCGAACGATGGTCCAATCGAGATCACTTTGCCTAATGATGGCTTCTTCGCGGTTCTTGTCTTGGTAGATCGGACCGAGCAGCAGAGGCTGAAGCAGCTTGGCGTAGAGCAGACCGCCCAGGCCGCGCGTGTCGCCGGCTCCCATACCCGTCACCGCGATGAGCCGGCGCACTCCGTGCCGTTGCATGGCGTCGATCACCAGGCCCATGGAGGTCGAAAAAAGCCGCACTGGTTGCAATGTTGGTGAGGCGCCAAGAGCGGTGATAACCACATCGCAGCCCTCGATGCCGTTCTCGATGTCGCTTTTCTCGAGTGCGCTGACATTCAATTTCTCGAGCCCCGCATGGGTGATGGCGATGTCGTCGGCCGAACGCGCCAGCGCGCGCACCTGGTGTCCGGATTCAAGCGCCAGCCTCACCGTTTCCAGGCCGATTCCGCGACTTGCGCCGATGATGAGGACATGAGCCATGGACCTTACGCGTCAGGCAGAAGCGAGTTGGGCGCGGATTTTCTCCGCATGGGCAGCCAACACGTCGTCGTCCTCCATGGTCTGCGCCGGTGGCCGAAGCTGCTCGCCTGCCCAGCGCGGCACGATATGGAAATGGATATGGAACACCATTTGACCAGCGGCAGCCTCGTTGAATTGTTGGATCAAAATGCCTTCGGCCCCCATGGCATCGCGCACCAGGGGCGCCAATTTGTGAACACTTGCAATCAAGCGGCCAAGATCGTCGGGCGTTATATCGAACAGGTTTTGCGCCTTGGCCTTTGGAATCACCAAGGTGTGGCCGTCGACGCGCGGCATGATGTCGAGAAAGGCGAGTGTGTGATCGTCTTCATAGACCTTGTGGCAGGGAAGCTCGTTCCGCAAAATCTTCGCGAAAATATTGTCGTCGTCATAGGCCATGGCTGTGCTTTCTGGTCGGATGCAAGTCGTTTGTTTTCCATGCAGTGGAGGGGCAGGTCACGCTTCGGGCTCGTGATCGAAGTCGCCGCGGCGGAAGGGGGCGTGCCGGGCAAGCGCCTCATTTTCCATATCCACATAACTGCGCTCGCGGGTCAGGAATTGCGAGATGGCCCGCCGCAGCGATGGGTCGGCGATGTAGTGGGCGCTGTAGGTTGTCTTTGGCATGTAGCCACGGGCCAGTTTGTGCGGGCCCTGGGCGCCGGCTTCGACGAATTTGAGGCCGGTTTCTATCGCGTAATCGATCGCCTGATAGTAACAGAGCTCGAAATGCAGAAACCTATGGTCCTCGTTGCAGCCCCAGTAGCGGCCATAGAGGGTGTCGGAGCCGATGAAATTGAGGGCGCCCGCAATGGTGCGCCCAGCGCGCCGGGCGAGAATCAGTAATATCTGATCGGCCATGGTCTCGCCGATGCGGGAAAAGAAGGATCGGTTGAGATAGGGCGAACCCCATTTGCGCGCACCGGTGTCCATGTAGAAATCGTAAAAGGTATCCCAGTGGGATTCGTCGAGGTCGGCGCCCGTCAGCCATTCGACGTCGATGTCCTCGGCTAACGCCTCACGCCGTTCTTTGCGGATTGCCTTGCGCTTGCGTGCGGTCAACTGGTCGAGAAAATCCCCGAACGTGCCGTAACCCTCATTCAACCACTGAAACTGTTGGTCCGTGCGTTTGAGCAATCCGATCGTGCCCAGGCGTTGCCACTCCTCACGGGTTAGGAAGGTGAGGTGGAGCGATGAGGCGCCGATTTGGTTGACGAGTTCGATGGCGGCACTCGTCAAAGCGTCCTCCAAATAGTCAGCTTGCGGACCAGGAGCGACAAGAAGGCGCCGCCCTGTCACGGGCGTGAAGGGAATGCATGCCTGCAACTTGGGATAATAGCGCCCACCGGCCCGCTCGAAGGCATCCGCCCAGGCGTAATCGAACACGTACTCGCCCATACTGTGTCCCTTGAGGTAGCACGGCATGGTGGCCAAAATGCTGCCCGAACCATCATCGACAACCAGATGTTGCGCCAACCAACCCGTACTCGGATCGATGCATTCGCTGTCTTCGAGCGCTTTAAGAAATGCATGCGAAATAAAAGGGTTACGCGGACGAATTGGTGCGCCGTCGTCACCGCAGGGATTGGCGCACGCGTCCCAAGCCGCCGCATCCAGGCTGGCTATACCCGGTTCCACGCGCACCACGATCTGTTCGCTGTCGCCCATGGGTTGTCACCTCCGGTAGTGCAAAGGACCTAGGGCTCGAATCCTTCGAATATCATGGCATCCGCCCAACGCTGCGCGATACGCCGTTGCTCGGGCGTGCGCACCGTCCAGGTCAGCAGAGGCCAACCAAAAAGGACTTGCCCAAGCCATGGCGCGATCGCCGGCAGGGCGTTCACATCATAAGCGATGAAATTAGGATACGCGAACCGCGCGGCGAGCAAGTGCCGAAGTTTGAAGCGCTGCCAATGGGACAGGCCATGCCAATAATCCATGTTGTCAAAGCGTTCAGCCACCAGTCCGCGGGGCGTTTTTTCATCCTTTGCCCGATAGGCCGCGATTAAGTGGGGATCGAACGACATGACGCTCACCGGCCCCTGATAGGCGGCTATGACGGCAGCGATACGGGCGACAAGAGGCTCGCGCACCTGCCAATCGCTTTTGATTTCGAGCACAAGCGGCGTGCGGCTGGCCACCAGATCGAACAACTCGCCCAAGCTCTGCATGCGATCATTGGTGTTCTTGAACGGGATCCGGCGCAATTGGCGCGCGCTTATGGATGACAGCGGACCCGTGCCGTCGGTCAGCCGGTCAAGCGCGGCGTCATGGAACACCATGACTTCGCCGTCACCGGCCAGCCGAATATCGACTTCAATCGCGTAGTTTTTATCGACCGCCGCTTGCACGGCGCTAGACGTATTTTCGATAATGCCGCGGTCGGCACTGTGCAGCCCGCGATGGGCGATGGGGCGTCGCAACCAATCGAGCCGGGGCAAGAGCGCGTTCTCCTGTTCAATCGATGGCAAAAAGCGCATCCACCTCGACGGCCGCGCCCAGCGGTAAACTGCTGGCGCCGACCGCAAAGCGCGTGTGGCGCCCTTTTTCGCCGAGCACCGCAACCATCAAGTCTGAAGCGCCGTTGATCACGAGCGGATGATCGATGAAATTAACCGTCGAGCTCACGAATCCACCGAGCTTAAGGCATTGTTCAATGCGCTCGAGCCGCCCCAGCGCCGCTTTGGCCTGCGCCAGTATATTGAGCGCACACAGCTTTGCGGCTTGCTGGGCCTGGTCGATGTCGAGATCGCTCCCCACGTGTCCGTGGAATTTGATTCCGTCGGCTCCAACCGGCAGTTGGCCCGAGACGTAGAGGCGGGAACCGTTGATCAAATAGGGAGAATAATTCGCAGCAGGAGTGGCGGGGCTCGGCAATTCCAGATTGAGCGCGGCAAGACGCTCCTCGATCGTATCTGCCATATGACACCTCTGGGCTGATTCCACCGGATATCCGGCCTTTGTACGCGGCGACGCGCCTCTTTATGACTTTTAGAAGGTTTTTGCATCAGGCTCTATCGCAAGGGTGGCCTGACGCGGTTTTGTGGGCAGGGCAAATGAGTTTGCAATTTGGGTGATGGCATCCCTCATTGTGCGGTAAGTTGAGATCATGCAAAAATACGCCATGTCGAATTTTAGGAGATTGTCGGCTGTAATCCTGACCATCGGTTTGGTTGCAATCGGTGCAATCCTGGCGGCCCGTCCGGGCCACGGCTTGGCGCCGAACCAAACCGTCAAATTGGCGCCCCATCGCGCAGTTTACGAAATGAAGCTCGGAGATTCCCGGGCCAATTCGAACGTATCTGGAATTGTTGGACGCATGGTGTTCGAATTGTCCGGCACCCCTTGCGAGGGCTATACGGTCAATATGCGCCTTGTGACGCGCGTCACCGACCGGTCGGGCAAGGCTTTGATGAGCGACCTGCGGTCTTCGACCTGGGAAGAAGGTGACGGCGAAAAGTTTCGCTTCAACTCCAGTCAGTACCTGAACCAGAAGCTCAGCGAGTTGGCCAGCGGCAGCGCCAAGCGGGCGGGTCAGGGCAAAAAAGTCGACGTCCAGTTACAAAAACCCAAATCGTTGAAATTGGCCCTGCCGACCGACGTGATGTTTCCGGCCCAACACGCCCGCGCGATTCTTGCCGCCGCGCTCAACGGCCGCACGACCCTGGAGGCCGATCTGTATGAGGGATCGGAAAAGGGTGAAAAAGTTCACGCCACCACGGCCTTCATCGGACGGCTGAAGCCGCCGGGACCCGATAAGGATCTCAAGGACGTCAAAAACGCCGAGATCCTCGACAAACTGAAGTCGTGGCCGGTCTCTGTCGGTTACTATGAAAAAGAAAACAGCGAAGAGGCCACGCCGTCCTATGAGGTGGCCTACCGCTATTATGCCAATGGCGTCAGCCGCAGGCTGGTGATCGACTATGGCGACTTTTCAATTCATGGTTCGCTGCAATCTCTCGAATTGCTTGAAGAAACCAACTGCGAGCGCTGATCAGGCGGCGACGTAATCGCGTCGAACGTCTAAATATCTGATGCCCCTGCCATTCAGTCCCACAGTTCTGCAGCGCCCCTAACGCCGCTTTCTGGGCCGTGTGTGGGTGGCTGGATATCGATCGCCGGCGACTGGGAAAAAATGAAGGGCGCCATCAATCGCGGAACATCTTGATAGAGATGGGGCAATTGCGAGAGGCCGCCGCCCAATACCACGACATCGGGATCGATAATGTTGACGATGCTGGCCAGCGCACGGGCAAGCCGGCCCGCATGGCGCTCCAGCGTAGCGCCCGCTGATCCATCGTCTTGAGCGGCCTGGGCGGCGATTGTCTCAGCATCGGCGGCTTCGTTGCCCCAACGCGCGTGGTCGGCCGACAGTCCCGGTCCCGACACCCATGTTTCGATGCAGCCCGCCCGCCCGCACCAACACTGCGGCCCCGGCATTTCTTCTGGCTCGGGCCAGGGCAGGGGATTGTGACCCCATTCACCGCCAATGCCCAAGGGGCCGTTGACGAGCGATCGGTTGACGACGAGGCCACCGCCGCATCCCGTGCCCAAAATGACACCGAACACACAAGCCGCGCCGTTGCCCGAGCCATTGAGTGCTTCAGAGAGCGCAAAGCAGTTTGCATCGTTGGCAATGCGAAAAGGGCGCTTCAACTTGTCACGCAAATCGGCCTCGAGGGGACGGCCATTGAGCCACGTCGAATTGGCATTCTGCACCTTACCCGTCGAGGGTGAAATTGATCCTGGAATGCCGATACCTATTGTCGAAGAAGGGCCTATCTGCCCTTCGATTTCGTCGACCAGCCGTGCAATTTCGGCAAGGGTACCGGCGTAATCGCCACGTGGCGTGGCGGCACGCTTGCTGGCTAGCGGCTCGTCGCCTTCACCAAGGGCGACCGCAGCAATCTTGGTGCCGCCAACGTCTAAACCAATGCGCAGCCGCGTCGTCACACCGGGCCCTCGCGGCTGCTGCGGTCTTGAGAGAGCGTGCGATGGGCCCGCACGACGTCATCGGGTCGCAAGCCCGCATTGGCGCAAAACGTGAGAACCAAAGCGTCATCGCTCATCAGGTGATCAAGCACGCCTGCCAGAAAGGCGGGCTCGCCCGCCTGTGCCGAGAGCGCGTCGGGCGTGATGCCGGTGAGCTGTAGAAAGCGCGAAATGCGGTCTCGCTCGTCCGCCAAAAAGACGAATGCCTGGGCCGCAATCGTTTCTGCCTGCTCGCTATTCATTCCAGATGGTCGGCCATCCCGACCCAGCCCGTCAATCGGGCAATTCTTAAACAGTTGGTTACTCATTTGGGGTCAAATAAATCCAACGGATTTTGCAACCCATGTCGGCGTTGTTTTTGGGGGCGATCCGCTAGGTTCGGTGGCATGGATTACTCAGACAAATTCACCGATCACAGCGCTGACGAATCTGTGGTAACGGGATCCATGACAAAAACGGTTTTGATCGTCGAAGACAATGAGCTGAACATGAAGTTGTTTCATGATCTGCTTGATGCCCACGGCTACGACACGCTCCAAACCAGGAACGGGATGGAGGCGTTGAAGCTCGCACGCGATCACAAACCGGATCTCATCTTGATGGATATCCAACTTCCCGAAGTTTCCGGCCTGGAAGTGACCAAGTGGCTCAAGGACGACGATGAGCTGCGCGCGATACCGGTGATCGCCGTCACCGCATTCGCGATGAAGGGCGATGAAGAGCGCATCCGCGAAGGTGGTTGCGAGGCCTACATTTCCAAACCGATAGCAGTCGCCACATTTATCGAGGCCGTCCGCCAGTTTATCGGCGAGCCATAAACCGAAAGGTCAGACAACAATGACCGCCCGCGTCCTTGTCGTCGACGATATAGAAGCCAATGTGAAGCTTCTGGAAGCTCGCCTGACGGCGGAGTATTTCGAAGTTGCGACCGCGCGTAACGGTCCCGATGCCATTCAGATTTGCACCGTCGAGGGAGCTGACGTCGTACTGCTGGATGTCATGATGCCGGGCATGGATGGCTTCGAAGTGTGCCGGCAGCTGAAGTCCAACCCCAAGACCCAGCATATTCCAATAATCATGGTGACCGCGCTGGACCAGCCGAGCGACAAGATTCAGGGCCTGGAAGCCGGCGCCGACGATTTTCTGACAAAACCGGTAGACGACATCGCGGTTATCACTCGTGTGAAGAACCTGGCGCGCCTTAAAACGTTGACCGACGAAATGTTGATGCGCGCCAGTACGAGCGAGCAAATGGGCCTGTCCGATAACAACGCAGAGGGCGCATTCCTATCTGGCAGCGGAGGGCGATTGCTGATCGTCGAGGATCACGAGCGATTTGCCCAACGCATGAGCGACACACTGCAAGTCGAACATCCAGACATCACCCGCGAGACCAACCCGCAATCGGCCCTGATGACGCTTGCCGAAGGAAACTTCGATCTGTTGATCGTCTCGCTGAGTCTGAAGGACTCCGATGGCTTGAGGTTGTGCTCGCAGGTGCGATCTCTGGACCGAATTCGTCACCTTCCGATTCTCGTGATCGCCGAGCCTGGTGATGATGCCCGCCTGTTGCGCGGGCTTGATCTGGGCGTGAACGATTATTTAATGCGGCCCATCGACCCCAATGAAATGCAGGCCCGCGTACGCACGCAGATTAAGCGAAAGCGCTATGCCGACTATCTCAAGAACCGCTTGGTCGAGAGCGTCGAAATGGCAATCACCGACGCGCTGACCGGTCTGCACAACCGCCGTTACATGGAGAGTCACCTCAAGACTCTGGTTGATGAAGCGGTGCAGCGCGGCAAGACGTTATCTTTGATGATCACGGATATCGACTACTTCAAGGCTGTGAACGATACGCATGGCCATGACGTCGGCGATGCGGTTTTGCGTGAGTTCGCACTCAGGCTACGCCGCAATGTTCGCGGTATCGATCTGGCCTGCCGGCTGGGCGGCGAAGAATTTGTTATTGTCATGCCCGACACGGATTTGGCAAAAGCCTTTGCCGTGGCGGAGCGGCTGCGTCAGCAAATAGCCCACGAACCCTTCAGCAATCCCCAAGCGGGGCAGGGGCTTAAAGTGACGGCAAGCGTCGGGCTCGCCACGCTCGAATCGGTCGACGACACGCCGGAAACGCTTCTCAAGCGCGCCGATCAGGCGCTCTACTGCGCTAAGCGGGACGGTCGCAATCGGGTCGTCTCGGACGCCGCCTAACACTCCAAAACAGTCTGTATTCGTGTGGTTTTGGTGCTCGTTCTGAGGCCAATGTAAATCCACAGCCAGCGGCAATTCAGCTGCATCAGAACCTCATCCTGCGCCTAAGCACTTAACCTTAACGATTTACTTTCAATAGAAAAAACGGGTATTGGGCTGTTTAGAAACTTTGATTTTGTAGAGCCACGGATTAGTCTATGCTTGAATAGATTAAGTCGTGACACTCGCTCACGGGGAGGCAATTGTTGGGGCGAATGGGGCTGTTGGTTAAGACAGCTCGCTTCGATTCCACATGGATCTCCCAAAATGGAATAGCCCTACGGAATGCTCAGGTCCGCCGCATCTCCTGGGTCCGTGGGGTTCGGCCGGTCGGAGTGCGGCTTGAGTGGCCTCCTCGTTAGTGCCAATCTCTCGACCGGCCACCTATTCAATCGGCCAATTCACCCTTTAGTCCAATTGGATTGACGCTCAATCCAGTTGGCCATTTCGGAAAACGACCACGCTGCCGAATGGCTGCGTGGCTGGTCCATTATTGAGTCTGTTGGGGGGCGCTCGGGCGGACCGGCGATCAACACCCGATGGGCAGGCAATCGGCAGCAACAGCTACTTGATTTTGGCTTCCTTGAACTCGACGTGCTTGCGCACGACTGGATCATATTTCTTGAGGACCATTTTTTCAGTCAGCGTGCGTGGATTCTTCTTCGTTACGTAATAGAAACCCGTTCCCGCGGTGCTGACGAGCTTGATTTTTAAGGTGTTGGATTTCGCCATGACCAATCCTCTCAAAATGACGTTATGTCCCGGCGGAGGCCGCGAACGTTAGCCGTCGGGCGGCGAATGTCAAGTCATCGGCCACGCCGGTATCATCGCGCGCCAGCCAAATGCATTGCCGCCTATATCAGCGTGCGTTGAAATCGCCCATTGCGCATGAAGTAATAGGGGACCGGTATCGATTGATCGGGCAATCCACCGCGCTTCAGATGTCCTGCCAGCTCCTCCAAGACCACCTGTGTGATCGTTGGTAAATCATGCGCTCCCGTCTCGCCTAAACCAATCCAACTGAGGTCGAGCAATTCGACCTCGTCGCGCGTTACGCTTTTTGCAACCGCTTCGTAGGGTACGCAAAAGAATCGCGTGTCGTAGCGCCGCGGCCGCCGCGGCGGCGTGATCGCGCGTGCGATAAAGCGCATCAACGTCAAGTCGGGGCACACACCGTGCGCCAAAAATTCGCGCCACGATTGAGACCGGCTCCTGGGTGCCTGTCTGGCCGCCTCGCCAACCATCAATCCCGTCTCCTCGTAGGTCTCCCGAAGCGCCGTCAATCCCAGCGCCCGCGCCCGGTTGGGATCGGCGCCGCCCTTCATATCCACCAGCAGCTTGGCGGTTGTTTCAGGTGCGAAATCGACCGGCGCGGCTAGCCGCAGGTCGGCGCAGTCGACGCGACCGCCCGGAAATACGAACTTGCCCGGTAAAAAGGTATGCTGGTCGCTGCGCCGGCCCATCAGAACGCGAGGCTCGGGGCCGCGTTCGTCCACGATGATCAGGGTTGCGGCGTCTCGCGGGCGCGAATTGGGGTAATCTTGACGGCGGTTTACGTTGGTAAGCCGTTGAGACTGATCTTTTTGATCCGCCGGATTTCCGCTCATCGACGGTCACCGCGTTTTGCCTGCGCGGCCGTTGCTTTCTGCGCATTCTTTGCCGGCCAGGGGAAGGAGAGACGCGCCGTCAACCAAGCACCAGCCATCGCAAATGCGATCAGCACCATGACGAGGAGAGCGCCGGCGATCATATCGTCGTTGCTGTAGATGTGTCCGGTCAGGGAGTCGGCGGTAAACACATGGCTTCCGGGTCTAAACGCAAATCCATGCAGGAAGTCCGAGGTGGCGTTGTAGCCGGCAAGCATATAGCCCAAACCCGTCGCCGTCAGAACAAGTCCAAACAGGACAATCGCCCGCGTTGTCGCAGGGCCGCGTAAATCTGGACGCAACCATATCAGCGCGACAACCGTGGCAAAAAAGACGAACAGGCTGCCACGCACGATGCCGACCGCGCGTGCAACATCGGCAAAATGATTGATTTCACCTTGCGAAAAAACAAGGCTAAAGCGCTCGTAGCGGATCAAATCATCGATCGTCAGCGTGCCGTTCACAACGTGAAGGGCAAAGGTGTCGATATTCAGCACACCGAACGCAAACGGCGTGTAGAGCGCGCAGATTGCCGCTGAAATTGCCCAGAGAAACAGAAGAAGGCCAACGAATGTTGCGAGCATGATTGATGGTTGTCTTATGGAAAAGAGGGCTTTTTCTATCACGCCGCTGAACTTGGCTACAAATGAGGTGTTGGCATTAGCGCCCGCGGGAGTGCCGCCGTCGCCCCCCGGATCTGACGGGAGACCTGGCGGCGCGCGCCTTTCGCTTGCGTTTGATGCCCTCGCTCAACATCTCGAACCGCAGGGCGCCGGCCGATGGGATTGCCTCGACAAGACGCACTTTGACGCGGTCTCCAAGCGCGAATTCGCGGCCCGATGCTTCGCCGTAGAGCGCATGATGTGCCTCGTCATGGGCAAAGAATTCGTGGCCGATCGTTGACGCGGGCACAAAGCCGTCGGCGCCCGTATCCTCCAGTCTGACGAACAGACCGCTCCTCACCGCACCCGATACGACAGCGTCGAATTCCGCTCCAACCCTGTCGCTCAGAAAGTCTGCGATGAGACGCTCGACGGTCTCGCGTTCGGCCGCCATGGCGCGACGTTCCGCTTGCGAAATCGCCTCCGCGATGCTCTCAAGCCGATCGATTTCGCCATCGCCCAAGCCGCCCGCACCCATGCCGAATGCCCGGATAAGGGCCCGGTGGACAATGAGGTCGGCGTAGCGTCGGATGGGCGATGTGAAATGAGCGTAGCGCTGCAAATTAAGGCCGAAATGACCGCAATTGACCGGGTTGTATTCGGCTTGCGCCTGGGCGCGCAGAACCACATCGCTAACGACCATGCTCAGATCCCGCTTGCGGGCCTCTTGCAGCACCCGGTTGAAGTGATGTGGGCGCAACTGGCCCGAGTGCGGGATTTTCAATTCGAGTGTTTTCAGAAAATTGCTCAGCGTCACCAGCTTTTCAGGGCTCGGGCTGTCATGAATTCGATAGATGAGGGGGACTGATTTTTTCTCCAGAGACTCTGCGGCCGCGACGTTGGCTTGGATCATGAATTCTTCGACCAGCCGATGGGCATCGAGCCGCGGCGGTACGTTGACACTTTCGACGCGGCCGTTCTCATCCAGCGCGATCTTGCGTTCTGGCAGATCGAGATCGAGCGGTTGGCGTTTCTGCCGCGCCTCGACAAGCGCGCGATAGGCGCCAAACAAGTGTGCGATCACTGGTTCGGCTAACCGGGCGATATCGCTCCGTTCGGGTTGGTCGATCGCGTCCTGGGCCTGTTCGTAGGTGAGCGTCGCGCACGAGCGCATAAGACCCCGGAAAAAACGGTGGTTGCGTTTGTTGCCCGATCGATCGAACACCATTCGAACCGCCAGCACGGCCCGATCTTCGTCGGCGACGAGAGAGCAGAGACCGCTTGAGAGCGCCTCCGGCAGCATCGGCAAGACGCGATCGGGGAAATAGGTGGAATTGCCGCGAGACTGGGCTTCTTGATCAAGCGCCGTACCTGGCGTTACGTAATGGGCGACGTCGGCAATCGCCACGATCGCAATCCAGCCGCCTTCGTTTCCGGCGTCTCCATCCGGCGATGCCCAGACTGCGTCGTCGTGGTCGCGTGCGCCCACTGGGTCAATTGTGACGAGTGGCAGGTCGCGCAAATCCTCGCGTCCGGTCAGATCGGCGGCTTTTGAAGCCTCGGCCTCTCGCATTGTGGCGTCCGGGAACGTATCGCGCAAACCGTGTATTTCGATTGCGATCATGCTTTGGGCGCCGTGAGCGGTAGGATCGCCCAACCGCTCGAGAATGCCTGCCTGCGCTACGCCGAACCGGTGCCGTTTCGACAATTCGAAGCGCACGAGCTCACCGGTCTTGGCGCCCCCGTCATCGCCTTTGGCGACGGTCCACTCCTTGAGTTGACGACGGTCCACAGGATCAATGACGCCACTGCCGTTAGGCAATCGGCGGTAAATACCAAGCAACCGGTCCTGTTGGCGCGGCAGCACCTTTATAGCCCGTGCCTCATAGGCACAGCCCGCCTTATCGGTGTGGGGCAGAGGATCGATATGAGCGAGAACTCTGTCGCCAATACCGGGCGTTGCACCGCCGCGGCGCTTGGATGGCACCAATCTGATCCGCGCTTCGCCGTCCTGCCCGCGCTCTGCTTTGGCGGGACGTGCGATTGGTTCGCCGTCGGCATCGAGCTCGATCACCTCGATGACAGAGACAGGCGGCAAATCTCCGGTGCGTGAAAGGGCCCGCTTGGTGCCCTCGATCAGACCCTCGTCTGCCATCTCGCGCAACAGTCGCTTTAGGTCGATGCGCCTGTCGCCCCTGACGCCGAAGGCCCGCGCGATCTCTCGCTTTCCGACCCGTTTGGGCGCAGAACGGATGAACTCCAGAAGGTCATCCTTGCTCGGTAGCGGAGTGTCGACGTCCGTGCGTCCAGCGCGCGGCGCGCGCTTTTTGCCAGTGCTGGATGATGTCCGCTTGCGGGTCAGTTCGTGGCCTCAGCCGCGCTCTTGCTCGCGCGCTTCTTGGTCTTGGCGCGGCCGCCGCCCTTCTTCGATTTGGCGGCAATCAATTCGACCGCATCTTCAAGGCTGATTTCTTCAGCTTTGCGGCCCTTGGGCAGGGTAGCATTGATTTTGCCATGCTTGACGTAGGGTCCATAGCGGCCGTCGAGAACCTGGACAGTGCCGCCAAGCTGAGGATGGTCACCCAATTCCTTTAGGACAGTGGCTCGTCGTGATGGCCTGGAGGGTTGTTCGGCCAACACCGTGACTGCGCGGTTGAGGCCAACGTTGAAGACTTCCTCCGCCGAATCCAAATTGGCATATTTGCCGTCGTGCTCGACGAATGGGCCATAGCGCCCGAAGCCCGCTACGATGTGCTTGCCCGTTTCGGGATGAAGGCCGACCTCGCGCGGCAGCGCCAAAAGCGCCAGTGCCATCTGCAAATCAACGCTCTCCAAGTCCATGTCCTTGGGCACGGAGGAGCGTTTTGGCTTTTCCCCGTCGCCGCCTTCGCCGAGCTGCACATAAGGACCAAAGCGCCCCGAGCGCAGCGTTATAACCAGATCGGTCTCGGGATCGTTGCCCAGTTCCTTGGCTTCGCCGCCGCTGACTTCGCCCGCCTCGTTGGATTGGCTGAACTGCCGCGTAAACCGGCATTCTGGATAGTTCGAACAACCGATGAATGCGCCATAACGGCCGGTCTTGAGACTCAAGCGCCCGTCGGCGCAGGTGGGGCACTTGCGCGGGTCGCCGCCATCGGCAACCTCTGGAAAGATATGTGGGCCCAGCAATTCGTTGAGGGCGTCGAGCACCTCCGTGATCCGCAAATCCTTGATTTCGTCGACCGCGGCGATGAAGTTTTGCCAAAATTCGCGCAGCACGTCTTTCCAATTGAGTTTGCCGGAGGAAATCAAATCGAGTTTCTCTTCCAGATCCGCCGTAAAGTCGTACTGCACGTAGCGTTGGAAGAAAGCTTCGAGAAAGGCAGTGACGAGCCTGCCTTTGTCCTCGGGGATCAGTCGCCGTTTCTCGAGCCGGACATATTCGCGATCGCGCAGCACGCTGAGCGTCGAGGTGTAGGTGGAAGGCCGGCCGATACCGAGCTCTTCCATTTTCTTAATCATCGTCGCTTCACTGAACCGCGGCGGTGGTTCAGTGAAATGCTGGTTTGCCTCGACGCGCTCGGTGGTGACCGCCTCGTTCTGGTTGAGTGGGGGAAGGCGTCCGCTATGCTCGTCGGCGGCGTTTTCGTCCTTGCCCTCGTCGTAAAGCTTGCGGAAGCCATCGAACCGCGTCACCTGGCCTGTCGCGCGCAAACTGTAAGTTTGGCCGTCGGTCCCGGTGCTCGTGAGCTCGACGGTGGTGCGATCGAGCTTCGCACCGGCCATTTGGCTGGCCAGCGTGCGTTGCCAGATGAGCTTGTAAAGTTCTGCTCCATCGCGATCCAGAAACGACGTGACGTCCCCTGGCGCACGAGAAAGCTCCGTCGGTCGAATTGCCTCGTGAGCCTCTTGTGCGTTCTTAGCCTTGGTCTTGTATATGCGGGCTTCGGCCGGCAAATAATCGGAGCCGTAGGTTGAAGAGATGACGTCGCGCGCGGCGTTGATCGCCTCGGGCGCGATCTGCACGCCATCGGTTCGCATATAGGTGATGAGGCCCTGAGTCGTGCCGCCGATGTTCACGCCCTCGTACAGCTTTTGCGCAACCTGCATGGTATGGCGCGCCGAGAATGAGAGTTTGCGCGAGGCTTCCTGTTGCAGGGTCGAGGTTGTGAAGGGGGCATACGGATTGCGCGTATGTGCCTTGCTCTCTATCGATTGGACGGTAAATGCGCCCTGTTCGATAGCCTGTTTGTTGGCCGTTGCCGCCGCCTCGTCATTGATATCGAATTTGTCGAGCTTGGTACCGTCGATTGACGCAAGGCGCGCTTCGAATTCGTCGCCGGCGTTTGTTTTCATGGCCGCCACGATCGACCAGTATTCACGCGACGTGAAAGCTTCAATTTCGGCTTCGCGATCGCATACCAACCGTAACGCGACCGACTGCACCCGCCCGGCCGAACGGGACCCCGGAAGTTTGCGCCAAAGCACCGGAGATAGCGTAAAGCCCACAAGATAATCGAGTGCGCGTCGTGCGAGGTAGGCATCGACCAAAGGCGCATCGATCACGCGGGGATGCTGCATGGCTTCGAGCACCGCCTGGCGCGTGATCGCATTGAACACGACCCGCTCGACTTCGACGTCCTTCAGTGCATTTTTCTGCTGCAGGACCTGCAGGACGTGCCATGAGATGGCCTCGCCTTCGCGGTCCGGGTCCGTCGCCAGTATCAATTTGTCGGAACCCTTGACCGCCTTGGCAATATCGCTCAGGCGTTTGGCCGACTTGCCGTCGATGTCCCAATGCATTTCAAAATCATTGTCGGGCGCCACAGAGCCGTCCTTCGACGGCAAGTCGCGCACGTGGCCATAGGAGGCCAGCACCTGATAGTCAGGGCCGAGATATTTGTTGATCGTTTTTGCCTTGGCAGGCGATTCGACAATGACGACGTTCATAGGGCGATGATTGCGAAGGGGTGGACAAACTGTGTCAGACCCGTCCGATGACCTGAGCGAGAGATGGTGCTGAGCATTGGCGTGAGAACATGATGAATCGCGGCTAACCTGTCAATTGAGTGAATCGAGTTAAAGAAAATTACTGGACAGCAGGAACGACGATTGCGGCACGCAACCACGTGTTGCATCAAATTTTTGCCACAACCTATGCGTACAGTTGTTGTGCGGTCCCATTGCGGCGGACCTGGACGACTGCATGCTTGAGGAAGGAGCCTGGAGGAGGGCCGAGATAGGGTGCAATCGCATTTTTGGTGCATCGATCAGACCGATTCAGGCTCGTGATAATTGGTTCTAATCCAGGGGCTCACGAGGCACCTTTAAGCGACACAAGTTGGTGTCCGTGGCGCTCCAGGCGGCCGGCAAGATCAAGCTCAAGAAGTATAATCTGTACGTCGCGCGCCGGCAGCTCCGTCGTGCGGATCAATTCGTCGACGTCAACCGGCGACACACCCAGGGCGTCGATAACAACTTGGCGCGCCGAGCCCTCCAGCCGAGGTGAGGGGGCGCTCGGCCGATCCTCGATCACAACCACACCTTCTGGGGTGGCGGAAGCCGTTGCGCCACTCCCGAGAATCGGTGCCAAGACTGCCACGACGTCATCGGCTGAGCTCACCAGTGTGGCGCCGTCCTGCAGCAATTGGTTTGTACCAGCGGCCCGCGGATCAAGCGGGTGGCCTGGCACGGTAAGCACTTCGCGGCCCTGTTCGGCGGCAAAGCGCGCAGTGATCAGCGAGCCCGAACGTTTGGCCGCTTCGACGATGACGGTGGCAGCCGCCACGCCCGAGATGAGGCGGTTGCGCCGGGGAAAATCTTTCCCCGTCGGATTGAATGCCGGCGGACGCTCGCTTACCAGCAAGCCAATGTCGCCGATGGTTTTTTGCAACTCCGCGTTCTCCGGGGGATAGAAACTGCAAAGCCCACCGGCGAGCACCGCTAGCGTGCCGGTCTCCAGCGCCGCCTTATGCGCGGCCGTATCGATGCCGCGGGCAAGGCCGGATGCAATGACGAAGCTCGTTTGACCTAAATCCGAGGCGATCATTTTGGTGAATTTCTGGCCGACCGCAGAACCATTGCGCGCCCCGACGATTGCGACCATCGGTTTATCAGCAAGCTCCAGTCGGCCCTTTACGTAAAGAACCGGCGGCGGCGGATCGATTGCAGCCAGCCGTGCCGGATATCCCTTTTCGCCCAGGCAGACGAGCTGGGCGCCATTTCGTTGGGCCTGGGCGAATTCGACTTCTGCCTCGTCGCGCGAAACGACGGATCATGGACCGCTCCGGCCGCCGCTCCGCATGAGCTCGGGCAGTGCTTCGAGTGCCGCGGCGGCGGTGCCAAAATATTGCATCAGTTCTTGGAATGTCGTCGGGCCGACATTTTTACTGCGGATCAAGCGCAACCAGTCCAAGCGCTCGTCGTCGCTTAACGACACGGGTGCCGCGCCAGGGGCGAGAAAGGCGTTCGCCGCTTTATCCCTTTCCGCCAATGGTCGGTTCCTCGTCGTTAGAAAGACGCTCGATATTGGCCAAGTGCCGCCAAAACAAAAGCACGGTCATCGCCGATGCCAACCCCGTCACCGGCCAATAACCGACGAGGGCCGGGCCCAAGGGCGTGAGCGCGCCTGCCACGAGAGCTGCAAGAGATGAATAGCGGTATACCCATGCGACGACGAGCCAGACGGCGCAAAAAAAGAGTGCTGCCGGCCACCAACGGCCGAGCAGAACGCCGATATAGGTGGCCACGCCCTTGCCGCCCCGAAACTTAAGCCAAACAGGGAAGAGATGGCCAAGAAAGGCGCTGAGCCCGGCAAGGCAGGCCGCATCGATCCCCCAAGTTCCAGCGATCAAAACAGCACATGTACCTTTCAAAATGTCGCCTGCAAGGGTAGCGACCGCCAGGCCCTTGTGACCGGTCCGAAGTACGTTGGTTGCGCCGATATTGCCGGAGCCCATTTTGCGCACGTCGCCCAAACCTGCGATCCGGGTCAACAGTAAGCCGAAAGGAATGGAGCCAAGCAGATAGCCGATCGCGACCGAAGCAAAAAACACAGTGGGTGCGTAGATCCAAGACGATGGGTCGAGCATTCGTTTTCGTTTGCTCCGCTTTAGCTTGTTCGCGCCCGCGCTTGAGGCGGGTTGGCCCCCAGGCGCTTTGTCAGGCCTCAGCGTATGTGTAGATCGTTTCGCCCGCAACCAGCGTCCGCAGGATATGTCCCTCCAGACGCGATTCGTCGAAAGGCGTGTTCTTTGATTTCGAGTGTAATTTCTCGGGATCTACGACCCAGGGAGTCGTCAGATCAAGCACGATGAGATCGGCGGGCGCGCCGACACTCAAACGGCCGCCAGGCAGTCCCAGCAGTTTCGCCGGACGGTGGGTCATGGCAGACAGCAGCTCCGGAAGATCGATTTCTTTGTTGTGGTAGAGGCGCAGCGCCGCCGGCAGCAGCGTCTCCAAGCCGATGGCGCCGTCGGAGGCTTCGGCGAATGGACGGCGTTTGACGTCGGCGTCCTTGGGATCGTGGGCCGAGACGATGACGTCGATGTCACCGGCAACGAGTCCTTCGACCATCGCCAGGCGATCCTCCTCACGGCGCAGCGGCGGGCGAACTTTGAAAAACGTTCGGTAGGATCCGACGTCGTTCTCGTTCAGCGTGAGGTGGTTTATCGAGACGCCGCAAGTGACGGGCAAGCCTCGCGCCTTGGCCTGTCGGATCACGTCGAGGGAGGCTCGGCAACTGATTTGAGCGGCATGATAACGCCCGCCAGTGAGCTCTACCAGGCGGATGTCGCGCTCCAACATGATCGTTTCCGCCGCCGATGGCACCCCCGGCAGGCCAAGCCTGCTTGAAACTTCGCCCTCATTCATCACGCCGCCATTCACCAACAGGGGCTCTTCGGTGTGATGGACCGTGAGCGCCCCGAAATCCTTCGCATAAGAGAGCGCGCGCCGCATCACCTGAGCGTTGGAAATGCTGCGCTTGCCGTCCGAAAAGGCGACCGCGCCAGCGCCTTTTAGCAAGCCGATTTCGGTCATCTCTTCGCCCGCCAACTCTTTGGTGATTGCGGCCATTGGGTGCACGTGAACGACGGCCGTATCACGCGCCAGCCGCTCAATGAAATCGACCAGGGCCACGTCGTCGATCACCGGCTGGGTCTGCGGCGTGCAGATTATGGTCGTGACACCGCCGGCAGCCGCCGCTCGGCTCGCGGTTGCGAGCGTTTCGCGGTGTTCGTAGCCGGGCTCACCGGCAAAGACGATCATATCGATCAGGCCAGGTGCCAGAACATGGCCGCCGCAATCGACAACGCTGGCGCCCTGTGGGGCGTTGCGGCGAAGATGGTTGCCGAGATCTGCAATCAGCCCGTCTTCGACAACGAGCCCGCCAGCCTCATCACGGCCGCTTTCGGGATCGACGAGGCGCGCATTGATAAAAGCGGCCGCATCGGTGCGGGCAGCGGATTTCTTGGTTTTCGAGCCCTGCGCCTTACCTGACGTCATGGCCTGATTATCCTGCGGGCAAGTGCTTCGAGCACCGCCATGCGCACGGCAACGCCCATCTCGACCTGTTCGCTGATGACGCTGCGCTCCAAATCGGCAACCGCCGAGTCGATTTCAACCCCGCGGTTCATGGGCCCTGGATGCATGATAAGCGCATCGGGCTTGGCGAATTCGAGCTTGTCCTGGTCGAGACCGAAGAAGTGGAAATATTCCCGTTCGCTCGGCACATAGGAACCCGACATCCGCTCGCGTTGCAGGCGCAGCATCATGATGACGTCAGCATCCTTGAGTCCCTCGGCCATGGAGTGGAAAACCTCCGCGCCAAGCCGTTCGGCAAAGGGTGGCATCAGCGTGGATGGCGCCACGATGCGAACCTGGGCGCCGAGTGCGTTCAGCAAAATGATATTCGAGCGCGCCACGCGCGAATGCATGATGTCGCCGCTGATGGCCACGATGAGCCCAGCAATGCGTTTCTTGTTGCGGCGGATGGTCAGCGCATCCAGCAACGCCTGGGTGGGGTGCTCGTGACCGCCATCGCCGGCATTGATCACCGAGCAATCCACCTTTTGGGCAAGCAGCTCGACGGCGCCGGCCGCATGGTGGCGCACCACCAGAATGTCGGGGCGCATGGCGTTCAGCGTCATCGCCGTATCGATCAGGGTTTCGCCCTTTTTGATCGAAGATGATTGCACCGACATATTCATGACGTCGGCGCCGAGGCGCTTGCCCGCGAGTTCGAACGAACTCTGGGTGCGCGTGGAGGCTTCAAAAAACAGGTTGATTTGGGTCAGGCCGCGCAGCACATCGCGCTTGCGGGTCGCCTGATCGTTGAATTCGGCGGCGTCGTTGGCCAGATCGAGAAGACCGGTGATCTCCGCGGGAGTGAGACTCTCAATTCCCAGGAGATGGCGATGCGAAAATTGAAATTCGCTCGGTGCGGCCGCGATACTCATTAAAGGGGACTCTATAAGGGCTTCCGGCCAATGCGGCAAGGTCGCGAACTCTGAATGGCCAAATTGCTGCAATGAACGTTAATGGGGATGACTTCAACGTATATTGCGCAACCGGTCGAGCGCGCCCTGTAAGATGAAGGCAGCTGCCATTTTATCGACAACCTCCTTGCGCCGCTTGCGGCTGGTGTCGGCCTCGAGCAGCGTGCGTTCCACCGCCACAGTCGAAAGCCGCTCGTCCCAAAAGACGATTGGCAGTGCGATCGTCTGGGATAGGTTACGGGCAAACGCGCGCACCGACTGCGCGCTGCGTCCTTCGCTGCCATCAAGGTGCAAGGGAAGGCCAATTATCAAGCCGGAAACATTATTATTTTCAATGTATTCCGTAAGTATCTTTAGATCGTTTAAAAATTTGGTTCGCGCGATGGTGGCCAGCGGAGTTGCGATCAAAAAGGTGATATCTGAGAGGGCAAGTCCGATCGTCTTGGTCCCCAGATCAAGACCCAGCAGACGGCCGCCCGGCGCAAGTCGGTGCGGCAAATCTTCGATTGCAATCCAATTGTCGGCAGCCATGGACAATCACCAAACCTCAATTCCAGATACAGTGCATCGGCCTTGGCGGTTGCCGGGCACAGGTCCCGCTTTATACTTCAGGCCGCCACCAGTCATCAGCATTTCAAGACATATCAGGAGCGGCGCCATGTATCTCACTTGGTTGGGTCACTCGGCCTTTCGTCGGGAAACAGGCTCGAGTGACCGGTTGTTGGCAAACAGCTCGTGCTGTGAGAGCGCAAATTTCAAGTCTGTACTGACCGACCGCAGCGGGGCTTTCATTGGCTGGCTTTTCGTGACACATGATGACTTCTGATAGGGGACAAGCGATGAAAGTCGACCGCGCCACGGTTCAGCACATTGCCCACCTTGCCCGCATAACGGTAAAGGAAGAGGAAGCAGCGCGCTTAGAGGGCGAGCTGTCGGGCATCATCGAGTGGGTCGAACAGCTTGACGAGGTCGATACAGACGGCGTCGAACCCATGACGAGTATCGTCGCCATAGCCATGAAGCAACGCGCCGACGAAGTGACTGACGGCGACATTGCCGACGATATCGTCGCCAATGCTCCCAAGAGCATCAATCATTTTTTCGTTGTGCCCAAGGTTGTCGAGTAAGAGCCGTCCCGTGAGCGATCTCACCGATCTAACCATCGAAGAAGCATCCAAGGCGCTAAGATCAAAGGATGTCTCAGCCCTGGAGCTGACCCAAGCTCATCTCGACGCGATCGCCGCCGCCAATGACAGTTTGAACGCCTTTGTGCTGACGGCCGAAGACAGGGCGGTCGAAATGGCCAAGGCGTCGGATGCCAAGCTCGCCAAGGGTGAGGGCGGCGTGCTCGAAGGCATCCCCATCGGCGTCAAGGATCTCTTTTGTACGAAAGGCGTGTGCACCACCGCCTGCTCCAACATTCTAGATGGCTTTACGCCGACCTATGAATCCCATGTGACCGCTAATCTGTGGGCTGAAGGCGCCGTCATGCTGGGCAAACTCGCTTGCGATGAATTCGCTATGGGATCGTCGACCGAGACGAGCTGTTTTGGTCCCTGTATCAATCCCTGGCGGCGTACGGGCAAGACGGACAAGCTCGTGCCGGGCGGCTCTTCGGGCGGGTCATCGACTGCCGTTGCCGCGCGCCTCTGTCTAGGCGCCACCGCCACCGACACTGGCGGATCGATCCGGCAACCGGCGGCACTGACCGGTACGGTGGGACTAAAGCCAACCTATGGTCGATGTTCACGCTGGGGAATAGTCGCCTTTGCATCGTCGCTGGATCAGGCGGGTCCGATCACGCGCAGCGTCGGGGACGCAGCTATCATGCTCTCGGCAATGGCAGGCCATGATCTTCGCGATGCGACGAGCGTTGACGCGCCCGTGCCCGACTACATCGGCGGACTTGATGGGGGCATCAAGGGCCTGAAAGTCGGCATTCCCGCCGAATACCGCGTCGAAGGCATGAGCGCCGAGGTCGAGGCATTGTGGCAGCAAGGAATCGATTGGGCCAAGGAGGCGGGCGCCGAGATCCGCGAGGTCTCGCTGCCACACACAAAATACGCGCTGCCGGCCTATTACATCGTCGCTCCGGCTGAAGCATCCTCCAATCTCGCTCGCTATGATGGCGTTCGCTATGGTTTGCGGGTCCAGGGTAAAGATGTGAACGAAATGTACGAGAACACGCGTGCAGCGGGCTTTGGATCGGAGGCCAAGCGGCGCGTTTTGATCGGTACTTACGTCTTATCGGCCGGCTACTACGATGCCTACTACCTCAAGGCGCAGAAGGTACGCACACTGATCAAGCGCGACTTTGACCAGGCATTTGAGGACGTCGACGTGTTGCTGACGCCAACCACGCCAGGACCGGCCTTCGCGCTCGGCGAAAAATCCGGTAGTCCGGTCGAAATGTATCTGAATGATATCTTGACCGTGACCGTCAACATGGCTGGACTGCCGGCGATATCGCTTCCGGCCGGGTCCTCGAGCGAAGGTACGCCGCTTGGTCTCCAGCTGATCGCAAATGCGTTCGACGAGGCGACACTGTTGCGCGCGGCACGCGCGCTCGAGGGCGCCGCCGGCCCGCAACCCGCACCCGAGAATTGGTGGAGCACCACGCCATGACCCGCAAGCCTCCAGACGACTGCACATCCATGGACCATGTCCGCGCGGCAATAGACGATATCGACGTTGAACTCATCGACCTGATGGCCGAGCGATTCACTTACGTCAATCAAGCCTGGCAACTGAAGAACGCGCCCGCAGACGCCGTCGTTCCCTGGCGCATCACCCAGGTGATCGAAAAAGTGAAGGCGCGTGCGGAGCGCCAAGGTCTTCCGCCCGAATTGGCTGAGGCTCTGTGGCGGCAGATGATCGGATGGTTCGTTCAGTATGAGGAAGCCAAGCTTGCCGAGGCCCGCGATGCCGAATGACGGTCACGCGTCTTTTTTGATCGAGGGCGACACCGGCTCCTGGGAAATCGTGATCGGCTTGGAGGTGCACGCCCAAGTGGTCTCCAAGTCTAAGCTTTTCTCGGGCGCGTCTACGGAATTTGGCGGCATGCCCAACGCACAGGTGAGCCTGGTTGACGCCGCAATGCCGGGCATGCTTCCCGTCATCAATCGCGAATGTATCGACCAAGCCGTGCGAACGGGACTTGGCCTGAACGCCCAGATCAATCTCGTCTCGGTCTTTGACCGCAAGAACTACTTCTATCCCGATCTACCGCAGGGATATCAGATCTCGCAGTTCACAAAACCGATCGTCGGCGAGGGCGAGATCGTGCTCGACATGGGGGAGGAGGGTGAGGTGAGCGTCGGCATCGAGCGCCTTCATCTCGAGCAGGACGCTGGAAAAAGCCTGCACGACCAGCATCCCGAGCTGTCCTATGTCGATCTGAACCGCTCGGGCGTGGCGTTGATGGAAATCGTGTCCAAGCCCGATCTCCGATCAGCTGAACAGGCCAAAGCCTGTGTCACAAAGCTGCGCGCTATCTTGCGTTATTTGGGAACGTGCGACGGCAATATGGAGGAAGGCTCGTTGCGCGCCGACGTCAATGTCTCTGTGCGCAAGCCAGGCGAAGCACTCGGCACCCGCTGCGAGATCAAGAACGTTAATTCGATCCGCTTTATTGGCGAGGCCGTCGACTATGAGGCCGCGCGTCAGATCGAGATTTTGGAGGAAGGCGGTGAGATCACCCAAGAAACCCGCCTGTTCGATCCCGATGCCGGCGAGACCCGCTCGATGCGGTCCAAGGAAGAAGCGCACGATTACCGCTATTTCCCGGACCCAGATCTGCTTCCTCTCGAACTCTCGCAAGACGACGTGGACCGGATCAAGGCTGAATTGCCCGAACTCCCCGGCGCCAGGAAGGCGCGATTCATGCAGGAATTGGGTCTTGAGCACGATGTCGCCGAGCGTCTGGTGGCCGATCGCGACGTGACTGAGTATTTCGAGGCCCTTGCCCGTGGGCGCGACGCAAATACGGCAGCCAACTGGGTGACGGGAGAACTGTTCGGCGCACTCAACAAGCTCGAATTGACGATCGACCGCACACCTGTCGCAGCCAATGAATTGGGTGCGTTGTTGGACCTTCTAAACGACGGCACCGTTTCGGGGCGCACTGCCAAAGATGTCTTTGAAATCATGCTCGAGACGGGCCAATCCGCGCGCGAGATCGTGGCGGCCCAAGGGCTCGAGCAAGTCAGTGATACGAGCGCGATCGAGCGCGTTGTGGACGCGGTGATCGCAGCCAATCCAGATCAGGTGGAACAGGTGAAGACCAAACCCAAGACTCTCGGCTGGTTTGTCGGCCAGGTGATGCAAAAAACCGGCGGTAAGGCGAACCCGCAAACGGTCAACGATATTCTGCGGCGAAAGCTTGACGTCGGCGAAGCCTAAGCGTTCTGATCAAGGCGGTGCTTGCTCGCGGTCCAAATCGTCGCCGGGTTGGCAATAGGGTTTCCATAGCGCGATGGCTATGGGTACGGCCACATTAAGCCAGAAAGCGGTGAACATCAGCGTGTAGAACGCCTCTGCCGAAAGAATGGAGTTTTGCACATAGGCAATATCCATGACGACGAAGGCGAGTTCAGCGCGCCCCAACATGCCAAAGCCGACCATCATCGCGTTTGGCCAGTCGAGATCGCTGGTGTAACGCGCCGCTAGCGAGGCGGAAGTGATTTGCGCGATGAAGACGCCGATTGTCATCACCGCCACATGGGGGATGAGCGAAAGAAGCATGTCCAGATCCAAGACCAATTTTGTTCCGAGCCCGACAAAAAAGACCGGACCGATCGAATAGAAGGCCACCGAATCGATCACCTGCTTGGTGCGTTGATAGGAGCCTTCGGTCCCTTTGATTTGGAAATATTCTTCCTTGAGGATGAGTCCGGCCATATAGGCGCCGACGGCTGGATGAAACCCGAACAGGTGGGCCAGTAGGCCGACCAAAAGGGCCAGCAACAAAACGGTCAGAATGGCGTTCTCGCCGCGGGCGTAAGAGAGCACGTCGTTCATGCCGTAGTGCCCCAGCAGGGGCACGCGAGCGAACCAGCCCGTCAGACGGCCGGGCAGCAGCCAAGCGCCCATAACCGTAACGACGAAGAAGAACAACAAAGCCTTGGCGACCGTAAATACAATGGTGGTCGGGTCGACGCTGGCCTGGCCGGCGGCAATCGGTACCATGACGGCAAGCAGGGTAAGCGACGCGATGTCATCGAGCACAGCCGACGTCATGATGCGCGTTGCCGCCGCCGAGCGATGCAAGCCCTCGCCACGCAGAGATACCATCGTCAGCGACACGGCCGTCGCGGTCATCGTCAGACCGCACATCAGCGCGATGTTGTGATCGGTGAAAAAGTAGCGCGCGATCCCATAGGCCGTAAAGAAGGGCGCAATGGCACCAAAGAAGGCGATGCCCCAACTTTTCTTGATGCTGTCTAAAAAATTGTCGGTGCGCTCCTCGAAGCCAAGCGCAAACATGATGAGAACAATTCCGACTTCTCCGAGGCCGCGGATGAATTGATCGGGCTCTTGGGGCAGAAGACCCACATTCACCAAAAGGCACCCCATCGCCAGATACCAGGGAACCGGCGTCAGCCGTGTCAGGCGGGCGGCAACGAATGCGGCGTAGACGGCGCTCCAAACGATCGCCAGATGTGTGAGGGAGTCCATCGCTTGCGCGCTCCAATTAGGCCTTACGAGAAAGAGGTTTGCCTGAGTCCAGTTGCCAAGGAAAGGGGCAAGGCGAGTGGGACGTATTGTGTCGCCGATACAAGCTATGCGTGCAACGGCGCACGATATAAATTCGGGTATTTTGGGGTGCCGTCAGATGTGATCAGACATTTGATTTCAATTTCTTGCGGAAGGCGCTCTTAGGAATTATTAGATATCAAAATTATTTTTGGACACTGATTTCGCCACAATTAATACGTGTGGAGTCGGTATATCTGTTGGAATTGCAAGAATTATTGAAAATTTCTATTTATCCATCGTGTCAAATGAAAATTTTTGTTAAGGGCCCATGGATATATTCTTAAACAGATAGCGAACCGACAGCAGTCGTGTGTTATATCGACATAACGTACCCCCGCTGCATGAGTAAGAGGCAGGGATAAACGCTGCTACCCAAGCTAAGTTGGACGTGGCATGCCACAAGAATATCGCCGTATCACCTTAACGAATGAAGAGCTCCATGCCGCGCTGTTAGGGAACGTCGATGCCAAGGTGGTCATTATGGCGTTGGGAAAAATACAGGCGGTATCGATCGATGTAGACCGGCCGTATGCCGAGAAGGTGTATTGCGGCTTTGGCAAATCGGACAAAAAAGTTGTCGACATACCGGCAAACGTTGTCGTGACTGCTGTCGTCGCCTATTGCAAGGACCAGAGCATCCCGCTGCCCCGCCGCGCGCAGACGTGCCTGGCAACCGATGGCAACTGCCTGTCGCTGATCAAGACCATCAATGAGCCTGAGCTGGAAAGCGAGATGCACTTGTTGTAACCGCGACGGGCCGGCGCATGGATCACGGCCAGATTGATCGCAACTCTAATTGATCACGGCCTCCTCCAAGCTGATCAAAAAGATTTTGACCGCACGCGTAACATCCAATTCGATCTCCTCATCCGATATCGAAAAACCGGGTTTGTAGAGAGCATCGAGTTGATGGTTTGTGCGCAGCAATTGCAGGAAGTAATTGGCCGCCACCGTGGCATCGTCGATTTTTATCAAGCCTTTCTTAGCCCAACTTCTCATGAGCGCTGCGGCGCGTTCAGCGCACCTCATTCGTCCATTCTCTAAAAAATACTGCGCGATATGCGGTAAGCGCGGTGCGAGCGTCAGGCAGAGCCGCATGACGGCGAGGGATTGTGGTGCGAAATAACGTTTGAGGTAGCGAACGCCAACCGTGTGCAGCATGGTTTGGATATCGCCGCTTAACGGCGTATCGAGGGCTTTGCTGATGTGAGGCAGGCTGCTGTTTGCCAACACCGCTTCGAGCAAGGCTTCTTTCGTGCCGAAGATACTGTAAATTGTCGTCTTGGAAACATGCGCAATTTGAACGATTTCATCAAGCGTCACCAGATCGTAGCCACGCTCAAGGAACAGGTTCGTTGCGGCCAATAAGATGCGGTTCTGCCGCTACTTAGCGGGCGAAAATTCTTGCGTATCTGAGCCATTTGAACTCATCCGGCGCAGACTATCCCCAGATCGAATATAAGAGGAGGCCAATACCGCTTAGTATTAATAAACCTCAAGAGGTGCTGATGAGTACCAATTATTTAAAGTATTAATAAAGAAAAAAATAGTAATTACATATAAATACATAGCATAATGGAGCCGTGATGCTGTAAAAAAAAGTAAAGTAAAATGCCATTATCGTAAACATAGTAGAAGAACGTACGCGACGAAAAACATGTCGCGACCGATGTGTGTCATGGCCGACAGGCGGCCGGCAATGCCGTTGCCGCTGAGGGCCGTTGCGATGCTATGATTGCGGGTTCAAGCCGGCCAAAAATAGAGGGGAACGCGGGCATGACTCACGCCATTTGCATCCACGAATATGGCGGTCCTGAAGCCTTGTCATGGGAGGAGGTCGAGCTGCAGGCGCCGTCCGAAGGCGAGGTCATGCTGAAGCAAAGCGCCGTGGGGCTCAATTTCATCGACGTGTATGTGCGTACTGGGCTCTATCCACAGGACAAATTTCCGATTGTTCCGGGAATGGAGGGAGCCGGCGAGGTGATCGCGGTGGGGCCCGGTGTGAACAATTTTGCGGTGGGCGACCGGGTGGCCTACGCAGGACCTATCGGCGCTTACAGCCAAGAGCGCTTAATCGCCGCAGACCGGCTCTTGAAGCTGCCAGACGAGATAGACGACCAGACGGCCGCCTCCATGATGTTGCAGGGCATGACGGCGCAATTTCTTTTGCGCCGCACCTTCGATGTCGGCCCTGAGACGACATTGTTGTTCCACGCCGCCGCCGGTGGCGTCGGGCTCATTGCCTGCCAATGGGCTGCCCATTTGGGCGCGACGGTTATTGGCACTGTCGGATCGGCCGAAAAGGCCGAACTTGCACGGCGACACGGCTGTACGCATGTCATCGATTACAACCGCGAAGATTTCGTCGAAGGCGTCCAAGACATTACGGGCGGCAAAGGGGTTGATGTCGTCTACGATTCAATTGGCCAGGCGACATTTCCAGCTTCCCTCGATTGCCTGAAACCAATGGGCTTGTGGGTGACCTTCGGACAGGCGTCTGGACCATTGCCCGATATGCATATGAGCATGTTGGCACAGAAGGGCTCGCTGTTCGCGACTCGGCCGATTTTGTTCACCTATATCGACAAGCGCGAAGAACTCGAGGCGACGGCCGCCGATCTGTTTGACGTGGTGGGCGCGGGCCATGTGGCCGTCAATGTCAATCAGACGTATCGGTTGCGCGAAGCCGCCCGGGCCCACCGCGACCTCGAAGCCCGCAAGACGACGGGCTCGACAGTGCTGTTGCCGTAACCTGCTCTTTCAAATGAAGCCCCGGTTATCGCTTGCAAGCTAAAGTCGAGTGGCCCGAAGGTTCTTGAGTGCACGTATGGGCATTGTTACATGGTGCGCGGCGCGCGTGTCGGATGGGCCGAAAGCTTGGATGCGATGACAATAATGAGCACCAATAATGGTTAGGGCGAGCGGGATTGAGCGACAGGGGGCTAGGGCTGGTAGCCGCGCTGCTTCACCCGGCTGGGCTTTGGGGCTGGGTGGCGTAATTGCGGTATTTGCGATTTACGCCGCTGTTCACGCGCTCTTGCGGTTGACCGCTTCGCCAAATCTTCCCCAAGACGATGTCATGGCGGTGCTCTATTCGCATACACTTCAGTTTGCATACACCCAGCGCCAACCGCCCCTCTACGACTGGTTGCTCTGGGCGGTACAGCAGGTCACTGGCCCAACGCTCGTCAGTTTTTTGTTCCTCAAATACACCCTGCTCACCGCTACCGGCGCGTTCGTCTATCTCGCCGGCCGGCGTATGTTTGGCGATCGCGCCTGGGCTGCCCTGGCTGCTTTCTCGATGGTATTGCTCTATCAGGTAGGCTGGAACATCCATGAAGGCGTGACCCATACGGCCACGATGATGTGCGCTATCGCGGCGACGTTTTGGGCCTTCATGCGCGTGGTTGAGGAGGGAGACTGGCGCGACTATGGAGTGTTTGGCCTGTGTCTTGGGCTCGGCGGATTGACGAAATACGGCTTTGCGGCCTTTGTCGCGCTTCTTTTGTTAGGGGCCCTGCTGCAGCCAGCGATGCGCGCAAGGATACTGAGTCGGCGTGTGGCTGCTTCCTTCGGTCTTGCCGCCGTGATCGTCTCACCGTTTGCGCTCTGGGTGATTTTGAACAATCACGACCTTGCGCTGCTCTACAGCCAAACGCTTTCCGAAGGCGAGACCGGGCGCTGGCAAAACGGCCTCTACGGCGCCTTTCTCACATTACGCCGCACGTTCATTTTTCTCTCTCCATTGGTTGTGTTGGTGCCGCTGATTTTCAGCGGCGCGCTGGCTGCCATGCGAGATGGGCTCGTCGAGGCGCTGCGCCCCACCAAGGGTCTCGATTGGGAGAAGCTTTTGCTTCAAATAGCCCTCGCCGCATTCGCACTCATGGTGCTTGGTTCGCTGCTGACGGGCGCTTCCAATTTTCGCATGCGTTACATGCATCCCTTCTACCTGCTGATGCCGCTTTGGCTGATCGCGATGGCGCGCAAAGGCGTACGCCGTGAATGGCAGCCCAAAGCCTTTGTCGCCGCATCGCTGTTCTTTGCCTTGATCGTACTGGGAGCGCGGGTCGGCTATCTCTATGTCGGCGAAAAGCCATTTTGCTCCAAGTGCCGGCAAATGACGCCCTATGGCGCATTGGCGGATTCCCTCAGCGATGCCGGGTTTAAAACCGGCACCATCATCGCAGGCTACCGCCATACGGCCGGCAATCTGCGGCGCTTGTTCCCGCGGGCGCGCGTCGTGACGCTGCGCGAGCCGCTGATCGTTCCGCCGATCAGACCCGGCGACAAGAAGGGCCAAATCGCCGTCGTTTGGGATGTTGCGATCGAGGGCGTCGAGATACCCAAGGGGGCGGACCGGCAAGTAGCGGCGCTTGGCGGTGAAATCGGCGACCGCTCGCCCCAAACCGTTCGCGTTGCCTGGTCGCATCTTTGGCGTCCATTGGGTTACAGAAAATCCCGATGGCGGCTCATAGTGATAGATCTAGCGCCGCCGCAATAAGTGCTGCGCCCGCGACCGCGGGTACAAGCAAGGAGAGCCACATATGCCCGGCAAACCCATCGTATTGCACTACTGGCCGACGCCCAATGGCTACAAGATTACAATGATGCTCGAGGAGTGCGGGCTGCCCTATGAGGTGAACTACGTCAATATTGGCCGCGGCGAACAGTTCGAGCCGGAGTTCCTTGAGATTTCACCCAACAACCGCATGCCGGCAATTGTGGACCCCGAGGGGCCGGACGGCGAGCCAATAGCTATCTTCGAGTCTGGCGCGATCCTTCAGTATTTGGGCCGCAAAACGGGCAAGTTCTATCCCCAGGACGAGCGTGGCCGCTGCGAGGTGGACCAATGGCTGCATTGGCAAATGGGCAATTTGGGGCCCATGGCAGGCCAAACCCATCACTTCAACAATTATGCGCCGGAAAAGATTCCCTATGCCATTGATCGCTATGTCAACGAGGTCAACCGGCTCTACGGGGTGATGAACAAGCGGCTGGAGAACCGTGATTTTCTGGCGGGCGATTATTCGATCGCCGATATGGCCGCTTATCCCTGGGTTCGGCCCTACAAGCGTCAAAACCAGAATTTGGCCGATTTCCCGGCGCTGGAAGCCTGGTTCGTGCGGATCCACGACCGGCCCGCAACAGCCCGGGCGATTGCCGTTGGCAGTGAGGAACGCGCCAAGTTCGATCTCGCCAAGGACAAGGATGCACAAGCGGTGCTGTTTGGCCAACGCGCGCCCTCAAGTTAGCAAGATACCATTCGCAGAACTTGGTCGTGGCGACCGCCCTTATGGGTGGCGTTGTCGCCGGCGTGCATCCGGCGTTCGCGGCGGAGTCGTTAAATGCCATCGAATCCTGTGGTTAGCGATCTCTGAGCTGGTTTGGTCAAGAAATTATTGATTTCGGCTGGATCTTTACGAATCCCCGCCTTTTCGTGCTGAATCATCAATCAATATTACTAGGCGTTAGGGTTCCTTACGTCGCCATTAAGTGTGTCTTTTTACCTGATGTTGAAGCGTTGAGCCGAAAATCATCGTCATCACGGAGCGAATAACAGCTTCATTAGACAAACGAATAATAGAGCCGGAAAGTATTGCTGAGAAGCGCTTGCTATTCCGGTCGTATCGATAGGAAGGAAGAAAGATGGCACGGATCAACTTTGAGATCATTGAAGCGGGTGGGCCTGAGGTTCATGGATGCGCTTCGCAGGAACTCTTTGAGCTTGGATTGACCTACAGCACTGGGCGTGACGTGGAGCAAGATCTTGTCGACGCGCACAAATGGTTCAATTTGGCCGCACTTAAGGGCAATCGCGATGCGCTGCAATACCGGGTTGAAATCGCCCGCGAGATGACGGAATACCAAATCTCTGACGCGCAAAAGCGCGCCAGGGAATGGCTGGCCACGAACTAGAGCAACAATAGGTTCGAGGCTTTCCCCTTGGCGGCCGTTTACAGGGAGGCAGTCGGCGGGAGTGTGCCAGGGAGGCGCATAGCGAGAGTTGAGGGAGGCGAGGGCCGCTGCTAACGCGGCGCCTCGCTGTCCTCGCCGGTTTCTTTTTCCGCAGCCGGTTCATCCGAACCGGAACAGTTCTTGAAAAACGAGAACACGCAATTGTAGGTGTATTTCGCTGCGTCGCCGACAGCTCGGCCAGTGCTGCGAGCCACGCCGCTCACCGCGCGGCCCGTTCCCCTAGCAGTGCTGCTCATTGCGCGGCCCGTACCACGGATGGCCCCGCCGACAGCCTGTCCCGCACCCTCGCGCGTTGACTTGATGGTCCGGGTGGTCAAATCGACCAGCGTGTCCTGCTTGGGCTCTTCGGCAGGCGCGGCTTGTGGCGTTGCACCTGCAGCCTTGTCTTTGTTTTTCTGAAGGCGTTTTTCGATCGCCGATTGCAGGGCAGGGGAGATATCGGGTCCCTTATAAGTGTATCGCTTACGCGTGCCCTTGCAGGTGGCTGCAACATAGCGCGCCGCGCCGCAGGACTTGTGTCCGCCATCGACCGCAATGCGCCCTATGCAATAAAGCCGCAAGGCCTTTTCACCTGGATTCTTGCGTGGCGTCTCGACCGTGCAGGCATAAACACGTTCTGGATTTTGGCAAGTGATACAATAGGTTCCATCGTCGGCGCGCGAATCCGTTGGCGCCATGGCCAGCCAGACCCAGAGCGAAATGATGGCAATTCCTATGCAGCGCGCCACACGCATATAGGGACCGTAGACTGTTTTTACGAGCAAAAATGGACTGCAAGAGACGATGCACATCCGACTCACAGCATCAGATGATCAGTCTACCTCAAGTCGAACAAAGACATAAATGAGGAGTTCGGGCCCTGCTGGGCGTTCGCAGATTTAGCGGTCAGGGCCCTTGGATGCGTCACTGGGTTCCAGGTCTCCGACATCGGGGATTAGAAAGAGCCTTGAGGGCGGCGCGTTCGTCATGTATGCCGGGAAGTGGAGAGGTGGCCGAGTGGTTGAAGGCGCTCCCCTGCTAAGGGAGTAAGCGTTAACGCGTTTCGAGGGTTCGAATCCCTTCCTCTCCGCCACTAAACGGATTGCCAATGTAGAGTGATCGTGGCGGCAATCACAATTTTCGCTCGACCCCAGAAGTCAAAGTGCCAGGCAGAGCGATAAGTCCTGGGCAAGACACTGTCTATGCCGGTCATGCCGCAGCCATAGACCGCTTGACCAAGTGGTGAATTCACAATGGGTTGTCGATGGGAGCTCTACACTCCGCCTCTGCCAAGCAATCGGCTAGCTTAAGCGCGTGCAGTCTCGCCCAATTCCGTGTTTCGCCAAATCTCGGCCTCAACGCCGGCTGGGGGCCCCCGGCACGGTGCGCGGCTTGGCGATCAGACCCTCGCGTTGCGCCTGCTTGCGCGCGGCCTTGCGGGCACGGCGAATGGCTTCGCCGGCCTTGCGAGCTCTCTTTTCTGAGGGCTTTTCATAGGCTCGGCGGCGCTTCATTTCACGAAACAAACCTTCGCGCTGAAGCTTCTTCTTCAGGACCCTGAGGGCCTGGTCGACATTGTTGTCTCGAACAGAAACTCGCAGGGGAATTCTCCTTTCAAGTGCGTTGAATGAACTATCGTAGCGACGTTCTAAAATAAAGTGAAAAGAAGCGCCCGACGCCGAGGCGCCGGGCATTTCATATTGCTAAGCGTTCTGAAGATTGACCGCAGACGACTTGCCGGACCGCTCGTCGGCCTTGACCTCGTAACTCAGCTTCTGTCCTTCCGTCAGGGCAGGCATGCCAGCGCTCTCGACAGCGGTGGCATGGACGAACACATCCGGGCCACCATCGGTTGGCTCGATGAAGCCGAAGCCCCGACTGTGATTGAAGAATTTAACGGTACCTGTGGCCATATTGGCCTCCTTTTGACTACGCGAAATGCGTTTTACCCACACGACCATCGCGCGAGCTCTTATCCGAATTCAACGATGTCTTGGAAGGGGCCGTGGTTTGGCCAATGCGGCAAGGCAGAGCGAATTATCGAACACGCTTCATATGCGCGTTCTTGCCGCGGACGTCAATCCCGAGAGATGACGCGTGCGCCGCGCCATGCATGCGGAATATATCGAGCAAAGTGCGGCTTCAACGCTAAAAAACCCAATGTTTGCAGTCGAAAAATTGCCGATGCTAGCAGCGCAAAAACCAATTCTTTTAACCAGCTGGAGCGCTCGAATGCAGATTTTGTTAGCAACTGCAGCACGGACATGCAAAAATGACAAACCAACGAAACTGACTGATCTTCAATAACCTGCCGGGAAGGGCGTAAAAGGTTGAGTGCCGTGACACGTCATAAGTTTAATATCGGTAGCCGCGTCGGCCTTGTTCCAGGCAAAGCGCGTGCAGCCCAGGGTGAATACGAAATCGTGCGTCAGCTCCCCGCCGAAGACAATATTTTTCAGTATAGAATTAAGAGTGAGCTCGAGCCCAACGAACGCCTCGTAAAAGAGTATCAACTCCATCCGTGGCAGACTTGAGGCCAATTAAGACCATTGCTGGAATTTTCTAGCGGCCACGGTCAACTTGGGCCACCTAATCGTCGAGTTTAAAACGAGCGTGGCAGCACCACCTGCCGTTGCCCGGTGATAACCACGCCAAGCGCGGATAAGGCATGGCCGCTCGAGCGGCCTTGGATTGACGCACGATGAGACACGCCCTGGTAAGCAGCGGACCCTTATCGGATGAAAGGACACTGGACACTATGATTGCCATCAAATCGAGAGCTGAAAACAGGACCGATAGGATCAAACGTCAGCAACAAAGAACAATAGATGAAAAAGCTGAGGCTCAGAGTGACAGGGCGGAACACGTGGCGCGTCTTCGCGCGCTTCGGCTGGCCAAGGAAGAATTCGAAAATGAAGATGGGAAAGGCAAAAATGCTGCCGATGGGCTGGGCGATGACGCAGCGCCCATTCTTCCCGTTCCCCACCGGCGTTGATAGCGTCGCAAGCGCCATAACGGCGCAATCTCAACACTCTTTCGAGAGTTCTCGTCGCTACCGACACTTTATTTTCTGAATTCCGCAAACGCCATGCCGGCGTTGCACAGACGTCATTACACCTTTTGGCCTTTGCTTAGGCCGCGCGCCGATCGTAGCGCCTCGAGCGACGCCGCCGCTTGCGGGCGCCTGGCTCAAGCGACCGGTGTCCACCGCCTCTATTTCGCTTGTCAGACGAGGCTGCGGTTTCGACGGGCCCATCCCCCACAATGCTCAACGGCCGTTTGATCAGCCGTTCGATCGAGCGCAATTGCGATCGCTCGCTGGCGTCGCAAAATGAGATCGCGATGCCCGCCGCGCCCGCCCGTGCGGTGCGGCCGATCCGATGGACATAGCATTCTGGTTCGTTTGGAAGCTCGTAGTTGATGACGTGGGTGATGTCATCGACGTCGATCCCCCGTGAAGCGATATCTGTGGCAACCAGTACGCGCGAGCGCCCATTTCGGAAATTTTCCAGCGCTCGCTGCCGAGCGTTCTGGGATTTGTTGCCGTGAATAGCCTCGGCAGTCACCCCGTCCCTCGCAAGCCGTTTAACCACCTGGTCGGCGCCACGTTTGGTGCGTGTAAAAACAATGACCTTCTCCAGGTCGGGCTCATCAAGCAGCTTTGCAAGATGGTCGCGTTTTGCCGCCGAAGCCAAATGATGGACGTGCTGCTCGATGCGATCCACGGTAATACTCTTGGCCGCAATTTCGACGCGCACCGGTTCGTACAAAATCTCGCTGGAAAGTCTGGAGATCTCAGCCGGCATGGTCGCCGAAAAGAGCAGCGTCTGCCGCTCCTCAGGTAACATCCCCACGATCTTTCGCACGTCGCGGATGAAGCCCATGTCGAACATGCGATCGGCTTCGTCGATGACGAGATATTGGCACTGCCTCAGATCCGCATGGCGTCGGTTCACGAGATCGAGAAGCCGACCAGGCGTGGCGACAAGAATATCGACGCCCCGGCGCAGCGCTTCGATTTGCGGCCGCTGGGCGACCCCTCCCATGACGACGGCCTGACGAATATGCAGGTGGCGGCCATAGGATCTGATGCTGCTGGAAATCTGGAGCGCCAGTTCGCGCGTGGGCGCGAGAATCAGCGCCCGTACAGAGTTGGGCGAAGCCTTGATGCCGTCTTCCTCAAGATTCTGAATGAGCGGTAGCGTGAAAGCCGCCGTTTTGCCGGTGCCCGTCTGGGCAATACCGAGCAGATCCATGCCGTCGAGCAGCAGCGGAATGGCGCGCTGTTGGATCGGCGTGGGGGTATCGTATTGCGCGTCTTTGAGCGCGCGCAGGAGCCGCTCGGTTAGCCCGAGTTCGGCGAAAGCTGAAATTGTCACTGATAATAGTTCCTTGTTGTGGCGGACCGGCGCGCGCATCGGCGCGCGACGGATATTCGCCGCGTCGTTTCTGTCCACGCGCAGATGGATCAAACGGGGTTTTGGATGAATGAGCCTCGAAACAATAACGCCCGCATGAGGGGCGAATCGCGCGGTCTCGAAAAACTCTTGCCTTCAAATGCGCCCCGGCTTCGCGAAAGTCAAGCAGTCTCCTGAATTTCCCAAGACATGACTAATGCCTGATTTGGACAGGCGTTGAACCATTTTCTCCGCCAGCGCGACCAAGGAAGCAGAACCTTGGTAACGCTCCCTGGAGGAAACAATGCCCTACCGCTTTCCCAGCGAACCCCTGATTGCACCGCAATTGCGCCGCAGCACGCTCGTCACCGGTATCTTGAGCTTGATGGCGTTGGTGGCATTCGCTCTCGCGACGACATCTCCGGTCGAGGCCGCGAAATTAGACACATCAGTCTCACGCGACGACGCGTTGTCCTGCAAACCCGTAATAACCGGCGTGGCCACCAGTCCATATGACCGGCAGGCGCGATCCAAGGCCACCTATTCCTGGCTCTCAAAGGTCGAGAGCGAATATGGTCGATCCTATGTCGATGTGAATTTGACGCGGAACACATCATGGTTATGCGGGCGCGCCGGAAAAACGGTGACGTGCCGTGTCGCGGCCGAGCCTTGCCGATTTGCCATGTAAGTTGCGATGGTCTTTGGGACTCAAATGAGCGCGATCTCAGAACTTGAGTTTGGCGCCGAAGGCGGCGCTGAACATGTCCTCGAGCGACACATTGGCGCCGGCCGGCGCGTTATTGGGTAAGGGCGCTGGACCAGCAGTCGTAACCCGTACGTCAAAATCGTACCAGCGCAATCCCAGATAGACCTGCATGGCTGCCGGATCGATGTCCTGGATAAAGCCGAAGCCCCACATGTCCGCTGAGGTATCGGTTATTTCGCTCAATCCCGTACCGATTCCCAAAAACCTGCTTGCGTCCCATCGCACACCCCAATCGTCCCATTGCTCGTATTCGGCATAGAGCGTCGTCGCGCCAACATTGGGCATCAGCAAAGGTCGCTTGATGCCAACCTGGAGGTACCACATGGAGGCGTCTTCAGGCTGGCGGCCGGTTATGGGTGCTGTAAAAGTAGAGCGCTTGAGATGCGACTCGGAATTGGAAACGCCAAAACTGTCGCGTCCCGCCGCGGCAAAGAGATAAAGACCGGTTGGCACGTGCATGGCGGAGGCGGAGGCCACAAGGCGCTCGTAATCGAGACGCTCGTCGATGCAGGACCTAGCTCCAAGCCCTGGACCAGGGCAGGCGATCACCCTGGTGGTTCTGCCTTCGCCCTCGTCCGTATCCCACGCATAACCGATGCCGCCCAAGAAGCGGATTGAATTCCATTCTTTTTTATAGCGGATCGCGATGTCGGCGAGATCGTCCTCGCCCCAAGCGACGCTGATGACCATGCCGAATAACGACGGCGTATCGTAGCGGATGATGTCGGCGCGCCGCGTATCCAAATTTCCAACAATGACGTCGCGATTGATGGCCGTCCGGCATGCAGCACCCGTGCAACCAAGCGTGCCTTGCGGTCGCGCCAGATGAAAATCGCTGCCTATTTTGGGTCTTGGATCGGCGACCAGATTTTTCGAGACATCCATCAGCAGGAGGTCATCTGTCGCCGGGGAATCGCGACCGACCGTAAGCCTGCCGAGTCGATCGTTTTTTATGTGAACCGACGCCTTTCGATTTCTGACGATGTAATCGGCATTTTCGGTGGGCGTTCCGTCGATGCGGGCGTCCACATTGTTCGCCTTGCTGCCGACAAGCTCCATTTCCATGATGAACCCAGCGGCCCAACCAGGCGCCAGTGGCGCCGATCCGGTAAGACGAAAGCGGCTTTCGGACTGCGTGCCCTCCGTCACATAGATGTCGTTGTTTATGCCGTCGTCCCAATAGAGCAGCATCTTGTTGACGTGACCTGAAAGTTTCAATGAAACCTTGCGGTTGCCCTTGGTCACCGTCGTTGCCTCGAGTTCAGCGACACGCTCTTCAAGGTCAGCACAGCAGTCGCCGCCAAGGTCCGCTGCTCGAGCGGAACCAAACGCTAATGTGCCCAACAAGACCGCGGTAGCCGCCGCGACCAAGGCTCGGCATGCATTCATGGTAAGTCCCCGTTTAGCCAGCCGCTGCCGCGCCGTCCGATGTCTTCAAAAGCTGTGGCGCAGCGACCTGATTGTTGCGGCACAACGCACCAGATTCCAGTAATCTGGTCAAACTCAAAGGGCTTGGCGCCTATTACTTTGTTTCGAACAGTTACACAAATGACATCGTGGCAACTAATGCAATGCACAGCAGGCTCGGATGAGCACAAAATCCAAGCTTGAACCACGGGAGAGTGCGCTATGTCGAAAGAGCCACGGAATTCGGCGGAAGATACGGGGCAAATTGCCGTCCGCACCCTTGCAATGCCTGCCGACACGAACGCGGCCGGGGATATTTTTGGCGGCTGGCTGCTGTCGCAAATGGATATTGCCGGCGCCATCGTCGCCCATCAACGGGCCCGATGTCGTGTCGCGACCGTCGCGCTCGACGGTATGGAATTCCACGAGCCCGTCTATGTGGGCGATCTGGTCACGTGCTATGCCGAAGTCGTCAGGGTCGGGACCACCTCCGTCACCATCCATGTCGTCACGAGGGCACAACGCGGCCGCTCCGGCAAAATTGTCAAAGTGACTGAAGGCACCTTCGTGTACGTCGCGCTCGACGCCAATGGGAAACCGCGTTCGCTGCTATCGTCAAAACCGGCGACACCCTGACGTAACTCGATCGTGTAGGCCATCGGTCTTGCCCGCACCGGGAGGGACGCCTAGGATTTCGCTATTGACCACGGCCGAACCGTCTTTTGCCTCGGACCCGGCCGCCACCTCACCCAATTTGGAAATCACACACCAATGACCTTCACGACCCAGTTTCTCATGATGGCCGTAGCGTGGCTTGCATATGCGAACGGCGCAAATGACAACTTCAAGGGCGTGGCCACTTTGTTCGGAACCGGAACCACCTCCTATCGGGTCGCCATTTGGTGGGCGATGGCCACCACGCTTGCAGGCGCCCTCGTTGCGTTCTTTTTGGGTGCAACGTTGATCAAGGCTTTCAGCGGCAAGGGCCTGGTGAGCGCCTCGGTGCTCTCTCAGCCCGAGTTCCTTCTCTCGGTCGGTGCAGCCGCGGCAATCACCGTATTTCTCGCGACGCGAACGGGTTTTCCTGTTTCGACGACACACGCCATCGTTGGCGGTTTGGTCGGAGCAGGACTTATGGCGCCGGGAGACGTGGCGCTCGGCCTGCTCGGTCAGCGTTTTCTCGCGCCCTTGCTGATCGCTCCCTTTCTGGCGGTTGCATTGACGATGCTGCTTTACAAGCTGCTCAGCACCGTAAGGCGGCATTTTGCGATTACGCGCGAGACCTGTCTGTGCATTGGCGAAACGGAACAAGTGGTTGCGGTCGATGCGCCCGCACTGATGGTGGCCAGGGGCTCCAACGGTGATGTGGTCCTGAAAAATGCATTGGGAATCACGCAAGTCCGCACGGGCATCGAATTCAGCATCGGCAGCAATGCGACGTGCATTCAACGCTATAGCGGCAACGTCATCGGGCTGAACGCCGATAGACTTGTCAACGCCGCGCACTTCATGACGGCGGGCGCAGTTGGATTTGCGCGCGGCTTGCAGGACACAGCAAAAATCGTCGGGCTTCTGGTGGGTGCGTCGCTTGTCGGTGTTGCCGACCCCCGTTCCTTGGCATGGGGCGTCGGTATTGTGGCCGTCTTCATGGCGCTGGGCGGCTTGATCGGCGCCAGGCGGGTGGCCGAGACGCTGGGACACAAGATTACCGATATGAACCAGGGGCAGGGCTTTACCGCGAATTTCGTTACATCGATCCTGGTAACCGGCTCGGCACTGTGGGGATGGGGGGTATCCACGACCCACTGTTCGGTCGGTGCGTTGTTTGGAATCGGAGTCGCCAACGGTACGGCGCATTGGGGGATGATCAGGCAGATCGTGCTCGCTTGGTTGATCACCCTCCCAGTCGCAGCCCTGCTTGCGCTGGCGATTTACGCCGCTGTCGTTTGACGCATGGGCTCACCGGTGCATCTGCAGGAACGGGCTGCCGCGGCCCTCGCGCTGGCGATCGGCGCGGCGGCCGCTTTTTCCAGCCTTAGTCCACGCGCCAGCGTACTTTTGTTGATCATCGTGGGGATTGCTTCCGCCGCCCTGTGTCATCCGAACGCCCGGGCGCTGATTGCTCGTGGACTGAAGGCCCCGATCATCATCACCGGCGCGGTGCTGCTCACCTACTTGGTTTGGAGCGCGGGCTGGGCGCTCGATCAAGCAGCCGCCTTGAGCAAAACGGCAGGCGTTGCCGTTATTGCAGCCGTTGCCGCCGTTTCATTTGCTGGGATCGGAGAGCTGGACGACGTTGCCGCCAAGCGGGCAGCGAAGATTTTCCTTATGGGTGCGGCCGCCGGCGCAGCTTTTGTGGCGATCGAGTTCTCGACCGGCCAGTCGATCACGCGCGCACTTTTCAACATGGTTCCGATTCTGCGGCCCGAAGACGGCAAGGACGTTGCGGTGGATGGCGATCGGGTCGTTAAAATCGCACGCTACGAACTGAACAGAAATATTGCAGTACTGGTGTTGCTTCTTTGGCCGTCGTTGGCCGTGTTGCTGCAGGGCCGTGAGCGCTGGCGTATTTGGCTTGCCGCCACAGCGGTCGCATTGACCGGCGTGCTGGCTTTCTCGTCGGAGCATGAGTCCAGCATGATTGCCATCTCCGTCGGTGTCGCCGTTTTGCTAGCGGGCCTGCTGGGCAGGCGTTTGGTCGGCCGTGCGCTGACGGCTGCGTGGTGTTTGGCATTTTTGCTGATCGTGCCAGCCAGCTTGTTGGCCTATCAGAAGGCGGAACTTCATCATGCGGCCTGGTTGCCCACCACCGCCCAGGCGCGGATCATAATTTGGGGCTACACCGCCGAGCAGGTCGTCAAGAATCCAATCCTTGGTATTGGAGTACGCTCCACCCGTGTTCTCGATACCGTTTTGCTACAGAACGCCGAGCGCGCCGAGGGCGATGTATTCGCCCGACGGCCGGGACGCCATGCCCATAATTTGTTCCTGCAGTCATGGTTCGAATTGGGTCTGACAGGCGTGGTGTTGGTCATGGGATTTGGCGTGCTGATATTGCGGCGGCTGGCAAACCTGCCCCATGAACTGCAACCGTTCGCCTATGCGCTGTTTGGCACCTTCATGGCTATCGCCAGCTTTGCCTGGGGCATGTGGCAGACCTGGTTGCTGGCCGCATATGCCTTGAGCGCGCTTTATTTTGCTCTCGCGGTGCGCTTGTCGACATCAAACATCGGGAAAGATAGCTGATAAGGCAATCGATCCGTTGGATGGCAATCAACACTCGTCTATAATTGCCGAGTCGCAATAACAGACATGACGATTGCGCTGGGTACGCCATTCCTGAGTCTGGAGCAGAAGGTGGCGGTGCTGAAGATATACCAAGGCGGATTATCCGCGATTGGACGAGAGATCAGGCTGCGTGGGCCCAATTCGGTTGTGAGTTAGACCAGGAAGCAGGAGTACCGAATGTCCAAGTTGAGGCCGTTGAAGTGGCTTTGGGGTCTCATTCCGCTTTCCTTCGTCGCCGCCATGGTCATCATCGGCCTTGGTCCGCAAATCGAAATGGAATTGCAATCGCGAGTCGATACCGCGCTCAAGCGGGCAGATATTGCATGGGCAACAACCAGCTTGAAAGGACGCGATGCCGTGTTGCGCGGCGCGGCCGTTGGAGCCGATGCGCGCGACGCCGCTCTCGATGCCGTGCGCGGCGTGCCGGGTATCCGGACCGTCGAGGATCGCGTCACGTTGCTGGAAAGCGCCAGCCCGTATACGTGGTGGGCCAATCGCAAGGAAGGGCGCATTCGTATCAAGGGCTATGTGTCTGATGGCCGTGACCGCCATACGATTCTGGGTATCGTCAAGGCGATGATGCCCGAACTTGAGATCGACGATCGAATGAAGCGCGCGGCCGGGGCCCCGCCCAAGGAAATGTGGGTCGGCGCGATCAGTTTCGCCCTAAATCTGTTGGCTAACCTCAAGGAGGGGACGGCCAGTTTGGTCAACTCGAAGCTCTCTTTGATGGGAGAAGCCAGTTCGGCCGAAGCCTATGGAGAACTGCGCGACCGTCTGGATGCTCAATTGCCGGTGGGGCTCGAACTCGATCAAGTCGATCTGAGGCCGCCAGCCGCCAAACCATTTGTCTGGGGAGCGTTGTTCGAAGCTGGTTCCGTCACCCTGAGCGGCCATGTGCCAAACGATGTCTCTAAGGCTGAACTCACAAAAACAGCACGGGAGCTTTTCGGAGACGCCAGCGTCATCAACCAAATGCAACTCGCCTCAGGCGCACCCGATAATTGGGCACAAGTGACGTTGACGGCGTTGAATCAGTTGAGTCGCCTTCAGTCCGGCAAGGCGGTGCTCAGCGACACCGATTTGACATTCGAGGGCACTGCCTCCGATGAGAGCACGGCGAAAGATGTGGCGTCCAAGGTGCGATTGGGTCTGCCGGCAATTTACAAATCGACAGAAGATGTCGGCCATGAAACACAGGCTGCGCCGCCGGCCTCCAGGCAGGGTGCCCGACCAGATGGCGCCCATCGCGCCAAGAATGCCGGAATGATCGGGCCGGTCAGGCGGAATATGACTTCACCGACGTGATGCCATCCGGTATGAATGCGTCACGCGGTACAAACATGTTCGAAAAAGGTGTTGGGTCGGGCCAATCGGACCCAGTGGGGGCGGCGTTTGCCTGCCAGATAAAGTCCGCGGCTCGAACCGGAAGCACAATCGATGGGATATTTGCTTTTACAGCTGCTGCCCTATTTGGTTCTGGCGCTTCTTATTGGGGTTGTCACGGGTTGGTGGGCGCGCGGGCATTGAAGCGTGGCTTAGCAATGCGTAAAGGGTCGGCTTTCTAGGTCGGGAACATACGCGACATGGAGACCTTTGCGCTTGAGATTGTTCTCTTGCTGTTGGCTGCCTACACGCTCGGTTGTGTGGTCGGTCATGTCGCGCGCGGATTTTTTGGCGCAAGCTCAGACCATCCGAGCGGGTCGGATAGCCGTCGGAATGTCGCACGGGCCCAACGAAGTAAATCAGCCGCCAAGACCAGAAAAAAATCTCGAAACAAGCCCTCGCGCGACGACCTCACGCGCATCAAAGGGATCGGAACAGCGATCGAGAAAAAACTAAATCGACTGGGGATCAAGCGATTTGAACAGATCGCCGGTTGGGACTTGGCCGATGTGGCTGTGATCGATCAGCGGCTTGCGTTTAAGGGACGCATCGAGCGTGAGAATTGGATCTCGCAAGCGCGTAAATTGGAGTCACGCGGGACCTGAGAGCACCGTCAGCCAAGTGGCTGAATCGATCTGTCAGCGCGCGCCGCCAAGACGTTGAAATGAATCCGGCTTTTATCAGACAATCGGCACGGGTAGCGACCGTGCTATTGGCCTCCCGCAAGACCGGAACTGTGTAGAAAATCCGCAATGGTTTCGATGGTCGACATATCGCGCAAAAGCGGTGCGTGACCCTCGCCCTCAACGGTGATGCTTGCCATCATCGGGTGGCGGTCGGCCATCTCGTTGAAGGTTTTTACGCTCAGAATATCGGAAAGCGCACCGCGTATTACGAGTGTGGGAAAGCATCCCAATGCCGTGAATTGCGGCCACATAGTCGGTATAGCTCGCGCCATCTCGGCGGTCGAGAAGGATTGCGCCAAATTGGTATCGTAGCCGGCAGCGGGTTTGCCGTCGCGTTCGTTGAACCATTGCCGCGCAATTTCAAACCAATCCGCATCGTCTATATCGGGGAAGAACGCCTTGTTCATATCCCTGATCATTCGCGCCGCTTCGCTCCAACTGGTTGGCACGGGTGTGAGGCCGACATATCCCATGATGCGCGTCAAACCTTGCGCGTCGATGACGGGACCGATGTCGTTGAGCACTGCGGCCGCGATCACAGTGGGGCGCAAGGCCGCCAACAGCATGGTTACGATGCCGCCCCGCGAGGTGCCGATAAAGGCCGCCTTATGGATCCCCTCGACAGTTAGGAAATCGATCGTATCCAGCAGTTCCATAAAGGGGGTGTAATTCGACCAGTCGGGATCATGATCGGAGCGTCCTCGGCCACGGAAATCGAGGCAGTAGACGTCGAAGGGGCCTATGCCATAGGCCGACAAGGCGACGGCTAGACTGTGAAAATCCTTTGAATTGCGGGTCAGGCCGGGCAGGCAAACGACAGCGCCCTCAGAGGGTCCCATAGCGGGATAGTGACGACCGTAAAGCTTCAGGCCGTCTTGAGCGGAGAAATAGATGTCTCTCCATTCCTGCAGCTGATTGGACTCACTCATGGCGCACCGCACGGGCCCCGGTTTGCACACGTAATCAAATGCGTATAGGCACAGTACTGCGAAATCAACCGCGAGTGACTCGCCCTGTGCTACGGCGAGGCGGCGACCGGCATGGGCAGTTGCAGGCGATGGCTGTCTTGTCGGGCATCGGATTTGCCGCGATTGAGGTCGTTGACGATCCGCAGTGCGTGGTCGGGTCCCTCGAGACGGGCGCGGTAAACCTGAACGGTGGTGATAATTTTTTTGACGTATTGGCGCGTTTCCGTGAATGGGATGCGCTCAACCCAATCGATCGCATCGACATCGGGTGCATTGGGATCGCCGAATTGCGCTGCCCATTGTCTCACCCTGCCGCCGCCGGCGTTATAGGCGGCTAAGGACTTGATGTAAGAGCCAGAGAATTTGTCCAGCAGATCGCGAAAGTGCGCCGCCCCCAACATCAGATTATAGGACGGCTCGCCCGTGAGTTTCGAGCGGTGGTAACGGACCTTATAGCTCCGCGCCACAGCCCGTGCGGTGCGCGGCATCAGCTGCATCAAACCTCTGGCGCCAACGGGGCTCTTTGCTTTTTCGTTGAACTCGCTTTCTTGGCGCGAAAGGGCATGCAGCAACGCCGGCTCTACGGGGCTGGTAAGCTTTTGATAGGTCGGGAAGACATCGATCGGAAAAGCGTAATCGACGACCGCCAAACCGCGGTTAAGCGCGATCTTGGAGAGGCGGACACTGGCTTGAACGTGGTCCAAGCGGCGGGCGATTTCCGCCACCAGCGCAACTTCGTCGGCCTGTTCCAGGCTGCGCGCCAGCTGATAGTAAAAGATGCGGTTCAAGCGCTCGAGGCCGGCCTTGCGCATCACGCCGATTGCCTTGAAGGCATCGCGCGACAACAAACGGTTGAGCGTATCTTCGCTGATTGGCGGCGTCGTAACCGGCTGCAGGCGCGATCCGTGGATGATGATCGTTTTGCGGGCGATTTGGCCATAATAGGAATGGGTGATTTGCGCGGCATTGCGGAAGTGTTCGTCGGCCTGCTGCAAGCGCTTCATATCGTCGGCAGTCCGGCCAAGCCAATACTCGGCGCGCGCGACCTCCTTGGGTCCGTTGGCGGCCGTCCGCAGCGCCAGGAAATGCTCCATCGCCGCCAGCGGACGCTTCAAAAATCTGAGTGCGATCCAACCGGAAAGAAACTTGGCTTCACCATAGTATTTGCTCGACACCGCCCCGTGCTCGCTTGCCAGGCGATAGGCCACCTCGTATTCGTCTTTGTTGAGGGCGTTGCGGCTATTGATGCGACGCTCGATCCACCATTCGTCGAGATCGACCAGCAGTGAGGGTTCGCTTGGTGCGGTCAGCAACAGCTCCCATGCTTCTTTCTCTTTTTTGTTGCGGCGGCGCCATTGGACGCGGGCAAAAATAATGCCGGGCTCCTTCTTTGCCGCCTCGGGCAGAGCATCGAGTAATTTTGCCGCACGCTTGGAGCGGCGAATGACGGCGGCGCGCGCCTCGATCTTTTTCTTCTCGCCCTTGCCAGCAAGCTTGGCGGTACGCAGGGCAGGGGCAATCAAAGCCTTGCGGTCGGCGTAGAGCAACTTGTCGATGCGGGCCTTGTGATCGCTTGGCTCAAGCATATCGCCGAAACGTTTGAGCACGTCCTTTTCGAGCTTCTTGCTCAGACGGTACTCGCGCCAAGCCTCCTTGATAAGCCTGGCCGCTTCGGCGCGGTTACCTTTCTCCAGATGAGCGCCCGCCAGCGCTGCTTTACCCGCGCCCGTCACCGGCGCCGTGTCCAGGAAGAACGCATGAACCCGCTCGGGCGATCCGGTTACCTTGAACAGAGCTCTTTCGGCCGTCTTTCGCAGGCCACTCTGGTTTGGCCAATGCGGATTGGCTTTCTGGAAGGCCAGGATTGCCTCGGCCCCGTCCTGCATATCGCCGGCGCGCAGGCGGTACCAGTGGGCCAGTTTGCGCGCGGTCGCGTCTTTGATGGCGCGCTCACGGGCCCGTGCCTCGCCAAGGCGCGCCCGAAAGGCGAAGCGAATGACTTCTTTGAGATTTGTTTTGTCCGACGCAGACAGAGCATGCTCGTCAAGCGCCGCAAGCGCTTTATCGACTATTGGATTGCGCATGCGCGCGGGATTTGGAGCGGGCAAGGCGACATCGGGGCCAGTTTGCTGGGCGGCTTGACCACTGACGGCGGCTTTAACGGCCGAGCCCGGTGTCGTTGCAGCTTGACGTGCCTCGTCGGTTTGTTTCGTCGAGCCCGTTGTATCGGGCGCGGCCGTGCGCTCACGCTTGGGATTTTGCGCAGGCAACGGCGTCTGTTTGACCTCGGCCGGGGCCTCGCCGGTGGCGAAACAGCACAGACCGAGCAACAGTGCAGCGCGCCTAATGAAAGAAACTGTCATCTGCCTTTGCAATGCTGCTGAATGGCGCCGCTGGGGGGAAATGGGTACGAACGCTCCACAGCAAACCCCGACTCGGTTGCATGATCGGCCGTCGTATCCGGCCCCCTCGTATTTTCAGGTAATATACGTAAACAGCCAGTGTGTGCGAAATTCCGGCGGAATGATGACGTTTAACCCCAGCATTGCGGTTTCCTTGCCGCTCGTTGGGCAAGCGTCTATTGTCTGAAAAATTTGCATTTTATAGTTTGTATCAACGGCACAGCGTATGTGCCGTCAGGGTCAGGATTGGCCTGCGTATCAAGGACGAGACTAATGTTTAAGGGCTCATTTACTGCGCTCATTACACCGTTCAAGGACGGTGGTGTGGACGAGGAATCATACCGGCGGCTGGTCGAGTGGCAGATCGAGCAGGGGACCCATGGCTTGGTGCCGGTTGGTACCACGGGGGAATCTCCCACGCTCAGCCACGAGGAACATCGCCGCGTCATCGAACTGTGCATTGAAACGGCGGCCGGGCGCGTGCCTGTGATTGCCGGCACGGGATCCAACAGCACCGCCGAGGCCATCGATTTCACCCAGCATGCAAAAAACGCCGGTGCCGACGCGGTGCTGATCGTGACCCCCTACTACAACAAGCCAACGCAAGAGGGCTTGTTCGGGCACTATAAGGCGCTCAATGACTGCGCCGACATTCCGATTCTGATTTACAATATTCCCGGCCGTTGCGTCATCGATATGTCTGTCGAGACAATGGCGCGGCTGTTCGAATTACCAAACATCTTGGGCGTCAAAGATGCGACCGCCGACATGGCCCGCATCAGTCAGCAGCGCGCCGCAATGGGGCCGGAGTTCAACCAGCTTTCGGGCGAGGACGCGACCGCGCTCGGCTTTATGGCCCATGGCGGTCACGGCTGTATTTCCGTCACCGCCAACATCGCGCCCGCCTTATGCGCTGAATTTCAAAATGCGTGTCTGGCGGCCGATTACGTCAAGGCGCTCGAAATTCAGGATCGGCTAATGCCGGTTCACGACGCGCTGTTTGTGGAGTCGAACCCCGCACCGGTCAAATACGCTGCCTCGTGCCTTGGTCTGTGCAGCGCCGAGACGCGTTCGCCGCTGGCGCTGCTCGGTCAAGCAGCCCGCAAGACAGTCGAAGAGGCCCTGCAGAAAGCGCGTCTGACTGAACTTGATGCAGCCGCTTGAGGCACGGCTCCATGGCGCAGAGCGATGGCAATTCGCGGGTGGTCGCGGAAAACAGGAAAGCGCGCCGCAATTACGAAGTTGAGGACACATTCGAGGCCGGCTTGGAACTGCTTGGCAGCGAGGTCAAATCCCTGCGCACCGGCAAGGCGAACATCGCCGACGCTTATGCGACGGACGAGGCGGGCGAGCTCTTTTTGGTCAACGCCTATATTCCCGAATATAGCCAAGCCTCCCGCGACAATCATGCCCCCCGCCGCCACCGCAAGCTGTTGCTGCACAAGCGCGAAATCAGTCGCCTTGTGGGCGCGATCCAGCGAGAAGGCATGACGATTGTGCCGCTGAAGCTTTATTTCAACGAACGCGGCAAAGCCAAGCTGCTGATAGGGCTGGCCCGAGGCCGCAAGCTTCACGACAAGCGCCAGGTCGAACGTCAGCGCGATTGGGACCGCCAAAAGGCGCGGCTGATGCGCGACCAGGGCTGAGCAACCCAGTGCGCGCGCCGTTGCAGCGCGGGTTCAGTTTCTTTCCAGGTGATCGCAGACCAGCTTGAAGACGTCCTCAAACATGGCCGTCGTTAGACGGCCCGTATTGGTGTTGTATCGGGAGCAGTGATAGCTGTCGAACAGCAGGAAGCGTTCCCCAAAATCGTGTGAGTGGCCGTGTCCGAAGGGGTGCGCCGATTTGCGCAATTTGAGGGTCGTCAGCACGGCGTCGTGTGCGATCCGGCCCAGCGCAAGCACGGCTTCCAGCCGCCTCATCGACCCCAGGTGCGCCGCCAAGAATGGCCGGCAATTGGACTGTTCTTCCCCCGTCGGTTTGTTTTGCGGCGGCACACATCGTACCGCATTCGTTATCATGCAATCGCGCAGCACAAAGCCGTCGTCGGAGCGGCTGCCATAGGTTCCAGTCGAAAGCCCAAATTTGTCGAGTGTAGCGTAGAGCAGATCGCCGGCATAGTCTCCCGTGAAGGGACGACCCGTGCGGTTGGCGCCTTGTAGGCCAGGCGCCAGACCGACGATCAACAGGCGGGCGTCGGCCTGCCCAAACGAGGGCACCGGCCCGTTGAACCAATCGTTGTGATCTTTGATGTTTGCCTTGCGGAAGGCGACGAGGCGCGCGCAGTGGTTGCAATCGGGCGCAGGCTCAAGCTCAGTGGAAACAGGTGCCCGGGTCACGCGTCGGTCAGGTCGTTTGCCGTTTCTTCGTAGCCGATATCGTGTGGCGCCTCGTCGTCACCTTGGCCACGCGGCTGGCGTTCAGAAGGATCGCGGTCGATTTTATCGGCCAAGTCAGCCAAATCGATGAATTGATCGGCTTGGCGGCGGAGTTCGTCCGCCACCATGGGTGGTTGCGACCTCAGTGAGGAAACCACACTAACACGCTTTCCCTTGTGCTGAATTGCCTCGACCAAAGAGCGAAAATCGCCATCACCCGAAAACAGCACCAAATGATCCAGGTTGGCCGCCATTTCCATGGCATCGACCGCAAGCTCGATATCCATGTTCCCCTTGATTTTGCGCCGGCCGGCCGCATCGGTGAACTCCTTGGTTGGTTTGGTCACCATCGTATAGCCGTTGTAGTCGAGCCAATCGATCAGGGGGCGGATCGAAGAATACTCCTGATCCTCTATGATCGCGGTGTAATAAAGGGCGCGCACAAGCTGCCCCTTCGATCGGAAAAACGTCAGAAGGCGCTTGTAATCGATATCGAATGTCAGGGATTTCGCGGTTGCGTGTAGATTTGCCCCATCTATAAAAAGAGCAAATTTTTCAGTAGGATAAAATATCATACTCAGACTCTTTATGAATAAATCTAACCGTCAGGGACGGGCGCGGAAATTGTTTGGTCCAAATGCGCAATCGATCGGACATATAGGGTTGCGATCTGATCTTAGCAAATCGGACCTTGGGCGGGGCGCCATAGTGATCGCATTGGGCGCCAACCGGCACGGCAATTGGGGCGCGCCGGCGCAAACCATACAGCGCGCTTGCGACGAGTTACACCTGGCCGGCCTTGATCTGCGTTATCTTTCAAGTCTGTATTTGAGCGCAAGCGTGGGGCCGGGGCGTCCACAACCCTTTGTGAACGCGGTCGTTGTGGCCGACAGTCACCTGTCTCCCTGGGCGCTTTTACGGTTGCTGCATCGAATGGAGCGGCGCGCGGGTCAACGCTCGGCCATGCCGTGGGGTCCCCGGGCGCTGGACCTGGATATCATCGACTACAAGGGGCTTATCCGGAATTGGCGCACTAGGCGGGGATCAACCGCAGTTGCGGCCGGTCGCCGTTTGGTGTTGCCCCATGCCCGGGCGCACACGAGACCCTTCGTCATGGTCCCCCTTCTTGAGGCCCATCCCCGTTGGCGCCATCCGGCGTTGAGACGCAGCGGGCACGCGCTTTTGCGTGCCGTACAGCGGCTGCAAGCCGGGCGGATACTTGAGCGCTTGCAGCAGCTGCGCTAAGGGTCCTGTTGCACACCCCTTGCAAGCGTATCAATCAGCGCCTAATAGTAATCCAATCACCAGATTCGTTGAGGATTTTTCATGGCTCGCGTCACCGTCGAAGACTGCATCGACAAAGTCACAAATCGTTTTGAGCTCGTATTGCTGGCGAGCCACCGCGCACGGACAATTTCGGCGGGCTCGCCGATTACCATCGAGCGCGACAACGACAAGAACCCGGTTATCGCGCTGCGTGAAATAGCGGAAAAGACGGTCTCTCCGGAGGACGTGAAAGAAGACCTGATTCACTCGATGCAGAAATATGTCGAAGTGGACGAGCCCGAACCCGATGCCGTATCGGTCGTTGGCCTTGAAGATATGGCGGCCCCTGTGGTCGGCAAGGACGATCAGATCGACGACAACGTCATCGATCGGATGACAGAGGAAGAGCTGTTGCGTGGATTGGAAAATCTTTCGCCCTCTGACTCTTCAAGTGGGCGCTCGCGCTGACAATCAAATTTTTTTGCCCACGGCGAGTCCGTGGGGCGCGGCAAATTTTTGTGCACTCGGCGTATTGAATTGCGTCGAGCGGTGGTGTCATGGCCATTGCGTGAGCAAAAACATGAAAAAAGTGACGGTTCACAATGCGCCAGTATGAGCTGGTCGAGCGCGTTCGCACGTATGATCCGAACGCCGACGAATCGCTTTTAAACCGCGCCTATGTCTACGCCATGAAGGCTCATGGCCACCAACGCCGCGCCTCCGGCGATCCCTATATATCCCACCCACTCGAAGTCGCGAGCATCCTGGCCGATTTCAAACTCGACGACGCCACCATCGTTGCGGGTCTGCTGCACGACACCATCGAAGACACAGAGGCCACGCATGACGAAATCAACTCGCTGTTCGGCGAGGAAATCGGCACGCTTGTCGACGGACTGACCAAGATCAAGAAGCTCGACCTCGTGAGCAAGCGGGCCGAACAAGCGGAAAACTTCCGCAAACTGTTGATCGCGATCTCGAGCGATATCCGCGTGCTCCTCGTGAAGCTTGCCGACAGGCTTCACAACATGCGCACACTCGAGCATGTCAGTTCGGCAAAGCGCAAACGCATCGCCGAAGAAACCATGGATATTTATGCTCCGCTGGCTGGACGCATGGGCATGCAAGGGCTTCGCGAAGAGCTTGAGGATCTTTCATTTCACTCCCTCAACCCCGCTGCCCTCAAGGCGGTTGTTGAGCGTCTCGAAGCAATGCGTGCCGCCAACAAGGGCGTGATCGGCAAGATCAAACTGGCGCTCAAGACGAAACTCAAGGCGAATGGAATCAAAGCCGAAGTGTTGAGTCGTCTCAAGCGGCCCTACTCCATCTGGCGAAAGATGGAGCGCAAGCAGATTTCTCTGGAACAGCTGTCCGATGTCTATGGATTTCGCGTGATCGTGGACGACGAGGACACCTGCTACCGCGTCCTTGGCGTGGTGCACCGGGCCTGGCACGTCGTTCCCGGACGCTTCAAGGATTACATCTCAAATCCAAAACAGAACGACTACCAATCGATCCATACGACATTTGTCGGACCCCACCATCAGCGTGTCGAGCTGCAAATCCGCACGGGCGGCATGCATAACGTCGCCGAGTACGGTGTTGCCGCACACGCCCTTTATAAGGACGGCGTCAAAGCCAAGACCAAGGGCCGTAACGGAAAGAGCGCCCGCGCCCGAGGCTACGCGCTCTCTGAAGAAAGCAACGCCTATCAGTGGTTGCGTCGGCTGGTAGAAAATCTGCTCGAAGGCGACAATCCCGAAGAATTCCTCGAGCACACCAAGCTCGAATTATTTCACGACCAGGTGTTTTGCTTCACCCCCAAGGGTCGCTTGATGGCGCTGCCGCGCGGCGCCACGCCAATAGACTTCGCCTATGCGGTCCACACCGATATCGGCAATTCGTGCGTCGGGTGCAAAATCAATCGCCACCACATGCCGCTGGTCACTGAGTTACGCAATGGCGATGAAGTCGACATTATCCGTTCCGAGCTCCAGACGCCGCCTGCCGCCTGGGAAAGCATCGCGATAACCGGCAAGGCACGCTCTGCAATCCGGCGAGCGACGCGTGAGGCGGTGCTGCTCCAATACGGTAAGCTCGGGCGCGAGATCCTGATCCGTGCATTCAATCGGGCGGGCAAGAATTTCGACGAGGCGGTGCTCGAGAAGGCGACACTGCGGCTGCCGCAAAAAACGCCTAATGACGTTCTGGCCGCCATCGGCCGCGGAGAATTACCCAGCGCCGATGTCCTGCTCGCCCTCTATCCCGATGCCACCGTCGCCAAACCGACCAAGCGGCCGCGGATCAAACGAAATGATGAAGGTTGGTTCGGCCTGACCAAGGCGATTGGCCTCAAGTTCCGTTGGCCCGGATCTTCCGCCAAGACGAAAAAGGGAAAAGGAAAGGGTAAGGGTAAGGGTAAGGGTAAGGGTAAGGGTAAGGGTGAGACCAACAGCATTCCCGTACGCGGCATGGGGGGCGATTTGCCGGTGCGTTTCGCGCCCAAGGGCGGCGCCGTGCCGGGAGACCGCATTATCGGAATACTGACGCAAGGAGAAGGCATCACGATTTATCCCATCCACGCCGAGGCCTTACAGCAGTTCGACGATCAGCCCGAGCGTTGGATTGACGTAACATGGGATCTTGGCGAGGACAAAGCCGACAGATTTCCCGCGCAAATTTCCGTCATGGCGCTGAATGAGCCGGGCAGTCTCGCGCAGATCGCGCAGGTGATTGCTGAAACGGCCGGCAATATCGGCAATATCAACATGGTCAATCAAGCGCCGGATTTTACCGAGATGCTGATCGATCTCGAGGTCCATGATCTCAAGCACTTGAACGAAATCATCGCCGGGTTGCGCGCAAAAAGCGTGGTAAGCACCGTGGCCAGAGTCCACAGCTAAAGGGGAGTTTGCGCCGTGCAAGCCATCAAATCCAGGGGCGGTGGGTTATCATGACCAAAGACGAGGTGCTCGACGAATTTCGGGCTGCTGGGGCGTTGCTCGAGGGGCATTTCGTGCTTTCGTCGGGCCGTCACAGCAGCGCCTATCTGCAATGTGCTCGCGTCATGCAGGACGCCAACCGCGCAGAACGCCTGTGCACCGCCCTGGCGTGCATGATCGAAGCCACGCTGCAGGCCAGCATCGATATGGTTGTGTCACCGGCCATGGGCGGCGTCATCGTGGGTTATGAAATCGGCCGGCAGTTGGGACGCCCGTCTTGTTTTTTTGAGCGCGTCGAGGGCGTCTTCCAATTGCGCCGCGGATTTGAAATCCCATCTGGAGCGCGCTGCCTAATGGCAGAGGACGTGGTCACAACCGGCCTTTCGTCCCGCGAATGCATAGACGCCATAAAGAGCGAGGGCGGAGATGTGATCGCAGGCAGTTGCCTGATCGATCGCTCCGGCGGCAAGGCCGATATTGGCGTGCCGCTCATCGCGCTTGCGTCGGTCGAGTTTCCGTCCTATCCGCCTGATCGGTTGCCGGCGGAGTTGTCGGGATTGCCGGCTGTCAAGCCGGGCAGTCGCGATCTTGTATCCTGAGGCCGCGTGTTGAACGATCATCCCCGCAGACGAGAGGATCGTGGCGCTGGCGGTCTGATGCATTACGCTCGGAGGGCTGATCTAAGTTTACCAGCAGCGACATCGGCGCTTGCGCGGCGAGTGCTAGCGGAGCGAAGCTGTCGGCAATTGAGTATCGGTTTGCAGCAAAATGGCCAACATCAACGATAAGCCGCCGTATTTGCGCCTGGGCGTCAACATTGATCACGTGGCGACCATACGCAACGCGCGCGGCGGCGCTCACCCTGATCCCGTGCGCGCGGCCCATATGGCGGTCAAGGCGGGCGCAGACGGTATCACCGCGCATCTGCGGGAAGACCGCCGGCATATATCCGACCGCGACATCGAGCGGCTGAAAAACGAAATTCCGAGTCCGCTAAATCTGGAAATGGCCGCGACCGGGGAGATGCTCGACATTGCGCTTCATCACCGGCCTCATGCCTGCTGTCTGGTGCCCGAACGACGTCAGGAACTAACGACCGAGGGTGGTCTTGATGTCGCTGGCGCTTCTCCCGCGCTTGCCTCTTTCATCGATCAATTGCGACGCCATGACATTCGCGTATCGCTTTTCATCGATCCCGAACCCGCCCAGATAGGCGCGGCGCAGTCAATCGGCGCAGACATTGTCGAACTGCACACGGGCGCCTATTGCGAGGCAGCGCTCGAGGGCGACAAACGGAAGACGGCGGCGGAACTGGATCGTATTACCGAGGCGGCCCAACAGGCCGCCGGTACAGGCCTGGAAGTGCATGCCGGACACGGACTGGCCTTCGATACGGTCGCTCAGGTCGCGGCTCTACCGCAAATAGTAGAACTCAATATCGGTCATTTTCTGGTTGGCGAAGCCATTTTTGGCGGTCTCGATTCAAGCATTCGCCGCATGCGCGCCCTAATGGACAAGGCGCGTGCGGCGGCATCGGGCTGCCAAGGCGCTTAGGGACGCATCATGATCATCGGCCTTGGCAACGACATCATTGATATCCGCCGCATCGAGCAGACCATCGAGCGATATGGCGAACGCTTCTTGCTGCGCATCTACACCGTGACCGAGCGCGAACGATCCGATCGGCGTCGTGCTAGGGCCGCCTCCTACGCAAAACGCTTTGCTGCAAAGGAAGCCTGCGCAAAAGCACTTGGCACTGGAATTCGACAAGGTGTTTTTTGGCGCGATATGGGGGTCGTTAATCTGCCTTCGGGCCGTCCAACTATGTCACTGACCGGTGGCGCGGCACGGCATTTGAGAGAGATAACGCCTGATGGTCATGAGGCGCGTATCGATCTCACGATAACCGATGACTTCCCCTTGGCTCAGGCCATAGTCATCATCTCGGCGCTGCCCGGCACGGGAACCGGTTAGGCCGGCTGAGCGATCATCATTTGCTTCGTGCCGACCAAGGCGATATAGGGGCGCGATATGCCCGGCGCCAGCAGCCAGGCAGAGGAGCGAGCAACATGAGCGTGAACACCGGCGCCGATAAATCCCATCGCAGCGGAACGGCCGAAACCGTGCGAATAGTCGTGCACGCGTTGATCTTGGCGATGATCGTCCGAGTGTTCTTCTTTCAGCCCTTCAACATTCCATCGGGCTCGATGATCCCAACGCTGCTCATCGGCGACTATCTGTTTGTCTCCAAATTCAGTTACGGATATTCAAATCACTCCTTCCCGTTTTCGCCAGATTTGTTCTCAGGCCGTATTTGGAGCAGCGATCCAAAGCGCGGCGACGTCGCGGTTTTCAAACTTCCACGCGACAATTCGACCGACTACATCAAGCGCGTGATTGGGCTGCCTGGCGATCGAATCCAAATGAGAAAGGGTGTGTTGCAGATAAATGGCAAACCCGTGAAGCGGCGTCGCATCGAGGATTTCGTGACCCGCGATTCCTCCGGCAGCGCCCGGCGTGTCAGCCAATACGAGGAGATCCTTCCAAACGGCGTTACCTACAACACGCTTGATCTGGTGGAGAACGGTTTTAGCGACAACACAAAGGTTTATCAGGTGCCTGTGGGGCACTTTTTTATGATGGGCGACAACCGTGACAATTCGACCGACAGCCGCGTTGCTTCGGCTGTTGGATATGTGCCCGCCACAAATTTCATCGGCCGCGCCGAAATCATATTTTTCTCTGCTGGCTCCCAAGCGCCGTTGTGGCAGTTTTGGAGATGGCCAAGCGTTATCCGCTGGTCGAGATTCTTCGAATTGGTGGACTAGGTGTCCCATGCAGCCAGCCCTCCCCAGGCATTTGCCGAACGGCTCGGCTACCGATTTCGCGATCCATCCTTGCTGAAGACGGCGCTGACGCATTCGAGCGCCCGGGTCGACCGTCCCGATACAAATGACAATGACCGGCTCGAATTTCTTGGAGACCGTGTGTTGGGCCTGGTCGTCGCGGAATTGCTGACCCAGACCTATCCCGGCGCTGACACAGGCGAGATGGCGCGCCGGTTCAATCGTCTTGTGCGCAAGGAAACCTGCGCAGAAGTTGCTCGCCAGATTGACCTCGGCAGCGCCATCGTGATGAGCGATGGCGAAGCCGAAAGCGGTGGCCGGGAGAAGTTGACCATATTGGGCGATGCTTGCGAGGCCGTGCTTGGGGCGGTGTTTCTCGATGGAGATTTTGCAGCCGCGCGCACCGTGGTGCGTGCATTGTGGACGCCGCTGCTCGAGGACGATGGCGACGTACCGACCGATGCGAAATCGGCATTGCAGGAATGGGCGCAGGGCAGGGGGCTCGCAATTCCGCGCTATGTCGAGACGGCGCGCAAGGGTCCAGATCATGCGCCCCATTTCACCGCCTGCGTTGAAATCGAGGGCCTGACGCCTCAGGCTGGCGAGGGGCAAAGCAAACGCGCCGCCGAACAGGCCGCGGCCATGGCCATGCTCGTGCGTGAAGGCATTTGGGAGCAGCCTTAAAATGTCAGATGTTGAGGACGGCACAGCCTTATCGCCTGTCGATGCGGACCGATGCGGTTTCGTGGCGCTCATAGGTGCGCCCAATGCCGGCAAATCAACACTCATCAACCAGCTCGTCGGCGTCAAAGTATCGATCGTAACCCACAAGGTGCAGACCACGCGTGCGCGCATGCGTGGCATCGCGATCGTAGGTAGAAGCCAACTCGTTTTGGTCGATACGCCCGGCATTTTTGCCCCCAAACGCAGGCTCGATACCGCCATGGTGGAGACCGCGTGGGGCGAAGCCCGGGGAGCCGATATCGTCGTTATCCTGGTCGATGTGGCCAAGGGGCTCGATGACGAAGCCGAGCGCGTGCTTGCCGAGGCAAGCGAGCTTAAGGTTCCCGTCATTTTGGCGCTCAACAAAATCGATCGCATCGAGAAGGAGCAACTGCTGGGCCTTGCCGACGAAGCCTCCAAGCGCGGAGAATTTGCGCATGTCTTCATGATTTCGGCTCTGAAGGGTGCGGGCGTTGGCTATTTGAAATCTCATTTGGCCGCCGCCATTCCCGAGGGGCCATGGCTCTATCCCGAAGATCAGATCGCCGATGCGCCGCTTCGGCAATGGGCGGCCGAAGTCACCCGCGAAAAGCTGATTTTGCGTCTCCATCAAGAGCTCCCCTACGCCTCCACCGTTGAGACCACCCAGTGGAAGAGCTTGAAGGACGGCAGTATTCGGGTTGAGCAGACGATTTTTGTTGAGCGCGATAGCCAAAAGAAGATCGTGTTGGGCTCGGGCGGCAAGACAATCAAAGGTATTTCGGTCGCAGCCCGCGAAGACATATCGCAGGCGCTGGGTGTGCCGGTTCACCTGTTTCTGTTTGTGAAGGTGAGGGGCCGTTGGGGTGACGACCCCGAGCGCTACCGCGAGATGGGACTGGACTACCCGAAGGTTGACCGGTGAGGGGTCTTGATGGACTGGTCGGATGACGGCATCGTTCTTTCATCGCGCCCCCATGGCGAGACAAGCGCCATCGTCGAGCTGCTGACCCGAAGCCACGGCCGCCATCTGGGACTCGTGCGTGGCGGACGCTCGCGCCGCCATCGCCCCACGCTGCAGGCTGGCAATTTGGTCAAGGCAGATTGGCGCGCCCGTCTCTCCGAGCATCTGGGCACATGGAACCTCGAATTGATTGACGCCCGCGCCGCGGCGATCCTCGACGATGTTGGCGCTCTGGCGGGCGTGGGCACGCTGTGTGCGCTGGCTCATCTGTTGCCCGAGCGCGATCCAAACGACGCCCTGCACGATGGAGCCCGCATCATTCTGCATCATCTGGATCAGTCCGAAGTCTGGCCGGGTTTGCTTGTTCGTTGGGAATTTGGCCTTTTGGACGAACTGGGTTTTGGGCTCGACCTCAGCGCCTGCGCCAAGACAGGATCAACCCAGGACTTGATCTTTGTGTCGCCAAAATCCGGCCGCGCCGTCTCCAGTGAGGCCGGCAAGCCATATACGCAGAGACTGCTGTCGCTGCCGCGCTTCTTACGTGAAACAGATGATGCGGACGATGTATCGACAAGCCCGGAGGACGTGCTGGCGGGTTTTGCGCTCACAGGGTATTTTCTGGAGATGCACGTCTTTGGGCCCCGGGACATTCCGATGCCGGAGCCGCGCGGTCGGTTGATCACAAGATTGCAGCGACAGGTTGGTGCCGGCAGCGCAGGAAAATGATGCGGGGCTTGAGGGCGCGCCATCCTTGAGCTAAGCCCGTCCTATGAGCGAGAAAACGATTCCTCCAGACGCTGGCCCCGTCGAACCGGTTAATCTGCGCGACGTGCTCGAGCAGCGCTACCTCGCTTACGCGCTATCGACAATCACGCACCGCGCGCTGCCCGACGTGCGCGACGGTCTCAAACCGGTGCATCGGCGACTGCTTTACGCCATGCGCCAACTCAAGCTCGACCCCAAGGGTGGGTTTAAAAAATGCGCCCGCGTCGTTGGCGACGTGATCGGCAAGTACCATCCCCACGGCGACCAGGCCGTCTATGACGCATTGGTCCGCCTTGCTCAGGATTTTGCCCAGCGCTATCGGCTCGTCGACGGCCAAGGCAATTTCGGCAACGTGGATGGCGATAACGCCGCCGCGATGCGTTACACCGAGGCAAGGCTCACCGAGGTTGCCGACGCCCTGCTTGACGGTATCGATGAAGACACTGTGGAATTTCGCGAGACTTACGACGGCGAAGACGCCGAACCGGTCGTCCTGCCGGCCAATTTCCCCAATCTATTGGCCAACGGCGCTACAGGCATCGCGGTTGGCATGGCGACCAACATCCCGCCGCACAATGCAGGTGAGCTGTGCGATGCCGCGCTTCATCTGATCAAGTACCCAAAAGCCGCGGCGGAAAAACTCGTTGAGTTTGTTCCCGGTCCCGATTTTCCGACCGGCGGTATCATCGTCGAGTCGAAGGAATCCATTCTTGAAGCCTACAAGTCGGGCCGTGGCGGTTTCCGTCTGCGTGCGCGTTACGAACGCGAAGATCTCGGCCGCGGCAATTACCGCATCGTCGTGACGGAAATTCCCTATCAGGTCCAGAAGGCGCGGCTAATCGAAAAAATCGCCGAACTGATGCAGCTGCGCAAGCTCCCTCTGGTCGCCGACATAATGGATGAGTCTGCCGAAGAGGTACGTCTGGTGATCGAACCCAAGAGCAGCCGGACCGACAGCGAACTCATGATGGAATCGCTCTTCCGCGCCACCGATCTCGAGACCCGCGTCAGCCTCAACATGAACGTGCTGAGCCAGGGCAGGGTGCCCATGGTCATGGGTCTGCGGCAGGTGCTGTGGGAATGGCTCGAACACCGCAAGATCGTGCTCGTGCGGCGCACCCAGTTCCGGTTGGCGAAAATTGAACATCGCCTCGAAGTTCTCGCGGGCTATCTGGTCGCCTTTCTCAATCTGGATGAGGTGATCCGCATCATCCGCGAGGAAGACGATGCGAAGGCTTCATTGATGAAAGCCTTCGATTTGAACGAAACTCAGGCCGACGCTATTTTGGACATGCGTCTACGGCGATTGCGCAAGCTCGAGGAAATTGAAATCAGACGCGAGCACGCCGACCTGACGCAGGAACAGGACGTGCTCAATGCGCTGTTGAAATCCGATAAGCAGCAATGGCAACACATCACCGATGAGATCAAGGACCTGAAGCAGCGTTTTGGCGTCAAGACCGAACTGGGGCGCCGCCGCACGGATTTTGGAGAGACGCCCGAAATCGAGATCGATCTTGCAAGCGCCATGATCGAAAGAGAGCCCGTCACGATAGTGCTCTCCGAGAAGGGTTGGATCCGCGCCATGAAGGGGCACATCGACGACCACTCGGCCCTGCAGTTCAAGGCAGGCGACAAGCTCAAGCGCGCGATGACAGCCTATACGACGGATCGTTGCGTGCTGTTTGCCACGAATGGAAAATTTTTCACGCTGGCCGCCGACAAGCTTCCCGGCGGACGCGGCCATGGCGAGCCGGTGCGTCTGATGATCGATCTCGAGGAAAATCACGACATCGTGGAAGTCTTCGTCAATCGGCCTGGCCGCAAGCTCCTCGTGGCTTCAAGCAGCGCCAACGGTTTCGTCGTCGACGAGGATGACGTCGTTGCCATGACCCGTAAGGGCAAGCAGGTTTTGAACGTAAAGTCACCGGACGAGGCCGTGGTGTGTATTCCGGCCGAGGGCGACACGCTGGCTGTGATCGGTGAAAATCGCAAGCTGTTGTGTTTCCCGTTGGCTGAAGTCAACGAGATGAGCCGGGGCCGTGGTGTCCGGTTGCAGCGCTACAAGGAAGGCGCTTTGAGCGATGCCAGAGTGTTTTCTAAAAGCGAGGGGCTCACATGGCTGGACGCTGCGGGCCGAAATTGGCGGGTCACGGAGCTGCGCGATTGGATGGGCGCGCGCGCCCAAGCCGGGCGCCTGCCGCCAAAGGGTTTTCCCAAGGCCAATTCATTTGGACCGCGTTTCGGCGCCGATAACGACCCCAAGACTCAATAAAAAGTTTAGGAGCGGATCCAGCCGCACGTGGTGAGGTGTTCCTGCGGCTGGTAGCGCATCTTGTAGTCCATCTTGCGCGACCCCTTGATCCAATAGCCAAGATAGACATATGGCAGGCCAAGCTGGCGCGCGTATTCGATGTGCTCGAGAATCATGTAGGTGCCGAGACTGCGCTCGGTCATGCCCGGATCAAAGAAACTGTAGACCATGGATATGCCGTCGCTGAGTTTGTCGCAGAGCGCGACAGCCATGGCCGATGCTCCATCATCCTCGTCGCCCAATCGATATTCGCTGACGAATGTATCCACCAGGCTGTCCTCGACCATCATCGCATAGTCGAGGTTCGACATATCCGCCATGCCGCCGTCGCTGTGGCGCGAGTCGATATAGGCGCGAAACAGCGCGTACTGCTCGGATGTCGGTATAGCCGGACGGTGTTTGGTAACGAGATCGCGATTGGCCTTCATGATGCGGCGGAATGAGCGGCGTTGCACGAATTCCGCGACCACGATGCGCACTGGGACACAGGCCGAGCAAGCCTCGCAATAGGGCATGTAGGCGATGTTTTGGCTGCGCCGGAATCCGCCCTTCAACAACGTGTCGATAAGCGCATCGGTCTTGTCGCTGCTGAGATGTGTGAAGAGTTTGCGTTCGAGCTGGCCGGACACGTACGGGCACGGTTGTGGCGCGGTTAGGTAGAATTGCGGAAAACTGCCCTTGTGTTCGGTCACGCCGGGATCCGGTCCTGAATTGCCGCCAAAGAGTCGCTCGTGAACTTATAAGTCATAATAGAGCGGCGCGAACACAGAATAGGCGAGCCATAGCAATAGGATCAAGGGTCCGCCCGCGATCATAAAATCTTTGAATTTGTAATGGCCCGGCCCCATTACCATCAGGTTGGTTTGATAGGCAATTGGGGTGGCGAAGGAGCAGTTCAGCGCGAAAATAAGCGCATAGACGAAAGGCGTCGGGTCGGCGCCGATTTCCCGCGCCGCGCTGACGGCAATTGGCGCGAACAGCGCTGCGGTCGCGTGGTTCGATAGAAAATTGGTGAAAATGGCCGTCAGCAGAAAGAGCGCGGACAAAAGAGCGGCGGGACCGTAGCCGCCGACCAGTGCGACCACACCATGGGCTATGAAATGCGCACCGCCCGTTGCCTGCAGCGGAATCGCCATGGCAAAGGCCGCGCCAACCAGGAGATAGATGCGCCGGTCGAAGGCGCGCGCAGCCTGCCGTACGGTGAGGCAGCCCAGCACAACCATGGCAACGGCGCCGGTTAGGGCGGCGACTGCGATGGGCACCATACCGCTGGCAACCGCCAAAACGGTCAGACCAAAAACCGTCAGCGCGCGCTTGGCGTGATGGACCAGGGGCAATTCGACGGCCGAACGCGCCAGCAACAGCAGATCACGATTGCGGCCATGACGCGCAATGCATTCCGGCTCGCCCAACATCAACAGAACATCGCCGGCCTCGAGCGCGATTTCGCTCATGGTCGCGCGCATCATGCGGCTGCGCCGTTCGATGCCCAAGACGACGCAATCGGTATCTGCATGCAGGTGCGCGCGCTCGATGCTCATGCCAATCAGCCGCGAACCGGGCGAAACGACCGCTTCGGCCATTGAGAGCTGGCGGCGCGCCACACCCTCGCTCTTGGGTGCTTCTTCGTCACGTGTGCCGCCGCCGCTGATTCCGATTTCGGTTTCTCCGCCGCTCACCGCCTCGGCCAGCACGTCGCGCGTTGCCGCGATGATCACGATGTCGCCTGCCTTCAAAATAGTATCGTCGAAGGGCGGCAACAGCGCCCTTTCGCCACGTTGTACGAGGCGGACTGTGATGTTCTCGAGTTGCGGGAAAAATCCGCCCGTCGCCTCGACGCCGAGCCATGGATGACCGGCCCCCAGCGTAACCTGCGCGACGAACTGCTTTCCGCTGCGGTCGGTCACGAGTTCAGCCATGCTGGGTGCGGGTCGGATCAATCGGGGCAGCAGGAAAATGACGTAGATTCCGCCGATCGTGGCCAGCATTGCGCCTGGAATAAAAAAGTCGAAGAAACCCACAGGCGGAGCCCCAAAGGACTCCGCCACGGCGGTCGCCACCAGATTGGCCGACGAGCCAATGAGTGTCGTCATGCCGCCCAGGATCGCAATAAAACTAAGCGGCATCAGCACATGCGCGGCCGTAAGGCCGATGCGGCTCGCCAGTGCGGCGATGATGGGAATAAAAATCACGACAACGGGCGTGTTGTTCAAAAAGGCGCTGATGGCGCCGGCGACGATTAGGGTCACGGCAAGCGCCAATTTGGGTCCGTATGCCGCCAGTGATGAAATCAGCTGCGCCGGTTTTTCGACCGCGCCCGTCTGAAACAGTCCTTGGCCGATGATCAACAGAGACAAGATGGCAAACAGGATCGGATTGGCAAAGCCGGCCAACAGGGTCGTTGTGTCGACCAGATTTTCGCCCGCGCTGCTCCGCAACGGAAAAAATTGGAATAGCACGATGAGCAGCGTCACCGTCCCGATGGCCGAAAGCTCGATGGGAACGCGGTCCAAACTAAATAGGACAATGGCCAGCGCAATGATGGCGAACGTCGCCCACATATGCGCGGACTCGATTGCGAGCAGAATCATCCCACAATTATGGAAGCAGCAGGCATGGTTTGTCGCGTTTTAAGCAGCGGCTGGCGCTGCTGCCTCGATCAGTCGCGCAGCGCCCTGGCGCGAGCCTCCGTATTCACGATTACCGTGCCCATCAGCATGTCATGCAGACAGCGTTTGCGGCCGTCGAACAATGCCAACAGCAGTATGAAGGGCGTCAGGATGCTCACCGAAAAATAGAACAGCAGCGTGTGAAATGCGCCGAGCAATCCCGTCATTCGCGCGCCATACCAGGTGCGAATTTCAAGATCGAAAAGGCGCATGCCTATTGTCGCCGTTGGCGGACTGGACATCGTCCAGGCGCTGTAGCCCAGCGCGACCAAGGGGAAGACGATGCCAAACATCAGCCAAGCCAGGCCAAACGTGACGAAGCCAAGGATGAAAATCAGCGATACCGCGGCAAAAAACAGAAACGTCACGATGACGACATCGACCAGAAACGCCATCATTCTGCGGCCAAGCAAATCTCTAAAATATTCGGGTTGGCCTATGGGATCGTAGGCGTGCGAGCGTGCCCCTGTATCGAACTCGATCGGTTTCATTTCAGAATCCTTGGCGCCAGTGTTTGGGGTGTTGGTCATTGTCGAAATCGCCTCTCAATCTTACCCCTCAGTACATGGGGCGCGCTATCTCGAGCGGCAAGCCCGGAACTCTAGAGTGTTGATAGAATATAGAAATTAAGGCCGCTCGGCGTTTTTGCGACGCAACCGATTGGCGGTCGCCTCAGTCCAGCAGCCGCGCGGCATCGCGGGCGAAGTAGGTCAAAATTCCATCGGCGCCGGCGCGCTTGAAGGCGATCAGGCTCTCCAGCATCGCCCGGTCGCCGTCGAGCCAGCCGTTTTGTATGGCCGCCTGCAACATGGCGTACTCACCTGAGACCTGATAGGCGAAAGTTGGCATGCCAAATGCGTCTTTCACCCTGGCGATGATGTCGAGATAGGGCATGCCGGGCTTCACCATGATCATGTCGGCTCCCTCGGCGATATCGAGAGCCACCTCGCGCAGCGCTTCATCCGAATTCGCCGGATCCATCTGATAGGTTTTCTTGTCGCCCTTGAGCCTGTCGGACGAGCCCACCGCATCGCGGAAAGGGCCATAAAAGGCCGAGGCGTACTTCGCCGCATAGGACATGATCTGCGTGTTCTGCTGGCCGTTTTCTTCAAGCGCCTTGCGAATGGCCCCAATCCGGCCATCCATCATGTCCGATGGCGCGATCACATCGCATCCCGCCTCCACCTGATTGAGCGTTTGCTTGATCAGCAATTCGACGGTTCGGTCGTTGTCGATCACGCCTCCGATCAGAAGTCCGTCGTGGCCATGCGTCGTGTAGGGGTCGAGCGCCACGTCGCAGACAACGCCGATATCAGGCACCTGAGATTTGATCGCGCGCACCGCGCGGCAAATCAGATTATCTGGATTGTAGGCCTCGGCGCCGTCGTCGCTGCGAAGATTGGTCTCGGTGTTGGGAAACAGGGCGACTGCCGGGATACCAAGGTCCAATGCCTCCCTGGCGGCCTCGACCGCGAGATCGCAGCTGAGCCGCTCGATGCCCGGCATCGAGGCGACGACAGCGCGCTCGTTCTGCCCTTCGATGATGAAAAGCGGCCAAATGAAATCGTCGGCGCGAAGCTCGTTTTCACGCACGAGCGCTCGCGACCAACTGCTTTTTCGGTTACGCCGCATGCGCGTTGCGGGAAAGCCGGGCAGGGGGCGCTTGGGCGTACGCCCGGCTGTGACATCAAGCCGTTCGACGCGCGCCGCACCCAGCGAAACGGTTTTCTTTGCCACCTGTTCACTCTCCTGAACGTCGAATCCAGGCGCATGCTAGATCCCGTCTCACCATACGCAGGTAGCCCATGTGAGCCAACACCGATCGGCGAATGCGTTAACGTCTTGCCCGCTGACTAGGTCTTACTCGCAGAAGCTGCGCCGCCGCGTTTTGGCATCGAGGTGGAAGTGGTCGCGATGGGCTCGGTTGGCCTCGGGCCCGAGCACAGTGCCGAAGACACCGCAGGCACCCTTGTGCAGTGCCCGCAGAAACAGGCGCTTGGGTCCAGGCACCGGCGGCGGTGTTGGAGCGGCCTCCTGTGCTACCTCCCCATCGTTGGTTGTGCTTTCTTTGCCGCCTTGCGCCTGACCCTCGGCGCCTTTGGCGGCGCAGCAGCCGTGACCGCCTTGGCCCGTCGGGCGGTTTGCGTCCTCGCCGCCTTTGGTGGCTTTTTTATCTGCTTCGGGTTTCTTGCCCTCGACCGTGCCATCCGGCGTCTTGGACGTCTGCTCCCTTGCCCCAGAGGCAGGCGCCATCTTGGTGGGATCGACCGACGTCACGCCCGAAATAGGCGCATCGGCGCGCGGGGCGCTGTCCTTTGCCGTGACGGTGCCTTCGCTCTTCCCATCGGCCTCGGGTTGGGGAGCATCCGGTAGCTTGGCCGCCACCATCTGGTTCCAGTGTTCGATAAGCGCGACCTTCTCGCCCGTGGCTGTTTCAAAGGCCGCGACATCGAGGGCGTTGGCGAGCGCGTGGTGGCTCAACCGCTTATCGGCTTTGTTGTAGACGTTGCGGCACGAATAGGCCGAAACATTGCGAAGCCGCACGATTGGCGCGCCCAGATGGCTCTTGGCGGCGGGCTGAACCACGTCCCTCAGCCATCGATGCAATTGAGCCGCCAATTCGCAAGTCATGGTGGCAGGCGGTGAAATCTTGACCTTGCCGCCGGCTTGAACGCTGGACAATTTGATCGGCGCCGGTGTTCCGCAAATGCCCTCTCGGATCGGATCGAGCGGTTCGAAAGCAAAGGTTTCGCTCGTAACAAGCTTTTTGCATCGAGCCTTGGCCTCGGCGATCTGTTTTTCGGTCCAGTCGGGCGCTTCGATCTCGCTTGGATGGGGCGGCGGCAATTTCATCGCGCCGGTGCGTACGGGGTTGCGTTCCGGCAGGGGCGCATCAGGCATCGCGGCCATCTCGGCATCTTCGATCCCTTCGACAACAGATGTAGCAGTGTCCTCCGGCTGGCTGACCTCCGCTTCGCTCGTTATTGACGGGTCCGTGGTCGGGGGGGCGACATCAGCCTTTTCAGCATGAACGGGCTGGTCGCCGTCTTGATCGGAGCTGCGCTCGGCCCGGCGCGGATTTTGGAGCGGCAATGGCGGCGGCCTCAAGGTTCTTGGCCCGCGGCGTTGTGTGGTGCTATCGGCCCCATTCAGTCCGCGTTCGACAGCTTTGCGGGCGTCACGAAGAAGCTCGTTCAAGCCATAGGAACTCTGTGCCAGGACCGGCGTCCCAAACATGGTGAGCAAAGCCAGGCAGCCCGCGATTGATCTCCCGGCGCCCAGTACGCGGGTTCCCGTCCAATTATGGCGTTTGGACGCAATGGCGATGAAGGTCGATCTCAGCAATTGGCACCTTGAGGTTTCGTACGGTCAATGTATAGGTCGGGTCGCAAAGTCTTTCGGCGCGACTCATTTCTGACATATCGAGATTTATGGGCGAGAATAAAGACATCCTATTTGAAAAGATTGACCGCTGCGGCCTGATCACGCTGAACCGCGTCAAAGCGCTCAATGCCTTGAGCTACGACATGATCGCTGCGCTCACGCCCCAATACGTGGCCTGGGATCAAGATCTTGATATCTACAGCATCGTTATGCGTTCGAGCGATCCGCGCGGGTTTTCCGCCGGCGGCGATATTCGCGCCATCTACGATTGCTGGAAGCGGGGCGAGATAGACACCATTCTCCGCCTATATGGCACCGAGTATCAGCACAATTGGGCACTGGAGAAGTTCACCAAGCCCAACATTGCGCTGATCGATGGCGTGGTGATGGGCGGCGGTGTGGGCATTTGCCTCTACGGCACCCATCGGGTCGTGGGCGCGAATTTGAAATTAGCTATGCCCGAGGTCGGCATCGGCTTCTTTCCCGATGTCGGCGCAAGTTATTTTCTGCCTCGGATGCCGGGCCAATGCGGCATGTATTTGGCGCTCACGGGCCGTGCCATCGGACAGGCCGACGCGCTTTATCTGGGGTGCGCCACCCACTGTATCGGGGCCGACAAGTTCGATGCCATCACCCAAGCGCTCTGCGAGGCTCAAACGGTCGATGAGCTGCTCAATCCCATGCACGAGGATCCAGGCGAAAGCGAACTGCAACAGATCCAACCGATGCTGGATCGCATTTTCAGCGCGGACTCGCTCGAGGCTATCGTCGAAGGATTGCTGAGCGAGACGGGAGAGATGGCGGACTGGTGCCGGGCGTGCGCCGATGAAATTGCAAAAAAATCACCGATCAGCCTCAAGGTCGCCTTCCGGCAGGTTCGCGAGGGCGCCCAAATGGACCTGGAGCAGGCGCTGAGACTCGATTATCGCATCGCGCGCCGCTTCATGACGCAAGACCAACTATTTGAGGGCATTCGTGCGGCCATCATCGACAAGGATCAGACACCGCATTGGGCGCCTGAAGCCATCGAGGATGTCAGCGCTGAAATGGTCGATGCCTATTTTGCGCCACTCGAAGACGGCGAGTTGGATCTCACGGATCCCTTCGGCACAAAAATCGGCCCGGGCTGAGCGTCCCTTTGCGCCTTGGGTTACCCGTCGATGCTGGCGCGCAACGGTTGGTCGCACAGAACAGACAGCGATAAATTTTCATTGAATTTTAAGCGTCTTGCTTAAGCGCTTTTTAGTGCGCGTGCCCTAAAGTCTGCGGGAGTTGGGGAACTAAAACAAAAAATTGGGAAACCAATATAACGAGGAGGCGCGCTATGAGTGTTGCTCAAGACGTCATGCCCGAAGAAGTTTCGGGGGATGATTCAGAATTTAAGACGCAGTATCTGAAATCGCTGCGCATGGTCGAGTTGCTGCATCGGTTGCTGCTTGATGTCATCAAGGACGAGTTCGAAAGGCTTGGCCGTGGCGATGTCAACAGCGTCCAGGCGCTGCTGCTTTACAATATCGGCGAAGCCGAGGTGACGGCGGGCGAACTGAAGAGCAGAGGCTACTATCTCGGCTCGAATGTTTCCTACAACCTCAAGAAGCTGGTCGATGCGGGCTATATCCATCACAAGCGGTCGCAGACCGATCGCCGCTCCGTCAAGGTGCGACTGACGGACAAGGGTAAGGATATCTGCGACGTCATCGATGCGCTCTATGCGCGCCAGCTCGGATCACTCGAGCACGTCGGTGGAATCGCAGGCGACGATTTGAATATGCTCAACGATACGCTGTTCCGCCTGGAACGCTTTTGGGCCGATCAGATTCGTTATCGGCTGTAACCACTTTCAGCCTGAGATATACTATTTCTGCGCCCCGGCCTTTGCGGTCGGGGCGCTTTGTTTCGACGTGAAGAAATTCGTGCTGCGCCGAAATTCGCCCAATTTCGATGTTAGAGAGCGCACAATCAGACGTTCAAGTTCAAAAAAATCGACAACGAACGAGCATTCATCATCGCAGTTTTAGGCCGCCGGTCGCCGCCGATTGGCGTCTTGTTAACCGGGACGTGGCTAAATTGAGGACGCGGTTGCAGCCACGTTGTGATAAGCTGTAGAGAAGCAATTTGGGCTGATGGGTACACGTCAATGGAAATGGTCCAGGTGAAGCCGGTCCACAAATTGCGCGTTGCGGGCCGGAAGTGGGATGCCGCATGGGCTGTGGTCCTGATCATTGGCCTCGTTATCACGACATTCAGTTTCGCCAACGCGCAACCCGTTCGCCGGGGCGCGGGCGGTGCAATGTGGGACCAGCCATTCGACCGTTCGCTGGCAAACAGTTGGGAAGCCCATCCATCAAAGGGCTTTGCCACGCTTTCCAAGGCGAATTTGGAGCCCATGCGGGCCACCATTCAGCGCTATCAAGCCATCGTCAATCGTGGTGGCTGGCCGACCCTGCCGCGCTACCAACTGAAAACGGGCACGCGGCACCGCACAGTGGCCACACTGCGACAGCGGCTCGAAATGAGCGGCGATTTGCGCCAGCCGGGTGGCCGCCCGAGAGTGTTCGACTATTACGTCGAAGCCGCTCTCAAGCGTTTGCAAATGCGCCACGGACTCTCGCCCAGTGGCGTCGTCGATGAGGCCACGTTGCTTGCGCTCAACGTCTCCGCCGATACGCGGCTGCGCCAATTGCGCACCAACCTGAAACGACTCGAAGAATTGACGGGGAAAATCGAGTCCCGTCACGTCGTCGTCAATATCCCCGCCGCGCAGGTCGAAGTTGTCGAGAACAACCGCGTCGTGCTCCGCCATTCCGCCGTTGTGGGCAAGATCGACCGACAGACGCCAGAGCTTCAGAGCAAGATACACGAAGTCAATTTCAATCCTTATTGGCGGGTGCCAAGGAGCATCGTCCGCAAGGACCTGGTGCCCAAGGCGCGCCAATACATCAAAGACGGTTTGGATATCATCGATGCTTATCGGCTCGAGGTTTACGACCCCAAGGGGAAACGCTTGGCCAGGGAGCAGATCGACTGGTATTCCGACGATGTTTACAAATATTCCTATCGGCAGGTGCCGTGGGAAGAGAACTCATTGGGCTTCGTGAAAATCAATTTTCACAACAAGCACTCTGTCTACATGCATGACACGCCGTTGAAAGACCTCTTTGGCAGTAATTTCAGGGCACAGAGTTCCGGTTGTGTGCGTGTGCAAAACGTCGAAACGCTTGCGTCGTGGCTGTTGCGGGAAACGCCGGGTTGGTCAACCAGCCGGGTGATCGAGATGAAGCGCACGGGCGAACAGCGCGACGTTGCCCTCAAAAAACGCATACCGCTCTATTTCGTCTATTTGACCGCTTGGGCGACACCGGAGGGCATCGCGCAGTTCCGCCGCGATATATACGAAAAGGACGGCGTCGGTATCACCGCATCGGCTTATTGAGGCCCCTACAAAATTTGATCCATGTCTTGTTCGGCTTCAGACTAATTTCTTACACATCAGACAATTTCCAAGGTCACGCCCTATGGGTATAGTGGCGACGATGGTAGGACTGCAGATTTGACAACAGAATCAGGCGGGACAGATGCCCCTTTGCGGGCTTGGAAGCTTGTGAGGGCGCGATGGATTACGAACTGACATTCGCCACAGCGTTGGATGCCCTGAAACGGGAAGGTCGATATCGCGAATTTGCCGATATCCGCCGCCATCGCGGCGCTTTCCCAAAAGCGACGCATTTTTCGTCCGATGGCACACGTGACATCAAGGTGTGGTGCTCAAACGATTATCTGGGCATGGGTCAGCATCCGGTCGTCGTAAGCGCCATGCACGAGGCCATTGACGAGGCTGGCGCCGGCTCGGGCGGCACACGTAATATTTCAGGCACCACCCGCTACCATGTCGAACTCGAGCGCGAGCTCGCCGATCTGCACCAAAAAGAAGCCGCTCTTTTATTCACCTCCGGCTACGTTGCCAACGACGCTTCGCTCTCAACTCTGGTGCGTTTGCTGCCGGGCTGCGTCATTTTTTCAGACGCCATGAATCACGCCTCGATGATCGAGGGCATTCGCCACGGACGCGGCCCCAAGCGCATTTGGCAGCACAATGATCTTGAAGACCTTGAGTCCATGCTGCGCGAATATGAGCCCGACGCACCCAAGATTGTCGCTTTTGAATCCGTTTATTCAATGGATGGCGATATCGCCCCAATTGATGAAATTTGTGATTTAGCAAAACGCTATAACGCATTGACATATCTAGATGAAGTGCACGCGGTTGGTCTTTATGGCGATCGCGGAGCCGGGGTTGCCGAGCGCGACGGCGTGATGGACCGGGTCGACATTATCGAGGGAACGTTGGCCAAGGGATTTGGCTTGATGGGCGGATATATCGCCGCAACGGCCAACACGGTGGACGCGATTCGCTCCTATGCGGCTGGTTTCATTTTTACCACGTCGTTGCCGCCTGCGATTGTCGCGGGAGCGCTGGCAAGCGTGCGGCATCTGAAATCGAGTCAGGCCGAGCGCAACCAGCAAAAGGAGCGTGCAAAGACGCTCAAGCGCCGCCTCCAGGAAGCCGGTCTGCCCGTGCTCGAAAATCCAAGTCACATTGTGCCCGTCATGGTACGCGATCCGGTGCGCTGCAAGCAGCTGACCGATGCACTCATGGAACGGTTCGGCATCTATGTGCAGCCCATAAATTATCCCACCGTCCCCCGCGGCAGCGAACGTATCAGGCTGACACCGGGCCCGCTGCACAGCGATGGAGACATGGACCATCTCATCGAAGCGCTGAATGCGCTTTGGCGAGAGATGGACTTGCAGCGTGCCGCCTGACCGCGAAAATAACGATAATGATGACAGGGCCAAAGCCGCGGGCCAGGGCGAAGTTTATTTCGAGTTTCACCAGATCGGCCGAGCCATGAAAGTGAGCGCTGTCGATGCTGCGAGCGGCATTGAAGTCGTGATCATGGGGCCCGCAAGCGCGACCCAAAACGATCTTCAAAATATCGCGTTGCGCAAACTCAAGGTACGCATGGAGCGCGAACAGGGCTGAGGTTCAAGGCTGCTCCGTGCAGCAAGACAAAGAAATGGTGGATTTCCTCTCCCATCCCTTGGGTCTTGTTGGTGTCTCCTCTCAACATGTGGTAATGGCAGCGATGTTATCGGCACAGGGTGCCGAGAGTCGGATTTATCGGACATTGGAACTGCCATCGGCAGTCGCTTTAAGGATGGAAGAAGGGACGACATGACGGCGAGAGATGCCAGACATTCAGCGCAAGGGGGCACATCCGAGCGCGGCCGCGCGCCGGCGGAAGGGCGGTTGGTGGATATCGATCCCGAGATTTGGGATGTAATCGGCCTTGAGCGAAAGCGCCAAGCCGACGAAATAGAACTCATCGCATCGGAGAACTATGCATCGCTCGCGGTCATGGAGGCAGCAGGATCGGTGCTGACCAACAAATACGCCGAGGGATATCCGGGGCGGCGCTATTATAGCGGCTGCCAGTATGTCGACATGGCCGAGAGCTTGGCCATAGAACGCCTCACGCGCCTGTTTGGTTGCGGTTTCGCTAACGTCCAGCCCCATTCGGGCAGCCAAGCCAATCAGGGTGTGTTGATGGCGCTCGCCAAACCCGGCGACGTCATACTGGGCATGAGTCTTGCTGCCGGCGGCCATCTCACCCATGGCGCAGCGCCAAATCAGTCAGGCAAATGGTTCGATGCGGTGCAGTACGGCGTCAAACGCGAGGACGGGCTGATCGACTTCGATGAGGTTGAGAAGCTTGCTCGCGAACACAAACCACGCATCATTATTGCTGGCGGTTCCGCATATCCCAGAATGATCGATTGCGCTCGATTTAGACAAATCGCCGATGAAGTTGGCGCCATTCTCATGGTGGACATGGCGCATTTTGCAGGTCTGGTGGCGGGCGGGGCCCACCCGAGCCCATTTCCTCACGCCCATGTCGTGACCTCGACCACCCACAAGACGTTGAGGGGCCCAAGAGGCGGCATTGTCCTCACCAACGACGAAGCGATAGCGAAAAAGATCAACAGCGCTGTCTTCCCTGGTCTGCAGGGAGGACCCTTCATGCATATCATCGCCGCCAAGGCGGTGTGCTTCAAAGAAGCGCTGCAACCCGAATTCAGCCTCTATGCGCAGTCGGTCGTACAAAACGCGCGCGCCATGTGCGATGTCTTGAGCGAGGGCGAGTTGGATCTGGTTGCTGGCGGCACCGACACGCATTTGGCGCTCGTCGATTTGCGTCCCAAGGCGCTCACGGGCAAAGTTGCCGAAATCGCTCTGGGACGCGCCAATATCACTTGCAACAAGAACGGCGTGCCGTTCGACCCTGAAAAGCCAACGGTAACTTCGGGGATTCGCATCGGATCGCCGGCCGGAACCACACGGGGCTTCGGGATTGCAGAATTCAAAACCATCGGCACAATGATGTTGGAGGTTTTAGACGGGTTGGCGGAAAACGGCGAAGAGGCCAACGCCGAGTGCGAGGCATCCGTGAAAGCCCGTGTCTTGGAGTTGTGCGCCAGGTTTCCGATCTACAGTGACCAGGCGTGATGTTCGGCGCAGGCCGTAACGAGTTTATGTCCAGGCGGGCGGGAAGGGTGCGCAATGCGGTGCCCATATTGCGGTAGCACAAATACGCAAGTGAAGGATTCGCGGCCGACGGAAGATCATGCCGCGATCCGTCGCCGTCGCGTCTGCTCTGATTGCAGCGGACGTTACACGACGTTCGAGCGCGTGCAGCTGCGCGAACTCATGGTCGTGAAAAAAAGCGGCCGTCGCGTTCCCTTCGACAGGGATAAGCTGATGCGCTCGCTTCAGATCGCACTGCGCAAGCGTCCTGTGGACCCAGAGCGTATCGAGCGTATGGCGAGTGGAATTGTGCGCCGGCTCGAGAATATGGGCGAGGGCGACGTCAACTCGGACACAATCGGCAGGCTCGTCATGGAGGCACTGAAAGCACTCGATGATGTTGCTTATGTGCGCTTCGCCTCGGTCTATAAAAATTTCCGCGAGGCACGCGATTTCGAAGTTCTGCTCGGCGAGTTGACCGGTGCCGAAGAGGACGAGGCGCTCATTGCGCGGGCAGAGGGCGACAGCTGAAACGTTTGGCCCTGGTATGTGCGAGTGAGTCTGGTTCAGTGAACCCTTCCCCGATCAACGCTGAAGATAAAGAATTTCTCGATTTGGCCCTTAAATTGGCCAAACGCGGACTGGGTCAGACATGGCCCAATCCCAGCGTAGGCGCGCTCGTCGTGGACCAAGCCAATGGCGGTGAGGTCATCGCCCGGGGGTGGACGTCTCCTGGCGGGAGGCCGCACGCCGAACGGATAGCGCTCGATCAGGCAGGCTCGCGCGCCAAGGGCTCAACGATGTATGTGACGCTCGAGCCTTGCGCTCATCATGGCGAGACTCCCCCTTGCGCGGACGCGATCATTGAATCCGGCATCGGCCGCCTGGTGTGCGCCATGCGAGATCCCGATCGCCGCGTCGCAGGCAAGGGATTTGCGCGGTTGAGCGAGGCTGGCGTCGATGTGTTGCTCGCCGCCGAAGATGGCGAAGCCTCTTGGCTCGCCCTCGGACACGCTTTGCGACAAAAGACCGGCAGGCCATTTATCCAATTGAAGCTCGCCGTTGGCGCCGACGGCAGGCTGGCAGCTGCCGATGGAGCCGGCAGTCCGGTCTGGGTGACGGGCAAAGAGGCCCGCGCCCGCGGTCATCTGCTGCGCGCAAGAGCCGATGCGATCATCATCGGTAAGGGCACGGCCTTTGCCGACAATCCCGAATTGACGTGCCGCTTGCCTGGTCTCTTGCTGCGTTCGCCGGTTCGGGTGGTCTTGGATTCACGGCTGTGCCTTGAGCCGGGCGCCCGCCTGATCGAGACGATCGATACGGCTCGTCTTTGGATCATTTGCAGCGAGACCGCCGAGACCCAGCGCAAGGTTGCATTGGAGGAAAAAGGCGTTCGCGTCATACCGGTAACAACCGACAAAGCCGGCCGCATCGATCTCAACAGCGCTTTTGAGTTCCTGGGGCGCGAGGGTCTGACGCGGGTTCTGGTCGAGGGCGGCCCGACCTTGGCGGGCGCATGTCTGGAAGCGGACCTGATCGACGAAGCAGTCTTTTTCACGGGTTGCCAGGACGTTGGCGAAGCAGGCTTGCTGCCGTTCGTCGATGCGAAACTCGATCGCTTGACGCGGTCGCGAAACTATCGTCTTGCCAGCGAGCGGACGGTTGGCGCAGACCGCATGGCCATCTATAGGCGAGCGGCGTAGCGCCATGTTCACAGGTATCGTCAGCGACATAGGCATTCTGGAAATACGCGATGAAAACCGCTTTACAATCACCAGCTCCTATTCGGCCCAAGGCATCGCCCTTGGCGCATCGATTTGCTGCGATGGCTGCTGTCTCACCGTGGATAAGTGCGACCCCTCCGCCACTGGCGGAAGCGCGTTCAGCGTCGATGTCTCAAACGAAACGCTAGACTGCACGACACTCCAAACATGGCAGGCCGGACGCAGGATCAACCTGGAACGCTCGCTCACTCCTAGCAGCGAGCTCGGCGGTCATATTGTGACGGGACACGTGGACGCGGTATCGCAGATCATTGCGCGGGACGAAGATGGCGATTCCGTGCGGTTCAGATTACGCGCGCCAGACGAACTGGCGGGGTTTATCGCGGCCAAGGGTTCGATTGCGCTCGATGGCGTGTCCCTCACCGTTAACGATATCGAGGGTGCGACTTTTGGCATTAACCTCATTCCCCATACGCTTGCTCAGACCACCTGGGGCGAGAAGGGGATTGGCGATGGAGTCAATCTGGAGGTGGATCTCCTGGCCCGCTATGTTGCAAGGATCAATCATACGATGAAGACGAGGTCGGCGTGAGCATCGTAGAGAGCGATACCCTGAAAGCTAATTTATCGCCGATCGAGGAAGTCCTGGAGGACGCCCGCAACGGCCGCATGTTCATCCTGGTCGATGCCGAAGAGCGCGAAAACGAGGGTGACCTCGTCATTCCGGCGCAAATGGCGACGCCGGAGGCCATCAATTTTATGGCCAAGCACGGCAGAGGTCTGATTTGTCTTGCACTGAATACCCAGCGCGCCGATCAGCTCAATCTGGAGCCGATGGTTCGCTCCAATCAGTCGCGCCATCAAACGGCTTTCACCGTTTCCATCGAGGCGCGCGAAGGAATCTCGACCGGCATATCCGCCCATGACCGCTCGCACACCATAGCGGTCGCAATCGATCCGACGAAAAGCTCTCATGACGTCGTGACCCCGGGTCATGTTTTCCCGCTTGTGGCCAAAGATGGCGGTGTCCTCGTGCGCTCGGGCCATACCGAAGCCGCCGTCGACGTCGCGCGGCTTGCCGGTGTTTATCCCGCCGGCGTCATTTGTGAAATAATGAACGATGACGGCACGATGGCCAGGCTCACCGATCTCATTCCGTTCGCCGAGCGCCATGGACTGAAAATCGCGACAATTTCCGATTTGATTGCCTACCGCCTGAAATACGACAGTCTGGTCAACAGCATCGAAGAGACGTCGATGACGAGCGCTTTTGGCGGCGAATTCACTCTAAAGACATACGCCAGCACCATGCAGCCGGTGGAGCACATTGCCTTGGTGAAAGGCGATATAACGTCGCCGGGCCCCGTCATGGTGCGTATGCATGCATGCAATGTTTTGTATGACACGCTCGGAACCGACGGCCAAAAGCGGTCGCTGGTTCAAAAGGCGATGGAAAAGATCGCGGTCAAGGGGAGGGGCGTGGTTGTTCTGATACGGGAAACCAATTCCCACCCGGTTTCCGACAGGCTCCATGGGGCGCCGCCGTCGCCACAAACCGCCGCCATGGGGCCGCGCTTGGTGGAATACGGCATAGGCGCGCAGATTCTGCTCGATCTGGGCGTACGCGAAATGGTTCTGCTCTCCAATTCTCCGGTCCCTAAAGTCGTCGGGCTCGAGGGGTATGGCCTAAAAATAGTCGGCCACGAACGGCTGGATTGAGGCGGGCGATGACATCATCGCCGCCATCTGTGCTCATCATCGAAGCACGATTCTATAATGAGATTGCCGACGAGTTGGTGGCGGGGGCCACGGCTTATTTGGATAGCGAAAACATCTCCTATGAGCGCCTGGCGGTACCAGGTGCGCTCGAAATTCCGGTTGCGCTCGCCATCGCTATCAAGAACCATCTGGTTGGAGATGGCGCGCGCCACCAGGGATGCATAGCGTTGGGTTGCGTTATTCGTGGCGAGACATCCCACTACGATATCGTTGCAGGAGAGTCTGCCGGCGCGTTGATAAAAATTGCATGCGATAACGCCTTGCCCCTCGGCAATGGTATCTTGACCGTCGAGACCCGCGAACAGGCCTCTGTTCGCGCCAGTGGTGATGGCAAAAACAAGGGGCGGGACGCTGCTGCAGCCTGTCTGGCACTGATGCGCATGATGCAGGATCGGCCGGATCAAGCGTAGTGAGTGGGATGTGATCATGAGCGCCAGCCAAAAGAATGCGAAGGGCGCCGGGCGTTCCTCGGCCCATGGGCGCAGCACTGCGCGCTTGGCCGCCGTTCAGGCGCTTTACCAGATGGATATGGCGGGCACCGATCTGAACGAGGTGATCGAAGAATTTCGTAACCACCGGTTGGGCCGCGAATTGGATGGTGAACAGTATGGCGTCGCCGACGCGCGTTTTTTTCGTGACGTTTTGGAAGGCGTGGTCGAGCAGCAGCGCACGCTTGATCGTTTGTTGAGTGAACGCCTGGCGGAAGGTTGGCGGTTGAGCCGAATAGACAGCATCATGCGAGCAATCCTGCGCGCCGCCGCATACGAACTCATGAGACGAGAAGACGTTCCCGCCAAGACCGTGATCACCGAGTATATCGATATTACCCACGCCTTCTTCGAAGGCGACGAGCCCAAAGCCGTCAACGGGATCTTGGACCGCTTGGCGCACTCGCTTCGGGCAAAAGAATTTGAAGTGGCGAAGGATGTCTGACAAGGCCGCGCATGCGGTTCCCGCCAAGCCAAGCGAGACGGAAATTATAACGCGTTTTTTTGCGCCGCTCGCGCAAGAGGCGGGCGAGGCTCTGGGCCTCAAAGACGACGCCGCACTAATTTCGTCAGATCGCGAGCATGACCTCGTCGTGACCACCGACGGTCTCGTAGCCGGCCAGCATTTCGATGCACACAGCGATGCCCGAGACATCGCGTTCAAGGCGCTCGCCGTGAACATATCGGACCTCGTTGCCAAGGGGGCCGAACCCTATCTCTACTTTTTGACCCTTGCTTTGCCCGAGGCCGACCCAACATGGCTGCAGGCATTTGCCGATGGCCTTGGCGAAGCCCAAGCCAGCTTTGGCTGCCGCTTGGCGGGCGGCGATACGGTCGCCACGGCTGGACCGCTCACCTTATCGATCACGGCAATCGGCCGGGTGCCGACGGGCGAAATGGTCATGCGATCGCGGGCCAGCGCAGGCGATTACGTCTATGTCAGCGGGTCGATCGGCGATGCGGCACTCGCTCTCGCATTGAGCCAAGACGCATCACTGGCCGCAATCTGGAATCTCGACGAAGCCCAAACGTCGCTTCTAATGGCCAAGCTCCGACGCCCGGCGCCGCCGCTTGCCTTGGCGCCGGTGCTGCGCGCTCACGCACACGCGGCGATGGATATATCGGATGGATTGTTGGGCGATTTTGAATCCCTGTGCCGTGCATCAGGCACAGGTGGAGAAATTATGATCGAGCACATACCCTTGTCCCATGCGGCTGAACAGGCACTGGCGCATGACCAGTCCTGCCGCGAAAGAATCGTAACTGGCGGTGATGATTATCAGGTTCTGGCTGCTGTTTCCCCGACGCAGTGCGATGGGTTCGAGGCGGCGTGCCGTGCCGCAGACGTTACGGTGACGCGGATTGGCGCCCTATCGGGGCCGGAGACGGGCGTTTGCGCCCGCGATCCCAGCGGTCACAAGTTTTCGTTCTACAGACTGAAATACGACCATTTTCGATAAGCCGGTCCGGCATTAATGCTGATGTGAATGATTTCCCCTGCTATGTTGCGCCGGCGCGGCAATTTTGGCATGGTCCGCGCAAATTTGGGGCAGCGTCGGGTCCTTCGTACGTGAAAACACCGGAACGAGCAGCGTTTCGACGCCATCATTGAATTCTAGAATTTTCATCGATTTCTATTGGGAGCTGACCGTCATGAATACGGTTCTATATCTTATCATCGCAAGCGGTACGCTTTCGCTCGTCTATGGAGCGTGGGCCGTTCGCTCGGTCTTGTCAGCTCCAGCTGGCAACAAAAAGATGCAAGAGATCGCCGCCGCCATTCAGGAGGGCGCGCAGGCCTACCTCACCCGGCAATACACTGCTATCGCGCTGGCCGGCGTCGTCATCTTTGCACTCGTGTCCTACCTGCTGTCGATCACCGTTGGCATTGGATTTTTAATCGGGGCGACGTTGTCGGGTGCTGCGGGCTTCATCGGCATGCTCGTTTCCGTGCGCGCCAACGTTAGAACCACCCAGGCCGCCAGCAAGAGTTTGGCGGCGGGCCTGGCGATCGCATTTCGCGCGGGCGCGGTCACCGGCATGCTCGTTGCGGGTTTGGCGTTGCTTGCCGTTGCGGTCTACTACGCCGTGCTCACGATCCATTGGGGCATGCAACCCGGCGACCGGACGGTAATCGACGCGCTTGTCGCATTGGGTTTCGGCGCATCGCTGATCTCGATTTTTGCCCGTCTCGGTGGCGGCATATTCACCAAGGGCGCTGACGTCGGTGGTGATCTCGTCGGTAAGATCGAAGCCGGAATTCCCGAGGACGATCCGCGCAATCCGGCCACCATCGCCGATAATGTCGGCGACAATGTCGGTGACTGCGCCGGTATGGCGGCAGATTTGTTCGAGACCTACGCGGTTACGATCGTTGCCACCATGGTGCTGATATCGATCTTCTTCGCGGGCAGCGACCTGCTTGGTCCGATGATGCTGTATCCCTTGGCGATCGGCGGCGCGTGCGTGATCACGTCGATCATCGGCACTTTCTTCGTCAAAATGGGACCCAGCCAGTCGATTATGGGCGCGCTCTATCGCGGCTTTATCGCAACGGGCGTGCTCTCGCTGGTGGCAATCTTTGCGGTCACTTATGGATTGTTGGGACTTGGAACCGAATTCAGCGTGGGCGCGATCACCTTTTCCGGCCTCGATCTCTTTTGGTGTTCGGTCGTTGGTCTGGCGGTTACCGCGCTCATTATCGTGATCACCGAATATTACACCGGTACAAACTACCGCCCGGTCCAAAGCGTTGCCGCCGCCTCAGTCACCGGTCATGGCACCAATGTCATTCAAGGGCTTGCGATCTCGCTTGAGGCGACCGCCTTGCCGGCGCTCGTCATCGTTGCAGGCATCATCATCACCTTTAGTCTGGCTGGCCTGTTGGGCATTGCAATTGCGGTTACGACGATGTTGGCGCTGGCCGGCTTTGTCGTGGCGCTCGATGCGTTCGGTCCGGTGACCGACAACGCAGGCGGCATCGCCGAGATGTCGAAATTGCCCGAAGCGGTCCGCAACACAACCGACGCTCTCGATGCGGTCGGCAACACGACAAAGGCGGTCACCAAGGGTTATGCCATCGGATCGGCGGGGCTGGGCGCGCTTGTGCTGTTTGCCGCCTATACCGAGGATCTCAAATTCTTCATCGAACGCGCCAACGCAACCGGCGGTGAAAGCTTCGGATACTTCCAGGGCGTCGAGCTCGATTTTTCGCTCTCCAACCCTTATGTCGTCGTTGGTCTCTTCCTGGGCGGTTTGTTGCCGTATCTCTTTGGCGCCATGGGCATGACGGCCGTGGGACGCGCGGCCGGTAAGATCGTCGAAGAGGTGCGCCGGCAGTTCAAGGAAAAGCCCGGAATCATGAAGGGCAAGGACAAGCCCGATTACGGGCGTGCAGTTGATCTGCTGACCAAGGCGGCCATCAAGGAGATGATTGTTCCCTCGATGCTGCCCGTGCTCTCGCCGCTCGCTTGTTTCTTTGTGATCGATTTGGTGGCTGGAAAATCGGCGGCATTCTCGGCCGTGGGCGCGATGCTGCTGGGCGTGATCGTGACCGGGCTCTTCGTGGCCATATCGATGACGGCTGGCGGTGGAGCGTGGGACAACGCCAAGAAATATATCGAGGATGGAAACTACGGCGGCAAGGGATCGGATGCACACATGGCCGCCATCACAGGCGATACGGTTGGTGACCCTTACAAGGACACCGCCGGACCCGCGGTCAACCCGATGATCAAGATAACCAATATCGTGGCTTTGTTGCTGCTTGCCGTCCTGGCCCACTAGGCCCGGCGGCGGCCGGCTGGCTGGCTGCGGCGCCCTTAAAAGGGATCCACGTCGTCGGTCTTGCCTAAATTGCCGGCACGATTGCCGAGGTTGCCGAAGAACTGCTCGATCATGGTGAGATCGGAGTTTCTGGAGGGTGTTTCACCCTTCATGAAATCCACGATTCGCCCGTCACGCAGACCATAATTTGCAAGCCGTACGACGCTTTGGCTTTCGTTGAAATAGACGGCGACCACCTTGCGGTCGACGACCGCGGGTTTCATAAAAGGCGCATGGCGTTGGGTGCTTGAGATGTAGTAAAACGCGCCGCCGCCGATCGTGCTTGTCGTATCGGGCGTGCCGAGTGAAACCTTGACTTGGTCTTTCGACATGCCGGGGCGCACTTGCTGTATGTCATCATCGGTGAAAACGTGGCCGTGGCGATCAACATGCGACGTGCATCCCGCCAGCACTGGGACGAGTGCAAAGGCGAGGATGATACGGGCCAACAGGCGGTGAGTTATGATTGTCATCGACACAGCAGCGTTTCTAACAGGCCTTTGGGGCTCAACTGGATACACGATCGCAGTATGCAGGTCCCTCGAATTGAAGGATACCACGATGCTGTATGCACCAGCACCCTTCACCAATGAAAGGCCGAATCAGTTGCCTTTCATCATCCGCTCTAAACCTTGACGACTGCACAATGCTTTCCTGGTTTCGCAATCGCAGACGGCACAAGGCGACTGCGCAAAATATTTATGGCTCTATTGTGGCGCAGGCCCGTCAGGCGGACTTTTGTGCCAAGCTGCATGTTCCAGATTCACTGGAAGGTCGTTTTGAACTCCTCGTCATCCACGTGTTTCTTGTCACAAACGCCTTGCAGCGCGCTGGTCGGGAGTATGGGGAATTGACGAAAAATCTCGTTGGATTGTTTATCACCGACGTCGATGCAACCATGCGCGAACTCGGTGTGTCCGATATGCGGGTGTCAAAAAAAATGCACGCTCTAACGGATGTTTTTTATAGCCGGATGCACGTCTATCGCGACGCCCTTGAGGGCAGGGAATTGAACGCATTGGCGTCAGTGCTTCTGGAGCATGTCTATCTCGGCCGCTCGGCGCGGCGAAACGATTCCAGGACTTTGGCGTCATATATGATGCGTTGTGACAGAAAAATGGGTTGGGATGAGCGTCAATTGGAGGACAACCCGACCGTTGATTTCGCGCCGATAATTGGGCGCGGCAAGTCTCAAAGACGGCACAAGAGCAACTAGATGACCGATTCCGGCGCACCCTTCAGCAGGATTTTTCAAAGCGAAGACGCACGCTCGCACAGCATCAGCGTGCATGAAGTCGCAAATGTACAGGAACGACAACAGACGGCAAAGTTGCTCGACGTCTTGGCGGTGGATCTTCTTGAGTTTTCCGCCGACTTGTCGCCTGCCGGCGAAGGCGTTTTCGACGTAACCGGGTCCGTCAGCGCGCGCCTCGTTCAGACATGCGTCATCACCCTGGAGCCAATCTCTGTCGAATTAGAAAACGCGATAAACGCTCGTTTTGTTCCAGATCAGGCGCTCCAGTATGACGATACCGAAGAGCTAAATCTCGACGTCCGTGACCTGGAGCCTTTGGGCGATGGTTCCATGGATCTTGGCCAATTGGCCTACGAACACCTCGTAATAGCGGTTGATCCTTATCCAAAACGCGCCGACAGCGCATTCGATGAGAGCCAATACGGTGGGTCTGAAGAACAGGGCGAGGACCACCCGTTTTCAGCGTTGCGGCAACTGAAAGAGCGGTAGTGCGCATGGGTCGGCTGAAGGGTTGCGTCGAACGCAATGTATAGATTTGGGTTGTTTCGCGTTGGCAAATAAGTATTTTTGGTCAGCTGGGGTGCAAGCGCGGTGTCCGATCAGGCACCAATTTTCAATAACTTATCTAAACCGATGTGGAGATGGTGGCGCCACTTACGATTGCTCTTGATGCTATGGGGGGTGATCACGGCCCGGAGGTTGTGATCGGCGGAGCGGGGTTATCTCGCGACCGGCACCCAGACACGCGCTATTTGTTGTTTGGCCACGAAGACACAATCGCGCCCTTTCTCAAAGCCAATGAAGGGCTCGCGGGCCATTGTGAAATAGTCCACACCGACGTCTCGATTCCGATGGACGCCAAGCCGAGCCAAGCCCTGCGCAAGGGCCGCTGGAAGAGCAGCATGTGGCTGGCAATCGAGGCCGTGCGCGATGGCAAGGCGGATGCGGTCGTATCAGCCGGCAATACCGGTGCATTGATGGCGATGGCCAGGTTCTGTCTGAAAACATTGCCCGGTATCGAGAGACCCGCCATAGCGGCCATATGGCCGACGGTGGCCAGCGAGTGCATTGTCTTGGATGTCGGTGCAAATGTCTCGGCTGATGCCCGCCAATTGATAGATTTTGCCGTCATGGGAGCGGCGATGGCCCGTGGCGTTTTCGGGCTCGAGCGGCCCAGCGTTGGGTTGCTGAATATCGGGGTAGAGGAAATCAAGGGATTGGAGGAAATCCGGAGCGCGGGAGCTGCGTTGCGAACCTCCGAGCCGCCATTCGATTACAAAGGTTTCGTCGAAGGCAGCGATGTTGGGCAAGGCGTGGTGGACGTCGTCGTTACCGAGGGATTTGCAGGCAACATCGCCTTGAAGACGGCGGAGGGAACGGCTAAGCAGATTGCCGAATATCTGCGTGCGGCAATGAACAGGTCCCCATTGGCAAGATTAGGCGCTCTGCTCGCCCAAGGAGCATTCCGGGCGCTCTCGGACAAGATGGATCCGCGCTATTCGAACGGCGGTATATTTCTGGGCCTCAACGGAATCGTGATTAAAAGCCATGGAGGAACCGATGCAACTGGCTTTGCGAGCGCCATTGACCTTGCATATGAAATGGCGCACGGCCGGTTGTTAGAACGCATCGCCGAAAACGTCGAGCAGTACCACGCCGTGCTCAACATCGACGACGTTGCTTAGCGACTGGAAAGGGCCACAGTGAGTATCATACGTTCAGTGGTGCGTGGTTGCGGGGCTTATCTGCCCGAGCACATCATGACCAATGCGGAGCTGTCCAAAATCGTCGATACGACCGATGAGTGGATCGTGGGACGCACGGGCATTGAGGAGCGCCGCATTGCCGCCGAGGGAGAATGTACGTCGGATATCGGCACGGCGGCGGCGCTTCAGGCCCTGGAGCGTTCGGGACTGAAAGCCACAGATATCGATCTAATCGTTCTGGCGACCTCGACACCCGACAACACGTTTCCAGCGACTGCTGTCGAAATCCAGGCCCGGCTCGGCATCACGGCTGGCGCCGCCTTCGATCTCCAGGCTGTGTGCTCGGGATTTGTGTTTGCGCTTTCCACGGCGGACAATTTTCTCAGATGCGGCCAGCATAAGAGAGCGCTGGTGATCGGCGCGGAAACGTTTTCACGCATTCTAGACTGGGACGACAGGGGCACATGTGTCTTGTTTGGCGACGGCGGCGGAGCCGTGGTGCTTGAGGCGCAGCAGTCTGAAGGCCAACGGGACGAACGCGGCATTCTGGCTGCGCTGTTGCGTTCGGACGGCCGCCACAAGGACAAACTCTATGTTGATGGCGGACCGTCCTCGACGGGTACGGTCGGCCACTTGCGCATGCAGGGCAAGGAAGTGTTCCGACACGCTGTGGTGAACATCTCCGAGGTGATCATGGAGACGCTCGATATAGCGGGCTATACGACCGACGACGTGGATTGGTTCGTGCCACACCAGGCCAACAAACGGATCCTGGATGGAACGGCTCGCAAGATTGGTCTCTCCACCGACAAGATCGTTATCACTGTCGATAAACACGCGAACACGTCGGCGGCCTCCATACCTCTCGCGCTTAACACCGCCTGTGAAGATGGCCGTATCAAGCAGGGCGATTTGGTGCTGTTGGAGGCGATGGGCGGCGGGTTCACCTGGGGCGCCGTTTTGGTGCGCTGGTAGTCCATAACCGGCTCTGAAGCCGGTTTGCACTTTCGCGGCACTGGCGCGGAGTGCGCAAATTAGGCAATACTTCGCTCCACTTGTTACCCGCGGTAGCCACCGTTTGGCTTCCCAATGGGGTAATAAAAGAAAAAAAGTACAAAAAGATACTTGAATTCAGTGATCTTCCGTTGACCCTAGTTCACGCTCTCGACTAGCATCAACGTCTTATCTCGCGTCAGTGGAGCGAGGATTTTAATGCCAGGAAAAACGTTGACGAGAGCTGATCTGGCGGAGGCGGTTTTTCAAAAAGTCGGACTGCCCCGCAATGAATCTGCCGAACTCGTCGAGATGGTGCTGCGGCAAGTCATCACGGGTCTCGAGCGGGGAGAAACGGTGAAATTGTCATCGTTTGGATCTTTCGGCATCAGGGAAAAAGATGAACGCGTCGGCCGCAACCCCAAAACGGGGGAAGAGGTGCCAATCACGCCACGCCGCGTTCTCGTTTTCCGTGCAAGTAACATTATGAAGACACAAATCAACGACGCCCTCACAAAGAAAAAGGCGGCCGAATAAGACGAATCGCCGAGCTTAAGAGGGGGCGCGAGGGAGCCCGAATTGGACAAGTCACCCCACGCTTTCCGCACCATTTCCGAGGTCGCGGGTGAGCTTGCGGTCCCCAAGCACGTGTTGCGTTTTTGGGAAGGCAAGTTCAACCAGCTGCGTCCGATGAAACGGGGCGGCGGCCGGCGCTATTATCGGCCGGAAGACGTTGACTTACTGCGTGGCATAAGGCTGCTGCTTTACGAAGAGGGCTTCACCATAAAGGGCGTGCAGAAGATTCTGCGCGAGCAGGGTGTACGCTTCGTCATGGGGTGTTGGCAGCCTGCGGCCGAGGGAAGCGAAGCTGCGCAGATTTCCGATATTCCCGATGTGGCGCTCGAGGCAGCCCAGGAGGCAGCCGCCGCCGGTCAGTTTGGACCAGGACGTGTCATCGCAAGATCCGGAGCATCGGCGCTACCTTCCGCCGCACAACCGGCCGGCAGCTTGAACAGGGCGCAGGTCGAGCAGCTCGATGCGGTGATGGCCGAGCTGGAGGCATGCCGGGCTGTCTTGTCCGCATCGAAGGAAAGCTGAGGCGACAGCTTGATTTGGCCGCGCCGGTCCGCCTGAGCGCGAGCTGCAAGTGTATTGACCCCGCGCACCTCAGACGGCAAAACCTTTATTAATGGTCCGGAGCGTAGCGCAGCCCGGTTAGCGCACCGGTCTGGGGGACCGGGGGTCGGGAGTTCAAATCTCCCCGCTCCGACCATTCGATTTGAAGGGACAACGATCGTAGATACCGGTTGATGCCAGCAGATCGCATGAAGAATGTCCTCCTTTGCACCATAGCGATACTGGCAGCGACGATATCGCTAGCCGCTGCAGACGAACTCAATGATTACGGAGAGTATCTCTCTGGCGAGTGCACCTCCTGCCATCGGTTGGACGGCGCCGGAAGTCAGATTCCGTCAATTGTTGGTTGGGCGCCGGATCTGTTCATTGGCACGATGAAGCTGTTTAAGGACGGCAAGCGAACGAATCCGGCCATGGTTTCGGTGGCCAAGAGCCTGGATGACGAGCAGCTGAATGCGCTGGCGCATTATTTTGGATCTTTGCGGCCGAAGAAGTAGGCATCGTCACGGGGACGGTCAGTCAGACATTCGGCGCCGGTGCAGTGCACCGGCGCCCAAATGACCGCTTATCCCTTAGCGAATATCTCCGTCGTGATCGCGTCATACCAGCCAACAGATTCATTGAAAGTGGCTTCGCGAACACCTGCATCTTCGCCGGTCTTGGAGATGAACTTCTCCGTAGCCTCGACCTTGCCGTCTCCGGGTTTGTAGCTCGCACCCACCTTGACGCCATTGTTGGGCGAAATCAGCGACCAACAAGTGTTGCGGTAGCGGGCTGGAAATTTCTTACCGGCAGCGAGCTCGGCGACAATAGCATTGGCCACCGATTTGGCCTGATTGTTGGCCGAAAAAGCGGATTTTGGCATGGCTGTGGCAACCGAGGCGTCGCCCAGGACATAAACGTCTTTGACAAGCGCAGATGAGAAGTCGGCGGGGTTGATCGGACACCAGCCATCCTTGACGCATCCGGCCTTGTGGGCAATTGCGCCGGCCTGCTGGGCCGGAATGATGTTGGCGACCGCTGCTTTGGTCGCTTTGCCATCACCTGTGTAGACGGTCATGGTTTTTGCATCGACGCGGGTTACGCCACCTTCCGTCATGTCCGGCGGGACCCATTCGATGATATCGGCATAGTGTGCCTGCCAGCCTTCCTGGAACAGCGCCATTTTCGAAAATTTAGGCTTCGGATCGAAAATCACCAATTTGGAGCCTGGTTTTTTGGTCTTGATATGATGTGCGATCATACAAGCCCGCTCATAAGGACCAGGCGGGCAACGGAACGGGTTGGGCGGCGGCGCCATGACAACTGTGCCACCGGGCTCCATGGCATCGAGCTGGCTCTTGAGTATCTTGGTCTGCTCACCCGCCTTCCAGGCATGCGGCATAGTCTTGGCGGCATCGTCCGAATAGCCTTCGATTGTCTCGAATTTGAAGTCGATGCCCGGCGACAGCACCAGCTTGTCATAAGAGAGCTGGCCGCCGCCTTTCAGCGCGACAGTTTTCTTAGACGTATCGACGTCCGTCGCCAGATCCTGCACCACATTGACGCCGAGTTTCTTCAAACCGTCATAGCCGTGGGTGATGGACTCGAAGGTGCGAAATCCGCCGAGATAGAGATTTGAGAAAAAGCAGGACGTATATTGCGGGTTCACTTCAACAAGCGTGACGTCAAGATCAGGCGCAGATTTTTTGACGAGATTGGCAACTGTGGCGCCTCCGGCTCCACCGCCAACGACAACCACGCGTCCCTTGCCTTGTGCAAATGCAACAGAACCCAAAATGCCCTGAGCAGCAGTTGCAGCGCCAGCTGCACCCAATAGCTTTGTGAAATGGCGACGATCAAGCTTTGGCATCTTTTCCTCCCATTACCGGATACTTTTTCTCAACTATTCGAGGAAAACAAAAATTGATCCCAATAGCTACCGAAAATGTGGATTTTCTCGACTGCAACAATGCTGCTTTTGAACCACAAGCCGTTCAAAAAATTAGAATAACCTTGACGTCCCGTTGGACCGAGGGCCATCAATGAACTAACAATGGAACTGGACCAATCAAGTGGGGCCGATCAGTCCTTCCCGGACCTCCATACCAATCAAGGTTTCATCGAAGAAATCTCGAAGGCCAGTTCCTTCGACGTGGAGAATCCGACAGCGGTATTCCGCTTCGTGTTCTTCAGCCTGCCGGATGCGGTTCAGGTCTATCCGACGGAGAACTATTACTATTTCAAATTCTTTGACGGTGGCATCGAGTATGCGGGCAATTTACGCTTGGCCGCTTCGGATCGCGATCAAGGCATTCTGCACTTCGCCTATTTCGCTGATGCCAACGCCTCAAGCAGCGAAGGCGAGATGCAATACAAGCCGCTATCGATCAAAGACGGCGTGGTGGTCGAGAAGGTAGGGGCCCTCGAATACAAGGTCGGTTACGGGGGCCGGCAGGTTATTTTCCACCTGAACGACTTGTCCGACGTCAAACCGCCACAGGGTTTGTTGCGCGACAACGAGGTCTATATAGGGCCTGTATTCGACGAATCGGGCCTGGAATTTTTTCTCTTGTTCAATCCCGACCTCAAGATCTTTCACTACATTTTGAATGAGACTTGGACCCTGCGCGATCAGTTTGTCGCTTCAACGGTCTCCGATCGCATCGTAATTGGCAAACGGACAGGATTTGCCTTCTATCTCGATCAATACACCGACCGGAAGGTGTTGATCGGTGTGCATTCGGCCAATGTGACCGTTAACAATTTCTACGATGGCCCGTTCGATCAGTTGTAGGACAATTTCAACACGACGGACGCACTCAAGGAGGTGATTGAGGCCTCGGACCCCTCGGTAAAGGGCACGATCGACCGCTTTGGTTATTTCTCGACCGGCGAGGGCCGCTATCTGATCGGGCCCTACCTTCAGTATTCGAGTGCCGATGAACTGGTCCCGTTCGACCAATGCGCAAGCGACAAGACCTTGCCCCGCGAGCGCTATGGCGCATGTCTTGCCGTCCAAGGCGGCGGACAGTAGCGGGCGGTGAGCGCGTTTTCCACGTTCGCTGTCGTGATGGGTAGGTGCGCCGGGCCTCGATTAGAGGTAGAATTATGCAGCAAATTTCGGTTTTCCGTAATTGCGCAGTCAAGCGGGGGCGGTTGGGAGTCCCATGTTAGAGCTCGAAGAACTTAAAAAGCGCATCAGCTCGAACGTGCATCGTTTGCGTGCTGAGGTAGCCGACGGCAAGCTGAACGTCCCGTATGCCTCTGCAATCTTCAATCAGGTCGTCGTGATCTTCGGATTCCTGGTTGTCCTGTGCGTTGGATCCTATCCGCCACCTGCCAGCCTTTATCCGCTTGAAGCTACATTGGCGCCCAGGGTCGAGCGTCAGCTCATTCTGCATGCCGATGACGGCAAGATTTTTGCCCGCAGAGGCAGTTGCGTCGATGCGCCGATTCGCATCAAAGAGCTGCCGCAGCACGTCATCGATGCGGTATTGGCGATGGAGGACCGCCGCTTCTATTACCATTTTGGCATCGATCCCCAGGGCATTTTGCGCGCCGCATTCAACAACTATCAGGCCGAAAGAATTGTCGAGGGCGGCAGCACCATTACTCAGCAGCTGGCCAAGGTGTCCTATCTCACGAGTGAAAAGACGTTCGATCGAAAGCTGAAGGAAGCGCTCCTCGTTCTTCGTCTCGAGATGTTGCTCAGCAAGGATGAGATACTTGAGCGTTATTTGAGCGTGGCCTATTTCGGCGAGGGGTGCCACGGACTGCGAGCGGCCGCCCGGCATTACTTCAAAAAGACGGTCGATTCCCTGACCATTTCAGAAGCAGCGCTTCTTGTTGCTTATCTGCGTGCGCCATCGAGGCTTGCCAGACAGCATGAAGCTGCCTGGAAACGCCATGAGCTGGTGCTGCAAGCCATGGTCGAGACAGGGAGCCTCGACGCAGAAGCGCTTAAAACCATTGAGCGTGCCAAGATCGTCGATAATTCGAGCACGTTTGGAGCTTATTACGCCGATTGGATCGCCCAGACAGTCGACAAGACCCACGGCGATATGTCGAAGCCGTTGCAGGTCCGCACGAGTTTCAATCCGACTCTGCAAAAATTGGCAAACGGCGTTGTCGAACACATCATGAAACGGTCTGCCAAGGGCAGGAGGGCGAGCCAGGTCGCGCTCGTCGCCATGCGGACCGATGGCCGTGTGCTCGCCATGGTGGGTGGGCGCAATTACCGCGATAGCCAATTCAACAGAGCCGTGCAGGCGCTGCGCCAGCCCGGCTCGTCTTTCAAAATGTTCGTTTACTTGGCGGCCCTGAGAGCTGGCGCTCATCCTGATATGTATGCATCCGACGAACCCATCACGATTGGCGATTGGAGCCCGCAGAATTACGGTCGAAATTATCGCGGAGCGGTTTCGCTCAGGCAGGCATTCACATCTTCGATTAACACTGTGGCGGTGCGCGTATCAGAGACAATTGGCCGCCAGGATGTGATTACGGCAGCCCGCGATCTCGGTATCACAACGCCGCTAACGCCGACGCCCAGCATCGCGCTTGGAGCCTCGGAAGTAAACTTGCTGGAATTGACATCGGCTTACGCCGCCAACGCCGCAAACGCCTATCCGGTAATACCGTGGGGCGTGGTTGGCCTGGGGGAGGGCGAGGGTGTGGGGTCACCGCCGCGCCAGTCTGGCCAGTGGCGGTTGATGGTGGGCAACGAAATGCGCCAATTGCTCGCCGGTACGGTGGATTACGGCACGGCACGCGCCGCTCGATTGCCCATTCGTGCCTATGGTAAGACCGGCACGAGCCAGGATTTCAGGGACGCATGGTTTATCGGCTTTGCGGGAAATCTGGTTGTTGGCGTGTGGATCGGCAACGACAACAACACGTCCATGCGGCGTGTGACGGGCGGCAGCCTCCCAGCGCAAATCTGGCGCAAATTCATGAACGACGCGCGCAGCAAAGACCCCCAATTCAAATCACGATTGCCCCGCGTTGCGGCCTTCGAATCAAGGATGCGCCGCGACAGGATGAGCATGAAGGTGGCTCACAGTGATTTTCTGGTCCATCCCAGGGGCGTATTCGATTTCTTCGAATTCATGAGCCCGCGCGCCTCGCGCCGCTTTTCGGAATTCGGCCAACCGAACAGCCGCAGATGGTCGCGCCGCCAATGGCCGGAGCCACGCAGGCGCTGGCGCACGCCGCGTTACAGAAACCGGTCATGGCGCTAGTCTAGGCTTGGCGGAGTTCCAGCCGCCGAGACATCTATTGCGTCAGGAAATAGGTGATTGTGGTGACGACCCGGACCTTTTTCTCGACCTGCTTTTCCCATCGCTCGCCGGGAATTTCGAGCGCCGGTCCGATTGTGAAAAGCCCCTGATTTGCGGTGAAGATGGCGCCCACCTGGGCGCCGGATTCGCGGGCGAATTGCTCTGCGGATTTGCGCGCCCGCCTTGTAGCCTCGGTCAACATTTCAGGCTTCAGGTCGTTGAGATTCGTGAACAGAAAAGAAGGCCCTGAATTGTACTGGTCCGACGTCAACACCACGCCAGCTCGAATGAGATCGCCGATTCTCTTTCCCGCACCCTCCAGACGCTTCACATTCCTCGAACGCACGATCACGTCTTCTGTCAGGACGAACCTGCTTTGGGAGGGGAGATTTTGAGAATTGTAGGACGTAATGCGGTCCTCGACGCGGATATTTTGCACTTCGTAATCGTCAGCGCCAAAGCCAGCGGATTTAAGAAAGTCGAACACGGCGCCTTCTGTTGTATCGAGGCGGCCGCGCGCGCTCTCCAAATCTGGACCCGATGTCATAAAGCGGATTGGCATGAAGCCGATATCCGATGTCACGACGCGTTCTGAAAATCCCTTGACCGTGACCGTGCGATGGCCAAGTCGGCTTTTCACGAGACCTTGGCCGGCGAGCCAGCCCGCCAATGCCAGACCTGTCGCCAGGATTACCGAAGCTATTATCAGATTAAGAGGACGCATGACTTCTGCTTAGGCGCAGGAATATGAACCGTCAATGAACGGGCGCGGTGGTTAAGCCAGGGCGGGGTGAGCTGCGACGGGTTGCGCGTGCTGCTGGAATCGAACTTCGGTCAACGTTGCTGCCGACATGCCCCAGATGAGACCCGAAAGCAGATAGAAATGGCGCCAATGGTCGGTATCGACCACCAGGCCGATGAGCACCAGACCTACGAAGGCCGACAGTGTCGATATGAAAAAACGTTGCCAGGGAACATCGGCAAAAACAAAGCGAAGCCCAAGCACCAGCGTGAGGATCACATAGGTGAAATATGCGAAGCCTCCCAGCCAGCCATAGGCGGCGAATGCATTGAGGTAGACATTGTGCGGATCCTGCCCGAACCGCACGCCATATTCATGGGGACCCAAACCCAATGGCGCCGAAAACAACTCGGGCAAAGCCATAAGTTGCGTACCGAAACGGCCCGTTGCGCCGCCATCATAGTCTTGCACCAGGATTGCGCGCATTTGGAAAAACTCCCACACGCTTGGAATGCTCAACAAGCCGGCGAGCAAGACGAGACAGGCCACAAAGCCCAGTCCCGCCATCGCGATGATGCGCAGCCGGAACAGGTTCGATTTCGAGGTGACGACCATCAGGTAGGTGAGGCACATGCCAGACAAAACAAGATGCACCCATGCCGCCCGAGAAAAGCTGAGCAGTAGGCCTGTGACGATCAGCGCCAGCAGGAATGGGCTGATCAGCGATCTGCGTCCAGTGGGACTCAATACAGACTGGGCAAGCAGCAAGGCTGGAAGGATCAGGAACGGACCGTAGACGTTGGGATCTTCGAAAGTGCCTCTGGCGCGGCCATAAAGGGTGAAGAAATCGGCGCCGGGCACAACATTGAAATAACCGATAATGCCCGCCGACGCGACCACCACGCCCGACGCAATCCAAGCGCGCCCGATGATCGCAGTGGCGCGTTCAGCGTCTTCGCAAACCACGGCCGCGAACACGATCGCCGTCAAAGCCAAATAGAAGGAGACGATCACATAGGTCGATGTTTTTGAGTCGATGCCAAGCAGCGACAGCGCGATCAGTCCCCCGACATTGAACCCGACAAGGCAGAGCATCTGGATTGCAAGGATCGGTAACAGGCGCAAGCCGGCGATCAGCAAACATGCAAACAACCCCAGAAATGTAATTTCGTAAGGTGAGGGTTCGATAAAGACGAAGCCGCCGGCAAATACGGTCAAGACGAGCAACAGGCGAACGGCGCGAGAGCTGAGCGCACCCGTTCGAGCCACGTTGTGCGTCGCCGACACGTACGCCATCAATAGGCGTTCCGCGTGTTGATGAGCGCGAATGGCGTCTTGATGAGAATGTAGAGATCGAACAGAACCGACCAGTTTTCAATGTAGTAGAGGTCGTGCTCGACGCGGTGCTGGATCTTCTCTTCAGTATCGGTCTCGCCCCGCCAACCATTGATTTGAGCCCAGCCCGTGACGCCCGGTTTGACCCGGTGGCGCGCGAAATAGCCATCGATGACGTCGGAATAAAGGGCGTTGGCAGCCTTGGCTTGGGTTGCGTGCGGCCGCGGCCCAACGAGCGATAGCGTGCCCATGATCACGTTGAAGAACTGCGGCAGCTCATCGAGGCTCGTCTTGCGGATAAAGCGCCCCACACGGGTCACCCGCGGATCATCCTTGGTGACGAGCTTTGATGCTTTGTGATCGGTGTCGTCGGAATACATCGAGCGAAATTTGTAGATTTCAATCATCTTGTTGTTGAAGCCGTGTCGGCGCTGTTTGAAAAGAACGGGACCGGGGCTATCGAGACGCACCGCAAGCGCGACCAAAGCCATCAGGGGCGCGGTCAGCACTATCAGCAAACTTCCGACGATCTTGTCGAACAACCACTTCACGACGTGGTCCCAGTCGGCAATCGCCTTGTCCTGCACATCGATGAATGGGACGTTGCCGATATAGGAATAGGCGCGCGGCCGGAAACGCAGCTTGTTGGTGTGAGCTGAGAGACGAATGTCGACCGGCAGCACCCATAGTTTCTTGAGCACCTGCAAAAGCCTGTTTTCCGCCGTCAGCGGTAGCGTCATGATCAGCATGTCGAGGCGCGTTCTGCGCCCGAATTCGACCAATTCGTCGACGTTTCCAAGCTTGAGATAGCCTGCGCAGACTGGTGAGACACGGTCGTCGGACCGATCGTCGAAAACACCGCAGATTCGAATATCGGTATAGGGCGTGGCTTCAAGCGCCTTGATCAGCTTTTCGCCGTCACTGCCGCCGCCAATGATGACGGCGCGCCGCTCCAGCTGGCCAGTATGGCCCCAATATTTCACCAGCCAGGCGACGAAGATGCGGGCGCAAACAAGCGCCGCCGCTCCGGCCAAAAACCAATTTGCGAGCCAAAAACGGGAATATTCGCCGCCGAGTTTGAGAAAAAAGGCAATGACAACGAGTGAGGCAAAAACGATCGTCCAACCCATGCCCAGACGTGGAAGCTGGCGCACGATGCTGGCAAAGGCCTGTAGATTATAAAGGCTGAGGCCCTGAAAAATGAGGATCGTAAGCGCCCCCGCCAACAGCGAGGCGGCGACATACATCATCGTGAAGCCGTAAACACCCGGACCCAGATAAAGCCAAAAAATTGCAATACCGAGCGTGCTGACGAGCAAGAATTCGGCTGCCCGCACCGATCCGGTGAATACGATTGGTGAAATCAGGCTGGGTTCGTTGCTGAGATCAAGCTCTGGAATCCTCGGCAAGAGCCGTCCGCGTTTGGCTATTCGTGTATCCAATAATTCGGCGGCTGCCGCAGTTTTTCGGAACAACCCGCCTTTTTCGAGCTCCTTGGACATGCCTCGTACACCAACCTTCGACGATTCGGACTAAACCCGTGTACTGCATTGGCCATGCCAATCGCGCGCGAACCGTCATGTTCCCCCAAGTGTTTGTTATGACACGGAGACAGTCAGCGAACGTTTAAGGCGGGTGATGGAGGTGTTTTATAGTTAATGCCGGCTTAGCCGGGCTTCTTCGCCCTATGCGAGCCAGGGCTGCAGGTTGGGTATCTGTCGGGGAGCTCTCACCCAGCCAGAACCTCGCGATAGAAATTGCTGATCGAAAGCGCCATATTTTGGGACGTGTACCGATTTGAGACGATCTCGCGGAATCTTTCCGCCGTCTCGATAAAGAGCAGCGGGTCATCGAGAAAGGCGTTCATTCGGGTTGCCAGGGCCTCGACATCTCCCGGCGGCAACAACACCATGCCGCTGTCCTGGCACATCTCAGGCACACCGCCGACCTCTGTCACGATCAGCGGAATTTTGCGCGCCGCGCTCTCCAATACGATGTAAGGAAAGGATTCCGCCCGCGAGGGTACGACGAGGCACCTGCCGCGAACGAATGCGAGTTCCGCTGGAACATATCCCGGAAAATTCACGCAATCTTCCAGGCCAAGGCTCTTTGCAAGATCCTTGAATGTGCGCTCGTCGGGGCCGGTTCCGACGATCGTCGTCTTGATGGACCGGTATTGCTGAACGCGCGCCACCGCCTGCAAAAGGACGTCGACCCCTTTGAGGTGGCGAAGTTCGCCAATGAACAGGAAATCGGCGGCATCGTCCGCCAGTATTATGTCGTAGAAATCCTGACTGCGCAGACCATTGGGTATGACCCGGCCGGGGCAGGGGGGTGGACCGATCTTGTCTTCGTAGAGGGATTGGCTGTAGGCGCTTTCAAAAACGATCCCATCACTCAGCGGAGCAAGCCGGCGTTCAAGCCCAAGGTAGAAGCGGCCTTTCAGGCTATTCGGCGAATAGTGCAGCGAACCGCCGTGTGGTGTGTAGATTGCGCCGATAGCCATTCCCTTGCGTTTGAGTGCGCGAGCGGCCAGACGCGCATAAGCGCCACCTTTGGCGCCGTGACCGTGAAAAATATCAACGTTTCCAATGTGCTGCGCGATGGATCGAACAGCCCGATAGGCCGAATAATCTCGTGGTCCTATGCCTCGTGACATCGCCACGCGATGTACGCCAAGGGCGCAATTTGCATTGATTTTTACAAGGGCCGCTTCGGCGGTCGATCCACCCGATTTCGAATCGCAGACGACGCCGACATTGTGCCCGGCTCGCGCTTGTTCGGCTACCAGATCGCAAACGTGCCGAAACAGGCCGCCGACGGGGGCTCTGAAACAGTGCAGAATCGTAAGAGTATTAGCCACGCGCGAAGCAATAGCGCCTTTTGCCGATCATAAGAACCGCTCCATCACGTAGATCGTATCGCCGGGCCTGATCGGGTAGTCGCGTGGCACAGTCAGCTTGACGTCACCGCCGTTGATTCTTCGCGTCAGCTGCACTTTGCGCTCGCGGGCGCGTTCCGTGTAGCCACGAGCGATTGCCACCGCATTCTGCACCGTCATGCCATTGACGTAGGGGAATTGGCCTGGTTGGCGAACCTCTCCCAAAATGAAAAACGGCCGGTAGGTGGCGACCTCGACGGTCACTTTCGGATCTTTGACGTAATTTTTCTTCAGCTGCGCTGCGATCTTCTTCTCGAGCTGAAAACTTGTCTGCCCGCTGGCGCGCACCGCGCCGATGAGGGGCATGGAGATGTATCCGCTGCCATCGATCGAGTATCGGCGCGACAGATTCTCCTGACCAAACACGTTGACGCGCAGAATGTCGCCACTGTCGAGCGTATAGGGCCCACTGGTTCGAACGGGCGGAGCGTGGCGCATGGGGCTTGGGGCTGGACGCATGGCGCTCAAGGCCGGGCGCATAACATTGTTGAAACTGGTGCGGAGATTGCACCCAGAAATAGCCGTCGCGGCAATGAGGATCAGAATAATGCGCAAGAACATGGACGTCAGATGTCCCGGTTGGATTCGAACCTGACACCAGACTGCAACGCCGATGGTTAAGAAAAGTTGAGCAAGTGTAATATTTCGACGCAATTTTTAAGGCTTTGGTTACGCGAATTGGTTCAAATCGGTTGAATGACCTTATGAGGATCGGTTGAGTATGAGCACCTATCAGACCTCGACGTTGCCGCCCCAGCCAGATGTGGACGTGGGCTCAATCATGCGTGCGATTTGGCGCAGCCGCGGTTGGATAACCGCCGTGGTCTTATGCGTTGGTCTGGCCGCCTACATGGCAATGTCGCAGATGACGCCGATGTTCACCTCCGAGGTGCACATCTTGATCGATAATGGTGAAAGCACTTTCACGCGGCCAGCTTCAGGAGAGGCGAATAGAAACACGAGCAGCGCCGTTGTGGATGAGGAAGCCATCGCCAGTCAGGTTCAGGTTTTGCTGTCGCACGATCTGGCCCTCAAAGTTATCCACGACCTCAAGCTCGACAAAAATCCCGAGTTTACAAAGGTCTCAAACAGCCAGAGTCCGGTTCGCGCGATCCTTGGAATGCTGGGCTTGGCCAAGGGACCGTCCAAAGCCGTGTTGGAGGAGCGCGTGCTCGATGCTTTCGTCAAGCGTTTGGAGGTTTTTCCGATAACCAATTCGCGCGTTATCAATGTGCAGTTCAGCTCGGCCGATCCACGCATCGCCGCCCAGGTAGCCAACTCTCTGGCTGACAATTATCTTAAATGGCAACAGGGCGAAAAGCTGACCGAAAACCTGAATGCCAGCAAATGGCTGGGTGACCAAGTCGATCAACTCCGAAAGAAAGTTCAGACTTCGGAGGCAGCCGTCGAGCGATTCCGCAGTAAAACGGGTCTGTTTTCCGGCTCAAATAACATCACCCTGAATTCCCAGCAGCTTTCCGAGCTAAACAGCCAATTGATTCTGGCCAAGGCTCAGCGCACCGAAGCCGAGGCGCGTGCTTCGCTCATCACCAAAATGTTGAAGGAGAAGGGTGATGTAGACGGCGCTTCCGACGTGCTCCGTTCGACGCTGATCCAGCGGCTGGCCGAGCAACGCGTGCGCGTACAGCGCGAGGTATCGGAGCTATCGGCCACGCTGATGGCGTCCCATCCGCGTATCAAGGAACTCAAGTCGGAATTATCCAGCGTTCGCCAGCAGATTCTGGGCGAAGCGCGCAAGGTGATGAAGGGCTTGCAGAACGAGGCCCAAATCGCCGGCGCCAGGGAAACTTCGTTGCGGGCCTCGCTCGATGAGATCAAGGAACGGAGTTCGCATGCCAGTGAAAACGAAATCAAATTGAGATCGTTGGAGCGCGAAGCAAAGGCAAATCGCGATTTGCTGGAATCTTATTTGGCGCGATTGCGCGACGCGAGCACGCGAAACGACGCGCTTTCCGTGCCGGCCCACGCCAACGTCATTTCGAAAGCACGCATGTCCGATTTGCCCTCGACGCCGAGACCACCTGCCGTCGCGGCATTGGCGGCCACGGGTGCCGCCATCGTCCTGCTTGCCTTGGTCGTAACGATCGAGTTGCTGTCGAGCCCGGCCGCTCTCGCCGCGCCGGCGCCACGTGCGGCCTCGGGTGGTGCGCCCAATCTCCAGCGCCGCCATGACGACGTCATCGCTCAAACGCACGAACGCCGGCAGCGCCAAGGGTCGATATCCAGCCAGACCATTGCCGGTCAGTTGCTCGCGTCCAGCCGGGGGGCGAGGGGGTATCGGGTCATGATCGCACCCGATTATGCGCGCTATGACGCCACATCCGAGGCGGTTGCACTGGCCCGCGCGATCGCTGATTCCGGCAAGAGCGTTGTTTTGGTCGATGGGTCGGACGGCGAAATTGGTCTCGCCGATACGCTCGCTTTGAGAAGTGTGGCGGGCCTGAGTGATCTGATGAACGGAAGCACCACATTCGAAGCAGTGATCAAGCGCGATGAGAAAAGCGCCGTCCAGCTCATCACCCGCGGCGATCGGCCGGGCTTATCGGCCAACAACGGCAACAGCACTCGTATTTTTGCCGCCCTGGATGAGATTTATGATTTTGTTCTCCTCTACGCCAATGGCGCGGCCGCCCAAGCCCATTTGATCGAATATCGTGACCGCGTTGCGGCAACCGTCGTCGTTACCGATCCCAATGCGGTCGCTCAACCTGGTGAAAATGCGCTGAGACAATGGCTCTCTGCCGGCCACTACAACGGTGAAGTGATTGCGCTTCCCGCTGGAGAGAACACGCGGGCGGCGTTTGGCCGCGGGGCTATCGCGCCGAGCGTGGTGGTGAGCTAAGTCCGATTGGCGGTGGCGCGTCCCTTGAGCAGGCGGCGCATAGCCGTTGCAAGGGACCATAGCCTGGCGCTGGACTTGATGTGGCGCTTAAGGCTCGCCTTGATAATCAATGGCAGCGTCACCAGAAGTCCGCGTGCACGAAACGCGATAAAGTTGTCAAACAAATCGATTGTCTGATCGCACCACAGCGCCTTGTGCGAGCCGCTGCCGACGCCAAAATCATATACTCCGACGCCTTGGTCGCACGCCCGTTTGATCTCTTCGCTCATCAGCAGCAGGCCGGGCGACCAGCGCATGGCTTCGCCGCTGGTCATGGATAGAAGAAACAAATTGTAGTGGCCCTGGTGGCGCACGGCGCCGAGGGTTGCGCCAATTTCGCCACCAATTTTGAGATAGGCCATCTCCAGTTTTCCGTCTTCGGCGTCTCCTCCGGCCAAATCACGGTAGAAATTCTGGTGGCGGGGATCGGCAAAGGTGTCCTCGATGCCCATTTCGGCAAAACGCTGGGCTTTTTGATCAAAATAGATTTGCAGCATCTGGTTGCTATCGGCGCTGTCGGTGCAATGACCGAAGGTGAGCTCGCCCAGGGCCTTGATACGCTTTTCCTTGCGGCGAAGAGAGCTGCGCGTGCGATTGCCAAGTCTTTCCTCGACGAGGTCGGCATAGTCGCTCTTCAGCGTGGCCGCGAACCCCGAATCGGGCGAGGCGCGGTGAGGCAGGCCCGCAAAGGGATTGACCGTCCCATCCCATTTTTGGGGTTGGTTGATAAGAACCGCCGCGCAAACATTTCCAATCTGGTCGGCTGCCGCTTCGAGCAAAGCGCCGACATCTTCGCCGTTTATGGATTCGGCGAAACTCGGGTCCAGCGGTGCGAAATTATAGTTGGCGTGGGCCGCGCCCATCCAGCGCAGCACGCGCGCGCCCGCAATTTCGACGACTTCGAACGGCCAGACAAATAGCGTTTTGCCGGCCTCGTCCGCGCCAACGACGATCGCCAGATCGGCGCCCTTGGGGGCGGCCACGTTTCGGTGCCATGCTTCGATCCACCGCAGGCTTTGTGAACAGGTGCAAGGAGCGCGGCCTTGCAGGTCAAGCCAAGGCCTGCGGGCCTCCTCGATTGAGGAAAAATGAGAGAGCGCGACAGGCCCGAAGGTCGTCGAGACGACCGAGTTTTCAGTTGACGGATTTTGCGAGATTTCGCGCTCGGACGCCACCAGCGTGCCGCCATGTGGCAAAGTGTTGGTTACCATTGCTATTCCTGTCTCCAGGTCACGATACTTTTGGCAGCGCGCACATGCAGCAATGTGGGTGCGGCATTCCGCGCCAAATCGTCATCAAGGCTTTCTCAAGAAAACTTTGTCACAACCATAGGCGACAGCCTTACGATTCGCGGTCGAGTTGCCGGCGATCATGGGGTGCAAAAGTTAAATTGCCGTTTTTCGGAGCGGCATGATCTCAGGTGATGCAATGAGCGCAATGCGGTCCGATATCCTGCGTGCAGGCCTAGACACGCTCCATTTCACTGGGGCGCACAGGCTGATCGAGCCTTACGCCGGGGGCGCTGGTCTGATTTTTATGCTTCACCAGGTTTGCCGAACGCCTCGCCGCACGTTTGCGCCCAACCGAATTCTGACGCTCGACCCGGATTTTTTGGAAGCCGTGATCGAGCAAGTGCGCGGGGCCGGACTCGACATCATCTCAATCGACGAGATGCACGAGCGCCTTGTTTCGGGGCGCTGTATGAGCAGGTTTGCGGTGTTCACCCTCGATGACGGCTACCGCGACACGCTCATCACGGCCTATCCGGTTTTCAAACGCCACGACGTGCCTTTTACCGTGTACGTGCCGGGCAAATTTCCGGGCGGTGAGGGCGAGCTGTGGTGGCTTGCGCTCGAAGACATCATCGCCGGGCGCCATGCGATAAGCATCGATCTTGGTTCGGGCTTGGAAAGATTTGCAACCAAGACAACGGCCGAAAAGTGGTCCACCCATGACTGGATCTATTGGCGTTTGCGGTCCATTTCCGAAGATCGCCAACGCGCTGTCATTCGCGAACTGTGCGCGCGATACAAATACGACCTCGCTGCCCACTGCCGTAAGCTGATCATGAGCTGGAAAGAGCTTCGCGCCTTGGCCAAGGATCGGCTTGTGACAATTGGAGCCCATACTGAGGCTCATTTTGCCGTCGCTAAACTCAGTGACGAACAGGCTTTGTATGAGATGAAAACCGGCGCCGAGCACCTTGAAAGCAAATTGGGCGCCCGCCCGTTGCATTTGAGCTACCCCTATGGCGATGAGCGCAGTGCAGGTCCGCGCGATTTCGAGATCGCCGGCAAATTGGGATTCAAGACGGCAGTTACGACGCGCAAGGGCATGATTTTCCCCGAGCATAAGGATCACCTGACCGCGCTGCCGCGCGTTTCGCTCAATGGCGACTACCAGGCGCTCAAATATATTGAACTGTATCTGACGGGCGCGCCCTTTGCGCTCTGGAACGGCTTTGCGCGGCTCAATGTGGCCTAGCGTCGCCAGTTGACCGGCGCCTCAGGTATCGTCGGGCCGCTGCGACCAACGCACCAAAAGGCCGGCGGGCAGAATCCACGCCAAACCCGAAATCAAAAAATAGGCCGCTTGCGAAATCGAATCGGCCTCGGCGAAGCGCGCAGCGCCAATTTCCATGGCGAGCAGGGCGTATATGACAATGAACGCTACGAGCGCGATCATGCCGACGAATTTTCGGACACGGACGGTCATTTTCTGCCGATAAAGCCGGTTGTGGGCACGCCAAGGCGCACTCGTCGTGTATCACACGATACTTCGCATTGATCAACGCCGGGGCGGCGGCTATCACTTGCCTCGATCATGGTCCAGATGGCATCACATCTCGTTGGCAACAAACCGGCAAGCGCTGGCCGCATTGCCGCCATCCGCTGGTGGCTGGTCGCCGTAACGCTTCTCGTCTTTGCCATGGTCCTGCTTGGCGGCGCCACGCGTCTCACCGATTCAGGGCTTTCGATTACCGAATGGCAGCCAATCATGGGCGCCATTCCACCCCTAAATGATGCCGATTGGACAGATGCCTTCGCGAAGTATCGGCAAATTCCCGAATACCAGCGCGTCAACGCGGGCATGAGCCTAGAAGACTTCAAGACGATTTACTGGTGGGAGTGGAGCCATCGCTTTCTGGGCCGCGCCATTGGCATCGTTTTTTTTGTGCCCTTTCTATTTTTCTGGATCAGCGGCCGGCTTGACCGGCAGCTCGCTTGGCGGCTCGGTGGCATCCTGGCGCTTGGCGCACTCCAGGGAGTTATCGGCTGGTACATGGTGATGAGCGGTCTCGTGGACCGCGTGGACGTCAGCCAATATCGTCTCGCCGCCCATTTGGCGCTCGCAGCAGCAATTTTCGGCGCAATTGTCTGGACCCTGCTCCGTCTGGGCGCTGGGGACCGGGCCGTCGGCAGAACAATTCAGGGCAACGGTTTGGCGCTTTCGGCCGCCTTGCTGGCGGGTCTCGTTTTTTTACAAATAGTCGCCGGCGCTTTCGTGGCTGGCCTCGACGCCGGTCTCGTCAACAACACCTGGCCGCTGATGGATGGCCGCCTCATTCCGTCGGGGCTTAGCGCAATGGAGCCCTGGTACGCGAACCTGTTTGAAAATGCCCTCACCGTGCAATTCGATCATCGCATGATTGCCTATTTCGCCGTGCTTTGGGGCGTTCTCCATTGGGTCGCGGTGGCCCGGCAAACAGGGCAGGGGGAGATCGGTTGGAGCGCGTCGCTTTTGGCCGCTGCCATAATCGCGCAGGCCGCTTTGGGCATATGGACGCTGCTTGCTGCCGTCCCGCTGGACCTCGCGCTGGCTCATCAGGCAGGCGCATTTATTGTTTTCGCGCTGGTGCTCGTCCATCTCCACAGCGTGCTGGCCGCACGAGCCTGAAAGGCGCGCGCAAAACAGCCCTAGAGCTGGGCAAGGGCCTGTTCGAGATCGCCGATGATGTCGTCCTTGTCTTCGATCCCGACCGAGAGACGGACCACGTCGTCGCCGGCGCCCGCCGCGGCGCGCTGTTCGTCGGAGAGCTGGCGGTGGGTGGTCGATGCAGGATGGATGATGAGGCTTTTGGTGTCGCCGATATTGGCGAGGTGAGAGAAAATCTCGACAGATTCGACGAGCCTGACGCCCGCATCGAATCCGCCCTTTAGGCCAAATGTGAACACGGCGCCGGCGCCTTTGGGACAGTATTTTTTTGCCAGCGCCCGGTATCGGCTGCCTTCAAGCCCCGCATAATTCACCCAAGGTATTTTGTCGTGGCCCTCGAGCCATTGCGCCACGGCAAGCGCATTGTCGCAGTGACGTTGCATGCGAAGGCCCAAGGTTTCGATGCCGGTCAGCAACAGGAACGCATTGAAGGGCGAAATACAGGGGCCGAGATCGCGCAACGCCAAAACCCGGGCGGCAACGGCGAAGCCGAAATCGCCGAAGGTCTCTGCCATGCGGATACCGTGATAGCTCTCGCACGGCTCCGAAAGTGTTGGATACCGGCCGCTTGCCAGCCAATCGAACGTGCCGCAATCGATGATAATGCCGCCAAGCGAATTGCCGTGCCCTCCCAAGAACTTGGTCAGTGAGTGAATGATGATGTCGGCGCCGTGCTCGATCGGCCGGCAGAGATAGGGCGAGGCCAGGGTATTGTCGACGATGAGCGGCACGCCCGCCTTCTTGGCAACTTTTGCGATGGCCTCGATATCGGTGACGACGCCGCCTGGATTGGCGAGCGACTCGATGAATATGGCTTTTGTCTTATCGTTTACAGCTGCCTCGAAGCTCGCCGGGTCGTCCGCATCGGCCCAAACTACGCGCCAATCGCTTTTTTTGAAGGACTGATTGAACTGGTTGATGGACCCGCCATAGAGCTGACGGGCGGCTATGAACTCGTCGCCTGAGGTCAACAGCGTATGGAACGTGATATATTGTGCCGCGTGGCCTGATGCGACCGCCAGTCCGGCCGTTCCGCCCTCGAGCGCTGCGACGCGTTCCTCGAGCACAGCTTCGGTCGGGTTCATGATGCGGGTGTAGATGTTGCCGAATGTCTCGAGATTGAAGAGTGCGGCGGCGTGATCGACATCGTCGAACACGTATGATGCTGTCTGATAGATCGGCGTGGCGCGCGCGCCGGTCGCAGGGTCAGGCGCAGCACCTGCGTGAACGGCAAGCGTATCGAAACGCGGTTCGCGGTCTTGGCTCATGGATTTGCCTCGCTGAAGCTGAGCGGATAAATTGTTGGCGGCGTGTTTGGCGCAAATTGGTCAGGATGCGGGTGTCGGTTCGCGCTGCCTTCGGATCAATCTGTGCTGAAAACCGCGCGCGAGTTTGGGGCGTTTGTTGGATATCGTGCGGGTGTTGACGCCCATCCAGGCGATTTCGCCCGACAATCGGCCATACTCGATTTTGGGACAGCGGTTCATCACCACTTTTAGCCCTGCTTTCTCGGCCAGTGCCGCTGCTTCGTCATTGCGGACCCCGATCTGCATCCATATCACCTTCGCGCCCATCGCGATCGCGTCCTGGGTTATGGCAGGGGCAGCCTTGGAATTGCGAAATATATCAACAATTTCTACGGGTTTTTTAATGTCGGTTAGATTGCCGTATATGGTTTGACCCAGAAGCTCCTTGCCGGCGTGGCCTGGATTGACTGGAATAACCCGAAACCCCTTGTCCATCAGATATTTCATCGCAAAATAGCTGGGCCGGACAGGATTCGGGCTTGCACCGACCATCGCAATGGTCTTGTGGTCGTTCAAAATGCCGCCGATATAGGCGTCGCTGTAACGGTCATGATTCATGGACGGGTCCGGCCGCGCGATCGCGTCACGGTTCGCTCCATTTTGGCGGGCGCTTCTCCAGGAAGGCGTCGATGCCTTCTTTTGCGTCGCGATGCAGCATATTGGTCACCATGACCTCGGAGGCGTAGTCATAGGCCTGCGAAAGCGGCATTTCGAGCTGACGGTAAAACGCTTCTTTGCCGATTTTGACCACCGCTGCGGACTTGGAAGCGATCTGCTCTGCCATCAGGAAACTTGCATCCAGCAACTCCGATGGTGGGACCGTGCGGTTGATAAGCCCGATCTCGCACGCACGTGCGGCTTCGACCTCGTCTCCCAGCAGCAGCATTTCCATGGCGTGTTTGCGCGAAACATTTCGCGAGAGCGCGATCATGGGCGTCGAACAGAACAGTCCGATGTGAACACCTGGCGTACAGAATGTCGCGTCCTGGCTGGCGATTGCCAGATCGCAGCTCGCCACCAGCTGACATCCCGCCGCCGTAGCCGGTCCCTGCACGGCCGCGATGACTGGTTTGGGGCAACGCACAACCGCCTGCATCAGGCGCGAGCAGAGCCCCATGATCTCAGAAAAATAGGCCTTGCCATGATCGGCATCGCTGCGGCGAGAGCTCAGCTCCTTCAAATCGTGTCCGGCGCAGAAAACAGGACCATTTCCGGTTATCACGATTGATTTGACGGCGTCATTCAAAGACAGCTCTTCGATCGCGTCCAGCAAGTCGCCCAACAGCGCTTCGCTCAGGGCGTTGCGCTGATCGGGATGGTTCAGCGTCAAAAGAACCGCCGCGCCCCTTGCTTCACGCAACAGGGGCGGCGCGATGTCGCCTGCGTCTTCGGTTTGGACTGTCTGCGCCATAAGTTCGATCCAAGCGTCATTCGCCTGTGGCAAGCATAGCCCAGGTCTACTTGCTTTCCATCACCGGCTTGATTTCATCAATCATCGACTGCACCAGCTCCACATTGGCGGGCAGGGGCGAAAACTGACCCATTTGCTGGCGCATCATGGCAATAACCTGCTGCTTTTGCGCGTCCGGCATTTTCGGATTTTTCTGAATATTTTCGATGGCGCGGTTCGTCTGCGTGCTCAGGTCTTCGATGCTTTTGCCCGATTTGACAAAAACATAGGCCAGCGAAAGGCTTGTTGCGACTTTTGTCCATTCGGAGAGGTCGCTAAAGCCGCTGGAAGCCAGCATGGCCTGCATTTCGGCGCGAGCGGCAGCGCTTGTGGCGTAGGACGGCGGCGCGTTACCGGGTTTGCCAGACCCATCCGTTGAACTGGGCGCTTGTGACTCGTATTTCTTGCGCAGTGACTGAAGTTGCGGATACGAGCTAAGAAACTGTCTCACCATAGTTTGAGACAATGCCACCTGTTGAAACCCCATTTGCGGCATATTCTGCGCATAGGCGGTCCAGGTCGCGAGCATAAGTATCGCAAATGTGACAAACCCCATTCGTGCAAACTTGATCATCGCAAACTCTCCCAGTTTACCTTCACGCCCTTTGTGCCCGAACGGGGATGGGTGTCAAGAAATCGGAACCGCCCGCGGCATGGGCCGTTGCCGGAAGGCCGTCTGACACACCGGCAAGGCGCGCGGTATAATCGATATTTCTCATATAAGGTAATATGTTACCGTATAAATAAGCTTCTGAAATCATGGCTCTATTTAGATATTGATTGCTTGACTTGGTCATGCACGAAGTCTAGAACGTCGCTGCCTTGGACGCCCACCCGGTAATTACAGATCGCATCTGTTAGCCCGGGGTTGCGGATATGTCATGGGCGTATGGAAATCATGGTCGCGGCAATGAGCACGTATTCGGCAAAACCCGGCGAAGTTGAGAAGAATTGGCTGTTGATCGACGCTGCGGGCCTTGTGGTCGGCAGGTTGGCGGTGGTGATTGCCAACCATCTGAGGGGCAAGCACAAACCGACCTTCACGCCACATATCGACTGTGGCGATAACGTCGTCGTCATCAATGCCGACAAAGTGCAATTCACCGGCAACAAGCGCAAAAACAAGATCTATTACCGGCACACCGGATATCCCGGCGGCATCAAGGAAACCAAGGCGCATCAGATGTTGGATGGCGACAGGCCTGAACGCGTTCTGCACATGGCGGTACGCCGCATGATGCCGGGTGGCGCACATGGTCGCCAACAGTTGAAGAAACTGCACGTTTATGCGGGCCCCGACCATCCCCACGAGGCCCAAGAGCCCCAACCGCTCGATGTTGCGGCTATGAGCACAAAGAACACCGCAAGGGTCCAGATAAATGGCTGATCAAGAGTCCAAAACGCTGGAAGATCTGGCTGAGCTCGGCAGCGGCGGCGTAGAACCCGTCGCACCGCTGGCAACCACCGTTTACGAGCAGAAAATCGATGCCCAGGGGCGAGCATACGCCACCGGAAAGCGCAAGGATGCGGTGGCACGCGTCTGGATCAAGCCGGGACCGGGCAAAATCCTGGTCAACGGCAGGGACCACACCAAATACTTTGCACGGCCGGTCTTGCAGATGATTCTGATGCAGCCATTGGTGGCGGCCAGTCGCACCGAGCAGTACGACGTCAATTGCACGGTACGTGGCGGCGGATTGTCGGGCCAGGCAGGCGCCGTGCGTCACGGCATCTCCAAGGCCTTGACCCATTTCGAACCCGAATTGCGGCCGGTCCTCAAAAAGGGCGGTTACTTAACCCGCGACGCCCGCGTCGTCGAACGCAAGAAATACGGTCGGGCGAAGGCGCGCAAAAGCTTCCAGTTCTCAAAACGCTAGAGCGCCGTTTACGCTTATGCACCGTGGCCCATGCGCTTCATGCGGCCCGTGCTACGATCTGCCTCGAACACGACTGGATTCACCGAACGGGCGGCGTCTGGGCGACCGCAAACATGGGATTCGAGCATGGCGGGCACACTGGTAATCGTTGGCGCCGGCGGCCACGGCCGTGTCTGCGCCGATGTTGCACAGGCAGCCGGTTTCGAAGTGGTGGGGTTTTGCGATGCCGCGACGACCCCTGGCCAGACCCTCAACGGTATCGAGATCATCGGTGCCGATTTCGCCGACCTAATGGCCCTGGAGGGCAGTGGCTGGCCTCAAATTTTCGTGACCATCGGCGACAACGAGCGCCGGCTGGCGCTGCTCGACCAAGCAGAGGGGCTTGGTCTATCCTGCGCCACACTCGTTCATCCAAGCGCTGTGCTCTCGCCAAGCTGCCAAATCGGCGAAGGCACGGTCATCGTGGCCGGAGCTATCGTGAATGCCAATGCGCAAATTGGGCGGGGCTGTATCCTCAACACTGCCTGCTCCATCGATCACGACGGCAAATTGAGCGCGGGCGTACAAATTTGTCCCGGTGCCCACGCCGCCGGTGGCGTCACATTTGGCGAGCAGGCATTCGTTGGAACGGGCGCCTCAATCATTCCCAACATCAGCATCGGTGCCCGCGCCATCGTGGCCGCAGGCGCGGTCGTGACATCCGATGTAGCCGATGATGAGAACGTGGCGGGAGTCCCCGCCAAGACCATCGTGCATACGGTGTGAGAGGCGCAGGAGGATTTTACACAAGCGTCGAATTCCGATAAATGCGAGCCCGGCACATCAGGAGAACCCAGGCCCATGACGGGTGACAAGAAGATACGCGTTGGCATCATCGGCGCGTCCGGATACACGGGCGCCGACGTGATCCGCCTTGCCGCCCGCCATCCCGGAATCGAAATATCGGCACTGGTGGCCAAGGCCCATGCGGGCCAGGCGCTGGGCGAGGTTTTTCCGCATTTGAGCCATCTCGAAAGCCTCAGGCTGGTCGATGCGGCCGAATGTGATTTTTCTGCCCTTGATGCGGTCTTCTGCGGATTGCCGCACGGCGCGGCGCACGAAATTATCGCCCGCCTGCCTGACAAATTGCGGGTCATCGACATGTCGGCCGACTTCCGTCTGCGTGACCCCGCCGTGTACGCGTCATGGTACGGCGGACCTCATGGGGCGCCGGAACTGTTGAATGACGCCATCTATGGCCTGAGCGAACATTATGGCGAGGAGATCGCCGGTGCCCGGTTGGTGGCCTGTCCAGGTTGCTACCCAACGGCCACGCTGTTGGCGCTTTTACCGCTCGCCTCCGATGGACTGATCGATACAACGGACATAATTGTCGACGCCAAATCGGGCGTCTCGGGCGCCGGCCGCACCGCAAAACAGGGCACCCTGTTCGCAGAGGTGGGCGAGGGCGTCGCTCCCTATGGCGTCGCGGCGCACCGGCACGCACCGGAAATAGAGCAAGAGCTCTCGCGCGTTGCGGGGAGCCAAATTGTTATCAATTTCACGCCTCATCTCGTCCCCATGAGCCGGGGTGAGTTGGTGACGTGTTATCTGCGTCTGGCGGGAGACGCCACGGCCGATGATTTGCGCTCGGCGCTGGCCGCCCGATATGGCGCGAGCCCCTTTGTGCGCGTCGCGCTTGAGGGAAAGATCCCCGCCACCCAACACGTCCGCGGCTCGAACGGATGTGTCATTGCCGTTTTTGCCGATCGCGTGCCCGGCCGTGCCATCGTCGTGGCCGTCATCGACAATCTCGTAAAGGGGTCGGCTGGACAGGCACTGCAAAACTTCAATTTGATGTTTGGTTTTGCCGAAGAGATCGGCCTCGAGCAGCTGCCGCTGTTTCCCTAAAAACAGGGGCTCATGCGGGTCTTGCTTTGACGTAGCTGCCTGGTGCGTCCTCGATCGCCTCAAGCCCGCCTTCGCCTGGTTGCCGCGCGCTCAATTGATCGCCCGAGCGCTTGGCGAGCCACTTGATCCATCCCGGCCACCAGGAGCCTGGATGTTCCTCGGCCTTCTCCAGCCAGTCGTCCAAATCGTCGGCCTTTTTGGGTCCTGTCCAGTATTGGTATTTCGGTTTTGCGGGCGGGTTGACCACGCCGGCAATATGACCCGAGCCGGCCAGCACGAAGCGCACCTTGCCGCCAAACAGCCTCGAGCCCTTGAACACCGAACCGGCGGGCGCGATGTGGTCTTCGCGTGCCGCCATTTGAAAAATAGGGATCGTCACCTTCGAAAGGTCGAGCTTCACACCGCCGAGCACCAAGTCGCCCTTGGCAAGCTTGTTCGCCTTATAGAATTCGCGCAGGTAAAACGCGTGATTGGCAGCGGCCATTCGCGTCGAATCTGCGTTCCAATACAGCAGGTCGAAGGGCGGCGGCTTCTTTCCCAACATGTAGTTGTTGACCACATAAGGCCAAATCAGATCGCGCGCCCGCATCATGTTGAAAACGGCCGACATGCGGGAGCTGTCAAGATAGCCGACTTCACTCATCATCTCTTCGAGTGATCGCAATTGCGCATCGTCGATAAAGACCAGGAGATCGCCTGCTTTGGAAAAATCCATTTGGGCGGTGAGAAAGGTTGCGGACTTGATGCGCTCGTCCTGCGTCGCTGCCATGTAGGCCAATGTGGAAGCGAGCAACGTGCCGCCGACGCAGTAGCCAAGCGCGTTGATCTTCTCGGCGCCGGTTTCCCGTATCACGGCCGCAACCGCTTCGAGAATCCCTTCGCGCATATAGTCTTCAAATGTCTTGTGCGAGAGGCGCTCATCGGGATTGACCCAAGAGATCATGAAGGTCGTGAAGCCTTGGTCGACAATATATTTTACGAAAGATTTCTGCGCCGTCAGATCGAGAATGTAGAATTTGTTGATCCATGGCGGGATCATCAGCAGCGGCGTCTCGTGCTGGCTTGGAGTCGTTGGCGCATACTCGATCAGCTGCAAAATGTCGTTCTGGAAGACGACCTTGCCCGGTGTGACGGCGAGGTCTCGGCCGACTTCGAATGCCTCGGCGTCCGTTTGCGAGATTTGCAGGAGGTCATCGGAGCGATCCATATCTTCGGCCAAGTGCTCCATACCGCGAACCAGGTTGGAGCCGCTCGATGCCAGCGTTTCACGAACGACCACCGGATTGCTGAACGGAAAGTTCGAGGGTGAAAGCGCTTCGGTCATGAGTTTGGCGTAGAATTCGGCCTTGTGCTGCGTATGCTCGTCCAGCCCTTCGGTTTTTTCGACGACCTCTTCCAACCAATTTGTGGTGAGCAGGTAGGCCTGTTTCAAAAAGTTGAAATATTGACGCTGCGACCAGTCCTCGTCCTTGAAGCGCGCATCGCTTTGGTCGGGCTCGACCACGGGTTCTACGTCCTCGCCGAGTGCCCGGCGCACCGAATGGCCCAACAGATCCCCATAGCTCCGCGCCAGCTTGGCGTTGGCCTCGACGATTTTCGCGGGATCGCGGCCCCATTGGCGTATGACCGAGCCCATGATCTTGGCAGCTTCGCCAAGTTCATTCAACGCACTGTATGGACCGCCTTGGGCTGCTGATTTTTGCAGCGCGCTCGACACGACTTTACCGCCTTGATCGACGAGCCGCGCAATGTTGCGGGCAAGCTCTTGCGGATCGCCATGTAGCGGTCCGGTCTTGCCGTTATGGGCATTTTTATCGTTCATCGTGGCCAAACTAAGCGGGAATTGTTACCCAATTAACACACCGTCTTCACATTATAGCCGATCCTCGCGCATATCATTAATATCAGGTGTGATAGGTGTTGGATGGCCATGGGTGTTGTGATAAGCGGGCAATGAGGAAAATTGCCGTTTGGCCGATGTGCTGGCGTATTTCTCCGGCGCCTTGCCAAATGACGATGAGGGACGATGGTGCGTGTTCTGCAAAAAACGTTTGGCATTGCCATCGCGTCGATGGTTGTCGTCAGCTTCGCGGGCTGCGCCGATACGACTGGGCTCGAGCTGCCGTATCCCAAACTCGCTGCAGTCAAGCGCATCAAGGACAAGTTGCTCACAAAGGATGAGCAGGATGCCGCGATCCAGGACCTTTCGCTGGAGCAGGAAAATCACCGCGGCAAAGCGATCGAGGCCATCGAAAAGACCGAGGCCCGCTGAGGCCGACGGCTTGATCGCCTGATATCCTAACCGTCTCGCCATAATATTTTCGCCTTTTGCGCGCCATTGGCTATAGTTCAGGGACCAATCTCAATTCGGGTTTAGATGTCTTATTCGGGACGTGTTTGGTGATGCGCTCAGTGCATGACTTTCACAGAATTAAGCGGCTGCCGCCGTATGTCTTTGAGGAGGTCAACCGCCTCAAGGCCGAAGCGCGCGCGCGCGGTGAGGACATCATCGATTTCGGCATGGGTAATCCCGACATGCCGACCCCTCAGCACATCGTCGACAAGCTGATAGAAACCGTCCGTAATCCTCGCACGAACCGTTACTCGGCTTCCCGCGGCATCCAGGGATTGCGTAAGGCTCAGGCGGCCTATTACGAGCGTCGTTTCGACGTCAAGCTCGACCCCGATACCCAAATTGTCGCGACGCTGGGCTCGAAGGAGGGCTTTGCCAACATGGCCCAAGCCATTACGGCGCCGGGCGATGTGGTGTTGGTGCCCAACCCGACCTATCCAATTCACGAATTCGGGTTCATCATTTCAGGCGGCGCGATCCGTCATCTTCCCGTCAGTGTTGATTCGGATTTTCTCGCGTGTCTTGACCGCGCCGTGGTTCACTCGGTGCCGAAACCCATCGCGCTGGTGCTCAATTTCCCATCGAATCCGACCGCCATCGTCGCCGATCTCGATTTTTATTCGGAAATAGTGGCCTATGCGAAACGGCACGATTTGATCGTGATTTCGGACCTCGCATATTCGGAAATCTATTTCGATATCGATCCGCCACCCTCGATACTGCAAGTCCCGGGCGGGATCGATGTGGCGGTTGAATTTACTTCTCTTTCAAAGACTTACGCTATGCCGGGCTGGCGCATGGGATTCGCGGTCGGCAATGATCGGTTGATCGCAGCGCTTGCTCGCGTCAAATCCTATCTCGACTATGGCGCCTTCACGCCCATTCAGGTTGCCGCCGCCGCTGCACTGAACGGCAACCAAGACTGCGTGGACGACATTCGCGCCATTTACCGCGCCCGACGTGACTGTCTTGTGGAGTCCTTGGGGCGCGTTGGTTGGGACATTCCCTCGCCGCCGGCAACAATGTTTGCCTGGGCGCCGATCCCAAAGCAATTCGAGGACGCTGGCTCGCTAGAGTTTTCCAAATTGCTGCTTGAGAAAGCCCATGTGGCTGTTTCGCCGGGCATTGGCTTTGGCGAGTATGGCGAAGGACACGTCCGCATCGCGCTTGTTGAAAACGAACAACGTATTCGACAGGCCGCGCGCAATATAAAGAAATTCATGGGAGAAGCGGGCGAGTTGGCGCACAACGTCATCCCCATCGCATCCACCCGCAATTGATCGCTCGAACCCGCTTATGGCTGACACGGTGAGACTAGGAATAGCCGGCCTCGGCACGGTGGGCATGGGGCTCGTGCGCCTGCTCGAGCAAAATCGCAGCGACGTCGCCAAGCGGGCAGGCAGCGCCATTGAGATTGCCGGCGTTTGCGCCCGTGATCGCGACCGTGATCGCGCCTCGAAATTGGACGCCTACACTTGGTTCGACGATCCCATCAAGCTCGCCGAAAGCGACGAAATCGATATCTTCGTCGAACTAATCGGCGGTGAGGAAGGCGTGGCTAGAGATGCGGTCGAGCGCGCCCTTCGCGCAGGCAAACACGTGGTTACGGCAAACAAAGCGATGCTTGCCCATCACGGATTGGCGTTGGCCGCAATCGCCGAAAAGAGTGGTGTGGCGTTGAATTTCGAAGCCGCCGTTGCTGGTGGCATCCCGATCGTCAAAGTGATGCGCGAGAGCCTGCTCGGCAACAGGGTGTCGCGAGTTTACGGCATCATGAACGGCACCTGCAATTACATCCTCACAAGAATGGAGCAGGAAGGCCGCTATTTCGGCGAGGTGCTGGAAGATGCGCAGGCTGCAGGCTACGCCGAAGCCGATCCAGATCACGACGTAGGTGGCCAGGATACCGCCCATAAGCTGGCCCTTTTGACGAGTCTCGCCTTTGGAACGCAGGCGTCATTCGAGTCTGTTTACATCGAAGGCATCGAACAGATCACGCCGGCCGATATAGAGGCTGCCGATAGTCTGGGCTACCGCATCAAGTTGCTCGGCGTCGCCGTTCGGACTGAAAGCGGCATAGAACAACGCGTCCATCCGACCATGGTGCCGAAAAATTCAGCCCTGGCGGAGATCAACGGCGTGTCCAACTGTGTCGCCGTCGATGGCGATTTTATCGGAACCGTTATGCTGGTCGGCATGGGCGCGGGCGCCAATCCCACTGCTTCATCGGTGGTTGGCGATATCATCGATATCGCGCGCGGCACCGTTCTGCCGCCTTTCATTCATGCATCTAGCGACCTGTTGCCTTACGCTCAGACGGCAATGCGCTCACATGAGGGTGGTTACTATATACGCCTGTCGGTCTATGACCGCAGCGGCGCATTTGCAGCCATTGCACAACGCATGGCCGATCAGGACATCTCCTTAGAAAGCATCGTGCAACGCCGTCTGGATTCTGAGCTTCCGGGCATTGCGGCGCGCGGCGAGGCAGGTGCCGCGGCACCCATTGTCATGATCACCCACCAGACGAGTGAATCGTCCATACGCAAAGCTTTGCAAGCTATTGAAGACGATGGTCACGTGGACGAGAAACCGCAAATGATACGCATTGAGAACCTCTGACGAGGGATTACAAACAGGTTAGAAATTGCGAGGTCGGGAGGGCGCTGATGGCGAATGACACTGGAAGTGCGGGTCTGAGCCGCATTCTCACTATGGAGATTGCGCGCGTCACGGAGGCTGCCGCCGTTGCGGCGGCACGGATGCGTGGTCGGGGCGACGAGGTCGCAGCAGACCAGACGGCGGTCGACGCCATGCGGCGCGAACTGAACCGCTTGCCTATAACTGGACGCGTCGTGATCGGCGAAGGGGAGCGCGACGAGGCGCCCATGCTGTTCATCGGAGAAGAGGTCGGCACGCGGGAGGGACCCAAGGTTGATATTGCCGTAGACCCCCTCGAGGGCACGACAATTTGCGCCAAAGCGCTGCCCAACGCCTTGGCCGTCATCGCAATGGCGGAAGACGGCACACTTCTTCATGCGCCCGACATCTACATGGATAAAATCGCCATAGGTCCGGGATATCCCGACGGCCTCGTCGACCTCGACGCAACCGCGGCCGACAATCTCAACGCGCTGGCCAAGGCCAAGGGCGTGCCTCTGGCAGAGATCACCGCCTGCATTCTTGATCGCCCCCGCCACGGCAAACTCATCGAGAGCGTGCGTGACACCGGCGCCGCCATCCGCTTGATCGGCGATGGCGACATTGCCGGCGTCATCCATACGACCGAGCCCGACGAAACGGGTATCGATATTTATATGGGGATAGGAGGAGCGCCGGAGGGTGTGCTGGCGGCAGCGGCATTGCGTTGCATTGGCGGTCAAATGCAGGCGCGCCTGTATGCCATGAACGATCAACACCGCGAACGCGCGGTCGCAGTGGGCGTTGAAGACATCGACCGAAAATACGTCATGGAAGAACTCGCTTCGGGCGACGTCATTTTTTCCGCCACCGGCGTGACCGACGGCTCGATGTTGGATGGGGTAAAGTTCAGTCCGCGCGCGATCACGACCGAGACGGTTGTGATGCGCGCCGCGACGCAAACGGTGCGTTGGATCCGCACGGAACATCGAACCCTTGAAAAGTTCGAGTGAGCGTTCGACCGACCACGCCGGTCGAGGGTTGTGCGAGCCGTAATTTGAGAGGCTGGTACCTGGAGAAATTCAAAGTATGACAGCGGCCGATCCCAAATTTGCGGTAGAGGCTGAGCCGGCTGCGTTTCTTGGGGTCGAAAAATCGGCGCGTGGTAGGCGCTGGGTTGAGCGATTGGGCGCAGAAGAGGCGCTCATCGCATCGGCGATTGCCCAGTCCTATGGATTGCCCGATCTCTTAGCCCGCGTCATGGCCGCTCGCGGAGCCACGCCCGAGACGGCCGAATCCTATTTGAATCCGACCCTGAAGGGGCTGATGCCCGACCCCGATAAGCTTCGCGACATGGCGCCTGCCAGCGCACGCATGGCAGATGCAATTCGGTCCAGTGAGACGATTGCCATTTTTGGAGATTACGACGTCGATGGCGCCGCGAGTTCGGCCCTTCTGCAGCGATTCTTGGCGGCCCATGGCCTGGATCCCATCATCTACATTCCAGACCGGCTTACCGAGGGCTACGGTCCCAACGTCGCGGCCTTCGAGGAACTTGTCGGCGAAAAGGGCGTCTGTCTAATCGTCACGGTCGATTGCGGTACAACCAGTCACGAACCCATCGCGCGTGCGCGCGAGCTTGGCGCCGATGTCATCGTGATTGACCATCATCTGGCCGACGACGCGCTTCCGCCTGCCAACGCCACCGTGAACCCCAACCGCCAGGACGACTTAAGCGGGCTCGGCGCCTTGTCGGCTGCGGGCGTCACATTCATGACCCTCGTGGCGGTGGCCAGAGAGTTGCGCCTATCGGGGTGGTACGTTGAGGGACGCGACGAGCCCGACCTTCGCGGCTGGCTCGATCTGGTCGCATTGGCAACCGTTTGCGATGTCGTGCCGTTGCAAGGACTCAATCGAGCCTTCGTCGCCAAGGGTCTCGCAGTGATGCGCTACCGCGACAATCTGGGCTTGAGTGCCTTATGCGACGCGGCAACGCTCACAAGCGCGCCCACTCCTTACGCACTGGGCTTCATTCTTGGTCCGCGCATCAACGCTGGCGGTCGTATTGGCGATGCGGCTTTGGGCGCCAGACTTCTGTCTAGCGTCGACCCGGCGGAGTCGGCGGAGATTGCCGCCATCCTGGAGCGCCTCAACAAGGAACGCAGGGCCGCTGAGGCCGACATGCTCGATGAGGCGATGTCCCAGGGAGAGCGCCTCATCGAGAACGATCCAGACCGGCCATTGTTGGCGATTGCCGCAGATCATTGGCACCGGGGACTCATTGGCCTCATCGCCAGCCGTCTGGTGGAGAGGTTCAACAAGCCGGCTTTGGTTTTGACCTGGGAGGGTGGTGAGACGGGAACCGGTTCTGCGCGATCGTTGCCTGGCGTCGACATTGGCTCGGCCATTAAGCGGGCATGCGAGCAGGGATTGCTCGTCAAGGGCGGCGGTCACGCGATGGCAGCGGGCCTCACGGTCAAACGACAGAGCTTGGATGTATTTCTGGCTGCAATGTTCGAATGGCTGAAGATGCCGGTGGCCGAAGCAGCCACCCGTAACACTCTGTCGGTCGATGGCGCATTGATGGCCGCCAGCGCGAATACGGATTTGCTGGAGCTGCTCGAGCGTGCCGGTCCCTTTGGCAATGGCAACCCGGAACCCAAGTTTGTTTTTCCGTCCCACCGGTGCCTCGGTCTAAAGCGGGTGGGGGCCAATCATTTGCGAGCGACGATACAGGCCTCAAGCGGTGGGCGTCTCAAAGCGATAGCGTTTCGCGCCTGCGATGGACCACTGGGAGAATTCCTCGAACGACGCGCCGGAGAGCCCGTTCATCTGGTTGGATATCTGCGCCGCGACGATTGGGCGGGGAGGGAACGTTTGCAGTTCGTAATCGACGATGCAGCCGATCCACGCGAAGCACGCCGATGATTGCCGTTGGACGGGCTTGCCAGCCTCGTTGTTCTTTTTTATATGAGCCCTGGTCCAGGCCCCCTTCGTCTAGTGGTTAGGACGCCAGGTTTTCAACCTGGAAACAGGAGTTCAATTCTCCTAGGGGGTGCCACTTACCGAGGACGCGAACGTTTCTCGCGAACTCACCAGATCCCAATATTCTCCATTGAAGCCCACGGCTCCTGCTTTTGCAGCGAGGGCCCCTTTTGCAGCAGCTCAATGGAAATGTTGTCCGGCGAGCGGATAAACGCCATGCGGCCGTCGCGTGGCGGCCGGTTGATGGTAACGCCTTTTTTCTGCAGCATCTCGCACGTCTCATAAATGTCATCGACGCGGTAGGCGAGATGACCGAAGTTGCGTCCTTCTCCATATTCTTCCCGATCCCAGTTGTGCGTCAGCTCGATTTGAGCGTCTTCATCGCCGGGCGCTGCAAGAAACACGAGCGTGAACCGTCCCTGCGGCACATCGGTGCGCCGAACCTCCTTTAGACCCAGCTTGTTGCAATAGAAATCGATGGACGCGTCGAGATCGCTCACGCGCACCATGGTATGAAGATATTTCATCTGTGTTTTCCCATCAGTTGTCCTTGTCGTCCGACCACCCATTATGGCGTGCGCTGGGGACGCCTAACAAGTGGCCGCCGGTGCCAAACCAATTGGTTGGTGTAGCTATGGCGGGCCGATATGCGTGCAAATTGATTCGCCGATTTTGTAATATTCAACGCTTCCGACCGTTGCGGCTTTGCAACAATTTTCCCCAATAGTCTGTTGCATTTAAGTTTCTCGTAAACAGGGCCTTATCCCCAGCAGATCGATATTACAACGTTAAAACAGAGTCTTAGAAGGGCATCTTTCGCACGGGAAATGAGGTGATAAGGTGTGGAGACATTCGATCACAGGAAAATTGTACTGGTCTCCCGGAGCCTGTTTGCTATGTTCGCAAAACGGGCCTGCTCCCGGCGCTTTGTGAGCGCATTAGTGTGGGTGGAGCGCTTGGTAGTCTAGCGGGGGAGTGCGGTATGGGGCCCAAGGCGTCACCGGAATTTGAAAATCTTACGCCCAGCGATGACGCCGTTGTAGACGTCGATGATGCCGCTGTAGACGTCCTTGAGATTGCGGGCTCGATTAAGTGGTTTGATGCTTCCAAGGGCTACGGCTTTATCATTCCCGATAATGGTGTCGCGGATATACTTCTGCATGTCACCGTATTGCGCCGTGATGGATTCCAAACTGCCTACGAAGGCGCGCGCGTTGTTTGCGAAGTTCTTCAGCGCCCAAGGGGATTACAAGCGTTTCGCATCATCTCAATGGATGAGAGCACGGCGGTGCATCCCTCGCAATTGCCCCAGCGCACCCATGTAACGGTGGTGGCCGAAAGCGAGTTTGAGCCCGCCGTTGTAAAGTGGTTCAATCGGTTGAGGGGCTTCGGGTTCTTAACGCGTGGCGATGGCACTCCGGACATATTTATCCACATGGAAACGCTTCGGCGCTTTGGCTTTGCCGAACTGCGTCCAGGTCAAGAGGTCATGGTCCGTTTCGGCAATGGACCAAAGGGGCTCATGGCGGCCGAGCTCAAACCCGTCGGCGCGCCCTCGAACTTGCCGCCGGCTCACTGAGTGCGGCGTCTCCGAACGCCGGCGCTTGAACGCAACATCTTCAATTTCAAACATGCGGTGCGGCCAATGCATTCGAGCCGTCGCTTGGCTTGTTCTGATTCATCTGTTCGTCATGCCTGCCGCACCCCTTGAGGCCGGAGAGGCGCTCGTCCGCGAGTCCATCGTGCTGGTAAGTGAAACCGGCGAACAACGGCTCGACGTCGAAATCGCAAACAGCGACGCGACGCGCGCCAGGGGTCTGATGTTCAGACGCTCACTTGGACCGGGCCAAGGCATGCTGTTTCTCTATGACGGCGAGCAACCGATCAGCATGTGGATGCGCAACACTTATATCTCGCTTGATATGATTTTCATCCGTGCCGACGGTCGCATCCAAAGCATTGCTCGCAACACGGAGCCTTTTTCTGAAAACGTCATCAGATCGGGTGGGGTGGTGTCGGCCGTACTGGAAATTGCCGCGGGCGAGGCAAAGCGCTATGGGCTGAAAGTCGGAGATGAGGTGCGCCATTCTCGATTTGACAACGCACCCTGATGCTGCCGAGAACTTCCGTTGTCTTGCCGATACGTACAAAAAAGGTTTAATGCATAGGGCCTGACGCCGTCGGCTGCAGGTGCATAAAAATTGTTTAGGCCTATCGTGTAAAATTATTCTGTCGGGGCATAGCGCAGCCTGGTAGCGCACCTGCTTTGGGAGCAGGGGGTCGCAAGTTCGAATCTTGCTGCCCCGACCATTTCGAGGGGGCCGGCAAACTGAAAGGATCGCCAGAGCGATGGTGGCACGGATTTATCGGCCTGCGAAAACGGCCATGCAATCGGGGACCGCGCGCACCAGGCGATGGGTGCTGGACTATGAGCCAGCCACGCCGCGTGAGGTGGAACCGTTGATGGGCTGGACGAGTTCGCGTGACATGAAATCACAGCTCAAATTGACATTTGCGACAAAGGACGAAGCGGTCGCCTATGCCAAACGAAACCGCATACCCCACAGGGTGCAAGAGCCGCGGGCGCGTCAACAGGTGCGCAAATCTTATTCTGATAATTTCATGTTTGGCCGGGTTGGCGTTTGGACGCATTGATAAATGGACGCTCGCCTGCGCACCGGTGACGATCCCGTAGCTCAACCGGATAGAGCAGCGGATTTCTAATCCGCAGGTTGCAGGTTCAAGTCCTGCCGGGATCGCCAGATCAACTCACGCGCAACTGACCGCGCGCGCCGCACGGTATGCGCATTTGCTAGAAGAGTTTGGGCCGTTCTTCTCCTTCGGCGCGCACCTTGAGAAGCTGTGGCATACGTGATCCCGTGGGCCCGTAGGTGTCCATCATTGCTTTGCAGAAAGCATCGCCGGGTTTGCTCTTGAGCAAAGCTTGAGCTTGGTTCGTGCCTTTTTTGTAGGCGTTGTACCATTCAATTTTCTTCGCCAGTTGCGTCATCACAGCCAACCCGTTGTTGCCAAGACTGCCATCGCCAACCAGAATCGTCTGGGCAGTTATGCTGTTAATGATCAGGCCTGGACAATGTGATTCGGCAACCTCGGACTCGCCCCAAATAAATCCGAGTCGTTCGGCTCTCTCGGCCTCGCGCACTATTTTCTCGCTGTTTTCTGGAGCGAACGACGAGTAAACAAAGGCACCGACAACAACAACGGCGCCGCCGAGCATCGCCAAGACCAACTTATCAAAATTACTTAAAGCCATTTTGTAGTTCTTCCACTTTTTGCGTCTGGGGCGAACACGTCGTTGTGGTGGATTTTGTCGCCGATACCCTTCAACCGGTTCGCTTCTATCGTTTCAATCAGTTGCTGGCGGCCAGTCGTTCAAATCCGCCAAGCAGATCTTGCTGCAGGTCGCGTCTATCCTCAAGCCCAATGTGCAGCCTGAGCGCCGGTCCCTTGGAGCTCCATGGAACGGCGCTGCGGGCGGGCCCGGCATCAAAGGGCAGGATCAAGCTTTCGTATCCGCCCCATGACCACCCCATCCCAAACAGCTTGAGTCCGTCCAGCATCGCGGCAAGCGCTTTTTTGGGGACAGGCTTGAGGATGATTGAAAACAATCCCGGCGCGCCGCTGAAATCGCGCGACCAGATGGCGTGGCCGGGGTCGTCTTCCAACGCAGGATAGATCACGCAGGCAACTTCCTCCCGCGACTTGAGCCAATTGGCCAGCTCCAGCGCCGAGCGCGCGTGTCTTTCCAGGCGAGCGCCAAGAGTGCGCAATCCGCGTAATGTCAGGAAAACATCTTCCGAACCCGGGCAAAGCCCCATATCGCCGTGACAGGCGTGCAATGTTTCGGCCGCTGCATCATTGGCCGTAATTGTCCCCAGCAGCGCGTCGGCATGGCCGCCGATATACTTGGTTGCCGACTGGATCGAAACGTCGACGCCATGTGCGAAGGGTTGGAAATAAAGCGGCGTCGCCCAGGTGTTATCCAAAATAACCACCGCGTCATTGGCGTGCGCGGCTTGCGCGATTGCCGGAATGTCTTGCACTTCGAACGTGAGCGAGCCTGGCGACTCGGTAAACACGGCAGTCGTTTCCTGCTCCATGAGATCGGCGATGCCGCCGCCTATCAGCGGGTCGTAATAGCTTGTTTTCACGCCGAGGCGCGGCAGGACGTTGTCGCAAAAACGCCGCGTTGGCCCATAAACGCTGTCGCTCACCAAAACATGGCCGCCCGTCTTCACAAAGGCCAACAGCGCCGCCGTAATCGCCGAAAGACCAGAGGGTGCGAGAAGCGTCAGCGCACCGCCCTCAAGCGCGCAGATGGCTTGTTGCAGCGCCTGCTGGGTCGGTGTTCCGCGGCGACCGTATACAAAAGGTTGATCTTTCGCTTCGAGCGCCTGGAGGGTCGGAAACAGGACCGTTGAGCCGCGATAGACCGGTGTGTTGACGAACCCGTATTGTTGGGCTGGATCGCGGCCGAGCTCAATGACGTCCGTGTCGGGGTGGCGAGATCGTTTCGATGAAGTCTGCGGTTTTTTCATGCGTGGCCCTTTCTCGCCGGTTAGACCAATAGCTGCAGCCCCGTCAAGTCCTCCACACCGTCGCCATCATTCCCTTGACCGATTGGTATGAATTTCATGTGATGGGGCAGGGCGGTTGCGGCGGCAAAGCTCACCTGCTGCGACTCCGCCGGCTTCCATGCGAATATGGCATATGACGGGCTCTCTTTTTGAGAGCTCCGCTTAACACGGGATTGGACGTTTACGTGTACCGGTTGTTGAGGCGCGATGGAGATCACATCGCAAAATTCATGGTGTTTGGTCTGGCGCTCGCCGTCGCGATCATGGGCTTGGCCTCACCCCAGGCTGCCGCCGCGACCCTGGATGACGTGCGCGGCCGTGGCGTATTGAACTGTGGTGTGAATACCGGCCTGAACGGTTTTTCCAGCATCGACAAGAACGGCGTTTGGCAGGGACTGGATGTCGATTTCTGTCGCGCCATTGCCGCTGCGCTGCTGGCGGATTCTGGCAAGGTTGCGTTTGTTCCCGTCACCGCCAAAGACCGTTTCGAAGCGTTGCGATCCAAAAGGATTGACGTGCTTGCGCGCAACTCGACTTGGACGCTCGGCCGCGATGCGGCCGAAGGCGTCAACTTCGTCGGGGTCCTTTTTTATGACGGCCAAGGGTTTCTTGTGCCCCGCAATCTCGGTATTTCGAGCGCGCTGGAACTCTCCGGCGCGACGATATGTGCGGAAAAAGACACGACATCGGAGCTCAATGTTCCAGATTTCTTTCGGTTGAAAAGCCTGCCGTTCAAGATTGTCGCTGTTCAAGACGATGCCGAGATGTTGCGGGCATTCGAAATGGGTCGCTGCAATGTCCTCACCTCCGATACCACCAAGCTCTATGCCTTGCGTCTGCGATTGACCAATCCCGAGGCGCATATGATTTTGCCAGAAGTGATCTCTAAGGAGCCCCTGGGTCCGGCCGTGCGACATGGCGATGACCAATGGTTTGACATTGCGAAATGGACGTTGTTTGCGCTGCTGGCCGGCGAAGAGCTGCATCTGACGCAGGCAAACGTTGATCAGATGGCGCAATCGGGCGATCCGAGGATACGCCGCTTTCTCGGGCTGGAGGGGGCGTTGGGGCAACAACTCGGACTCGACAGCGAATGGGCCCACCGCGTCATCAAACAGGTCGGCAATTACGGCGAAATCTATGAAGCCCATTTTGGCCAAGGCTCGCCGCTCAACATTTCGCGCGGCATGAACGCGCTATGGAACGAGGGCGGGCTTCAATATGCTCCGCCCGCGCGGTAACGCATGATCGGAAAAACCGCACAAAGCTTCGGCTCGGCGATATCTGATGCAAAATCTGAAAACAACATGTCTTTCAGACTATTGACCTCGAGCGATGAGATAGCATGGCAGCGGGAGCCGCGTAATGGCGAAACCGACTCGTAAAAAACGCTCCAAGACGGGCGGCCCGCCCATCATCGAGATTCGCCATTTGCACAAATGGTTCGGCGACTTTCATGCGCTCAACGACATCGACCTCATCGTGACGAAGGGCGAGCGGATCGTCATCTGCGGGCCATCTGGCTCGGGCAAGTCGACCCTCATACGCTGTATCAATCGTTTGGAGACGCATCAGCAGGGCAGAGTTGTCGTCGACGGTATCGAGTTGACCGATGATTTGGCGCGCATCGAAGAGGTCCGGCGCGAAGTCGGCATGGTCTTCCAGCATTTCAATCTGTTTGCCCACCTCACCATTCTCGAAAACTGCACTCTCGGCCCGATTTGGGCGCGCGGAATGGCCAGCGTCGAGGCAGAAAAAATTGCGATGGGATATCTCGAGCGTGTCCAGATCAGCGATCAGGCCGACAAATATCCCGGTAAGCTTTCTGGCGGTCAGCAGCAACGCGTCGCCATTGCGCGTGCGCTGTGTATGAGCCCAAAGGTGATGTTGTTCGATGAGCCGACGTCCGCGCTCGATCCAGAAATGATCAAGGAGGTTCTCGATGTGATGGTCGACCTCGCACGCGACGGCATGACAATGCTCGTGGTGACCCACGAGATGGGCTTCGCGCGCGAAGTGGCCGATCGCGTGGTTTTCATGGATCAAGGTGAGATCGTCGAGGAGAACGAGCCCCAAGCTTTTTTTTCACGCCCGCGCGAGGCCCGCACAAAGCTGTTCTTGAGCCAAATTCTGCAATAGCCCACTGCGGGACGGACCGGACCCAGGCTTACTAGGGCCCGGATTCGATCGGCAGCGAGGCGTCCGCGCCCCATTCGCTCCAGGAGCCGTCGTAAACCGCGGTACGTTTGTGGCCCAAGATAGCAAGCGCCAGCGCCAGTATTCCCGCCGTAACGCCGGAACCGCATGTGGCTACCAGCGGTTGGCCGAATTCGATGCCGGCAGCTTGGAATATGGCCCGTAGCTGGGGTTCTGACTTGACCGTGCCATCCTCGTTCAGCAGCACCTGGTAATGGATGTTGAGGGAGCCCGGAATGTGTCCTGAGCGCATGCCCTCGCGGGGCTCGGGCGCGGTGCCCGAAAAACGCTCGGGCGAACGGGCATCAATGAGTTGGGCTGCAGAAGTCTTCAGGATTGCCTCGATGTCGGAGCGCTCGCGCATCAGATCGACATTGCGTCGCGCCGTAAAATGCCGCTCGCTGCGGTGACCGGGAAGTCCGTCCTCGAGAGGGTGGCCTTCGGATTTCCACTTCGGCAAACCGCCATTCAGCACCGCGACATCGTCGACCCCCATGACGCGGAACATCCACCACACGCGTGCGGCCGAAAACATTCCAAACGTATCGTAGACGATGATGCGCATACCATCGCCAATTCCCATCTTGCGCATGCGTGACGAGAATTTCTCCGGGCTGGGCAGCATGTGGGGAAGCGGCGAGTCGGTGTCTGCGATTTCGTCGATATCGAAATGAAGCGCACCTGGAATGCGTTCGCCCAGATACTCCTGATGCGCATCGCGTTTGGCGTCCGGAAAATGCCAGGTCGCGTCGATCACAACCAAGTCCGGAGCATTCAAGCGTCCAGCCAACCAGTCTGTTTCGACGAGCCAAGTGGACGAAACATCCGCCATCGTTTGATCTCCTCCTTCTGACACGACCGTCGAGCGTCCCGCGCTCCAAAACAGCGAGATCGTGTCCGCGTTAATCCGGTAGTGAGGCGTCAGGCGAACGCGATTGGCCGCGACGATTGGCCGACCTTCAGCCAATCGGGCACCTCTAAGCCCTTTGATTTCAAAAAATCTGGATTGAACAGTTTGCTTTGATAGCGGCTACCGAAATCGCACAGCACGGTGACAATGGTGTGGCCTGGCCCCATCTCTTTTGCGAGCCTCACTGCGCCGGCCACATTGATACCGCTCGAGCCGCCGAGCACCAGTCCTTCGTGACGCACCAGCTCGAAAATAGTCGCCATCGCTTCCTCGTCGGGTATCACATAAGCGTTGTCGACTTTGATGTCTTCGATAATTCTGGTCACACGCCCTAATCCGATCCCCTCCGTGACAGATCCGCTATCGGTCGAGGTCGCCTCGCCGCTCGTGAAAAAATTGTACATGGCGGCGCCCCGCGGGTCGGCGCAGCCAATCACCACATCGGACTTTTTCTCGCGCAAATACGTCGAGGTGCCGGCCAGGGTGCCGCCGGTGCCCACGGCGCAAATGAAGCCGTCGACCTGGCCATCCGTCTGGTCCCAAATTTCGGGACCGGTGCCGACGAAATGAGCTTTGCGATTGTCCAAATTATTCCATTGATCGGCGTACAAAACACCATTTGGGTCCGTCTGGGCGAGCTGCTCGGCCATGCGTTTGGCGATGTGCTGATAATTGTTCGGATCCTTGAAGGGAAGGGCGGGCACTTCAATCAATTCGGCGCCGCATAGGCGCAGCGTGTCTTTCTTTTCTTGGCTCTGGGTTTCTGGAATCAAGATCAAAGACCGGTAACCGCGCGCGTTGGCAACCAGTGCCAGACCAATACCCGTATTGCCGGCGGTCCCCTCGACAATAAGTCCGCCTGGTTGGAGCTCACCGCGGGCTTCCGCCTCCAGAATCATCTGCCGCGCCGCGCGGTCCTTGACCGATTGACCTGGATTGGCAAATTCGGCCTTGCCGAGGATCGTGCAGCCCGTTTCTTCGGAGGCTTTTTTGAGTTTAATCAGCGGCGTGTTGCCGATGGCCTCTATGAGGCCGTCCTTGAACTGCACTATGGCTGCCTTTCATCCATGAAACCGCGCATCGCGGTCATGAGAGCGTACAAACGCAGCAACCCAATCGCAAGAACATGAATGAGCCTGGACGCTCGGCCCGCTTCATTAATGCCGATGACCGGGCGTCATGCGGCATTTGGCGACCCATCGGGGCCGTCATTGCCCATTTTTTCAGCAGGCGTGACGCTGAAAGCCAAAATGGACTTTTTGTCCATTTGAGGCACTTTTTGGATTGGCAAAAAGATCGCGGCGCGTTCAATGCCCCTGATGGCCTTCATGGCCACCTTTGCCGGCCTCGTCCTTCTTGATGCGGAACGACTCGTGGCACGACTTGCACGTCTTGCCCATCGCCATAAAAACCGCTTGCAGCGGCAATTGGTTGAGCTCGGCCACTGTGGGCCAGCCGCCTTCGGTGATGTCGCTTGCCTTGATCGTCTCACTTAGTCCCGAAGCCTCCGCCGCCCCTTCCGGACGTCCGGCGGACGCCTCAAGGACACCGGCGTAAGCCTGCAGGCGCATCGCATTCGCCTCGAAGGTATCCCAGTCTTCCCAAATCTTTGGCGTCGCTTCAGTCGGCTTCTGCATGCTTCCTTTGGGGAACAGTTTGACCAGCGGTTTGCCCGCATGGGATTTGATGGCGCCTGCCGCTTTCTTCACCTTGCCGGCGTCATATGGCTGCTCGCCAGCGAGCATTTTCTTTATCGCTTTCATGTTGTCACCGATGGATTTCATCGCATCCATCCGTTTTTTTACGACACCCTTTGCGCCCTTGTGGGCGATCGCTTCAGGGGTTTGGACGCTCAGCACGGCAAGCGCTCCAAGGATGGGCGCGACCAGAAAAAATTTGGAACGCAATTGCATAAAACCTCGCCGGGACAATTTAAAACGCCCTTCAGATATGGGGATAAAAATCGGAATCAGAAGATTCCATTGGCCTGTTGGAGTTCTCGCACATATCGAATGATCGAATCCACCTGCTTTGGTTGAACATGCTCGATCGGGGGCATTTGGCCGAATTGCCAATGATGGGGCTGGACGCCGTAGCGTACGGCACGGTGAAATGATTTGTCCGAATGGTGGCTCGGTTCATAAATTTTGTGAATGAGCGACGGTCCGTTCGTGGTGCCGGCCGCTTTGGCTCCATGGCAGGTCTGACAGTTCTTTTCGAACAATGCCTGTCCGGCTTGGGCCTGGGGCGAGAAGCTCTCGGGCAGCTGCACCACCCCCGGCACTGCGGGTCCACTGCCGCCACGCGAATAGTAGGTAATGGTGAGTCCTATGGCGAACGCGACGGCGAGCACGATAAGCGATGTCTTGTTCATGGTCGGTCTGTTGTCCTCTCTCGTCAGGTTTTGATGTCGTCGCGCGTCAATTCGGCGCGTGTTGCAGGCTGCGCCATGGTGCCCTTCGGCGGGCGGTACCAGCCCGGATCGCTGTAGTTAGCCAATTCGCTGCGCACCTTTAAAATCGTAAACATGCCGCCCATACCGATCGGACTGTGTGGGCCGGGCGCGCTGCGCATGGGAATGGAGTTTTCCGGCATTTCCAAGTGTTTTGCATGGGCCCCCATGTCGGCCATGCCGCCGGTCCCCATCGCCGTATAACCGGGCACCGATGCCCCAATGTCCTTGTTGAGGGGCTTTGGATCGACGCCCACCATATTGGGCAACTCGTGCCCCATTTGGTTCATCAAATGGTGGGTCATGTGGCAATGTACGGCCCAATCACCGGGATTATCGGCGACAAACTCAACGGTTCTGGTCTGTCCAACCGACACCAGAACGGTGGTTTCGGGCCATTGGGCGGCCTCGGGGATCTCCCCGCCATCGGTCTCGGTCACGCGAAAGGCGTGGCCGTGCAGGTGGATTGGGTGATGGTTCATCGCCGAAAGGTTGCCGATCCGAAGGCGCACGCGCTGGCCAAGTTTGACCACCAGCGGCGCCGTCGCGGGAAACACCTTGGCGTTCAGGGTCAGCGTGTTGAAACCGCTGAAGACGGACGTGTCGGGCCGATAGGTTCCGGGCTCGATGTCCCATTCGTGCAGCAACACCACGAAGTCGCGCTCGGGCCGCGGCCGCTGGGGGCGGCGGGGATGAATGACGACCATGCCGACGAGCCCCATACCCTCCTGGGTCATGGTGTCCTTATGCGAGTGGTACATGAAGGTGCCGTGCTGGACGGCCTTGAATTCGTATTTGAACGTCTCTCCGGGCGCGATTGGACGCTGCGCCAGCCCCGATACGCCGTCCATATTGCAAGGAAGGATGACGGCGTGCCAATGGACAGAAGTGGGCACGGGAAGCTTGTTCGTCACATAGACCCGGATCAGATCGCCCTCGACCGCCTCGATCACTGGTCCGGGCGTGCGCCCGTTATATCCCCAACACTGGGCCTTCAGCCCCGGCGCGAATTCGTGAAACACTTTATCGGCGACCAGGTGAAAGACCTTGGCGCCATCGACAATCTTAAAGGGCAGCGTAGTCCCGTTGGGTACGACCACGGGCGTGTAGTCGGTGCCTGGCTCGCCTGGCGCGTAATCGTCGTTGGGGTCGACGGTGCGGGCATACCAGGTGTTTGCCTCGGGATGATGGTATGGCGCGTTCGAGGTCGCGATTTGCTTGTTCGCGGCCGTCTTGTGATGCTCATGACCGCTGCCGTCCGCGCCTTGGGCGAGTCCGTCGCGGCCTGTGAGCGCCGCCCCGGCGAGCGCGGCCGACGAGTATGCGAGCATTTGCCTTCGCGTAAACTTCATCTCGTATCTCCTCAGTTGTCGTCGGTCTCGGAGCCGTTAGCCGTGGGGCTTGCGAATGCCGCGGATTCGACCGGCAGCGTGCCCTTCATCAGTTGCAGGAAGCTGGCGCGCGCGACCCAATAGTTCGCGAGCGCGTCTATCTGCTTTTGCTCGGCCAGTATTTGATTTTGCTTGGCGCGAATGAGACGAAAAATATCGAGTTGCATGGCGTTGTATTGACGTTGGCTTTCGCGCATCAGGCGCCCGGCTTGGGGCAGGGCCGTCGAGCGGTGATAAAGCGCTGTCTTGCGGGCAGACTGCAGGTCTTTGGTGGCGCTGCGGGCGGTGGCGCCAACCTTAACGATTAGCGCGGCGTAGGCATCGCGGGCACGCGCTATTTCCATTCTGGCCCGCGCCTTGCGCGCCTGTCCCCAATCGAAAATCGGAAGCGTGACCTCGAAGATTGGCCCGGCCTCTTCTTCGCCGCTGTCCTGCTCCCATTCGCCGCCTGCCGCGCCTTCGGGCGCGATTGCTTGGGCTCTGGTGAGATTGTGTTTTTGGGCAAGGGTGAAAAGATTTTGCCGGGCGCCGGCCAATTCCAAATTCGCGTTGATGGCGCGGGGCTCGGCGGCTTTGGTGGAGATTTCCCGCTGGGGCACGTCGGGCAATTTGTTCTGAGCGCGCCAGCCGGTTTGTGCCGGCCCCAGCCCCATCAACACATTGAGAGCCTCACGCGCTTGAGATGCGCGGGTCTTGGCGCGGGTTGAGTTCAGCTCAGCGCCGATCAACTCGGCGTTTTGAGTTTCGAATTCCAACGCGGTTATGTTGCCGGCTTTGCGCAAGCCCTCCGCCGCCGTAACCGCCGCCCGCGCCGCTTCGAGCGTGGCGTTCAAATGCTCAACCAAATGTTGGGCTGCCTGATATTTGATAAAGGCAATTTGGGTGGCCGCCACGACGCGCAGAACACTTGAAGCGACCCCAATTTTTGCCTGTTCAAGTTGAGACTTTGCCACGCGCTTTTTGAGTGGAATGCGAAGCAGCTCTATCACTTGGAGCGCGCCGCCAAAGACGAGATTGGTTGCGCCGCTGTCGGCGAACGTGATCGTTCCCGCGGCGATGGGATTTGGCGGAAGGGCGGCTTGAACCAGATCCGCCTGCGCGATACCCAATTTTGTGTATTCGGCACGAAGCGTCTTGTTGTTCAAAAGCGCAATGTGTACGGCCCGTGAAGGTGTGAGCGGGCGCCACAGAAGATCGGCGGTGGCCGCTGCGACATCGGCGCCGTCGCCGCGCCCGCCCCAATAAATCTGTCGGCCGATGCGCTGCTCGACCATTGCTGCGACGTCGCTGAAGGAGCCGTCGGGCGCAAGCGATGCGCATCCTGCCAGAAACGGCAGGACGGCATATATCGGCCAAAATATTACACGGGTCCGCATTCCAATCCCCTCGGACACACAAAAACTTACGCCATTCGTTCAGCGGCGCACGAATCGAATTCGGTGTACGTGGAAATTTAAAGTCGGATGCGCTGGGTCTGAGCGTATAGCGGCTTGCCGCTTTGGTTCGGCGGCGGACCGGATGCTCTCAAGCGGCTGCTGGATAGTCCAGGGGCAAACGCTGCCGGTGTTGCCCAAATTAGGGCGGCCGGCGGTGGTGCCGGATGGACGCCGCGACGTACCGGTTTCGGTTCGGCGATAATCGCCGGTGCGGAAGAAATATACCAGCTGAGGCAATGTATCGTGCAGCCCTTTTGCTCGTCGCTGGGTGTGGGCTGACAGTGCTCGAGCTGATCCTGAGACGCCGTTTCGGCGATGGCCGTTGCAATCGGATCGGTTGCGCCTTCGGCAGAAGCAAACATCGTGGCAGATGACGCAATCAAAACGAGCGCCAGAAGGCCGGCGGCCACGCGGCGCAATAGGCGAAGGTCGTAACGCCCCGTCATATCGATGTCGTCGAGATCAGCGGTCATCATGCTTTCTACACATTAAGCCACAATGTGGTCACCAGACGGCGTGCCCCAGCGTTATTGGGGATCGGCCGCAGCCAAGTCGTTGAGGATCGGACAATCGGGCCGCGCATCGCCCCGGCACGCAACAATAAGGGCGGCCAGCGTGTCGCGTAAACTGTTCAGTTGGTTCAATTTCTGGTCGATTTCGTCGAGCCGCGCCTGAGCCAGTTTCTTGACATCGGCGCTCGCCCGATTGCGGTTTTCATAAAGCGAAAGCAGCTGCCGGCAGTCCTCAACGGAAAAGCCCAGGCTGCGGGCGCGCTGCAAGAATTTCAATTTGTGAATATCGCTTTCCCGGTAGGCCCGATAACCGTTGGACGCGCGCCCGGGACAAACGAGACCGATCTCTTCGTAGTAACGGATCGTCTTGGCCGGAAGCCCTGATTGCTCGGCGGCATTGGATATGTTCATGAGGTCTGTCCTCCGCTCCTATCGGGCAATTCGATCAGGTCGTGAGCTTCAAACGCCGCAACCGCAGCGCATTGCCGACAACCGATAGCGACGACATGCTCATGGCGGCGGCCGCGATCATTGGCGAGAGCAGCAGGCCAAGAAACGGATAGAGGACCCCGGCCGCGATCGGGATGCCAAGCGCATTGTATGCGAAGGCAAAAAACAGGTTTTGCCGGATGTTGTTCATGGTTGCTCTCGAGAGCCTACGGGCACGCACGATGCCACGCAAATCGCCTTTCACCAGCGTGATGTCGGCGCTTTCGATCGCCACGTCGGCGCCCGTACCCATGGCGATCCCCACATCGGCCTGGGCGAGCGCCGGGGCATCGTTGACGCCATCGCCGGCCATCGCGACCTTGGCGCCGCGCGACTGCAATTCTTGAATGATGAGCGCCTTCTCATCGGGCAGCACCTCTGCGCGCACCTCGTCGATATTGAGCCGGTCGGCGACGCTTTGAGCTGTGCGTTTGTTGTCTCCGGTGACCATGATCACCTTGAGCCCTTCGCCATGAAGCTGCTCCAGTGCGGCGGGGGTGGTTTCTTTGACGGGATCGGCCACGGCGACGATGCCGCCAAGCTTGCCGTCCATCGCCACGAACATGGCTGTCTTGCTGTCGGATCGGAGCCCGTCGGCGATATCGGTGTGTTGGCTGGTGTCGATATTGAGAAGTTCCATCATTTTTGCGTTGCCCAACGCAATCTCGCCGCCGCCCACGCGCCCTTTGACGCCTTTGCCGGTGATGGCTTCGAATTTATCGATTGATGAAAGGGTCAGCCCGCGCTCGCCGGCGCCGGCGACGATCGCCTCGCCAAGGGGGTGTTCGCTGCCGCGCTCCAGACTGGCCGCCAGCAACAAAATCTTTGCTTCATCGAAGTCATTGAAAGCCAACACATCGGTCAGCTTTGGCTTGCCGAGCGTCAGGGTTCCAGTTTTATCGACAATCAGCGTATCCACATCGGCAAAGCGCTCGAGCGCTTGGGCGTTCTTGATCAAGACGCCTGCCTGGGCGCCGCGGCCGGTCGCCACCATTATGGACATCGGCGTCGCCAGGCCCAGCGCGCAAGGACACGCGATGATTAATACGGAGACGGCGGCGATAAAAGCATAGGCCATGGCAGGTTGGGGTCCCCAAATCGACCAAGCTATGAAGGCGATAAGGGCGGCTGAGATCACCGTTGGCACGAAGTAGGAGGCCACGACGTCGGCCAAGTTTTGAATGGGCGCCCGGCTCCTCTGAGCTTCGGCGACCATGGCGACGATTTGCGCAAGCATGGTCGCGGCGCCGACGCGTTCGGCGCGCATGACAAAACTGCCTTGCTGGTTCAGTGTGCCGCCCGTAACGGCGTCTCCCGGCGCTTTTTCGACCGGCATTGCCTCTCCGGTCAGCATTGATTCATCGACAAATGAGCTGCCTTCGCTCACGGCGCCGTCCACCGGTATGGAATCGCCAGGCCTCACGCGGAGCAAATCGCCTTCTTGCACTTGGTCGAGCGGGATTTCGATTTCAGACCCGTCGGCCGAAACGCGAAGGGCCGTCTTTGGCGCGAGATCCAGAAGCGCGCGAATGGCGCCACCCGTCCTCTCCCGCGCCTTCAGCTCGAGGACCTGCCCCAGAAGAACGAGAACGATGATAACGGCCGCGGCTTCGAAATAGATGGCGACCGTGCCTTCGGCCGAGCGGAATGCCGGTGGAAAAATGCCGGGCGCCAGCGTCGCCGTGATGCTGTAGAGATAGGCCGCTCCCACGCCGATACCGATCAGAGTCCACATATTGGGGCGTCGGTTGAGCAGAGATGACCAGCAGCGTTCGAAAAATGGCCAGCCGCACCACAAGACGACCGGCGTTGCCAGAACGAGTTCGGCCCATTGCGCGTTGGCCTCGCCAACCCACTCGCGTAAGGGAAACCCGACCATCGGCGCCATAGCGAGGATCAGCAGCGGTATGGTGAGCGTGGCTCCAACCCACAGTCGGCGCGAAAAATCGACAAGCTCGGGATTTGGCCCTTGGTCGGCTTGGGGCACACCCATGGGCTCCAGCGCCATACCGCAGATCGGGCAGATTCCCGGCCCTTCCTGGATCACTTCCGGATCCATCGGACAGGTGTAAAACGTACCGGGCGGGGCTTCTTGCGGCTCTGGACCGGCCCCTCCATCGAGATAGCGGGTCGGATCGCCCTCGAATTTGGTCTTGCAGCCGGCGTGACAGAAATAATAGGTCTCGCCCGCGTGCTCGAAGACGTGTCGCGCGCCGTCACGCACGACGCTCATACCGCAAACCGGATCGACCGCCGTCTCGTTCTTAGGACCGCCCAGCGCATGCGCGTGGCGCGCCGATTTGCTCGTTGCTTCCGACTGACCTTGTTGATGCGCCAATGCGTCCTCCACACGAATACGACTCGATAGATCGGGCTTGGCACCTAACCTAAAGGTTCCAGTAGCTAGAATGTAACATGGGCAATTGCAATGAGCTTTTTAAGTCGACCAGCCTAAGTCTTTAGGACGACTTTGGCTCGTTTGGGTGCGGCAAGGCTTGCGTCAGCCACATTTTCCAGCGCATGAAGATCAAGGGTCTTTTGGAATTGAGTGAGATCAACGCATGACAATTTCTCCATTCAGTCGCCGTGATGTTTTGAAGGGTGGCGGCGCGGCCGCGCTTTTGGCATTGGGTGTGCCGCTTTCCTCCGGCCCCTTGAGCGCCAAGGCGCCCAAGGTGGGCAAACAGGCCCCGGCGCACTTCCGGTTCAAATTGGCTGATTGCGAGATCACCATGGTGAGCGACGGCAACATCATTTTGCCCACGTCGTTTGAGGCCAAGAATGTCGAGGAGGCTGAACTCAAGGCGTTTTTGCAGTCCTACTATCTCGACCCCGACACCCATACCTCCCAGGTGAACGTGTGCCTTATCAACACCGGCGATGAGCTCATCATGGTCGACACCGGCGCGGGCCAGTACTTTCTCGATACCGCCGGTAAGCTCGTTGAGAATTTGGCCGTCGCCGGCATCAAACCAGAGCAGATCGACAAGATCATTCTGACGCACGGTCATCCAGATCACGTCTGGGGCGTCATGGACGACTTCGAGGGTGCGCCGCGCTTCCCCAACGCGAGCTACGCGATGAATGCCAAAGAGATCGATTTCTGGACCGACGAGGATGCCGTCAACAAAGTGCCTGAAATGTTCCGCAGTTTTGCAACTGGCGCCATGCGCAATCTCAAACCAATCAAAGACAAGACGACGCGGACCAAGGACGGAACTGAAATCGCTCCCGGCATCCGTGTAATTAAGACGCCGGGCCATACCCTTGCGCACCAATCGGTTGTCGTCGAACGCGGTGGCCAGAAGCTGCTGGTCACAGGTGACGCAATCCATCATTGGCCCATCACGTTCAGCCATCCCGATTGGCAGCCCATTGTCGATATGGAGCCCGAACTGGCGATCGTGACGCGCAAACGGCTAATGGATATGGCAGCGACGGATAAAATGGTTGTGGCCGGCTACCATATGCCGTTTCCGGGCATAGGCCACATTGCGCGCAAGGGCGAGGTCTACCGGTGGGTGCCCGCTGCTTGGGAATGGAATATCTGAGGCACACAACATCTGATAGGCGACCGAAAGCCACTAGCGAGCCCAGAATCTCCTATGATATAGGAGGTCTGCGGCAGGAGAGGCAAAGGGCGACGTGCGGCTTCTCGCGGGCGTGGTGGAATTGGTAGACACGCCAGATTTAGGATCTGGTGGCTTCGGCCGTGGGGGTTCAAGTCCCTCCGCCCGCACCAGCGCCGTGGAATGCCTTGACGACTTACGATGGGTGGGCGACAGACAGACTAAGCGGTGTTTCGTCATTTCAGGGGTGTCATGCAAGTAACCGAAACGGCAAATGAAGGATTGAAGCGCGAACTCAAGGTCGTGATCGGCGCCAAAGAGTTGGACCAGCGTCTTTCCAAACGTCTCGATGAGCTCAAAGGCGAGATAAAGCTGAAAGGGTTTCGTCCGGGCAAGGTGCCCGTCAATCACATCCGCAAGGTCTATGGCCGCTCGGTTATGGCCGAGGTGCTCCAGCAGACCGTCGCCGAAACGAGCGAGAAGGTTCTCAGTGAGCGCGCCGAGCGCGCAGCGTTTCAACCCGATATCGCTCTATTCGAAGACGAGAGCGAAATCGAAAACGTCATGTCGGGCAAGGCAGACCTTGCCTACACCATGTCGTTTGAGGTCTTGCCCGAAATCAAGATCGCCGATTTCAGCAAATTCAAGCTGGAAAAACTGGTCGCCGCGGTCGAACCCGAAGAGATCGACAAGGGTGTCGAACAATTGCTCGAGGGAAACCTCAGCTATGAGCCCAAACAGGGAGACGCCCAGGAAGGCGATCAGGTGGTCATCGATTTCGTTGGCAAAATCGACGGCGAAGCCTTCGAGGGCGGCTCGGCGGAGGATGCTCAAGTGGTGCTGGGGCAGGGCCGTTTCATTCCCGGATTTGAGGCGGGTCTGGCCGCATCGAAAGCAGGCGATAAGCGCACGATCGAAACCACGTTCCCGGACGACTATCCGGCCGAGCACCTGGCGGGCAAGGCTGCTGTATTCGATGTGACCGTCAAGCAGGTCGGCGCAGCCGTGAAACCGGAAGCCAATGACGAATTCGCCAAGGCGATGGGCTTTGAGAAACTGGAAGAAGTGCGCGATGCGATCGAGAAAAAATTGGCTGACGACTTGGCGACCGGGTCGCGAACGAGACTGAAGCGCGCCTTGCTCGATCAACTCGACGGAGCCCACTCGTTCGCACTGCCGGACAAGCTTGTCGAAAATGAATTCGAGACCATCTGGAGCCAGATCACCGCGGATATGGAGCGTTCGGGCAGCAGTTTCGACGGCGAAGAGACGAGCGAAGAAGAGGCTCGCAAACGCTACCGTGAAATCGCCGACCGACGCGTGCGCCTGGCGCTCGTTCTCTCCGAGATAGGTGAGGCGAACGAGATCAAGGTCACCGACGAAGAGGTCAATAACGCGCTGATGGAGCGCATTCGCCAGTTACCGGGACGCGAACGGGAAGTTTTCGACTTCTACAAGCAGAACCCGCAAGCCCTGGCCGAATTGCGTGCCCCCATTTTTGAGGACAAGGTTGTCGACTATATTCTTGAGTTGGCAAAAGTGAGCGAGAAGAAAGTTTCCGGCCAAGAGCTGTTCAAGGACCCCGAAGACGAAGACTTGGCCTGATCGCGTCTTGGGCCGGCGAGCGTTTTGCGTTTTGCATTAAAACGATGTCGAGACACGCCACATTGGGCGCAAGCGATTGCCATCGCATGCTCGGCCTAGAGGAGCGAATCGGCTAACACCTGCCAATTGTCGTCAGCGCGCACGACTGCACAACCAGCCTGCCTGCCCAAAGGAGGCGACGAGGACCGCCATGCAAGACCCGCTTGAGACTCATATGAACACCCTCGTGCCCATGGTCGTCGAACAGACCAACCGGGGTGAGCGCGCCTACGACATTTATTCGAGGCTGCTGAAGGAAAACATCATTTTCGTCACGGGACCGATTGAGGATCACGTGGCCTCGCTGGCCATTGCTCAATTGCTGTTTCTGGAGTCCGAGAGCCCGAAGAAAGAGATTTCGATGTACATAAATTCGCCGGGCGGCGTGGTGACGTCGGGGCTTGCGATTTACGACACCATGCAATTCATTCGCCCGCCCGTGGCCACGCTCTGCATTGGACAGGCCGCCTCCATGGGATCTCTGCTGTTGTCGGCTGGCGAGAAGGGGATGCGCTATGCGTTGCCAAACGCGCGCATCATGGTGCACCAGCCCTCCGGCGGATTCCAAGGCCAGGCAAGCGATATTGAGCGCCACGCCGAAGACATCATCAAGCTGAAGAACCGGTTGAACCAGATCTACGTCTCCCACACCGGGCAAAGCACCAAGTCGATTGAGAACACGCTCGACCGGGACTTTTTCATGACCGCAGCCGAAGCGAAGGATTTTGGCATCATCGATGAGGTGATTGCCGAGCGGAAGGTGCCCAAGGACGAAAATGGAAAGAAGGGCTCTGGCGACAAATAGAAGGCGCCTGCGTGGCCGGTCATCTCTCGGCCTTGTGAGAGGGTGTGTTGATGGAGGGTCTACGCAAACGCCGATATAGACACTAGATTAAGCAAACGGTCGCGTGACGAAAGGGCCGGAAACCGTGGTGATTATGGTGCGGCAGACAAGCCGGGAGACCTTGCGGGATTAATCAATTCTTGATCAATGCTGGCCTAGCATGGTCAGATTGCTTTAGTTTAATCGGGCCGCCGAATGAAGCGAACCTCCTGCAACCGTTGTGTTACCCCAATTGGCTTGTATGAGCGTTCTGAATGCGGCTTGGGTCTTAGTGGCCTCATTACGGCACACAAATTAAACGCAATTAGAGCCGGGATGACAGGATGAGCGAAGTGAGCGGAAGCGAATCGAAAAATACCCTCTACTGCTCTTTCTGCGGAAAAAGCCAGCACGAGGTGCGCAAGCTCATTGCGGGTCCGACGGTGTTTATCTGCGATGAATGCGTCGAACTCTGCATGGACATTATCCGCGAGGAGAATAAGAGCTCGCTCGTTAAGTCGCGCGACGGCGTGCCCACGCCGCTCGAAATTTGCAATGTCCTCGACGATTATGTGATCGGCCAGGATCACGCCAAGCGCGTGCTTTCGGTTGCCGTGCACAATCATTACAAGCGGCTCAATCACGCCAGCAAGAACGGTGATGTTGAGCTGGCAAAATCGAATATTCTGCTGATCGGACCGACCGGTTGCGGTAAGACGCTTCTGGCGCAGACGCTGGCGCGCATTCTCGATGTGCCCTTCACCATGGCCGATGCGACGACGCTGACCGAGGCCGGTTATGTCGGCGAGGATGTCGAGAACATCATCCTCAAATTGCTGCAGTCTGCCGACTACAATGTCGAGCGCGCTCAACGCGGCATCGTCTACATCGATGAAGTCGACAAAATCAGCCGTAAATCCGACAATCCTTCGATCACCCGCGATGTCTCGGGCGAGGGCGTGCAGCAGGCGCTGCTGAAAATCATGGAGGGAACTGTTGCCAGCGTCCCGCCGCAGGGTGGACGCAAGCACCCCCAGCAAGAATTCCTGCAGGTCGACACCACCAATATTCTTTTCCTGTGTGGCGGCGCCTTTGCCGGCCTCGAGAAAATCATCGCCCAACGCGGACGCAACACGTCGATCGGCTTTGGCGCTGAGGTGTCTGATGACGATGATAGGCGGATGGGCGATATCCTCAAGGGAATCGAGCCCGAAGACTTGCTGAAATTCGGTTTGATCCCGGAATTCATTGGTCGCGTGCCGGTCCTGGCGACTCTGGAAGACCTCGACGAAGAGGCATTGGTTCGCATTTTGACCGAGCCGAAAAACGCGCTTGTGAAGCAATACCAGCGGCTGTTCGAGATGGAGGACGTCAATCTGACATTCGCCGAAGACGCGCTGGCTGGCATCTCGCGTAAGGCAATCGATCGAAAAACCGGCGCCCGCGGACTGCGGTCGATCATGGAGGGCATTCTGCTCGATACCATGTTCGATCTCCCCAGCCTGAAGGGTGTCGAAGAGGTCGTGATTTCTCAAGAAGTCGTGGAAGGCAGTGCCCGGCCGCTGCGCATCTATTCGGATCGGGCCGAGGAAATCGAGTCGAGCGCCTAATCCGGTGCAGATGGGGCCTGCAGGGCCTTGAGTCGCTTGTATTGAACGACGAATCCCGTTCAAGTCACCAGACCGATTGTTCAAAGATTCAAGATCTTGACTTGTGAGTAATGCGTTGCCACCTAAGTGACGTTCCAGCAGTGAAGTGCCACGCGCAACGCGTGTATGCGTCATCCGTGGTCCAGAAGAGCACTGAGCTGACACAATCGTACGCCATTTGGGAGGCAGGGCGTTTTGGGCGCACTGTGCGATGGCGCGACAACTGAAATAACGACCGTGTGCTACGGTCGACTTAAGGTGAAAGCAAATGAGCGAAGACCAGACAAAACCCGACGCGTCTCCGGATAAGCCGGAAAGCTTTCCGGTCCTGCCGTTGAGGGATATCGTTGTCTTTCCCTATATGATCGTGCCGCTGTTCGTGGGGCGCGAAAAGTCGATCAACGCGCTCGAGGAGGTCATGCGTCTGGACAAGCAGATATTGCTTGTCGCTCAGAAAAATGCCGGTGACGACGAGCCGTCGACCGACGCCATATATACCCTCGGAACGCTTGCGACCGTCTTGCAGCTCCTGAAATTGCCCGACGGCACCGTAAAGGTGCTCGTCGAGGGCACGGTACGTGCCAAAATAAGCGGTTATACGGACAACGACACCTATTTTGAGGCTGAGATCGAACGGGTCGACGAAAGCGTTGGCGAGGACGACGAGATCGAAGCCATGGCGCGCTCTGCCGTCAGCCAGTTCGAAAGCTACGTCAAGCTGAACAAGAAGATTTCGCCGGAGGTGCTGGGCACGATCTCGCAGATCGAAGACTACGCCAAGCTCGCCGACACGATCGCTTCCCATCTCGGCATCAAGATTTCGGATAAGCAGGAAATCCTGGAGATCACTTCGGTGGCCGAGCGGCTGGAGCGTGTCTTTGCGCTCATGGAGAGCGAAATATCGGTGCTCCAGGTCGAGAAGAAAATCCGATCGCGCGTCAAGCGGCAGATGGAGAAGACCCAACGCGAGTACTATTTGAATGAGCAAATGAAGGCCATTCAAAAAGAACTCGGCGACGCCGAGGATGGCCGCGACGATATCTCCGAATTAGAGGAGAAGGTCGAAAATACCAAGCTCTCTAAAGAGGCCAAGGAAAAGGCGCTGGGCGAGCTCAAGAAGCTGCGCCAAATGAGCCCGATGTCGGCCGAAGCGACGGTCGTGCGCAATTATCTTGATTGGCTTTTGTCGATCCCGTGGGGAACCAAGGGCAAGGTCAAAAAAGATCTCGATGATGCCCAGCAGACTCTCGATAAGGACCATTACGGACTCGAGAAGGTCAAAGACAGGATCATCGAATATCTCGCGGTCCAATCGCGCACCAATAAGTTGAAGGGCCCGATCTTGTGTTTGGTTGGCCCGCCTGGTGTCGGTAAAACGTCGCTTGGCAAATCGATAGCGCGTGCGACCGGCCGCGAATTTGTGCGCATGTCGCTGGGTGGTGTTCGCGACGAAGCCGAAATCCGGGGACACCGGCGGACCTATATCGGTTCAATGCCGGGCAAGGTCATCCAGTCGATGCGCAAGGCCAAAAAGACCAATCCGCTGTTTCTGTTGGACGAGATCGACAAAATGGGCGCCGATTTCCGGGGCGACCCCGCATCCGCTTTGCTGGAGGTGCTCGACCCCGAGCAAAACCACACCTTCAACGACCACTATCTCGAGGTCGACTATGATCTTTCCAATGTGCTGTTTGTGACCACGGCAAATACGCTCAATATTCCGCCGGCCCTGATGGACCGTATGGAGACCATCCGCATCGCCGGTTACACGGAAGATGAGAAAGTCGAAATTGCGCGCCGTCATCTGATACCAGATCAGGTCAAGGCTCATGGGCTCGAAGAAAATGAATGGAGCCTGGATGACGATGGTCTGAAGGAGCTTATCCGTCGTTACACGCGGGAAGCCGGCGTGCGTAATCTGGAACGAGAGATCGCGAAGCTTGCCCGCAAATCCGTCAAAGAGCTTTTGACCTCTGATAAGAAGTCGATCGCGATTACCATCGACAACATCCAAGATTTTCTGGGTGTGCCGAAATATCGCTACGGCATAACTGAGGGCAAAGACCTGGTTGGTCTCGTGACAGGCCTTGCTTGGACCGAGGTGGGTGGCGAATTGCTCACCATCGAAGGCGTCATGATGCCGGGTAAGGGCAAGATGACCGTCACCGGTAATTTGCGCGATGTGATGAAGGAATCGATTCAAGCCGCCAACGCTTATGTGAGATCGCGCGCGGTCGATTTCGGCGTAGAACCGCCACTATTTGAAAGCCGTGATATCCACGTTCACGTTCCGGAGGGCGCGACGCCTAAGGACGGCCCATCGGCAGGTGTCGCCATGGCTACGGCAATCATTTCCGTAATGACCGGAATTCCCGTGCGCAAGGACGTTGCAATGACTGGTGAAATTACGCTGCGCGGCCGTGTGTTGCCGATCGGTGGCTTGAAGGAAAAGCTGCTTGCAGCGTTGCGCGGTGGTGTCAAAAAAGTCGTGATTCCTGAGGAAAACGTCAAGGATTTGGCGGAAATCTCGGATGACGTGAAGAGCCAGCTGGAGATTATCCCCGCGTCGCATATGGACCAGGTGCTGAAGGTTGCCCTGGTGCGTATGCCCAAGGCCATCAAATGGGATGCAGAGGCTGACAACACCAAGGCGCCGGCCGCGTCGGGTGATGATGAAGCCACGACCGGCGTCATCGCACACTAAAAATTGAGAGCTTCAAGTATGTCTCAATTCGGCGGTGCGCGTCGCGACGAACTCGTCGGCCGTTAACCCAACCTTTTTTTTGCCGGTTTTCTGCGTTTTTTGAAGCTATACTCTGTCGCAAGTAACTGATTCGTCTTCGATACGCATTTTAGAAAAGTAATTGCGAGTGAAGTAAGCGACGAATGAATAGCAGCAAGGGAAAGGACAAACCCGTGAACAAAACAGACTTGATTGCACACGTTGCCAAAGAAGCGAACCTGACAAAGGACGCTGCAGCCGAAGCGGTTGACGCAACATTTGCGAATATTGCTTCTGCGCTTCGTTCAGGCGACGAAGTTCGCATCGTTGGTTTCGGTAATTTCCAAGTATCGCAACGTAAGGAGTCCATGGGCCGCAATCCACGGACTGGCGAACCGATCCGTATTCCGGCTTCGCGCGTTCCCAAATTTCGGGCCGGCAAGGCACTCAAGGAAACGGTGAACGTTTAAAGCGTTTCAGCCTCAAGTGTTCAAATTGAAAGCCCCGCTTGGTTCAGGCGGGGCTTTTGTTTTGGAGTTCGCCTTGCGTCGCGCCCGGCGACGCTTTAGATGAAAAATCCCACAAACGTGGGAGCGGGCGGTTAGCTCAGCTGGAAGAGCGCCTGGTTTACACCCAGGAGGTCGGCAGTTCGAACCTGTCACCGCCCACCACGCATTGCAGCGTCAAGCAGTTTTACCAATCAATCAGATCGGTTCTTTGGAAGCTTTGGCGCTAACAAAAACCGTTTCTATCTTAGTTGCATCAAGGGGGTGTGCATTTAATGCACGGCGGCGGCAGTAGCACGAAGGGAGATGATCCGGTTGAGGATGGCAGAGGAAATTGAATATCCACGTCGCGGCTGTCGAGCGCATCGGTGAAATCACTGTATTTGTTGGCTTGACCGGGATTGAGCAGGTTGCCTTGGTCATCAAATGCGAATTGAACGCCCGCGTCGAGGTCGAGCGTGGGGCCGGTCCAGGTCGAAGGACCCGTATAGGTGCCGTCCGAATTGACCGTTATGTATTGCCCGGCCTCGAGAGTGACTGGCCCGCTGGGCGTGTTAACGACGATGGAACCCTCAACCACGACGATCACAACCTGACCCGTTGAAGAGTTGACATAACCCTCCACAACAGTGCCGCGGACGCCAATCGAAGCGTTGGGCGTATTGATGCGGTAGCTCTCCGATCTTGCATTGCCGGAGACAAAGCGGAAAGCTCCTTCGGCGATGTTGATGGCGATATCGCCGCTTCGTGTCTGTGGATCGTAGACGAAGCGGTCGAGACCGACGCGGGCGTCGGCGCCAATCGTTAGTGTTGTTTGGTCGCGGAGCAGCAACTGCGCCGATGAATTGGGACCTGTCGTCACCACCTCATTCTGAAAAACCTGGGCGCCAACCCCGATCACCTGCGTATTGCCAGCAATGGTGCCTGAGACTTCATTTTTGACGACCGAAGCCACGCCGATGCGGTCTTGCGCAAGCGCGTCCCGGCTAAGACCGCAAGTCAATACCACCAATGCGATAACTGCGGTGCAGCGCCAGTTCATCAGAACCTCTTTACGCTACGGACGCCGACCACTTGGTTCTCGAAATCTTGGGTTGGATCGTTGGAATCGTTGTGCTGGAAACGGTAATCGAAGCGCAGATCGCCATTGCGGCCCAAGATATTTGGAATCACCAAATGGGCGGTCGGTTCCAGGAACCAATCCTCGCGCTTGGTGGTGCTAAAGGCCACCGTCTGATCGTAATCCCGGAAATAAGCGCCGAATCCACCACCCAAATAAAATGCATTATTAAAGAGCGGTACGAAATATTCGCTCCGGTTACCCACTTCCAGGAAGTCGCCCGGAAATAACGGGCGTGAGAAAACGCGCCCGTCGCCGCTTCCGGTGGGCTCGTTATAGCGCACGCGCGGCAACACGTAGAACGCATCGCCAGGGAACAAAATCTGATATTTGGAAAGTCGCGCGGTGAGCTGATAGATCCAGCCATCGGCCCCGTTGAAGCCTTGCGTATCGCGATAGGCGATCAGTGCGCTCAGGGTCTGCGTGGCGCCGCCGATCGGACGCTCGATCGTCAGCCTTCCTAATGCATCGGTATAGAGGTGCTGGCCGTCGAGAAACGCGACCTCAGCACCTGGCGCCACATGCGCGCGGGTCTTGGTGCCGAGATTAAAGACAGGTCCCGTCCAAGCCGACAGCGTGCCGTCATTCAAATCCGTGATATCGGTCTGCAGGTCGGTGCTGGCCAGGGCGATCGTGCGCCAGCGATGATTCCAAATCGTGCGTTCATCGAAAAGATGCAGGCCCGCATCGAAGGTGACGTCATCGTTTCTGAGCGGGATATCGGGTAACTGAAGCGGGTTGGTTGAGTAAGCGATGCCCAAATCGACCGTGATCTCGGTGACGGCGGGCTGCAGCAGGTTTTTCACACGGCGATATTCACGCAAGGCTTGAGAATTATGCGGATCTCGCGCCAGCACCCGCTCATAAGCGCCTAATGCCTTACGCAGTTCGCCATTCGCCTCGGCCAATTCTGCATATCGGATGTTAAGGGCAGGGTCGCCGGGTGAGAAAAGTAGCCGCTCGAATACGGAGTCGTACTCATCCGCCAGGGCGCTCCCCAGTGGGACGGTCCCAATGAATAGAGCAACAATAACTACCAGCGCGGAACCAAGGTTCCACTTTGCGATACGCATAAAGCCAACCAGCTCTTCATGAGCGGGCCTCCCGGCGGGAGACACCGCGTGCTCAATTCTTGTGAGGTCCAGACGCTCGGCCCTGCACACGCAATGTCAACACTCCGTCGCCGGATGTTTCAGGCGCCTATGCTTTTTAGCTAAGGCGCTCTAGCGCATGTAAAAACGCTATCCCAGGCTGCAATTGGCGGTCCGTTGTATCAATTAGACAACAGCGCCGCCAAATTTCCACGCAATTGTGGTGGAGATGTGTTTTTTTCCCTATATATCAAGCAATTTCTGATGCGCTTTGAGCGCCATATGGACTCGCGTCTGGGCCCTGGAAAAGCTCTTTTTGGGACCCTTCGGGCTTGCTTGACTTGGGTTGGCGCGTACCGTACACCCGAGCAGCCCATGCGGACTGGTTCGCCTGATTTGTGGGGGTGTAGCTCAGTTGGTTAGAGCGCTGGCCTGTCACGCCAGAGGCCGCGGGTTCGAGTCCCGTCACTCCCGCCATTTGCACCACTTTTTTGGACATGATGTGGTCATTTGACCGCCCGGACATCGCCGCCCAGATCGCCCCTTGCCTTGCCCGATCATGTGCGCTAATCCTCGCCGCGGCGGCTCAAATGGCATGCAAAGGCATGGAACCGTTTTCCGGTCGCATCGGCGGGCGTTTGGCGCGGGTTACCTGCTCTCCCGCACGTGTTTTTGCGACCGATATCTGTGTATTTGTAGCGTGTGAGTGTTCCGATCGAGGAGGGCCGCTCAGTCCGGCCATGGAACGCAATGAACGAGCTGCTCCTGGACTATCTACCGGTGGTCATATTCATCGCCATATCGGCAGTCATTGCCGGTGCGTTGATGTTGGCCCCGTTTTTGATCGCCGTGTCCAATCCCGACTCCGAAAAAGTGTCCGCCTATGAATGCGGATTTGCCGCATTCGACGACGCGCGTATGAAATTCGACGTGCGCTTTTATCTCGTCGCCATCCTGTTCATCATTTTCGATCTCGAAATCGCCTTTCTGTTTCCCTGGGCTGTCGCCTTCAAAGAGGTTGGCGCGCTCGGATTCTGGGCGGTCATGACGTTCCTCGCCGTGCTCACGATCGGCTTCGTGTATGAGTGGCGCAAGGGAGCGCTCGAATGGGATTGATCCTGGGGCCAGTGTATGATCAGCGCCGCGACGGCGCTGGCGCGCCCGAGCGCCCCGAAGACGTCTTCTACAGCCGCATCTCCGATGATTTGGCCGATAAAGGCTTCATTGTCACCACGACCGACGACCTGATCAATTGGGCGCGCACGGGCTCGCTCATGTGGATGACGTTCGGTCTGGCTTGTTGTGCCGTCGAGATGATGCAGGCCTCGATGCCGCGCTATGACCTGGAACGGTTTGGCTTCGCGCCCCGCGCCAGTCCGCGCCAGTCGGATGTCATGATAGTGGCTGGAACATTGACCAACAAGATGGCGCCCGCGCTGCGCAAGGTATACGACCAAATGCCCGAGCCGCGCTATGTAATTTCAATGGGAAGCTGCGCCAATGGCGGGGGCTATTACCACTATTCTTATTCGGTCGTAAGGGGCTGCGATCGAATCGTTCCCGTAGATATCTATGTCCCTGGCTGCCCGCCGACGGCCGAAGCGTTGGTTTACGGAATTCTGTTGCTGCAGAAGAAGATTCGCCGCACCGGAACCATCGAGCGTTGAGGTAATCGGGCGAATGGATGCGGAGAATTCATGGACGCGGCGTTGAACGAGCTTGGCGACTTTTTGGCTGAAAAGCTTGGTCGGACCATGCTCGAATGGGGTGTCGATCGCCACGAACTGACATTGCGCGTCGAGCGGCCCGAAATCGCCAAGGTTTTGCGGCTGCTACGCGACGACGTTCAGTGCCAGTTTTCGTGCTTGATCGACATCGCCGGTGTTGATTATCCCGAGCGCGAGGATCGCTTCGACGTCGTCTATCACCTTCTTTCACCTCGCCAAAACACCCGCATTCGCGTCAAGCTCGAGACCGATGAGGACAACACTGTGCCGAGTGTCATCGGCATTTTTCCCGCTGCGAATTGGTTCGAGCGAGAGGCTTTCGATCTCTATGGCATTTTATTCTCTGGCCATCCGGACCTGCGGCGCATCTTGACGGACTACGGTTTTCAAGGGCATCCCCTGCGCAAAGACTTCCCGCTGACCGGCTTCGTGGAAGTGCGCTACGACGACGAGCAAAAGCGGGTGGTCTACGAGCCCGTCAAACTCAATCAGGAATTCCGTTCATTTGATTTCATGAGCCCATGGGAGGGTGCCCACTACGTGCTGCCCGGCGACGAAAAAACCGAGGGCGCCGACGAGGCGGGCGATCAATGAAGGACACTCTCAAACCCGGTCTCATACACCGTCTCGAGTTCAAAGTGCCCGAGAACAAGACGGTTCCCCATCTCTACCCCGAGGCCGCCGAATTCGCAGACATGCCTTCCGTGTTTGCGACCGGCTACATGGTGGGGTTGATGGAGTGGGCATGCATGAAAGTCATGGAGCCTCATTTGGATGAGGGTGAGGGCAGTTTGGGCGTTCACGTGAACGTCTCGCACTCTGCTGCCACACCCCCGGGATTGACGGTTGCGGTCGATGCGGAGTGCCTGGCTGTCAATGGCCGGCGCGTGCGCTTTGCGGTCAGTGCTCATGATGGCATCGACCTCATCGGAAAAGGCGAGATCGAGCGTTTTATCGTGGCCTGGGATCGATTTGATCGAGGTCTGGCAGCAAAGCGCAGCCAGATTGCGGCGGAGTAGACTGGCCATGGTCGAAACCGAACCGCGCAATTTTACGATCAATTTTGGACCCCAGCACCCGGCTGCCCACGGCGTGCTGCGCCTTGTGCTCGAGCTTGATGGTGAGGTGGTCGAGCGCGTCGATCCCCATATTGGGCTGTTGCATCGCGGCACTGAAAAACTAATCGAACACAAGACCTATCTTCAGGTCGTACCCTATTTCGATCGCCTGGATTACGTGGCGCCGATGAATCAGGAGCACGCCTTCGCGCTGGCGGTGGAAAAACTCCTGGCCATAAGCGTGCCAATACGCGGTCAGCTCATTCGCGTGCTCTACAGCGAGATCGGCCGCCTGTTGTCCCATCTCCTCAACATCACAACCCAGGCATTGGATGTGGGCGCTTTGACACCGCCCTTGTGGGGCTTTGAAGAGCGCGAAAAAATGATGATTTTCTACGAGCGTGCATCGGGCAGCCGCCTGCATGCAGCTTATGTGCGCCCCGGTGGTGTGCATCAGGATCTGCCGCCCGAACTGATCGACGATATTTACGCCTTCTGCGATCCCTTCCTGGGTGTTCTGGACGACATCGAAGGGTTGCTCACCAACAACCGCATCTTCAAGCAGCGCAACGTTGACATCGGTGTGGTCGAACTCGACGACGCTTTCGCCTGGGGGTTTTCGGGCGTCATGGTGCGGGGATCGGGTGCTGCCTGGGATTTGCGCAAGTCGCAGCCCTACGAATGTTACGAGGAACTCGATTTCGATATCCCCGTGGGCAAGAACGGAGACAGCTACGACCGTTATCTGATCCGCGTGGAAGAGATGCGCCAATCGGTCGGCTTGATGAGACAATGCTGCGATCGTTTGAAACTGGAACAGGGGCCGGTCGCCGTCGACAACCACAAGATCGTTCCGCCCAAACGCGCTGAAATGAAGCGCTCGATGGAGGCACTGATCCATCATTTCAAGCTCTACACCGAGGGCTATCACGTGCCCGAAGGCGAGGTTTACGCGGCCGTCGAGGCACCCAAGGGCGAATTCGGCGTCTTTCTGGTATCAGACGGTTCAAATAAGCCTTATCGCTGCAAGATTCGTGCGCCGGGCTTTGCGCACCTCCAAGCCATGGACTTTATCTGCCGCGGCCACATGCTGGCAGATGTCTCGGCAATCTTGGGGTCACTCGATATCGTCTTTGGCGAGGTCGACCGATGAGTGTGCGCCGCCTCGATTCCAGTCAGCCCGATGGTTTCATCTTTTCCGCGGAAAACGAGCGGTGGGCGGCCAATCAGCTCAAAAAATATCCCAAGGACAAGCAAGCCTCTGCCGTCATTCCGCTGCTTTGGCGCGCTCAGGAGCAGGCTAACGGCTGGCTGCCCGAGCCCGCCATCCGATACGTGGCGGAATTGTTGGCCATGCCGCAAATTCGCGTGCTCGAGATCGCGACGTTTTACACCATGTTCAATCTCTCGCCGGTGGGGCGCCATTTTGTCCAGCTGTGCGGCACGACGCCCTGTTGGTTGCGCGGCGCCGAGGACCTGAAAGAGGTCTGCCGCCGCGTCATCGGCGAACCCGGCCGGGTGAGCGAAGATGGGCTGTTTTCGTGGACCGAGGTCGAGTGCCTTGGCGCTTGCGTGAACGCGCCGATGGTCCAAATCAATGCCGATTACTACGAGGATTTGACGCCTGAGAGCTTGGAAAAACTGCTCGACGATCTGGCCGCCGATCGTGACGTCGCACCTGGTCCCCAAGTCGAGCGAATCAATTCATGCCCCATGGGCGGGCCGACAACCCTGCTCGATGGCGGAACGCGCCAAGCAGGTCAAACAAAGCGCGCCCGTGCACCATCCAAATCCAAACCCAAATCGTTGCGCAAGGCGCGAAAGGACGGCGCCGACCGCCTGACCAAGATCAAAGGTATCGGTCCGAAAATTGAAAATCAGCTGTTCGAGCTTGGCATATTACACTTCGAACAGATCGCTGCTTGGACAAAGGCCGACATCGCTCGGATCAATGACCGCTTGCGCTTCAAGGGACGGGTCGGGCGCGAAGGCTGGATCGCTCAGGCCAAGGCGTTGGCCAAGGATTCAGGGGGAGGTTCCTGATGCTCGACGACAAGGACCGAATCTTCCGCAATCTTTACGGCATGGAAGATTGGGCTCTAGAGGGCGCAAGGGCGCGTGGAGCTTGGGATGGCACCAAGAAATTCGTCGAAAAGGGCCCCGACTGGATCATCGACGAGGTGAAAGCTTCGGGTCTTCGCGGGCGTGGCGGTGCGGGCTTTCCGACGGGCCTCAAATGGTCGTTCATGCCCAAGCAAGACAGCCCGCGTCCCCATTATTTGGTCGTAAACGCCGATGAATCCGAGCCCGGCACCTGCAAGGATCGGGAAATAATGCGGCACGATCCTCACCTTCTCATTGAGGGGTGCCTTTATGCCGCCTTGGCCATGAAGGCCCACGTCGCCTACATCTATGTGCGGGGCGAATTCATCCGCGTACGCGAGCGCCTTCAAGCGGCAATCGACCAAGCCTATGCGGCCAAACTCATCGGTAAGAACAACCGGTCAGGTTGGGACTTGGATGTTTTTGTGCACCACGGCGCCGGCGCTTACATTTGCGGCGAAGAGACCGCTCTGCTCGAAAGCCTGGAAGGCAGGAAAGGTCAACCCCGCCTCAAGCCGCCGTTTCCCGCCAACGTTGGGCTATATGGGGCGCCGACAACCGTCAACAATGTCGAAAGTATCGCCGTCGTGCCCGACATTCTGCGCCGCGGCGCCAGCTGGTTTGCGGGCCTGGGGCGCCCCAACAACACCGGCACCAAGCTTTTTTGCATCTCCGGTCACGTCAACAATCCTTGCACGGTTGAGGAGGAGATGGGGGTCTCTTTGCGCGAACTCATTGACCGCCACGCAGGTGGCGTGCGCGGGGGGTGGGACAATCTGCTTGCCGTTATCCCAGGTGGATCGTCGGTGCCGTGCCTGCCGTCGCCGGCGTGTCAGTCGCTGCATATGGATTTCGACTCGCTCTCGGCGCTGAAATCGGGTCTGGGGACGGCGGCTGTTATCGTAATGGACCAATCCACCGACATCATTCGCGCCATCGCGCGGTTGGCCTATTTCTATAAGCACGAAAGCTGCGGCCAGTGCACGCCGTGCCGCGAGGGCACCGGTTGGATGTGGCGTGTGCTCGAGCGCATGGCGCGCGGCGAAGCCCAAAAGAGCGAGATAGATATGCTGCTCGACGTCACCTATCAGGTGGAAGGTCACACAATTTGCGCCTTGGGAGACGCGGCGGCTTGGCCGATTCAGGGTTTGATCCGTCATTTTCGGCATGTCATCGAAGAGCGAATCGATGCCCATCAGGCCAATGCTGGCAGCGGCGACGCCGTTCGCTCGGCGGCGGAGTGAGTAAGCCATGCCAAAGCTGCTGATCGATGGACAAGAGATTGAGGTTGAGGACGGCCTCACGCTGATCCAGGCGTGCGAACTCGCAGGCGTCGAGATTCCGCGGTTTTGTTATCACGAACGGCTTTCTATCGCCGGCAACTGCCGCATGTGCCTCGTCGAGGTTGCCGGCATGCCCAAGCCCGTCGCGTCGTGTCACATGAGCGTCAACGATTTACGCCTCGGACAGGACGGTTCGCCGCCGCAAATCATGACATCGACGCCAACCGTGAAAAAGGCGCGCGAAGGGGTCATGGAATTTTTGCTGATCAATCATCCTCTCGATTGCCCGATCTGCGACCAGGGCGGCGAATGCGATTTGCAGGACCAAGCCATGGCCTATGGCGTCGATGCCAGTCGCTTCGCGCTCAACAAGCGCGCCGTCGAGGATAAGAACATCGGTCCGCTGATCAAAACCATCATGACCCGCTGCATTCATTGCACCAGATGCGTGCGCTTCATGACCGAAGTGGCCGGCGTCGAAGAACTGGGCGCCATCGGTCGTGGCGAGGATATGGAAATAACGACCTATCTCGAGCGTGGCATGACCTCGGAATTGTCGGGCAATGTCATCGACCTGTGTCCTGTCGGCGCCTTGACCTCCAAGCCCTATGCCTTCACCGCGCGCCCATGGGAGTTGCGCAAGACCGAGTCCGTCGACGCAATGGATGCGGTCGGATCGAACATCTGCATCGATTCGCGCGGCCGGGAGGTGCTCCGTGTGCTTCCCCGCAATCATGACGATGTCAACGAGGAGTGGATCTCCGACAAGACGCGCTTTATCTGGGACGGGTTGCGCACCCAGCGCCTGGACCGCCCCTTTCTGCGCCGTCGCGGGCGTCTTGAGCAGACCGGCTGGGACGAGGCCCTGAACGCGGCCGCCAAGCGTATCAAAAACGCAAAACCAGCGCGTGTTGCCGTTCTTGCCGGCGATCTTGCAGGCGCCGAGGAGCTCTTTGCGCTCCAAGACTTAAGCAAGCGCTTGGGCGTCGCGAGCATCGATTGCCGCCCCCCGGGCAGCGGCCTCGATCCAAAGCTGGGCCGCGCCAGCTATCTGTTCAACACCACCATCGCCGGTATCGATCAATGCGATGCGATACTGCTGATCGGAACCAATCCGCGCGCCGAGGCATCCGTCATCAATGCGCGCATCCGCCAACGTTGGCTTGAGGGAGGATTGAAGATCGGTCTGATCGGCGAGCGGGCGAACCTCACATACCAGTACGACTATCTGGGCGCCGGACCCCAAACATTGGCCGATCTAACCAAAACCAAGAATGGTTTTTTCCGCCTGCTCAAATCCGCCAAGCGTCCGATGATCGTCCTGGGCGAAGATGCCGTCTCGCGGCCTGACGGCAAAGCCGTGCTGGCGCTGGCAGCCAAGCTCGCCGTCGAGGTGGGCGCGATTGCTAAGGATTGGATGGGATTCAACGTGCTGCATGCGGCGGCGGGACGCGTGGCGGCGCTCGAATTGGGTTTCGTACCCTCAGCCGATGGCAGAGACACGGCTGGTATTTTGGATGGAATCAAAAAGGGACGCTTCGACGTCGTCTATCTGCTCGGCGTCGATGAGCTCGATATTGCGCGCGCCCGCGATACATTCTTTGTTTATCAGGGCAGCCACGGTGACAGCGGCGCTCATATGGCCGACGTTATCTTTCCGGGCGCCGCCTACACCGAGAAATCGGCGACCTATCTCAACACCGAGGGCCGGCCACAGGTGACGGCGCGTGCAGTGTTCCCGCCGGGCGAGGCGCGCGAGGATTGGACAATCATCCGCGCTTTATCGGAGAATTTGGATCGCACGCTGCCCTATGACACGCGCGCGCAATTGCGCGCCGCGATGTACGAGGCCGTCCCTCATTTTGCAGCGCTCGATCAAATCGAAACCGCATCGGGAACCGCAATCGCGGCCCTGGCCAAAAAAAGAGCCGCCGCAACGAGAGAGCCTTTCGTTTCGTCCGTCCACGACTTCTATCTCACCAATCCAATCGCGCGCGCATCGGCCATCATGGGCGAAATGAGTGCGCTGATTGCCGCAGGCGGGGAGGGGGCGACGGGAACCGATGGTTGATTTATGGACCACCTACGGCCTGCCGACGGCCATCATCGTTGCACAAAGCGTTGCGCTCATCGTCTCGCTGCTGCTGATCGTCGCTTACCTGCTTTACGCGGATCGCAAGATTTGGGCGGCGGTTCAGCTTCGCCGGGGCCCCAATGTCGTGGGGCCATGGGGCCTGTTTCAGTCCTTTGCGGACATGCTGAAATTCGTTTTCAAGGAAGTGGTGATTCCGTCCGGCGCCAATAAGGGCGTTTTCCTGCTGGCGCCGCTCGTCTCGACCGTTTTGGCGCTCTCAGCCTGGGCCGTCATCCCGGTCAATGCCGGCTGGGTCGTAGCCGACCTCAATGTCGGCATCCTCTACGTTTTCGCCGTCTCTTCGTTGGAGGTTTACGGCGTTATCATGGGGGGGTGGGCCTCCAACTCAAAATATCCCTTCCTCGGCGCATTGCGCTCGGCCGCTCAGATGGTCTCCTACGAAGTTTCGATCGGCTTTGTCATCATCACCGTTCTGCTGTGTGTCGGATCCCTCAATCTCACGGATATCGTGCTTGCCCAAAAGGGCCAATGGGGTCTCCTCAACTGGTTTTGGCTGCCGCTTTTTCCCATGTTCGTGGTGTTCTTCATTTCGGCCTTGGCGGAGACAAACCGTCCGCCATTCGATTTGCCGGAGGCCGAATCCGAGCTGGTGGCCGGTTTTATGACCGAATACTCGTCCACCCCTTACATGCTCTTTATGCTCGGCGAATACGTCGCCATCACCTTGATGTGCGCGATGATGACGATCCTGTTCCTCGGCGGTTGGCTGCCGCCGGTCGATGTTGCGCCCTTCACCTGGGTTCCAGGTATCGTCTGGTTTCTGATCAAGGTCGTGCTTCTGTTTTTTATGTTCTCCATGGTCAAGGCGATCGTTCCACGCTACCGCTATGATCAGCTGATGCGGCTTGGCTGGAAGGTCTTCCTTCCTCTTTCCCTTTTCATGGTCGTTGCCGTAGCCGGCGTTCTCTACGCATTCGATCTGGCGCCATGAGCGGAGGAGGGGTAGGCACATGACACGACTGGCACAGGCCGCCAAATCCGTTTTATTGGCAGAATTTGTCTCGGCCCTTTGGTTGGCGATGAAATATTTTTTCCGCCCCAAGCCGACGCTGAACTATCCCTTCGAGAAGGGGCCTCTCTCGCCCCGGTTCCGCGGCGAACATGCGCTTCGCCGCTATCCCAATGGCGAGGAGCGCTGCATTGCCTGCAAGCTTTGCGAGGCAATTTGTCCAGCCCAAGCGATCACCATCGAAGCGGGTCCGCGGCGCAACGACGGAACCAGACGAGCAACGCGTTATGACATCGATATGGTGAAGTGCATCTATTGCGGCCTCTGCCAGGAGGCGTGCCCGGTCGATGCCATTGTCGAGGGACCGAACTTCGAGTTCGCGACCGAAACCCGCGAGGAACTCTATTACGACAAGGATCGCCTGCTCGCTAATGGCGATCGTTGGGAACGTGAAATTGCGGCAAATATCGCCGCCGATGCGGCGTATCGCTGAGGGGCGGACGATGGGGCCGATGACAAAGGTTGGAAGATGATAGCGGCGGTGTTTTTCTATCTCTTTGCGAGCGTGACCGTGGCCGCTGCCTTCATGGTGATCGCCTCCAAGAACCCCGTCCATGCGGTGTTGTTCCTGATATTGGCGTTCGTGAATTCAGCCGGTCTTTTTGTTCTGCTTGGCGCCGAATTTCTGGCCATGATCCTGATCGTCGTCTATGTCGGCGCCGTCGCCGTGCTCTTCCTGTTCGTGGTGATGATGCTCGATGTCGATTTCACCGAAATGCGCGCGGGCTTCCTGCGCTACCTGCCGATTGGCGGACTGATTGGCATCATCATGCTGATTGAACTTGTTCTGGTGCTGGGATCATGGACGATTGGGCCGGGTGTGGTTGATTTGGTGGCAACGCCAGCGCCGACCGCCGCCGACGTCACCAACACCGAGGCGCTGGGGCGCGTTCTCTACACCAAATATGTCTATTTCTTTGAAGCTGCTGGCATCATCCTGCTCATCGCCATGGTTGGCGCAATCGTCCTGACGCTGCGTCACAAGGAAGGCGTCAAGCGACAAGACATCGGTGCACAAGTGGCGCGCAGTCCCGAGACCTCGATCGAAATCAAGCAGGTCGAATCGGGTAAGGGTATCTAGGGCCGAACGGACGAAAGACGGGGAGGCTCGCAAGAGGGATCATGGCAATCGGACTACAGCACTATCTCACCGTCGCCGCGATTCTGTTTACGCTCGGCATATTCGGCATTTTTCTCAACCGAAAGAACGTCATCATCATTCTGATGTCGATCGAGCTGATGTTGCTGGCCGTCAACATCAATATGGTGGCGTTTTCAGCCTTTCTGGGCGATCTCGTCGGGCAGGTCTTCGCTCTGTTCATCCTGACCGTAGCCGCAGCCGAGGCGGCAATTGGGCTGGCCATCGTCGTCGTCTATTTCCGCAACCGCGGCTCGATTGCGGTTGAAGACATCAATCTGATGAAGGGCTAGGGCGACCATGTACAGTATGATCGTCTTTTTGCCGCTGTTGGCGGCCCTCGCGGCCGGGTTTTTTGGTCGCCGGTTGGGCGCCAGAACATGCGGCATTTTGACGAGCGGTGCCGTTCTCTTGGCAGCCTTGCTGTCTTGGGTCGCGTTCTACCGGGTCGGAATAGCCGGCCAAACGGGAAGGGTGGAAGTGGCCCCCTGGTTGGTCTCGGGCGAATTGGCCGTTTCCTGGGCGTTCCGCATCGATACGCTGACCGCCGTCATGCTCGTTGTCGTCAATTCGGTCTCGAGCCTGGTGCACGTTTACTCCATCGGTTACATGGAGCACGATCCCCACCAACCGCGCTTTTTCGCCTATTTGTCGCTCTTCACGTTCGCCATGCTGATGCTGGTGACGTCGGACAATCTGCTGCAGCTCTTTTTTGGCTGGGAGGGCGTCGGCCTCGCTTCCTATTTGCTGATTGGCTTTTGGTACAAAAAGCCCGAAGCCAACGCCGCCGCCATCAAAGCCTTTCTGGTCAACAGGGTAGGCGATTTCGGATTTGCGCTAGGCATCTTTGCGATCTTCTTCGTCTTCGGCTCCATCCAGTTTGAGACCGTGTTCGCGGCAGCCCCCGGCCAAGTCGGCAAGACCTTCATGTTCTTGGGTCAGGAAGCCGACGTGCTGACCGTTATCTGTCTGCTGCTCTTTATGGGCGCCATGGGCAAATCTGCGCAATTCCTGCTGCACACCTGGTTGCCGGACGCCATGGAGGGCCCGACGCCGGTCTCGGCGCTTATCCATGCAGCGACCATGGTGACCGCTGGGGTCTTCATGGTGGCGCGTCTCTCGCCCTTATTCGAGCTCTCAAGCAGTGCGCTTGCCGTCGTCACGTTGGTCGGCGCCACGACCGCGTTATTCGCCGCAACGATTGGCTTGGTGCAGAACGACATCAAGCGCGTCGTTGCCTACTCCACCTGCTCGCAGCTCGGCTACATGTTCGTGGCAATGGGCGTCGGCGCCTATTCGGTCGGTATTTTTCACCTCTTCACCCACGCCTTCTTCAAGGCGCTGTTGTTCCTAGGGTCTGGTTCGGTCATCCATGCGCTGCACGACGAGCAGGATTTGCGCAAAATGGGCGGCCTGCGAAAGGTCATTCCGACAACCTGGGTGATGATGCTGATTGGTACCCTGGCTTTGACGGGCTTTCCGCTGACAGCCGGGTTTTTCTCAAAGGACGCGATCATCGAGGCGGCGTTCGCCGCCCATTCCGGCGTGGCGACTTACGCCTTCATTCTGACCGTGGCGGCTGCGCTGATGACGGCGTTTTATTCGTGGCGACTGATTTTCCTGGCCTTCCACGGCAAGCCGCGCGCCAGCAAAAAAGCGATGAGCAGCGCCCACGAGTCCCCGCCCGTCATGCTGGTTCCCCTGGCGCTGTTGGCGCTCGGCTCGCTGGCTGCGGGTTATTTTTTCAAGGATCTCTTTATCGGCGCTGGTGCAGACGCATTTTGGCAAAGCGCACTCTTCACCGGACCCAACAACCACATGCTCGAGGCGATTCATCACGTCCCCTGGGGCGTCGCCGCCGCACCCACCATCATGATGGTTCTGGGCTTTGCAACGGCTTGGATATTCTACATCGCTGCGCCTGAAACACCTTCATTAATCGCTCGAACTTTCGATCCTATTTATTTGTTTTTATTGAATAAATGGTATTTTGACGAACTATATGATTTTCTCTTCGTCAAGCCCGCTATGCGGATTGGCCGGTTGCTCTGGAAGGTTGGCGATGGCGCGGTCATCGACGGTCTTGGTCCCGACGGCATCGCCGCCCGCGTAAGCGATGTGACCAACCGCGTGGTCCGTATCCAGACGGGCTATGTCTACCACTACGCCTTTGCCATGCTGATCGGCGTGGCGCTGCTGATCACCTATTTCATGTTCGCCGGAGGAACACTCCGATGAGCCTCGATTGGCCGATCATCTCCGCGGTGACCTTTTTGCCGTTGCTTGGCGCGTTTTTTATCTTCGGCATTCGCGGCAACGACGAAATAGCAGTTCGCAACGCGCGCTATGTCGCCCTCTGGACGACCGTCATCACGTTCCTGGTCTCGCTCTTTCTTTGGTTCGAGTTTGATTCCGCATCGGCCGAGTTCCAGTTTGTCGAAAAGCAGGATTGGCTGAGCGGCACCATCAGCTACCATGTGGGCGTTGACGGAATTTCCATGTTGTTCGTCATTCTGACGACCTTCCTGATGCCGCTCTGCATTTTGGCGAGTTGGGAAGCCATCACCGAGCGCGTCAAAGAATACATGATCGCCTTCCTGGTGCTCGAAACGCTGATGATCGGCGTCTTCTGCGCGCTCGATCTCGTCGTCTTTTACCTGTTTTTCGAGGGCGGCCTGATCCCGATGTTTCTGATCATCGGCGTTTGGGGCGGCGCGCGGCGCGTTTATGCCAGCTTCAAGTTCTTTCTCTACACTTTGCTCGGCTCGGTCCTGATGCTGCTCGCCATAATGGCGATGTACTGGGATGCAGGCACCACCGATATACCGACGTTGCTCGCCCACGATTTCTCGGCGTCGATGCAAAGCTGGTTGTGGTTCGCGTTTCTCGCTTCCTTCGCGGTAAAAATGCCGATGTGGCCAGTGCACACCTGGCTGCCGGACGCCCACGTGGAGGCGCCGACGGCCGGTTCGGTGATCCTGGCGGGTATCTTGCTCAAAATGGGCGGCTACGGCTTCTTGCGCTTTTCGATTCCCATGTTTCCGTTGGCCACGGACCAGTTCGCACCGCTGATTTTCGCGCTGTCCGTCATTGCGATCATCTACACATCGCTGGTGGCACTCGCTCAAGAAGACGTCAAAAAGCTCATCGCCTACTCGTCCGTGGCCCATATGGGGTTTGTCACCATGGGCCTGTTCACGCTTACGACGCAGGGCCTGCAGGGTGGCATTTTCCAGATGTTGAGCCACGGCATCGTCTCAGCCGCGCTGTTCCTCTGCGTCGGCATTGTTTACGACCGCATGCACACCCGCGAGATCGCCGCCTATGGCGGATTGGTCGAGCGTATGCCGATCTATGCCTTCTGTTTCATGGTCTTCACACTCGCCAATGTGGGCCTGCCAGGAACCAGCGGTTTTATCGGCGAGTTTCTCGCCCTGGTTGGCGCTTTTCGGGTCAACACCTGGGTCTCGTTCATGGCGACGATCGGCGTCATTCTGTCGGCGGCCTACGCGCTTTGGCTCTATCGGCGGATGATTTTCGGCGAGCTCGAGAAACCGAGCCTCCAGGCCATCACTGACATGAATCCGCGCGAAATCGCCATTATAGCCCCGCTGGTGTTCTTGACCATTCTGTTTGGCATCTATCCGCTGCCCGTTCTCGACGTGACGGCGCAATCGGTAGAGGCATTGATTTCGAATTACCAGTCGGCGCTCGCTGCCGCTGAACAAGCGGGCCTCGCGCTCGCCCGCTAGGAGCAAGAAATGGATCCCGAGGTCGTGGAAGCAGCGCCGGATGCCGTGGTGGCTGATCCAATCGAGGCGGTGGTCGAAGGTGTCGTGTCGCCGATTTTCGCCTATGCCCCGATCATGCCGGAGATCGTGCTGGCGCTAGGTGCAATGGCGCTTCTGATGTTCGGCGTTTTTCGCGAAGAGCGCTCCGCCGAACCGGTTGCTTGGCTCTCCATTCTGCTGTTCGCGCTCGCCGCCCTCTTCATTTTGGCTCAAGGCAGCCAAACCCAGTTGCTGTTTGAAGGCACGATCATCGTCGATCCCTTCGCGAGACTGCTCAAGCTTTTGAGCCTGTTGGGCTCGGCCGTCGCCATTTTCATGTCGTTGGATTATTTGCGCCAAGCCCGGATCATGAAATTCGAGCTGCCCATCCTCATCGTACTGGCCACCTTGGGTATGATGATGATGATTTCGGCAAACGATCTGATTGCGCTCTATTTGGGGCTCGAATTGCAAAGCCTCGCCCTATACGTGATTGCCGCTTTCCGCCGCGACGCGATCCGCTCGAGCGAAGCGGGTCTCAAATATTTCGTATTGGGCGCGCTGTCGTCCGGCATGCTGCTTTACGGCTGTTCGCTGATTTATGGTTTCACCGGCTCGACGGAATTCATACGCATTGCCCAGGCGTTGGAGACGAGCGGCGCAAATCTTGGTCTCATTTTCGGCCTTGTCTTCTTCATCGCCGGCCTCGCATTCAAGGTCTCCGCCGTGCCGTTCCACATGTGGACGCCCGACGTCTATGAGGGAGCGCCAACGCCCGTTACGGCGTTTTTCGCGGCCGCACCCAAGGTCGCGGCCATGGCGATGTTCGTGCGCGCCATGCTCACAGCCTTTCCTGCCGTGACGCCCGAATGGCAGCAGATCATCGTATTTATCTCGATTGCCTCCATGCTCCTTGGCGCATTTGCTGCCATCGGTCAGACCAACATCAAACGCCTCATGGCCTACAGTTCGATCGGTCATATGGGTTTTGCCCTCGTGGGCCTTGCTGCCGGCAATGTCGAGGGTGCCCAGGGCGTCATCGTTTATCTCGCGATCTATTTGGTGATGAATCTTGGGGTGTTCGCCTGCATTCTGGCTATGCGTCGAAGCGACGGCATGGTCGAAGACATCGACGAACTCGCAGGTCTTTCTTCCAACAACCCGCTGATGGCGTTTTTGTTGGCGATGCTGTTGTTTTCTCTCGCCGGAATTCCTCCATTGGCAGGCTTTTTTGCCAAGTTCTACGTCTTTCTGGCGGCAATTCGCGCCGGACTTTATCCCTTGGCCGTGATCGGCGTGCTGGCAAGCGTCGTGGGGGCTTATTATTATTTGCGCATCATCAAGATCATGTATTTCGACGCCCCGGCCGAACGGTTCGAGCCCATGCCGGTGGCGCTCAAGAGCGTTCTCGGCGTCAGTGGCATCATCATAATTTTCTTTTTCGCCTATCCCGCACCTTTGGTCGCCGCGGCGGCGGTGGCTGCGAAATCACTGTTCTAGCCGATGTCGGAATCTGAGATATCGTTGCCGCACGGCTTTCGTCTGGCGCGATTCGACACCCTCGATTCGACAATGAGCGAGGCCGTGCGGTGCGCCCATGCTGGCGGCCAGGGACAATTGTGGATCTGGGCGCTTGAACAACGACAGGGCAGGGGGCGCAGCGGTCGCGATTGGGAATCCCTTGAGGGAAATCTCTTCACGAGCTTGCTGTTGCGGCCCAATTGCACGCTTGCGACCGCTCTAGAGCTCTCGCTCGTTGCCGGTATCGCCATTTATGACGCCGTCGCCAGCCTCGGCAGCCAGAAAGGACTGTCGGATCGCTTGGCGCTCAAATGGCCAAACGATCTTCTGCTGTCGGGCAAGAAAATTGCAGGTGTTTTGCTGGAAAGTTTCGAAGACACGAACGATCGCGGCCTCGCGGTCGCCATCGGGACGGGCCTCAATTTAACGTCACACCCAGATAATGCCCTGTATCCAGCTAGCGATCTGGCACGTAACGGCGTGATGGTGGAGCCGGCCGCGGCGCTCGAGATGATTGCGCTTAAGACCGCCGAGTGGCTCGATTGCTGGAATGAGGGTGCGGGCTTTGATCGCGTGCGCGAAGCTTGGCTCGAACGCTCGATTCCGCTGGGTGAAACCTTGTGCGTCCGCCTTGACGGCAAAGAGCTGATTGGTATCTATGCCGGAATTGATCCAACCGGCGCCCTGCGTCTGGGCGACGAGACGGGCGCGGAACGCTTGATTTCCGCCGGTGACGTCTTCATCACATCGTGACGTCTTGATAACAATCAACGGGAACAGTTGAAGTGGCACGCAGGAGGGAGAGCGAACTCGTTTTTCTGCCATTGGGCGGCATCGGCGAGATTGGCATGAACGCCTATCTCTACGGGCTTGGCCCGCCGCGCGAGCGGAAATGGCTGCTGGTTGACCTTGGCATCACCTTTGCCGGCGAGCGCGAGCCGGGCATCGATGTCGTACTGCCGGATATCTCTTTTCTGGAAGGCGAGCGCGCCAATCTTGCGGGCCTCCTGCTCACTCATTGCCATGAGGACCATTTCGGTGCCGTTGGCGAGCTGTGGCCTCGTCTTGGTTGCGACATCTATGCAACGCCGTTCACCGCGCAACTGCTGCGCGTTAAGTGCGCCGAGAACGGTATGCCGGACGATCTGCCGATCAAGGAGCTCGCACCCAGCTCAACGGCGGAAATCGGCCCCTTTGGCGTGGAATTGATCACCATGGCGCACTCCATACCCGAGGCCAATGGCGTCGTGATCCGAACGGATATGGGAACCGTTTTACACACCGGCGATTGGAAAATTGATACCAACCAGCCCCATGGGACGCCGACCGATACAGCGCGACTGAAGCAGGTCGGAGACGAGGGCGTTGCGGCGATCGTTTGCGATTCGACCAATGCCACCCGCGACGGATATTCGCCCTCCGAAGGCGAGGTGGCGGAAACCCTCACGCGCATCTTCGCCAACGCCAAACACCGGATTGCGGTCACCACATTCGCCTCGAACGTGCAGCGCCTGCGCATCGTGATGGAGGCAGCTCGCGCCGCCGACCGCCATCTGGTTGTCGTTGGCCGCGCCATGCTGCGGATCATCATGGTGGCGCGGGAAACCGGCCATCTGCCGAAGGACTGGGAGCTTTTGGGAGAGGACGATTACGGCCATCTGCCGCGCGATAAAGTCGTGTCGCTGTGCACCGGATCCCAGGGCGAGCCCAGGGGAGCCTTGGCGCGGATCGCAGGCGGCGAGCACCCGAACGTTACGCTCGCCCGCGACGATCTGGTGATTTTTTCGTCCCGCACGATTCCCGGCAATGAAAAGGCCATCGCCAGCGTGCAAAATAATTTGGCCGATCTGGGGGTCGATATCATCACCGATGCCGACGACATGGTCCACGTTTCCGGCCATCCCCGCCGCGGCGAGCTCGAGGAGATGTATGCTTGGGTGCGCCCGGAGGCCGCGATCCCAATGCATGGCGAACCACTGCATCTGACTGAACACGCCCGCTTGGCGCGTCGTCTGGGCGTGGAAACAGTCGTCAGTCCGCGCAATGGCGACGTTGTTCGTCTGGTTCCCGGTCCAGTCGACATCATTGGTCAAGCGCCTACGGGACGGGTCTATCGCGACGGCCGGTTGATCGTTCCAGCCGACGGACCGGCAGTGGCCGAGCGCCGCAAGCTTTCTTATGTTGGGCATGTGAGCGTATCGATTGTATTGAATCAAAAGGGCGACCTGGCCGCCAAACCTCAAATGTCGCTCGTCGGTCTACCGGAATTCGACGAAAGCGGTAGACCGCTGAAGGACATTGTCTTCTCGGCCGTTATGAGCGCGATAGATGGAATGCCGCGCCCGCGCCGCAGGGACGCCTCACGGGTCGGCGAGGCAGTCCGCCGAGCTGTCCGCGGCGAGCTTGGAGCAAGCTGGGGCAAGAAGCCCATTTGCAACGTTCTTGTATCGCGGCTTTAGGCCGCTGAGATTTGGTCTTCGTGCTGCCACGCAAGCACGGTTGCGTCACCACCTCTTCCGCCATAAAAGGCGGAGATAATCAGCTAAACCCTGACGTCGAAATACGAATGGATGTGTGATGATCGGACGACTGAATCACGTGGCAATTGCGGTTCCCGATATGAAAGCCGCGGTCGAGATTTACAAAAATGCCCTTGGCGCTCAGGTATCGGACGCCGTTCCCCAGCCCGATCATGGCGTCACCACGGTGTTCATCGAGCTTCCCAACACCAAGATCGAACTGCTGGAGCCTTTGGGTGAAGCCTCGCCGATCGCGAGCTTCCTGGAGCGCAACAATGCGGGCGGAATCCATCATATTTGCTACGAGGTCGACGACATCATCGCCTCGCGTGATCAGTTGAAGCAGGCAGGCGCGCGTGTCTTGGGTGATGGCGAACCCAGAATCGGCGCGCACGGCAAACCGATACTGTTTCTCCACCCCAAGGATTTTTGCGGAACGCTTGTGGAATTGGAAGAGCGCTAGGGCTCGCCGAAGGGCCAACTCATGTCGCCCATTTTCGCGGTCGCCGTCTATTTCATCATATGGTGGCTTGTGCTCTTTGTCGTGCTGCCCGTCGGAGTGAGAACGCAGGAGGAAGAGGGCGATGTCGCGCCGGGCACCACCGCAAGCGCGCCGGCAAAAGCGCATATTTTCGTCAAACTGGCCGCGACCACGTTGCTGTCAGGCATGATTTTCGCGGCCATCTACGCCGCATGGGAATACGAACTCCTGTCGCTCGACTCAATTCCGTTTTTGCCCGAATTCCAGTCTCAAGGCAATCGGCCGTAGGCGATCTTCATGACGAATCGAAGGCAAAAAAAAGCAAGGCCCCGTGAGGCCTTGCTTGCCAGTCAAAGAACTCCTTTGACGTCCAACTGCGAACACCTCACCATCGAATTACGCGGTACCGGCGAGAAGCATTTGAACTGAACCACGCTTGCAACTCGATCGAGTTGATGCGAGGCCGGAGTATCTCTCCTCCCAAGACTTGGACAACGGCACCGCCCTTAAGCGAGGCCACGAGACTGTCCCGATCCAGACGCCTTTTTTCAATTATTCTAAGACAGTAACCGAAGGCCGCAGGCGAGTCATCAGTCATTTGCTGCCGCTGACGTGTCCCGCTTATTTGCCGACCCGGCCATGCTAAGAAATTCTTCTTATTAGCCGTCTCTTAATGCAACTGTGGTAGCACTTAGCGCTATGAACGAGTATTTACAGCGTTTTGAATATATTATGGTTTATCTGATTGGACTGGCCATTGCGTTGACGCTGATGACCATGCCCAACACCGCGCGCAGTGATGACCTGGGTTACGATGACGCGCCCGCCTTTGATCGGCAAATGCGCGACGAGGGAAAGCAACAGCGCCAGCGCCCGCCGCGCTGGTCCAACCAACATCACCACGATGCAGCCCGCGCCGCACGCGCCCGTGATTGCGCCTTTAGCCCCTATTATGTGCCGGGCGTCGATGCGTGGGGCGATCCCGTTATTCCGGCCGATTTGCCCCGCAGGTACAGTGAAGGGGTTCCAGCCGGCGTGGACGTCGATATCAACTTGGGACACAAATGGATCGGCGGTCACCATGCCGATCTCTCGGCCGGCGACATTTATTATGGTCTTGCCAATAGGGAGCTGAGTGTTAACGGCGTCCCGATGGTCAAGGATTGCATCCCGGCCACCAAGTAAGCTATTAGCGCGCAGGGTCTTTTCGGTACCCGCCAACAGCTGCTGATGGATGCGGCGCACAGGGTGCGCTCATTTTTGTTTAAGCAGCGCTCGCCGATCTGCGGAGCTGCCCCGGCCATGCGCCTCAGCCGTTTTTTTCTGCCGATTTTGCGCGACGATCCCAAGGAAGCGGAAATCGTCTCGCACCGCTTGATGTTGCGGGCAGGGCTTGTGCGCCAAGCAAGCGCTGGAATCTATTCTTGGCTGCCGCTCGGCTTTCGCGTTCTGAAGAAAATCGAGCAGATCGTGCGCGAAGAACAAGATAGGGCGGGCGCTATCGAACTGCTGATGCCAACCATCCAGTCGGCAGATCTGTGGCGCGAAAGCGGTCGATACGATGATTATGGCCAGGAAATGCTGCGCATCAGCGACCGCCACGGTCGCGACATGCTTTACGGTCCCACCAACGAAGAGCTGATAACGGAAATATTCCGCAACGCGGTTAGCTCCTATCGGGATTTGCCGCGTAATCTCTATCATATCCAATGGAAATTTCGTGATGAAATCCGGCCGCGCTTCGGCGTGATGCGGGGCCGCGAGTTTCTCATGAAGGACGCCTATTCCTTCGATTTGACCGTCGAAGGGGCCGAGCGCTCCTACAACAAGATGTTTGTCGCCTATCTGCGCACATTCGAGCGCATGGGCCTCAAAGCTATCCCCATGGTGGCGGAAACCGGTCCCATCGGCGGCGACTTGAGCCACGAGTTCATCATTTTGGCCGAGACCGGCGAGAGCGCGGTCTTTTGTCATGCCGATCTTATTGCGCTCGAGGCGCCAGGGGACGATATCGACTTCGAAGGCGATCTCGCGCCCATAATCGGACAATGGACGGCCAAATACGCCGCCACCGAGGAAATGCATGACGCAGAGCGATTTGAGAAAGAAGTGCCTGAAAACATGAGACTCTCTGCCCGCGGCATTGAAGTCGGTCATATTTTCCTCTTTGGCGCCAAATACTCTGAGCCGATGAAGTGCCGTGTCCAAGGACCAGACGGTAATCTCATACCCGTTCAAAGCGGCTCCTATGGCATCGGCGTCTCGCGGCTGGTGGGGGCAATCATCGAAGCCTCCCATGATGATGCCGGCATTGTGTGGCCCGCACAGGTGGCGCCGTTCGATGTCGGGCTCATCAACCTCAAGCCTGGTGACGATGCAACCGATGGCGCTTGCGAAGATTTGTACAACAAGCTTCTTGGTGCCAAGCTTGACGTGCTCTACGACGACACCGACGAACGCGCCGGCGCCAAATTCACGACTATGGATCTGATCGGCCTGCCATGGCAGTTGATCGTGGGCCCCAAGAGCCTAAAAGAAGGTCAGGTCGAATTGAAGAACAGGGCGAGCGGCGATCGCCAGAAACTAAGTCCGGACGAAGCGGTCAACGCTCTTGTGGCGGCCGCGAGGTGAGGAGACTGCGCACACGCGCGATATCATGGCTGCAAATCAGGAACCCGGCATTTTTTCTGCCTTCGAGTGGATGCTGGCGCTGCGTTATCTGCGCGCCAGGCGCAAGGAAGGCTTCATTTCGGTTATAGCCGGCTTCTCTTTTGTCGGCATCACATTGGGAGTCGCGACGCTGATCATCGTGCTTGCCGTGATGAATGGCTTCCGTCAGGAGCTGTTTGATAAGATTTTGGGCCTGAACGGCCACATAGTCGTCCACAGCATTTCCGGACGTTTCGACGATTTCGATGCGGTGGCTGAACGCTTGCAAAAAATCGATGGCGTGAAGCATGTTCTGCCGCTAATCGAGGGGCAGGCGATGATATCAACACCCGCTCTTGCCAACGGCGCCTTGGTGCGCGGCTTGCGCGCGGCCGATATCACGAAGCTGGGCGCGATTTCAGGCAACATCCGCCACGGCACGCTGGATGGCTTCGACAGTAAGGCCGCCGTCGCGATCGGTACGCGCATGGCCAATGATTTGCGGGTCAAGGTGGGCGACAAGATCTCGCTCGTCGCGCCGCGCGGCGCCACAACGCCCTTCGGCACCGCGCCCAGAGTAAAGCGCTACGATGTGGCGGCGATATTCGAAATGGGCATGTCCGAATACGACAGCACCATCGTCTTCATGCCGCTGAACGAAGCGCAACTTTATTTCAATCGCCGCGGCATGGTCTCGGTGCTCGAAGTTGTCGTCGATGAACCCGACACCGTCGGAGCGATGCGGCCCGCCATCCTCAAAGCCGGCGGTCCAACCATTTATGTGTCCGACTGGCGCCAGCGCAACGCCTCGCTGTTCAACGCGCTTCAGGTCGAGCGCAACGTCATGTTCTTGATTTTGACGCTGATCGTGCTGGTGGCCGCGCTCAATATAGTTTCGGGCATGATTATGTTGGTGAAAGACAAAAGCGCCGATATCGCCATCCTGCGCACGATGGGCGCCACCCGCGGTGCGGTGATGCGGGTTTTCTTCATCACCGGCGCCAGCATCGGCGTCGTCGGCTCCCTTGCGGGATTTGTCATGGGCGTTCTCGTTTGCACCAATATAGAGGGAATTCGACAGGCCATCGCTTATATTACCGATACGGATCTTTTCTCGCCCGAGCTCTACTACCTCTCCAAGCTGCCGGCACAGATGGAGACGGGGGAGGTTGTCTCGGTGCTCATCATGGCGTTGACCCTTTCCATTGCGGCCACGCTGTATCCGTCCTGGCGCGCCTCGCGCCTCGATCCCGTCGAGGCGTTGAGATACGAGTAGGCGACGTGAAAAAGAACGCAGCCCAACCCATCCTGCAGTTGCAGGACTTACATCTCACCTACAGCCAAGGACCGCGTGACATCCATGTCCTGGATGGGGCTGAAGGGGTTGCAATGGCGGGTGAGGCTATCGGTCTGCTTGGGCCCTCCGGGGCGGGGAAATCGTCGCTGCTGCATATCGTGGGCCTGCTCGATCAGCCCAACAGCGGCGCCGTTATTTTCGAGGGCGAGGATTGCGCCCAATTGTCCGATGCGGAACGAACACGCCTGCGACGAACCAATCTTGGATTCATCTACCAGTTCCACCATCTGCTGCCGGAATTTTCCGCCATTGAAAACGTCATGTTGCCGCAGATGATCCTTGGATCCTCGCGCGAAGATGCGGAAAAACGCGCCAATGAACTGCTGGATGCGCTTGGATTGAGTGCCCGTACCGAGCACCGTCCGGCACAGCTATCTGGCGGTGAACAGCAACGAGTGGCCATTGCCCGCGCCGTCGCCAACGCGCCGAAATTGCTATTGGCCGATGAGCCCACGGGAAACCTCGACCCCCACACCGCTGAACGCGTGTTTCAGAACCTTATGGATCTGGTGCGCGGCTCGGGTCTGACCGCGATCATCGCGACCCACAATCTCGACGTAGCCCGCCGCATGGACCGCGTCTGGCAGTTGGAGGACGGTCTGCTGGTCGAAGTGGCGCCCGCTGCTGTGTAAAACGCCTGGGCCGCATTGCGGCTGGCGCGCGAATCGAGCAAGCCAAGAAGTCTGGTACGACGAGTGCCGGGCCCGATCCAATGCCGCGCCGGGGAGGATGGCTTGGAGAACCAGCAGGACGAAACCGACAAGCTTTTCGTACATTTGCGTGTGCGCTCGGCCTATTCGCTGCTCGAGGGCGCGCTCAAGCTCCCCGAGTTGGTTCAGCTCGCCTTACAGCAGCGCATGCCTGCACTGGCGCTGACCGATACCAACAACCTGTTCGGAGCGCTCGAATTCTCGCAAGTCTTTCAAGCCGCGGGCATTCAACCCATCATCGGCTGCAGTCTCGTCGTCTCGTTCGCTCCAAAGGATGATGCGCAAGCAAAATCCAATGGCTTGAACGGGGGCCATGGCCGAGGCCCCGTGGAACGAGGTGCTATTGCGCTGCTCGTCAAGGACGCGGCCGGATACGCCAACCTGATGCACCTTTCGAGCAAGGCCTATCTCGAACACGATGACGCCGATAAACCCCATGTGTCTTTCGAAACTTTGGCGGACCACCACGAGGGCTTGATCGCGCTGACCGGAGGGCCCGAAGGTCCGATCGATCAAGCCCTGGCGAGCGGCGATCACGCGGGTGCAACGGCGCGCCTGCAGGCGCTGCGCGATCTCTTCGGCGATCGGCTTTATGTCGAGTTGCAACGCCATGGACTGGCCGAGGAGCAATCGGTCGAACCTCGCTTGCTGGCGCTCGCCGCCAAATTCGAATTGCCGATCGTGGCGACCAACGATGCTTATTTCGCCGATGCCAAAGATTTTGAGGCTCACGACGCGCTCATATGCATCGCCGAGGGCAGCTACGTATCGAGCGATGACCGGCGACACTTAAGCCCTGAACATCATTTTAAGGGACGCCAGGCCATGGGGAGCCTGTTTGCCGATCTACCTGATGCAATCGAGCGCACCGTCGAAATAGCCAAGCGCTGCGCCTTCCGTCCAGAAACGCGCGCGCCGATTCTGCCGAACTCGATTTCGATATCAGGCGATGCCTCCAATGGCAGCGCCAGAACCGAAGAAGACGAACTGCGCGGTCAGGCAGAAGCAGGCCTGCGCGCACGCCTGGACGAACACGGTCTGGCCGAAGGCATGAGCGAGCAGGACTACACCAGTCGGCTGCAGCACGAGCTCGCGATCATCATCGATATGAATTATGCGGGCTATTTTCTCATCGTCGCGGACTTCATCAAATGGGCCAAGCGGCAGCATATCGCCGTGGGGCCGGGCCGCGGCTCGGGGGCTGGCTCGCTCGTTGCCTGGGTGCTCACGATCACCGATCTCGACCCCATGCGGTTTGGCTTGCTGTTCGAACGTTTTTTGAACCCCGAACGCGTGTCGATGCCTGATTTCGACATCGATTTCTGTCAGGAGCGCCGCGATGAGGTGATCCACTACGTCCAAGAGACCTATGGCGCCGACCGCGTGGCGCAAATCATCACCTTCGGAAAGCTTCAGGCCCGCGCCGTTCTGCGCGACGTCGGCCGCGTGCTGCAGATGCCTTACGGCCAAGTCGATCGCTTGAGCAAATTGGTGCCGCACAATCCGGCAAATCCCCCAACGCTGGCCGAGGCAATCGAGTCCGAGCCGCGCTTGCAGGAAGCCCGCGACAGCGAACCCCTCGTGGCGCAATTGCTCGATATCGGACAGCGCCTGGAAGGACTTTATCGCCACGCCTCGACTCACGCCGCCGGAATTGTCATTGGCGACCGGCCGCTGATCGATCTTGTGCCGCTGTATCGCGACCCGCGCTCGCAGTTCCCGGCAACCCAATTCAACATGAAATGGGCGGAAGCCGCAGGCCTCGTAAAATTCGATTTTCTGGGTCTCAAGACATTGACCGTAATCGAAAAGGCCGTCGAGTTTATAGCCCACCGCGGCATTGAGATCGAACCCATCGCATTGGCGCTCGATGACGAAGAGACCTACGCGCTCTTAACGCGCGCCGAGACCGTCGGCGTGTTCCAATTGGAGGGGTCCGGCATGCGTGAAAGCCTCCGCATGCTCAAACCAGATCGCTTCGAAGACATCATCGCCATGGTGGCGCTCTACCGCCCTGGCCCGATGGACAACATCGAGACCTTTATCAACCGCAAGCACGGCAAGGAGGAGCCCGACTATCTCCATCAGCTGATCCGTCCAATTCTGGAGGAGACCTACGGCGTCATCATCTATCAGGAACAGGTGATGCAGATCGCCCAGACGCTTTCGGGCTATTCTCTGGGCGAAGCTGATCTTTTGCGCCGCGCCATGGGCAAGAAGATCAAATCGGAAATGGACAAGCAGAAATCGCGCTTCGTCGATGGCGCGGTGGCCAAAGGCGTCGAGAAGGGGCAGGCGGTGACCATTTTTGAGTTGGTCGCCAAATTCGCAGGCTATGGCTTCAACAAGTCCCACGCTGCCGCGTACGCCTTGCTGGCCTATCAGACCGCCTACCTGAAGGCGAAGTACCCAGTGGAGTTTTTGGCCGCCTCGATGACGCTGGACATGGGCAACACCGACAAACTCAGCCAGTTCGTGCAAGAGTCGACCCGTATGGGTATCGCGATCGAACCGCCATCGGTCAATGAATCGGAGGTGGACTTCATCCCCGTCGGCAACGCCATTCGCTATTCCTTGGCGGCGCTCAAGAACATGGGCCGGGCGGCGGCCGAACACATTCAAGAGATGCGTCAGTCCGGCGACGGTTTTTCGGATCTGGCTGATTTTGCCCGGCGCCTCGATGCCGCTTCGATCAACAAGCGGGGGATAGAAACCCTGGTTGCCGCCGGCGCGTTCGATGAATTCGGCTTCGAGCGCGCGACCCTCTGGGAGAATGCCGACCGCGTCCTCGCTGCGGCAAATCGCTTCTCGCAAGATCGAAAACAGGGTCAGAGCGATCTGTTCGGCTCCAAGACGCAATCGGAGTTGAGACTGCCGGATGTCAAATCATGGCGGCCGATCGAGCGCCTCGGCAAGGAGTTCGAAGCCGTTGGATTTTTCCTCTCCGGCCATCCGCTCGACGAATATGAAGACGCCTTGTGCAAATTGGGCGTTGAGACATGGACCGAGCTTGCGGCGAAAGCCAAAAGAGGCCGAACGACGGGGACCTTGGCGGGCACCGTGACTTACCGCCAAGAACGCCGCGCCAGATCCGGCAACAGATTTGCTTTTGTCGGCCTGTCTGACCGTACCGCCCAGTTTGAAGTCGTCGTGTTTTCGGAATTGCTCAGCGAGCGCCGCGAGCTTTTGGAAGTCGGCACGCCGGTTCTGGTGCGGCTAGAGGCCGAACCCGATCGCGATGCGGTCAAGGCGCGGCTGCATTCGGTGGAATGCCTCGATGACGCGGCAAATCGTACCCATGACGGTTTGCAGATCGTTGTTGACGACCCCGGCACGCTCGATAGTTTGGAAAACGCGTTGTCGCGCGATGGGCCGGGCCGAATCTGGCTGGTCCTGCGGCTGGGCGATATGGCCCGCGACGTCGAGTTCGAAATTCCCGGCACCTTCGATACTTCGCCCGCCGAGGCAGGCGCCTTGCGCCAGCTGGCCGGGGTGACCGCCGTCACGCCCCGTTGACGGCCAAAAGCAATCCCTTCGACCATTGCCAAGACCAGGCATCGCGCCTATAAGGCGGCCATCTCACACGCGGATTGCATGCATCGCCATTAACTCCAGCCCGCCCAAGCGGGAGGCGATGTGGAAGACCGGTGGCGCAGGATTCACTTGCGCTGGTTTATCCGCGGCGGAAGAACCGGAATTAAGGAGAGCAGACATGGCACTGCCCGCATTCAATATGCGCCAGCTTCTGGAAGCTGGCGTTCATTTTGGTCACCAGAAACACCGCTGGAATCCAAAGATGGCGTCCTTTATCTTTGGCGCCCGCAACAACATTCATATCATCGACCTGGCGCAAACGGTGCCGATGCTTCATCAGGCGCTCGTGACGGTCAGCGAGACCGTCGCCAAGGGTGGCCGTGTGCTTTTCGTCGGGACCAAGCGACAGGCTTCCGATTTGATCGCCGAGGCCGCCAAACGCTCTGCCCAGTACTACATCAACCACCGTTGGCTTGGCGGCACGCTGACAAATTGGAAGACCATTTCCCGTTCGATCAGACGGCTGCGCGAACTGGAGGAGCTGTTCTCGGGCGAGACCCAGGGGCTTACGAAGAAAGAACTGTTGCAGCTCACGCGCGAGCGCGACAAGCTCGAGCGCGCACTGGGCGGCATCAAAGACATGGGTGGCGTTCCCGACGTCATCTTCGTGATCGATACCAACAAAGAATCGATCGCGGTGGCAGAAGCACGCAAGCTCAACATCCCCGTCATTGCCGTGATCGACACCAATTGCAATCCCGATGACGTGACTCATCCGATACCGGGCAACGATGACGCCGGCCGCGCGATAACGCTGTATTGCGACCTTATCGCCAAAGCCGTGATCGACGGTATCGAACGAGCACAAGGCTCATCTGGCATCGATGTTGGGGAAGCCGCAGAGCCCGCCCCAGAGACCCTTGCAGATGCGCCCGCCGCCGAGACGGCCGAAAGCAAGCCAGCCGAGAAAGAGGCCGAGCCGGATAAGAAGGCCGCCAAAGAAGAGAAACCTGAAGCCAAGCCCGAAAAACCAAAGGCCAAAGCCGAGGCAAAAACCGGCGATGCTTTCACGCTCTTGAAAAGCGCCCAAGGTGAAGCCGATGACCTCAAGCAAATTGGCGGCGTGGGCCCGGTCTTGGAAAAAAAGCTCAACGATTTCGGCATTTATCACTATTGGCAAATTGCATCCATGACGAAGGACGACATCGCCAAAGTCGATGAAGAACTCGATTTCAAGGGCCGTATCGAGCGCGATGACTGGATCAAGCAAGGCAAGGCCTTGGCCAAGTCCAAAGCATAACGACGGCGTGAGCGACGGCTGAACCTGATAGGTCGAATTGAAACAGAATAGAGGCAGGTGATGTCGACTATTTCAGCAACGATGGTGAAAGAACTGCGCGATCAAACCGGCGCGGGCATGATGGACTGCAAGGCAGCCCTCAACGAAACTGGCGGCGATATGGAAGCCGCCGTGGATTGGCTGCGCACCAAGGGTCTGGCCAAGGCCGCCAAGAAGGCGGGACGGGTTGCGGCCGAAGGCCTGATCGGTTTGGCGGGCGAGGGCAAATCGGCGTCTCTGGTCGAATTAAACTCCGAGACCGATTTCGTTGCCCGCAATGAACAATTTCAATCGATGGTGAGCGATATCGCCAAACTAGCGCTCGATGCCGGCGGCGACGTCGAACAGCTCGGCAGCTCGATCTATCTTGGAGGCGATGCCAGCGTTTCCGATCACATCACCGAGATGGTTGGCACAATTGGCGAGAACATGAATCTGCGGCGAACGGCGCTTCTCGAGGTCGGCTCGGGCGTTGTCGCCAGTTACATGCACAACGCCATCGCGCCGGGCCTTGGCAAAATCGGCGTGCTGGTCGCGCTCGAATCCGAAGGCGATGCCAACGCACTCTCGGCATTCGGAAAGCAGCTTGCCATGCACATCGCCGCAACAAGCCCGCTCGCATTGACTGAGGACGAGCTCGACCCGGCCGTCATACAGCGCGAGCGTTCGATTTTGATGGAGCAGGCGCGCGAATCTGGAAAGCCCGAAGAGATCATCGAAAAAATGATCGAAGGCCGCATTCGCAAATACTATGAAGAGGTCGTGCTCATGAAGCAGACCTTTGTGATCGACGGAGAAACGGTGATCGAAAAAGCGGTAAAGGCGGCGGAGGCTGACGTTGGCGCGCCGATCAAATTGACGGGCTTCAAGCGTTTTGCGCTTGGCGAGGGGCTCGACAAGAAGGAGGAGGATTTCGCGGCCGAAGTTGCGGCCGCGGCCTCAGGCACCTGACCCCGATGGCAGCCGCGCCGAAACGCCGAACGCGCTATTCCAGGGTTCTCATCAAGGTTTCTGGTGAAGCCATGATGGGAGACCAGGCCTACGGCATCGATGTCGCCACCGTTGATCGTATTGCGGGTGAACTTGCTCAAATTGTAGCACTGGGGGTGCAGGTCTGCGTGGTGGTCGGCGGCGGAAACATATACCGCGGTCTCAGCGGCGCGGCCGCCGGTATGGATCGCGTCACCGGCGATTATATGGGAATGCTCGCGACCGTGATGAACGGTCTGGCTCTGCAGAATGCACTTGAGAAGGCCGGCATAAGCGGCCAGGTACTCTCGGCCATACCGATGCCGAGCGTTTGCGAACCATTTGTCGCCGCCCGTGCGCGCCATCATCTCGATAAGGGTCGGTTGCTGATATTTACGGCCGGCACAGGCAATCCATTCTTTACGACCGATACGACGGCTGCGCTGCGCGCGGCTGAAATGAATTGCGATGCACTGATCAAGGGCACGCAGGTCGACGGTGTCTATAGCGCCGATCCCAATCTTGATAAGTCGGCAGAGCGCTTCGAAACGCTGAGCTACCAGGATGTCTTGGCAAAAAACCTCAGGGTCATGGACGGCGCCGCCATCGCACTTGCCCGCGACAACGATATACCGATAATTATCTGCTCAATTTCGGATGACGGGAATTTGGCAAAGGTGTTGGGCGGTGAAGGCCGCTTCACCACAATCAAAAATCAAGGGTCAAGCTGAGCGGTCGGCATTGTTCTCAAGCGCTGTCTGACCGACGATCAGAGTGTGATATCGATTGGATCCTTGGCCGCGCGATGAGTTTCAAGGGAGGCGAAAATGGCCGACTTCGACATCAAAGACCTGGACCGGCGAATGGAAGGCGCGGTCAGTGTGTTGAAAAGGGAATTCGGCGGTTTGCGCACCGGCCGGGCCAGCGCCAGCCTGCTCGATCCCATAATAGTCAACGCCTATGGCTCGCAAATGCCACTCAATCAGTTGGCCACGGTCTCGGTACCGGAATCGCGGATGATTTCGGTTCAAGTTTGGGATAAGGACCAAGTCACCGCTGTCGACAAGGCGATCCGCGAATCCGAGTTGGGCCTCAACCCTCAGGTGGAGGGGCAAGTTCTGCGCTTGCCAATTCCCGAACTCAACGAAGAGCGGCGCCAGGAAATCGCAAAAGTTGCGCACAAATACGCCGAGCAGGCGCGCGTTGCCGTGCGCAATGTTCGCCGCGACGGCATGGAGCAGTTGAAGCGGCATGAAAAGGAAGGCGATATGGGCAAGGACGATCACCATGCCCGCTCGACCGAGGTGCAAGCGTTGACGGACCGTGTCATCAAGGAAATTGACGACGCACTTGCCGCGAAAGAATCAGAGATAATGCAGGTCTGATTCGTCGAATGTAGAACAGCCAAACAGCCGCTGACGGGGCAATCGATTGTGAGCACTGATATAGAAACAAATGTATTGCCCGATGCGGCGTCGAGCGCGCTCGGCCACGTTGCCATCATCATGGACGGCAACGGTCGCTGGGCGGCCGAACGCGGCTTGCCCCGCAGTGAAGGTCACCGGCACGGCGTGGAAAGCGTGCGCAATGTCGTGCAAGCGGCAATCGAACTGAACATCGGCTGCCTGACATTGTTCAGCTTCTCTTCGGAGAATTGGTCGAGACCTCAGACCGAGATTCGCGATCTGATGGGTCTGTTGAAGCGCTACATTCGCAGGGACCTGGCTGATCTTCACAAACACGACGTCAAAATTCGCGTGATCGGCGCCCGCAGCGGCGTCGAACCGGAAATTTTACGGCTCATCGATGAGGCCATTGCGTTGACGTCCACAAATTCGGGACTTCAGTTGACCATTGCCTTCAACTATGGCGCGCGTGCCGAAATTGTGCAGGCATCTCAACGCATTGCCCAACGGGTGAAGGAGGGAACGCTCGATCCCGAAGCCATCACCGATGAGCTGTTCAAATCGTTTTTGGATACGGGCGATATGCCCGATCCCGATTTGCTCATCCGGACCAGCGGTGAAATGCGATTGAGCAATTTTCTCCTTTGGCAATGCGCTTATACGGAGTTCATTTTTCTGGATGTTTATTGGCCTGATTTTACGCGCGAGACACTCGAAGAAGCGATCGCGCAATACCATGATCGCGAGCGTCGTTTCGGAGGACTGCAGGCAAGGACCTCCGCGTGACACGTCAAAAACCACCGCCCGACGGGCGGAGCGCACGCGCGCAATCCAATCGTGAAATTGGTCTAAGAGTGGCGTCCGGATTGGTGTTGGCGGCGCTGGCGCTGGCGCTCGTCAAGGTCGGTTCGTGGCCGTTTTTGGGTCTGATTGCCGTAACCGGCACGTTGGCGGCTTGGGAGTGGTCGGGATTGGTTGGCGGTAAAATGGCCAAATCAGCCTTCGCGATCCATGCGGTCGCGCTGTTGTGCGCAATTGCACTGACGGCAACCGGACAAGGCGCTTACGGATTGGCTGCCTTGTTTGCCGGAACAATTCTGACCGCAGTAGTTGCGGGTTCGGGCCTTGTGGCCGCTTGGGCGGGGGCGGGCGTTCTTTATGTTGGTCTGCCGGCGATGGCGTTGGTCTGGTTGCGTATGGGCGATGCCAGCGGTTGGGCCGCCGTGTGGTTTCTCTTTCTAATTGTCTGGTCGACCGATACCGGCGCCTATGTCATTGGCCGGTCATTCGGCGGGCCGCGCCTTGCGCCGCCAATTTCTCCAAACAAGACGTGGTCGGGAGCGCTTGGCGGCATCGCAATATCTGCTGGCGTGGCTTATCTGTTTGCCCTATGGCTCGAAGGCACCTCGCCGGCTGCGTTGGTTCTGGTCGCAATCCTGCTTTCCGTCGTGGCGGAGGCTGGCGATTTGGCCGAATCCGCCATCAAGCGGCGATTTAAGGTCAAGGACGCGGGCCATCTCATTCCTGGCCATGGCGGGCTGCTGGACCGCGTTGACGCCTTGTTGTTTGCTGCGGTGGCCGCCGCCTTGCTCGCCTTGTTCAGGGGACCCTATGAGCCGGCCAAAGCGCTCTTGATCTGGCCCTGATCGGGCTTACTTCCATAAGCACCACCGCTTGGCGAAGCTTTTTGGCGCCGAATGGCTTAAGACTCGGATTCAAATGGACTCAGCAGCTCTATTGCCTGACATGGACGTGAGTACATCTCCGCGCCGCGTTACGATCTTGGGCGCGACCGGATCGGTTGGCGGCAGCACCCTCGATCTCATCGCCCGCAATCCGAACGCCTATGAGGTCGTCGCCCTCACAGCCAACACAAACGCCGCTGCTCTGGCCGAACTGGCGATCGAGCATGGGGCGGCCTTGGCGGTGGTCGCCGACGAGAGTTGCTATGCCGAGCTCAAGAACGCTCTTACCGGATCCGGCATAGAAGCCGCAGCCGGCAGCCCCGCTTTGGTGGAGGCCGCAAGTAGGCCCGCTGATTGGATTATGGCGGCGATTTGCGGTGCGGCGGGCTTGCAGTCGACATTCGCGGCAGCTCGACAAGGGACAAATCTGGCCTTCGCCAACAAGGAATGTCTTGTCTCAGCGGGTGACGTGTTCATGAAAACCGTGGCCGCCGCGCAAACATCGCTGCTGCCGGTTGATTCAGAACATTCGGCAGCCTTTCAAGCCATCGACAACTCGCCATCGGAGTCCATCGAGCGCATCGTGCTCACTGCATCGGGCGGTCCGTTTCGCACCTGGTCGCTCGAACGGCTGGCCCAAGCAAAACTCGCCGATGCTCTCAAACATCCCAACTGGACCATGGGCCGGAAAATCACGATCGACTCGGCGACGATGATGAACAAGGGTCTGGAGTTGATCGAAGCCTATCATTTGTTTCCCGTCGAGCATGATCAGCTTGATGTGCTGGTCCACCCCCAATCGATCATTCACTGTCTGGTGGAATACTCCGACGGTTCGGTCCTGGCGCAAATGAGTTCGCCCGATATGCGGACGCCAATTGCCTACAGCCTGGCCTGGCCGCGCCGGATGTGGGCTCCGACCGAGCGGCTTAACCTCGCGCAGCTCGGCGAGTTGACTTTCGAAGCACCAGATGAGACACGATTCAAGGCCTTGAGAATCGCCCGTGAAGCCCTTGCCAAGGGCGGGTCGGCCAGCACTGTTCTCAATGCGGCCAATGAGGTCTTCGTCGCCGCCTTCCTTAAGGAAGAAATTAGCTTTCTATCGATTTCTGACTGCGTTGAAGCCACCATGGAAGAGGCTGAACGCGGGCTCGGCGGGCAGGTGGCCACGACGCTGGACGACGTCTTGGAAATCGACAAAGAGGCCCGCGTTCTGGCCGAACGCCAACTGGAACTCGTTGCTTGATGCGGCAGCGTCCAATGTTTGGAATAACTCAAAGGGTTAGACAGTAAGCTCATGGAAATAATGCAAAATATAACGAATGTGCTGGGGCAGGGTGCCATTTACATCCCGGCATTTTTATTTGTTTTGACCGTCGTCGTCTTTTTCCACGAGCTGGGACACTTTCTCGTCGCGCGCTGGTGTGGCGTGACCATTCGCGTTTTTTCGATCGGCTTTGGTCCAGAAATTTTTGGCTTCTACGACAAGCACGGAACCCGCTGGCGTTTCGCTTGGGTGCCGCTCGGCGGCTATGTGAAATTTCTCGATGACGTCAATGCCGCGAGCGTTCCCGACCACGACGCGTTAGAGGACATGAGCGAAGAAGAGCGCGTTGGCGCCTTTCAGACAAAACCGCTCTATCAGCGCGCCGCCGTGGTGGCAGCCGGTCCCATCGCGAACTTTATTCTGGCAATCGTCATCTATGCCGCGCTCTTCACCATCGTTGGCCAACGGGTGCTCGAACCCCGCGTCGACAAGATTATCGCTGGAAGCGCGGCCGCCGCGGCCGGCTTTAAAGTTGGCGATCTGGTTGTTGATATCGACGGCGAGGCGATCGAAAGCTTTGGCGAAGTCAAGCGCCTGGAGGCCATAAATGCCGAACAGGAGCTTAAGATTACGGTGCTGCGGGACGGCCAAAGGATCGAATTGATCGCCGTTCCCGAGCGCAAATTGGTGAGTGGACCTCTGGGCGAAGCCGCGCCAATGGGTGTTCTGGGTATCGCGCGCATCTATCGCCCATTGATCGAGCGCGTCTCGCCGGGGAGCGCTGCAGATAAGGCCGGACTTCAGGCTGGCGATCTCGTCGTGCGCATTGACGGCAAGCCAATCAAGAGCTTCACCGACATGCAGGAAATCGTGAGCAGCAGTGCCGGTAAGGAGCTCAAGATCACGGTGCTGCGTAATGGTTCGGAGATAACTCGCCCAGCCACACCCGGTTCCGCACAGATGAGCGATGCGGCTGGCAATTCGGTCACCCGGGGTCTGCTTGGTGTTCAACGCAAGGATGAGAGCGTCCTTGAGCGTTACGATCCCCTCACCGCACTTTGGATGGGGACCAAGGAGACCTACTTAATCGCGTCTCACACGCTGACCTATCTGGGCAGAATCGTGAGGGGCACGGAATCGGCTGATCAGCTTGGTGGACCCATCAAGATCGCCCAGGTCTCCGGGCAGGTTGCCCAACTCGGATTCGCTGCTCTAATCGGCCTAACGGCGCTTTTGTCAGTGAGTATCGGTCTGTTGAACCTGTTCCCGATTCCCATTCTCGATGGCGGCCACCTGCTGTTCTACGCCTTCGAGGCGGTGCGTGGCCGTCCGTTGAGCGCCCGCACCCAAGAGATCGGCTTTCGCATTGGCCTGGTCCTGATCATTATGCTGATGATCTTCGTGACCAGAAACGATTTGATAAACAACAGTTTTTAGGGGCGGCCGGGCGACCGGATCGCTTCGGCCAAAAAAAACCGCATGCGAGTGGCTGGAATTCGTCTAACGGTGTGATATACTTGCAACAATTAATCATAATGCGGCCATAAAACGGTGGCCATTTGGGGCTGAAAACTAAGTGTGCGTGTGTCGGGAGTCCGACATCAGAGGGGCTACAACAAGAATGCGTCTGAGGACGGTGGTGGCTAGAGGGCTTGTTTTGCTCCTGCTGGCGGTGATTTCTGCGCCTTTGATGGCAGTGGTCGCCGGCGGGACGATGGGCGATGTGGCCCATGCGCAGGCAGGCGGAGCAATCCGCAATATTCGGGTCGAGGGCAACCGCCGCGTCGAGCCCGAAACCGTACGCTCCTATCTTCAGTTCGGACCGGGCGACACCTACAATCCCGAAACGGTCAACGGTTCCCTGAAATCACTCTTTGCGACCGGTCTTTTCCAGGACGTCAAGATTCGGCGCCAGGGCAGTACGGTTGTCGTGGCTGTTATCGAAAATCCGGTCGTCAATCGCGTCGCCTTCGAGGGCAATTCCGAAATCGACGACAAAACACTGGGCGCCGAAGTCCAGCTGAGGTCCCGCTCGATCTACACCAGGGCGCGGGTTCAGAGCGACGTTCAACGCATTCTCAACCTCTACCGCCGGCAAGGACTTTTTGCTGCGCGTGTCGAGCCGAAAATCATCAAGCTGGAGCACAATCGCGTCGACTTGGTGTTTGAGATATTAGAAGGCCCCGAGACCACTGTCCGCAACATCAATTTTGTCGGCAATCAGGATTTCAGCGATTCCCAGTTGCGCGAAGTGATCACCACCACCAAAACGGGATTGCTGAGCTTTCTCAAACCCACAAACATCTATGACCCGGATCGCTTGCGGCTGGACCGCGAGCTGTTGCGGCAGTTTTACATGAAAAACGGTTATGCCGACGTGCAGATCATTTCGGCCATCGCCGACCTTGATCGCGACGGACGCGGGTTTTTTATCACGTTCACGGTCGAGGAAGGCGAGCAATATCGATTCGGCGCCATAAACGTTCGCACGACACTCGTCCAACTCGATCCAGGTCAGCTGCGCAGGAGCGTCACCACCAAGTCCGGCAAAATCTACGACGCATCTAAAATTGAAAAATCCGTCGAGAAACTGACCCTTGAGGTGGCCGGGCAAGGCTATGCCTTCGGGCGCGTTCGCCCCAATGTCGAGCGCGATCCGATAGGACGAACCATATCGATCGTCTATACGATTGAGCAGGGACCGCGCATTTATATCGAGCGCATCGAGATTGTCGGCAACACGCGAACCCAAGACGAAGTAATCCGTCGAGAATTTCGCGTGGCCGAGGGCGATGCCTACAACCGCATTCTCGTCGATGCCGCCAAACGCCGTCTGCGCGCCTTAGGGTTCTTCAAGAGCGTCAAGATCACCACCCTGCCTGGTGTTGCCCCCGATCGCGTGATTCTTCGGGTTGCGGTGGTCGAGCAACCGACAGGCGAACTCTCCTTCGGTGCGGGCTATTCGACAAACGAAGGCGTTGTTGGAGATATATCGCTTTCGGAGCGCAATCTGCTGGGCAAGGGCCAATACGTCCGGTTGGGCCTTTCGGGCAGCATAGAGCGCTTGCAAATCGACTTTGGCTTTACTGAGCCGCGCTTCCTTGGCCGCAACATTGCCGCAGGCTTCGACGTCTTCCATCGCGAGAACGACCTGCGCGATGAATCGTCATTCCGCCAGAGACGAACCGGCGGCGGATTGCGTCTTGGCGTCCCGCTCAATGACGACTGGGCGTTCCTGTCGCGTTACAATTTCGTGCGCGAAGAAATTTTTGATGTTCAGCCTCTGGCCTCGCTGGCGGTGATCAACGCGGCCGGGGTGAGCAACGTCTCGTCGATTGGCTACACGTTGCTTTACGACACACGCAACCATCGCAAAAAGCCGACGCGGGGATTGTATTTCAACTTCTCGCAAGATTTGGCCGGCTTGGGCGGCGACGTTCAGTATCTGCGGTCGATTGCCGAGGGTCGTGCCTACTATCCGATCTACAAGAAAATTCTTCTTGTCGGGCGTGCGCAAGCCGGCAATATCGAAGGCTGGGGCGGTCAAGATATTCGCTTGCAGGACGTCTTCTTCAAGGGTGGCGAAACGGTTCGCGGTTTCGACCGGGCGGGTTTTGGTCCACGTGACCTGGGCACGGACGATTCTCTTGGCGGCAAGGTTTTCGCCGCTGTAACGGCTGAAGTTCGTTTTCCCATACCATTCATCCCGGAGGCGCTGGGGATGCAAGGCGCGGCATTTGCCGATGCGGGCACGGTTTTCAATCCAGGTGACTTGGGTACTCTCACACCGATCTTCGTGGCCAACTCCAAAACGATCAGATCATCCGTCGGCTTGAGTTTGATTTGGGAGTCGCCGCTTGGTCCATTCCGCGCCGATATCGCGCATATCTTGTCGTCGGAATCATTTGACCAGGAAGAAGTTTTCCGCTTCGGTGCCGCCACACAATTCTAATAAGGCAGGCAGATGCGGACGCTTTGATTGAATGGCGCTGCGCGAAGATGCCCACAACACGCGTAATCGTATGGAGCACCCTGGGTTTTTTGAGCGGGCTGGGCCCTTTCCACTCACCGAGATCCTGACGCATATTGGCGTAAAACTGGCGTCGGATGCCGATCTGGATGTCGCGATTCGGGATGTAAAGACGCTGGATGACGCCGGCGTCGGCGATATCTCGTTCCTGGACAATCCGAAATATATGGACCAGTTCAAGGAAACATCGGCAACGGCCTGTCTGGTGGGAAAACGCTTTGCCAGCCAGGCGCCAGAGTGCACCTTATCGATCGTTTGCGAGCAGCCCTATCGGTCCTTCGCCCAGGCCCTGACGCTGTTTTACCCAGGCGCGCTGCAAACGCGTACAGCGGAGAACGCCGAACTCAAGGGCGCGATGGGCATAGACTCAAGCGCTGAACTTGAAGATGACGTTCGTGTTGAGCCCGGCGCTGTTATCGGGCGCGAGGCGCGGATTGGCAGCGGGACGACAATCGCGGCTGGCGCCGTGATCGGCTACCGGGTCCATATCGGTCGCAACTGCTACATCGGTCCCAATGCGAGCATCACCCATGCCCTGATCGGCAACAACATAATTCTGCACGCGGGCGTGTGTGTCGGGCAGGATGGATTCGGCTTTGCCATGGGTCCCCAGGGGCACTTGAAAGTGCCTCAAATCGGGCGTGTCATTATTCAGGATAACGTGGAGATCGGCGCCAACACGACGGTCGACCGCGGCGCCGTACGCGACACCATTGTTGGTGAAGGGACAAAAATTGATAATCTCGTTCAAATCGGGCACAACGTGGTGATTGGACGGCACTGCGTGATCGTGGCCCAAACGGCTATAGCGGGGAGCACGGTCCTGGAGGATTTCGTTGCCTTGGGCGGGCAATGCGCCGTGGTAGGTCACGTCCGCATCGGAGCAGGTGCTCAAATCGCTGCAACCAGCAGTGTGAACAGCAATGTACCGCCTGGAGCCAGGTGGGGTGGAACGCCTGCAAAGCCCGTAAAGCAATGGTTTCGCGAGATCACTGTATTGAAGAAGCTTGGCCAGCAATCTGGCGGTGCTAGAAAAGGCAAGGACGCCGGCGATTGACCGAGCGCCGTCGACAGGCAGATCAGGTGGTACAAATCATATGAACGATACCCATGCCGATAAGAAGCTAGATAGTGCGGACATCGTCCGTATTCTAAAGCTTTTGCCCCATCGATATCCGTTCCTGATGGTCGACAAGATCACGGAAATGGAGGGCGACAAGTACGCCATCGGCATCAAGAATGTCACGATCAACGAGCCCTTCTTTCAGGGACATTTCCCCGACCAGCCGGTGATGCCGGGCGTTCTGCTGATAGAAGGCATGGCTCAGACGGCAGGGGCGTTGTGTGTTGCCAGCATGGAGGACGATTACGAACCATCGCTGGTCTATTTCATGGCCATCGACAAGGCCCGCTTCCGCCGTCCGGTCGTGCCCGGCGATACGGTCCAATACCACGTCAAAAAAGTTCGTCATAGAGGCCGCGTATGGCGGTTTCGCTGCGAAGCTCAGGTTGATGGTGAACTCGTCGCCGAAACCGAGTTCAGCGCAATGATCGTCGATACTCAGTAGCTCAGCACTTTATGTCAGCCATTCATTCCACAGCTGTGGTCGATCCCGGCGCCAAGCTCGGATCGAACGTCGAAATTGGCCCTTATTCGGTCATCGGCGCCGGCGTGGAATTGGGCGATGGCTGCAAGTTGCAGTCCCACGTTGTGGTGACGGGTAACACCCGGGTCGGCGCAAACTGCAAGATTTTCCCCTTCGCTTCGATCGGCCACATTCCACAAGATCTCAAATTTGGCGGCGAGGAGAGCAGGCTTTCCATCGGTGAGAGCACCGTCATCCGCGAACATGTCACCATGAACCCTGGCACCGAGGGAGGTGGATTGGAAACGCGCGTCGGTGCCCACGGCTATTTTATGGTTAGCGCCCATGTGGCCCATGATTGCCAAGTCGGTGATCACGTGATCCTGGCAAACAACGCAACCCTAGCCGGCCATTGCGTCGTCGAGGATCATGCGATCTTGGGCGGGTTGTCGGCCGTGCATCAATTCGTGCGCGTCGGCGCATACGCCTTTGTGGGCGGCATGTCCGGTGTCGAGAACGACGTCATTCCTTTTGGTATGGCGCTGGGAAACCGGGCGATGTTGTCCGGTCTAAACATCGTCGGCTTGAAGCGGCAGGGATTTGACAGGGAACAGATTCATAGTTTGCGCAAAGCCTATCGCATGCTGTTTTCCGAGGAAGGCACGCTGATGGAGCGGCTGGAGGATGTCGAAAAAACGTTCGGCGAAGATGTAGGCGTTTCACGCGTTATCGATTTCATCCGAATTGCTTCAGACAGATCGCTGTGCGTGCCGCGGTCAAGTTGATAGTTGATACGAGATCGATGTCGGCCTCGCCGGATCAATGCCCATGATGGCTGAAACCGCTAAAAGCGCTCGAATCGGCATAATCGCCGGTAGCGGCATGATGCCGATATCCGTAGCCGAGGCAGCCTGCGCAGCCGGTCGTCCGGTGCATTTGATCGCCCTTGAGGATGCCGCCGGTCCAGAGGTTGAAGTCTTTCCCCACACTTGGGTGAATATCGGAGAAATCGGACGAATCTTGAAAGTGCTCAAAAAAGAACAATGCAAAGATCTTGTGATCATCGGTGGCGTCAGGCGACCGAAAATGGGTGATCTACGCATGGATTTTGGCGCGCTCACTAACTTGCCAGTGCTCATGAGCGCCCTTGTTGGCGGCGATAATTCCGTTCTGAGCAGCATCGTCGAGTTCTTCGAGAAAAAAGGGTTCTGCGTTGTCGGCGTCCATGACATCGCCCCCGAACTTCTGGCCTCGGACGGCCCCTTGGGCCGCGAACGGCCCGACAATCAGGACAAGGCAGATATAGCCATGGCCATCGATCTTATCGAAACCATGGGTCGATTTGACGTTGGCCAAGCGGTTGTTGTTGCTCGGGGGCATGTGCTGGCAGTCGAAGCGGCCGAGGGCACCGACGCGCTATTGGAGCGTTGCGCCAGCGTCAAACGCTGGAATCCCGAGCGTGACGATGATCGTTCGGGCGTCCTCATTAAATGCGCCAAACCCGGCCAAGAGCGCCGCGTCGATCTGCCGGCAATAGGTCCCGAAACGGTTCGGCGCGCCAGCGAGGCGCAGTTGAATGGAATCGCAATCGCTTCTGGCGATGTATTGATAGCCGAGCGCGCCGATGTGATAGCTCAAGCCGATAAATCAGGACTGTTCGTCGTTGGTGTTCCCACCGGCCCAGCCGACAAATGAGCCCGAGAACTCGATCTTCTATGGACACAACAGCACGTCTTGCGCGTAGAAATCGATGACGACAGCAGATGGCCTGCGCATTTCTCTGATCGCTGGCGAGCCTTCGGGCGATCAGCTGGGCGCAAAGCTAATGGCGGCCATTGGTCAGAGGGCGGGACGAGACGTCACGTTCTCGGGTGTGGGCGGTCAGGCAATGGCTGACCAAGGCATGCACTCACTTTTCCCGCTCTCGGATGTCGCAATCATGGGGCCGCTCGCCATCCTCATGCGACTGCCGAAGATTGTCAGCCGTGTCTACCAAACCAAACGCGCAGTGATGGATGCCAATCCCGACGTGCTTGTTATCATCGACAGTCCGGAATTCACCCATCCAATTGCAAAACGCGTGCGGAAAAGTCGGCCTGACATCCCCATCATAGACTACGTCTCGCCGAGCGTTTGGGCATGGCGGCCTGGCCGCGCGCGCAGGATGCACGACTATATAGACCATGTGCTCGCTCTGCTGCCGTTCGAACCGGCAGCCCACAAACGCCTGAACGGTCCGCCATGCACCTATGTGGGTCATCCCCTTATCGAGCGGGAAGCCTGGATCGATTCGCTGAAACCGGAAGATCTCAGCGAAAGCTTGGGGCTGGCCAGAGAGAAACCCGTGGTCGTTGTCCTGCCGGGCAGTCGCCCCACCGAGGTGGGCCGGCTGATGGAGCCCATCGGCGGCGCTCTCAAATTGTTGATGGCGCGGCTCGGCCCTCTCCAGGTCGTCATCCCGGCAATTGAAGCAGTGCGTTCCCTGATCGAAGAGGGTAGCCGCGATTGGCCGATCCAGCCCAAATATGTTCGTGGCGAAACTGAAAAATATCAGGCATTTCGTCTCGCGCGCGCCGCCATTAGCGCATCAGGCACCGCCACCCTCGAATTGGCCCTGGCGGGAACGCCTATGATTGTCGCCTATCGCGTCGAACCCCTATCGGCCGTTTTTCTGCGCCGCATGATAAAGGCGCAATCCATCGTTCTTCCCAATCTGATTTTGGAAGAGAATGTGTTTCTTGAATTCATCCAGGAAGACTGTTCTGCGGATCGTTTGGCCGACGCATTGGCGCCGCTTATCACCGGTGGAAAGGAGCGGGACCGCCAATTGGCTGCGCTCGAAGGCCTCAAGGGGCGAATGATGCTCGATCGCGGTACGCCGAGCGAGAAAGCTGCGGAAATCGTTCTTGATTACGCGGCTCGAGCGTAACGCCGGCCGCCTCAGCGTTGATCAATTTCCGTGTAGTTTCGTATCACAGGTCCTGTATAGAGCTGCCGCGGGCGTCCAATCCGCTGCTCGGGGTCTTCGATCATCTCTTTCCATTGCGCAATCCACCCAACGGTGCGTGCCAGAGCGAACAGAACCGTGAACATGGTGCGCGGAAATCCGAGCGCGCGCAGCGTAATGCCTGAATAAAAATCAACATTTGGATAGAGCTTGCGCGAAACGAAGTAGTCGTCCTCAAGCGCTATTCTTTCCAACTCCATCGCCACCGGCAGTGTGGGATCGTGGTCGGAACCAGTCTCCTTCAGCACCTCGTGACAGGTCTTTTGCATGATCCGCGCGCGCGGGTCGTAGTTTTTATAGACCCTGTGACCGAATCCCATCAGGCGGAATGGGTCGCTTTTGTCCTTGGCTCGCGCGATGTATTCGGGAATCCGGTCGACAGTGCCGATTTCTTCGAGCATGTCGAGAGCCGCTTCGTTGGCGCCGCCATGGGCCGGACCCCACAAACAAGCGATGCCGGCCGAAATACAAGCAAATGGATTGGCGCCCGAAGACCCCGCGAGACGAACGGTGGAGGTGGAGGCATTTTGCTCATGATCGGCGTGAAGAATAAAAATCCGGTCCATGGCGCGGGCCAAAACGGGGTTGACCTGATACGGTTCGCACGGCACGGCAAAGCACATGTTCAAAAAATTGGCTGAGTAATCCAAGTCGTTGCGCGGATAAATAAACGGCTGGCCGATGGAATATTTGTAGGCCATCGCCGCCATCGTCGGCATTTTTGCGATCATGCGAATGCTGGCAACGTCGCGCTGATGGGGATCGGCTATGTCGGTCGAGTCGTGATAGAAGGCCGAGAGCGCTCCAACGCTTCCAACCATCACCGCCATAGGGTGCGCATCGCGCCGGAACCCGGTGAAAAACCGGTTCATCTGCTCATGAATCATGGTGTGGCGCGTGACGCGCTCCGTGAACTCGGCGTTTTCAGTCGAATTGGGCAGCTCGCCGTAAAGCAGCAGGTGGCATGTCTCAAGATAATTGCCGAATTCGGCCAACTGATCGATGGGATAGCCGCGGTAGAGCAGCAGCCCCTTATCGCCGTCAATGAATGTAATTTTGGAAGCGCAGCTGGCGGTTGACGTGAAGCCTGGGTCGTATGTGAAATAGCCGGAATTGGCGTAGAATTTCGAAACGTCGATAACTTCCGGCCCCATAGTGCCTGAATAGACCGTCAGGTCCTGTGTGCTCCCATCGACCGATATGGACGCAGACGAATTTGCCGCCGAACCGGGTTTTTTTAAGTTTTTGTTGGTGGCATCCGCCGTGCTCATGCGTGGTCTCCTTCGCTCGATCGCCCGTGGCTTTGCCACGACGGCGGACGTCTTACTGCTACCAAAATGAAGATATCGTCTGCCTAATCGATTTCACGGATTGTCGCAAGTTCGGCGCTGACGTTACCGCTCTTTCATTATACAATTGCCGCGGGTTTATCGCAGACATTCTGCCCGTCAGAGACGGTCGCGAATGCGATCGAGGGCCTCCTCGCGCCCCAACAACGCAAGCACGTCGAATATGCCTGGCGATGTCGTGCTTCCGGTAAGCGCGGCGCGCAGAGGTTGGGCGATCGCCCCCATTTCCAAATCCTTGTCATCGATGAAAGTTCGCATCGTGCTTTCGAGCGACGAAACGTCCCAGGAGTCGACGTGTTCGAGCTGCGACAGCAATGTCGACAAGGTCTCAACTGATTGATTATCAAGAAATTTAGCGGCCTTCTCGTCAACTTCCAAGGGTCGCGTCACGAACAGGAAGTGCGCGCCTTCGACGATATCGAGCAGCGTGCGCGCGCGAGGTTTGAGGACGGGCAGGGCGCCGGCGAGCTTCTCCCAGTTTTCAGGTCCATCGTCCAGGCCATGCTGTTGGAGCAGATCGCCGGGCAGCGCCTTTATGGCGGCGATCAGGGTCTCGTCATTGCTGGTATTGATGTAATGGCTGTTTAGATTTTCGAGCTTGGCGAAGTCGAACCGCGCCGGCGCGCGGCCGATGGCATCCAGGTCGAACCACCGAATCAACTCGTCCGTGGAGAAAAATTCGTCGTCGCCGTGACTCCAGCCCAATCGCACCAAATAGTTTCGAAGTGCCGCGGGAAGATACCCCATATCGCGGTATGCCTCGACGCCGAGCGCGCCGTGACGTTTCGAAAGTTTTGCGCCGTCGCTGCCGTGAATTAGTGGCACATGAGCAAACTGCGGCGTTTGCCATTCCAGCGCTGCGAATATCTGTGATTGGCGCGCCGCGTTGGTGAGGTGGTCGTCCCCTCGAATGACGTGTGTAATTCCCATATCGTGATCGTCCACGACGACCGACAGCGTGTAGGTAGGGCTGCCGTCGCTGCGCAGTAGAATTAGGTCGTCGAGTTCGTTGTTTGCAACGCGTACGAGCCCTTGCACGGAATCGTCGATTGTTGTCTCGCCTTCGCGCGGAGACAGGAAACGGATAACCGGGTCGACGTCATCAGGCGCTTCGCCGGGGTCGCAATCGCGCCATCGCCCGTCATAGACCGGCGGCCGGCCCTCGGCGCGTGCCTTTTCACGCATGTCGGCCAACTCTTGGCTCGAGCAGTAGCACTTGTAGGCCTTGCCCTGGGCCAGCAGCAGTTCGGCTACTTCGCGGTGGCGATCTTGGTGGGCATGCTGAAATACCGGCTCGCCGTCCCAATCAAGCTCGAGCCATCTCAGACCCGCCATTATGGCATCGACCGCTTCCTCGGTGGAGCGTTTGCGATCCGTATCTTCGACGCGCAACAGCATGCGCCCGCCCTTTGCCTTGGCGTAGAGCCAATTGAACAAAGCCGTGCGGGCGCCGCCGATATGCAGAAAACCGGTGGGCGATGGCGCAAATCGGGTCACGATCGCGTTCGTCGTCGACTCAGACATCGTGACCTCTGGTTGCGGAAAAAAATTAAGCCTGGACGGGCGGTCATGTAGCATGGGCGCGGGGTTGCGTTAAGGGGCCTAGAGCATGGCACAGCGATTTTCCGGGCCGGCGTGCGGGCTATGAATATGGTCCGATCTGCCCAAAGCCGGGCCCAGGCCGCCACGATAGGCCCGTTTGCGCGATTGATGGGCTTTCTCGACGCGGAGCGGGACCGCTGGTTCTTGTGGATTCCAGTCTGCTTGGGGATTGGCGCAGGTCTCTATTTCTCATGCCTGATTGAGCCCTCAGGCGTTCTTGCCGTTGCGTTATTGGCCGCGGCGGGGGCCATCTATATTCCGTTTCGAAGCAAGGCGATTGCTGGCAGTGCATTGGCGGCAACCCTTTTTTGGCTGACATTGGGATTTGTCGACGCAAAGCTGCGTACCTCATATGTGGCGACCCCGGCGCTGACCAAATCAAGCGGAACCGTGACGCTCAAGGGTTGGGTCGAGCGCTCGGAAATGCGCTCGACTGCCAGATACCGGCTGACATTGGCCGTGATTTCGATCGAGACCTTAAAGTCCTCGCCAGTGCCGCGGCGGGTGCGTGTGACCGTTACGTCGAAAAAACCACCGCCCTCGATCGGCGAAGCCGTCATTATGCGGGCGCGCCTGACGCCCTTGCCCGAGCCGGTCGAACCGGCCACGTTCGATTTTGCCCGCAAGGCGTGGTTTGCCGGACTGGGCGGTGTCGGTTACTCCCTTGGCCCACCCAAGAGGCTTGCCGATCCGCCGCCGTTGCCCGCGAATATGTGGCTCAGCGCATACATTGAGCGCCTCAGGCGGGCGACGTCCGAACGCATCCGCGCCGCATTGCCTGGTGAGACGGGCGGGCTGACCACCGCTCTTATCACTGGCGAGCGCGATGCGATCAGGCCCACCACCCTTAATGCGCTGCGCCACGCGGGCTTGGCGCATATGCTGGCGATATCGGGCATGCATATGGCGATGGTCGCCGGCGCGCTGTTCTGGTTGCTGCGCGCTATGTTCGCGGCCGTACCGAAGCTGGCGCTCGGCCATCCAATTAAAAAATGGGCGGCCGCTTCGGCATTTCTGGGGGCCGCATTCTATTTGGTGCTTTCAGGCGCCGGCATCGCCACCCAACGCGCTTTCATCATGATAGCCATCATGTTTTTGGCGGTGCTGCTCGATAGGGCTGCGCTGACCTTGAGAAACGTTGCAATTGCCGCAATCGTCATCTTGCTGCTGTATCCCGAAAGCATTGTCGATGTCAGCTTCCAGATGTCGTTTGTAGCCGTCGTCGCGCTTGTGGCGGTCTATGAAGTCGTATCGGCGCGGCTACGACGTGTCCGGCCGACGAATATGTGGGCCAGGATTGCCTCGACCGCTGTGCGTTACGTTGGCGTAATCGCGCTTACGACGCTCGTCGCCAGTATCGCCGTGGCCCCCTTTGCGGCCTTTCATTTCCACAAGCTTGCCCAATTCAGCCTCGTTGCAAACCTTCTGGCCATGCCCATATTCGGATTGTTGGTGATGCCGATGGCGCTGGCGTGCCTGTTGGCTATGCCATTCGGGCTCGAGGCATGGCCCTTGGCGCTGATGGGATTTGGTTTAAACGCCGTCGCCGCAATCGCCACTGAAATATCCAGCTGGCCCGGCGCGGTAGCAAATGTCGCCCAGATGCCGGTCCTATCGCTCGCATTGTTGAGCCTCGGCGGTCTGTAGCTGTGTCTGTGGCGCCGGCCGATCAGATCGCTAGGCGTCGCCATCGCCGCCATGGGCCTGATCGTCGCCACGGTTGCTTTGCGCCCGGACGTCTTGATCGGTCGTAAAGGCGCTCAGATCGCCGTTCGCGATGCCTCGGGCAGCCTCAAGGTATCCCTCGAAGGCAGGCAAGACACATTCGCGCTTGAGCGATGGCTGTTGGCCGACGGCGATGGCGGCGTGCCTGCCTCGGCCATTGCTTCAGGCATATTTGCTTTCGACGCGCTTGCCTGCATCGCGCAAGTGAGGGGCAAGACTGTGGCAATCATTCGCCATCCAGCGGCGCTGGAAGAGGAATGCGCAACCGCAGATGCGGTGATTTCCCAGGTGTGCTGGCCGGCGGCTGCCCAAATGCGCAAGTCGTCGTCGACCGCCGCGATTTATGGGCCGAGGGGTCGCACGCCATTTATTTGGACGGCCAATCCATGCGCGCAATATCGGCGGCCAGTTTGCGTGGCACGCGTCCCTGGGTGCGCCGCCCGGCGGGATCGTCGCTTGAATCCGCAAAACGCTCCGCACGCCCCAGAGGCGCAAATTCGACCAATTGAAAGCGCGGGATGGCGAGGGCGGCCTATAAAGACCGCTGCCGCGGCGCTAATAGCGCCTGATCAAGCCCACCAGTCGGCCCTGCACACGCACTCTGTCGGGCCCGAAAATGCGCGTTTCATAATTCGGATTGGCGGCTTCGAGCGCGATGGAGTGACCACGCCGACGAAATCGCTTGAGCGTAGCCTCTTCATCGTCGATCAGCGCCACGACGATGTCGCCGTTATCTGCGGCATCGGCCCGCTTGATGATCACCGTATCACCTTCCAAAATGCCGGCCTCAATCATCGAATCTCCCTTGACCTCGAGAGCGAAGTGTTCGCCCTTGGCCAGAAGTTCGGGCGGCACTTCGATCGTATGACTGCGGGTTTGGATTGCCTCGATCGGCACGCCTGCCGCGATCCGGCCCATGACCGGCACCATGACTGATTGGCTCGCGCTCCCGCTGCTTTCGCTGCTCGGCCGGCGGCCAAGATTGCCTTCGATCACGCTCGGTGTGAAACCATTGCCGCGCACGCCGACAAGCCCTTGCGAAACCGATTCGGGAAGTTTCAAAATCTCCAGCGCGCGGGCCCGGTGGGGCAACCGACGGATAAATCCGCGCTCCACCAAAGCCGTGATCAATCGGTGAATGCCCGATTTGGATTTCAAGTCGAGCGCATCTTTCATCTCGTCGAAGGACGGCGGTACGCCTGATTCCTTCACGCGCTCGTGGATGAACATCAACAGCTCTTTTTGTTTCGGCGTCAGCATCGAGGCCCCCAATTTGTTAATTTGATCGGGTTGCCACCAATCACGATGGTCATCCCTTGCACGCTGGCTTAGCCACAACATATGGACAAATCATGAACATTTATACATGTTCTAGTTGTGTTCCGCAAGGGGGAGGATACGGACCGAATTCTTGGCGGTCTGGACTGGGCGGCGGCGGGCAGGCCTAAAAGTCGAGCGCCATGACCGGAACCCGTTCGCCCTTTGCCGCCGCCGGCGCGTTGGGCGCACGCACGATCAGGCAATCGGCGGCTGCCAGCAACGAAAGGAGCGAGCTGTCCTGGTCTTTGACGGGCGCCACCAGAGGAATGGCGCCGGGGCGCGGCGTCCAATTGGCTCGCATATAGTGCTGGCGCGGTCCGTTGGCCTCGATGTCGCAGCCCAATTCACCCGTCGATGGCATCGTATCTTCGGCGGCTTGACCGAGCAGGCGAGCAATCATGGGGACCAGAAAAAGCCGGGCGCAAAGCAGGGCGGAAACCGAGTTGCCAGGTACGCCCAAGACGCGTTGTCCGGCCATTTGGCCGAACATCAATGGCTTGCCCGGTCGCATGGCGATTTTCCAAAAATCGAGTGTCAATCCATGGGCCTCAAGTGCCTTTTGCACCAGATCGTGTTCGCCCACCGAAGCGCCGCCGATGGTGACCAATATGTCCGCATAACGGGCGCGTTCGATCATCTCGCCCAAGCTCTCGAGCGTGTCCTTGGCAATACCGGTAAGGATCGCTTCTGCGCCCGCCCACTCGACGATGGCGGCGATACCATAGGCGTTCGACGAGATGATCTGATCGAGTCGAGGGGTTTCGCCGGGCGGTACGAGTTCATCGCCTGTCGATAGAATCGCCACCCTGGGACGCCGCCGAACCTGGGCCTCGGCGTTGTTGGTCGAGACCGCAAGCGCCACATCGCGGGCGGTAAGCCGTCGGCCGGCGCCCACCAATGCCTCGCCCTCTTTGAAATCCATGCCCTTTGGCCGAATGAAATCGCCTTGCGCGCCGCCCTCGAGCACCGTCACCAGGTCGCCTTGGCGTTCGGTGTTTTCTTGGATGACAACGCTCTCCGCCCCCTTTGGCACGGGTGCTCCGGTGAAAATGCGTACGGCCTCGCCCTCTTTCAGCTCACCATCGAAGGCGTGACCGGCGCCGGCTTCCCCGATCACGTGCAAAGTCTGAGGCAGGGTGACGAGGTCGCTCAAGCGAGCTGCATATCCGTCCATCGACGAGGAATCGAAAGGTGGGTGGGTGATGCGCGCGCTCACATCGCACGCCAGAACGCGGCCGTATGCGGTTTCGATCGCCACCAGCTCGGACTCGAGCGGCGCGATGCCCGCCGTTACCCTCTCAAGCGCCTCCTCGACAGCAAGCAGTGCCATTAGCGGGTCAATCCTTGGCTTGGGCGCGATACGTGCCCGAACGCCCGCCGGTCTTTTCGATAAGTCTGATGCCGGAAAACTCCATGGCGCGGTCAACTGCCTTCAGCATGTCGTAAATCGTCAGGCAAGCCACGCTCACGGCCGTGAGCGCCTCCATCTCCACGCCCGTTTGGCCCGTCACCTTGACGGTTGCCTCGACGCGGATGCCGGGGAGATCTTCGCTCGGTGCGAAATCCAGCGTCACCTGGCTTATCGGCAGCGGATGGCACAATGGAATGAGGTCGTGGGTACGCTTGGCGGCCATGATGCCGGCAATCTGCGCCGTTCCCAGCACGTCGCCTTTTTTCGCTTCGCCACGCAAGGCGATTGCGAGCGTTTCGGCCGACATCTGAACAAAACCCTCGGCGATAGCCGTGCGTGAAGTGGTGCTCTTGTCCGAAACGTCCACCATATGGGCTTCGCCCTTGTCATTTAGGTGGCTGAGACCGGTCTTGTTCATTGGGTTGCCTCTGCAGATTGGCGTGAGAGCAGGGCGCGTGTCGCCAGCGTCACGTCATGCTGGCGCATCAGGCTTTCGCCGACCAGAAAGGCATGAACGTCTGCGCTCATGAGACGCGCGATGTCGTCGGGCGTGGAAATGCCGCTTTCGCCGACCACCAGGCGGTCTGACGGAACCAATGGCGCCAGACGTTCTGTGGTCGCCAGCGACGTCTCGAAGGTGTTGAGGTCACGGTTGTTGATGCCGATGAGCTGAGCATCCAGGCCAAGGGCGCGCTCGAGCTCGTCTTCGTTGTGCACTTCGATCAGCGCGTCCATGGCCCATTCGTTGGCTGCCGCCATCAGCGCCGATGCCTCGTCGTCATTCACCGCCGCCATGATCACAAGAATACAATCGGCGCCCCATGCGCGCGCCTCGGCGACCTGATAGGCCTCAAGCATAAAGTCCTTCCGCAAGACGGGAAGCAAGACCGCGCTCCGGGCGGCGATAAGGTTTTCCGCGCTGCCCTGAAACGAAGGACCGTCGGTCAGCACCGAAAGACACGCGGCGCCGCCGGTTTCGTAGGCTTTTGCAAGTGCAGTCGGATCGAAATCCTCCCGAATCAGACCCTTAGAAGGGCTCGCCTTCTTGACTTCGGCAATGAGGGCCGCACCACCAGTGCCGATTTGCGCTTTAAGCGCGCCGGAAAAATCACGAACTGGCGCGGCCTCGCGCGCCCGTGCCGCCATATCTTGAGCCGAACACACTGCTTTGGCAGCCGCGATTTCCTCGCGTTTGTAGTCGGTAATATGATCGAGGATCCGCGACATAATTTTCGAAAAAACCGGGTTTCAACTGTTCGAAGCGCTAACCAGCTTAGCGAGCGTTTGTTCTGCGGCGCCACTGTCGATCGCTTGGCCAGCGAGGTCGACCGCATCTTTCAGTTTCTGTGCTTTGCCCGCCACGATCAATGCGGCTGCGGCATTGAGGATAACGACGTCGCGGAACGGCGATTTTTCGCCGGCCAAGACCGCCCGAATGGCCGCCGCGTTGGTTTCCGCATCGCCGCCGGCAAGATCATGAGGTGCTGCCCGCGCAATGCCGGCTTCCTCCGGCGTGATGTCGAACTCGCGCACGTCGCCGGCCTTCATCTCGGCCACATGGCTCACACCCGTCGTCGTTAGCTCATCGAGACCATCGGCGCCATGAACGACCCAAACGTGCGCTGAGCCCAGATTGCGCAAGACGTGCGCCAGCGGAGAGACCCATTTGCGCGCATAGACGCCAATCACCTGCCGTTTGGCGTCGGCCGGGTTCGCGAGGGGACCCAGAAGGTTGAAAATGGTGCGCAGTCCGAGTTCCTGGCGGATCGGCCCGACATGCTTCATCGCCGAATGGTGCAGGGGCGCGAACAGAAAACCGATGCCGGCCTCGTTGATACAACGGCTGACGCCGTCGGGCGCCAGATCCAGGTTGACGCCAAGCGCCCCCAACACGTCCGCCGAGCCCGATTTGGACGACACCGACCGGTTGCCGTGCTTGGCGACAATCGCGCCGGCCCCGGCAGCGACCAGCGCCGCGCAGGTGGAGATATTGAACGTTCCCTTGGCGTCACCGCCCGTACCGCAGGTATCGATCGCGCCATCGGGCACTTCGACGCGAGTTGCCTTGGCGCGCATGGTGCGCGCCGCGCCGGTGATCTCGTCCACCGTTTCGCCGCGCAGCCTGAGCGCCATCAAAAAAGCGCCCACCTGGGCATCGCTGGCCGTACACGACATAATGACGTCGAAAGCCTGCGCGGACTCGGATTCGCTGAGCGCCTCGCCATCGGCGACCTTGGCCACAAACTTTTGAAAATCAGTCATCGGGCCACTGTCAAAGCACAGCCGCTGCCTGGTCGAGCGGCGCGGGCGGCCGATGATCGATGCCGGCAATGTCCAGAAAGTTTGCCAAAACGCCATGACCATGTCCCGAAGCAATGCTTTCGGGATGGAACTGAACACCGTGGACCCGATGGCTTGTATGCCGGACCCCCATGATGATGCCTTCAGCCGTTTCAGCGGTGATTTCGAGGCAAGCGGGCAGGCTTTGACGCTCGATGATGAGGGAGTGATAGCGCGTCGCCTCGAAAGACTCAGGCAACCCCTTAAAGACGCCCAGACCCGTGTGCCGCACGCTGGAGAGCTTGCCGTGCATCAGTTCGGGCGCACGAACCACGCGGCCCCCATAGGCCTGACCAATCGCCTGATGGCCGAGACAGACGCCCAATACGGGTGTGTTCGGGCCAGCTTCGGAAATCAAATCGATGCAGATTCCAGCTTTATCGGGATCGCACGGACCAGGCGAAATGACGAGCCCCGCCGGCTTGTCGGCCATCACGTCTTCGACGCTCACCTGATCGTTGCGGTAAACGCGGCAAGAGGCGCCGAGCTCGCCCAGATAGTGCACGAGGTTATAGGTAAAGCTGTCGTAATTATCGATCAGGGTCAGTGTCATGGGGTCCATAAGCCCCGATGCGCGCGCATCGTCAAGGTCTGGCCGTCGAGGCCAGCGAGCGTGGCGTCGCAAACAACGCCAGCCGTCCAAGACCGGGTCCGATTTCCCCCCAGGGGGCCTCGAAATCGATGACAGCGAGCGCCGCGGTTGAAAACTTGCCGGTTAAAGCCGCCAGGCTCTCTTCGTTGCCGCCTTGGCACAATATGCGGGCCAGCGCCTGAATTCCCGGATTGTGGCCGACCATCATCACGCGATTGGCCGAGCCCGCCAGTCCGCGCAACAGGCCAATGATGTCGGCAGGAGCAGCAAGATACAGGTCGTCGACAAATTGAATTTCTGGCTGCCTTTCGAATTCGCCGACCACCAGGTCCAAAGTCTCACGGGCCCGCACCGCGGGCGAACACACCACCAAGTCCGGTGTGAGGTCATGCTCGGTGATAAAGGCGCCCATCAAAGGTGCAGCCCATTGGCCGCGCGGGGCCAGGGCGCGCTCGAAATCACGCAACCCATCATCCGACCAACTTGATTTTGCATGTCGTAGAAGCAAGAGCGTCGGCATGTGTGCAGTTCGTTCTCATGAAGGTCGTTTGGCGCGCTTGGCGAAACGCACCGCTTCTTCGGCCGCACGAAAAAGCGCCGCTGCCTTGTTGATGCATTCGGCTTGTTCGCTTTTTGGCACCGAGTCGGCGACGATACCGGCGCCTGCCTGGACATGCATGACGCCATCCTTGATCAGCGAGGTGCGCAAAACGATGCAGCTGTCCATTTCTCCATTGGCCGAAAAATAACCGACACACCCGGCATAGGGCCCGCGTTTGTCGTGTTCGAGCTCGTCGATGATCTCCATGGCGCGCACCTTGGGCGCACCCGATAGCGTACCGGCCGGAAATCCTGCCATCAGCGCGCCCACGGCGTCGTATTGCGGATCCAAACGGCCCGTGACGTTCGAGACGATGTGCATCACATGGCTGTAATACTCGATGAAAAAGGAATCAGTGACCCGAACGCTGCCGATTTCCGCCACCCGGCCGACGTCGTTGCGTCCCAAGTCGAGCAGCATCAGGTGTTCCGCGCATTCCTTCTCATCGGCCAACAGTTCCTCGGCAAGGGCCCGGTCTTCTTCGCGGGTCGCTCCTCGCGGCCGCGTCCCGGCGATCGGCCGAATGGTAATGTCGCCGTCGCGCACGCGCACCAAGATTTCCGGGCTCGATCCAACGATCGAATAGCCATCGAAGTGCAGATAGTAGAGGAAGGGCGAGGGGTTCACACGCCGCAACGCGCGGTAGAGCGCGAACGAGGGAAGCGAGAAGGGCGCGGAGAAGCGCTGGCTCAGCACCACCTGGAATATGTCGCCTGCGGCTATGTAGTCCTTCGCGCGCTCGACCATGGCCATATAGTCTTCAGCACTCGTGTTGGAGACTTGCTCGGGCGCCGCCACATGACCGTCGGCTGCGTCGAAGTTGTGGGGCAGTGGCGCATCGAGCGCATCGATGACGGCTTGAAGCCGCTCTTCGGCCTCGATATAGGCCGTCTCGGCGTCCGTCGCCTTGTCGGGGCGGACCGGCGTTACAAGCGTGATCTCGTCTTTGACCGAGTCGAAAATCACCATGATCGTGGGACGGATCAGGATGCTGTCGGGCACCCCCAAAACGTCCGGATTCTGGTCCGGCAAGCGTTCGATCAAACGGATGGTGTCGTAGCCCATATAGCCAAATACGCCGGCCGCCATTGGGGGAAGGGACTCCGGCAGCTCGATACGCGACTCGGCGAGAAGGGACCGCAGCGCATCGAGCGGATTGCCGTCGCAGGCGACAAAGGCGTCGCTGTCGGCGGGGCGGCGGTTGATTTCCGAATGTTCGCCGCTGGCGCGCCAGATCAAATCAGGATCAAATCCGATGATGGAATAGCGGCCGCGATTGGCGCCGCCCTCGACCGATTCCAACAGGAAACTGTTGGCGCGCCCGGCAGCAAGCTTGACCATTGCCGATACGGGCGTTTCGAGGTCGGCAATGGCGCGTGTCCAGACCACCTGAACATCGCCGCCATCATAGCGGGCCCGGAAAATCTCAAGGGCCGGTTCCATGCGGCTTCGCCCTGGTTGTTCGGTGAGTAATGACATTTTCCCAGAGCTTCAGCGGCCGCGTCCGGTGACCTCGTTCACCTTGGCTTCGTTGATGCTGACGCCGTAGGCGCCGCGCAGGCCGGACAGGTACTGCGAAAAATAGTCGTCCGCAAGCGACGCGCTCATGCGGTCTGAGATTTTGGCCTTGTTTTCGCTCGATAAGGGCGGCGGGGTTTCGATCTTGACCACCTTGAAGACCAACCGCGCCTTTCCATCTGGCGCCCACGCAGAACCCGCTTCACCCTGGCTCAACACAAAGGCCTGAGCGACTGCTGCTTGGGGAATCTGAACGCTCGGCTTGAGCCTGCTCACCGGTGGCGCTCGCTGGACTTTCAGTTTGCGGCCTTGGGCCACCGCACCCAGGGTCTCTCCATTTTTAAGCCGCTCGACCAGATTCTTGCCCAACGCAACCAGCCGCGCTCGGGTCTTTTGCTCGGTCCAGTCCGCTAAAACTTGGTCGCGCACCTCTTCGATTGGTTTAACGCGCTCTGGCATCACCTCGAGCACGTCGACCCACACAAAGCCTTCGGCATTGGTTTCGATGGGGTCCATCTCCACGCCGACATCGCCCTCGAAGGCTGCCCTGATGAGCGTGTCACCGGCTGAGGGCAGAGAAGCCGGTTTGCCCGACGGCTCCAGTCCCTTTGCGTCGATCGAAGCGATCTCTCTGTATTGCAGCGAGAGTTTTTTGGCTGTTTCGATAAGCGTGCTGCCGCCGGCGCGGTCGTCCTCGATGCGGTCGTAAAGATCGAGAACATCGTTTGTCGCGCGTTCACGCGCCAGGCGTTTGCCGATTTCGTCTTTTGCTTGCGCCGCGGGCGTCTGCACCGGCGCCTCGATCTCGGTTACGCGAATGATGGCCGTGGTCAGCCCACCTTCCACAGGGGCGCTGTAGGCTCCTTTTTTTAATGCAAATGCGGCCGCGGCAATGACAGGATCGACCAGATCTTTTTGTGCCACCAGCCCGAGATCGATGTCCTTTTTCGCCAATCCTTGCTCGAGCGCAATGGCTAGGAACTCAGCGCCGCCATTGAGCTTGTCATGGGCCGCTGCTGCCGCTTCCTTGTCGTTAAAGGAAATCTGGTGCACGTGCCGGCGCTCAGCCTTGATATAGCTGTCCTTGTTGGCTTGGTAGTACTCCTCGATCTGCTCCGGCTCGATCGTCACCGATTTGGCCATTTCAAGAGGATTGAGGATCAATAACGCCAGCTTGCGCGTCTCCTGCGTGCGATAAATCTGCTTGCGCGTTTCGTAGAATTTTTTCAGATCCTCTTCGCTGGGCGCGTCAATCTTACCGACCATCGCAGAGGGCAAGGTGATGTAGCGCAAGACGCGTTTTTCGTTTTCGAATGTGTTGACGGCCGCGAGCAATGTCTCGGGTATGATCGCGGAATCAGTCATCGTGCGCGTCAATTGGCGGCGTATGCTGGCTTGGCGCTGGCGGGCCACATATCCCTGTTCGGTCAAGCCATTGGCTCTGAGAACTTGCTGAAAATGTTGCCTGTTGAACGAGCCCGAGGGACCTTGGAAGGCGGGTTCTTTCTTTAGGCGTTCGACCAAATGTTGCTCGCTGACGCCAAGATTGAGATCTTTGCCGTGGGACTCCAGCGCCGCATCTCCGATCAGACGGAACAGCACTTGGCGGTCGATGCCGGCGTTCCTGGCGTCTTCCATCGTCATCGCGCGGCCCAGCTGTTGGCTGATGCGGCGCATTTCGGTCTGCATGGCGAAACGGTATTCCTGCGTCTCGATTTCGTCGTCGCCCACGCTGGCGAGCGATTGTGCGCCATACCCGCCAAAAATGTCAGCGATACCCCAGACGGCAAAGCTCATCACCAGGAGCGCAATAAAAATTTTGGCGATCCAGGATCCGGCGCCCTTTCGCAGTGTCTCCAACATGGCATGCTCGATCTGTTTAAGAAGTTGTGTTTGGCGATCTTATCCCATCGCGCCGGGACACAGGCTTACAATCTTGTCATGATATGTAGCCGTTCGATTGGCGGCAAGCGGTGGTGTTTCGATATCCGACAATGGTTGCATATCACAGCCGTCTTCACTGACATCATATTGTCCAATCAGACGGGCATTCGAACTTGGTGCCCGCAAGAAGACGCCGATGGGCGACATCGAATGGCTGCTCAAGCTTAACAACCAAGACGACACGTTGCGGGGGAGTGAAGGTGGAACCAAAACCAATTGTAGCGGGAAATTGGAAAATGAACGGCCTGCGGGCATCGATCGGCGAGGTCGATGCATTGCTGAAACACATCTCCGCGGCTCAGCCGCTGGCGGTCGATGTCATGATCTGCCCGCCGGCCACGCTGATCGCGGCCATGGCGGAAACGGCCATTGCCGTCGGTGCTCAGGATTGTCACGCCCAAGCAGCCGGCGCCCATACTGGCGATATATCCCCCGAAATGTTGGCCGATGCCGGCGCGAGCGCTGTGATCGTTGGACACTCAGAGAGGCGCGCCGATCATGGCGAGAGCGATGATGCGGTCAAAGCCAAGGCGCAGGCCGTTCACCGGGCGGGCCTTGTTGCCATTATCTGCATTGGCGAGACGGAAGACGAGCGGCGCGCCGGACGCGCGCTGGAGGTGGTGACTGTGCAGTTGCGAGGCTCGCTTCCAGGTGGCGCCAGCGCCGCCAACACAATCATCGCCTATGAGCCCGTTTGGGCGATCGGAACCGGCTTGACCCCGACACCCAGCGACATTGCCGAGGTTCACGGCAAAATCAGGTCCAAACTCGAAGAGATTTTGGGTCAAGCCGACGGCGGCCAAGTTCGCATTCTCTACGGTGGCTCGGTGAAGGGATCGAATGCGGCTGAATTGATGGCCATCGAGAATGTCAATGGTGCGCTCGTCGGCGGCGCAAGCTTGAAGGCACAGGACTTCTTCGAAATTCTTGCCGTTTATGACAAGGGCTAATACGGTTTGAGAAAATTTCCGAGTGGTAAACAACAGCGATTGCGTTAGCGTTGGAACCGATGTGCGGCGGTTGTTCGTTGCCCCGGCCAAGACATTAAGCAGGCTGCGGGGCGCGAGCAATTCAGTGTAGGCTTGCAATGATGTCAAAGAATGCAACTTTGCGGATATTGACGCTTTGCGGGCTGATCACGGTGTTTGTTGTGCCCCAAGCGTTCGCCAAGCCGCTGGGCAGCGAGACCTGCAAAGTGCTAAAGGCCGAAAAAACCGCGCTGCGCAAGCAGGGCGTCGTAAAATCCATGAAGAATGGTCCCACATGGGCCAAGGCGAATCTCGCAGAAGACGAACTCTCCCGCATCAAGCGCTATTTGATGCTGCAGGATCACATCAAATTCCGCTGCTTCAAAAACCAAAAAAAATTGGTGCCCGACGCTGCCCCCAAGTCGGCAAAAAAACCGCCCAAACAAGTGCCCCTGCCGCTCAGAAAGCAACGCTCGAGCAAGCCGATCGAACCGGTTGAACTCGATATGGAGGCAATCAGAGATTCGCTGCACGGCTATCAAGACACCGACCCGCCCGACATGCCCAAAAATGACGGTCGACCGGGTGGGCAGCGAAGCGGTGATGGCAAGTCTGGCGACGTGACTGGCGCGATAGCGCCGAACGGGCGACCAACCCCCACCGCGCCGTCGCGGTCGGCGACATTGGCGACACAACGGCCGCCGCGGCTGGTCACCTACTCGATACGGCAACTGACAGCCGAAGACATGGCCGCCAGCGCAGGCGTGACGCCCGATGCCGAACCCGTCCAAAAGCCAAAACCCCGCTTTCGCCGTCGCGTTCCAAAAAAGAAAAAAGTCGATTGGTATTCTTTCGGCATCGACCGGCCGCCGTATTAACGCGAGCCCGTGAATGCCCTGGGCCCGTGTGTGCTGGTCAAACCCCCGGCAATTGGGTAAAAGCGGCGCGCAACCAACAAATCGGAACAACACGTCATGACAACTGTCATTCTCGTCATTCATCTATTGATCGCCACCTCGCTTGTGGCCTTGGTCTTGTTGCAGCGCTCTGAGGGCGGCGCGCTGGGCATAGGCGGGGGCGGTGGTGGCGGCGGTTTCATGAGCGGGCGCGGCACAGCCAATCTATTGACGCGCTTAACGGCGGTTATGGCCGCAGCGTTCTTTTGCACCAGCATCTTGCTCTCGATCTTGGCGCGCCAGTCGGCGCAGCCGACGTCGATTCTCGAGAGCACTCAACAACAGTCGGATCAGGGCGGCGAAAGCTCCGATATTCAGCCCCTGACGCCAGGTTTGCCGTCGCGGCCTTCGGTTCCGCAATCGGAATAATTGTGGCTGCGTAATATTTCCGGGGAAAGATGAAACCTTTGGGCTTCGAATCGGAGCCCGACATGTGTATTCTGCAAGCCCATGGCGCGGTACATCTTCATCACCGGCGGCGTGGTTTCATCCCTCGGCAAAGGTCTCGCATCGGCAGCACTTGGCGCGCTGCTGCAATCGCGCGGCTATAAAGTCCGCCTGCGCAAACTCGATCCCTATCTCAATGTCGATCCCGGGACCATGAGCCCCTACCAGCATGGCGAGGTGTTCGTCACCGACGATGGCGCTGAGACCGATCTGGATTTGGGCCACTACGAGCGCTTCACCGGCGTGCCCTGTAGCCAAAGCGACAACGTTACGACGGGCCGCATCTATCAGAATATTTTGACCAGGGAGCGTCGCGGCGACTATTTGGGCGGAACCGTGCAGGTCATCCCCCATGTCACCGATGCCATCAAAGATTTCGTTCTCTCCGGCAATGACGGCATCGATTTCGTTTTGTGCGAAATCGGCGGCACGGTGGGCGACATCGAGGGTTTGCCGTTTTTTGAAGCAATCCGCCAACTGGGCAACGAATTGCCCGCATTGCATTCGATTTTCATACACCTGACGCTCATTCCGTTCATTGGGAGTGCCGGCGAACTCAAAACCAAGCCGACGCAGCACTCGGTCAAAGAGCTGCGCTCCATCGGCATTCAGCCCGATATCCTGCTCTGCCGTTGTGATCGGCCCGTGCCGGCCGACGAGCGGCGCAAGATTGCGCTTTTCTGCAACGTTCGCGCCCAAGCGGTGATCCAGGCCCTCGATGTGTCAACCATTTACGATGTGCCCATCTCCTATCATTCGGAGGGTCTCGATGGAGAGGTGTTGCAGGCCTTCGGCATCACCGACGCGCCGGAGCCCGATCTCGAGAAATGGCAGAATATCTCGAACCGGATCGCCGATCCCGACGGCGAGGTGAATGTCGCGATCGTCGGCAAATACACCGGGCTGATGGACGCCTACAAATCGCTGAACGAAGCACTCGTCCATGGCGGAATCGCCAACAAGGTGAAGGTGAATCTGCAATGGATCGAGTCCGAGTGCTTTGAAGAGCAGGATCCAACGCCTTACCTCGAGGGCGTCAATGGCATTCTTGTGCCCGGCGGCTTCGGCGAGCGCGGTACGGAGGGCAAGATTTTAGCCGCCCGCTTCGCCCGAACCCGCCATGTGCCCTATTTCGGCATTTGTTTCGGCATGCAGATGGCGGTGATCGAGGCGGCGCGCAATCTGGCCGGTATCGAGAATGCGGGATCGACCGAATTTGGCCCGTGCGACGAACCCGTGGTCGGGTTGATGACCGAGTGGATGAAGGGCGAAGACATCGAACTGCGTTCGGCGAACGGCAATTTGGGCGGCACAATGCGCCTTGGCGCCTATGACGCGGCGCTCGCCAAAGACAGCCGCGCGGCCGAAATATACGGGACAACCGAGATTTCAGAGCGCCACCGCCATCGATACGAAGTCAACACCCGCTACCGCAACAAGCTGGAGGCGGCGGGATTGCACTTCTCGGGTCTTTCGCCCGACGGCCTTTTGCCCGAAATCGTTGAGATCAACGATCACCCCTGGTTCATTGGCGTCCAGTTCCATCCAGAGCTGAAGTCGCGGCCCTTCGAGCCACACCCGCTGTTTGCATCCTTTATCGAAGCCGCCGTCGAGCAGAGCCGCCTTGTCTAGGGAGCCCTCCGATCCGTTTCGATTGACGGATTGGGCCCGGCCTGCCAAGTCATCCCCCCATGAACAGAAAAAAACCAGCTCTCAACAGCCGCGTTCAGGTCGGCGCCCTGACGCTATCGAACGAAAATCCCATTGTGCTTTTTGCGGGCCCTTGCGCTCTTGAGAGCCGCGCGCATGGGCTTGAGATGTCGGCTGCGCTGAAGGAAATATCCGAGCGCCTGGGCCTTGGCCTGATCTACAAGAGCTCATTCGACAAGGCCAACCGCACGAGCATTTCGAGCGCCCGCGGCATCGGTCTCGAAGAGGCGTTGCCGATATTCGCCGAGATCCGCGAAACCACCGGCCTTCCGGTCGTCACCGACGTTCATGAGCCCGCCCAATGTGCACGCGTCGCCGAAGCGGTCGATGTGCTACAGATTCCAGCCTTCTTATGCCGCCAGACGGACCTGCTCGTCGCCGCCGCCAAGACCGGTCGGGTCGTAAAGGTCAAAAAGGGCCAGTTCCTCGCGCCATGGGACATGAAAAACGTGGTCGATAAGGTCGCCGCTGCGGGCAATCCAAACGTGCTGGTGACAGAGCGGGGCGCCAGTTTCGGCTACAACACGCTTGTCTCCGATATGCGCGCGCTCCCCATTCTTGCCGAGATCGGCTCGCCGGTCGTCTTTGACGCCACCCACTCGGTTCAGCAGCCGGGGGGGCAGGGGGCGACAAGCGGGGGCGAGCGCCAGTTCGTTCCAGTCTTGGCGCGCGCCGCGGTAGCGGTGGGCGTGGCCGGACTCTTTATCGAAACCCATGACAACCCGGAGAAATCTCCCTCCGATGGTCCAAATATGGTGCCGCTGAAGGAGCTTGAAGGCCTGTTGCAGGAACTGATGGAGATCGACCAAATTGCCAAAAAACGGATTGCGGCTCAGAACGCCTGATTGTTTTCAGGGGCAATGAGCCTTGAGGCTTCGTTGTCCCAGCGCCACAGGCTTTCGGGCGTAATGTGGGTGCCGCCGAGCCATCGGTCGATCTCCGCGCGCTCGGCGAAATCGCCGTGGCCCGCCAGAACGTCCTCTCCAAAATTGCTGAGCGCCAATTGGCGTTCGAAAAAGGCATCGCGTATCTCGTCGGGCCAATCTGGTTGAAAACGCACGTCGTCCAGGCCCGTTATGAGCGCGCCTGGACCTGCTGCGATCCCGTCGAGGCGATCCCAAAAACTCCAATCGCCCATGAAAGGCGCCGCCTCCTGGTCTTGCACCGCGGAAAAAAGTTCCGCCGGTTTGTCAACGCCGGAGCGCACGGCTTCGAGCATTGCGCGTTCGGTGCGCGAAAGGCCGCTAACGGCATCTGGAAGCTCTTGCAGCAAGCGCCGAACGGCGGCTTCAAGATGGGGGAGGGCTTCGGTTTGTTCGTCAAGAAGCGCCATCCAGTCGAAAGGTTCGGGTTCGCGGAAGGCGCGCCAGGCGATTTGCGACAGCTCGAGCTGCTCCGCACTCACCGTCGTTTCCAGCACGCGCAGTTCGGCGATGTCTTCGACGCTGCGGCGTCCGATGAAATCTTGCGTTTGAACGAGCGTCAGTCGTTCGCCCAAGTCCCGGTCGGCGAACCAATCGAGAATTTGGATGAGCTGCAGCTGGTCGTAAACATCGTGTTCGAACCACAAAATCACCTGGTCGAACATTTCGTGATGCTCCAACCCCCTGTTGCGCGCTTCGAAGATCTGACGCAGCGCTTGCGCGTCTCCCCAGCCCTTGGAGGCCAGGAAATCGGCTCGAATTTCGGAAAGTTCGTCGAGAGTGGAGACCACTGGCACCGGCCCGTCGGTCAGCACGTCGCGCCAGGGAAGGACCTCGGCGCCGGGAACCGCCTGGCGCAGCAACGCCGCAGCCACGTCGCCATTGGTGATTAGAAGCAGTGGTGCAGGCAACATAAAATGGCTTCCTTGGCGCTCTTCTAGCCGCGGCCGCGGTAAGGCGAAACGCCTTGATCGGGCAGCCAAACGTCTTGCGGCAGCTCTCCCCACTGCCAAAAGACATCGATCGGCATGCCGCCGCGCGGAAACCAATATCCGCCAATGCGCAGCCAATGGGGCTCAATAGCCTCCACCACGCGCTTGCCGATCGCTACGGTGCAGTCCTCATGAAAGGCGCCCTGGTTGCGGAAGGAAGATAGATAGAACTTGAAGGATTTAGATTCGAGGATCCAAGCGTCCGGCGCGTAGTCGATGACCAAATGCGCAAAATCGGGCTGGCCGGTTATCGGACAAAGAGAGGTGAATTCGGGCGCCGTAAAGCGTGCCACGTAATGGCTATCGCGGTGCGGATTTTTGGCGCGTTCGAGCTCTGCTGCATCCGGCGAGGCGGGTATCGCGGCCGGTTTGCCGAGGCTCGAGAACTCTTCGTCCTTATTCGACATGGGGGAACTTTCGTGATTCAGTCGGCCGATCGGGGGCCCTGATAGATACACCCTTCGCGGCACGTGTCGCGCGCGACTGCCACCTCGCTCAGTCCCGGCAGGTCGGCAGCCAGTCTATGCCAAAGCCAGCGCGCGATGTTTTCGAGAGTGGGCAAACCAAGCTCGTCGATGTCCTCGTTGAGAAAACTGTGGTCGAGCTGATCCCTCGCGGTGTGGATCGCTTTTTCAAACGTCTCGAAGGGTACAATAAGACCCGTTTCAGCATGCGGCTCACCATCGAGCGTCACGCGCACCCGGTAGGAGTGCCCATGCAGACGGCCGTACGTCTTTTCCGTGCCAGCAATTGCCTGGGGCAGGAGGTGAGCGGCCTCGAACACGAATTCTTTGTAGATTAACATGGGCGCTGTTTAGGGGATTTGTCGGCGTAATGCCAGTGTTGCCAGCGAGGCTTGTGTTGTCGGTCTTCAGGGCAGTCCAATGAGCTTGTGCGTTTGCAGCGAAAGTCGCCAGCGCGGGTTTCTGGCGCAATAGTCCACCGCCGCGCGGGTGTTTTCATCGCGCGTATCGCCATCCATCGGTTGAAGAAAGAAATGGCTGAAATCAAGCATTTGGAACATCTCGGGCAGCGCATCGTGTTGCGGGAAAACGAGCTTGAGCTCGTCGCCTGAGGTTTGCACGAGCGGGGCACTAGCCTTGGGGCTGACGCAAATCCAATCGATCGCGCGCGGTACCGGCAGCGTGCCGTTGGTCTCGATGGCGATTTCGAAACCCTCGGCATGGAGCCCATCGAGCAAGGGCGTATCCACCTGCAGCATCGGCTCGCCGCCCGTTAAAACCGCGAACGGCGCGTTGTCGTCACCGCGCCAGGCCGCACGGCAGGCACGCGCCAGACTGGCCGCGTCGGCGAATTGCCCGCCGCCTGGCCCGTCCGTGCCGATAAAATCCGTATCGCAGAACCTGCAAACAGCCGTGTCGCGGTCAGCTTCGCGCCCCGACCACAGATTGCAGCCCGTAAACCGGCAAAACACGGCCGATCGACCCGTCTGTGCTCCTTCGCCCTGCAATGTGGCGTAGATTTCTTTGACTGAGTACATCTTGTCCGATGATCTGCCCGCTGTCCGGCTTTCAGGCGTCCGCCGGCACGTGGCTGGCTGCTTGCCATTGGGCAAAGCCCTTGGCGCGCAGCTCACATGCAGGACAATCGCCGCAGCCATAACCCCAGGCGTGCCGCGTTTTACGGTCACCCCGATAGCAACTGTGGGTTTCCTCCACAATCAGATCGATAAGAGCTTGGCCGCCCAGGTGGTGCGCGAGCCGCCAAGTCTCGGCTTTTGAATGCCGCATCAATGGGGTCTCGATCTCGAAGTCATCGTCCATGCCAAGTCTGATCGCCTGAGCCAAAGCCTTTAAGGTTTCGTCCCGGCAGTCGGGATAACCGGAGAAATCCGTCTCGCACATACCGCCGATGAGCCGAAGAATGCGCCGCCGGTAGCCGAGCGCTGCAGCGTAGGTGAAAAACAGCAGATTCCGTCCCGGTACGAAAGTGCTTGGCAGGCCATTTTCAGCGATCACGATTTCGGCTTCGCTGGTCAGCGCCGTCTCGCTCAAGCGCCCCAACTCATCGAGTTCGATGACGTGGTCGCTGCCAAGCCGGCTGGCCCATTCGGGAAATTTCGTACTCAGTTCGGCCCGGACCACTGTCCGGCAGTCAAGCTCCACCGCATGGCGTTGCCGATATTTGAACCCGACCGTCTCCACATGCCCGAAACGCGCAAGCGCCCAAGCAAGACAAACGGTTGAGTCCTGGCCGCCGGAAAACAAAACCAGCGCGTTGGAATTGTCTGCCTGGGTCATGGTCGTGGCTTTGGTCGATCCACAATTTTTACTTTGCCGCTGCGATATTGTTGGTGCGCTCTTCCGCTTCGCGGGCCACTCGGCTAATAACGCGGTCGCACCATCGCATACGCGCCCATGCGGCGACAACTCTGGCCAGTTTTGAAAGACACAGCACATGAGCGCAATAGCCAACATCAAGGCGCGCGAGATTCTTGACAGTCGCGGAAACCCGACAGTTGAAGTGGATATGGTTTTTGGCGATGGCGCGACGGGCCGCGCGAGCGTTCCCTCGGGCGCCTCGACGGGCGCCCACGAGGCCCATGAGTTACGCGACGGCGGCGACCGTTATCTGGGACGCGGCGTCAAAAAGGCCGTCGCCGCGGTCAATGGCGAGATATTGAGCGCGCTGAAGGACACCGAAATCGGCAGCCAACGCCAAATCGACAAAACCCTGTGCGAGCTGGACGGCACCAGCAACAAAGAGAGACTGGGCGCCAATGCCATTCTTGGCGTCTCTTTGGCATTCGCCAAGGCGCTGGCCGACGCCTCAAGCGAGCCGCTTTACCGCTCCATCGGCGGCGATGACGCAGCCCTTCTTCCGGTGCCGATGATGAACATCCTCAATGGCGGCGAGCACGCCGATAACCCGATCGATATTCAGGAGTTTATGATCATGCCGGTCGGGGCTGAGAACTGCGCCGAGGCGATCCGGATGGGCGCGGAAGTCTTCCACACGCTCAAAAATGCGCTTCATGAGGCCGGCCACAACACCAATGTCGGCGACGAGGGTGGTTTTGCGCCCAATCTAGGCTCCAGCGAACAGGCCCTCGAATTTATTATGCGCGCCGTCGAGGCCGCGGGCTATCGGCCCGGCGAGGACATCTATCTGGCGCTCGATGCCGCATCGAGCGAATTTTTTAAAGACGGCGTCTACGCGCTCAAAGGGGAGGGCAAAAATCTCGACGCCGCCGGCATGGTTGCCTACTACGCCGATCTCGTCTCCCGCTTCCCAATCATCTCCATCGAGGATGGCATGGACGAAGACGATTGGACGGGTTGGAAAGCGTTGACCGACGAGCTTGGCGATCGCTGCCAGCTGGTCGGCGACGACCTGTTCGTCACCAACACGGAGCGGCTCGAACGAGGGATAGAGCAGGGCATTGCCAACGCAATTTTGATCAAGGTGAACCAGATCGGCACCTTGAGCGAAACGCTGGATGCCATAGAGATGGCTCACAAGGGGCAATATCGGGCGGTGATATCGCATCGCTCGGGCGAAACCGAGGATGCGACAATCGCCGATTTGGCGGTTGCCACCAGTGCCGGCCAGATAAAAACGGGCTCGCTGGCGCGATCCGATCGGCTTGCCAAATACAATCAGCTTATTCGAATTGAAGAAGCGTTGGGGACCAAGGCACGCTACGCCGGCCGCGCGGTCCTGCCTGGCGCGGGCTAACCACTGCTTAACGCGAACGCGCTAGTCTTTCTGACGGGGCCTGCCCATCTCGCGCAGAGGGGCCTGGATTTGTGGGGTGTCCCTTTATGCGTTGGCGTTCGATTCTGACATCGCTCACTTGTTTGGCGTTGATTTCCTATTTTTCCTTTCACCTGATTACCGGTGACCATGGCCTTCGCTCCCGCGCAGACCTGCAGAACCGTGTCACGGCCCTCCAGGGCGAGCTGGCTGGTCTCAAGGCGGTACGGGGGCGCATCGAACGCGACGTTGATTTGATGCGGGCGAACCGGCTCGATCCCGACATGCTGGACGAACAGGTGCGTGCAATCCTGAATTTTGCCCACCCCAATGACATCGTCATTCTGGAAGGCAATACGTCGTCCACGGCGGCACTCCCCAAGCCTCAGCAATAAGTCGATTCACCGCACGTGCATCACTAAATAAATAGGTTATATCAACGGCTTACATTATATCCATCGCAGTTGCGGCGCGCTGGCAAAACCCGCACAACTCGTGTAACGTGCAGGCCAAGGAAACGCTAGCGAGGCCCCATGACGGTTTCCGACGATCCACACAATCGCCTGCAGTTTGCACACAACGATGCGGGCTCTCCGCAAGTTTCCGATGACGCAGATACGGAAAATTTGACCGGCTCGGGCGAAGCGGCGGGCCCCCAATTGGATCCGAACACCGAGCGCGAAGCCTATCGCCTCATGCTGTTGATTCGCCGCTTCGAGGAGAAGGCGGGTCAGCTATATGGCATGGGCTATATCGGCGGCTTCTGTCACCTTTACATAGGGCAGGAGGCGGTGGTGGTCGGCCTGCAGTCGACCATCGGCGACGGCGATCAGGTGATCACGACGTACCGCGATCATGGCCACATGCTGGCCTGCGGCATGGACCCCAAAGGCGTCATGGCAGAGCTGGCCGGGCGCCGCAGCGGCTATTCCAAGGGCAAGGGCGGCTCCATGCATATGTTTTCGGCCGAAAAGAATTTTTATGGCGGCCACGGCATTGTGGGCGCCAGCGTACCGCTCGGCACGGGGCTCGCATTTTCCAACAAATACCGCGAAAACGGCAATGTTTGCCTGACTTATTTCGGCGACGGCGCTGCCAATCAGGGGCAGGTTTACGAAGCCTTCAACATGGCCAAGCTGTGGCGTTTGCCGGTCGTCTATGTGATCGAAAACAACCGCTATGGCATGGGGACCAGCATCGAGCGGTCGTCCTCGACCACAGATCTTTCACAGCGCGGCCTCAGTTTCGATATTCCGGGCGAACAGGTCGATGGCATGGACGTAAGCGCGGTCAAGGCGGCGGGCGATAAGGCCGTCGCCAATGCCCGTTCAGGTGAAGGCCCTTACATTCTTGAGATGCTCACATACCGGTATCGCGGCCACTCCATGTCCGATCCGGCCAAGTACCGCACGCGCGAAGAGGTGAACAAGGTCCGCGAGGAGCACGATCCGATCGAGCAGGTGCGTGCGCGCCTTATCGAGGCCGGCCGCGCCGGTGAGGATGAACTCAAGGACCTCGACAAGGAGATCCGGGCGCGTGTGGCTGAGGCGGCTGAATTTGCCCAGAACGCCCCGGAACCCGACGCATCGCAGCTCTATACCGAAATTTTGAAAGACGCATAAGCCAAGCGATTCTTCGGCGAGACGGAACCAACAACCATGGCGACAAAAATCCTGATGCCGGCCCTTTCTCCAACCATGGAGGAGGGTAATTTGTCCAAATGGCTGGTCGGCGAGGGCGATACGATAAAGGCAGGCGACGTCATCGCCGAAATCGAGACCGACAAGGCAACCATGGAGGTCGAGTCGATCGATGACGGCGTGATGAGCAAAATTCTGGTCCCTGAGGGCAGCGAGGGGGTCCTGGTCAACACGCCGATCGCCGTCATATTGTCCGATGGTGAAGCAGCGCCGGCTGACGCCGTCGCAGCCACGCCGCCGCAACAAGAAGCAACGCCGAGCCTCGCATCAGAGCCGGAACATGCGAGCGCGCCGGCGGCGGCCCCCGCACCAGAACAGGTGGCGCCAGAAGCCTCGATACGGCCCGCCGAGCCCGCACCTGCGGCGGCCACAGAACCCGAGGCGCAAAGCCAAGTAAACGGCACCATTCAGACCGTGCGCGAGGCATTACGCGACGCCATGGCCGAGGAGATGCGCCGCGACGGCGACGTCTTCGTCATGGGAGAAGAGGTGGCGGAATACCAAGGGGCCTACAAAGTGACCCAGGGCCTGCTGGATGAGTTCGGCGCAAAGCGCGTGATAGACACACCCATCACAGAACACGGGTTTTCCGGCATCGGTGTCGGCGCCGCTTTCGGTGGTCTCAAGCCCATTATCGAGTTCATGACCTGGAATTTCGCCATGCAGGCGATCGACCACATCGTCAATTCAGCAGCCAAGACCCTCTATATGTCGGGCGGCCAGATGGGATGTCCCATCGTATTTCGCGGCCCCAATGGTGCTGCCTCGCGCGTCGCCGCCCAACACAGCCAATGCTACTCGGCCTGGTATGCCCACGTGCCGGGATTGAAGGTGGTCGCGCCTTTTTCAGCCGCCGATGCCAAGGGCCTGTTGAAGGCGGCGATCCGCGATCCCAATCCGGTCGTCTTCCTCGAAAACGAACTCCTTTACGGCCAGAGCTGTCCAGTGCCCCAGTCGGATGATTGGATCGTGCCGATCGGCAAGGCGAATGTCGTTCGGGAGGGAAGTGACGTTACCATCGTCTCCTTTGCCCGCGGCATGACTTATGCCCTCGAGGCGGCCGAGGCGTTGGCGGGCGAGGGCATCGATGCCGAGGTGATCGATCTGCGCACTCTGCGGCCACTCGATATGGAGACGATCATCGGTTCGGTCAAAAAAACCAACCGCATCGTCACGGTGGAAGAGGCGTGGCCCGTCTGCTCGATTGGTTCGGAAATTTGCGCCCGCGTCACCGAGCAAGCCTTCGACTATCTCGACGCGCCACCCACCCAGGTCTCCGGCGCCGATGTGCCCATGCCTTATGCGGCAAATCTTGAGGCATTGGCGCTGCCGTCAGCCCTCCGGGTCAGCGATGCCGTAAAATCCGTTTGCTACGCCAATTGATCGCAGTCACGAGTTCAAACCCGCCTTTCGCCCGAATGTAAAATCACCGTTATGCCAATTGCCATTCTGATGCCTGCACTTTCGCCCACCATGGAGGAGGGCACGCTCGCCAAATGGCTGGTCAAGGAAGGCGACAGCGTCGTCGCCGGCGACATAATTGCCGAGATCGAAACCGATAAGGCGACGATGGAAGTCGAGGCGGTGGACGACGGCAAGGTCGGCAAGATCCTGATCGGCGAGGGGACTGAGAACGTCGCCGTCAATGCGCCGATCGCTCTGATTCTCGAAGAAGGCGAGGACGATGCGACGCTTGAGAGATTTGATGCCGGCGCCGCACCATCTGCGCCGCCCCCGCCGGCGCAAGCCGCCACGCCACAGGCAATGGCGGAGCCCGCAGCGACCGTGACAAAGCCTTTAGCCGCCAACGGGCAGGGCGGGCGCATCATCGCTAGTCCGCTGGCCCGACGCTTGGCTGGCGACAACGCCCTCGACCTGGCGATGCTTTCGGGCTCGGGCCCCCATGGGCGCATCGTCAGGCGCGATGTCGAAAAAGCTCTTCAGGGCGGTATCAAGGAGGTCGTTCCACCAAAGGCCGTCGCCGGTCAGGTGGTGGCGCCGCGCGCCGCCACGCCCGTGCCCGCCATGTCGGATGAGGACATTTTGGCGCTCTACGAGCCCGGCACCTATGAGGTGGTGCCGATCGACAATATGCGCCGGATCATCGCCACGCGTCTGACCCAGGCAAAGCTGACGATCCCGCATTTTCGCCTGGAGGTCGATTGCGAACTCGACGCGCTGCTTGCCGCCCGAAAACGCCTGAACGCCATGTCGGCGGCCGAGGGTCCCAAGAGCTTCAAGATTTCGGTCAACGACATGATCATCAAGGCGATGGCTATGGCGCTGCAAAAAGTGCCCGACGCCAACGCCACCTGGACCGAACGCGGAATCCTGCGCCACATGGGCTCCGATATCGGCGTCGCGGTCGCGGTCGAGGGCGGGCTCTTCACGCCAGTTATCCGCCACGCCGAGATCAAGAGCCTGTCGGAAATCTCAAATGAGATGAGAGATCTGGCAGGCCGCGCCCGCGAGCGACGCTTGGCGCCCTACGAATATCAGGGTGGGACGACGGCGATCTCCAATCTTGGCATGATGGGCGTCAAATCCTTTGACGCCGTCATCAATCCGCCGCACGCGACCATTCTGGCCGTCGGCTCGGGCGAAAAGCGCCCCATCGTCAAGGGCGACGAGATCAAGATCGTCACGCTCATGAATTGCACGCTTGCGTGCGATCACCGGGTGGTCGACGGCATGCTCGGCGCCATGCTGCTCACGGCCTTCAAGGGCTTTATCGAGGAGCCGGTGACGATGCTGGTGTGATCCAAGGGCAGGATCCATCAGATTTATCGTCGGCCATGAGAGCTGGAGGATCAATGTCATCTGAGGCGTCTTTCGACCTGGTCGTGATAGGCACGGGGCCAGGGGGTTACGTGGCGGCCATCAGAGCCAGTCAGCTGGGCCTGAAGACGGCCGTCATCGAGCGCGAGCACCTGGGCGGCGTTTGCCTCAACTGGGGATGCATTCCGACCAAGGCGTTGCTGCGCACGTCTGAACTCTATTCGACGCTGAAACATACAGGCAATTATGGAATATCAATCAGTGGCTTATCGTTTGATATTCAGAAAATAGTTGAACGATCGCGCGGCGTTGCCAAACAGCTTTCGGGTGGCGTCGCCTATCTCATGAAAAAGAACAAGATCGAGGTGATCGAAGGCGAAGCAAGGCTGCTGGCGCCCCACCGCATCGCGGTTGCTGGCAAGGAGAGCGCGGTGGAGCGCGAAATCGAGGCCAAGCACGTCATCGTCGCGACCGGCGCGCGGGCCCGCACGCTGCCGGGCCTCGAGCCCGATGGCGAACGCATCTGGACCTACCGGGAGGCGATGGTGCCGCCCGTCATGCCGGCATCGCTGCTGGTCGTGGGTTCTGGCGCCATCGGCATCGAGTTTGCCAGCTTCTACCGGGCGCTGGGCGCCGATGTCACGGTCGTCGAGATCATGGAGCGCGTGCTCCCCGTCGAAGACGAGGAAATCTCAGCCCACGCCCAAAAGGCCTTCGCCAAGCAGGGCATGACGATCCACACCGGCACGCAGGTCGAAAGGCTTGAATCGGGCGCTGCCGGCGTCACCGCAACCTTGAAGGGCCCGGACGGCGCGGGCCAACAGCTCACCGTTGAACGCGTGATACTGGCCGTCGGTATCACCGGAAACGTCGAGGGACTCGGTCTTGAGGAGTTGGGCGTTAAGGTCGAGCGCGGTCACATCGTTATCGACGAGTGGTGCCGGACGGGCATCGAGGGGCTGTACGCTATCGGCGACGTTGTCGGCCCGCCTTGGCTTGCTCATAAGGCGAGCCACGAGGGGATCATCTGCGTCGAGAAGATCGCCGGCCTCGATAATGTTCACCCGCTGGATACCTCCCGCATTCCAGGTTGCACCTACTGCACGCCCCAGATCGCGAGCATCGGTCTGACCGAAGCAGCCGCGCGCGAACAAGGCCGCGACATAAAGGTCGGCCGCTTCCCTTTTCAGGCCAACGGCAAGGCAATTGCGCTGGGCGAGCCCGAGGGGTTGGTCAAGACCGTATTCGATGCCAAAACCGGCGAACTGCTGGGCGCTCATATGATCGGCGCCGAGGTGACCGAGCTGATCCAGGGGTATGCCATCGCCAAGACGCTGGAGACGACCGAGGCAGAGCTGATCGAGAGCGTATTTCCGCACCCGACGCTCTCGGAGATGATGCACGAGGCGGTGCTAGACGCCTATGGGCGGGTGATCAATTTCTAGACTTTTGCCTGCAAAACCCCAAATTGGGGTAACAGGAGGTGCGTTGTGCGCGCCGCATATGCAAAATTGTAACAGGACTTATTCGAAAGGATCGCAACATGGATGGACTTGGCCTAATCGGTTTTCTGATCGTCGGTCTTATCGCGGGCTACATCGCGGAAAAAGCGACAGGCAGCAATCACGGGCTGCTCACCAATCTTGCCGTTGGCGTGGTTGGCGCTTTCATTGGCGGGTTTCTGGCCGGTTTGCTCGGCATCCAGATGTTCGGTTTCATCGGCGCTCTGGTTATCGCGACCCTGGGCGCGATCGGTTTCCTCTATATATGGCGTCTGATCAGAAGCTGATGAACGTAACCGTCCGCACCGCTCAAATGGCGGCGTCCTGAGTGCCGTCATGGTCACGCTCGTCGATACTCGCTCCGGACGGTCTCAAGCCGCGCGCCCGCGCCATCCCGAAAAGGCGCACCGGCCGGACGCGCCCATCCAGCGCAAGCCCTCCTGGATCCGCGTCAAAGCGCCGGTATCGCCGATCTATCAGGAAACCCGGCGCATCGTGCGCGAGAACGGCCTCCACACCGTGTGCGAGGAGGCCGGTTGCCCCAATATCGGCGAATGCTGGACCAAGCGCCACGCCACCATGATGATCATGGGTGATACCTGCACGCGGGCCTGCGCCTTCTGCAATGTCCGCACCGGCATGCCCCGGCCCCTCGATCCGGCCGAGCCCGCGAACGTCGCTCGTGCGGTTGACCAGTTGGGACTGGAGCACGTGGTAGTTACATCGGTTGATCGCGATGATCTAAGTGACGGAGGCGCCAATCATTTCTCTCAAGTGATCCGTGCGATACGGACACGCACCCCGGTCACCACAATCGAAGTTCTGACACCTGATTTTCTTAGAAAAAATAATGCATTAGAGTTGATAGTTAAAGCAAAACCTGATGTTTTCAATCACAATCTGGAAACCGTTCCCTCGCTTTACCTCACCATCCGTCCCGGCGCGCGCTATTACCATTCCCTGCGTTTGCTGGAACGCGCCAAGGAGCACGATCCCGAATTGTTCACTAAATCCGGTGTGATGGTAGGATTGGGTGAGAGCCGCAACGAAGTGCTTCAAGTGATGGATGACCTGCGATCGGCGCAGGTCGATTTTCTCACCATCGGCCAATATCTCCAGCCGACGCGCAAGCACGCCGCCGTGGAGCGTTTCGTCAGCCCAGGCGAGTTCGACGATTTGAAGCGGATTGCCTTGGCCAAGGGCTTTCTGCTTGTAGCAGCGAGCCCCCTGACGCGGTCGTCCTATCACGCCGGCGATGACTTCGCCCGATTGCGCCAAGCCCGCCAAGCGGTCCGATGAACACCTATCACACCGTTCATCGCGTCGACTATGGCGTTGACGACATGTACCGCCTTGTGGCCGATGTGGAGGCCTATCCGCAGTTTGTGCCCCTCTGCCAAGCGCTCGAGATCAGGCAGCGCGAGCACAACGGTACCCATGATGTGCTCGTAGCGGACATGACGGCCGCCTACAAGTTCATACGCGAAACCTTCACCAGCCGCGTGACCCTGGACCCCAACGCATCGGAAATCCTGGTGGAGTATATCGACGGCCCATTTCGCCACATGAAGAACCGTTGGCGCTTTCGGCCTGCCGGAGAGGCCGCCTGCGATGTGGATTTCTTTATCGCCTATGAGTTCCGCTCCCACGCGCTCCAACTCCTGATGGGCGCGCTGTTCGACAAGGCATTTCGGAAATTCGTCGACGCCTTCGAGGAACGCGCGCGCCAGGTCTATGGCCCGCAGCGCCAACCCCACACCGACGTAACGGCTTCTTAAAAGCCCGTCGCTTAAGATTTCGGCCTGTTCGCGCCGCCCTTGGCGCCAATTCGTTCTGGACGGGCCAATGCGTCAATCGCGAAACACATCAGCACAAGCCGTCGCCCCCGCCGCTCCACTCGCGGTGCCGGATCCGGTCGTGCTTGCGCTCTTCTTCAGCGCGCTCTTTGCGAGCGCCTTGTTGATGTTCATTGTCCAGCCGATGTTTGCCAAGATGGTGCTTCCCCGATTGGGCGGCTCGCCCGCGGTGTGGTCCGTGGCGATGTGTTTTTTCCAAGCCACCCTGCTTGGGGGCTACGCCTATGCGCACGGGCTGCATCGTTACGCGGGTCTGCGTCTGGGGATCGCCGTTCATCTGGGCTTGCTGGGCTTGGCGACCATCGCCCTGCCGCTGGAGCTCGCCGAGGGCTGGCAAAGCCCTTCGGGCGATAACATTCATCTCTGGGTTCTGGCGCTCTTTGCCGCTTCCATCGGTCTGCCGTTCTTTGCCCTTTCGGGCAATGCGCCCCTGTTGCAGGCGTGGTTTTCCAGGACAGGCCACACGCACGCACGCGATCCTTATTTTCTCTACGGCGCCAGCAATCTGGGCAGCTTACTCGCTCTGCTCTGCTATCCGATCCTGGTCGAGCCGAGCTTTACGCTGAGCGCGCAGAGCTGGGGCTGGTCGGCCGCCTTTGTCGGTTTGATCGGGCTCGTCGGCCTGAGTGGTGTCGTGGCAACGCTGCGCAATTTGAGCGATACGGGCGAGGGGTGGGCGTCCCGGTCTAGTCCAACCGTTGCCGTCGGTTGGCGCGATCGTATGGCATGGACCGGACTTGCGTTCGTGCCCTCGGGCCTGCTCGTCGCCGTCACATCGCACATCACGACGGACGTGGCGGCTGCGCCCTTCCTATGGGTCGTGCCCTTGGCGCTTTTTCTGCTCACCTTCATCATCACCTTTCAGCGCCGGCCGATACTCAGCCGCGAGCTGATGCTGGCGCTGCAGCCTGCCGCCGTGGCCGCCCTGGTCGTCTCGCTGCAACTTCCTCTGGGCGATTACTGGCCGGTGCTTATCGCCATTCATCTGGTTGGTTTCTTCGTCTGCGCCATGGTGTGTCACGGCGAACTGGTGCGCCGCCGCCCTAAAGCCGGCGCGCTGACGGAATTTTACCTCTGGATGTCGTTCGGTGGCGCGCTTGGCGGACTGTTCACCGGCCTGATCTCGCCGCAAATCTTCTCCAGCATCATCGAATATCCGCTGATGATCGTCCTGGCGCTTCTCGCCCGGCCGAATGTCTGGCCGCTGAATGGTCGCATCGCCGGACGCGAGGCAGCCCTGTTGGCCGCAATCGTTCTGCTTGCCACCGGACCCAAGATTTTCGGCGGGTTCGAGATCGTCGAAATAGCGCCACCGCTCTACATCGTGATCTTCATTGGCCTGACCGTTGCCATGATCCTGGCGCGGCCGCGGCCGTATCGTTTGGTGGCCTTGGCCGTTGCCACGCTTATCACCGGCCACGTGCTGACCCCCGAGCTCGCCAAGGGCGACAATTATCGCGGCTTCTTCGGCGTCAACAAGGTGATCAGCACGCCCAACGGCGCCTTTCGCCTGCTGCAACACGGCACCACGCTGCATGGCGCCATCCGCACGGACGAGGTGAGGGCGGCTAAGAAGCCCGAACCCCTGACCTACTACCACCGGGGCGGTCCGTTCGCAGACGCCATCGCCGCCAAGCGGCGCATGGGAGGCCTGAATTCCGTCGGCGTGGTGGGTTTGGGCACCGGCAGCCTGGCCTGTTACGCTGTGCACGGCGAAAACTGGCGATTTTACGAGATCGACCCGATTGTCATCAATCTGGCGCGCGATCCCCAGCTTTTCACCTTCCTCAGCCAATGCGCACCCAAGGCGGACATCGTTCTGGGTGACGCGCGTTTGAAGCTGCAGGAAGATCCCGACGGGTACTTCGATTTGCTCGTCATCGATGCTTTCTCATCCGATGCGATCCCCGTCCATTTGATCACCCGCGAGGCCCTCCAGCTTTACCTGGAGAAACTCAAAAGCCGTGGGCTTCTGGTCTTCCACATTTCCAACAGAAACATGAAGCTGTCGCCCGTTTTGGCGGCCTTGGCGCAGGATTTGGGGCTCGTCGCGCTGATGCGCCACGGCGTCAGGACGGCGTCGGTTCAGGACTCGTTTAAGACACCGGCCCGCGTCGTCGCGCTAGCGCGCAACGAGAAGGATTTGCGGGCTCTTGCCGCAATCCCTGGCTGGCGGCGGCTTGAGCGGAGCAACTGGCGGGTCTGGAGCGACGACTATTCCAATATCTTAGCGGCCATGCTGGCTGGATTACGTGAGAAGTCGGGCGCCAAAGCACCTTCAACGGCGTCAGATCAGTGATGCCGCCAGATCGAGCGCGCGCGCGGCGCTGAGCAGCCTGACCCGCGCCCTGCCTTGATCGCCGAAGTCGCAACGTTCGTGCAGAAGGCGCTCGCCGCGGGCCACGGCCAAATGGACGCGCCCGACCGGCTTGTCGGGCGAACCGCCGCCGGGACCCGCGATCCCCGTCACCGCAAGCACCAAATCCGCCCGCCCATGGGCAAGCGCACCCTGGGCCATCGCGCGCGCGACCGCTTCGCTCACCGCTCCTTCGCGTTCGATCAAGTCGGCCGGCACACCCAGAAGGTCCATCTTGGCTTCGTTCGAATAAGTTACATACCCGCACTCGAAAACGTCCGACGAGCCGGCGATCTCGGTCAGCGCTGCAGCAATGAGGCCGCCGGTGCAGGATTCCGCGGTTGCGATCCTAATGCGTTGCTCGCGGCAACGCGCTAGCAGCAACTCGGCTTGGCCTATGAGGCTGTCATCCATCGCTAAGGCAGCCAGATGCTGGCGCTTGCTTGGGCTGCTATCCCCTCGGCGCGTCCCGTGAACCCCAGGCCTTCGGTCGTCGTCGCCTTAACGCTCACCCGCCCGATATCGATGCCAAGGATACCGGCTACTCTTTCGCGCATGGCGTCGCGGTGGGGCGCAATCTTTGGGTGCTCGCAAATCAGTGTGACGTCGACATTGGCAATTCGTCCGCCCCGCGCGGCGACCCGTTTGGCGGCGTCAACCAAAAACGTATCGGACGCCGCGCCGGCCCATTTGGGGTCGCTCGGGGGGAAATGGCCCCCTATGTCGCCATCGCCAAGCGCGCCGAGCAGGGCGTCTGTGAGTGCGTGCAGGCCCACATCGGCATCCGAATGGCCAAGCAGCGCGCGGTCATGCTCAATGCGCAGGCCGCACAACATGACGTGATCGCCGTCGCCGAAGCGGTGAACGTCGCTGCCTTGTCCGGTTCGCCATTCGCCGCCTGCCTGGATCATGCGTTCCGCCACGTCGAAATCCTCGATCGTTGTCAGTTTAATGTTGCTGGCCTCGCCCTCGACCAGGGCAACCTCGAGCCCCGCCCATTGAGCAATTTGAGAATCGTCGGTGAAATCGTTGCGCCCCTCGGCGCGCGCAGCAGCGTGAGCGGCAAGAATAGGCTCAAAGCGGAAGCCTTGAGGCGTCTGTGCCCGAACTAGATCGGTTCTGTCCAGGGTTTCGGCAACCAAACCGTTCCGCGCCCGCTTGAGGGTGTCGGAAACGGCAAGCGCCGGCAGCGCCGCATCGGCCTTTTCCAGCGCGCCGATCACCCTGTCGATCAGCCTCGCGCTCACCAGCGGACGCGCACCGTCATGTATCAGAACGCTCTCTGGCGCCATTGATTGCAGTGCCTCGAGGCCGGCCACGACCGAGTCTTGCCGGGTTGCGCCACCGCTGACCCAGTCGATAGACCCGTCATCCAAGCCCCTTGCGGCGCTCTGGAAGAGCGGCATATCGCTGTCGTGGATCACCGCGACAATCAGCGAAATACGCGGGTGATCGAAGAAGGCGCGCAACGTGCGCTCAAGCACCGGCAGACCCGCGAGCGGGCGGTATTGCTTCGGGACGTCGTCGCCTGCTTTGCCGGCACGCAAACCACGTCCCGCGGCGACGATCACAGCGGCAACATCCACAGGCACCGTATCCTTTTCAAACGCCGCGCTTCCGGGTCGGCAATCGCCACATTGGCGTAAATTACCCTAGCGGGTCCAATTCGATGTTGCACCTGCGAAGATTTGCCCGTAATTTGCGTAAGAATGATGCATGAGGGCTAACTGCCTAAATAATAGTCATATAGTGACGCCGCCATGAAGCCTGAGCGCTCTCCACTTAGCATAAAGCCATTGGCCATAGGACACATTTGCGTGTCGAATTCCGTTCTGCTGGCGCCGATGTCGGGCATAACCGACAGGCCTTTTCGCTCGCTCGCGCTTGATCTGGGCGCAGGCATGGTTGTGACGGAAATGATCGCGAGTGAGGACCTGGTGCGCGGTCGCCCCGATGTATTGCGGCGCACCAAGGGTCGCGAATTGCGGCCTTACGCCGTCCAACTTGCCGGCCGCGAAGCCCGTTGGATGGGCGAGGGGGCGGCTCTGGCCGCCGATCACGGCGCAGATATCATCGACATAAACATGGGATGCCCGGCCAAGCAGGTCACCAGGGGCCAATCGGGTTCCGCGCTGATGCGCGACGCCGACCACGCGCTTCGCCTGATTGAAGCGGTTGTCGAGGCTGTTGATCTGCCCGTGACGCTCAAGATGCGTATGGGCTGGGATCATGACTGTCTAAACGCACCTGAACTCGCCCGCAGCGCCGAGGCCGCAGGCGTCAGAATGATTACCGTGCACGGCCGGACCCGGTGTCAGTTTTTCAAGGGAACAGCAGATTGGAAATACGTCTCCAAGGTGAAGGCGGCAGTCAATATTCCCGTCGTAGTTAACGGTGATATCACTTCGCTCGACGACGTTCGCGACGCCTTGATCGCTTCCAGCGCCGATGGCGTTATGGTCGGTCGCGGCGCTTACGGTCGTCCTTGGTTCCCCGGGCAGGCCGCGGCCTATCTAGCGACCGGCCGCGACGCGGGCGCACCGTCTCTCGCCGAGCAGGCCAACATCGTGCTGCGGCACTATGAGGGTGCATTGAGCCACTACGGGCGGGCGCCTGGCGTGCGCAATGCACGAAAACATCTGGGCTGGTATATCGAGGCCACGGACCTCAAGCCTGATCAAAAAAAATCATGGCGCAGCCGCTTGTGCCGCGAAGACAACCCCGACCGCGTGCGCGCCGCCTTGACCGAGTTTTACGATATGCGGATGGAGATGGCCGCATGACCAATTCACCGGACCTATCCCAGACAATCTCTGGCGGCAGCGTGGACATGGCCCCCAACGACCTGCTGAATGCCTTGCCTCACACCATGTTGCTGCTCGAGCCCGACAACCGCATCGCTTATGCCAATTCGGCGGCTGAGGACTTCTTTCAAATGAGCGCGCCGGCGCTCTGCCGGCATGAAATTGGCGACATGGTTGTCTTCGGCAGTCCGCTGCTGGCCCTCATTGAGCAAGTGCGTCTCGATGGAAGCGCGGTCAACGAATACGGCGTCGATTTGAGTTCGCCGAAGCTTGGCAGCCACCGTTTCGTCGATATTCATTCTGCCCCGCTCGTTGAGCAGCCGGAGCGTGTTTTGGTCATCCTGCAGCAGCGGTCCATGGCGCAAATGATCGAGCGACAGCTGACCCATCGCGGTGCCGCGCGTACCGTCTCTGGCCTGTCGGCCGTGCTGGCGCACGAGATCAAGAACCCATTGTCGGGTATACGCGGCGCCGCTCAATTGCTGGAGGCCTCGTTGAACGATGAGGATCGTAAGTTGACGCAGCTGATCTGCGCCGAATCCGACCGGATCTGTAAATTGGTGGATCGAATGGAAGTGTTCGGCGATGAGCGTCCCATTGCTAAGGAGCCCGTCAATATACATTCCGTGCTCGACCACGTAAAACGCCTTGGCGCCAATGGCTTTGCCCAGACCGCCTCGATCACCGAAAGCTACGATCCGTCATTGCCATATGTTCCAGGCAACCGCGATCAGTTGGTTCAAGCGTTTTTGAACCTGCTCAAAAATGCGGCCGAAGCCATCGGACCCGAGCGCACCGACGGCCAAATCATTCTTGCCACCTCTTTCCGTCCGGGGGTGCGGCTTTCGGTTCCGGGCTCACGTGCCCGCGTAAGTCTGCCGCTTGAGATTTCGATCGAAGACAATGGATCCGGCATTCCGGCCGATCTGCGGCCGCACCTGTTTGACCCCTTCATCACCACCAAACAAAACGGCACGGGATTGGGATTGGCGCTGGTCGCCAAGATCGTCGGCGATCATGGCGGCATCATTGAATGCGAAGCCAGTCCGCGCGGCGGCTCGATCTTCCGGGTCCTGATGCCGATGTCCGACGAAATCGTAAACCCTCACGCTGGCGAGGCCTAGGCAATGGTCAAGGGCAACATTCTGATCGCGGACGACGATGCCGCCATCCGCACCGTACTCAATCAGGCGCTCGCGCGGGCGGGCTATTCGCCACGCGCGACTGGCAATGCCGCAACCCTGTGGCGCTGGATTTTGCAGGGTGAGGGCAATCTCGTCATTACCGATGTCATTCTGCCCGATGAGAACGCTTTCGATTTACTTCCCCGGGTCCGGAAATTGCGGCCTGAGCTGCCGATCATCGTGATGAGCGCGCAAAACACTCTGATGACGGCGATCACGGCGGCCGAGCGTGGCGCCTATGAGTATCTGCCAAAGCCGTTCGACCTCAACGAGCTCATTTCGGTCGTGGGCAGGGCCCTGACCGAGCCACGCAAGGCCGCATCGCGCCCGCGCACCGAGAGTGCGAGCGAGGAACTGCCGCTGATCGGCCGCTCGTCTGCCATGCAGGAAATCTACCGCGTTCTGGCCCGGCTCACTCAAACTGACCTCACCGTCATGGTCAGCGGCGAGTCCGGCACAGGTAAGGAACTCGTCGCCCGCGCACTGCACGATTACGGCAAGCGCCGCAACGGCCCGTTCGTCGCCATCAATATGGCCGCCATCCCGCGCGAACTCGTCGAATCCGAGCTTTTCGGCCATGAAAAGGGTGCCTTCACCGGCGCTCAAAGCCGTAACACGGGCCGTTTCGAGCAGGCTGAGGGCGGCACTCTCTTTCTCGATGAAATCGGCGATATGCCCATGGAAGCGCAGACGCGGCTGCTGCGCGTGCTCCAGGAAGGCGAATACACCACCGTCGGCGGCCGCACGCCGATCAAGACCGATGTGCGTATCATCGCGGCGACCAATCGCGATTTGCTGCAGCACATCGAGCAGGGCCTGTTCCGCGAAGATTTGTTTTATCGGCTGAACGTGGTGCCCCTGCGTCTGCCCCCATTGCGCGAGCGGTTGGAGGATTTACCCGACCTGGTGCGCCATTTTTTGCATCAGGCCGCAGATGAGGGGCTGCCCGCCAAGACGATCGAGCCAGACGCGATAGAGCACCTCAAGCGTCACAACTGGCCCGGTAATGTGCGGGAATTGGAGAATTTGGTCCGCCGTTTTGCGGCGCTTTACGCCCAAGACTCGATCACCGGCGATCTGGTTGAGCAGGAATTGACGGCCAACGCACGACCTGCCTTCGACGATGGCCAAAGCCAAGAAATTGATGTCGGCCAAGCGGTCGAGCGTTATCTGACCGATTATTTCGCCGGCTTCGGCGACCAGTTGCCGCCAGCGGGTCTGTATCAGCGGATTTTGCACGAGGTCGAGAACCCGCTAATCACCAGCGCATTGGCCGCCACCCGCGGAAACCAAATCCGTGCCGCCGAGCTGCTTGGCCTCAACCGCAACACCTTGCGAAAAAAAATACGCGAACTCGACATTCAGGTGATAAAATCGCCCGGCTGACGCGATGCTAAATTGCCGCAAGATTGCAACGCATGTGGCCAAAATGCTCCGCGAATAGCTGGATTGTCGGGCCATATTAAAGACAATCCCCGCGGCGCCTTGCGACCACCGTCCTATTTTTGCAACAATTTGTCGCGAAAGTGCCACAATGTGGTTATTCTGCACCATTGTGCTGGCTAAGTGAGGCGGTGCGGGCGCATCCGGTGCGCCGCCCTTTGTTTTGACATTATGAGAGTTCGTGCATGGTAACGGCAGTCGCCGATACGGACATGAAGGGCACTTCCAAGGCCCCTGAGCAGGAGTTGCAAGCCGCCAATTCGCCGATGTTCATCGCCGGCTTGGTCGTCGTTGTCCTTTCGCTGTTCTCCGGCTTTGCCACCTATCTCATTCTCACCGGATTGACAACGATCGTACCGACCCATTCGGTGGTCGTTTCCGTACTGCTGATCAACGCGCTGCTCGTGCTGGCGATGATTGGCATGATCGCCTGGCAAGTTATGGGCCTTTGGAGCGCCCGCCGGCGGCAGGCCGCTGGCGCCAGGCTGCATGTGCGCATCGTTTCGTTGTTCAGCTTCATCGCCGTGCTTCCGGCGATTCTTCTGGCCATCTTCGCCAGTATTTCGCTGGATCGGGGCCTCGACCAATGGTTCTCCAGCCGCACCAAATCCATTCTGCAAAATTCGATTAGCGTGGCGCGCGCCTATCTCAACGAACACGGCCAGGTGATTCGCTCCGATGCTGTCTCGATGGCCAAAGACATCGACGAATCGCTGGCCCTGGTGCAGAGCGGCCCAGAGGCGCTTGGCAAGTTTCTCGCAGCCCAGGCGCAAATCAGATCCCTCGGGCTGGCATATTTGGTCAATGCCAAGGGCGAGCTCCTGGCGGCCGCGCGCCCGGCAAAAGAAGCGCCCTATTTGGCGCCGCCCGAGCGCGCGCTGGCGCTCGCCAAGGACGGCAAGGCCGTTGTTATCAGTCCCGGTAAAACCGATCGGGTCGCCGCCATCAAGAAACTCGATAATTTGCCCGGCACTTATCTCTACATCGTGCGTCGAGTGAACCCTCGCGTATTGCAGCATTTGCGAGCAACACAGGCAAGAATCGTTGAATATCAGCAGCTTGAACAAAGGCGCGCTGGCGTGCAGGTGGCCTTCGGCCTGATGTATGTCGCGATCGCGCTCACCCTGTTGCTTGCCGCCATCTGGATCGGTTTATGGTTTGCCACCCGCCTCGTCGCGCCGATCCGCCAATTGATTGGGGCTGCCAACAAAATCTCGGAGGGCGATCTCGATGTCCAGGTCGCCGTCAACTCGAAGGAAGGCGACTTGGGGCAGCTTGGCGCCACCTTCAACACCATGACCTCGGAACTGCGCAGCCAACGCGACGCGTTGATGGACGCCAACACCATGCTGGACGGTCGGCGGCGTTTCATTGAGGCGGTGCTCTCGGGCGTCACCGCTGGCGTTATCGGCGTCGACAGTAAGGGTATCGTGACCCTCGCCAATCCGTCGGCGGAGACACTTCTGGTCACGGAGCGGGCCAAATTGGTCGGCCAGCCTCTGAAGGATGCGGTGCCCGAATTGGGCGCCTTGATTGAGCGCGCTCTGAAGCACGATTCACAGCCCCTGCATGAACAGATCAGTATTTTTCGCAACGCCCATGAGCGCAATTTCGCGGTGCGAGTGACCAGCGAACGAGCCGAAAACAGGGATTATGGCTACGTCGTTACGTTCGACGATATCACCGAACTGGTCACTGCCCAACGCACCTCGGCCTGGGCCGATGTCGCGCGCCGGATCGCACATGAGATCAAGAACCCGCTGACGCCGATTCAGCTCTCGGCCGAGCGGATACGCCGCAAATACGGTTCGCAGATCAACAAGGACCGCGAAATCTTCGACCAATGCACCGACACCATTATTCGTCAGGTGGGCGATATCGGCCGCATGGTGGACGAATTTTCGTCCTTTGCGCGTATGCCCAAACCGGTGATGGAGTCATGCGACGTGCGCGAACTGGTGCGCGAAGCGGTGGTTCTCTTCCAGGTCAGCAACCCGGAAATCGAATTCAACATAGTTGCACCCGATCAACCTATCGTCAGCCTGTGCGATCGTCGTCTCATCAACCAGGCGCTGACCAATCTCGTCAAAAACGCAACCGAGGCCATCGAATCTGCTGCCGCCGATACGCCGAGCGACTACAAGGGGCGCGTCGATACCAGCATCGAGGTCAAGAACAAGCGCCTGATAATCGAAGTCGTGGACAACGGCATCGGCCTTCCGGCGGAAAATCGCAACCGGTTGGTCGAGCCCTATATGACGACGCGCGAAAAGGGCACGGGCTTGGGGCTGGCCATCGTTCAGAAAATAACCGAGCAGCATGGAGGCAACATCCAGCTGCGGGATGCGCCAAAGCGCAATGGAAGCGGGCAGGGCGCCTGCATCAGGCTTGATCTGCCGATCGTCGAAGCTTCTCAAGCCAAGGCTTCAACTGACGATACGAGCGGCGGCAAGTCGAAAAGAAAGCGGACATCCGTCCGGGCTGAGAAACAGGGAGTGACCCATGGCGTCTGACATTCTAATTGTCGACGACGAAGCCGACATTCGCGAGCTCGTTGCCGGCCTCCTTGAAGACGAGGGCCACGACACGCGTGTTGCCAGCGACAGCGACACGGCGATCACCGCCATCGAAGAGCGACGACCGTCCCTTGTGGTTTTGGACATTTGGTTGCAGGGCAGTAAGCTTGATGGCTTGGAAGTCCTTGATGCGATTAAGAAATCCCATCCAGACATGCCGGTCGTCATCATTTCTGGCCACGGCAACATTGAAACTGCGGTGGCGGCCATCAAGCGTGGCGCTTACGACTATATCGAGAAACCCTTCAAGGCCGACCGGCTGATCTTGATTACGGCGCGCGCTCTAGAGACGTCGCAGCTACGCCGCGAGAACCGTCAGCTCAAGGAGCGCAGCACGCAAAGTTCGGAAATGATAGGCAGATCAGCTGCCATGACCCAGCTGCGTCAATCGATCGAGAAAGTCTCTCCAACCAACAGCCGCGTCATGATTTCCGGCTCATCGGGCACGGGCAAGGAATTGGCCGCGCGCGTCCTGCACGACAATTCGGCGCGCGCAAGCGGCCCCTTTGTTGTCCTCAACGCCGCAGCAATGGCGCCTGATCGAGTGGAGACCGAGCTCTTTGGCACCGAAGACAGCAGCGGACCGAAAAAGGTCGGCGCGCTCGAGGAGGCCCATGGCGGAACGCTCTATATCGACGAAGTGGCCGATATGCCGGTCGAGACCCAGGGCAAGGTGCTGCGCGTTCTGGTCGAACAGAAATTTCAGCGCGTTGGCGGCGGTCCCAAGGTTCACGTCGATGTCCGCATCATTTCATCGACCAGCCGCGATCTGCAGCGGGAGATGGCGGCGGGCGTCTTCCGCGAGGATCTGTTCCATCGCCTGAGCGTTGTGCCCGTCCACGTACCGGCGCTTTCTGAGCGTCGCGAGGATATCCCCGATCTCGTGCGCTATTTCGTCAAGCAGCTCTCGGTTGCCTCTGGCCTTCAGCCCCGTCGCATCGGCGACGACGCCATCGCGGTGCTGCAGTCCAACGATTGGCCGGGCAATGTTCGTCAATTGCGCAACAATGTGGAGCGATTGCTCATATTGAGCGGCGGCGAACCCGATACGATCATCACCGCCGACATGTTGCCCGACGAGATCGGCACCGGTGTGCCATTGTCGCCCAATGGCGGTGGCGAACATCTGATGTCGCTTCCGTTGCGCGATGCGCGCGAGATATTCGAGCGCGATTATTTGATGGCGCAGATCAACCGATTCGGCGGAAATATCTCTCGAACGGCCGAATTTGTCGGCATGGAGCGTTCTGCTCTGCATCGCAAGCTGCGCATGCTGGGCGTGAATTCCGGCGAACGCGGCGTCCTGGCTGGTTGAAAAGCTTCGCAGCAAGGGACCCGGTGCGATAAAATAGGCTCAACTTGAAGCCAATCCTGCGCTATGACTTGGCTGGCGCAATTCGCGCGCGCACATCAGGCTATACGATCCACCATGAAAGTTCTCATTTGCGGCGCGGGCCAAGTCGGTTTTGGCATCGCAGAACGATTGGCGGCCGAGGACAACGACGTCACGGTCATCGATAATTCCGCCGAACTCATTCAGCGCATCAGCGACATGCTCGACGTCCAGGGCGTCGTTGGGCATGGCTCCCATCCCGAGGTTCTCGATGAGGCCGGCGCGCGCGAAACCGATATGATCATCGCCGTGACCCTGCACGACGAGGTCAATATGGTGGCATGCCAGGTCGCACATTCCCTGTTTAATATTCCGACCAAAATCGCCCGCATACGCGATCAGAGCTATCTTGAATCCCATTGGGCGGATCTGTTTTCGCGGGAGCACATGCCTATCGATGTGATCATCTCGCCCGAGATCGAAGTCGGCGACATGGTGTTGCGCCGCTTAAGTCTGCCGGGTGCCTTCGAGACCGCCAGTTTCGGCGATGGCGCCGTTGCGGTCGTCGGCGTCTCTTGCGAAGAAGATTGCCCTATCGTCGATACGCCCCTGACCCAGCTCACCGAGCTTTTCCCCGATCTGCCTGCCGTCGTGGTTGCGGTCGTGCGCGATGGCGAGCTCTTCGTTCCCCATGGCAACGACCAGTTGCTGGTTGGCGACGACGCCTATTTCATCGCCAAAACAGACCAGGTGGAGCGGACCCTTGCCATTTTTGGCCATAAGGAAAAGCGCGCTCAACGTGTGGTAATCGCCGGTGGCGGCAATATCGGCCTCTATGTGGCGAACCATCTGGAACAGCAGCAGGACCGCACGCGCCTGAAGCTGATCGAAAATGACAGGCAGCGGGCGGTTCACATCGCAGACAAGCTCAAAAACACCGTGGTGTTGAACGGCAGCGCTCTCGACCAGGACGTGCTGCGTGAGGCCGATATCGACAAGGCCGACACCATGGTGGCGCTGACGAACAATGATCAAACCAATATTCTTTCCTGCGTAATGGCCAATCGCCTTGGCTGCGCGCGCACGCTGACGCTGCTCAACAGCACCGGTTATTCTTCGATCGTGCGCTCACTCGGCATCGATGCTTTTGTCAATCCGCGTGCGATCACCGTCTCGCGAGTCCTGCAGCACGTCCGCCGGGGTCGAATCCGCGCCGTCCATTCGGTGCAAAATGGGGCAGGCGAGGTGATCGAGGCCGAGGCGCTTGAAACTTCACCTTTGGTCGGTCAGCCGTTGCACGATTTCGAGCTTCCGCCGGGTTTGCGAATCGGCGCCATTCTGCGCGACGGCGATGTGCTCATTCCAACCGGTTCCACCCAGATCGAAGCCCACGACCGCGTCGTTATTTTCGCCACGGCCGAGTACGTGCGCGATGTCGAGCAAATGTTTCGCGTATCGCTCGAGTTCTTTTAGGGCCGGCAGATATGCGCGCCGCCGCTGTTATCTACATTCTGGGCTGGTTGATGACGAGCGCCGCCGCCGCCATGCTGGTTCCGACAGCCTTTGCGGTAGCGCTCGATCCAGCGCTCGTTTTCGAAGCGTTTTTGTTCCCCGCTGTCGTCATCGGCTTCATTGGCGTCAACATGTTGATCGCATTTCGCGCCCGCGACATGGCAATCAGCCGCCGCCAAAGTCTGGCCGTGCTTGTGCTCATTTGGGTTTTGATGCCACTGGCGGGCGCGTTGCCGCTCTATTCGGCTGGATTTCCAGGCGAGCTGGTGCCGGCAATTTTCGAGGCGACCTCCGGTTTCACCACGACTGGCGCAAGCGTGATCAGCGAGTTCGCTACCGTGCCGCGTTCGATCATCGTCTGGCGCGGGCTGCTTCAATGGATGGGAGGGCTCGTGACATTGTTGTTGCTGGCGGCTCTCCTCGGGCCGTTATGGGAAGGCAATCTGACCGAGCGCCAGTTCCGGCTGTTCGGCAAATCTGAACAACGTATTTTTCCGCGCATCGCAGAAGCCATCCGCGTGATCTTGCCGATTTATATGCTCGTCACGCTGTTGTGCTTTCTGTGCTTGATGCTCTCGGGGTTGCCCTCGTTCGACGCCTTTTGCTTGTCACTCTCCACCGTTTCGACCGGCGGGTTTATGCCGCGCGAAGGCACGATAGCCCTGTACGGCTCGACCTCGGCCGAGTTTGTCCTGGCAATTTTCATGGCCTTGAGCTCGATCAGCATTCTATGGGTCCGGGCGGTATTTTCCGGCCGATGGACGTTCGTCAAGGACATGCGCGAGCCCTATTTCATCGCTGTCGCGATTGTTATATTTGGCGGTGTTCTGACATTACTCATGCTGAAAAACGCGCCCGTCGGCGGGTTTGGCGACGTGCTCGACACCGTCGCCCTGTCGCTGGCCACCGCGGCGTCGCTGATTTCCACAACGGGGTTCATGATCTCGGAGCCGGCGCACAGCCTGATTCCCTACATGGTTGTCCTGGCGGTGGCTATCATCGGCGGTGGCGCATTCTCCACTGCCGGCGGGCTGAAGGTCTATCGGTTATGGGCGATGTTCCGCCAAATTGGCCGAGAGCTGCGGCTGCTGGTCTATCCCCATGGCGTGCGCCCATCGGCCGACGGAGACGAGATTCGCGACGAACGCCTGATGATGGCCATATGGACGACCTTTGGCGCCTATATCATCACCATCGCCGTGCTCGCCATTGCTTTAGCGGCCTCGGGGCTCGCCTTCGAGGGCGCGCTGCTGGCGGCCGCGAGCAGCGTATCGAACATCGGTCCGGCCTACGAAATCATCCGGGTGAACGACTTCCCCGACGCCCCCAGCTACGCAAATATGGCGCCGTGGACCCAAATCGCGCTTTGCGGCGGTATGATTTTGGGAAGGGGAGAGGTTCTGGTGCTGCTGAGCCTCTTGAGCACCACCTATTGGCGTGACTGAGCCGACAATCAGTTCGTCAAGTCGTGTAGATTGCATTTAGTCGAGTGGCTTGCCACTTGAAGTTGTGCTATGCGTTATCATCTAATGTACAAATGGAATGTCGCATCTGTTGAGTTTTCGGCGTGTTTCCATAATAATATCGATATAAACCCAACGACAAAAATGGAACGCAAATGGCTGCAGAGCGAACGCAAAGCTTACAAGATACTTTTTTAAACCACGTTCGAAAAACCAAGACCCCGCTCACAATATTTCTGGTCAACGGCGTCAAACTTCAGGGAGTCGTGAGCTGGTTCGACAATTTTTGTGTTTTGCTGCGCCGCGATGGCCATTCTCAGCTAGTCTATAAGCATGCTATTTCGACAATCATGCCCGGTCAGCCGATTCAACTTTTCGACGAAATCGACAACGACGATCAAGCTGAAAGTGCCGGCGATTGATTTTGCGCCTGTGGCGGTGAGCCTTTGACGTCGGGCCGCAAGCGGCGCGGACGATTCTTGCGTCATCCGCCAGGTGGCGCGGATCGCACGCGAGCGCTGGTTTTATGTCCCATTACCAAGACCGCGCCCGAGGCTGGAACAGCCGGGGAAGGGGGCGCTGCGACCCAGCCGCCGCCGCAGTACCGCATTGATGAGACGGTTGGACTGGCGCGCGCGATTGGGCTTGAGATCGTTTCAAGCGGTATTGTGCCGCTTCCCCGTACCCGGCCCGCGACGCTGTTCGGGTCAGGCAAGGTCGATGAATTCACCGGATTGATTCACGCCGAAAAAGTCGGCCTTGTCGTCGTCGACCATCCCTTGAGTCCTGTTCAGCAGCGCAATTTGGAGCGTGCATGGGGCGCAAAGGTCCTCGACAGGACAGGCCTCATTTTGGAGATATTCGGGCGGCGCGCGCGCACCAAGGAGGGGCGTTTGCAGGTCGAATTGGCTCATCTGACCTATCAAAAGAGCCGGCTCGTGCGCTCGTGGACGCATCTTGAACGCCAACGCGGTGGTTACGGTTTCCTGGGTGGTCCAGGCGAAACCCAGATCGAAGCAGATCGGCGCGTCATTCAGGACCGCATTGCCGCGATTCACAAAGACCTCGAGCGGGTCAAGCGCACGCGTCACTTGCACCGCCGTTCGCGCGAGCGCGTGCCCTATCCGGTTGTCGCCCTGATCGGCTACACGAACGCTGGAAAATCAACGTTATTCAACCGGTTAAGCGGCGCAGACGTTTTCGCCAAGGATTTGCTGTTCGCGACCCTCGACCCGACAATGCGGGAAGTCCGGCTGCCCGGATCGGGCCGCATCATTTTGTCCGACACGGTCGGATTCATTTCGCAATTGCCGACGACTCTGATCGCCGCCTTTCGCGCGACCCTCGAAGAGGTCCTCGAGGCCGATCTCTTGCTGCATGTGCGCGACGTAGCGCACGCCGAAACCGAGAGCCAGCGCGACGATGTCGAAGATGTCTTGCGCGCCTTGGGTCTGGAACCGGCCGAGAGCGGGACGCGTATCATCGAGGTGTGGAATAAGATCGATCTGATGCCCGTTGCCGAGGCCGATACGGTTCGCAACCGTTCGCGCCGCTCGGGCGGGCGCTCGGTTGCTATATCGGCGGTGAGCGGTGAGGGGGTGGATGACCTGTTGGTCGCCATCGAAGCCAATCTGGAGGCCCTGCACGAAGTCATGGACATCGAGATCGATGCGGCCAACGGTGCACTGATCAATTGGCTGCACGAAAACACTGAAGTGTTGGAAAGAGAAAGCGGAGATGCGCAAATGCTGCGCTACCGCGTCAGGATTTCCGCGGCAAGACGCGATAGACTGATGACGCGCTTGGAGGCCGAAACCATACCAGGCGCCTGACGCTCAGCTTTCGGCCTCAAGCGCCTTGGCCTCGTTCCACAACCGCTCCATCTCGTCCAGATCGGCTTGGTCTGGCGTGCGTCCTTCGGCTGCAAGTGCGCGTTCCACATGGGAGAACCTGCGCGTAAACTTGGCGCATGTGCGCCGCAAGGCGCGCTCGGGATCGATTTTGAGGTGGCGGGCCATGTTCGCCACCACGAACAGGAAATCGCCGTACTCGTCTTCGATCGCATCCGCGTCCCCATCACCCGATTGTGCGGCGGCAATAGCGTGCTCGAGCTCGCCGAGCTCCTCGCGCGCTTTCTCAAACACGGGCGGGATGGAAGGCCAGTCGAAACCAACGCGCGCTGCCTTGTTCTGCAATTTGATCGATCGGGTCAGGGCAGGGAACGCGAACGGTACGCTATCGAGCAGCCCCTTGTCGGCCTGTTGTTCGCCTGATTGCGCCTTCTCCTCGGCTTTGATGCGCTCCCACAATCCGTCGACCTCGGTGCTTGACTGAACGCTCTCGTCGCCGAAGACGTGGGGATGGCGTCGAACCATCTTCTCGCAAATCACATCGACCACATCGTCAAATTCGAATGCGCCGTCTTCCTGGGCCATTTGCGCGTGGTAGACGACCTGAAAGAGCAGATCGCCGAGTTCGTCCTTGAGCGCAGCCATGTCCTTCTTCTCGATGGCGTCGGCTACCTCGTAGGCCTCTTCGAGGGTGTAGGGGGCGATAGTCTCGAAGTTCTGTTCGAGATCCCACGGGCAGCCGGTGCCGGGCGTGCGCAGCGCCGCCATGATCGCGACGAGATCAACGATGGTTTTGCGTTTTGTTGCCGCTGTCATGGCTTTCCTGTCTCAACACTGGTGTCGCGATGGGCCCACTGGATTTGCGCAGACAAAGGGGTGGGCGCGCGTCTCGCGCATCAATCGCCTAGCCTTATCGTTATTCTAAGATTCGCATAATGTATATTATGGAAAATACAGGCACTGATCTCGCTACGGCGAATATGTCGATAAATCAAGGGCTTATCTGCGTCTGAGACATTCAGCCCTCATAATTGTCGGCGATCAGCCGGTCGAGCAGCCGCACGCCAAAACCCGAACCCCAGCTCTGATTGGTTTCGGTCTTGGGGGCATCCATGGCGGTGCCCGCGATATCCAGATGCGCCCATGCCATGTCCTCATTGACGAAACGCTGCAGAAATTGCGCAGCGGTAATGGAGCCGCCCATGCGTCCGCCGATGTTCTGAATGTCGGCAACTTTGGACTCGATCAGCTTGTCGTATTTGGCCCCGAGCGGCAGCCGCCATAGCTTTTCGCCCGTCACCTCCCCTGCTTTTTTAAGGCGTTGAGAGAGTTCATCGTTGTTGGAAAAGAGTCCGGCATACTCTTTCCCAAGTGCGACGATGATCGCACCGGTCAGTGTCGCCAGATTGACCAGCGCTTGCGGCTTGAAGCGTTTTTGCGCGTACCACAGGGCATCGGCCAGCACCATGCGGCCCTCGGCGTCGGTGTTGAGAACTTCGATCGTCGTGCCCGACATGGCCGTCACCACGTCGCCCGGGCGCGTCGCGTTGCCGTCGGGCATATTTTCGGTCAGTCCGACGATACCGACGGCATTGACCTTTGCCTTGCGCGTGGCCAGCGCCTGCATCAGGCCGGCGACACATGCCGCCCCCGCCATATCGCCCTTCATGTCGCCCATGCCCGCGGCGGGTTTAATCGAGATGCCGCCCGTGTCGAAACACACGCCCTTGCCGACGATAGCCACCGGCTTGGCGCGCGATTTGGTTCCCGCACCCCGCCACTGCATCACCACGAGCTGGCTTGGTTTTCTGCTTCCTAGGCCCACCGAAAGCAGTGCGCCCATACCCTGATCAGCCATGGCTTTCGGACCCAAGACCTCTACTTTGACGCCGATCTTACTCAACAATCTCAACTTCTTGGCGAATTCAACGGGCCCCAGAACATTGGCCGGCTCATTGACGAGATCGCGCGCCAGATCGACGCCGTCGCCGATCGCTTTGGCGCGCTTGAATGCCGTCCGGGCAGCGCTCGCACCCTTGCACTGGATGACGAGCTTCTTGAGGTGATCTTTCGTGGCGCCGTTGCCGTCTGCCGAATTATTGCTGGTCGTTTTGTACTTGTCGAAGCTGTAACCGCGCAGCCATGCGCCGAGCGCCAGATTGGCAATATCGCCCGCACCGATGGCCGACTTGGCGGCAGCGCCTTCGACGATAACTTGTGCCTTCGGCCCCTCGCGGCCCGTCAGCTTGCTTTTGATAACGCCGCCAAGGTTGAGCCAATCGGTCTCCGAATAGTCTTTCAACGCCCCCGTACCCACCACCAGGAGGCGCGCAAGCGTCAGGCCCTGGGGCACCAGGAGGTCGAGCACGCTTCCCTTCTTGCCCTTGAACTGGGCGACTTTCATGGCTCGCGCGATCGTTCCGCCGGCCTTTTTATCCAGCGCCTTTGCCGCCGAACCGATCTTGGGGCCCTCCTCGGCCACAATGACCAGAGTGCCTCGTTGCGGCGCCTTGATGTCGGCGAAGGATATGGCTGTGGGCCTGCTCATGTTCTGCTCCCTGATTCGCAATTCGCGATAATTTTCGCGGATTATTGGGTGGATGTTTTTGATTTGTTCCCCCAGTCGGGGGTCTGGGCAGCGATTCAGGCCCAAATTCGACGACTCCTGTGGCTTTCTTGCCACGCTAAATAAAACTTGTGTCCCGCTTTCGCAAGGGAGTGTAGCAGGTCGAAATTCCGCCATGTTAGAATGGTGGAAATCTCTTTGGGCACAAATAGATGGCAGTCTGGAAGCCAAAAAATAAAACGCTTTAACTTCCAGACCATATGACGGGGAGCACGGCTGGTCCAATGGACCTGTTCAGCCGCTATGTTTTTAGGCAAGCAGCAGGGTCGTTTCTGCTGATTTTGCTGACATTGACCGCGATCGTCTGGCTGGCGACCGCGCTCTCTCGCCTTGAGCTATTGACGGCCCAGGGTCAGAGCGCCGTTCTCTTCCTCAAAATGACCCTGCTTGCTCTGCCCAACCTGTTTGCGCTGATTGCCCCCAACGCCTTTCTGCTCGCCAGCCTGACCACGCTTGACCGATTGAACGGCGACAGCGAATTGATTGCCATGACGGCCTCTGGCGCGCCTATTTGGCGCTTTGCCGCTCCCCTCGTTATCCTTGCCGGACTGGTGGCGATGATCATCGTCTCCGTCAATTTCTATTTTCAGCCCCTGAGCGCCCGTTTGCTGCGCTCCTACGTCACCCAGGTGCGCACCGACCTGATTTCCCAGGTGCTTCGTTCGGGCCAGTTTTCCAGCCCGGAAAAAGGCTTGACCTTCCACATCGCCGACCGTGCCCTTAATGGCGATCTCGAGGGCCTTGTCGTTCACGACGAACGCGACCCCAAACAGACCATGACCATCCTCGCCAAGCGGGGTCGCATCGTCAAAGCCGAAGGCGGCGCATTTCTCACCATGGCCGACGGTCACATCCAACGTTTCAGCGCCGATCGCGCCGAGCGTGACGTGCAGATCGTCGAATTCGAGCAATACGTCTTCGATATTTCCCAGTTCGGACCGAAATCGAAGGTCGAGGAGATCAAGCCCAGAGCTCGCTATTTGAGCGAGTTGATCAACCCCGAACCCGATGATTCCTACTATCAGCGCTACCCGGGGAAATTCCGATCCGAACTCCACAACCGTTTCGCGACGCCGCTCTATCCATTCGCCTATGCTCTCATTGCCATCGCCCTATTGGGCGGCGTCCGCACGGTTCGGCAAAATCGCTGGGGAAGCGTCATGACCGCCTTTGCGTGTTCGGTCGGCATTCGCGTCGCCGGGCTGGCGGCTATGAATATGCTCACGCTGAACGCGTGGGCCGTGGTGCTTGTCTACGGCATACCTCTCACGGCTATCGCAATCGGCGCTTGGATCGCCAGCAAGCAGTTCTCGAACGCGCTATGGCCGGATTGGAGTCGTGCGCTTTTGACCAAAATACGTCTTGCCGTCAGCGCCCTGCCTCTGCCGGGACTGAGTAGACGGACGAGTCCGGGAGGTGCCGCATGAGCACAACCGGCACACTTTCGCGCTACATCGCCTGGCGTTTTCTGATCGCTATCGCGGCGGTTTTCTTGCTTTGCACCGTGTTGATCTTCTTCGTCGACTTCATCGAGATTCTGCGCCAATCGGGCAAATACGGCGCGGTGCCGGTCTGGTTGATGGCCTGGCTCTCGCTGCTGCGCCTGGCCTCCTATTCCGAGCTCGTTCTGCCGTTTGCCGTCTTGATTGGCAGCATCGGGGGCTTTCTGATGCTGAGCCGTTCGTCCGAGCTGGTGATCGTGCGCTCGTCGGGTATGTCCGTCTGGCAGTTCGTTGCCCCTGGCGTGATCGTTGCGTTTGTCATCGGTGTTGCGGCAGTCACCGCCTACAATCCGCTTGCCGCCGCCGCCCGCGATTACGCCGATACCTTGTACGGCGATGCCTTCGGAAAGAATGCCTCGCTCCTTAAGACCCGCAATGCCGGTGCCTGGCTGCGCCAAGACGGCTCCGACGGCCAATCGGTAATGCACTCGAGCATGGCTGCCAACAAAGGTCTCTCGCTGGTCGGCGTCTCGGTCTTTCACTACGACAAGAACGACAACTTCCTCGAGCGCGTCGAAGCGCGGCAAGCCGAATTGAAAAACGGACGCTGGGAGCTGAGCGACGTTTGGGTGAGCGCCGTGGGGCGCGAACCGGTGCACTACGACAGCTACATTCTCAGCACCTATCTTTCTCCGACCCAGGTGCGCGACAGTCTGGGTTCAGTGCTTTCGGTGTCTTTCTGGGAACTGCCGCGGTTCATCGAAATCGCGGATAAGGCCGGTCTGCCCGCGACCCGTTACAAGCTGCAGTACCAAATGCTGCTCTCACGTCCCTTCTTGCTCGTTGTCATGGTGTTGTTGGCGGCGACGTGCTCGTTGCGTTCATTCAGGTTCGGTAACATTCAATCGCTGGTGATTGCCGGCCTCGGCGCTGGATTCGCCTTTTTTGTTCTGGCTGAAATTTCCCGAAATCTGGGCATGTCCGGCATCGCTTCACCAGCGGTGGCTGCCTGGGCGCCCGCCCTATTTGGTTGCCTGCTGTCTCTGACGGTCTTGCTTTTCCAGGAGGACGGTTAGGTCATGCGCGTGATTGACCATATCGCACGCTTTGATGCCTCGGCCGGGCTGGCGCTGCCGAAGTCTGAAGGCTGCCTGCGCCATTGGACACGTCACCTGACCGTCGTACAAGCGGCCGCGATTGCCGTTACCTTGGCCGCCATCGCACCTAATCCCGCCCATGCCCAATCGCAAGAGCCTCTTGGCGGAATCGCGGCGCCCAAGATCGAGTCTGGCCTGCCGATGCTGCTGCAGGCCGACGAGATGATCTACGACAACCAGAACAACCGTGTGACGGCGCGCGGCAATGTCGAGATTTACTACGGCAGCTACACGCTGCTCGCCGATAAGGTGGTCTACAACCAGAGAACCAACACGCTGGCCGCCGAAGGCGATGTACGCATCAAGGAGCCTGACGGCGCCGTCATCAACGCCGATCGCATCACCTTGACCGACGATTTCCGCGATGGATTTATTCGCTCACTGAAGGTCGTAACCGGCGACGACGGTCGCATTGCGGCCGCGCGCGCCACGCGCGTCAGCGGCGAGACGACGGTCTTCGACCAAGCCATCTATACGCCGTGCAAACCTTGCGAGGACGACCCCGACAAAGCGCCGACCTGGCGAATAAAAGCGTCCAAGGTCATCCATAAGAAATCCGAAGCCACCATCGAATACAAACACGCTCGCCTTGAGATGAAGGGCGTACCGGTATTGTATGCGCCCTACTTCAGGCACGCCGACCCGACGGTAAAACGCAAGTCAGGCTTCCTGTTCCCGGACTTCAGCCATTCGGACAATCTGGGCTTCGCGACCGAGACGCCCTACTATTTTGCCCTCGCACCAAATTACGATTTCACCTTCTCGCCGCTGTTCAGCGAAAAGCGTGGCGTTCTGCTCAAGGGCAAATGGCGCCACCGTACGCAGAATGGCCGCTATAACATTGAGGCTGCCGGCATCAATGCCTGGGATAAGTTTGAACAGGGGCCGGGCAACAAGGACTACCGCGGCAGCATCAAGTCGGACGGTGAGTTCGATATCAATCAGATTTGGAGCTATGGCTGGGACGTCACGGCTGAGACGGACGACACGTTCCGCCGCTTCTATCAGCTCGACAATATCCTCACCACCGAACGGGTGTCGGAGATCAACCTGACCGGCATCGGCGACCGCAGCTATTTCGACGCCCGCCTATACCATTTTGGCGCGCTGACCTTTGAAGACACGGCCACCTCGGAGGCCATTGTCCATCCCATCATTGATTACAACTACATCTTTTCCGATCCCGTTCTGGGCGGCGAGCTTGCCTTCAACTCGAACGTGCTGAGCCTGTCATCGGAAGACAGCGCCGACACCAACCGCTTCATAAACGAGCTCACATGGCGGCGCACGCTGATCTCGCAGTCCGGTCAGGTTTTCACGCCGTTCTTTGCGGCTCGCGGCGACCTCTACAAGGTCTCGAACGTGTTAGATCCGGTCACCGGCGCGGGCGCCGCCGACGATACGACGGCGCGTGGCATGGTGACGGGTGGTCTTGAGTATCGCTATCCATTCGTTGCTCACGGACGCATTGGCTCCCATGTCGTCGAGCCCATCAGCCAAATTATTTTCCGCCCAAGCATCAACGACCAAAATGATGTTCCCAATCAGGACGCCCGCAGTCTGGTGTTCGATGACACGTTGTTGTTCGATATCGACAAGTTTTCCGGTTACGACCGCATCGAGGAAGGCACCCGCGCCAATGTCGGCCTGCGCTACACCTTGCAGGGCAACAATGGCGGGTACATGCGCGCGGTCGTCGGGCAGAGTTATCAGATCGCCGGCGATAACGAATTCGCCTTCGACAGCGGTCTCCACAGCGTGCGATCCGACTACGTCACAGGCCTTTATTTGCAACCGGGGAAAATGCTGGGCTTCGTCGGGCAGGCCCGCTTCAACGAGGACAATCTGGACCTGCAGCGCACTGACATCACCTCCAATGTGCACGTTGGGCCACTCACCAGCTCTCTGACTTTTTCGAGCTTGCGCGCCCAGCCGGCACTCGGCATCAACGAGGACCGCGAGGAAATTTTGGCCAGTTCGACGGTCCTTCTGACCGAATATTGGTCGCTGTTTGGAAACATCCGCTTTGACATCGAGGACGATCAAAGGATCACGGATGCCATTGGAGTCAAATACTCCGATGATTGTTTTGCACTCTCGGTCTCCTACACCGAATCCTTTATCCGCGACCGCGATATCACGCCGGATGAAAAAATCATGGTGCGCTTCCAATTCAAGCATCTGGGCGCATTCGACGTCGATGCGAGCCCGGCCGGCTGATACACCCCATATTGAGGCATGAATCCGACCGATTGCTTGCCATTTTGCGGTCAATGTTACGCGGCAAAAAGGTTGATCTGCGCGGAACAGCGAGAGCTTTTGGCGGTGGATCAGGCCGATTGATACCCTTGACGGCGACACTATCCCAGCGCATGTGAATCAGTGATATGTGCATAACGATCATCCGCATCAGCCCTGCCCGCATCCGAACATGGCATTTGCTCGCCCTGTTGGCGTTGGCCTGCCTTTGCGCTCCCCCTGCCCATGCCCAGGGCGAGCTCTCCATCGTGGCGTTGGTCAATGATGAGCCAATTTCGGCTTACGACGTCATGCAGCGGCTGCGATTTGTGTCGGTAACGACGCGTAAGAAACCAACCGAGGCGATGCGCAAAAAAATTATTGATGATCTCATCAACGAGAATTTGCAGCTTCAGGAAGCAAAAAAACAGAACATTACCGTGAGCGATGATCAGGTAATGGGTGCAATCGGCAACATCGCCAAGGGCAACGGCATGACCGGCGACCAGATGATCCAGGCCCTGGGCCAGCTGGGAATTAATGGCGCCACCTTCAAGAATCGCATCAAGGCAACGATGTCCTGGCAACAGGTCGTCAGGCGCAAGTTTTCGAGGCAGATCCGCATCAGCGAGAGCCAAGTTGAAAAGGTCATTCAGGGCCAAGGCGGTGGCGGGGTCGACAAAACCGAATTCGAACTCCAGCGCGTTCGCCTGAAGGTGCCCTCAGGCGCGAGCCAGGCAGCCATCACGGCGCGTTTGGCCGAAGCCGAAGATCTGCGCTCCAAGTTCGAATCGTGCAAAACCATTTCCGGCCTTGTGGGACGGGTTCAAAACGCCACGGTGCAATCGCTTGGCACCAAATCCGCCGACCAGATCCAACAGCCTTCACGCGCCTTTCTGCTCAACGCCAGCTTGGGTCAAATGACGCCGGCAACTCTAACCGCGTCGGGCGTCGAGCTTTTGGCCGTTTGCAACAAACGCGCCGTCAAAGGCAACGATAAGCCAAAGCGTAAAAGCGTCGAAAACAAACTGCGCCAGAAGGAATTTGTGCGCATGTCCAACAGCTTCATCCGCGATTTACGCCAAGACGCCTACATCGAAATCCGCTGATCCATGTCCGCTCCAGCGATCGTCGCAAACAAGGCGATAAAACGGGCGGCTTCCGATGATAATTCACGCCTGCTCATACTCACCATGGGAGATCCGGCCGGGATCGGTCCTGACATAAGCGCAGAGGCTTGGGCGCGCCGTATCGACGAAGACCTTCCGCCGTTTGTCGTTGTTGGCGATGCCGGTCTGATTGAAACCCGCGCCAAAGCGCTTGGCCTTGCTGTGCCGGTCGTGCAGGTCCAATCGCCGAAAGAAGCCAGCCGCATCTTTTCCAATGCGCTCGGCGTACTCCATCAGGACTTGCCGGGCGACGTTGTTCCCGGTCGGCCAAACCGTGCGGCCGCTACCGGCGCCATCAACGCGATCGAAGAGGCGGTGCGTCACGTCCAAAGCGGCGAAGCGCGCGCGATTGTGACAAATCCCATCAACAAGAAGCAGCTCTATGAGGCGGGCTTCCCCTACCCCGGGCATACGGAATTTTTGGGCGCGCTGGCTGCGTCATCGGACAAATCCAGTGCACCCATCATGATGTTGGTGTCGAATGAGCTAAAGGTCGTACCGGCAACGATACACATACCGTTAAATGACGTTGCATCGGCGCTTTCGCGTGCGTTGATCAGCCAGATCATCATCAGCACCGCGCAAGGTTTGAAGCGTTGTTTTGGCGTCTGCGAACCCCGCATCGCCGTTGCCGGCCTCAACCCTCACGCAGGAGAAGATGGCGCCATGGGTTCAGAAGAGATCGATGTCATAGCGCCCGCCATCAAGGATGCGAGGGCGATGGGACTCGATGTCACGGGCCCACACGCCGCCGACACGCTCTTTAGCGCGCAATCGCGCACGACCTACGATGCCGCAGTCGCCATGTACCATGATCAAGCCCTGATACCGATCAAGACGCTGGCCTTCGAGACGGCGGTCAATCTGACGATGGGGCTTCCCTTCGTGCGTACGTCGCCCGACCATGGGACAGCTTATGCCATCGCGGGTTCGGGCCAGGCATCAGCTTTGAGCCTGATCGAGGCCATCAAACTCGCCGATCGCGTTGCTGACCGGCAGATGGCCACACCGGCGTGAGCGCCAGCGACGGCTTACCGCCATTGCGCACCGTTATCGCCGAGCTCGGCCTCTCGGCCAAAAAAAGCCTGGGACAAAACTTCATTCTCGACCTCAATCTGACCGGCCGCATAGCGCGCGCCGCGGGGCCGCTCGAGGGCGTCACGGTGCTGGAGATTGGCTCGGGTCCCGGTGGTTTGACCCGCGCGCTTCTTGCCGAGGGCGCCGCCCGCGTCATCGCCCTTGAGCGCGACAGACGTTGCATCGGGGCGCTTGAGCAGGTCGCTGCCGCCTATCCGGACCGGCTTTGCGTTCACCAGACGGACGCGTTGAGCTTCGATTATGCCAAATTGGCCAACGGCCCTCTCCGCATTGTTGCCAACTTGCCCTATAGCATCGCGACGTCCTTGCTTATCTCTTGGTTGCGAGCGGCACCATGGCCACCCTGGTATGACCGCATGGTTTTAATGTTTCAGCGCGAGGTGGCCGACAGAATTGTCGCCGAGCCGGGATCGAAGGTGTTCGGCCGCCTCTCCGTAATTGCACAATGGCGGACGCAAACGCGGCTCTTGCTGACCTTACCGCCCGCTGCCTTTACGCCTGCCCCCAAGGTATCCTCTGCGCTTGTTGAATTCATACCCCGGCCGTCGCCAGAGCCAGCATGTTCCTTGCAGGCGCTGGAGGCCGTCAGCGCGGCGGCGTTCGGCCAACGGCGCAAGATGTTAAAATCAAGCTTGAAGCAAATCAGCGAGAACGCCCAGGACCTCATTGAGCGCGCCGGACTTGATCCGACTGTGCGTCCAGAGACATTGACGATCGAGCAATTTGGCGCCCTCGCCCTGGCCTATTCCGCCGAGGCCGGTCTATAGATTGCGCTGCAGCTTGCGCACGAACTCTTCCAAACCCGTTTGTCGGCCGCGCTTGAGTCTTTCTGCCGCCAAAATGGCGCTTACCGCCTCGACGCTGTCCTCGATGTCGCGATTGACGACCACGTAGTCGTAGTCTTCCCAGTGCTGGATTTCATTGGCCGCACCGGCCATGCGCCGCGCCACCACTTCAGCTGAATCCTGAGCCCTGCTTCTCAGCCGATCCGCCAGCGCATCGACCGACGGCGGCAGCAGAAAAATCGTCACCAGATCCTGCCTAGATGTTGCGCTGAGCTTTTCGGCGCCCTGCCAGTCGATATCAAACAGCACGTCTCGACCCACCGCCAGCGCTTGTTCGACGGGCTCCTTCGGTGTGCCGTAAAAATTATCGAACACCAGCGCCCATTCGAGAAACTCGTTATGATCGCGCATTTTCGAAAATGCCTCGGGACTGACGAAAATATAGTCTTCGCCATCCACTTCGCCGGGCCGCGGTTTGCGGGATGTCGCCGATATCGACATCTCGATGCCCTTGTCACGCGAAAGCAGCTGGCGCGAGATCGTTGTTTTGCCGGTGCCTGATGGCGACGAAAGCACTAGCATCAGTCCGCGTTGATCGATTTTGCTGCCGGGCTTATTCAACGTTTTGCACCTGTTCACGCAAGCGGTCGATCACCGCCTTGAGCGCTAATCCGGATTTGGTCACCGCGCCATCATTCGATTTTGAGCAAATCGTGTTGGCTTCCCTGTTGAATTCTTGCGCCAGAAATTCAAACCGTCTGCCGACGGGATCGCTCTGTTCCAGCAGCTCGCGAGTTGATGCGATATGGGCGCGCAAACGGTCGAGTTCCTCGGCGATGTCGGCCTTGGTCGCCAGCAGCGCTGCCTCCTGGTGCAGGCGCTGCTCGTCGAAATCTTGATTGGTCTGCAGCAGCCGCAAAATCTGCGCGTTCAATCGTTCCAGGATAGCCTCGGGCGAGCACGCCGGCGATGCGGCGATCGCTTTGACGTGGGTTTCGATCTCATCGATGTGACCCGCAAGAACTGCTTGCAAATGCGCGCCCTCGCTGGCTCGGCTCGCTTCCAAATCCTTCAAGGTAAGCGCAAGGTCGGCCAATACGCCATCGTGCCGCCCCTGTATGTCCTGCGTCTCTTCCGCATCCCCCGATACGATGACCCCCTTGATGGCGAGCAGCGTATCGAGCGCTGGTTTTTCGGCGTCGATCAGCTCCTGGGCGCGCTCGACAAGTGCCGCTGCCTCCAGCAAAGCTTGCTCATTGAGACGCAGCTGGCCTTCTTCTTGGCTGCGTTTGACGGTCAGATTAATCGTGCAATTGCCTCTGGCCAATTGGCTTTTGCACATCTCCCGCACGCGCGCCTCGATTGCCTCAAATCCCTGTGGCAGCCTCAATCGAATATCGAGACCGCGCGAGTTGAGCGTACGGATTTCCCAGTGCCAGGCGAATGGCTCTTCCGATCCGTCACGGCGGGCAAAACCTGTCATGCTCTTAATCGTCATGTGTCCCCGTCGAATCCAATCACTGCCCATCCCACAGGCGGCGCGCAATGTGGGAATCGTTTCGCAAATTGAAGCGGACTTTACTTGCTCATCCGGGGGTCAACAAGCAACGGAAGCCGTTCCGCCGCCTGTTTCCAGCCCGTTTAGCGCAGGCGCGGATTGCGCAAGGGCAACGGGACGCCCAACTCGCCCGTGCTCGCCTCAGGCAGCGCATTGGTGCTCGCTTGCGCGGTCGTCTCCGATGAAAGCAGCGGCGTGTTGCTCGGCAATCCAAACGAGCTGAGGTCGGTTCCAGGCGGAAGGAGCGGCAAACCCGACGCATCCATTCCAGGGAACACCATGGTCGGGGCTGCCGCCGGCGCATCTTTGTCCTCATCATTGCCCTTCAGCGCAGCCATGCGAGCCTCTTCGGCCTGTCTGGCGCGGATTTGAGCTTCGATGACGCGCCATTTGGCGACATTCCTGTTGTGCTCATTGAGCGTTTTGGCAAAGACGTGACCGCCCGTACCGTCTGCCACGAAGTACAACGCATCGATTTTGGCGGGCCGCAGAACGGCTTCAATCGAGGCGCGACCCGGATTAGCGATAGGCGTCGGCGGCAATCCGGCCACTTGATATGTGTTGTAGGGGTTTGCTTGTTCCAATTCGCTTCTGAGAATTGGCCGGCCAAGCGTGCCCCGGCCCTCCGAAACGCCGTATATGATGGTCGGGTCCGACTGCAACCGCATACGCTTCTTGATTCGGTTGATAAAGACGGCCGCCACCCGATCGCGCTCGTCCGCCTGCCCCGTTTCCTTTTCGACGATCGAGGCCAGCGTGATCGCCTCTTCCGGCGTCTCAAATGGCAGGTCCGGCTCGCGGCTTTCCCAAACCTTGGCAATAAATTTGCGCTGCTCGGCCTGCAAGCGTTCGATGATTTCTTGTCGCGTCGAGCTGCGGCCGAACTTGAACGTCTCGGGCAACAAACTTCCCTCGGGAGGTATTTTTGAAATCTCGCCTTTCAGCACTTCGTGGGCATTGAGCCGTTCGACCACTTGCCAGCTGGTAAGGCCCTCCGGGATTGTGATCTTGTAAAGAATGGCGCGTCCCTCGACCAAGGTATCGAGCACTTGGCGCATGCTGGCATTCTTGGCGATCTGATATTCACCGTATTTCAGCTTGTTCTGTGCGTCGAAATAATAGGCGCTGGCGACAAAAAGCCATTTGTCGTCGATTATTTTTTCGCGCTCCAGCCGCGTCGCGATCGCGTTGAGACCTTCGCCTTGGGGAATGACCAAAACCGTGGAGTGATCGAGCGGTCCGGGCTTGTCGTAATATTGCGCTTTGGCGAAGTAAAATAATCCGCCCAGGCCCAGCGGGACGATGATCAACAGCGTCATCAAGGCGTTCAAGAAAGAAAAGAGCGGGTGCATGCGCCGCTTGCGCTTTTCCGCCGGCGGTTTTGGCGCCCGTCCAGGCTCCAGCGCTTCAGCCGGACTACGCGGGCGAATGTTGGGTAATTCGTCGTCGTTTGCAGCTATATCCGCCAAGGATTTTTCCACCGTCTCACTGAAGGTGTTGTCGTTACCGATAAACATTTTGTACGCCTGACTAACTCGTAACCAGACGCCAGTTTCACGCGAAAATATGGCGAAACGCCGTATGCGCGCTTGCCTTCTTCCGTAACAGTGCGCGCTAGCCTAGCCGCCGTACCTTGTCATAATCAGGGAAGCGTTCGTGCCGCCAAATCCGAAGGAATTGCTCAAGACCGTGTTGATTTCACGTTGTCGCGCCTTGTGCGGTACGAGATCAATCGCCGTATCGATGGTCGGATTGTCCAGGTTTAGCGTCGGTGGCGCGATGTTGTCGCAGATTGCAAGCGTCGAAAAAATAGCTTCGACCGCGCCCGCCGCCCCCAGCAGATGGCCAACGGCCGACTTCGTTGAAGACATCGACAGCCGGCCCGCCGCATTGCCGAACAGCCGTTCGACCGCGCCCAATTCGATCTCGTCGCCCATCGGTGTCGACGTACCATGGGCGTTGACATAGTCGATATCCGAGACTTCGATGCCGGCGCGCTTGAGCGCCGCGCTCATGCAGCGGTGGGGGCCATCGCCGTCTTCGGCTGGTGCGGTGATGTGATACGCATCTCCCGAGAGCCCATAACCAATGATCTCGGCATAAATCGTCGCACCGCGCGCCTTGGCGTGCTCGAGCTCCTCCAGCACAACGACGCCCGCGCCCTCACCCATAACAAAGCCATCTCGGTCCCTGTCATAGGGTCGAGAAGCCCGTTCGGGCTCATCATTGAAAGCAGTCGATAGAGCACGGCAAGCAGCAAAACCCGCGATCGCGAGGCGGCAAATCGGCGATTCGGTGCCGCCGGCAACCATCACGTCGGCATCATCGAGCGCGATCAACCGCGAAGCATCTCCGATGGCATGGGCTCCCGTGGAGCACGCGGTAACGACCGAATGATTCGGTCCCTTGAGTCCGTGTTTGATAGAGACATGGCCCGAGGCCAGATTGATCAGCCGGCCGGGTATGAAAAAAGGACTGATGCGGCGCGGGCCTTTATCTGCCAACAGAAGCGAGGCCTTTTCAATGCCTTGCAGTCCGCCAATGCCCGAGCCGATCAACACGCCCGTGCGGATTTGCGCCTCGCGGTCTTGAGGGTGCCAATCGGCGGAATCGAGGGCTTGGTCGGCCGCGGCCACGGCGTAAAGGATGAAATCGTCGACCTTGCGCTGCTCTTTCGGCTCCACCCAATCGTCGGGATTGTATGTGCCGTTGCCGCCGTCGCCTCGCGGAATCTGACATGCCACTTGGCAGGACAGGTCGGATACCTCAAAATTATCGATGCGTTTGGCGGCGTTCTCGCCGGCGATCAGCCGACTCCACGACTCTTCGACGCCGCAGCCCAGCGGCGAAACCATGCCCATCCCCGTGATAACGACGCGTCGCATGAGCTAATCGAATAACGTGTTGTTCAGTTGACTTGATCTACCGCCAACATGGTGCTGGCTGCGAGGTTGGCGTGCACGCACGCCTGCATTGAATATCTTACACGCTTGGTGGATCCGGTGGACTTCTCTAACCAGAATTTTTTTCGAGAAATTTAATGGCATCGCCAACGGTAAGAATTGTTTCGGCTGCGTCATCTGGAATTTCGCAACCGAATTCTTCCTCAAACGCCATGACAAGCTCGACCGTATCCAGGCTATCGGCGCCGAGATCGTCGATGAAACTGGCTTTGTCGGTCACCTTTTCGGCTTCTACGCCAAGGTGCTCAACGACGATTTTTGAAACGCGTTCCTGAATATCGCTCATGTCTTCGCCTTTATACTCATTGTCTTAAATCCCTGCACTCGGCGCGACCTCGCCAATTGCTCAATATCCCAGCCCTAATGGCGATCTGATCAGCCTGACTGCTCCAGCCGTGCGATGCGATAAAAAGGCGCGCGGACCGTTTGCCCCCAGTGATGCGGCGGCTTGGTAACATACTTCATTGCCTTTGACCAGAAGTCGAAAACAACGTCGCGCGGCAATGGAGCGCCAAGCGGAATCCGATGTCATACCATCACCATTCCGCCATTCACATGAATGGTTTGTCCTGTCACATATCGCGCCTCGTCACTGGCAAGATAAACTGCTGAGGCGGCAACGTCGTCCGGCGTCCCAAAAACCCCCGATGGGATTGCTGCGGCAATCATCTCCACCTGCTTTTCGTTAAGTTCCAGGGTCATCGCGGTTTCGATAAACCCCGGTGATATGCAATTTGCCGTAATGCCGCGCGCCGCGACTTCGCGGGCCAGTGATTTGGTCATGCCGACCATACCGGCTTTCGATGCCGAATAGTTTGGCTGTCCCGGATTTCCGATGACGCCGCTGATCGAAGCAATGTTGACAATCCGCCCGCTGCGTCGGCGCATCATGCCCCGCAAGGTGCCCCGAATGAGCGTAAAGACGGATGTCAAATTGACGGCAATAACGTCGTCCCACTCTTCATCCTTCATGCGCATGAAGAGATTGTCGTGCGTGATTCCAGCATTGTTGACGAGAATTTCGAGCTCGCCCAAGACCTCCTCGGCCTGCCCCGCCAGCTGCCCGACCGCCGCACGGTCCCGCAAATCACACGGCAAAACATGAACGTTACCGCCAAGTTCTTCGGCCAGCTCCTTCAGACGCTCCTCACGCGTGCCCGAAATGGCCACAGTGGCGCCTGATTGGTGCAAAGCCTTGGCGATCGCCCCGCCTATGCCGCCAGTCGCGCCCGTCACGAGCGCGCCCTTGCCAGTAAGATCAAACATAGGGTCCCTTTCTTCTTTAGTCTTGGCCAACGAGAGAGTCTGTCGCAGATTCAATCTCGTCGGGGCCGCCAATCGCGACGGCTTCGAGCGATCGTTCAATGCGGCGGGCCAATCCGGTTAGCACGCGGCCTGCTCCGATTTCATAAACCCGCGTGATGCCGTGATCCACCATATAGCCAACAGATTCGCGCCATCGAACGACCGCCGTTACCTGTTGAACCAGCAATTTTCGAATCTCGTCGGGCTCGCTTATCTCGCCCGCCGTCACGTTTGCGATCAATGGAACTGCCGGTGCGGCGATATTGACCTCGGCAAGCGCTGATTCCATGGCCTCCGCCGCCGGCTGCATCAGCGTGCAATGAAAAGGCGCGCTGACCGGCAGCAACACGGCTCGTCTAACGCCGAAGTCCGCCGCCACCGCCACCGCCCGCTCGATTGCCGCAGTGCTCCCGGAAATCACGACTTGTCCGGGCGCATTGTCGTTGGCAACGGCGCAGACATCGTCCTGGGCGGCCGCTTCAGCAAGTCGTTGCGCATCCTCAAGTTCGGCGCCAAGCAGCGCCGCCATGGCCCCCTCGCCCACCGGTACCGCCGCTTGCATGGCCCGGCCGCGCGTGCGCAGGAGTTGCGCCGTATCTGAAAGCGCCAGCGCGCCGGCGGCAGCCAAGGCCGAATATTCGCCCAGGGAGTGTCCCGCGACGTAGCTAACGGACTTATCAATCACAATGCCCTTGTCCTGCGTTAAGACAGCCATCGCCGCGAGCGACACCGCCATCAGGGCTGGTTGGGCATTTTCGGTTAGCGTTAGGGTCTCTTCAGGGCCTTCCCACATAAGGGTTGAGAGTTTCTGGCCAAGCGCATCGTCAACCTCGTCGAAGACGGCGCGCGCGATGGCATGGGATTGGGCAAGTTCGGCGCCCATTCCGACATGTTGGCTTCCCTGGCCTGGAAATGTGAAAGCATCACTCATGGAACTACCGCAAGGTGATTGGGCGTGCGCCGATTCAAACCGATTACCGGAAATTTGGGCACCGAATAGACCCTGGGTCAAAGACACCGATTGGCCTTGCCTGTCAAGCGCGCGCTGCGCGGCAGCCAAGGCGCTTGGCCATGGCCGCCGCACGCTGTTGCATTGTGGCGGCAATTGCGTATAAGTGCGCCCATTAATGCTCCGGTTGGGGGCTGAACGGAGGGCCGCGCGCCTTGGTGCGCCGGTTAGGATTGCAGATGCGATCCGGCCTCCAGTGTCTCCGCTCTTTTGGGGTCTGACTTGAGCCTTTCCGACGATGTTCGGGCTCGAGAGGGGCTATGCGCCGGGCAAGACGTTAGGAAAGGCACAATCATATGCCGCTTTACGAGCACGTATTTTTGGCGCGCCAAGACATCTCGGCGCAGCAGGTCGAAGCTTTGCTTGAAACCTTCAAATCGGTCATCACCGAAAATGAGGGCACAGTCAGCAAAAGCGAGTACTGGGGGCTTAGGTCTCTAGCCTACCGCATCAAGAAAAAGCGCAAAGCGCATTATGCGCTGATGAACATCAACGCTCCCCATGCGGCCGTTGCTGAAATGGAGCGCCGCATGCGCATCGATAGTGATGTGATCCGCTTTCTGACGCTGCGCGTTGAGGCTCATGAGGAAGAGCCCTCGGTTATGATGAAGCGCCAAGACCGCGACGACCGGCGCGGACCCCGCGGCGACCGTGATGATAGTCGGCGTGGACCCCGCGGTGATCGCGACGAGTCCAAGCGACCTCAGGCCGCCGCGCCGAAGGCCGCTGCACCGCCAACTGCTGCATCGCCGGCCGACGCGCCTCAGGCCGACGAAACCGAACCGGCCAAGGCAGAACCAGCAGAGAAAGACGCCTCATGAGCACCGACCAGACACCGGTCCGCCGGTCGTTCCATCGCCGCCGTAAGACCTGCCCATTTTCTGGCGATAACTCGCCGAAAATCGACTACAAAGACGTCAAGCTGCTGCAGCGTTTCATTTCAGAGCGCGGCAAGATAGTGCCGAGCCGCATCACCGCCGTTTCTGCCATCAAACAACGTGAGTTGGCGCGGGCGATCAAGCGGTCGCGCTACCTGGGTTTGTTACCCTATTTGACCGACTGATCGGATCTGATCGACATATGGTTGGGTGGGCGATATCGCCTTCTCTAACCGCTTTTTAAGAGCGGGACAGCTGAGCACCATGGCAACGTCTTACACAATTGCAGGCCTAGCGGGCGTGATCTCGGCGCTGCTTTTTGCCTCGGCTACCGCCGGAAACATGGTCGCCGCGCCGCTGTTCTATCTTGCCCCCTTACCTATTTTCTTGATTGGCTTTGGTCTCGGCATCCAGCCGGCCCTCGTTGCCGGTCTCGTTGGGTCTCTCGCACTGTTTGCTATTTTGGGCGCGCTCTTTGGCCTTGGCTATGGCGTGACGATCGCTGCACCGGCCGGTATCTTGATTTATTTGGCATTGCTGTCACGCGACACCGTCCAGCCGGGCGCCGCCGATCAATCCGCGCAACCAGATCTCGAATGGTATCCACCCGGCAAACTCGTCATTTGGGCCGCCGTCATGGCCGGCGTCTTGATCGCCCTGACCATTCCGATTTTCGGCTTGGATGCTGATAGCTATTACACCGCGCTTCAGACCATGATCGAAAACACGGTCTTGAAGGATATCGAGAACAATTTGCCGACACCGTTGGATGCGGAGCAGATGCTGACGCTGACCGCGTTCTTAGTGCGCGCCCTGCCCGCGGTCACATCCGTCATATGGTTCCTCGCTATCGTTCTCAATATGTGGGTGGCGGGCCGTCTCGTTGAACTTGCCGGACGCAGTCTGCGTTCGTGGCCGCGGATCGAGACGATGAGCTATCCGCAGGAATTTTCATTTTTCTTCGTCGCCACGCTCATTTTGAGCATGATGGGTGGAATCATCGGCGTAATCGCAACCGGATTTGCCGGCGCCTTCATCATGGCCTTCGTGCTGATGGGGCTTGCCGTCATTCATTCACTGACCCGCGCAACCCAGCTCCGCCCGATCATTCTTTCGATGCTCTATATGGGGCTGCTTCTGTTTGGTTGGATAGCGCTGATCATCGCCACGATCGGCATCGGCGAGCCAAGCTTCAATTTGCGGGAAAAAATTGCCCGTTCAGCCACCAAAGCCAAACGCGATGACGACTGAGCGCGGCAGGCATAGATTTTCGGGAGATACGACATGCAAGTGATTTTGTTGGAACGCATTCGCAGGCTGGGTCAGATGGGCGATGTGGTCACCGTCAAGGATGGCTACGCCCGCAATTTTTTGCTGCCACATGGCAAAGCCTTGCACGCTACGCCGGCAAATCGCGAGCGCTTCGAAGGCGAGAAAGTCGTTCTGGAGGCGCGCAATCTCGAGGCCAAATCCGAGGCCGAGGGCGTTGCCAAGTCTCTCGACAACAGCAGCTTCGTGTTGATTCGCCAGGCCAGTGAGACTGGCCAGCTTTATGGTTCTGTCTCCACGCGCGACGTCGCCCTTGAGGTCAAAAACACTGGCGTCAATTTGGAGCGCCGCCAGGTGATGATGGACAAACCCATCAAGAGTCTCGGCATTTACGAACTCATCGTTGCTTTGCATCCAGAGGTGGAATGCACGATATCCGTCAACGTCGCCCGCTCGGCCGATGAAGCCAAACGCCAAGCCCGTGGCGAAGATATCCTTGCCGATGAACAGGACGAAGTTGAAGAAATCACGGTCTCGGTCGAAGAGGTCTTCGATGACGAGGAGCTGGCCCGCGAAGCAGCAGCCGAGATCGCCGAGGATACGGGCGAAGAATCACCGCCCCAAGCCGAAGATGCGCCCAAAGCGTCCGTTGACGATGAGCCCGAACCAGACGCCGAAACCAAGGACGATTGAGCGTCCGGTCTGACGCCAAACGCGCGCTCACCCTGCATCTGACGGCGGTGCCGTAACACGCATTTGTGGATCGACTTTCCGCGGCTTTTACAAGGCCAATTTTTGCCCCCTGTGAATAGCGGGAATTGCGCTGATAACTCTGGTTTGGCGCGCATCGCTTGGTGTGTGAAAAATCGAATCGCGTATTGTGCCGCTCATGGCGAACACCCACCGGCTTGAACCAGACCCATTGCATGACGATGCGGAGAAATTTCGCGCCGAGCCCCATAATATAGAGGCGGAACAAGCGCTTCTGGGCGCCATTTTCGTAAACAATGATGCCTGTGACCGTGTATCGGGCTTCTTGCAACCGAATCATTTTTTCGATCCCTTGCACGGCCGCATCTACGAGGTCGCCTCGAAGCTCGTATTGGCGGGAAAGCGCGTGACGCCAGTGACCCTCAAGACATTCTTCGAAAACGACGAACCCGTCGGCGAGCTCAGCGTGCCGCAGTACCTGGGACGCCTTGCCGCCAGCGCCACAACGGTCATCAACGCCGAACATTATGGCCGGACAATCTATGATTTGGCCCTGCTTCGGAATCTCATTCTGATCGGCGAAGATATGGTCAACTCGGCCTATGATTCGCAGGTGGAAACGTCGCCTGCCATGCTGATCGAAGACGCCGAACAGCAACTCTATTCGCTGGCCGAAACGGGCAAATACGGCTCGGGATTCGAGGCTTTTTCAACGGCGCTGACCGACGCAATCGACATGGCCGCCAGCGCTTACAGCCGGGACGGCGGCGTTTCCGGCGTTGCCACGGGATTCAAGGGGCTCGACCAAAAATTGGGCGGCTTGCAGAATTCCGACTTGGTGATTATCGCCGGCCGGCCCTCCATGGGCAAAACGGCGCTTGCCACCAACATCGCCTTCCATATCGCCCGCGCCTTCAGCACCGAGCGGCTGCCCAATGGCGAGGAAAAGGTGGTGGACGGCGCTGTGGTCGGCTTTTTCTCGCTTGAGATGTCGTCGGAACAACTGGCAACGCGCCTCGTCGCCGAGCAAGCCGGAATTCCATCCGAGCGCGTACGACGCGGCACGATCACCAAGCAGGAGTTCGACCGCCTCGTCGATGTATCGCAAACCCTTCAGAACCTGCCCCTCTATATCGATCAGACGGGCGGCATTTCCATTGCCCAGCTTGCAGCGCGCGCCCGCCGTCTGAAACGGCAAAAGAACATCGGCATCATCATCGTCGACTACCTGCAGTTGCTCACCGGTTCGGCCCGGCGCGCCTCTGAGGGGCGCGTGCAGGAAGTCTCGGAAATCACGACTTCGCTCAAGGCACTGGCCAAGGAGCTCAACGTGCCCGTCGTCGCTTTGTCTCAATTGTCGCGCCAGGTGGAGCAGCGCGAGGACAAGCGGCCTCAGCTTTCGGACCTGCGCGAATCCGGCTCGATCGAGCAAGACGCAGATGTGGTAATGTTCGTGTTCCGGGAGGAGTATTATGTGGAGCGCAGCCAGCCACGCGAGGGAACGCCCGAACACATGACCTGGCAGGACGAGATGTCGAATGTCGCGGGATTGGCCGATGTCATCATCGGCAAACAGCGTCATGGCCCCACGGGCACCGTACGGCTACAGTTCAAGTCTGAATTCACGCGCTTTAGCGACTACGTGCCCGTCGATCATCTCCCCGAGCGGAACGAGTAATGGGTTTAAGAGCATATGGCCTCGACGCCCTCTGATATTCCGCCCGAGGCACCCTCGCTGCTGACGATAGACTTGGCCGCGTTGCGGAAAAACTACAGAAAAATCAAATCATTGGCCAAGGACGCTGCCTGCGGTGTGGTGGTCAAGGCCGATGCTTATGGTATCGGCGCGCACCGCGCGGTTGAGGCCCTTTCGGCCGAAGGCTGCGACACATACTTCATCGCCACCCTCGATGAGGCCCGCTTGGTGCGCCAGGTCGCGCCCGAGGCCACCCTTTATGCCTTGGATAGCCTGCTGCCGGGCACCGCGGACCTTTTCGCCGAGATAGATCTGCGCCCCATCCTGGGCAGCGTCGCGGAGGTCGAGGATTGGGCGGCCCTGGCGCGCGCGCGCGGCCAACGTCTCCCTGCCGCCTTCCACATCGATACCGGCATGAATCGGTTGGGATTGCGCGCCGGCGACCTCGATGAGATCATTCAACCGCCATCACCACTGGAGGATTTCGATATCAGCCTGGTGATGAGCCATCTGGCTTGCGCCGATGACCCCGACAATCCCCGTAACGAGACCCAACGCCAAACTTTCGATGCGCTGCGCGCGAAGCTCCCGCCTGTCCCCGCCAGCCTGGCCAATTCGGGCGGCGTATTTTTGGGCCCTGCCTATCATTACGACATGGTGCGCCCCGGCATCGCGCTTTACGGCGGCCGTGCCGCCAAGCTCGGCGGTCAGACCATGGAACCCGTGGTTCGTTTGGAGGGACGAATTCTTCAGGTCAAGCAGGCTGAAGCGGGCGAAACCGTGGGCTATGGCGCAACGCGCATGCTGAAACGCGCGACACGGATCGCCATTATTGCGGCCGGCTATGCCGACGGCTATGTCCGGGCGCTTGGTTCGAGCGACGCCCGCGATGGCGGTCCTGTCTATTTTGGGGACCATGAGGCACCCATTCTAGGCCGCGTCTCGATGGATCTGATCGCCGTCGACGTCACCGGCCTACCCCAAGAGTTGACTGCCCGGGGTGCCCTCGTCGAACTTCTGGGAGATCACGTGGGCATCGATGATCTGGCCGATATAGCGGGCACCATCGGCTACGAGATCTTGACCGGTTTGGGACAGCGGCATCACCGGGTCTATCTGGACGAATAGAGGCGGTTCGCTCTCATGGCAAAACCATCGCGCGCCTATGTCTGCCAGGAATGCGGCGCAACGAGCGCCCAATGGGCGGGCAAGTGCCCGGCCTGCGAGGCCTGGAACACCATGGTCGAGGAGGCAGGCCTCAGCGGACCACTGCCTGGCGGTCGTGATTCGGGCAAGGTGATCGATATCCAATCCCTGGCGAGCGGTTCCACCAGCTTGGAGCGCATCACCACCGGCATTGGCGAATTCGACCGGGTGATCGGCGGCGGTCTCGTGCCGGGATCGGCGGTTTTGATTGGCGGCGAACCCGGCATTGGCAAGTCGACGCTGTTGCTGCAGGTTGCCGCCCGCTTGGCCGAGGCCGGAAGCCCTGTTCTCTATCTTTCGGGCGAAGAGGCATTGTCCCAGGTGCGCCTGCGCGCCGAACGCCTGGGTCTGGGCCACGCGCCGGTCGGATTTGCCGCCGAAACCGGATTGGCAAGCATTCTGAGGACTCTTGAGACCGGCAAACCGCCGCACTTGATCGTCATCGATTCCATCCAGACCCTATGGTCGAATCTGTTGGAATCAGCACCCGGCACCGTCAGCCAGGTGCGCATGTGCGCACAGCTTCTGGTTCAATTCGCCAAGCGCTCGAACGCCGCTTTGGTACTTGTCGGACACATCACCAAGGACGGTCAGATCGCCGGACCTAAGGTGGTGGAACACATGGTCGATACGGTGCTCTATTTCGAAGGCGAAACGGCCCATCAATTCCGTATTTTACGCGCCATCAAGAACCGCTTTGGCCCGACCGACGAAATTGGTGTCTTCGAGATGGCGGGCGACGGGCTGGCTGAGGTTCCAAATCCCTCGGAGCTGTTTCTGGGCGACCGGGATGCGGCAAGCCCGGGCACCGCGGTTTTCGCGGGCATCGAGGGCACGCGTCCCGTATTAGTCGAGTTCCAAGCGTTGGTGGCGCCCTCGCCGCTCGGCACTCCGCGTCGGGCTGTCGTGGGCTGGGACTCGAGCAGGCTCGCGATGATTCTCGCCGTCTTGGAAACCCGGTGCAATCTGCGCCTGGGCGCCCATGACGTCTATCTGAACGTAGCCGGCGGCTTGCGCATAAACGAACCCGCCGCCGATTTAGCCGCCGCCGCCGCGTTGGTGTCTTCGTTTGTCGGCCGAGCCCTGCCGCCCGGCTGTCTGTATTTCGGCGAAGTATCACTTTCTGGCGCGATTCGCCCCGTCGGACAGATGGCCCTGCGGCTCAAGGAGGCCGAGAAGCTCGGCTTCAGTTCGGCCGTCGTGCCCGAAAAACTCGACCGCGAAAGTCGAAAGACCGGAATTGAACTCGAGCCCATCTCCCATCTCGCCGATTTCACCGCAACCCTTGCCGGAACCGGCGAATCCGGTGCAAATGTCGGCTGAATGGCGACATTCAGCCAATTTTTAATATGAAAATGACAATCGCCTTGCCTTATGTCTGCCGCAGTGCCAGTTAAGCTCCCGGTAGGCAGTGTAGGGGCAAAATGCGGGCAATGACGCACCCCATGAAAGGACGTTTTCCATGTTGATCTCGTGGCTCGACGTCATTCTCGGCTTAATCATGCTGATATCGGGCTTTCTCGCCATGCTGCGGGGCTTGACGCGAGAAGTCCTGTCCATTTTGTCGTGGGCCGTGGCAGCGCTGGCAACGCTCTATATTTTTCCAAAATATCAATCCGAAGCACGGCTTTACATCGAGCCCGCCCTGTTGGCCGATGCAGCACTTGCCGCCGGCGTTTTCCTGATCGTTCTGATTGTCGTCAGCCTCATCACCATGCGCATCTCCGACAAAGTGCTGGACAGCCGCGTCGGCGCGCTCGACCGCACGCTTGGTTTTCTTTTCGGTCTTGCCCGTGGCCTTGTCCTGGTTGTCATCGCTTACCTGTTTTTCAGCTGGCTCGTGCCCGAAGACACCCAACCGACATGGATTCGTGAGGCCCGTTCGCTGCCCATTCTGAAAAGCACGGGCAGCGCCATCGTTTCCCTGCTGCCCGAGGATCCAAGCCAGGCGATCCCCGAACAACTGCGCGACAGGCCCGATCCGCCCGCCGATCCACCCGCCGAGCAACCCTCGCAGTCCAACAACACCGGAAAGCCGGCTGATAGCGTCAGCGCAACCGGCTACCAAAGTTCCGATAGGCGCGTACTCGAAGGACTGGTAGAGACCGGTCAATGATACGGCAACGAGCTGGAAGGCAACTCGCTCATTCATGTATCCATCTGACGAAAATGCTCCGGCGCGTTTCGTGAGAGACACTTACGATTCCGTCGATGGCGACAGGCTCAGGGAAGCCTGCGGTGTCTTTGGCATATTCCAAAACACAGACGCCGCCGCGCTGACCGCGTTGGGATTGCATGCCCTTCAGCACCGCGGCCAGGAAGCCGCAGGCATCGTCGCCTTTGACGGCAATCGCTATCATTCAGAACGCCGCATGGGCCTCGTCGGCGACCATTTCACCAAGCGCGCCGTCATCGAGCGCCTGAAGGGCGAAGTGGCGATCGGACACGTGCGCTATTCGACTACCGGCGAAACGATCATGCGCAATGTCCAGCCCCTGTTTGCCGACCTCGACGCCGGCGGTTTTGCGCTCTGCCACAATGGCAACCTCACAAACGCGTTGACCCTCCGCAAGGAGCTGATCAAAGAAGGCGCCATCTTCCAGTCGACCAGCGACACCGAGGTGATCCTTCATCTGGTCGCGCGCAGCACCAAACAACACTTCACCGAGAAGTTCATCGAGGCGCTGCTGCAGATTGAGGGCGGCTACGCGCTCGTCGGTTTGACCAACAAGAAGCTCGTCGGTGCGCGCGATCCCCTTGGCATTCGCCCGCTGGTCTTGGGGCGGTTGGGCGATGGCTATGTGTTGGCGTCGGAAACCTGCGCGCTTGATATCATTGATGCCGAATTCGTGCGGGAAGTTGAAAACGGCGAAGTGGTCGTCATCACCAAGGACGGCATCGAGAGCCACCGGCCCTTTCCCAAGCGCCAGCCGCGGCCTTGTATCTTCGAATACATCTATTTCTCGCGGCCCGACTCGATTGTCGACGGCCACTGCATCTACGATGTCCGCAAAGCTATGGGACAACAGCTGGCTCGCGAGGCGCCGGCCGATGCGGACGTCATCATTCCGGTGCCCGATTCAGGCGTCCCCGCGGCAATCGGATACGCCCAAGAATCGGGTATCCCCTTCGAGCTCGGCATCATCCGCAATCATTATGTGGGCCGCACCTTCATTGAGCCCGAGCAGCAAATCCGCAAGCTTGGCGTCAAGCTCAAGCACAGCGCCAATCGCGAAGCCGTTCGCGGCAACCGCATTGTCCTGCTGGATGACAGCATTGTGCGCGGCACGACGTCTGTGAAGATCGTCCAGATGATGTACGAGGCAGGCGCCAAGGAAGTCCATATGCGGATAGCTTCGCCGCCGATAACCCATCCCGATTTTTACGGTATCGATACGCCCGATCAGTCGAAATTGCTGGCCGCGAACCACGATTTAGAGGGCATGCGCGCCTATATCGGCGCCGACTCGCTCGCTTTTCTCTCCGTCGACGGTATCTACAAGTCCATGGGCATCGATGCGCGCGATCCCACGAACCCGCAATTTACCGACCACTGCTTCACCGGCGACTATCCCACCAGACTGCTTGACCGCGAGGGCCCGCCGCCGCAAAAGCAGCTCTCGTTCCTCGCCGAAGCCGGTTGATATCCCTTGCCACATTGCTGATTGCCGGGCAACGACACACTGAGGTTGCCTAATGGCCAAGCCCGTCCTGGCAGACCGTATCGCGTTGATCACGGGCGCCAGCCGCGGCATTGGCCGCGCTATCGCGCTTGCCTATGCCCGTGAAGGCGCCCACGTCATCTTGATCGCCCGTGGCGTTAAGGCCCTCGAAAACGTCGACGACGAGATTCGCGCACTGGGCGGTACGGCGTCGCTCGCGCCACTCGACCTGGCAGACGGCGAAAAGATAGATAATTTGGGTCCCACCATCTATGAGCGCTGGGGTCGGCTCGACATTTTGGTTGCCAATGCCGGCATCCTGGGACCGCTCTCTCCTTTGAGTCATATTTCGAGTGCAGACTGGGATGAGGCGCTTACGATCAATTTGACCGCCAATTGGCGTCTGATCCGCACTTTAGACCCGCTTTTGCGTCAGTCCGACGCAGGCCGGACGATATTCCTAACCTCGGGTGCCGTGCAAAATATACGCGCTTATTGGGGACCCTACGCGGTCTCCAAGGCGGCCCTCGAGGCGTTGGCCAAGACCTATGCGGCAGAGACCGTCACCACGCCGCTGCATGTCAATCTGGTCAATCCTGGCGCAACCGCCACAGCCATGCGGGCCCAGGCCATGCCGGGCGAGGATCAAAGCACCCTCCCCGCGCCTGAAGACCTTGCCCAGGTCTTTGTCGAACTCGCATCGCCCGCCTGCAGCGAGCATGGCGAGGTCGTCAATGCTCGCGAGCGGCTTAAGAAATAGGCATTATTTTCTAAGGCTTTATGGCGTTCCAAGCGGGATAACAAAGCCGAAGCGCAACTGATGCAGGTCGCTTTCGACGTCGTAGGCATCGCTGCCGCCGATAAACTCCCAATTGGGATAATCGGAATAAAGGTATTCGATCCGCACTTTCAACAGATCGAGCACCTGCTGCTCGAGCCCAAGTCCGAGAATATAGCCCCAGACCCAATCTTCGATGAAAACTGACGGTGGCGCCACGACAACCGCCGGCGGCACAAAGACCTCGCCGACATATTCGAATTGGCTGTAAGCAGCACCGCCCGTCAGATACGCCAATGTACCTGGCAGAATTAAATAACCCAGCCGCGCCCGAAGCGAGGCCGTGGCATCGAGGCCATAAGTGTTGCCGGCGATCCGGCCGTCCATATTCGTCCAAGCGTAATCGCCTTCAAAACCAATCAGTCCCCGCTCGCCGATCTGAAGGTTTACGCCCACCAACAGGCCATAGGTCAAATCTTCCAGATTGCCGTTGCCTTGAGGGTAGTGATTTTCGGTAATATTGAGGCCGGCCCACCCGTAGCCTATCTGAACGCCGCCATAAGGGCCGGTCCACGAGGCATCGGGAGCTTGAGCTGTGGCAGGTGCTGCGGCAAAGCCTGCGCAGAGTGCCGCAAGTGCTGCGATGATCCAAGTTCGTCCGGGCATGCGAGCCTCAAATAATGATTCCGCGACGCGTGGTACGTGACTTCGACTGATCTCAATCCCTAATGATCTATTCTGCGCCAATTTAGTCTGATTCGAGCCGCTTTTATCCACAACCCGACGTTCCGTACCGGGATCAATTTTTATCTGTAGCTATATTGTCACACAGACGATTCCCGAACCCGGACACTCGTTTCGCTTTGCTAACTGGATTAAACGTTACAGAACAACGGCTTGATAACCATCAGTCGTTGGTCTCCAACACCATGCCGTCGAAAGCGGGCTCGACGCCCTCAGGCAGCTTGGCGGCAAGCGTGTCGTAGTCCAGGAGATCGTGCATATGCGTCAGGACCGCGCGTTTGGGCTTATACTTGGCGATCATATCCAGCGCTTCCTCGACGTTGAAGTGGCATGGATGGGGCTCATAGCGCAACGCATCGATGATCCACACGTCCAAGTCCTCGAAATACTGCAACGACTCCTCGGGAAATGCTTGGACATCCGTCGAGTAGGCGAGGCCGCCGACGCGAAAGCCCAATGACTCGATGTCTCCGTGAATTTGCCCGAACGGCGTAACAGCGACGATACCACCCTCGCCATTTATCTCGATCCGCCCGCCGGGGCTGATTTCATGCCCGTTGAGTATGGGTTTGTAATTGCTGCCCGGCCGCGAATTAAAGCAGTATCTGAACTTCCGGCGCAGCGCCTCTCCCGTATGTGCATTGTGATAGACGTCGACCTTGGCTTGGCGATTGAAGTTGATCATGCGCAACTCGTCGATGCCGTGGGTGTGGTCTGCATGATCGTGGGTGTAGAGCACGCCGTCGAGCCAACCGACGCCGGCCGCCAAAAGCTGTTGCCGGCAATCTGTCGATGTATCGATCAAGACATTGGTCGCGCCCTCCTCCGATTGCTTTGAGATCAACGCCGAACACCTCAAACGGCTGTTCTTGGGGTTGGATGGATCACACGCTCCCCAATTGCCGCCGACTCTCGGAACCCCGCCCGACGATGCACAACCCAATATCGTAAACTTCAGCGTCATTCAGAATTGACACTATTCACCGTGCCCTCCTTGTCTGTCTTAGGCCTTGGCACTTTGCTGAAAAGCGCAAAAAAATTGTCCGTTGTCTGTCGCGCCAACTCCGAAGGGCTGACGCCGCGCACCGCCGCGAGTTTTGCAACCGTGTGAACGACGAAGGCGGGCTCGTTGGCTCGCCCGCGCATGGGTTCGGGCGCCAGGAACGGCGCATCGGTCTCCACCAAGATGCGGTCGTCGGGCACGTCGCGCGCGATTTCCCGCAAGTTCTCCGCATTCTTAAACGTTATAACCCCTGAAAAAGAGACAAAGGCGCCTAGCGCCAGACCGCGTTCGGCGAGTCGCCGTCCGGCCGTAAAACAATGCAAAACAGCCGAAAACGCTCCCTTTGCTGCCTCGTCTTCCAAAATACGGGCAGTGTCCTCGTCCGCGTCCCTGGTGTGGATCACAAGAGGCAGTCCCGTTTCGCGGGCGGCCGCGATATGCATGCGGAATGAAGCCGCTTGGTCTTCACGCGGCGAGTTGTCGTAATGATAATCGAGACCCGCCTCACCGATCGCCACAACCTTTGGATGGTCTGCCAGCGCAACCAGTTCCTCGAGCTGGATATAGCGCTCTTCGGCCGCGTTGTGTGGATGCGTGCCGACCGAGCAATAGACGTTCTCGTGCGCCTCGGCTATGGCGAGAATGTCCGGAAAGTCTCGAACCCGGGTCGAAATCGTCACAAGCGTACCGATGCCGGCCTCATGCGCGCGCGCCAGAACATCGTCCATCTGGTCGCTGAGGTGAGGGAAATCCAGATGGCAGTGGCTGTCCACCAGCATCACAAGGTCTTCTCCTCGGCTTCAACGTAGCGCGGAAAAATGGGATTTGGCGGCGGCAGCGCCGCGCCGCTTGCTAGGCGTCCTGCGTCAGCCAGATCGGCAATGGTGCGTTTGTCTTGTGCTACGGCCAACGAGTCCAGCATCTGTCCCGCCGATTGGGGCATAAAGGGCTGCGCCAGAATGGCGACCTGCCGCACCACCTCCGCAGTGACATAAAGCACGGTCGCCATGCGAACCGGATCGCTCTTCTTGAGCGCCCAAGGCTCTTGGCCGGCGAAGTAGCGATTTGCCTCGGCCACCACACCCCATATCGCTTCGAGCGCCCGGTGAATGGCCTGCGTGTCCATAATCTCCCGCACCTCGTTAACGACGCCATCGGCGAGGCCCAGGATGTCCTTATCGGCATCTTTGAGCTCACCGCAATCAGGAACCTGACCGTCGCAATTTTTGGCGATCATGGACAGTGACCGTTGCGCTAAATTACCGAAATCGTTAGCTAAATCAGCATTTATCCGCGCCACGATGGCCTCGTGGCTGTAATTGCCATCTTGCCCAAAGGGAACTTCGCGCATGAAGAAATAGCGCATTTGATCGACACCGTAATGGTCTGCCATGGCGAAGGGGTCGATCACATTGCCGACCGACTTTGACATCTTCTCGCCCCGGTTGAACAGGAAGCCGTGGGCGAAGACGCGCTTGGGCAGCGCGATGCCAGCCGACATCAAAAATGCAGGCCAATAGACCGAATGAAAGCGGATGATATCCTTGCCGATGACGTGAACGTCCGCCGGCCAATACGCCCTGAACGCCTCGCTCTCCTCGTCTGGAAAACCGACGCCGGTGATGTAGTTGGTGAGCGCGTCGATCCAAACGTACATGATGTGATTGTCGGCACCTGGAACCTTGATTCCCCAATCGAAGGTCGTGCGCGATACCGAAAGATCCCTCAACCCGCCCTTGACGAAGCTCGCAACCTCATTGCGGCGCGTCTCCGGTCCAATAAAACTTGGATTGGCCTCGTAATGGGCGAGCAGCTTGTCCTGATAGGCCGAGAGCTTGAAGAAATAACTCTCCTCTTCCACCCATTCGACGGGACTGCCCTGGGGCGAGAGCTTGGTGCCGTCTGCGCCCGATACCAATTCCCCTTCGTCGTAGTAGGCTTCGTCGCGCACCGAATACCAACCCGCATAGGTCGAGAGATAGATATCGCGGTTGGCCTCCATGCGCCGCCAGATTTCCTGGCTGGACCGTGCATGGCGTTCTTCGCGGGTGCGGATAAAGTCGTCGTTGGAGCAGTTGAGCATCCGCACCATGTCTTGAAAGCGCGGCGTGTTGCGGTCGGCGAGCTCGGCCGGCGTCAGTCCCTCCTCGCGCGCTGTCTGCATCATCTTGATGCCGTGCTCGTCGGTGCCGGTCAGAAAAAACACGTCGAATCCGTCCAGCCGCTTAAACCGGGCAATCGCATCGGTGGCAATTGCCTCATAGGCGTGCCCGATATGGGGCGCACCGTTGGGATAGGATATCGCCGTGGTGATATAAAATGTCGGCTGTCGCGCCATCGCAATTCCGAATGCCCTGACCTTTTATCGCTGCCTGGACCCGTCAGGCCCCGCGCCCCATCTCAAGCCGCGCGGCCTCTTCGATGCGGAAAAAGGTCGTCAAAACAAAGTTCTTTCGATCGAGATTGAGCGCAGCCGTTTCCAATTTGACGCGCTGGATTGTTTCCCACAGCTCCGCCCATCGCGCAAGTGAAGGTGAGTGCATAAGCGTCCGGCAAAGTTGCGCCTCATCGCCCAGCGCACCCGATCCGGTCGCGGCATGGCGGATCAGACGCGTAAAAATACCGCCCAAAAGGCTCATTGCGAGCTCGAAACGGGCCTCCGCGCCGCGGGCCGTGATCTTATCGGCGAATTTATGCACAGCGCGGTAGTCGAGCTCGGGCAGCTGATTGAGTGCCCCATAAAGCCCCTCATAGAGCGCGAGCCCATCTTGGGTTATCAGCTGCAACGCATCCCCCACGCTGCCTTGTGCGAGGCCGGCGCAGATTTTAAGCGAATCGGCGTCGGGTTCGCGTTCACCAGCCGCCGCCAATACGCCGCTTACGGCTTGAAGCAGATCCTCCTGCGCCAACGGCGCCAGTGCCAATGAGCGACAACGGGAGCGAATGGTGACCGCCAGCCGGCCCGGCGCCTGCGAAATCAGCATGAAAACGCATCGCGGCGGCGGCTCTTCCAGGGCCTTTAAAAGCGCATTGGCTGCGTTTGCGTTTAAATCGTCGGCCCGATCTACAATGATAACGCGCCAGCCATCGTTGCCCGCCGTATTGCCAAGAAACGACCGCAGAGCACGCACATCGCCCACGGTTATATCCTGGGCCAGGCGATCGCGTTTTGCCTGCCAGCGCCGCCGTAACACCAGCAGGTTTGGATGAGACAGCACGGCCACTTGACGGAAAGTGGGAGATTCACCCGATATAGCCAGACTGTCGGCGGACCCGTCCCCTCGCCCGCCGGCGGCCAAAACAAATCGAGCAAATCTATAGGCGAGCGTCGCCTTGCCAATTCCCTCGGGCCCCGTAATCAACCAAGCATGATGCAGCCGGCTGCTTCCGAAGGCGCCAAGCAACAAATTTTCGGCTTCCTCGTGCCCGATCAGATTGGTCGTTTCGCGGGGATGCGGGAAACCCTCGAGGCGATCGGCCTCAATACCCCTCTCGCCGTCACCCTCGCTCAAACCTTGCGCATCGGTCATGCTTGGAGCCGCTCCTCGACCCGGGCCCAGATTGCGGCCGCAACGGCGTCCTCATCTCCCGATCCATCGACCACGACACAACGTTCGGGCTCGGCCTTGGCGATCTCGAGAAAGGCCTGGCGCAGCCGGTCGTGAAAGGTGATCGCTCGAGATTCGAAACTGTCGGTTTCGCCGCCTGTCTCTTTTTGACGCGCGCGCGCGCGCGTCAAGCCTTCGTCCGCCGGCAGATCGATGATGATCGTTAGATCGGGTGCCGTCTCCCCAACGATGATTTTTTCCAGAGTTTCAATCAAATGAGGCTCGAGTGATCCGGCGCCCTGATATGCCCGCGTCGAATCGGCAAAGCGGTCGCAGACGACCCATCGGCCCGCCTTCAAGGCCGGACGGATGGCCTCCTCGAGATGGTCATCACGCGCGGCCGAAAATAAGATCGCCTCGCCGAAAGCACCGATTTCCTTGGCGCGGTCCGATAACAGAAACGCGCGGATCGTCTCGGCCCGCTCCGAGCCGCCGGGTTCGCGTGTGACCAGAACGTCGCGACCGCCCCGTTCCAACTGTTCGGCGAGCCTTCGGGCTTGCGTTGATTTGCCGGTCCCCTCGCCGCCTTCGATGGTGATGAATTTGCCCGAGTCCATGGCAATATGTTGTGACGTGGCCCAACCAATTCCGCAATCAGAAACGCGCTGCCTCAGTCGGCCCAATGCAAGCAGCGATCGCCCAGGCCCGTGGTCCAGCTTTCACGGGCGCGGATACGCGCGCCGTAAGCGCCGACATTGGGCCAGCGATCGCTTGGATCCAATCGGGTGTCCTTCAACATGGATACGGCAACGCCAAGCGCGCAGTCGACCAGTGTAAAACCATTCTGCGAAACAAATTCCTGCGAATCCAAATGTGTCTCGAGCGTGCTCAGCGGGCGTTCGAGATCGCCAGCCGCCAGCTCGAGCTGCGCATCGCTGGAGGCCGGCACGCCTCGTCGCGGCGAGAGAATGTCCGTCCACCAGATCGCTCTGCAGGATGGCGCCAAATGAACGCTTTCGAAAAACATCCAGCGCGATAAAAGCGCGTCCTGCAACGGGTCTGCCGGCCACAGTTCGCCTGTGTTGGTGCGACCGAGAAATTGGACAATGGCGCCGGATTCGGCGATATGAGCGCCGTTGACTTCGAGCACCGGCACCATTTGGTGTGGGTTGATGCGTCTGAAATCGTCACTCAACTGTTCACGTTTGGCCAGCACGACGTCGCTGCGTTCGTAGTCTAGTCCGAGTTCGGCAAAGGCCATTTGGGCTTTAAGGGAATTCGGTGAGTTGGCCGTATAAAGCCGCATAGATGCCCTCCTTCAGGTTGCACCAAATGATGCAGTCGTGCTCGATTTCAATTTGCGGTTAGAGGATCCAGCCGAAGGCCAGATGCAGCAGAGAATCGAAGCCGCGTGACATAACGCCGGCTTGCTCCACGTCCTGGGAGGCGTAAAGCGGCACCTCCGTGATCGCGTTGTTGTCCGTTGTGACCCTCAGTTTTGCCACCTCGTCGCCCTTGGCGATAGGCGCCTTCAGCGGTCCGTCATAGATGATGCTCGCTTTGATTTTTTTGCGGTTGGCCGCCCGCGGCAGCAAAATCCTTACTCCCCCGTCGCCCACCAGCGGCAATTGAAACTGACTGCCGCCATAGACAATCGCTTCTCCGACCGTCTCGCCGTCATCAAACAGCGTGTATTGCTTGAAACTGCGGAAACCCCAATCGAGCAATTTACGGGCCTCGCGGGTGCGCTCACGCTTGCTCTTGAGGCCGTTCAGCACCGCGATGAGGCGCTGATCGCGCTGTCTGGCGGAAGCGACGATGCCATAGCCCGAGGCCTTGATGTATCCGGTCTTCAGGCCGTCGGCCCCGATATAGGTTTCGATCAGCGGGTTGCGGTTGATGAAGTTGTGTTTTCTGTATTTGAACTCTTTCTGCGCGAAATATGGGTAGTAGTCGGGATACTCGGCGATGATATGACGCGCCAATTTCGCCAGATCGCGTGCCGTCATCATGTGATCGGGGTGCGGCAAGCCGGTGGAGTTTGCAAAGCTTGAATTGCGCATGCCCAACTCGCGGGCGCGTTCGGTCATCGCTTCGGCAAACGTCACCTCGTCCCCACTGATTCCCTCGGCCAAAATGATGCAGGCGTCGTTGCCCGATTGAACGGTGATGCCCTGCAAAAGTTCATGCAGCGTGGTGGTTTCATTGAGCGGCACGAACATCGCCGACGTGCCCGACGGCGCGCCGCCATTTCGCCAGGCAAATTCACTTGCCGTGAACTCGTCATCGAGCGAGAGCCGGTCTTCCTTCATCGCTTTGAACACCAGCTCGAGCGTCATCAGTTTGCTCATGCTGGCAGGATGCATCAACTCGTCCGCATTCTTTTCGAACAGAACGGAGTTGGTATCTGCATCCAGCAGGATTGCGTATTCAGCTTGCGTTTTGAATGGCGCGCGCTTTTGCGCCATAACGGCGTCCGAACTCGCGAACACAAAAGCAGCCGCGATCAGCAACAGGCACGCGAATTTTTGGATGAATTGTTGACCCATTGCACTCGACACAAAGCAAAAGAGAAAATTGGAATTTGGTGCCGCCGCCGCCGCAGCTTGAACATAGTCCACTATTGATCCCAGGACATGAAAAATCAACCTGACGGCCTCGCTGTCGGTCGAATCATATGCCCGCCCACCGCTGGAGATCACTCGCTGACGATTGATGCCCCGCGCGCACCTGTCTCGACGACCCTGGCAAGCGTTGCATTGGCAAGATCATGCTCGTTGAAGGGACCGAGCCGCACCCGATGATAGAGCGTCCCCGAAACAGTCACGGGCGAAATTTCGGTTGTACCGATTGCCGCAAGCCTGTCTCGCAGCACTTCGGCGTTGCGTTTGAGTTTGAACGCGCCTGATTGCACGTAGATGCGGCGTTTTCGGGCAGACGGCGCGGCCATCGTTTGATCTTGTGGTTGCGCGCCCGCCCGCGTTACGCTCGAAATGCTGCCCGTGACAATCGGGTCCGTGAGCCGGGCGGATTTTTGACGCTCGGCGGGCTCCCCCGCAACCGGCACCGGCGTCTGCCGGGCCGTGCGCGTGGCCGGTTCGGCTTGATCGCTTTTCTGTTTTTGTTGGTTCGTAATATCCCGCCCGGCCTTGGCCAGAACGATGGGTTTGTTTTCTGCCGGAATCCAAGGCGGAGCGGCGCTCGAACGCGGTGGCCCGGTCAGGCCGGCCCGGCGCGCCCAACGCTGGCTTACCAGCATCTGTCGTTCGTAGGTATCGTCGCCTGAAATCGGCGCCCGGCTGAGGTATTTTACGCGCACCCGCGCCGTTCCGTTTCGCTTGAATCCGAGCAACTCGGCCGAGCGTTTGGACATGTCGATGACGCGGTCGTGCGCATAGGGTCCCCGATCGTTGACCCGTACCACCAGCGAGCGGCCGTTGTTGAGATTTGTCACCTTGGCATAGACCGGAAGCGGCAGTGTTGGATGGGCGGCTGAGAGCGCATTCATGTCATAAATTTCGCCGTTCGCGGTATAGCGGCCGTGGAACAGTTCGCCATACCAGGACGCAACGCCAACCTTGTCGTATCTCGAATCCTCACGCGGATGAAACCAGCGCCCGTTAATCTGGTAGGGACTGCCGACCTTGTAGACCCCTCCCCCTTTGGGCACGGGCTGGCCGAGCGCGATAACGCGTTTGGAAAAGTTGCTGCCGCTTTTGCGGCCTGCGCGGCCACACGCGCCCACAATGAGCGCCACCATCAGCGTCACCGTTAAAGCGCCGATGAGTCCCGAAAACAGTCTTGAGCCCGCGCTCTGGAGCCCTGCGGAACCAGACGCATTCTCGATTGTTGTTGCGAGCGAATGGTGACGCACGATACCGGTTACTCACACGAAAACTTGCCAGCACTGGATGCCGCCAGCCAAAGTGACTGACGGCGAGAGCCAGATTGTTTCCTCCATGCGTTAGCAATTGATGAATCGTTCATGAGCCTGACCCAAAGCCTCACCCGCCTCATTCGGACAAAGCCGGTCGATCAGCGCGATTTGGAACGCACCGCGCTCTATGTTCTGGACGCAGCTGCCAGCATGGTGGCCGGCGCGCGCAGCCGCCCTGGCCGCCTTTTCATGGATTGGGCGCGCCAACAAGGGAACTGGGGCAAAGATGGCTTGCAAGGCGACGCCGGGCGCAACGCCCTGTTGCTCGGCGCGCTCGCCCATTGCCTAGAGACCGATGACCTTCACCGCCAATCTGTCGTTCATCCAGGATGCGTGGTTGTGCCCGTGCCCTGGGCGATCGCGTCATCCGGCAAGCAGCCTATCGGGGGTCGGCGCGCGCTTACAGCCGTTTTGCATGGCTTCGAGGCGGCCACACGTATCGGGCGCTGCGTCGGACCGGGCCACTATAAGATCTGGCACAACACGGCCACTTGCGGCCCATTCGGTTCGGCCATGGCGGCCGCTTATCTTGCTGAATTGGATGATGAATCAACGTTGAACGCGCTCGGCAACGCGGGTACGCAATCGGCCGGGCTGTGGGAATTTCTGGAGACGGGAGCCATGTCGAAGCATCTCCATGCCGGACGCGCTGCCGAGGCTGGCATGACCGCCGCCACGCTGGCGGCTCATGGGATCAGCGGGCCGCCGCAGATCCTTGAAGGCAGGCGTGGTTTCTTTGCCGCCATGTGCCCCGACGCCTCTCCTGATCTGTTGTTGAACGCGCCGGATGACCCTTGGCAGCTTCACGCCACCTCGCTAAAGCCCTGGCCGTCCTGCCGCCACACCCATCCGGCCATCGACGCTTCACTCGAACTGCACAACCAGATGGTCGAAATGGATATCGCCCCCGAGGCGATTGCCGGAATTGAAATCGGCGCCTATTCGGCCGCACTCGATCTCTGCGACCGGCGCGAACCGGATTCGGCCTATGGCGCCAAATTTTCGCTGCAACACTGCGTCGCGGCCGCACTCGCCCTTGGCGACGTCCGGTTTGATGCATTCGAAGGCCCGGCGCGCGAACGATTTACCGCCCTGCGCGGTTTGGCAAACCTGTCTTGTGACGAGAAACTGGATGCGGCCTACCCATCATCGTGGGGCGGCAGGGTCACGTTGACGCTGAAAGACGGTGGAGAAATCTGGGCCGAGCGAATCCACGCCAGGGGCGATCCAGAGATGCCGTTGGCCTCAGATGAAATCAGGTCGAAGGCCGCCAAACTGTTGGAATGGGGTGGATTGGACGATCCACTCCCCTTTGTCGATGCGATTTTGGCCACGGCCGAGGGTGGCGATTTGCCGCCATTGCCACTCACATCGGACAAAGACGGGGCAAAATCGGCAAAGGCTGTTGACTGAAGATTGCAGCGGCCGCATTTAACCCAAACGCATCGGAATTGCATTACGATCATGCGTGGATGGGTGGCCGAGTGGTTGAAGGCACTGGTCTTGAAAACCAGCAGGCGTGCAAGCGTCTCGTGGGTTCGAATCCCACCCCATCCGCCAATTGCCCAAGTCGCAAACAAAAAAAGACTCGGTCGAAACCGGGTCCATTGTTCTGCGGCGCCTGTCGGCAGCGCACCTGTGTCAGTGGCTGATGCGCGCGGTGCCCGAATGTCCGTCACTGCTGCGCCAATGAACCAATGAGCCCTTGCGAACCAGATCGAAGCAATAGGTCTTGCCGTCGAGCCAGTTGGACCAGCGTTGGCACAGCTGCGTTTCGGTAACCCACCAGCGCCCGCGGTCGTTCGGCCGAGATTCGCCGGCCATTGCGGCGGCCATCGCCTGAACTCGTCCGGCCATCGTGCCGTTCGTGCGATATGAAATTGGTAATTCAAAGCCCATTCCGGTCTTCAAATGGACGGTGCGGCCGCTGATCGTATCGCGCAACTCGTCACCCTTGAGGGATCCCGTCGCCGCGAAAGCAGAGCCGATCGAAGTTAAACCCAAAGTCGCGCAAATCAAAAACGCCCATCGGACGCCGTTTGCGCAGCCAGCCAATGAGGTCGTAATATTATTCAAAATCAATGGCTTGACAGATATTGTCTGTATCATTTTGATGCCCGGTGGGTTGCTGTGCACGTTCTTTGTGCAGTACCAGGTTGCTGATATCACGGCCAATAGTGACAAATTTAGGGCGTTTATTCTTTGATGCAAGGCATACTTAATGGCTTTCTTGAAATTAAGTCCCGGTCATGCCCGTAGCAACTTGAAGATCAGACCCCTGCGGAACGATCTCCGAATGCTCGCCATACGGGTCACAAACTTCACCAATTGAAGATCCAATCCCGTGCGCAACCGGTGTTCAGGAAATGCGTGCTCTATCGTTGGCGCGCCGGCGTTTGCGCCGCTTGCTCGCCATCACATTGACCACTTCGACGGATGCTGCGAACGCCATGGCGAAGTAGATATATCCGCGCGGAATATGAAGGCCGATGCCATCGGCGACAAGCGCAACGCCAATCAACAACAGAAAGCTCAGCGCCAACATTTTGGTTGTTGGATGGGCGTCGATAAAAGCGCTGACTGAATTTGCCGCGACATACATGATGACGATCGAAATGGTCACGGCCGCGACCATCACTTCAATGTGCTGTGCCATGCCGATCGCCGTGATGATGGAGTCGATCGAAAACACGAGATCGATGACCGCAATCTGCAGAATGACCATCGCAAAAGCTGAGCTGATCTGCCCAGACGATCCCTCCTCCTCCTCCTCGTCCTCGCTCTCCACACTCTGGTGGATTTCGTGCGTTCCCTTTGCAAGCAGAAACAACCCGCCGGAAATTAGGATGATATCGCGCCATGAAATTTCTTCGCCCGCAATTTCGAACAGCGCGTCGGTGAGGCCGATGAGCCAAGTGATGCCAAACAGCATGGCGACGCGGAAAATCAATGCCAGTGCCAGTCCGATCTGGCGCGCGCGATCGCGTATATTCAGCGGCAGCCGGGCGACGATCACCGATAAAAAGACGATGTTGTCGATTCCGAGAACAACCTCCATCGCCGTCAAGGTGATGAAGCTTGCCCAAATGGTCGGATCGGTCAGCCAATCAACCATCGGGCGCTTGCAGGACTGAAGCTTGGGATCGGCAATCGGAGTGCATGGTTTGGCCTAGTCATTGTGTGCGGAAAAAATGGTTCGATAGCTACCCAATGCGATCACATAGGCGGCGGTTACGAGAAATACAAACTGGACTGTTTGAGACGATGGGAATCCATCGACCAAAGCATACCCCGCCGCGATCAGCCATGAAGTGCTGACCGCCAGCGTCACGGCGCGAATTGGTTGCGCCCGCCATGGATGCGGCCATTTGACTGGAAAAAACGTCGCACTGCCGAGCACCGCGATGGCCATCAGCACCGGCCAACCCGTAGCACCCATCACGAAGAAATAAAGGCAAACGATGTTCCAAATTGCGGGAAAACCGATGAAAAAACCATCGTCGGTCTTGCTGTCGCGGTCGCTAAAATGGAATAGGGACGTCATCAGCATGAAGCCGGCGGCCAAGCCATTCCAGGGCGTCGCCAGGATATCGGCTTCCATGACAATGAAGGCGGGAACGATGCAGTAATTCATATAGTCAACGATAAGGTCGAGCCGCACGCCGCTAAAGCGCGGCAACACTTCGGCGACGCCCACGCGGCGCGCGATCGGTCCGTCAATTCCATCGACGAGCAAGGCGATTCCCAACCAGGCAAAACAGCCCGTCCAATCATGCTTTGCCGCAAGGTGAAGCGCCATCAGACCCAATACCGCGCCAGAAGCCGTGAGCGCGTGAACGGCAATGCCCGCTGCCCTGGCTCGTAATTGCATGATTTGGTTCCCTCGCCGGGCGAACGATCGCCGCCGAATTGGACAAGTTTTATAGACTTTTCGCGGACCAGGCGATGGGGAACGCCGCAGCCCTCCCCAACCTGTTCAAACACATAAAAACGGCCCGCAAACCGGGCCGTCGTCACAATCGTTGGATTTTTGAAGTTCCGGGGAAACCGGTCGCTTTAAAAGCGGCGCCTGATTGTTCCCAAAACCTTGATATCGTCGCCGTCTTCCAAGTCGGATCCGGCATGTGCCAGGGTATCATCCTCGTCCTTGGAGCTATAAAGCAACTCAAGTCCGAAATCCATTTTCGGCATGACCTTGAGCGTACCGGAACTCTGAATTTTGAGACCCTCGCCGCCGTCGATCTCGCCATCATTTGGAAATTGGAGATCCATAGCCAAACCGTCGCTCTGCAACTGATTCGCCGCCGGAGCAGCTTGCGGAGCAACCGTCGTTTCTTCAAATGCAGCCGCTGGCCCCGACCCTATCGTCAAGAGCGCAAGCATGCCGCCAAAAACCGCTAATTGCTTGGTCATATCTCACCTCTGCAAATAGAATGACCATTCACGCCGACTTTTTCAACCGCGTTGTTTTCCGCCTTAAGGCTTTGATTCAGAAGATATATTCTGAAATCAACCCATTTTTCTGTGTCATGTTTGCAACAGTTCAAAATTGAATCTCACCGAATTATCGCTTTATCACAATTCGCCACAATTTGGTCCGAATTGGCCGCTGTGGCCCAGCTGTCAAGGATGGAGGGCTAAACGGCTTGTTTCTGCTATTTATGAGCTGTTGAAGCCAATCCGCCGTTCAAAAAGCAATTCGGCCGCCGACGGTGACGGCAAGGAGCTGCTCCAAGGGAACATCATGGCCGGCCGCCGCCTGGTCCGGTACCGCGACACGCACATCGTGGTCCCAGTAGCGCATCGCCGTGAACACTTTCATCGACGCGGCATCAATGTCCTGAACAAGACCGATACCCCACATATCCGCCGAGGTATCGGTGATTTCTGAAGCCGCGCCAAAGCCGAGCGCAACCGCGCTTCGGCGCACGCCGAAATCGTTCCACGCTTGATATTCGCCATAAAGGGTGGTGGCGCCTAGATTTGGCGCAAGCAAAGGACGCTTTATTCCCATTTAGACATACCACATCGTACCGTCCTCGGGCTGCTGACCCGTGATCGGCGCCGGAAACGCCGATCGGTTCAAATGGGATTGACTGTTGCTCACGCCGAATCGATCTTGAGCAGCGGCAGCATATACAAACAGACCGCTTGGCGCGTGCATGGCCGATATCGAACCCGCGATTCTCTCGAGATCGAAGTGTTCGTACACGCACGCCGCCTGCCCCAAACCGCCCGGACAAGCGATGATCCTTGTCGCTCTGCCATCGCTCTCGTCGGTGTCCCAAAGATAGCCGATGCCTCCGATCATTCGGATCGATCCCCAATCCTTCTTGTAGTGGATCGCGATATCGGCGAGATCGTCCTCGCTCCAGGCAGCCGAAAACACCAGACCTAAAAGCGATGGCGAATCGTAACGCACGACATTGGTCCGCCTCGTATCCTGGGACGGTGAGATCAGGTCCATATTCGGCGTCGAACGGCAGGCCGCACCATTGCAGCCGGCTGTTCCTTGTGGGCGCGCGAGATGGAAATTATTGGCCCAGTCGATGTCCGAATCGGCGCTCGGCGTCTTGGCTACATTGAGAAGAACGATATTGTCGGTCGCCGACGAACCCCGGCCGGTCATGATCTTGCCGAGCTGTTTGCTGCGAATATAAAAATTTGCCTGACGATTTCGAAAAATGCCGTCTCTGTTCTCGTTCGGCGTACCATCGATCCTGGCATCGACGGAGGATGAATCGGCGCTCACCACCCCGATCTCGATCAAAAACCCGGCGGACCAGCCGGGCGTGACGGCGGCATTGCCCTTCAAGCGAAACCGCGTTTCTTTTTCCTTGTTGTCGACCACATAGACGTCATCATTGATGCCGTCGTCCCAGTACATGATCATTTTGTTGACGTGGCCCGAGAGCTGCAAAGAAACCTTGCGGTTTTCCTTGTTCACCGCCGTCGCCTCGAGTTCGGCGACGCGCTCTTCGAGATCGGCACAGCAGTCGCCGGCAAGATCAGCAGCAATCGCCGGCCCAAGACGCGCACCGATCGCAATCACCCCGACAGCGAAAAAGAGTGTTGCGGCCCGCATAATTCCGATCGTTCTCATCTCTGCATCCCATTTTATCGTTTGGGAAATTATGCAGCATATAGGTAATAAATACAAAATTATGCAGAGTGTAAGGCAAATTTGGATGAGAGGCCTGCCCTAGCGGATCACATCATGGCTGGCATGGTGGGTTGGCGGGCTGCGATCGTCGAACAGCAGCTTCGGCGCGAACCTCGAACACGAAAAAGCCGCCCCCGAAGGGGCGGCTTTCCAAACTCTGTGTTCTGAGTTCTGAGTTCTAAGTCGGCTTTAGAATTCGATTTTGCCGCCGACTGCGATTGTCATGAATTCCTCAAGCGAGACGTCCGCACCAGCTGGACCGTTATTCGGGAGCGGTGGCGCGTTGGCGACGGTCGCGGCGCGCACCGTCGGGTCAAAGAGCCGAAGTGCGGCATAGACCTTCATTGCTGCGGGATCGATATCCTGCACGATGCCGATACCCCACATTGACATCCCGCTGTCGGTGACTTCGCTACACGCCGTATCCGTCACGACAGCAACTGCAGCCCCGCAGCCGGGCACAGGATTGAGGCCGAGCAGCGAATCCGCATCGCGGCCAACACCAAAGTCTTGGTACTGTTGGTATTCGACATACAGCGTCGTCGCACCAGCATTCGGCATCAGCAGCCGGCGCTTAACGCCCGCTTGCAGGTACCACATCGTGCCGTCCTGCGCTTGCTGACCCGTAACCGTTGACGGGAAGGCCGAAGCCCGCAGAGCTGACTGCGTGTTGCTCACGCCATACTGTTGATGGACGAAAGCAGCGTGTGCAAACACACCCGTCGGAACGTGCATCAGCGAGGCCGAGCCCTTGAATTCCTCGAGGTCTTGACGCTCGTCGACGCAGTTAGCAATGATTGTGGTGTTCACCGTCGCGTTCGGACAAACAGTGATGTTGGTTAATCCAGCATTGTTCCGACCGACAAACGTCTCTGTCTCGTCCGTATCCCACAGATAGCCAACACCCGCGACCATGCGGATCGAGTTCCACTCCTTCTTGAAGCGGACCGCGACATCGGCGAGATCGTCTTCACCCCAGGACGCTGAGATCACCAGACCAAACAGCGACGGCGAGTCGTAGCGAACAACGTCGCCGCGGCGCGTGTCGAGATTTGGTGCGATATCATTCATAATGAGGCCGGTTCGGCAAGCAGCCCCCGTGCAGCCCAGCGAGCCCTGCGGCCGCGCCAGAAAGAACCCGTTGCCCCACTCGTAATCGGAGTCGGCGATCGGGTTGTCGGCCAGGTTCAGCGAAATGATGCTGTCCGTCGCCGGCGAGTCGTAACCGATCGTCAGCTTACCAAGCTGGTCATTCCTGACGTGGAACGATGCGCGGCGATTGTTGACGATGCCATCACCGTTCTCGACGAAGCGGCCGTCGCTGCGTTGATCCACAGTGTCGGACGAAGCGCTCTCGACTTCGATCTCAACGATGAAACCGGCCGACCAACCAGGTGCGATGCTTGCATCACCGGTGAGGCGGAACCGCGTCTCGGATTCGTCATTGTCGACCACGTAGACGTCTTGGTTAATTCCGTCGTCCCAGAACATGATCATTTTGTTGACGTGACCCGACAAATTCAAGGAAACCTTGCGGTTGCCCTTGCGAACTGTCGTCGCCTCCAGCTCAGCAACGCGCTCTTCCAGGTCGGCGCAACAATCGCCACCCAGATCAGCAGCATTTGCCGGCGAGAGGGCAATGCCACCCGCGAACAAGCCAGCTGCGGCTGCTATGGCGAAACGACTGGTCGTCTTCATAAGTCCCCCAATCATTTTCATCTCCATTTTGTTTTTATTCCCCTGAAAACCTCAAGCAGCTGCTCTATGAGCTCCCTGCCCTCAGCGCCATACCAACCATTCCTGGTTCTTTGCCTGATTAGCTGGCTGACTTGATGCTAGGCGTAACTAATGCAAAGCGGCGGGTAAACTGAAATGCACAATTGCCAGGCCATATTCTCAATCCATGTGACATTAATGTAACTCCTTTCCGTCGGTTACATGACTTGTCGATTGCGAATTGATGACACGCGAGACGATGCTTGCCTCCGAAGGAACGGGTTACCGGCGGGGCGAGATTATGAATGCTAGGATTGGATTAGGAAAAATCGAAGACTATGATGTATAAACTAAGCTGTTATCTAAAATACGGATTATAAAATTGCATAAATTCTATAACTTGATCGCAAAAAAACAAATAATAATCCAACAAATTATATATTCTTAAAATGAAATATTGGTTGTTTCAAAATTTAAATTGAGAAATATCTTTGTGATTCGAATCAGACGCGAACGTATTCGAATTTTTACCATCGATTTCTATTCAATTGGGATCTTCACATACGAGATTCCGTTGTCCTCTGCCGGCGGCTTATTGCCGGCCCTAATGTTGATCTGCAGCGAGGGATAGAGCAGCGTCGGCGTCGACAACGACTTATCGCGCGCTTCTCGCATGGCGACGAACTCGTCCTCGCTCATGCCGCTGATATGCACATTGCCCCGTTCCTCGGCAACGCTGGTCCTCCAGCGGTGTTCGCTGCGGCCTTCGGGAAGATAATCGTGGCACAGATAGAGCCTCGTGTGATCGGGCAGTTCCAACAAACGTTTGATTGACCGATAAAGTTTGCGCGCATCGCCGCCTGGAAAATCGGCGCGTGCCGTGCCGTAATCCGGCATGAAAAGCGTGTCGCCTACAAATGCCGAATCCTCGATTAGATAGGCCACGTCAACATTCGTGTGGCCTGGCGTGTAGAGAACGCGGGCTTTCAGCTTACCTATGGTGAATGCCTCGCCATCGCCGAACAGATGATCGAAGACGCTGGGATCGGTCTCCATCTCTTCCTTGTAGTTGAAAATGCTGTTCCAGACGTCTTGCACGTCCGAAATGTGCTCGCCAATACCGATCCGCCCCCCCAGCGCCGCCTTGATGTGCGGCGCAGCCGTGATGTGGTCGGCGTGCACATGGGTCTCCAGCAACCACTCGAGCGACAAGCCATTCGACTTTACGAAGGCGATCACCTTATCCGCGCTGTGGGTTGTTGTTTTGCCGGACTTGGGGTCGTAATCCAGCACCGGATCGATGATTGCGCACGCCTTCGTTTCGCTATCCCACACGCAATGGGTGACCGTGTTTGTCTGTGGATCAAAAAAGGATTCGACTTCGGGAAACACGTAATTCTCTCTATTGACTGGGCGCGTCAAAAAATCATTCACCGCGCGGACGGCAGGTGCTGCTCACGAGTTATATATATTCATATTATTATATGTAATATTTCCAGCACCATTATCAAGTTCGCGCCGGGCCGGACAAATATAACGGCTATGTGGTGGGCTGGTGAATTGATAAGATCGCACCCTCCGTCGAAAATCGGACGCCATACCCATGACCAACCAGCACCACGAAGCCCTTTCAGAATTGACCGAACCCTTCGATGCGGCCGTCGTCGGCGCGGGTCCCGCCGGGCTGAGCGCCGCGCTGGCGCTCGCCAGCACCGGGGCCCGAACGCTCTGCGCCGGGCCGCCTTTTAATCCCGATGCGTCCCGGCCCGATACCCGCACCACCGCCTTGCTGGCGGGTTCCGTCCAACTTCTGGTGAATATCGGCGTTTGGCCGCTTTGCGCCGCCGCCGCCGCCCCGCTCGAAACAATCCGAATCATAGACGACACAGGCTGGATCCTGCAGGCGCCGGAGGTCGAATTTCAGGCCGCCGAGCTCGACCTCGAAGCCTTCGGCTACAACATTCCCAACACTGCCCTGGTGGCCGCCATGGAGACGCGGGCGCGTGAACTGAGCAACCTGCGCTACATCCGCACCAGCGGCGTCGAGCGCATCGAGCCCGGCGCGAACACCGTTCGCCTCGTTTTGGCCGAGGGCGCGCAGATCGAAGCCCGCCTCGTTGCCGGCGCCGACGGCCGCCGCTCGATCTCTCGCCGCGCAGCCGGCATAAGCACCCGCGCATGGTCTTACGATCAGGCGGTGATCGCCTGCAATTTCGATCACACAGGCTCTCATGAAGGCGTCTCGAACGAGTTTCACCATCCAGCCGGACCCTTCACCACCGTGCCCCTTCCCGGCCGCTCATCGAGCCTCGTTTGGGTTGAGCGCCCCTCTGAAATCAAACGCCTCATGGCCCTGGACGATGAAGCCATTGCCCGTGCAATCGAAGCAAATCTGCATGGCCTGCTGGGCTCGATCGCAAACGTTGGGCCGCGCGCTTCCTTCGCGCTCTCCGGCCTCACCGCAAGTCAGTTGGCGGCCCACCGTATCGCCCTGATTGGCGAAGCCGCCCACGTTATTCCGCCGATCGGCGCACAGGGGCTCAATTTGGGCTTTCGTGACGCCGCAACTTTGGCCGAGCACGTGGCCACGGCCCTTGCCGCCGGCGCCGACCCCGGTGGCGATGACGTGATGCGCGGCTATGACCGTGCGCGTGCCCGCGATGTCGCCAGCCGCACCTACGCGGTCGATATCTTGAACCGGTCGCTGCTTTCGGACTTCCTGCCCGTCCGGCTTGCCCGGGGACTGGGCCTTCATCTCCTGAAATCGATCGCGCCGTTGCGTCAATTCGTCATGCGGCAGGGCTTGGCGCCCACAGCCGATATGCCTGTTCTCATGCGCCAGAACAGCGGTGCGGCACTGCAGCCCTAACCTGTTTGGGAGCGGCGCGAGAATGAGGGAGCGGCGTTGCGCTCGCCCAATTCCGGCGGGCACTGTTTGCCATCTGGCGGCCGCCGCAAGTCGGGCGACAGCGGCAGCGGCAATGCAGAGAGAAGCTCGCCGCCGCTCAGCTTGCGATCGAACACATGTCGGCTGCTGAAATGTTCCGATTGGAGCGCCTCTTCCAGCGTTTTGACAACCGAACAACAACAATCGATCCGAGCAAACAGCGCCTCCCAATGCACCGCCGCATGTCGGCCAATGGCGTCCTTGACGGCCTCGATGCTGGCGCCTGGATTGGCCCGATCGTCCCTCAGTTCTTGCGGCAAATCGATCGCCTGGCAAAAGGCCTGCCAGAATTTTTCCTCAAGCGCCGCCACCGCGACCAATCCGCCATCACTTGTCGCATAAAGCTGATAGCGCGCCCGGCCGCCCGAAAAGAGGTCGCTGCCATGCTTGGGCCAATGCCCGCCAAGCTCTCCCTCCGCCAGCGCCCAGAAGGCAAAAGGAAACATGTTCTCGCTCATCGCCACGTCGATATGGCAGCCCTTGCCCGTGCGCGTGCGCTGCATCACGGCGAGCAGAATGTTCATCACCGCCGGATAAGCGCCACCGGCGATATCGGCGGCAAGCACGGGCGGCAGCTGGGGCGCCTGCACGGGCCCCGCATTGAGCGCCAGCACACCGCACTCGCCCATATAGTTGAGGTCGTGGCCGGCACGCCCCGCCAACGGTCCTGTCTGGCCATAGCCGGTGATCGAGCAATAGATGAGCCTAGGGTTGCGGGGCTTGAGCGTGTCATAGTCGAGCCCAAGACGGGCCATGACGCCTGGCCGGAACTGTTCGACCAAGACGTCCGCCTCCTCGATCAGTGGCATCAGCCGCGCCACATTGTCGGCTTCCTTCAAGTCGAGCGCCAAACTGGACTTGCCCGCGTTGAGCAGCGCAAAAAGCGCCGAGTGCCCGCCCCAGCGCCGACCCGCATCGCGCATGCCCTCTCCCTCCGGCGGCTCGATCTTGATCACCTCGGCGCCGGCTTCGGCCAGCAGCAGCGTGGCGAGCGGTCCCGGCAGCAGCGTTGTGAAGTCGATAATTTTGAGATCCTGGAGTGGCAAGTCAGGCACAGGCGTGCTCCCTTCGGCGTAATCGGCCAGCTGCAGCGTGCCTATCCCTAGCGCAATCTCATCTGCCTGATAACGCCCCTTTGCGCCTGCCCCCTTGACGGCGTCAATTTGCGGCGGCTAGAGACCTGTCGAGATATCCCACCCCGCCACCGCGGCGACACCCACCTGCCCGCTCGCCGACCATTGCCGGGCGAGAGGGTCTGCAACAGGAATAGAACACGATCAGATGAAGCTGCTTCTCGATCTGCGCTATCGGCTTGAATACGTCGCCCTACGGCTGTTGATCGGATTCATCCGGCTGTTTCCGCTCGACCGCGCTGCCGCCTTCTCGGCCTGGTTGTTGCGCACGTTTGCTCCCTATACGCGGCGGCAAAAACGCGCCTTGTCCAATCTTGCTTTAGCTTTTCCCGAGAAGACTCAAGCCGAACTCGAAGCCATCACATGCGATATGTGGGACAATCTGGGACGCGTCGCGGCCGAAATGATGCAGATCGACCGCATCCTGGCTGATGCTACCAGCCGCATCGAACTCGAGAGCGACTATTTCGTCCAGCGCTACAAAGGCAAGATGGGGCGAATCGTCATCATCGGCATGCACTACGGCAATTGGGAAGTGGCGGCCTGGCCTCTGACGCTCTGCGACGCAAACATGACGGGCGTCTACCGTTTGGTGAAAAACCCCTATGTCGACGATTTTCTGACCCGCCAGCGGTCCTATCTTTATCCAAGCGGCCTCGTCTCCAAGGGGCGCGCCCAGGTGCATCAGTCGGGTTACGATACGGCGCGCAATCTGGCCAACACCCTGCACGACGGCGGACGTTTGGGCTTTCTTGCCGATCGCTTCGACCGGACCGGTCTCGAAGTATCGTTTTTCGGGCATCAGGCCAAATCCTCGTCCTTCCCCGCTATGCTGGCGCGGCGTTATGGCGCGCGCATGTGGGTCGGCCGCTGTAGGCGCGTCGGCCGCCAGTCGCGCTTCACGGTGAGAGTACGCGAACTGCGAATTCCCCGTAGCGATGACGCCGACGCCGACATTCTCGAGGTGACGGCCGCCATCCAGGCTCAATTCGAAGAATGGATTCGCGAAGCGCCTGGACAGTACATGTGGACAAACCGGCGTTTTTCTTGATTGGCTGCTTGATCGATTGATGCTCGATCATGCGCCATTGCCCTTGCCATCGTTTAGCTGACCTGTTCAAAAGACCCATCGCGGCCACCGGCCAAACCCGCCAACAACAATGACAACCGCCATGAAATTGCCATCCAGCTTCTATGAGTCGCTCGCCATCGGTGCGCCCGAGCCCCCTCGGGCACTGCCCGTGGCCCTGGAGCGCATGATCCATTTTATTCCGCCGCATCTGGAGAAGATCCGCGCCAAAATTCCCGCTCTGATTGGCCAAGTGGACGTCATCCTCGGTAATTTGGAAGACGCCATACCGGCCGACGCCAAGGAAGCTGCACGCGCCGGGTTCATCGAACTGGCCCAAGCCAACGACTTCGATCAGACCGGACTGTGGACCCGCATCAATGCTCTCAACAGCCCGTGGGCGCTCGACGATCTTGTCGAGATCATTGCCGCGGTCGGCAATAAACTCGACGTCGTCATGCTGCCCAAGGTTGAGGGCCCCTGGGACATCCACTACCTGGATCAGTTGCTGGCCCAGCTTGAGGCAAAGCACGGCATCAACGAACCCATTCTCATTCACGCCATCCTCGAGACCGCCCAGGGCGTCAAGAACGTCGATACGATCGCCCAAGCGAGCCCGCGCATGCACGGCATGAGCCTTGGCCCGGCCGATTTGGCGGCCTCGCGCGCCATGAAAACGACCCGCGTCGGCGGCGGCCATCCAGATTACGGCGTGCTGGCGGACGAGACCGAGCAAGGCGGTGCGCGCGCTTTCTTCCAACAGGACCTTTGGCACTACACGATCGCGCGCATGGTCGACGCGTGCGCCAGCAACGGCATAAAGCCTCTCTATGGTCCGTTTGCGGATTTCTCCGACCCCGCCGCCTGCGAGGCACAGTTCCGCAACGCCTTCCTGCAAGGCTGTCTCGGCGCTTGGTCGCTGCACCCAAGTCAGATCGATATCGCAAAAGCCGTCTTCAGCCCGAACCCGGACGAGGTGGCAATGGCAAAGCGCATTCTGGAGGCCATGCCGGACGGCACTGGCGCCGTCTTGATCGACGGCAAGATGCAAGACGACGCAACCTGGAAACAGGCAAAGGTGATCGTCGATCTGGCGAATTTGGTGGCAGAAAAAGACCCGGAACGCGCGGCCCTTTACGGCAACTAGGTCTTAAGCAGCGGACCATATGGCTGTGTTGACAGTGCGCCACGACATCATGATATGACTTCTGCGCGGGCCGAACAGCCTTAAGGGCTCTGGGACACTCCATGGAAAAGCCACGAAACGCCAAGTTTCAGATTGGTCAAGTCGTCAAGCACCGCTTCTTTCCTTTTCGCGGCGTGATTTTTGACGTCGACCCGATCTTCAACAACACCGATGAGTGGTGGGAGTCGATCCCGCAGAATGTCCGCCCGGTTAAGGACCAGCCCTTCTATCATCTCTTGGCCGAGAATGCAGAGACCGAGTACATCGCCTACGTCTCTGAGCAGAATCTGCTTCCTGATTCATCCGGCGAGCCCGTGCGCCATCCCCAAGTGAGCGAATTCTTCGATGTGCTCGAAGATGGCGTCTATCGCACGCTGCGCGGCCAGCAGCACTGAACGCAGCCCTCGGCGCGCGCTGTTTGCGCGGCCCCGATTGCCCGTCTGACACAAGAAGGCCGCGAGCGGTACAACCGTTCGCGGCCTTTTGTTGAAACGATGCAGGCTTTTGCCCAAGGCGCCCGCGGGCTGCCTCAAACTCTGCCCTACTGCTTCTTTTCTTCTTGTTTTTTCTGGGATTCGGCGATGCGTTTGCGCAATTCGGTCTGGCGCGCTTCAACTTTCTTCTGAATGGCTTTGGCTCGTTCGACGTATTTCTCACGTTTGATCGACTTGCCCTTGAGCGCACCCGAAAATCCCTTCAACGCGATCTTGAGACCGCGCGGCTGGCCTCGGATGTCGCTGTAGACAACCGTCAGATCCTTGCCGGACTGCAGCATCTTGATGAAATCGGGAACTTCCGTCTTGGCCGGAAACGTCGCGACGCAACCCGGTTGGGCGCAGTAGACAAAGCGCAGCGGCACTGGCTTTTCCTCATCCACGCGCGCCTGAGCGCCGGTCGGGATGAAAGCGCCGAGCGGCACCGTGACCATGAAGCTTTCTTCCTTGGTTGCCACGTCCGTTTTTATCAGCGCAAGCAACAGCAGCTGACCCGTGACGGGCTGATAGGCCTCGTAGCTGGTGGCGCATTCCTTCTTTTTCTTCTTCGGATCCTTGGCATCGGGAATGTCGTAACAAAGTTTGTACCATTTGATCGCCTCCGGCGGGATGGGCGCCGGTGCATTCTTATTAGCCGTCGTTTCTTTGGCGGCTTTCTGCGCCACTTGCTGCGCATTGGCGTTTGATCCGAATGCGCAAACGGCGACAAACAGAAGCGCCGTAACAACACGTTTTGCCAGCGCAGCGACGTAGCTTCCGTCTCCTGCCGGGGTGACGTACATCATGAGGTTCGACCTTTCGTCCGTTTTACTCTTTGCAACACTGACGTGGATAACCGACGAGGCGTCATGTCAAAGACCACATCGCTTTTCAACGCTAGAGATGGGGTGAAGACATCGAAATACGGCAATCCCATGACGCGCGGCTCTCCGCATGCATTGCCCTGGTGTCGTATTTACCCCATCGCCATGCTGGCTGTTCACTGACGGCAACCAAGCATTCATGCCTGTCCTGGAACGATCACCGTCGCCAAGAAATCCATCAGTTATTGCCAGTTAAACAGTTGCTCCTAATAGCTTTTTTGGGGAATCGTTGCATTTCCCCGCCGCCTCCCCTAAAGGGTTCGCCATGCTGCGGCATACGCCCATCTATAACTGGCCTTCCTACGCCTTTAAAGGTCTTATTTGCCTGCTTGGCTTTCATCTTTTGCTGGGCGCGGGGGCGGCAGCGGCGGGTCATGCAATCGCAATGCATGGCGAGCCACGCTACGCCGCTGGTTTCAGTCATTTCGAATACACCGATCCGAATGCTCCCAAGGGCGGCGAAATCGTCTTCGGTGTGCTTGGCAGCTTTGACAGCTTGAATCCACTGATCGTCCGCGGCGCATCTGCTGCTGGTATCCGCGACTATGTGTTCGAAAGTCTGATGGCGCGAGCCATGGACGAGCCGTTTTCCCTCTATGGGCTGCTTGCCCAATCCATCGAGACACCGGCCGACCGCAGTTCAGTCACCTTTAGGCTTCATCCCGAAGCCAAGTTTTCGGATGGACACCCGGTCACGGTCGACGACGTCGTGTTCTCTCACAACCTGTTGCGCGATCATGGCCGCCCCAACCACCGCACCTATTATTCCAAGGTGTCCAAGGTCGAGCGGCTGGGTGATCGCAGCGTCAAGTTCGTATTCGATGCAGACGGCGACCGCGAAATGCCGCTCATCATGGGCCTTATGCCCATCCTGCCGGCCCACGTGTTCAATTCCGAGACGTTCGAACAGACAAATCTGCAACCACCGATCGGAAGTGGCCCTTATGTGGTCGCTGCCGTCGAGCCGGGCTCCGGCATCACCTATCGGCGAAATCCCGACTATTGGGGTCTAAAGCTGGCTGTCAATCGCGGCCGATTCAACTTCGATCGTATTCGCTATGACTATTTCCGCGATTCGAGCTCATTATTCGAAGCATTCAAGAAGGGGTTGATTCATGTTCGGGCCGAGGATGACCCTGGACGTTGGGCGCTGGCCTACGACTTCCCTGCCCTCAACCAAGGGCGCGTTATCAAGCAGGAATTTCCGATCGGCGTGCCCTCAGGCATGTCTGCGCTGGTGTTCAACACAAGAAAAAAGATCTTTTCCGACATTCGTGTGCGCAAAGCCCTGATACTCATGCTCGATTTTGGGTGGCTCAACCGCAACCTCTATCACGGCCTCTATAGCCGCACGCAAAGCTATTTCGACCGATCCGAACTCTCCTCTCACGATCGGCCTGCCAATGCCCGGGAACGCGAACTCCTGAGGATTTACGCCGCCAAGATCGAGTCCGACATTCTCGATGGTCGTTATTCGCTTCCCGTCACCGATGGGAGCGGCCGCAACCGGACCAACCGGCGCAAAGCCCTCGAGCTCCTGAAGCAAGCCGGATATGGCCTTCGCGACAGCAAACTGGTTGACCTGGCGACTGCCGAACCGTTCGAATTTGAGATTCTTGCCTCCACCAAGGGGCAGGAACGCTTGCTTCTTAGTTATGCACGCGCGCTGAAAGCTTTAGGAATCGAGGCGCGAATCCGGCAGGTTGATAGCGCTCAATATCAGCGGCGTCGCCAAACTTACGATTTCGACATGATTCAGGCCTTCTGGTACGCATCGCTCTCTCCTGGCAACGAGCAAAACTTCCGATGGCGATCAAGCTCCGCCGATATCGAAGGGACGTTCAATTTCGCCGGCGTCGAGAACCCCGCCGTAGACGCCATGATCGAAGCGTTGCTGGCGGCCAAAAGCCGGTTGAATTTTGTCTCGGCGGTACGTGCATTGGATCGTGCCCTGTTGTCTGGGCACTATGTAATTCCGTTATTTCATTTGCCCAAACAATGGGTTGCGTATTGGCGACGTTTCGCTCATCCGGAAAAAACGTCGCTTTACGGCTTTCAAGTGAACACGTGGTGGGTTCGGCAAGAATCGGAGCCTGACGGCAAACGCTAAAATCACCACGAATGTAACAGGCAGACAGTCTCGTAATCGCAAACCAACGTTCGAACACATGATGCAATAATGGAAAGCTCAGCAATGTCTGATCCGGTCAACTCAGCGCTCTTGGACGCCAATCCGGTCAAGCTGGACGCCATGTTGGACCATTGGGCGTGCGTGGCGCCAAACGCTCCGGCGATCGCAGATCCCCTCAACCGGGAGGATTTGGGAGGCGGGATGGCGCGATCTCTCAACTTTGCCGAGGCCAATGCGCTGGTCGGCAGGTTGGCGAACGGCTTCCGCGATCACGGGCTTTGCCCTGGTGATAAAATTGCAATCCAGCTGCCCAATGTGTGGGAATGCCCGCTAGCGATCATTTCCGCTTGGCGCGCCGGTTTGATTCCCTGCATTTTTCCCCTTCTCTGGCGCAGGCAGGAAATCGATGCCGCATTGGCGGCGATTGCGCCACGGGCAATCGTTACCACGGGCAAGTTCGCCGGACAGTCCTACGCCGATACGATGGCCGAGGCCGCCGTCCAGCAAATGAGTGTCCGCTATATTTTGGGCATCGACTTCAACACACCCGACGGTGTGACCCCTTTGACCGACTGGCTGGTCAACCAGGGAGGCCCGTCAGCCAAAAATGACGAGAGCACCGGGAATGCTGCATCGGGCGGCGCGGTAACATGGTCAGCTTCGCCCTCGAAGGGCGCGCCACTGCTGCAGTCGGCCTCCGGGCTTGTTCAAGCGGGGCACGCCCTGGCAAGTCAGTTGCATCTCTCAGGCCGCGACGTCCTGCTTAATCCTTATCCGTTTTCAACACTGACCGGCTTAACCGGATTCCTGTTGCCCTGGCTGTTGTCGGGTGCTCGCTTGGTGCTGCATCAACCTTTTGATTTCGATGGTTTTTCCCGGCAATTGTCCGATGAGAACGTGACATATACGGCTGTTCCCGCGCCCGTCATCGACGCCCTGATCCGTTCGGATCAGTTGGCGACCGCAGGCAATCATCTGGCGCGCCTTGGCTGTGTTTGGCCGATGGGATTGGCCATGCAGCCCGGCGTCCAAACTCCGGAACCGGCGCTGCCCATTTACGACATTCACAATCTTGAAGAGCGTGCCCTTGTTGCACGGCCCCGAAAATCAGGTGAGAATCCGAACCTGCTGCCCCTTGGAAAATTAGGAAATTGCGGTCCGGCCGGCCAAGACGCTTGCCTGGAAACGCGCGTTCGCGGCAGCGTTGCCCACGGCTCCGCCGACACCAACCAACTGCAAGGCGAACTTTTGGTGCGCGGCCCGACCGTCGCCAGGCCGCTGAGCGATGAGTCTGCGTCCGGGAGTGACGAACGTCAATTTATCGCCACGGGTATCGGCTGCTGCGTTGACGAGGCCAATGGTGGTTTTTTCCGCTTCCGCCTGGGAGACGATGACATTCACCATGGCGGCGTCACGATTTCAGCCCATGAGCTTGATCTCCTTTATGGCGAGTTCCCGGATTTTCTTGATGCCGCGGCGTTGGCCATCGACGATCCGGTCATGGGGCATCGTGTCATCGCCGCGGTGGTGCCGCGGCCCGAGATTTCGCCATCGCTCATCGCCCTCAAGGCATTCTTGAGGGAAAAGCAGATTGCGCCCTACAAGCTTCCCGATCAGCTCGTGATCACGCAAACGATTCCCCGCCGTCCCGATGGCGAAGTCGAACGCTCGCAAATCCTTGCGGAACTCTGAGACCTGCTGCACATAGGTCGGCATGATGGCGTACGGCGCGGAATTGCCCCCGCAAATGTTCAACATGACGCGTTACTGTCTGGCCCCGCAGACGCAGCGGCCGGCCGACAAGATCGCGCTCGTCGTCATATCCGACCCCACCGACCTGGAACCCGCCGAAACCTGGACCTATGGCGCGCTCGAAGACTGCGCGCTTCGTATCGCCGCTGGCCTTGAAGCGCTTGGCCTCGAGCGCGGCGACCGTCTGGTTATTCGTCTGGATAACACCAGCGATTATGCGTTGCTCTTTTTCGGCGCCATAGCCGGCGGCTTCGTGCCACTGCCGGCTTCGGCCGCGTTGAGTGCGCGCGAAGTATCTTTTTTCGTGGCAAATTGCGGCGCCAAAGCAATCGCCCGCAATGAGACCCTTCCCGTAGGCGAGCTTCCGGCGGACGTACTGGTTCTTGATGAAAACCAAGTGGCCGCCCTCAAGGCCGGACCGGTTCGAGCCGATTACGCCGATACCGCCGCAAACGACCCGGCCTTTCTTGTCTACACGTCGGGTACGAGTGCCCAGCCCAAGGGCGTCCTCCATGCCCATCGCAGCGCCTGGGGGCGGCGGCCAATGTATCAGGGCTGGTACGGCATCGGCCTCGATGATCGCATGTTGCACGCCGGCGCCTTCAATTGGACGTTTACGCTCGGCGTCGGCCTCACTGATCCTTGGGCCAACGGCGCAACGACGGTGATTTACAACGGCCCGCGCGACGTCGGAGTTTGGCCGCGCATCATTGAAAAACACCACATCACCTTGTTCGCGGCCGTGCCCGGCGTTTACCGTCAAATCCTCAAATATTGCGACTTCGAGACGGGCGCCATGGCGACTCTGCGGCATGGACTGATCGCCGGCGAGCGCCTTCCTGCCGGCCTGCGCGAGGACTGGAGCGCGCGCACCCGAACACCGTTTTACGAGGCGCTCGGCATGAGCGAAATCTCCACCTACATCTCTTCCTCGCCCAGCGTTCCGCCACGCGCCGGCGCCATCGGCAAGGCCCAGGAGGGCCGTGATATCGCAATCCTGCCGCTTGAGCGCGGCCAGGACGCTTTGCCCGCTGACGAGGTTGGTTTGATCGCCATCCACCGGTCCGACCCCGGCCTGATGCTTGGCTATTGGGACCGCGCCGATGAGGAAGCCCAGGTCTTTCGCGGCGATTGGTTTCTAACCGGAGATCTCGGCTCGCGCGACGCCGATGGCTATATCAGCCACCATGGCCGCGCCGACGATTTGATGAATGCACTGGGCTACCGGGTCTCGCCCAACGAAATCGAGCAGGTCTTGGGCGCTCACCCCGACATTGCAGAAATCGCCGCCGCGGAAATCCAGGTGCGGCCCGACCTCAACGTAATCGGCGCCTTCGTGGTGGCCCGGGAAGGCGCATCCCCCAGCCCCGATTCGGTTCGCAGCTTCGCCGAACAGCGCCTTGCGAGCTACAAGGTGCCCCGCGAATACGTCTTTATCGATGCCCTGCCCCGCAACCCCAACGGCAAAGTGTTGCGCTCCCAATTGAGCCAATTTTACCGTGCGCCCGGTTCACATGGTTAATCCGATGTTTACGGGATGTCGGCGACACTGACGCCTGACGCTCCAAAACATAGTTTCAGCGGGAGATTGTAGCCATGCACAGCGCAGCGCGCGTTCTTATCGTCGGTCAGTGCGACGACAGCGACGGCGAACTTCTCCAGTCGCTTCAATCCAACGGTTTCGAAACGTCGCGATGCGACATCCGCCAGAGCGCCAGCGAAGTTGCCGGCCGCTCGCGGCCCGACGTTGTCATTCTGAACCTTCAATCCGATGAGGCTCGCGCCAATCCCGGCGCCTATCTAGCACTTGCCAAGGCGCTGAAACAAAGCGCCTTGTCGAGCCGCATGCGCATCATGCTGATCGGCTCGCACGCCGATATAGAAATCCAAGACATCGAAACCAACGTCGATGATTTACTGATCGGACCCATCAACGCCGATCAGATCTGTCACCGGCTGAAATCTCTGGTGCGCCTCAATACGATGCACGAGGAATTGGTGCGCCGCCTTAACACGACGGCCAAATACGGCATTGACGCCCCTATGGTGCGCCCGCCCGAGCACGTCAACAATCCAACCATCCTGGTGTTCGGCGAAGCGCTCGATTATGCCGCCGTCGAAAACGCGCTGGCCAAGCACGCCACCCTGGTGAGTGCGTTGAGCGAATCCACAGCGCTCGATTATCTCGGCCGCAGCATGTTTGACGCCGTCCTGATCAACGTCGGCGACGAGCTTGCCCCTTATCTCAGCTTCGTGCGCGATATCAGGCGCAACTCGAAGATGTATAATTTGCCCGTCATCCTGCTGGCTGATCGTGGTCTGGTAAAGGACACGCCGTCGATCTTCGAGGCGGGCGTCACCGATATCCTCACCAAACCCCTGGTCAATCAGGAGGTTTGCGTGCGCATCAATGCGCTGGTGCGCGAACTGCGCTTCCGCGACACGCTCAAGACGGTCTATCGCGAGGCCAAGCACTTCGCCACCAGCGATGCGCTAACGGGCCTCTATAGCCGCGGCTTTCTGTTCGAGCACCTCTCGAACGTCATCGCCGATGCCAAACGCACGACACAGGGCTTCAGCGTCGCCGGCCTCAGTGTGCGCAATCTTCCCGAGATCAACACCTCCCTCGGCTATGTCGCCGGTGACCGCATCATCCGCCAGGTAGGCGAAGTCGTTGGCCTCTTGATCCGTGGCGAGGATCTGGCGGCACGCTACTCCGGTTCGAAATTCGTCGTCATCCTGCCCGATACCGATGACGAGCACGCCGTTCACGCCGTCGAACGCATCGCCGGCGTCGTCGGACACACCGAATTCGTCGTCGAGGGCCACAACCATCCCATCAATGCCGCCCTCACCACTTCGATCGAGGGTTATCGGCCCGGCGACAGCGCCGAGGCATTGATCGAGCGCTTGTGGCGCCCCAAGGTTGCCCGCCGCGCGGCCGCTTGAGGCAGCCTGCATAGAGGCGCTCTCGGCCGCTTGCCCAACACCGGGCCAACGCCAAATCAGGCCGCCCGCTGGCCCGCGCTCGCAATCTCCGAAAGCTGACGCAGCAACGCGCGCGTGCCCTTCAAGCGCTCCTCCGCGTTCCGCCAATCGGCCTTCACGGTGAGCCGGTGATCGGGCGTGAGCTTGACGCCACCGCGCTCCGTAATGAAGGCAATGAGGCCATCCGGATTGGCATAGCTGTTGTTTTTAAAGGATATTTGAGTGCCCTTGGGTCCCGAATCAACCTGCTCCACACCCGCCAACCGGCACAGCGCCTTGATCTTGACCACATCGAGCAGGTGGGCGACCTCATTGGGCAATGACCCGAAACGGTCAACCAGCTCGGCCGCAAATCCCTCGATCTCCTGGTCCTGTTCGAGCATCGCAAGCCGCCTGTAGAGGCCGAGACGGACTTGCAAATCGGGCACGTAGACTTCGGGAATGAGCACCGAAGCGCCGATCGAGATGCGGGGCGACCATTGCTCCGCTTCATCAACCTCATCACCGCCCTTGAGCCCCGAGACCGCCTCTTCGAGCATCGCTTGATAGAGTTCAAAACCCACCTCGCGGATATGGCCCGACTGCTCCTCGCCAAGCAGATTGCCGGCGCCGCGGATATCGAGATCGCGGCTCGCCAGCGCAAAGCCCGATCCCAGCGTATCGAGCGATTGAAGCACGCCGAGCCGTTTCTCCGCCGCCGGCGTCAGCTTGGTGCCCAGCGGAAAGGTGAAATAGGCATAGGCGCGGGTTTTCGATCGGCCCACCCGGCCGCGCAATTGATAGAGCTGGGAGAGGCCGAAGCGGTCGGCGCGGTGCACGATTAGCGTGTTCGCGGTGGGAATATCAAGCCCCGATTCGATGATCGTGGTGCACAGCAGAACGTCGTATTGCCGGTCGTAAAAGGCGTTCATCACGTCTTCCAGCGCCTCAGCGGGCATCTGGCCGTGGGCCCGGCCCACCTTGAGCTCGCCCACGTGCTCGGTCAAAAAGGCGCCCGCCTCGTCGAGATCGGAAATGCGCGGACAGACATAAAAGCTTTGGCCGCCGCGGAAGCGTTCGCGCAGCAGCGCCTCCTTCAAGATCAGCGGATCGAACGGCGTCACATAGGTCCGCACCGCCAGCCGGTCGACCGGCGGGGTAGCAATCAATGAAAGTTCGCGCACGCCCGATAGCGCCAATTGAAGCGTGCGCGGTATCGGTGTCGCGGTCAGCGTCAGCACATGGACGTCCTCACGCATCGACTTCAGCCGCTCCTTGTGCTGAACGCCGAAATGCTGCTCTTCGTCGATGATCAACAAGCCCAGATCGGCGAACGCGATTGTTTTGCCAAGCAGCGCGTGCGTGCCGATGACGATATCGACTTCACCGTTCGTCAGCCCTTCTCGAACCCGGCTCATCTCCCGTGCGCCCACCAGCCGGGAGGCCTGCGCAATCTTAACCGGATACCCCTGGAAACGCTCGCTGAAGGTCTGAAAGTGCTGCCGCGCCAGCAGCGTAGTGGGCACCACCACCGCCACCTGCTTGCCCGCCATGACCGCAATAAAGGCCGAGCGCAGCGCCACCTCGGTCTTGCCAAAGCCCACGTCGCCGCAAATCAGCCGGTCCATCGGCCGGCCACTCTTTAGATCGCCGTTCACCGCATCGACGCTGGCGAGCTGGTCGTCGGTTTCGTCATAGGGGAAGCGGGCGCAAAATTCTTCGTAAAGACCGGCGGCTGGTTCGAGCGCCGGTGCTTGGCGCAATTCGCGCATGGCCGCAATCTTGATCAGCTTGGCCGCAATGTCGCGGATCCGTTCCTTGGCGCGCGCCTTCCGGCTTTGCCACGATGCCCCGCCCAGCCGGTCGAGTTGGGCGGCAGCCTCATCGGAGCCGTAACGGCTCAGCATCTCAATGTTCTCGACCGGCAGAAAGAGCTTATCGCCGCCCTGATATGTCAACGCCAAGCAATCGTGTGCGGCGCCCGCGGCCGCGATCGTCTCGAGCCCTTCGAAGCGGCCGATGCCGTGCTCGGCGTGAACCATCAAATCACCCGCTGCAAGGCTCGATGCTTCGGTAAAGGCGCTGGCATTCGAGCGTCCGCGCCGCCGTTGCCGCACCAGGCGGTCGCCCAGAATGTCCTGTTCGCCGATCAGCGCGAATTCCGGCGCCACGAAACCGGTTTCTAGACCGAGCACCGCCAGCCCGATCACTCCGCCGGGCAGCGCCCGCGCCTCTTCGAAAGAGGCAACCTCGGCGGTGTCATCCAAGCCATGATCGGCCAGAAGCCCTTTGAGTCGCTCCCGCGCGCCCTTTGTCCAACAGGTGACAATGGTGCGCCTGCCCCCGTCCCGCAGCGCCTTGATGTGAACCACGGCGGCGTCGAACACATTGACGCCCTCCTGGGCGCGCTCTGGAGCGAAATCGCGCCCCTTCCGTCCCGCCAGGGAAACGATGCGGGTGCCGTCCTCCGGCGTCTCAAAGGGCGAAAAGCTGGCGATAGGCCGGCCGGCAAGCGCCTTCTCCCAAGCCTCGCCGCATAAAAACAAGCTCTCCGCCGGCACCGGCTTGTAGGGCGGCGCGCCGAAGTTTTTTTGTTCGAGCGCGCCAAGCCGCGACTCGTAATGATCGATAATCTGCGCTTCGCGCTCGTCCCGCGCCTCTTGCGCCATGTGGTCGAATGTGACGATGGCGGGATCGATAAAGGCGAACAAGTCCACCAGGCGATCGTGAAACAGCGGCAGCCAATGCTCCATGCCCTGGTAACGCATCCCGCTCGAAATCGCTTCATAGAGCGGATCGTTGCCGGTCACGGCGCCGAAGTGTTCCACATAGGCCTGCCTGAAACGCCGGCGCGCGTCCTCGCCTTCGGGCACCTCGCACATTGGCAGCAGTTCGAGCGCGTCGAGATTGTCGCGCGTGCGCTGGCTTTGGGGATCGAATGAGCGGATCGTCTCCAGCCGATCGCCGAAAAAATCGAGGCGTACGGGCGCATCCAAACCTGCCGGAAACAGATCGAGGAGCCCGCCGCGTACGGCGTATTCGCCTGGCTCGACAACGGTATCGCTGCGCAGAAATCCCGTCATACCCAGATGGTCAACGACGGTTTCCATAGCCAGTTCTTGGCCGACCGATAGACGCATAACCGATTGTTCAAAAAAAAATTTTTCAGGAATCTTTTGAAGTGCGCCATAGACGCTTGTCAGCACGACGACGGGCTTGTCGGCCGGTTTGCGTTCAAGCGCTGCGGCGCGGGTCAGGCTTGAGATGCGTTCGGCCGCAATTGTTGGATTTGGCGAAACCCGGTCATATGGCACGCAGTCCCAGGCCGGCACGGGAATGACCGTCGTCTCGGGGCCAAAGAATGCCAGCGCCGAGGCGAACGCCGCCATCCGGCGGTCATCGCGGGCGATGTGCAGAACAGGCAATGGCCGCGACTTTGCCTGTGCAGCTAGACCGGCTGCCAGCTCAGCCACCCCATACGCGTCGAAACCTTCCGGTGCGCCGCCGATCCCCACGACGCCGGCGCCCGAAAGCATGTCCGCGATGTTCAATTTATCCCGCATTGTATTTTTCCAGCGGCCCGCAATCAGGCTTCAATATCGTGAAAGGCCCTCAGCTGTCCGACAATCCCCCATACCTCTATTGGACCCGCCTGCGGGGCATGCGTGATCCAGTGTTCGATATCAGGGTCGGGCAAACTCATCAGCCTCTCGAACACTTCAAGCTCGTCACCGCCCATCGACGCCAGCTTCGCCTTGGCGTAGCGCCCCAGAAGCCAGTCCATTTCCTTGGTCCCACGGTGGCAGGCGCGGTATAAGGCGCGTTTGCGGCGCTCATCGAGTGTTGCCTTGTTCGCCGTCATGATTTGCCCGCGCACTTGACCTGGATCGAGCGCGCCAATTAACACCCTTTGATGCTTCAGGCCATACGCCCCTTGATCGAATTTACGCCGCCGGCCCCGGTCGATGCTGCGGCGCTGACCCTAGTGTCCTCCTAGCCTGGTCTGGATGAATAGCTATGCGGCCCAATGCGCTCTCACCCCTGTTCGCCGGCATCCGGACGCTGGGTGGCGTGGGTCCGCGCTTGGAGACGGCCTTCACACGCCTTCTGCGCGCCCTGGATGCCGAGGCCGGCCCGCGTATCATCGATTTGCTGTTTCACTTGCCAACGGGCCTGTTGGACCGCAGCGCCCGGCCCAACGTCGCCGAAGCCCAGCCCAATGAATTGGCCACGCTAGATGTCACCGTCACCCGTCACAGCCCCCCGCCGCGTGGCCGCCGCCTGCCTTATCGTATTTTCTGCGAGGATTCGACAGGCGAAATCGAGCTCATATTCTTTCGCGGCGAAAAGTCCTATCTCGAACGCCTGCTGCCGCTTGGCGAACGCCGCTTGGTCTCCGGCCGCGTGGATTCCTATGACGGTCGGTTGCAAATGTCCCATCCCGACCACGTTGTTGGCGCCGATGACATCGAATCCCTACCCCTTATCGAACCCGTTTATCCGCTTACCGCCGGGATCACGCAAAAGGTCATTTTTAAGATACTTGGCCAGGCGCTCACCAAGGTGCCGGAACTCACCGAGTGGCAGGATAAGGCCTGGATAGGCAGCCAACGATGGTCTGGTTTTGCCGAGGCGTTGGCGGCAGCCCACACACCACAAAGCGCGGCGGATTTGCTGCCCGAAGCACCCGCCCGCCAGCGCTTGGCCTATGACGAGTTGCTCGCAAATCAGCTTGCCCTCTCGCTGGTTCGGGGCCGGCTGCGCCGGGTCGCAGGCCGCGCCATAATCGGCAACGGCGCACTGCGTCAAAAGATCGTCAAGGGCCTTCCCTTTGCGCTCACGGCCTCACAAAACCGAGCTCTTGGCGAGATCGACGCCGATCTCAAGGCGCCTGAGCGCATGCTTCGCCTGCTGCAGGGCGATGTCGGCAGCGGCAAGACCATTGTCGCGCTCCTCGCCATGGCAAGTGCGGTCGAAGCGGGCCATCAGGCAGCGCTGATGGCCCCGACCGAGGTTTTGGCGCGACAGCACCACGCCTCATTCCAGTCGATCGCCGAGGTTGCCGGTGTCCGCATCGCTCTGCTGACGGGCCGTGAACGCGGTCGCGAGCGAACCCGGATACTCGATGCATTGGCAAAGGGTGAAATCGACATGCTGATAGGTACCCACGCGCTGTTCAGCGAAGATGTCGAATTTCGCGATTTGGCCTTTGTGGTGATCGACGAACAACACCGCTTTGGCGTCCATCAGCGCCTTGCGCTTCAAGCCAAAGGCAGCGGCCTCGGCACGGACGTTCTGGTCATGACGGCAACGCCCATTCCCCGTACACTGGTGCTCACCACTTATGGCGACATGGACGTCTCGCAATTGCGCGAGAAGCCGGCCGGCCGCCAACCCGTCCTCACCCGCGCCATCCCTACCGGGCGGCTTGGAGAAGTGATCGAGCGGCTCGAAAAGGCGTTGGGCTCCGGCGCCCAGGCTTATTGGGTCTGCCCTTTGGTGGAAGAGTCGGAGGTTCTCGACGTCTCGGCCGCCGAAGCCCGCTTCGCCGATCTCCAAAAGCGGTTCGGTGAGCGTGTCGGCCTCGTTCACGGCAAGTTGTCGGGTTCCCAAAAGGACGATGTCATGGCCGCCTTTGCGGCAGGTGAATTATCGATCCTGGTGGCCACCACGGTGATCGAAGTCGGCGTGGACGTACCCAATGCGACGATTATGATTATTGAGCACTCCGAGCGTTTTGGCCTCGCCCAACTCCATCAGTTGCGCGGGCGCGTTGGGCGCGGCTCGGAGCAGTCGGCCTGTATTCTGCTCTACAAGGCACCATTGGGCGAAACGGCGCGCGCCCGCATCGAAATATTGCGCGACAGCGACGACGGATTTCTCATTGCGGAGGAAGATCTTCGCTTGCGAGGCGGCGGCGAGGTCTTGGGCGTACGCCAAAGCGGTCTGCCGACATTTCGCTTGGCGTCTTTGCCCCAACACCAGGGCCTGCTCGATGCCGCCCATGATGATGCGCAGCTGATTCTCTCGAATGACCGCGACCTTACATCTGCTCGCGGCCAAGCCTTGCGCGTGCTTCTCTATCTCTTTGCCCGCGACGAGGCGACGCGCCTGCTGCGCGCTGGCTGAGCCGATCCGAACGACAGGCAAAGCGTCAAACGGATTCTTTTTCGGGAAGTTTCTTTGGCGCCTTGGCGTCTTTGGCAAGTTTTCGCAGCTTGTCCTGATAGCGGGGCACCACGAGTCCTGCCGAGATCACCAGTTTAGCGGCCTCTTCCACCGTCATATCCAAAATGAGCACGTCGGGCGCCGGTACGAACAGCAAGAAGCCCGACGTGGGGTTGGGTGTTGTGGGAAGAAAAACACTCAACAGACCCGCGTCCTCCTCATCGGTTCTATGCAGGATTTCGCCAGTGGTCTCGGTTGAAATGAATACGATCGCATAAAGCCCTTTGCGAGGGTATTGGATCAATCCCACCTGCTGGAACGTGGCGTTGCTCTGCGACAGCACGGTCTCGAAAATCTGCTTCAGCGCCCGGTAGACACTCCTGACAACCGGCATGCGGTTGACGATCACCTCGCCGTAATTGACCAGTGAGCGCCCGAACAAGTTTGCGGTCAACGCGCCGATCAAAATTAGCGCCGTCACCGCAAGGATCAGTCCGACGCCCGGTACCGTGAACGGCAGATAGGTCTCTGGCAGATACCGGTCGGGCAACAGCGGCTTGACCCAGCCATCGATCAGATTGACGAACCACCAGACGATATAAAGGGTAATTCCGACAGGCCCGGCTATGATCAGGCCGGTCAGAAAATAGTTTCGCAGACGCGTGCCCAGACCGCTGTGATGGGGCTGGAAATCGCCATCGGCCAACTGCATTTCTGGCGGCTGATCGTCCGCGCCCGGCTGATCGTTTTGCGGTTTTGGTGTGCTCTCTTCCGCCATGTTTTTTATCAAGCCAATCCCGTTATTCGACGCGGCTAATACGCTATCTGCCAGCTAATCAGGCGACCCAGAAATTTCAATGGCCCCAACCGACGCCGACCTTAACGGCTCAACCTTAATGATTGACGTCTTTTCCATAAATCTCGGCCCAATTCCAAGTGCGGCCACCGACTGGCTAGCGCGCCACCAGAAAGCAGTCCAAGCCGCTGCGCTTAAATTCATTACAAAGCTCGAGCGGCTCCCGTTTGTCGGCGAAGGGGCCAATTTGCAGGCGGTAGAACGTACCCAAGGCGCCCAGATCTGTCTTTTCGACGACCGGTTCGTGCCCACCGATCACGGTGGCGTATTGCGTCGTCAGCCGTTGCCAATAGGCCCGCGCCTCTTTCTCGCTGCGCGAACTGGCAAGCTGCACACGATAAGAGCGGCGCGCTCCAGAAGAAGAAGAAGATTCGTTGAACTCCTCAACTCGTGTTGACTTTGTCCAGTTGGATGCCGCTGGACTTGCGTCAACGGCACTTTCCTCGGCACTCGCTGCCTCCTCGTCGTCGGAATTCCACAGCGACGTGAAAAACTTGCCTATTCGCCCTTTTTCCTCGGCGTCATCGGGGGAACCTTGCCCTGAAGCGCCGGCCTGCGGTTCGGCCCCGGCTTGTGGTTGAACCGATGTGGATGTCGACCAGTTTGACGGAACATCGGAAGGCGCTTTCCTGGCGACCTTCTTGGGCGGCTTAGGTTCCTCATCCGGCACAGCGGTTTCAGCAGGCGTTATCGTAGTCCGGAATGCCGGCACCACCGGCTCGGCGGCGGCAGTCTGCGCCTCTTTAGGTTCCGCCTTCTTCTCCTTGGCCGCCTGAGCTGTGGGCTCACGCACCGCTTCGGGTTCTGGGCTTGCGGCTGCCTGTTTGCGCTTGAATATGGATCGGATCGAAGACAGCGACGATGACCGTTCCGCGACCTCTTCGCCTGCCAAAGCACTGGCAATTTGCTCGTCGTCGGGCGCCAATTTCTTGGCTTGCTTGAGCGCGGCCGCCGCTCGATCCTTCGCGCCGGCCGACCTATAGGCCAAACCAACATACATATGCGCCAGCGCCCGCTCGTTCGACGTCAGTCCTTTGAGCCAGATGGCGCCATTGAAATCTGAGACCGACTGGGCGGGCCGCCCCACGGCGCGATTGGCGATCCCGCGGTAGTAGAGCGCCTTCGACATTTCTTCTGTTGAAAGCTTATCGGATGAGATAGCGCCCGAGAGCTGCTTGTCGGCAGCGGCATAATTACCGTCGGAAACAAGAGCCGCGCCGGCACGAACAAGGTCGGTTCCAGAAGACTTCTGTTGCGCCTGCGCTGCCGATACCGGCAGCACGAGCACCGCCAAGGCCGCGATGACACGCCAGAATATCCTCAATTGCCGTCGTTTGGAGACCATCATATCCGTGGCTTGGACCGCTGCGTCATTTGTCACAAGGATCAATCAAAGAATTCGGGCGAATAAAGGGCTTGGGTCGGGATAGCCTTATTCGACCGTCACCGATTTGGCCAAATTACGCGGTTGATCGACGTCCGTCCCCATCACAACCGCTGTATGATAAGCGATCAACTGCACCGGCACCGCCGCAATCAACGGATTGGTAAAGGGATGGCCAGCAGGAATCTTGATCTGCGTGTGCGCGTCCCAGCCAAAATCCGTGCTGTCCACGTCGCTGATCATGATGATCTGTCCGCCACGCGCGGCCACTTCCTGCATGTTTGAAACCGTCTTGTCGTATAGCGCATCTTTGGGCGCGATCACGATCACCGGCACGTCTTCGTCGATAAGCGCGATGGGGCCGTGTTTCAGCTCGCCGGCCGCATAGCCTTCGGCATGAATATAGGAGATTTCCTTCAGTTTGAGCGCTCCTTCGAGCGCGATCGGATAGTTCACGCCTCGGCCGAGATAGAGGATATCTCTAGCCTTTGCGAGGTCGTGAGCCAGTTTTTCGTAGTCGCTCTCGTCCCGCAACACCGTCGAAATGTGGCGTGGCACTTCGATCAGCGCCGCTACCAGCTCCTGTTCTTCTTCTTCGCTGACATGGCCACGCGCGCGGCCTGCCGCAACCGCAAGCGCCGCCAGTGCCGCCAATTGACACGTGAACGCCTTGGTCGATGCGACGCCGATCTCGGGGCCGGCAAGGATAGGTAGAATTGCGTCGGATTCGCGCGCAATGGTCGATTCCCGCACATTGACGATCGAAACGATATGTTGGCCTTGTTCGCGGCAATAGCGCAGCGCAGCGAGGGTGTCGGCGGTCTCGCCCGATTGCGAGATAAAGAGCGCTAGGCCATTGGCCTTGAGCGGGACCTCGCGGTAGCGGAATTCCGATGCGATATCGATTTCCACCGGCAGCCGGGCATAGCGCTCGAACCAATATTTGGCGACCAGTCCTGCGTAATAGGCCGTGCCGCAGGCAGAAATCGAAAATCCTGTTAATTCTTTGAAATCAAACGGCAAATCCGGAAACCGAATGCACCCGTTGGCAAAATCGATATAATTGGCAAGCGTGTGGCTGATCACCTCTGGCTGCTCGTGTATTTCCTTGGCCATGAAGTGACGGTGGTTGCCCTTGTCGACCAGCATCGCCGAGGCTACTGATTTCTGCACGGCGCGTTCGACGATCGCGCCGTCCCGGTCGTGGATCGTCAAACCGCCGCGCTTGATCACGGCCCAGTCGCCGTCCTCCAGATAGGTGATCGTATCGGTGAGCGGTGCTAGCGCGATGGCATCTGAGCCCAAAAACATTGCCCCATCGCCGAAGCCGATCGCCAATGGCGAGCCTTCACGCGCGCCGATCATCAGATCCTCTTGGCCTTCGAAGATGATCGCGAGCGCATATGCGCCCTCAAGCCGCTTCAAGGCTGCTGCGACCGCCGCCGCCAGCTCCATGCCGCTGTCCAGATTTTGTGTGATCAGGTGAACGATGACCTCGGTGTCGGTGTCGGTCGCAAACGCAGCGCCATTGCCCTCGAGTTCCCGGCGTAGATCGCGAAAATTCTCGATGATACCGTTGTGTACGACCGAGACTTTTTCGGTCATGTGCGGATGGGCATTGGTCTCCGTCGGCGCGCCATGGGTCGCCCAGCGAGTGTGGCCAATCCCGATGCGGCCCTCCATTGGCTCCTTTGCCAGCCGGGCCTCGAGATTGACGAGCTTGCCCTCCGCTCGCCGGCGCTCGAGCGAGCCGCCTTCAAGGGTCGCGATACCGGCTGAGTCGTAACCGCGGTATTCAAGCCGTTTGAGTGCGTCCACCAGCGCATCGGCGACCGGTTCGCGCCCCAAAATACCAACTATTCCACACATCTCTCGCCGCCTTGCATCACTCAATCGTCTGGAGACTGCGCCGTCGCGCAAATCTCGTCATCACGGGTCTTAAGAGCAAATCAATTAGCCTTACGCTTCATGACTCATTTGTCGCGCTTGCGCCGTTTGCGCACCTTGGCCGCCCAGCCTTCGCGGGTCTCCTGCGGCGCCCGCGCGACCGCAAGCGCATCATCGACTACATTCTTCGTAATGGCGCTGCCCGAGCCGATATAGGCGCCTTTTCCTATGCTGACCGGCGCCACCAGCGCGCTGTTGGAGCCTATGAAAGCGCCCTCACCGATTTCGGTGCGATGCTTGTCGAAGCCGTCATAATTGCACGTAATCGTGCCCGCACCGATATTGGCGCGTGCGCCCACTTGGGCATCGCCCACATAGGAGAGATGATTGGCTTTTGCGCCCTCTTCGAAGGTGGCGTTCTTGACCTCGACAAAATTGCCGATCCGGGCGCGCGGACCTATTTGGGTGCCGGGCCGCAGTCTGGCAAAGGGACCGACCACGGCATCGCGCCCCACATGGGCACCCTCCAAATGGCTGAAGGCCTTGACGGTTGCGCCCTCTTCCAATACGACGCCGCCGCCCAACACGACGTGGGGCTCGATCAGCACGTCGCGGCCAATCGCCGTATCAATGCTGAGAAAAACCGTCTCGGGCGCGATCAGCGTCGCGCCGGCCTCCATCGCGGCCCCTCGCAAGCGGCCCTGCATAATTGCTTCGGCGCGGGCAAGCTCGGCGCGGCTGTTGACGCCCAACGTCTCGGCCTCGTCGCAGCGGACCGCGACCGGCCTCAAGCCTTGCTCGCGGGCGAGCGCGACGGCGTCGGTGAGGTAAAATTCGCCCTTGGCGTTGTCGGAGCCGATTTGCTCCAGCAAGCCCGGCACGAGTGCGCCCTTGAATGCCATGACGCCTGAATTGCACATGGTGATGGCGCGTTCGGAGGCGCTTGCGTCCTTATCTTCGCGGATCGCCACGAGCCCTCCGTCGGCATCTTCGACAAGCCTGCCATAGCCTGTGGGATCGGCAGCCTCGAAGCCCAGCACAACAACATCGGCGCCGCTATCTAGCGCGCCTTTGAGCTCATTGAGTGTTTGGGGCCGCAGCAGCGGCGTATCGCCATAGAGCACGATCACGTCGCCTTCAAAATCCTGCAAGGCCGCGCGTGCTGAAAGCACCGCATCTGCGGTGCCGCGTTGTTCGTTCTGGACGAAAACCTCGATGTCGCCCGGCTGCGCCTCGGCCAGAGCGCGGGCGTGCTCCATGCCGGGCGCCAGCACGACGGCCTTGCGCCCGATCCCCGCCCCATCGGCGCTGGCGATCACATGAGCGAGCATAGCCGCGCCCGCCACCTCGTGCAGGACCTTTTCGCGCCCGGATTTCATCCGCGTGCCTTTGCCCGCAGCCAAAATAACTGCCAATGACGGTCGATCGGTCATAATCAACGGTGTTTTCCTGACGATTGCGCAAAGTCCAATGCTCTATGCAGCATCACGCAGATTTTGTGCCGGTCGGCGGCGTCCCTTATCTGCATGGTCGGACCTGCGATTGACCGTAAGTTGCGACTCGGACAAGCTCAAGGCCCGATAAACGCGTTGTACCCTCAACGTGGCTGTATAACGTGACAAATCTTCGCAAAGAAACATTGAAAAAATCACCACGTCCGTCGGCGCAGAAATCAGCCCTAATTCGGCATTTGCGTTACGGCGGCTGGACGCCCGGAATGCAGGTCACGGCGTGGATCTGCGTCGCCGGGATCGCTGTCGTTTATCTCTACGGACTTTTCACCGGCGATATCGTCGGCCAAACCCAGTCCGCAGCACAAATCAGGACCACCGCAGAGGCCCCAGCGAGCGGTTGGGCCGGCAGCGGTGAAATCGATACGGCCACCCTCGGCGGCCAGGTCGAGATGCTGCGGCGTGAAATCCATGCCCTCAAGCAGCGCGAACTGGTGCTGGAGACCCGCGTTGCCGATCTTCAGTCGGCGCTTGGTCCCATGACATCTTCCCTAGCAAACAATGCGCACGGTGGCGCCAAGACCGCCACACCGCCCGTCGCAATTGCCCGCTCGCCGCTGCCAGGCAGCGGTTTTGGCGATGGCCTGAGCGAGACGTCCTCGATCCCGATCGCCGCGACCAGCCAGCCCACGCGAACCCAGTTCGCCGTCGAACTGGGCCAGGATCCCTCGCTCGATGGCTTGCGCCGGCGTTGGCGAGGGTTGCTCGCCAAACACAAACGAGAGTTGAAGGATTTGGAAATCCGCTATGTCGCCGTCGATCCCGCAGCCCCCAAAAACAAGGCGCGCCTGAAGCTGATCGCCGGCCCATTTTCCAACGCCGCCGACGCCGCCATGCTGTGCGCCAAGCTCAAGGCGCGCAAACGCTCGTGCTCGCAGACCACTTTCAAAGGCAAAAAGTTGGGGACCGAAAAGGGCCAAGACAGCGCGAGCACTGCCGAAAAAAACGTCTCTGCGCCAGACCTGCCCGACCGCAAGCCTAGCCGCCGCACGAATTGAGGCCGAGGACCCGGTATATCGGGCAAAAGCGCAGCAAGCCGGTGACGATCAGATAAAGCCCCGGCCAGCCCCATGGCGTCTGGAGACCGGCAAACACCATGACCAACAAGGCCGCACCCACTGGCATCCGGAACCAGCGGTCGGCTCATGCCGACATTGGCCTCCACGCGTCTCTCCTTGGATCCCGGCGCCCTAGAGCGACTGGGCGCCGAAGGTATCGCAACTATCAGGCGTGCCCGTCTCGAAGCCGCGGCGGAACCAGCGCACGCGCTGGGCGGATGATCCGTGGGTAAAGCCGTCGGGCACGACGCGGCCCTGGGTGCGGCGTTGCATCTGGTCGTCGCCGATCGCACTGGCCGCATTCAAGGCCTCTTCGATGTCGCCCTGTTCGAGAATGTTGTTGGAGGCATCGGCGCGCTTGGCCCAGACGCCAGCCAAACAGTCGGCCTGCAGTTCCATGCGCACTTGAATCGCATTGGCCTGCCGTTGGCCCGCCTGCATTTTCGCGCGTTGCACCTTTTCGGAGATGCCGAGCAGGGTCTGAACGTGATGACCAACCTCGTGCGCGATCACATAAGCCTGGGCGAAATCGCCCGGCGCGCCGAAGCGGTTCTTCAATTGATTGTAAAACGACAGGTCGATATAGAGCTTTTGGTCTAATGGGCAGTAAAACGGCCCCATTTGCGATTGCCCGACGCCGCAGGCCGAACGCGTCATGCCGGAGAACAGCACCAGCGTCGGGGGCTGATAACGTTTAGCGTATTTTTGCGGAAACAATTTCGTCCAAACCTCTTCGGTATCGGCCAACACGACGGAGACGAACTTGCGCCCATCGTCGCTCGCTTGACGTTGCGGCGCCGGCTGTTGCGGTGCCTGTCGCGGCATCTGGCCAGTGCTTGGCCGCGGCGTCCGTATGTCGGGCACGCCGCCCTGGGGCCCACCCTGCAAGATCACGCGTGGATCGACGCCAAAGAAGAACATCAGGCCCAGAATAATAAGCAGCCCCATGATGCCGATGCCGCCGCCCTGACCGCCGCGGCTGCGCGGCATCGGGAAACGCATGCCGCCACCCCTTGGAAATCCGAAGCCGCCGCTCTGACCGCGCCGATCTTCGACATTCTTGCTTTCTCTGCGGCCACGCCACTTCATCGTTCACCTCTCAACCAACACTTGGAGTGCCGACAGCGCCAATCAGCCGAACCTGTTCATTGTCCGAATTGCGCCGACATTGCTGCAATTTCTGCACGCCGGCCCAATCGAGACAAGGCAAAACAGGCCACCGCGCACGTCAATCCTTCACATAGGTATCCCGGTAGGTCTCGCGCAACAGGGTCTTTTGAATCTTTCCCATGGCATTTCGTGGCAAGGTGTCGACGAAATGAATTCGTTTGGGCTGCTTGAAATTGGCGAGCCGACCGGCGAGCGCCGCTGCGATCGCGGGCTCTTCAAGCATGGTGTTTTCTTCCCGCGCCACAACTCCCGTTACCCCTTCTCCGAAGTCGGGATGTGGCAGGCCGATCACCGCCGATTCCCGCACGCCGTCGATCGCATCGATCGCCGCCTCGATCTCGGCTGGATAAACATTGAGGCCGCCGGTGATGATCAAATCCTTCTGGCGCCCTTCGATCCACACATAGCCGTTCTCGTCGATACGCCCGAGATCGCCTGTCACAAAGAAGCCGTCGTCGCGAAATTCCCGCGCCGTCAGCTCCTCTTGGCGCCAATAACCGGCAAAAACATTTGGTCCGCGCACCTCGATCACCCCCACCTCGCCCGTCTCCAGACTTGCGCCGGTCCCATCATCGACAATGCGCAGCTCCACCCCCGGCAGCGGCAATCCCACCGAGCCCGCCAAGCGCGCGCCCTCATAGGGGTTCGAGGTGTTCATATTTGTCTCGGTCATTCCATAACGCTCGAGCACGGCATGGCCTGTGCGATCGGCAAACTGGGCGTGGGTATCGGGCGAAAGCGGCGCCGAACCCGATATGAACAACCGCATCCCGGCCGCACACGACCGCCCGAAGCGCGCGCTCTGCAACAGGCGAATATAATAGGTGGGAACCCCCATGAAGACACTGGCTTGCGGCAACGCGTCGATCACATGGTCGGCCTCGAAGTGCGCAAGCAGGATCATGCTGGCCCCGCGCGCCATGACCGTATTGGTGGCTACAAAGAGACCGTGCGTGTGGTAGATCGGCAGCGCATGCAACAAGCGGTCGGAGGCTTCGAAACGCCAGATCTCGGCCAGCGTCTCGGCGTTGGACACCAGGTTTTCGTGGGTCAGCATGGCGCCCTTGGAGCGGCCGGTGGTGCCGGACGTATAGAGAATGGCCGCGATGTCGCTGCCCGCGCGCCTTACGTCGTCGAGCGTCGGGCTGCTATCGGCCGCCAATTCTTGCAGCGTTCCCCCACCCGCAAGACCGAGCGTTTGGACCTGCTTGAGGCCGCTTGCTCGGGCGCGCGGCTCCAGCGCTTCGTACCTGTCCGGGGCGCAAACCAGCAGGCGCGGGCTCGCATCGGCCAAAAAATAATCCAGTTCGTCCGGCGTATAGGCGCTGTTGAGGGGTACATAGACCGCTCCGGCCCGCATGGCGGCCAAATACAGCATCAGCGCGTCGCGGCATTTTGGGATTTGCGCGGCGATGCAGTCGCCGGGGCCAACGCCGAGCTCATCCAGCGCATTGGCCAGCCGCCCGGCCATCTCGGCCGCCGCCCCATAGCTCGTTGTCTCACCATCAGGTGAAACAACAAACGGTGCATCCGGCGCGGCGCGCACTTGGGTGGCGAACAATTGGGAGAGCGTTTCGTTCATCTAACCTCGATCGAAGAAGCTGGCTCTGGGCGAAGCAGCCGCAAATCTCCGAGCTACCCCTATAGCCATGCCAATTTCTGCGGCTGGCTGGCGCACCTGGACCTTATACACAGCCCAAGCGCCGCCTTTAAGGGCCTGGCGAACAACCAAATTGGAAACAGCAATCAGCGCCTTAGAGGATCTCGGCGCTGGGTGGATCTATGAGGCGATCGATCATGCAAAAATCGCCTTTTTGCCGCCGATTTGGGGCATGGAATCAATTCCAAAAAAAGAAGAGGGCGAGACTTTCGCCCCGCCCTCTCCTATTCCCGCTATAAAGCGCCGTTTCCAGCGCCCGTCCGGCGAGATGACCCAAGTTCAGTCTGCGACCCGCAGGTCTCAATCCTCCCTTGGACCTGGCTCCGGTCCCATGACCGCGATTGCTCGCGATCCTGGAACCTTTGCCTCGGCTCTGACTCATCGACCGCGATTGCTCACAATCTCTAAGCCAGGGCCCGGGTCCGTAACCCATTGTTTTTCGTCGCGTTGCATACGACGTGATCATCGAAACTGGCCCAGTTTCTCAGACCATGCGGCGGCGTCCCTTAGGCCCCCCGATCCCAGCTTGGGTGTCTCCACGTTTTCGCCGAAACGAAAACGCAGGTGTCCCGCTTAGATCAGGCGTTCAGTCCGCCACCAAGCCGCTCTCGGCAAAGAGCGACTCCGGACTTGCCGCGTCCTCATCGCCTCGACACCCCGAAAGATACCGACGCGACTGCAACCAAGGTTAGTGAAATTTGCCGGGCACACCAGAGCCTTGCGGCCTTAGACGAGCGGTTATCCCCGATATCCTCGTAATCCACAGGCCCACACCTTCGGCAATCGCATTTCGTTGCCACTTCGGCATCGTCCATTTTGGCTTTGGCCTACCGCCCGGCGCAATAAGCATGTATGAACTCATTCGAATTTGAATATGTATCGCAGAAGGATTGCCCATGATCGATCTTGTCCCCCCGCATGGCGGCACGCCCTTGAACCCGCTGCTGGTGCCCGAGGACGCGCGCGAAGCAGAAACCACGCGCGCCCAAACGCTGAAACGCGTCGCGCTCACATCGCGCGAAGTCTCGGATCTCTACATGTTTGCGATGGGCGCCTATTCGCCGCTGACGGGCTTCATGGGCAAGGACGATTGGCTGAGCTGTTGCACCGAAATGCGTGTATCGGGCGGTCTTTTTTGGCCGATCCCCATCACCCTGCCCGTCGATCAGGCAACCGCAGATGGACTTGCGGTGGGCGAGGAATTGGCGCTCACCGACGGCGAGACCGGTGAGATCTGCGCGATTTTCAAGCTCGAGGAAAAATACGGCATCGATAAGCAAGTTGAGTGCGAAAATGTCTATCGCACCAGCGATGAGTCCCATCCGGGCGTGCAGAAGGTGCTTGCCCAGGGCGACGTTAATCTGGCGGGTCCGGTCACCGTATTGAACGAAGGCGATCTGCCGGCTGAATTTCCGGAACTCTATATCCGACCGATCGAGGCGCGGCAAATCTTTCAGGAAAAGGGCTGGCACCGTGTCGCTGCCTTCCAGACACGTAACCCGATGCATCGCAGCCATGAACACTTGGTCAAGATCGCCGTCGAAGTGTGCGACGGCGTGTTCATCCATCAGGTGCTCGGCAAACTCAAGGCCGGCGATATTCCTGGCGAGGTGCGCACCAACGCCATTCAAACGATGATCGACGGCTATTTCCGTAAGAACACCGTGATTCAGGCCGGCTATCCTATAGAAATGCGTTATGCCGGTCCGCGCGAAGCGCTGCTGCACGCCGTGATCCGCCAAAATTACGGCTGCTCGCACCTGATCGTCGGCCGCGATCACGCGGGCGTCGGTGACTTTTACGGCCCATTCGACGCTCAAAACATTTTCGACGAGCTGTGGGAGGGTGCACTCGTCACCCAGCCGCTCAAAATCGATATCACCTTCTACTGCAAGAAGTGCGATGGCATGGCCACCGCAAAGACCTGCCCGCACGGACCCGAGGACCACATCTCGATTTCAGGCACGCGCCAGCGCGAGATGCTAACCAAAAACGAGCCTATTCCTCCGGAATTCAGCAGGCCCGAGGTCGTTGAAGTTTTGCGAAAATACTATCAAAGCTTCGACGGCGCTTAGAGCGTCCCTGTCGGTTGCCGATCAACCATGGCAGCCAATTGCATTCGCGCGTTGACGCAATTGCGGTAATCTTTGCAGATTAATGCAATTTTGCGCAGGTGGTTGGTGCGCCACCGCAAGCCGTGGCTCAAAAAATGCCGGAATTTTTAACGACCAAGGAACTCGCCGAGCTGCTCCGCATCAAGGAGCGCAAGGTTTATGATCTGGCGGCCTCTGGCGAGCTGCCCTGCAGCCGGGCGATGGGCAAGCTGCTGTTTCCGCGCGAGGCCGTCTCGGCGTGGGTCGCAAGTCACAGCAGCGGCTATGAACCACGCGCCGCCGAAGCCGAACGCCCCGCCGTGATTTTGGGCAGTCACGATCCTTTGCTCGAATGGGCGCTGCGGGAAGCCCGCACGGGCCTTGCCGTTTTTCTCGACGGCAGCCTCGATGGCCTTGAGCGTTTTGCGCACGGCGAGGGAATAGCAACGGGTATTCACCTGTTCGACCCCGAGGCCGACGACTGGAATCGGGTTCAGGCCGCGGCGCGGTTTGACGGCCAACCCGTCGTACTGGTTGAGTGGGCGCGGCGCGCACGCGGGCTCATCACCGTGCCCGGAAACCCCAAAAAAATTGCATCGCTCGAGGACCTGCGCGGCTGCAAGGTCGCCGCACGCCAACCCGAGGCCGGTGCTCAGCTGCTCTTTGACTATCATATCGGCCAAGCAGGACTTAAGGCCGATGATATGGAGCTTCTAGCGCCCGTGCGCAGCGAATCCGATGCAGCCTTGGCGGTGCTCGAAGGCAAGGCGGACAGCGCCTTCGGACTCTCCTGTCTGGCAACGCAATATGGCCTGGAGTTCGTTCCCCTGCTGGAGGAACGCTACGACCTTTTGGTCGCGAGGCGTGACTGGTTTGAGCCTCCCTTCCAGACGCTTTTGGATTTTTGCCGAACCCCCGCCCTCCGCGAAAAGGCAGCCGCACTCGGGGGTTACGATGTTTCGCACTTCGGGCGAGTCCGCTTCAACGGCTAATCGGCCATTGCGCCAATGGCCGCCTCAGCTGCCCGCATCGTTGGCATTTGGAAAGAACAACTGCTTGCCGTCCATCAGGTAAGCGCCAATGGCTGCTTGGCCCTCTGGCCCAATGATCCAATCGATAAAGGTCTGAGCCAGCTTCGTGCGCACATGGGGATGTTTGCTCGGGTTGATCAGGATCACACCATATTGGTTGAACAATCCCGTGTCCCCCTCCAGCATGATTTTGTGCATGCCTTTGTTTTGAAATGAAATCCATGTGCCCCGGTCGGTCAGTGCGTAGGCGCCCATTTCGACCGCGGCATTGATCGTCGAGCCCATGCCCGATCCCATCTCGCGGTACCATTTGCCCGAATGCGCCTTGATGTCGACTCCGGCTTCTCGCCAAATCAGCAACTCTTTTTTGTGGGTGCCCGAATTGTCTCCGCGTGAGGCAAACGGAACATTGGCCTTGGCAATCTTCGCCAGAGCTTTGGCCGCCGACCCGGCGCCGGCAATTTTGGCTGGATCGCCATCAGGGCCAACAATGACGAAGTCGTTGTACATCACGTCGAACCGCTTCACGCCGGACCCCTCGGCCACGAATGCCTCTTCGTCGGCTTTCGAATGGACAAGAAGCACATCGCCGTCGCCGTTCCTGGCGTTTTGCAGCGCTTGTCCCGTACCGACCGCCACAACGCGAACCTCGATGCCCGTTTTTGCCTTGAATTTAGGCAAGATCTGATCGTACAGACCAGAATTCTTGGTGGACGTGGTCGATTGTAAAATTATGAAATTGTCATCCGCGCGGACGTCTTGCAGACCCTGAGCCAACCAGAAAGTGGCCAGCGCGGCCAAAATCATCATCAATCGCATCGTTACATCGCCCTTGTTATTGCCGGTGCCGGCTGTGAATCAAAAAACCAATCGTCCGTCGAGATAGTCTTTCGCCTCTTGCGAGCGCGGTTCGTCGAAAAACGCCTTGGCCGGACCTTGTTCGATCAGCCGGCCGCCATGCATGAAGACGACGTCGTCGGCAAGCCGCTTGGCCTGCCCGAAGGCATGCGTGACGAAGATTATTTTGGTGCCGTCTTCGTAGGCCAGCCGGACAAGTCTTTCGATGGCCGAAATAGAGGCCGGGTCGAGACTCGCGGTTGGCTCATCCAGAAACAGAACGTCGGGCTGTGCAGCGAGCGCCCGCACCAGCGCAAGTCGCTGCTGCTCGCCACCCGACAATGCCCGTGCCGGCTGTTCGGCAAGCGACACAAGACCCGCCATCTCAAGCAATTCGTCACACCTCTCACGCCGTGCCGTGCCACGCAGATTAAGGACGAACTCAATGTTCGCCGCAACCGATCTCCGCAGCATCACTGGCTGCTGAAACACCATGGCTTGCCGCTGCCTGATCGCGTCGCACATTGCCCGGCCGCCCCACAGCACATCCCCCGATGTGGCCGTGATCAGCCCATGCAGCAGGCGCAACAAAAGACTCTTGCCCGCGCCATTTGGACCCATGACGACCGTGATCGAGCTGTGTTGCAAGGTTAGGTCGACATTGTCGATCAGGCGCTTTCCACCGGCTTCGAAAACAAGGCTGCGGGTTTCCGCCGGAAACAGCGCCTGCAACGATGGTTTGTTGCCCGGCAGCGAGTGGGATTTGTTCGTGAGCTCACGCATAGGCATATCGCATCGCCGTTGCCCGCAATCCCATGACAGCGGCATTGACGGAAAGCGCGATCACCAGAAGCACAATGCCAAGCGCCAGGGCAAAGGAGAGTTCGCCCTTCGATGTCTCCAGTGCGATCGCCGTCGTCATGACGCGGGTATAATGGTTGATGTTGCCACCCACGATGATCACGGCGCCCACCTCGGCGATCGCGCGGCCAAATCCGGCCAGCGCCACCGTCAACAGACTGTAGCGCGCATCCCACAACAACGCTTGCACGGCAGCGCCTGGCGGCACGCAGAACGATCGAAATTGTTCGGCATATTCGCGGTTGAGATCCTCGATGACCTGTCGCGACAGCGCCGCGATAATCGGCGTCACCAGCACCGTCTGTGCGACGATCATCGCCGTCGGCGTGTAAAGCAGATCCAGCCAGCCGAAGGGGCCGACCCGCGAAAACGCGAAATAAACCAGCAGACCCACAACAACTGGCGGCAGGCTCATCAGCGCGTTCATCAAAATGGCTATTAGTCCGCGCCCGGGAAAGCGCCATATCCCAGCGGCAGCACCCAGCGGAAATCCGATCAAGCTGGAGATAACAAGGGCCGTCAGGCTAACCCGTAGCGACAACCCGATGATTTCCAGCAAGTCTGCATCGGCCGCCAGCACGAGCTCGGCCGCCAGCCGAAACGCTTGAAGAAAGTCCTGCACGCGCAATCACCTACGAACATCGTTATTTTGTGATTTTATTCTGCAGAATTTACGGGCCTGTCGCAAGTAATCCCGCGAACCGTTACGGCCATCACATCGAAATTTTGCCGCGACGTTGCTCGATAATCTCCGATCGGCCAGGCGCAAATGCCTTCTTCAGAACAGGCACCGCGTCATGCGGGTTGCACGTGCCACACATGAATACGTCGATCGCTGCATAGGCGTGTTCGGGCCATGTGTGAATGCTGATATGGGATTCCGCCAGCAGCACGACGCCCGTAACGCCACCATTGGGCGTGAATTTATGGAGCTTGCTCTCGAGCACTCTGGCTTTGGCCGTGCGTGCGGCATCCGCCAGTGCCGTCTCGATGAAGACCGGGTCATCGAGATTCCGCGCGCCCCAAAATTCCACCAGGAGGTGAAGACCGGCGTAACGCGCGCCGTCCAATTCGATACACCAGTCCTCGTTTCTGCCGGCATCGGCATCGACTTGCGGGCGCTGGTCTTCACCCGGCTCGATATCGGCCTGCAGACCGCCGCGTCCAACGATCTCGTCCATCCGCCCTACCCCTTTAACCCCTCGGAATCCCGCATCCCCAGAACCTTGGTCTGCTTTGACCAAGCCATAAAATCGAGGCGCTGAATGCCCGAAAAATACATGGCAAGTCAATATGCATTTATGCATCAGGCGAAGAACGAAATGCGCCCGTTTCCCGCAACTATGCTGGCAAACGTCATGCTGTTGCCACTATGCTGGCCAAAGGAATGCGGTGGGGTAAACGTCCTTTGGCGAAGTGGCGAATGGGCCACGTCTGCGCTTACCCCGAAATAGCCGGTCAGTAAGGGTGTTGGTATGGATGGATCCGTTGTTGCAACGGTTCTCCGCGGTTTGTGGTGTGGCGTGCGCGGCTGTGCATTTGTAGCGCTCTTTTGTCTGTTTCTTCCGGCAACGGCGCGGTCTGAGTCGCTCGATGAAGCGCTGGCCGCCGCCTATTACACCAACCCCACGCTCAACGCCCAGCGCGCCGCCCAACGCGCCATCGACGAGGGTGTTCCGATCGCGCTTTCCGGCATACGCCCAACCGTCTCCTTCGACGCCGATACCGGCGTCAAGCGCGACAATCTGGGACTGACCAACAGGACCAGGACGTTCTCAGGGGTATTTTCCGAAGGCAAGACCCGCCCGAGGGGCTTTTCGTTCACGCTCAACCAGAACGTTTTCCGCGGTTTCCGCACGATCAACGCGACACGCCAGGCCAAAGCCAACGTCTTTGCCGGTATCGAGAGCCTGCGCGCCGTCGAACAAACGATCCTGCAGGACGCCGTGACCGCCTATATCGACGTGTTGCGCGACCAGGCCATCGTCCGTCTGGGGGAAAACAACGTCAAGGTGTTGAACTCGCAGTTCAAGGCGACCAAGGATCGCTTCGAGGTCGGCGAGGTGACGCGCACCGATACGGCCCAGTCCCAAGCCAGTTTGAGCAGCGCCACGTCTGATTTGAGCCTGGCAAGGTCCAATCTGAAGACGAGCCGGGCCACCTACGAGCAGGTGATCGGCCACCCGCCCAGCCAGCTTCAATTGCCCAAGTCGATCAGGCGGCTTCTTCCCCAGTCCCAGCAAGACGCCGTCGCGATCGCCGATGAAGAGAACCCGACGGTTCTCAACAGCGTCTTTCTTGCCGATGCGGCCGATTATGCCGTGAACGAATTGGAGGGCGAGCTCTTGCCCGAAGTGACGTTCGAGACCGAGTACGAGAGGCGCTTTGAGCCTTCGCTCTCGATCGGTGATTCTGAGACGACGACCTATATGGGTCGCGTCAATGTACCGCTCTATCAGGCGGGTTCTGTGGCCGCGCAGATTCGGCAGGCCAAGGACACCCGCCGCCAGCGTCACACCGAGACCGCCGCCGCGCGCACCCAGGCGCGCGCCGACGTCGTCTCGGCCTGGTCCCAGCTCGAATCGGCCCGCGCGCAAATCAAATCCGACCAGTCGAGCGTCGATGCCAACACCATCGCTCTCAGGGGCGTGCGCGACGAGGAACGCGTCGGCCAGCGTACGGTGCTCGATGTGCTCGACGCCGAACAGGCGCTACTTGATTCCAATGTCTCGCTGGTCACCTCGAAGCGCGACAAGGCGCTCTCCGAATACGTCCTGTTGTCAGCCGTCGGCGGGCTGAATTCATACGTCCTCAATCTGTCCGTGCAGCACTACGACCCGCTTTTGCATTACCGCAGGGCCAAGTTCAAATTTCTCGGATTGCGCGAAGACGGCGGCGGGGACTGGCGCGATTGGTTGAACAACACTTGGAACAATCGCGAGGCGCCCTGAGTCGCCGCTCCACTTAAAACGCGCGGTCCTGCCCTATCAGGCAGGCACGCATTTGTGCTGTTCGTCGTCCCAAATTTCACCCTCGTCGCATTCGGCCCCCTGGAAGGGCGTAAGGTCGGCCCCCTTGGGCGCCATCGCGAAAGCTGGAACGGCCAGAGTCATGGCAAGGCCGGCAATTGCCAACATCAATGCAATCGTTTTCATGAGGTTTTTCCTCCATTGTCCGGCGCCCGGCAATCCGTCGCACAGGCCGCCGCATTGTCGGCAACATCGAGAGATGTGAGAAGGGGTTAGAATGTCTTGGAACGACAAGTCAACCCCGCCCATCACACCCAATTGGCGCCAAAACGAAGGCCGCCTTGGGGATGGATTGGCGTCAAGACTTTTGCGTCGAGATCGATTGCACCGCGTCGGAATACCAGCAATGCGCATACATATCTTGATAATTGAATGTTTATATGAGATGCAATCCCCCAGAGGCAACCCCGAGACTGGGCGTGCGGCGCTTGGAATGTTTTCCCACATGCCTGCCGCAAACGATTCAACCGGACGGTCGAGATGAACAACGGACCAATCGACGCGCTTGACCCACCGCTTGAAACCTCGCCGCCGGTCGCCGACGAGATCAAGACGACGACTTGCTACATGTGCGCCTGCCGCTGCGGCATCAAGGTCTACCTGAAAAACGGTCAGGTTCGCTACATCGAGGGCAACCGCGAGCATCCCGTCAACAAGGGCGTGCTGTGCGGCAAGGGTTCGGCCGGCATCATGCAGCAATATTCGCCCGCCAGACTGCGCGCGCCGCTTCTGCGCGTTGGACCCCGCGGCTCGGGAGAATTCAAAGAGATCTCCTGGGACGAGGCCCTGGGCCTTGCCACCCAATGGCTGGGAGACGTCCGCAAGACCGATCCAAAACGGCTCGCCTTCTTCACCGGGCGCGATCAATCCCAGTCGCTCACCGGTTGGTGGGCCATCCAATTCGGCACACCCAATTACGCCGCCCATGGCGGGTTCTGCTCGGTCAATATGGCAGCCGCCGGGCTTTATACCTTCGGTGGCTCCTTCTGGGAGTTCGGCGAGCCCGACTGGGATCTGACGCGCTATTTCCTGCTGTTCGGCGTCGCCGAGGACCACGCCTCGAACCCGATCAAGATGGGCTTGGGCAAACTGAAAAAGCGCGGCGCCAAGGTGGTTTCGATCAACCCCGTACGTACCGGTTACAACGCCATCGCCGACCAATGGATCGGCATCAAGCCGGGCACCGACGGTCTGTTCGTCGCTGCCCTGATCCACGAATTGCTGAAGGCCGACCGGATCGATTTCGATTATCTGGTGCGTTACACCAACGCGCCCTGGCTGGTCATCCAGGACGAAGGCGCGCCCGATGATGGCCTGTTCGCCCGGAATGGCGATGACAAGCCGCTCTGTTACGACAAGACCTCCGATTGCTTTGCCGATGCCACTTCGTTTGAGATTTCGCCGGCCCTGGTCGGCACCTTCACGTTGCCGGACGGCCGACAGGCCAAACCGGTTTTCCAGCTCATGGCCGAGCGCTATTTGGCCGATGAATATTCGCCCGGCGCCGTCGCCGCCGAAACGGGCGTCCCGGCCGACGACATCTCCCGCATCGCCGCCGAGCTCGCCCACGCCGCCTTCGAAGAAGAGGTCGTCATCGATCAACCCTGGACCGACTGGGCCGGGCGCAAACATGACAAGATGATCGGCCGGCCGGTCTCGATGCACGCCATGCGCGGCATTTCGGCCCATTCCAACGGCTTCCACACCTGCCGCATGATTCACCTGCTGCAGATCATGCTGGGGAGCATCGATTGCCCCGGCGGCTTCCGCTACAAGGCCCCCTATCCCAAATGCATCCCGCCGCGCCTCAAACCGCGCGGCAAGCCGGGCGATGTGGCGGCCGAGGAGCCCCTCGGCGGACCCCATCTTGGTTTCCCCATCGAGCCGGCGGACCTGCTGATCGATGACCAAGGCGTGCCCCAACGCCTGGACAAGGCATTCAGCTGGGACGCGCCCTTCGCCGCCCACGGCCTGATGCACATGGTCATCACCAACGCCGGCAAAGGCGACCCCTACCCCATCGACGTGCTGTTCATGTACATGGCCAATATGGGCTGGAATTCGGCCATGAACGTCGCCGATACGATCAAAAATCTCACCGATAAAGACCCGGAGACCGAGGATTACAAAATCCCCAAATTCATCTATTCCGACGCCTATTATTCCGAGACCGTTCCCTACGCCGACCTGATCCTGCCCGACACAACCTATCTGGAGCGCTGGGACTGCATTTCGCTGCTCGACCGGCCGATCTCAGAGCCCGACGGGCCGGCTGACGCCATCCGCCAGCCGGTGATCGAGCCCGACCGCGACGTGCGGTCATTCCAGGACGTGCTGTTGGATCTCGGCGCCCGCCTCAGCCTGCCGGAAATGTGCGATTCCGATGGCGCCCCCAGATATCCAGGCGGCTATCCCGATTACATCGTCAACCACGAGCGTCTGCCGGGCATCGGCCCATTGGCTGGCTGGCGGGGCAAGGACGGCAAGAGCTATGGCACCGGCGACGCCAATCCCGATCAGCTGCAGCGCTATATCGAAAACGGCTGCTTCAATTCCTTCGAGCTGCCGCCTTCCCAGCGCTATTTCAAGCACGCCAACCAGGAGTATTTGAACTGGGCCGTCATGCAGGGTTTTGTCGGCGCCCGGCAGTCGCTGATTTTTCAGCTTTATTGCGAGCCGATGCAGAATTTCCGTTTGGCGGCGCGCGGCCACGGGCCGGTACGCCCGCCCGAGAGCCACCGCGAACGCATCGATAGGTATTTCGATCCCCTGCCCTTCTGGTACCCGCCGTTCGAAGGCGCGGATCTCGACGAGAACGAATTCCCCCTCCACGCCATCACCCAACGCCCCATGGCCATGTACCACTCATGGGGCTCGCAAAATGCCTGGCTGCGCCAAATCCACGGGCTCAACAAGCTCTTCATTCAGCGCCAACGCGGCGAGACGATGGATCTGAAGGACGACGACTGGGTGTGGATTGTGAGCAAAATCGGCCGCGTCAGAGCGCAGATCAGTCTTATGGACGGCGTCAACCCCGATACGGTCTGGACCTGGAACGCGATCGGCAAACGCCGCGGCGCTTGGGGCCTGAAGGAAGGCGCGCCCGAGACCGAGCGCGGCTTCCTGCTGAACCACCTGATTTCCGAATTGTTGCCCAAGCGCGCCGGCGGCTATCACTACTCCAACTCCGACCCCATCACCGGCCAGGCGGCCTGGTACGATCTGCGCGTGCGGATCGAGAAGGCCGAGCCGGAAGACGAGGCTACCTCGCCCCGCTTTGAAGCCTTCGCCAATCCGATCGATATCGAGGTGCCCGACGAACTGTGCTTCGGCCTCCAGTTCAAGGAGCCCGGCCGATGACCCCCCTGCCCCAGGCCACGGGCAAGAAACTCGGGCTCGTTATCGATCTCGATACCTGCGTCGGTTGCCAGGCGTGCGCCACGAGCTGCAAGGAATGGAACACCGGCGGCTATTCCGCCCCGCTCACCGATCAAGATCCCTATGGGCCGGACCCGCACGGCGCTTGGCTCAACCGTGTTCATGCCTATGAGGCAGGCGAAGGGACGGCCGGCCGCACGGTTCATTTTCCGCGCTCCTGCCTCCATTGCGAGGAGCCCGATTGTGTCACCGTCTGCCCGACGGGCGCCTCCTACAAACGCGTCGAAGACGGCATCGTGCTGGTCAACCCCGAGACCTGCATCGGCTGCAAGCTCTGCTCCTGGGCCTGCCCCTATGGCGCGCGCGAATACGATGAAGGCGACGGCGTCATGAAAAAATGCACGCTCTGCGTCGACCGCATCTACAACCAAAACCTGAGCGCCGAAGACCGCGTGCCGGCCTGCGTGCGCGCCTGTCCCACCGGCGCGCGCCATTTCGGCGATATCGGCGATCCTGCGAGCAACGTATCCAAACTGGTGGCTGAACGCGGCGGTTACGGCCTGTTGCCCGAGTTCGGTTACAAGCCGGTGAACAGGTATCTTCCGCCCCGGCCAAAATCGACCGGCCAAGCCTTGGGCCTCGCCGGCCAGGCCGCCGAGGCCGCCCCCCTTGCCCCATCGCCCACGGCGGACCTGTTCTTCCGTTGGGCCGACCGCGTTCTCTCCCGTTAGGTCCCGCCGATGCATCCCGCCTATTCAGTCATCCTCTTCACATGCGCTTCGGGCGCGGGCTACGGGCTTTTGATCTGGCTCGCATTGTTGGGTGCGGCAGGCCAAGTCGAGCCCGAACGCTGGTTGGGCGCGGTGGGTTTCGGGCTGGCCTTCGGGCTCATCACGCTTGGCTTGCTTTCCTCGACCTTCCATCTGGGGCACCCCGAGCGCGCCTGGCGCGCCTTCTCGCAATGGCGCTCCTCCTGGCTTTCGCGCGAAGGCGTGATGGCGGTCATCACCTATGCGCCCGCCGGCCTGGCGGCGATCGGCTGGGTCGCCTACGAGACCTCTGGCGGCCTTTGGGCCCTTGCAGCCTGGCTTGCGGCCGCCTGCGCGCTGCTCACGGTCTACTGCACCGGCATGATCTACGCGTCGTTGCGCACCATCCCGCAATGGCATCACCCCTTGGTGACGCCGCTTTATCTGGTGCTGGGTCTGATGGCGGGCGCGCTCTTGGCCAATGCGCTGTTGCATGCCTTCGGCCGCCCGCTGGCGGGTCTCTCCTGGCTCACGATCGGGCTGCTTGTTATCGGGCTGGCTCTCAAGGCCGCCTATTGGCGCGCGATGTCCCGGACCGGCAAGACTTACAGCGCCGGGGACGCAACAGGGTTGGGCCGCTACGGCAAGGTGCGCCCCCTCGATCCGCCCCATACCCAGCCCAATTACGTGCAGCGCGAAATGGGCTTTCACGTCGCCCGCAAGCACGCGCAAAAACTTCGGAAACTGGCTGTTTTATTGGGATTCTTGGCGCCTCTGATCTGCACCGCGCTGGCGTTCTCGCCAAGCCCGGGACTGGGCGTTACGGCCACCATCGCGGCCGTGGTCTTCGCAGGCGCTGGAATGGCGCTCGAGCGCTGGCTGTTCTTTGCCCAAGCCCAACACCTCGTGACGCTCTATTACGGCGCCGAGACCGCCTGAGCCACGATTTGTCAGCTAATTAATTATCTGGCTGTTTGCGCCATGGATGACGCTGGATCGCCGCACAGTCCTTACATGAGTAAGGTCGGTACGGCGTCCAGCAAATCATCAATGGAAGGAGAGTGACAATTCGGCACTCTAAATCTTTAAGCGCGCACTTGCTCGATAACGGTGTCAGCAGCGCCGAGCTTCATCGGCTTATGCGTAACCTGTTTTGCGTGGTGCCCGTGGAGACAACCTCCCAGCGCAGCCGCGACTGCCATAATGGCGACCGCAGCAAAGAGACGTTTTAAGCTCTGCATGGTCTTTCCCCCAATGGTGCTTCTTTTACAATTTACGTCACTGGCTAAATCTTACGGTCGGCGCCGCCTATGTCTAATGAATCCCGATTCAACCGCGTCATTTTGTCCGCGCCTGTGGCCACAATCCCACAGGTTGTGTGATTTTGAGCTGTTTTTTGCCCGAATCGGCCCTTTTGGCGGCGTTGTGGCCGACCAATCTTCGGCCATACGCCACCGAAGAAACCGCGAATCCGTGAATCGATGAGCGGCAGGTTCTCAATCGAATCAACTGGGCTTGCCCGCCGGTTCGGGGCGTGTAGGCTCATTATCCGGCCTTGATCCGGCCCGCCCTTACCCAGCAAGAGCGCGTATCGCAAGGGAGTAAAATTTGAACCGGCTGCTTCAGCTCTCTGTCTTTGGCCTGGCCTTTTTCGCGATCTATGTGTTTGTTTCGGCCCGCTACCCTTCGGATCCGGCGTTGGAGCAAACCCAAAGCTTCGAACGCCACTACCGTCCACTGGCGGCCTTTCCCTTTCTGACCACGTATCTGCTGTTCACGCCGAAGGATTACGATCCATCGCGAAAATATCCGCTCGTCCTCAGCCTGCATGGCGCGTCAAAGCGCTCCTATGAAGCGCTTCATCTCTCGCTGGAGGAGACTCAGCGCGCCCAAGAGTGCTTTGTCTTGTTGCCTATGGCTCCGCCATATTGGGGTTGGGCAAACCGCGATGGATCCGTCGCGGCTCTGGCCTTTGCGATGGATATTCTCGACGGCGTCGCCCGGCAGTATGCAATCGACCGATCGAGGATCTACGTCACCGGCCACTCAATGGGCGGGACCGGAACCTTCGCGGCCCTTGCCCATTATCCCAACAGCTTTGCCGCCGGCGTGGCGATAAACGGATATTGGGCGCCGGCCGAGGCGGCCAAGTTCAAGACCCAAAATCTCTGGGTCTTTCACGGCGAAAAAGATCCGATCTTTCCGCTTGAGCGCACGCAGGAGTTGGTGGCCGAGATAAAAGCAAAGGGCGGTCGCCCCAAATTCAGCGTCATGCCGGGCGTCGGCCACTCCAGCCTGCCGGCCTATCAAAACCCGGCGTTGTGGCAGTGGATGTTCATGCAGCGGCTGGGGCGTTAGGCGCCCGGGCGCATCCCATATCCGATGCTGGCCGCAACCAGGGCCTGCCACGTCACGAAAAGCGCTGTGAACTCCAGTCCGGGCGGGCTTCCCAGCAGCGCGTCGCCCAAAAACAGCCCCAGAGCGCACAGCGCGCCGATTGAGGCCGTCGAGAGCCAGGCGATCGGGTGCCGCAATCGGGCCACGGCGACCGCCGCGCCCAGCGCCGTACCGCCTGCGCCGATCGCGCCGCCGGCCATCAGGCTGGCGATGAGCGGCAGAAGATTGGCTTTGAGCGCGTCCTTGAGATGAAGCGCCTCGGCCGGGTCGATCGATCCGCCGGAGCCGAGCGGTGCTGCGCCTTGGCCCGCGATCCAGTCCGCCGCCAGGGCTTCATAAATCATGACGCTGCCGCGAAAAGCGGCGATCCAGGCGATCAGGGTCAACGCCAAAACCAGCCCCGCCCGCCACCAGCTTGCGCCGCCGAAAAGATAAGCTCCCGCCGCGATCGCCAGCCCGAACATCAGGCCCGGATAGATTGGCGCCTCGATGAGACCCAAGACGCCCGGCAGCGGCAATGACAGCGATACATCGCTGAGCAATCCGGAAACGATTCCGAAGCCCGCCATCCACAAGGACGGCACGCGTATCGTCAGCCTTGCCATGATGCGCTGGTCTCCAGCTTTCGACGCGCGTCAAATCTTTGAAAACGATGGTGAGCCCGGCAGGGATCGAACCTGCGACCCTCTGATTAAAAGTCAGATGCTCTACCAACTGAGCTACGGGCCCCGCGTCGTCGCGACGTGACGACGCCCCTTCTTACGGGCGGCCTTCTGCAAGGTCAATAGAACGCCCGCACATCAGCCATATGTGAGCGGCAACCGGTGGTTTTCGATGGGAACGGGGCCGCGCGCCACCTATAAAAGGCGCGCCATGCCAGCCCGAACCACAACGCTCCCCAGCGGCACGCCGCTCAACGCGCGCGAAGACCGCTTGCCGGCCATCGGCCTGATGTGCTTGACGGTCGCGCTCTTCGCCGTGCTGGATTCGACCGCCAAATACCTGGTCGAGGTCGGCGGCCTGCCCGTCATGCAGGTCGTCTGGGTGCGCTTTCTGGGCCACTTCATCCTGACGCTCCTGATCTTCGCGCCTTATGGGCTGCGCTCATTGGTGCTGAGCAAGCGGCTCGGCCACCAGCTCGCGCGCTCGGTCCTGATGTTCATTATCACGGCGCTCAATTTTGCCGCCCTGAAGTATCTTCAGCTCGACCAAAACGTCACGATCTTCTTTTTGGCGCCCTTTATCGTCGCCGCCCTTGCCGGGCCGCTGCTCGGCGAATGGATCGGCTGGCGGCGGCTCGCGGCGATCATGGTCGGCTTTCTCGGCGTCCTGCTCGTCGTCCGGCCGGGCTTCGGCGGCTTTCACTGGGCGTTCCTGCTCGCCTTCGGCGCGACCTTCTGCTACGCGCTCTACAACATCTCCACCCGCTTTCTCTCGGGCTTCGACGACACCAAGGTCACCCAGTTTTATTCACCCGCCGCAGGCGCCCTGCTGGCGGCACCGTTTGCGATTTGGTTCTGGCAATGGCCGGCTGAGCCTTTTCACTGGCTGTTGTTGCTCTCGCTGGGCGCATCGGGCGGCTTCGCCCATTGGCTCTTGATACGCGCCCATCGCCTGGCGCCCGCCCCAATCCTCGCCCCCTTCACCTATACGAGCTTGATCTGGATGAGCATCGCGGGCTTTTTGGTGTTCGGCCACCTACCCTCTGTCTGGACGCTGTCTGGCGGGGCGGTGATGGTGTCCTCCGGCCTCTATCTGTTGCTGCGCGAACGCATGCGCGCCTGAGCCGCGCCCGGCATGCCTTTTTGTGAGGGTTTGCGCGGGATCGAAGCTGCCACATTCTTTCCACAATTTGACACGGACCGCCCTGGCGAAGCGCTTGTTGGTTCTTATATGGACCAGATAGGCCGGGGGCACGCCGCGGGAGGCATCCATGAAGATCCATGCGGCCCTGGCCACGATAATGATCGCGGCAGCGATCGGCGGAACGCCGGCGAACGCCGCGGAGAAGACTGCAAGATTGTCGGATCCGGCAACCACCGGAACCGTTTACGAGCGGGCGGGTATCCTCAAGGAAACGCGCTTGGGCGGCGATGACTCCGCCCTGTCGAAGCGCGACTCGGGCCTCTCCGGCGTCGAGCGCGGCGATATCCAAGCAGCCGTGCGCGGTCAAATCCAAGCGCTTGCCTCACGCGATGCCGATCAGGCTTTTTCCTTTCTTGCGCCCCTGACCCAGCAATTTTTCGTCGACGCGCCGACCTTTCTCACAACCCTCAACCAGAAAATAATCCCGGTGATGTACGCCAAGCGGTTTGCCCTGACAGGGCTCGAGCGCGAGGCGGGCGATGCCGTGCAGCACGTCGTCTTTACCGGTCCGAAAAATCATGAGTGGCTGGCCCGCTTCAAGGTCGAGCGCCAACCCGATGGCGGCTGGTTGGTCAAGGGCTGCCATGTGGAGCTGGCCAGAGGTCAACTGACCTAACCCAATTGCCTAGTCGCCATTGGCGGCAAATCGCAAGCGCAGCTCATCGGCGAACGCCTCGAAGCGTCCCTCCTCGATCGCAAGCCTGATCGCGATCATCAAGTCTTGATAGAAATGGATATTGGCCCAGCTTGTCAGCATTGGCCCCAGAAACTCGTTCGCCTTGAAGAGGTGGTGCAGGTAAGCGCGGGAGTAATCGCGCGCCGCGGGACATGTGCTCGCCTCGTCAAGCGGGCGCTCATCATCGGCGAACCCCGCATTCCGCAGGTTCAGCTTGCCGTCCCAGGTGAAGGCCTGCCCGTGCCTGCCCGAGCGCGTCGGCATCACGCAATCGAACATATCGACGCCCTGTGCCACCGCATTGACGATGTCGAGCGGCGTGCCCACTCCCATCAGATAGCGGGGCCGCTCGTGCGGTAATGCCGGTACGGTCACCGCCAACGTATTGAGCATGGCCTGGGCCCCCTCGCCGACCGCGAGCCCGCCGATCGCGTAACCCTCGAAACCCACGTCAATCAGCGCTTGCGCCGAGGCTTCGCGCAGCTCGGGGTAAACGCCGCCCTGGACGATGCCAAACAGCGCCTGTCCCGGCGCGGCCATTTCTTCGAAGGCGGCCTTGCAGCGCCCGGCCCAACGCATCGAGCGCTCCATCGAGACCTTGGCCTCGTCGCGTTCGCAGGGAAAAGGCGTGCACTCGTCGAGCACCATCTGAATGTCCGCGCCGATGGCGCACTGGATCTCGATGGCGCGCTCGGGACTGAGCGCGTGCGAGGCGCCGTCGACGTGCGATTGAAAGGTCACGCCGTCTTCGGAAATACGCCGCAACTTGGCCAGGCTCATCACCTGAAATCCTCCCGAATCCGTCAGAATCGGACCCGACCAGTTCATGAAATCGTGCAGCCCGCCAAAGCGTTTCATCCGCTCAGGCCCCGGCCGCAACATCAAGTGATAGGTGTTGGCGAGGATCACGTCCGCACCGCTCGAGCGCACCCAGTCGATCAGCATCGCCTTGACGGTGCCCGCCGTGCCCACAGGCATGAAGGCCGGTGTGCGGATAACGCCGCGCGGCGTGGTGATCGCGCCAGACCGCGCGTTGCCGTCTTTTGCGCTCAAGGCATAGGAAAACCCAATGCTCACGACGCCTCTCCTGCCGGTGCGAGCAGACAGGCATCGCCATAGGAAAAGAAGCGGTAACCCTCGGCCACGGCGTGAGCGTAGGCCCGCTGCATCACCTCCAACCCGGAGAACGCCGAAACCAGCATGAAGAGCGTCGTGCGCGGCAAGTGGAAATTGGTGATGAGCCGGTCGATCGCCTTGAATTTGTAGCCCGGACGGATAAAGAGATCCGTCTCGCCCCCAAATGCCTCGATTGTGCCATCGGGCCGGGCAGCGCTCTCTATCAGCCGCAGCGCGGTGGTGCCGACCGCAACGAGCCGGCCGCCGCGTGCACGCACCGCGTTCAGCGCCTCGGCCGTCTGTGCGGTCACCTCACCCCATTCGGCGTGGATGTCGTGCTTTGCCGGATCGTCCTCCTTGACCGGCAGAAACGTGCCGGCGCCCACATGCAACGTCACGAAGTGGTGGTTGATGCCGCGCGCAGCCAAGGCCGCGAGCAAATCAGCCGTGAAATGCAGGCCCGCCGTGGGTGCTGCGACCGCGCCTTCATGGGCGGCGAATACGGTCTGATAGTCGTCCCTGTCTTCTCGGTCGGCCGGCCGCTTGCTGGCGATGTAAGGGGGAAGCGGCATCGCGCCGTATTTGGCTATTTTTTCGTCGAGGTCGGTGTCGGCAGCATCGAATTCGAGCGTGACCTCGCCGCCCTCGCCGCGCTCGGTGACTTCGGCCCAGAGCGCGCCGCCGTCGGGCGTGGCCGGGCCGGCGCCAAATGCGATGCGATCGCCGGCCGCCAGGCGCTTGGCTGGCCTTGCCAAGGCGCGCCATCGGCTCGCATCGATCCGCTTATGCAGCGTAAACGAAACGGCCGCGCTCACACCGTCGCGGTCGCGCAGACCGCTCAGTGCGGCCTGGATCACGCGGGTATCGTTCAGCACCAGCCCATCGCCCGCTAGCAGCAGATCAGACAGATCGCTAACGCGTTTGTCTTGAAACGGATTTTCGCAATTGGGTGTGACGCACAGCAGCCGCGCCGAGTCGCGCGGCCGCGCCGGTCTGAGCGCAATACGGTCGCTCGGCAGGTCGAATTCGAAATCGCTCAGGCGCACGTGGATCGCGCCGCCCCATCGCTCAAGCGACGTCGGCGGCAACCTTCATGGAAACGATCTGGTCGGGATCGATCACCGGTTCGCCGCGCTTGATCTGATCGACGCTTTCCATGCCATCGATCACCTGGCCCCAAACGGTGTATTGACCGTTCAAAAAGGGCGCATCGGCGAAGCAGATAAAGAACTGGCTGTCGGCTGAATTGGGCGGTTGAGCTCGCGCCATCGAGCAGGCGCCGCGCACATGGGGTTCCGCCGAAAATTCGGCCTCGAGATGCTGTCCCGACCCGCCCGTGCCGGTGCCATGCGGACAGCCGGTCTGGGCCATGAAGCCCTCGATCACCCGGTGAAAGACGAGCCCGTCATAGAAACCCTCGCGCGCCAACTCCTTGATCCGCGCGCAGTGCTTGGGCGCGAGATCCGGCCGCATGGCAATCGCCACGGTACCGTGATTGGTCTCGAGGATCAGCGTGTTTTCCGTGTCTTTGATGTCGGTCATCGATCACTCCTAATTCCTCACTCGCCGCCGCTCAACCGTCCGAGCCTTCGAGGACCTTGTGATCCTTGGCGTCGGCGGCCACCTGCATTTTCACGATGGTGTCGGGAAATGTCGGCGGCTCGCCCTTGTTGATGCGGTCGACATGCGCCATGCCCGCGATCACCTGGCCGAACACGGTGTATTGGCCGTTGAGCCCTGAGTTCTCGTCAAACATGATGAAGAACTGGCTGTTGAAGCTGTCGGGATCTCCTGGACTTCTGGCGGCTCCCACAATGCCGCGCTTGAAGGGAACCTGGCTGAATTCCGCCACTACGTTCGGATATTTCGAACCACCCGTCCCGGTCCCCGTCGGATCGCCCGTCTGGGCCATAAAGCCCTCGATCACCCGGTGAAACTTGACGCCGTTGTAAAAGCCTTCGCGGGCGAGCTTTTTGATGCGCGCCACATGTTTCGGCGCCAAATCCGGGCGCAACTTGATCGCCACGCGGCCAAACCGCGTATCGAGATAAACGATGTTCTCAAGATCGGCATCGGCTGGCTGGGCCTGCGCCGGTGCAATTGGCATAAGGCACACAAGCGCGACGAGCACAGAAAGAATCATGGATTTCATGTATTGCATCCTTACTAAGGCGCGCCAGCAGCGCTATTTATTTCGTTTCTTTGCCAAGCGGCCGGCAACGGACTTTGGAACGAACGGCGTAACATCGCCTCCCATGGCAGCGATTTGCCGGACAAAAGTGGCGGCAACGTGCCTCACGCCGGGCGAAGCGGCAAGAAAAATAGTCTCGATATCATCCGCCATGGCGCCGTTCATGCCCGCCATCTGCACCTCATAGTCGAAATCGCCGGAATCCCGCAAGCCGCGGACGATCACCTGGGCGCCCGCCTCGCGCGCGGCATCCACCGTCAGATTATCGAAGGTCGTGACCTTAATCTCGATACCGGCCCGCTCGGCCAAGCTCGTCACGTTCTCCTCGATCATCGCCACGCGTTCGGCGTCATCGAACATCGGCTTCTTGCCGTGATGAACGCCGACCGCAATCACCAGCCGATCGAAGAGCCTGGCCGTGCGCGCGATGATATCGATATGGCCATTGGTGACCGGATCAAAGCTGCCAGGATAGAAACCCGTTCTTGTCATGTCAGGTCCTGTGGGGATGCCGTTGCGTCTGCGGTCTTAGCAGATTAGTGCGCGCCCGGCTGCCCAAGCGGTGAAAGCCCGTTAACGCCGCCGGCTCAGCCGGTCTCGGTCTCACCGGCCTCGTCGTCTCCACCATTTTCATCGTCATCCATGCCGCCGTCGCCCTCGACCTCGGGGATATGCTCGACCGAGACGACCGATTCACCTTCGGCGGTATTGAATACGGTGACCCCTTGGGTCGATCGGCCAAGAATGGAAATGCCATCGACGGGCACGCGTATCAACTGGCCACCATCGGTCACCAGCATGATTTGATCGCCATCCTCGACCGGGAATGACGCGATCAACGGACCGTTGCGCTCATTGACGGCCATGCCGATGATGCCTTTGCCGCCGCGCCCCGACGTGCGGTATTCATAGGCCGACGACCTCTTGCCGTAGCCGTTTTGCGACACGGTCAATACGAACTGCTCATGGGCCCCCAACTCGGCATAGCGTTCGGGCGAAAGGTGCGCATCCTCCACGCCACCATCGTTGTCGCCGTTGTCGCCGCTCACTTCCGGCTCGCCGCCTTCTTCGCCATTGGCCGCACGCCGAATTTGGCCGGCCTGGCGCACATATTGGGCCCGCACGGGCGCATCGGCATCCACGTGACGCAGAATTGTCATCGATATAACGCGGTCGTCCTTGTCCAGCTTGATGCCCCGCACGCCCGTCGAGGTGCGGCCCGAAAAAACGCGGATCTGCTGGACGGAAAAGCGGATCGCTTGTCCTGCCGCCGACGTCAGCAACATGTCGTCGCTTTCGATACAGGTTTGAACGCCGACGATCTGATCGCCCTCGTTGAGCTTCATGGCGATTTTGCCGTTTTGCCGCACTTCCACGAAATCGGACAATTTGTTGCGCCTGACGTTCCCGCCCTTGGTCGCAAAAACCACATGCAGATCCTGCCAACTCGTCTCGTCTTCGGGCAGCGGCATGATCGACGTGATCCGCTCGTCTTTTTCGAGCGGCAACAGGTTGATGAGCGCCTTGCCGCGCGCCTGTGGCGCGGCCAAGGGCAATCGCCATACCTTCAGCTTGTAGACCATGCCGCGCGATGAAAAGAACAGAACGGGCGTATGGGTGTTTGCGATGTAGACCCGGCTGACGAAATCTTCTTCGCGCGTCGCCATGCCCGATCGGCCCTTGCCGCCCCTGCGTTGAGCGCGGTAGGTGGCGAGCGGCACACGCTTGATGTAGCCCGTATGCGACACGGTCACGACCATGTCCTCGCGCTGGATCAGGTCCTCGTCCTCGACCTCGCCTTCGGCCTCGACAATCTTGGAGCGCCTCTCGGTGGCGAACTCTTGCCTGATGCTCAGCAATTCTTCTTTGACGATGGAAATGATGCGGGCACGAGATCGCAGAATATCGAGATAGTCGGCGATTTTTTCGCCCAGCTCTTTCAGTTCGTCGCCTATTTCATCGCGACCCAAAGCCGTCAGGCGTTGCAATCTGAGTTCGAGAATGGCGCGGGCTTGTGCATCGGAAAGGCGGTACGTGCCCTTGGAGGAGACCTTGTGGCGCGGATCGGCGATGAGCTCTACGAGTGATGCAACATCGCTTGCCGGCCAGTCGCGCGCTTGCAGCTCTGCCCGCGCGGTGGCCGGATCGGGCGCCTTGCGGATCAGCGCAATGACCTCGTCGATGTTTGCAACGGCGATGGCCAGTCCGACGAGAACGTGCGCCCGCTCACGCGCCTTCGAAAGCAGATGCTTGGTGCGCCGGCCAATGACCTCCTCGCGAAACTGGGTAAAGGCGCCAATGAGGTCTTTGAGATTGAGTTGTTCGGGCCGCCCGCCGATCAGCGCCACGATGTTGCAGCCGAATGAGCTTTGCAGCTGCGAGAATCGGTAGAGCTGGTTCAGGACCACATCGGCGACAGCCTCGCGGCGCAACTCGATGACGACCCTCATGCCGTCGCGGTCTGATTCATCGCGGATATCGCCGATACCCTCGATCCGCTTCTCGCGCACCAGATCGGCGATCTTCTCGATCATCGAGGCCTTGTTCACCTGATAAGGAATTTCGGTGATGACCAGCGCTTCCCGGTCCTTGCGCACCGTTTCGGTGTGGACCAGTCCGCGCATGAGAACCGAGCCGCGGCCAGTGTGATAGGCCGAGCGGGCGCCCGCCTGACCCAGGATCAAACCGCCGGTCGGAAAATCGGGCGCCGGCACGATGGCTATGAGTTCATCTATCGTGATGGCGGGCTCGTCGAGATAGGCGACGCACGCATCGATCACTTCGCCCAAATCGTGCGGCGGGATATTGGTCGCCATGCCGACGGCGATGCCGCCTGCCCCATTGACCAGCAGATTGGGGAAGCGGGCCGGCAGAACGACCGGTTCGCGTTCGGAATTGTCGTAATTGTCCTGGAAATCGACGGTGTCCTTGTCGATGTCGTCGAGCAGGCTGTGTGCGACCTTCTGCAGTCGGCACTCGGTGTAACGCATGGCGGCCGGCGGATCGCCGTCGACGGAGCCGAAATTGCCCTGCCCTTCGATCAGCGGCAAACGCATTGAGAAATCTTGCGCCATGCGCACCAGCGCATCGTAGATCGCCGAATCGCCGTGTGGATGATACTTGCCCATGACGTCGCCGACAACGCGCGCGGCCTTCTTGTAGGCCTTGTTCCAGTCCAGCCCGTTTTCCGCCATTGTGTAGAGAATGCGGCGATGGACGGGCTTGAGCCCGTCGCGCACGTCCGGCAGCGCCCGCGAGACGATCACGCTCATCGCGTAATCGAGATAGGAGCGCTTCATCTCCTCCATGATGGAGATGGGTCGAATGTCCGAGGGACCGCGGGGCCCGTCGCTATCTTCCCTAGTGTCGTCGATGTCCGACAAGTGGTTTCAAGTGCTCCGAAAGGGACGCTGTCTCGGCCCGAATTTGGCCCTCAGCAATGGTCGATTGGGCTGGCCGAAAACCGTTTAGAGAGGTGTTGTGATTAATAAATTTATTATAGCCGATGCGATCGCCACACCGCAATGTTTCGAGAGCCAAATCCCGCTATTTTTTCCATTATTATTCAATTAGTTATACCTAGAGAGCCTGATCTTCTGCAGGCTGAACTCCACCAAGGCCCGCACACTACGTTTGACGTGACGAATCGGGTTCTTAAGCAAGCGTCGCCAGCGCTCTGGATGCCATGCTGGTTTGCGCTCCATAGCGGCGACAATTTACAACAATACCGATCCGATCCTTGCTACACTGGACCGTCACCGCATACGGTTGGCCGCGTCCGACGGGGAGATCGATGGCGGGACACGGCTCAAAAAAAGTGATTTACGCGGCGCTCGTCGGCAACGGGCTGATCGCGATCACCAAGTTCGCCGCGGCCTCATTAACCGGCTCGTCGGCCATGCTGTCGGAGGCGGTGCACTCGGTTGTCGATACGGGCAACCAGGGGCTGTTGCTCTATGGCATACGGCGATCAAAACAGCCGGCCGACGCCAAGCACCCCTTTGGCTACGGCACGGAGGTCTATTTTTGGAGCTTCGTGGTCGCGATACTCATCTTCGGTCTTGGCGCCGGCATTTCTTTCTATGAGGGCGTTCAAAAGCTGATCCATCCCCATCCGATCAGCTCACCCTTGGTCAACTATCTGGTGTTGGGGGTGGCGATGGTTTTCGAGGCCGCGGCCTGGTGGATCGCGTTTCGCGAGTTCGGCAAGGTGCGGGGCAATTTCGGCCTGTTCGAAGCGGTGCGCCACTCGAAGGATCCCACCGTTTTCACGGTTCTGTTCGAAGATACCGCCGCGATGGCCGGCCTGATCGCCGCAGCCATCGGCATCGCGGTCGCCGACCAGTTCGGCGTCGCCTGGGCCGACGGCGCCGCATCGGTCGTCATCGGCGTCATATTGGCGGGCACCGCCGCGCTTCTGGCTTTTGAGACCAAGGGTCTCCTGATTGGCGAGGCGGCAAGCAGAACGGTGGTCAACGGCGTGCGCCAAATCGTCTCCCGCAAGGAGGACGTGATCAACATCAACGAACTGCGCACCATGCACCTGGCGCCCAACGAAATCCTGCTGGCGCTCAGTCTCGATTTTCGCGACCACGTGCCGGCCGGCCGCGTCGAGAAGACGATCCACGACATCGAAGGCGATATCAAAGCGCGCCACCCCGAAATCACGAGGATCTTTATCGAGGTGCAATCGGAGCGCAGCCACGACCGGGTGGCGGCCAAGGAACGGCGCGCTCAGCGGACGCTGCGGCAGGACTAAAGGGCGTCCGTCTCCCTATTTGGCTCAGGCGTTCAATCTCGGCTGTTCGATGCCAAAGCTCTCATGCAGGCATTTGTCGATGTCGATTGTCGAAAATGGTTTGTAGAGAACGGTTTCGATTTCCAGGTGTTTGACGTCGTCCGTCAGCTCGAAATCTTTTTGTGCGGTCATTAAAATGACCTTAGTGGCGTTGTTGTTTTTTCTTATTTGCCGCAATGCCTCTATGCCCGACATCCCGGGCATATTCACATCCAGCAAAACTATATCGAATTTGCGATCGCCGCACACATCGATGGTGGATTGGCCGTCGCCGACGTCCTCGATATCGATTTTGAAGAATGATTTTTTTAGGATCTTCTCGACAATTCGTCGCACCGTGGCGGAATCGTCGACAACCAGAACACGGTGGTTATTTCGAATGCGCTGATAATTTTCCAACAAGCGCGTCACCTGTCCCGCGGTGAATGGTTTTTTCAGAAATTCGTATGCGCGAAACCGACGAGCCGTTTTCAGCTTCGTTTCATCCACCTCGGTGGAAATTATGATCACGAACGTCTGCGAGTTCATGCGGTGGGCAAGTTCGAGCGCCGCCAAGCCGTCGATCCCCGGCATGCCCACATCGATGAAAGCGATATCGAATTCGCCGGACAGCAGATGACGGCATGCATCCGTCCCGTTGTTCGCCTTCGTGACCGACACCGGACATGGGCCGCATTGGAGTAAATCGATGATCAGCAGCCGGACAAGTTTCGCATCGTCGGCAACCAAGACTTTCAGAGGACTTGAGCCGCCGCCATCCATTTTAGAGACCCAATTTTCCAGCAATTGCGACACCTTCAATAGCTTATTCGTTCTGACTAAAGCGTTAACCAATTGCGTCGAGCATTCACACCGAATGCCGGCTCGCCAGCCAGCGAATCCTTGCGGTTTAGAGGGATTTTCGCAGCGCTTGAGAACGGCGCTTATGGTTAAGGGCGCACGCCTTACGAAAGAGGCGGACGCCCGCCCATTGCAGCCATGGAACGGCGCGCTCAGCGAGCGCTGCGATTGTCTAATACCGGCCCCGCGCGCCAACCTTGGCGTGACCCCGCAATCACCTGGCACCGCGATTTCAGACGCAAGACCCGCTTCCGATCACAACTTTTGCGGTTTTTTTACTGCTCTCCACAACCTCCATGGCATTGCGGGCAAGCGTTAGGATGCGTACGACCAATTCATTAGGCTTTACGCATGTGCCCGAATCATCGCTGCTTAAGCCGATCTCGCTATTGGACGGGAGGCGAGAGGATGCAAAATACCCTGGCGTGTTTGCACCAGATCAAAGACAGGTCGACCAAAGACCCGACGATCGCCTCTGCCCATTTGCTGAGCCTTATCACCAAGCTGTTTCTGCTGTCTGGAGATCAGTTGACCAATTCGGACCGGGACGTCTTTGGCGACGTGTTGGAGTAGATAGCTTTTTCTCTAGAGAGTGGGCAGCGGACTGATCTGTCGCATCAACTGGCCGACCAAAGCCAGGCCCCTCGCAACATCGTCATTCGTCTGGCCCAAGATGAATTTGCGGTCGCCGAACCCGTTTTGCTCCACTCCCTGTGTCCGACTGACAAAGATCTCGTGTCCATCGTGCAGAACTGTTCGCAAAATCATATTCGCAGCATTTGCAAACGCGACGTTGTGTCCGACACCGTGACGGATGTGATTATCGATGGCGACAACGTTGGCGCATTGCTCGAGCTTGCGCTCAACGCCGGCGCTTCATTTTCGCAAACGTATTGGGAACACCTTGGGACCCACGCCTTGAGCGACGATGAATTGATGGCCTTGTTGGAGACGAGATCAGATCGACCGCCCGCAACAGCTTCGCCAGAGGCAGCCGGATCAGACGAGACAGCAAGCCAGCACGGGGCGCCCCAATCCGAAACTCTCGATGCGCCGGCCGAGACAAAAGAAGGCAAGGAACCTATAGAAGGATTGGTGAGTGAAGCAACGCTTCGCAAAGCCGCGAAATCGAACAATCCAGATGTGACGGTCGAGCACCTGGCTGTTCTGGTCCAACAAAACGAGCGCTTTGCGCGCCATTGCTTGATGCAACCCGGCTCCAATACCTTGATGATTTTTTGCAAAGCAGAGGAGTTGTCAGAAGATACGTTCGTGGCGCTTCTTCAGTTTCGCCTCACATATCGCTTAACGAAGACCAGCGACGTCGCCAATATCATCAAACGCTACAGGGACTTGCAGGTCGAAGCCGCCCAAAAGATCATACGCACGCAGCGCGACCCCAAGGGCTGAGCCCGGCTTCAACGGGTCTGGGAAGTTTCATCGCTCGTGCAGAGCGAATTCCCCAACTCCGACCGATTCCCAATCCAACAGCCCTAGAACGGGATTTCGTCGTCCAGCTCCTTGTCGAAGGATTTCGGCGCGGCGTTCTCCATCGGCCCGGCATTGCCGTAATCGCCGTTGCTCGCAGATGAGGACGCATGGTCCCCGCTGCCTTCGCCCTGAGACCTGCCGTCCAGCATGGTGAGGGTGGAGTTGAAGCCTTGCAGCACCACTTCGGTGGAGTAGCGGTCCTGGCCCGACTGGTCTTCCCATTTTCGGGTCTGCAACTGGCCTTCGAGATAAACCTTCGAGCCTTTGCGCAAATATTGCTCGGCGATGCGGCAAAGCCCTTCGCTGAAGATCACCACCCGGTGCCACTCTGTGCGCTCTCGCTTTTCTCCGCTCGACTTGTCGCGCCAGCTTTCGGAGGTGGCGACGCGCAAATTCGCGACCGGCCGTCCATCCTGGGTCTGGCGGATTTCCGGATCCGCGCCAAGATTGCCGATGAGTATTACCTTATTGACTGAACCGGCCATGACCCCGCTCCTTTCTGTTCCTGCTGAACCACCCGCGCCTGCACAGCCGCCAACTTAATGGGCGTCATGCGTCCGACTGGCTGGCACTCTAGCGCGCAATCCAACGCCGCCGCCAGAGGGCCGGAGGTTATGTCCACAGCCAATGGCCACAGCCACCCCGGACACCGGTGACACCGCTATTTGTACCCGTTTTGTTCCAATATAACGCGCTCAACGCCGCCGCGCAATGGCGCCGCTGCTGCTAACCTTATTATTAAATCGCGGAAAAACAGCCTGAAAAGGATAGCCAAGCGGGCCTACATTTCGTATGAGCACGCCCAACAAAGCAGACGGGATGGCTCGATGGCGCCTCATCCCCGTTCACTCAGTCGGCGCCATTGTTTAAGTATTCGGCGATAATCCAGCCTATGTCTCCCGCCAGACGATCTTCAGCACGTGCCATGGCAAGAATCCCGTTCATTGGGCGGCCGCGCTTTGGCTTCAGTTTCGAACAGTGGCCATTTGTGCTGGTTCTGGTCAGCAACTGGATTTTCGCATTTGCCTGGCTCTTTGGCATCAAGGCGTTCTGGTTCTGGCAGCCCGAGCATTGGAACGGCTTCGGCGACCGGCTGGCGTTGCTCTTCAACTGCGCGATCTTCGCGGTCTTGCCCGGGTTGCTCGGCGTCGCGGTGGTTGCCGCCCAACGGCTCGATCCCGTGATGTGGGTCGGGCAAAAGGTTCGGCCCAACTCGGCGCTCGATATCAATACCCGCTTTATTCTCAACACCTTCGAGCAGTTCACGCTCTATTTCATTGCCCATGCGGGCCTCTGCCTCTACGCGGTGCAACACGAGGTGCGCTCGGTGCCCATCATCACCGGTCTGTTCCTGCTCGGCCGCCTGTTGTTCTGGATCGGCTACCACAAGAACCCCTATTTGCGCGCCTTCGGCTTCGGCCTGACCTTCTATCCGACCTTCGGCGTCTATGTCTGGCTGATGATGCGCATAGTGTTTGGCATCTATATCGACATTTAGCCGGGGACCTTAGGCGGTCCTTCGCAAAATTCTGTTCTCAAGCTGTGAACACCGTTGCCGTGCTATCTTGTGCGGGGCAGACGGCGGGGCTATGGCTTGAGCGACGTTCGGCCGAGCTGAGGCGCGGCCCCTTATCTTTGCGTGGCGCACGGTTCGGTATGGCGATGTCTGAAAACAAATTCATCTCCGTTCGTGGCGCCCGCGAGCACAACCTCAAAAACATCGACATCGACCTGCCGCGCGAGCAGTTGATCGTCATCACCGGGCTTTCGGGCTCGGGCAAGTCGTCGCTCGCCTTCGACACCATCTATGCCGAGGGGCAGCGCCGCTACGTGGAATCTCTTTCGGCTTACGCGCGTCAGTTCCTGGAAATGATGCAGAAGCCCGATGTCGATCACATCGAAGGGCTCTCGCCCGCCATCTCGATCGAGCAAAAGACGACCTCGCGCAATCCGCGCTCGACCGTCGGCACGGTGACCGAGATCTACGACTATATGCGGCTGCTGTTTGCCCGGGTCGGCGTGCCCCATTCGCCAGCCACCGGGCTCCCCATCGAGAGCCAAACGGTGAGCCAGATGGTCGACCGCACGCTGGAACTCAAAGAGGGCACCCGCGCCTACCTGCTGGCGCCAATCGTGCGCGGCCGCAAGGGCGAATACCGCAAGGAGTTCGCCGAGCTGATGAAGCGCGGCTTCCAGCGCGCCAAGGTCAACGGCGTCTTTTACGAGCTGGCCGACGTGCCGGCGCTGGATAAAAAATTCAAACACGACATCGACGTGGTCGTCGACAGGGTCGTGGTGCGCCCCGACATCGCCTCGCGGTTGGCCGATTCGCTCGAAACCGCCCTTTCGCTGGCCGACGGCCTCGCCGTCATCGAGTTGGCCGATGCGCCCCTCGATGCCGCCCAGATCGGCGGCCCCAACACCTCGAAAAACGAGACGCACGAGCGGATCATTTTCTCGGCCCGCTTTGCCTGCCCGGTCTCGGGCTTTTCCATCGACGAAATCGAACCTCGGCTGTTTTCCTTCAACAACCCGTTCGGCGCGTGTCCAACCTGCGACGGGCTCGGCACGGAACTGGCCTTCGAGGCCGACCTTGTGGTGCCCGATCCCTCACTCAGCCTGCGGGCCGGCGCGGTCGCGCCCTGGGCGCGCACCGGCAGCTCCTCGCCCTATTACGCCCAGACCCTGGAAGCCATCGCCAAGCACCACCGGGTGACCATGACGGCGCCCTGGAGCGAGCTCAGCCAAGAGGTGCGCCAGGTGATCCTGTTCGGCTCCGGCGAGGAGGCGATCACCTTCATCTATGACGATGGCGCGCGCAGTTACACGACCACAAAGCCTTTCGAGGGCGTCATCAACAATATCGAGCGCCGCTGGCACGAGACCGAGTCCGCCTGGGTGCGCGAGGAGCTTTCGCGCTTCCAGTCGAAACACCCGTGCTCGGCGTGCGGCGGCTACCGGCTGAAGCCCCAAACACTGGCGGTCAAGCTCGCCGGGCGCCACATCGGCGAGGTGGCCGAAATGTCCATCCGGCAATCGGGCGCCTGGTTCGAGACGCTGCCCAAGGAGCTCAGCAAAAAGCAAAACGAGATCGCCGGCCGCATCTTGAAGGAAATCCGCGAACGGCTGAAGTTCCTGAACGACGTCGGCCTCGACTATCTGACGCTGAGCCGCGCCTCGCGCACGCTCTCGGGCGGCGAATCCCAGCGCATCCGCCTGGCCAGCCAAATCGGCTCTGGGCTAACGGGCGTGCTCTACGTGCTGGACGAACCCTCGATCGGGCTGCATCAGCGCGACAATGCCAGACTGCTGGCGACACTGCGGTCGCTGCGCGATCTCGGCAATTCGGTCATCGTGGTCGAACACGACGAGGAGGCGATCCTGACCGCCGACCATGTGGTCGATATCGGGCCGGGCGCCGGCATCCATGGCGGCGAGGTCGTGGCCCAGGGCACGCCGCAAGACGTCGTCGCCGCGCCCGAAAGCCTGACAGGTCAGTATCTATCGGGCGCCAAGGAGATCCCGCTGCCTGCCACGCGCCGCCCGCTGAGCGACACCCGCCGCCTCAAGCTGGTGGGCGCACGCGCCAACAACCTGCAGGACGTCACCGCCGTAATCCCGCTCTCGACGTTTACTTGCATCACCGGCGTCTCGGGCGGCGGCAAGTCGACGCTGCTGATCGAAACGCTTTACAAGGCGGTGGCGCGGCGGCTCTCCAACGCGCGCGAACAGCCGGGCGCGCACGATCATCTCGAAGGCGTCGAGTATCTCGACAAGATCATCGATATCGACCAGTCGCCGATCGGACGCACGCCGCGCTCCAACCCCGCCACCTATACGGGCGCCTTCACGCCGATCCGCGAATGGTTTGCCGAGCTGCCGGAGTCGCGCGCCCGCGGCTACAAGCCGGGACGCTTTTCCTTCAACGTCAAGGGCGGGCGTTGCGAGGCCTGCCAGGGCGACGGCCTGATCAAGATCGAGATGCACTTTCTGCCCGACGTCTACGTCACCTGCGACCAGTGCAAGGGCAAGCGCTACAACCGCGAGACGCTGGAGATCCGTTTCAAGGGCATGTCGATCGCCGACATCCTCGATATGACGGTCGAGGAAGGCGCCGTCTTCTTCAAGGCCGTGCCCTCGGTGCGCGACAAGCTTGAGACGTTGGCCCGCGTCGGGCTGGGTTACATCCATGTGGGCCAGCAGGCCACCACGCTCTCTGGCGGCGAGGCCCAACGCGTCAAGCTCTCCAAGGAGCTCTCGCGGCGGGCCACCGGGCGCACGCTCTATATCCTGGACGAGCCCACCACGGGGCTGCATTTTCACGACGTCGCCAAGCTGCTTGACGTGCTGCACGAGCTCGTCGATCAGGGCAACACGGTGGTGGTGATCGAGCACAATCTGGAGGTCATCAAGACCGCCGACTGGATCATCGATCTGGGGCCCGAGGGCGGCGACGGCGGCGGCCGGATCGTCGCGTCAGGCCGGCCCGAGGACATCGCGCGAGCCAAGGAAAGCTATACGGGCCGCTATCTCAAGCAGCTCTTCAAGCGGCGGCCTTCAGGCGCGGCGAAAAAGCGTCCGGCGCAGGCGGCTGAGTGAGGATGTAGGCGGGCTGCGCCCCCTCCACTACGAAGATTTCTTCGCGCTATTCGGGCTGGGTAATGCTGACGACTGCTTCGATGTCGCAGCTGTCGCATAAGAAGGCCGTGAGACCGAATTCAAATCTGTCACCGGTCGGTATAAATGAGTGATTGATTATCCAGTAATTTTTTACCGGCGCTCCGGATTCGCACACGTCTCTGTCGATTCTTTGGTTCGGAAATCCTTTGCCCCTGATCATCAATCTTAAATAACAAGACCCATCGAGATCCGTCATTCGGCCCACATTCAACAAGAAGAAAACGGGAATTTTGGGTTTTACCTTGATGTATCTGGCTTCGCTTGGAATCAGATTGTGCGGCGTATCGTTCTTGCTGAGATCAAGGGTATCCAGCCCTTTCTCGTCGATTATTATCTCCGTTCCGCCAATCTTGCGTTTTGTGAATGACAGAGACGGGCCGCTCGTCATGAAGAGTGCCGTTGCCAGCAAGATCAGCAATCTCAACAGATGCGAATATCGTGACATTCCGGGCCCCCAGCGAATCGAATTCGATCCCAATTTCCATTTGCCGGAATCATAGACGCATGTTGAGAGCCACTTCAATTTTTTGAACCGTGCGGCCCGGTGCGAGGTGATCTTCAGGTCGTCTTTTCGGGCAGGTCGTTGATGTCCTTGATGTACCAGTCCTCTATTTTGACCACGGCCGGATTTTCGCCGTTCTGGTAGATCCAGGAGTCGACGGCGTAGCGCTGTCCGCCATCTTTTTCTTCAAGCACCGCCGTCCAGTGGGGCCAGTAAGCCACCGGCGTGCCCTTGAGCGTTCCGCGCAACAAGTCGCCCTTGGCCATCGGGGCATCGACCGTGTGGTGCTTCAGCAGCTTCTTGTTTTGCAAAAACAGCAAATAGCTCGTCGTGTTGGTGGCCTCGTCCACACAGTCCTGCTGGGTGGGATCGCCGGACGAGTTGAATTGCATGCCGGGTTTATCGGCGGAGGTGCCGATTTCCTTGCCGACGCGCGTTTCCAGCCAGGCGACCGCATAGGCAATGGCGCGGCGCTCCTCGTGCGCCGAATCGTTCTTTTTGGTTTTGGCCATGAGACCCGAAATTTGGCGCAAATCGGCGGTATTCAACTTGACCTTGGTGGTTTTCTGGCAGCCATAGGCGCTGCACACCGAAAGCGTGTTGCCGCGGGGCGGATCCGTCTTCCAGTCGGCGTAATGGATCTCCGGGCTGGGCGGACGGGCGTAACCGCAGCCGGCAATGGCCAGACACACGACAGCGAGAACGGCAAAGACGGTCCTTGTTTTCATCGCGCAACCAACAGCTCCTGAAACTTCATTCCGGTTGAATCGAGTCTTAGCATAAATAGCACAACGGGAGGAGCGTCGGAGCGTTGAGCGAGCCTGCGTTTTTCCCTAGGTCATGAACTCATATATAACACGCAGAATTGCGCGCTATTTACGAGTTCATAACCTAAGGTGCCGCCCCATGACAACACATGACGACAGCAGCGTTGTTCACGTAATCGGCGCAGGGTTGGCGGGCTCGGAGGCCGCCTGGCAGGCGGCCAATGCGGGCGCCAGCGTGGTTTTGCACGAGATGCGCCCGCAACGCATGACGTCCGCCCACCAAACGGACAGCTTCGCCGAGCTCGTCTGTTCCAACTCGTTCCGCTCAGATGATGCCGAAGCAAACGCTGTCGGCCTGCTGCACGCCGAAATGCGGCTTGCAAATTCGCTCATCATCGCTTGCGGCGATGAGGCAAAGCTGCCGGCGGGCGGCGCCTTGGCGGTAGATCGCGTGGCGTTCTCGCAAGCCGTCACCCAACGGCTGGAGGCGCATCCCGGAATCGCAATCGAGCGGGGCGAGATCGCGGGGCTTCCACCCGGCGACTGGCGCAGCGTCATTATCGCGACAGGCCCCCTCACCTCACCACCATTGGGGGCCGCGATCCAAGAGATCACCGGCGAGGACGAGCTCGCCTTCTTCGACGCCATCGCACCCATCGTTCATCACGAGAGCATCGACATGGGCGTTTGCTGGATGCAGTCGCGCTACGACAAGGCAGGGCCCGGCGGCAGCGGCGCCGATTACATCAACTGCCCGCTGGACCAGCAGCAGTACGAAGCCTTCATCGACGCGCTGCTAGCGGGCGAAAAGACGCAATTCCGCGAATGGGAAAAAACAACGCCTTATTTCGAAGGGTGCCTGCCCATCGAGGTGATGGCGGAACGCGGTCGCGAAACGCTGCGACACGGCCCGATGAAGCCGGTCGGCCTGACGAATCGGCACGCGCCGGAAACCAAGCCCTACGCGGTGGTGCAGTTGCGCCAAGACAACGCACTGGGCAGCCTTTGGAATATCGTGGGCTTCCAGACCAAGCTCAAATACGGCGCGCAAACAGATATTTTTCGCATGATTCCGGGGCTCGAAAACGCCCAGTTCGCGCGGCTCGGCGGCCTGCACCGCAACACGTTTTTGAACAGCCCGAAATTGCTCGATGGCGCGTTGCGCCTGAAGGCCCGGCCGCAGCTTCGCTTTGCAGGCCAGATCACCGGCGTCGAGGGCTATGTGGAATCAGCGGCAATCGGCCTTCTGACCGGGCGTTTTGGGGCAGCAGAAACGCTGGCGCGCCCAATCGGCCCACCGCCTGAGACGAGCGCGATGGGGGCGCTGCTGGCCCACGTCACCGGCGGTCATCTAAGCGACGATGATGCCGGTTCAGGTCCGCGCAGTTTCCAGCCGATGAACGTCAATTTCGGTCTTTTCCCGCCGATCGAAGCGCCAACCGCCGAGGGCGGCAAGCGGCTGCGGGGCAAGGAAAAATCACGCGCCCGCAAACGCGCCCTCTCAGCCCGGGCGCTGGCTGATTTCGAGATCTGGCTTAAGGCACAAGAGGCGATCAGCGCCGAGTGCGCGACCGGGACCAAAAATACATCTCAGGCGGCTGCCGAGTAAGACCTGATTTGCCTATCGCTCAAATGCGATTGGTCAGCCCGGCCCATGCAATGCGCGCGATGCGCCATGGCGGGCCGAGCCCGATTGACGTTTTTTTAGATGTTGTGCCGGCGCGCTCCAATGCCTTCAGATCCGCTTCCACCAGGGCCAAGGGTAGAAACGCCCTTGGCTCCGCTCCATCGCCGGCGGCGATCATCTCGCGGGCCCGCGACAGCGCGCCGCGAACACGCGCCGACAAGTCTGCCAGCGCGCCGGCCAGACCAGGCGCATGACCTTCGCCAAGAAGCTGCTCGGGATCGACGCCATGGCGTCCAAGCAGATCGCGCGGCACGAACACCCGTCCCCGCCCCAAATCGAATGGCAGGGCGCACATTATTCGCGTCAGGCCGTAAGCCAGGCCGGCATCGGCTGCTGCGCGCGCGCCGCCGTCATCGCGCCTCTCGGTTGCGAGTGAAAACAGCGCGCCATCGGTCTTCTGCAAATAGGAGCCGAGCTCGGCCTGGTCGGCCATAACCCCGCCCTCTATATCGAACTGACGCGCCTCCACGAGCCCCTCGAGCATGGCCGCGGCCTGCGGCCGGTCCGCTGTTCCCGCCGCCAGGGCGTCTGCTATGGGCGAGCCCACGCTCTCGCCCGCCTGGAGAGAAGCCAGGGTCTCGCGCCACCACTGCAATCTGATTTGCGCCAATTGCGGTTCGCTCAGCGTGTCGGCGATGCGGCGCATATCGCCGTTGAAGGCTGCCAGCGCCATCATCCAGCCGCGCTCGGGTTCGGCCGCCAGCAAGGCTGCAAAATAGCGGTCCCGGTCGCCCAGCCGGGCGGCCTGCCAGACAGGATTGTGCGAAAAACCGGCCTTAGACATGGCGTCAGCCTACAGCGGCTGGCGCAGACATATCAGCGCATGTTACGAAAACAGTGTGGCAGGCGAGCAGCGGGATAGGCGCCATCACTCGCCGGGCATGGGGCGCTCGACCGGCCTGCCCGGCGAGCGCTTTTCCTTGTTCTGCGAGGGGTCTTTGACCTTCGCGCCGCCAAGTCCGCTCCAATCGCGCCGCACGCCCAGTCTCAGCAGCAAAGGCGCGGCGATAAAGATGGACGAATAGGTGCCCACCAACACGCCCCAGATCATCGCGAAGGTGAACCCGCGGATCACCTCGCCACCCAGAATGTAGAGCGAGCTCAAGGCAATGAGCGTGGTGACAGATGTTAGAATCGTGCGCGCCAGCGTCTCGTTGATCGACAAGTCGAGCAACTCAGGCAGCGCCATTTTTTTGTATTTTCTCAAGTTTTCGCGCACCCGGTCGTAGACGACGACCGTATCATTCAGCGAATAACCCACGATTGTTAGAATCGCGGCGATAATCGACAGGCTGAACTCCAGTTGCAGGCCGCAAAAGATTCCGATGGTCAGCGTGACGTCATGCACCAGAGCGGCGACCGCGCCGACGGAAAACTGCCACTCGAATCGGAACCAGATGTAGAGCAGCACGGCGAACATCGCGACGAACACCGCAATCGCGCCTGAGGTCTTCAATTCGCCCGAAACGGTGGGCCCAACGACCTCGACCCGGCGGTAGTCGACCGTTTCGCCGAGCGCGCCTTTGATGGCGGCGATGGCCCGCTGCTGTTTCCCTTCACCGCCTGGTTGCTGTTCGATGCGGATCAAGACGTCGCTCGGACCGCCGAATTCCTGAATTTGAACTTCGCCGAGGCCGAGCTTGCCGATTTTCACTCGCAAGGCGCCGATATCAGCCTGACCGCCCTTGTCGCGGAGCTCGATCAGGGTGCCGCCCCTGAAGTCGATGCCGTAATTGAGATCGAGGACAAAAAACAAAACAATCGACGCCAGCATCGCCAATCCCGACACGATCAAACTGAGTTTGCCGTATCGAACGAAACGGATCGACGTTTGGTTTGGAACGAGCCTGATGCCTTTCATCGCGCGCTCCTACAACGGAACCGACGAGGGTCGACGCATTCTGACCCATTGGGCGACCATCAGGCGCGTCACCGTATAGGCGGTGAAGACCGACGTGACGATGCCGACCGAGAGCGTGACCGCAAATCCGCGGATCGGACCAGATCCCAACCAGAACAGAATAATGGCCGCGATGAATGTCGTGATGTTGGCGTCCAAAATCGTGCCGATCGCGCGCGAATAGCCTGAATCAATCGACGCGATCGCCGACTTACCCGCCCGCGCCTCCTCGCGGATGCGCTCGAAGATCAGCACATTGGCGTCGACCGCCATACCGATGGTCAGCACGATGCCGGCGATGCCGGGCAGCGTCAGCGTCGCCTGCAGCAGCGAGAGCGTGCCGATGATCAGCGCAATATTGACGGCGAGCGCGATATTGGCGAAGACGCCGAACAGGCCGTATGAGAACAATATGAAGGCCACGACGAACACGATTCCGATCAGGCCGGCAAATTCGCCAGCCGCGATCGAGTCGGCGCCCAGACTTGCGCCCACCGTCCGCTCTTCGATGATCGTGAGATTGGCGGGCAACGCACCCGACCGCAGCAAGACCGCGAGATCGTTTGCTTCCTGGACCGAGAACCGACCGCTGATCTGGCCACTGCCGCCCAGGATCGGTTCGCGGATCACCGGTGCCGAGATGACCTTTTCGTCGAGAATGATGGCAAACGGCCGGCCCACATTGGTCTGTGTCACGCGTCCGAAGCGGCGGCCGCCAGCGGTGTCGAAGCGGAATGAAACGACCGGCTCGTTGGTTTGCTGGTCGAAGCCCGGCTGGGAATCGACGAGGTTTTCGCCCGTCACCATGGCGCGCGACTGAACCAAGTAGCAGCTGGAAAATCCGTCGCCGGATTCAATGATTTCGGTGCCTGGCGGCGTGCGCCCGGAATCCTTGGCTTGCTGACACGTCGTCGAGGGATCGACCAGTTTGAATTCGAGCTTGCCGGTCTTGCCCACCATCTGTTTGAGGCGCGCGACATCGTCGATGCCAGGGACCTGCACAAGGATGCGGTTAACCCCCTGGCGCTGGATCGTGGGTTCGGTGGTGCCGAAGGCATCTATGCGGCGGCGCACGGTCTCTATGGAGGCCTCGATGGCGGCGCTGATGCGATGCTGCAGCCCCTGGTTGGTGATCTCGAGCGCGATCACACCCTCGCCCCGGTCGGTCACGTTCAAGGTATTTCCGGCCGCACCCGTAAACACAGAACCTCCAACAGATTCATTGATTTGTCGGATTTTCTTAAGAGCATCTGGCACCCTCTCCAGATCGCGGATCCGTACTTGAACGGTGCGATTGGCCGGCGACATCGCGAGGCCGCGATAGCCGATGCGCTCCTGGCGCAAGGCATCGCGCACATCTCCCCGAATGGTCTTCAGCCAATCCTGCACCAGCTCTTTCTGATCCATTTCATAAAGCAGATGCGCGCCTCCCTGCAGGTCCAATCCCAGATTGATCTGCTTGTGGGGAATCCAACCGGGAAGATTTTCCAGCGACTTGGCCGAAAACAAGTTCGGCAACGCAAAGATCACCCCGCACACGGCTATGGCGAGGATCAAAATGACTTTCCAACGATCGAAATGCAGCATTTAGCGCGTTTTCTGTTTCCTGCCCGATGGGGCTCTTGCCAAGCGGTAGTTTTCTTGTCCTTTGGGGACGCTTCAGTCGGCTTTGGCCAGCTTACCGCCCTTGGCGAGCACGTTCGAGACTGTGCCGCGCTCGATTTTTACGCGCACGCCCTCGGCGATTTCCACCTGAAGCTCGCTGTCGCTGACCACTTTGGTAACCTTGCCGTGCAACCCGCCCGCCGTCACCACATTGTCGCCCCTGCTCAACGACGCGATCATGTTGGCGTGTTTTTTCTGGCGCATTTGCTGTGGCCGGATAACGAGAAAGTACATGATCAAAATGACGATCATAAATGGCGCCAACATGGCGATAAGATCGTTGGCGCCGGCACCGGCGCCCTGTGCATAAGCCGGACTGATAAACATTGCAGACTCGTCTCCCTTAGGCCGCCTGGCCCTGCCCTTGCCCGCCCATCGCACGATGGAGCCGGCTTGATGATCCGCAGAATCGCGGCGACTATAATGCCCCCGCAGCGCAATTGTAACCACCGCTGAGACCACACGCAAAACACGCAATAGGCTATGCTCACGCCCCAAACAAGAGCGCGATACCCTTGCTGGCCGATGAGCAGGCCGCTATGGATCGCATCAATGGCAACGCAATTGCACCGGCAACCAGCATGAGTTTCGTAGAACCCTTCACAAACCTGCTGCAGCGGATCGCCACTGCGCTGGAGCGCTTGGCGCCCGCGCCCGCCCGCGCGCCCGATTTCGAGACCCTGGACGCCTTCATCTGGTCGCCCGACGGCGAGGCGTTTCAACCGGTCGGCCAAGTGAACCGCATGCCGCTCGAGTTGCTCCAAGGCATCGACCGGATGCGCGATCAGCTGTTGGCCAATACGGAGCGCTTCGCGCGCGGCTTACCGGCCAACAACGCGCTGCTTTGGGGGGCGCGCGGCATGGGCAAGAGCTCGCTTGTGAAGGCCGTCCACGGCGCCGTCGCCGCTGCGGCCAAACCAGGCAAGCATGGCCTCAAATTGATAGAGATCCACCGGGAAGACATCGCCTCCCTGCCGCGCTGCTTGGGACTGCTGAGGACCAGTCCGCACCGCTTCATCGTCTTTTGCGACGATCTCTCCTTCGACGGCGACGACACCTCCTTCAAGTCGCTTAAGGCGGTTCTGGAGGGCGGCCTGGAGGGCAGACCCGCCAATGTCATCTTCTATGCCACATCCAATCGCCGCCACCTGATGCCGCGCGACATGATGGAAAACGAGCGATCGACCGCGATCAATCCATCGGAGGCGACCGAGGAGAAGGTATCGCTGTCGGACAGGTTCGGACTGTGGATCGGATTTCACCATTGCAGCCAGGACGACTACCTGGCGATGGTTCGCGCCTATGCCGCGCACTTCGACCTCAAGATCGAACCAGAAGAGCTCAAGAGCCAATCACTCGAATGGGCGATGACGCGCGGCAGCCGTTCGGGCCGCGTCGCCTGGCAGTTTATTCAGGATCTGGCAGGCCGATTGGGCCAGAGGCTGCAAAGCTAACGTTCGACCTCGACGGACCTTCTAGGTGCCCGTCATGTGCCGGCGCGGATCGACGGGACGCGAGCCCTTGCGCAGCTCGAAATGAAGTTGCGGCCGATTGACCAAGCCGCTTTGGCCCGCCTTGGCGATGATTTGCCCCCGCCTGATCTTGTCGCCACGTTTCACCATGATCTTGCTGTTGTGCGCGTAGGCCGAGACCCAATTGTTGTCATGGCGCACCAGGATCAGATTGCCATAACCCTTGAGTTCATTGCCGGCATAGGCGACGACGCCGTTCTCCGCCGCCTTGATAGAGGTTCCCTGCGGCACTGCGATGTTGATGCCGTCATTGTGTTTGCCGTTGGATTTGGCGCCGTAGCCCGAGATGACGCGTCCGCGGGCAGGCCAGCGAAACTTGCTGCCCGACATGGGCTGCGGGTTCGGCAGTTTGCCGATGCTGGCGACTTTTTTCGGTTTGGGTTTCGGCGCGCTGGCTTGCCGTTTGGGCAGAGGCTGCCGGTCCGGTTTGCTGGTGGGCATCGGCACGTTCGGACTTGCCGATGCGACCCGCACGGGCCTGGTCTTGACCTTCTTTATGCGCGGCATTTCGATGGAGGGTGCGCGCGAGGCTTGGGCAACGGCCGTTCCGCCTTGGGGCACCTTGATGACATCGCCCGGCTGCAGCCGGTCGGGATCGGTCATGGCGTTGGCGTTGGCAAGCGCCGCATGGCTCGTGCCGTATTGCCGCGCGATCACCGCCAGCGATTCACCCCGCTTGACCCGGTGGTGACGAATGCCCGGCCGGGCGGCGATCTTGCCGCTCGGTATGATGATCGATTGGCCTTCCTCGAGATAGGTCGAGGTCATGTTGTTGGCCGTTTTTATGCGGTCGATCGGCACCCCATGATCGCGCGACAGGCTGTAGAGCGTGTCGCCGCGTTTGACGGTAACGCTGCCAGCCGTTCTCGAACGCGCCACAGCGAGCATCGCGGCCGGCGGCAGAGATTTCCGCTGGACGGCGTCGGGCGCATAATTGGCGTTCTGCGGCCGTCTGTAATTGGAATCGCTGTTGTAACGGTCGCCCGCATCCGATCGAGATGCGTATTGGGAGCCACGACCGGAACCGTAGACGGGTTCGGAAGGCACCGGCGGCAAGGACGAGGTGACCATCTGGTCACTGCCCGAAGACTGCTGCCCGTAACCGTAGGAAGCAAAATCGGATCGCGAAAAACCGGAACTGCATCCAGCCAAGGCCAAAGCCACAATCGCTGCCGCACACCCGCATATTGCTTTACGCAGGTGTGGGACAAGCCCCACACACCATACTCCCCACATGAGACCCATCTCCTTCCCCTCTGAGTAAACGCGCCAGGTGTAAACAAGGCGTTAACACTCGCCGCCAATCAGCGATGAGGACGTCCGCAGACGGGCCGCATGCAGCCCGCGCCCAAGCCAACCGGCACAAGCGATCGCGCCAGTCAAACTGGTGTTTTAGGAGATAAGGATTGGTGAGGAGCCTAGACGCCGCCCGCCGACGACAAAGACTGGGAGCCGACCATGCCCGGCTCGCTCAGGTCGACTTTTTCGTCATCGGAAAACCTGGACATCAAGCCGAAGGACGGAAATTCAAATCCGGTGAGATTGGAGGCGCAACCGCCCAGCGAGCCCAACAGCGCAATCACGACGCCGGCTCGGGCGGCGCGTTTGGCTTGCGCCATTCCAATATTGATCCACGGCGTTTTCGCCATTTCTAATTTCTCCCCGATCTTTCGATAAGATCACCGGGTTATGAACAAGCGGTTAAATTCGTCTCCGAGCGCGACGAAATTGCGGCGACAACTGGGAAACACTGAGAATTCGGCGACCCCAGCGGACTCACACGCCTCAGCGTCGCTTCACCCGGCCTTTAACGAGCGGCACGAAGCGCACGGGTAACAGGTCACGCTGTTCAACGCCAACCTCGTATTTGTCAATCTGGACGAGCATCTGGCTGTCGCGCGTGGGCCCAATTGGAATCACCATGCGGCCGCCGACCTTGAGCTGATCGACGAGCGCCTGCGGCGGGTCCTCGCTTGCCGCGGTGACAATGATCCGGTCGAAGGGCGCCTGGGGCGGCCACCCCAGCCGTCCATCGCCGATGATCGTCGTTACATTGGTGATGCCGAGATTGGCCAAACGCTCTTCGGCCACCTTCTGCAATTCGCGGTAACGCTCGATGGTGTAGACCCGGCGCGCCAGATGCGACAGCACGGCCGCCTGGTAGCCCGAACCCGTACCGATCTCCAGCACCTTGTGGCGGTCCTCGATCTCGAGCGCCTGGGTCATATAGGCGACGATGAAGGGTTGCGAGATGGTTTGGCCGCAATCGATCGGCAACGCCGCGTCGAGATAGGCTTGATCGACAAACGCCTGATCAACAAAAAGTTCGCGCGGCACCAACTCCATGGCGCGCAGCACTGCCGTCGAGCGGATGCCCCGCCGCCGCAGCTGCATGATCAAGCCAATTTGGTCGGAGGCCCCTGCCATCTCTATTCATCAAACAAAAGTAGGTGTGTCATTATTCGATGATTCCGATCCCTTGTCTCGTCATCACGCGCTCAGCCGCCAATACTCTCCAACGCATCGCTGCCCAACCGCTCCGCCAACATCTCGCGCGCCTTATTATGGGTCAGGTTGAGATCGAGCGGTGTCACCGAAATGCGCCCGTTATAGACGGCCAACAGGTCGGTTCCCTCGGGCGGACGCGAGCGCCGACGCTCAAATCCGAGCCAATAATAGGGATTGCCGCGGGTATCCATGCGATCCTCGATGGTGAGCAGATCCTGGTCGCGCCGGCCTTGCGCCGTCACCTCGAGCCCGACCACATCTTCAGGATCGCGGTCGGGGAAATTAACATTCAGCACCACGCCCTCCTGCCAGCCCACATCGAGCAGGCGGCGGACCAGACCGGCGCCGAGTTTCATTGGCGTCTCCCAGCGCGTCTTGCCAGAATTGTCGAACCTTGTCGCCAGCGACAACGCGATCGAAGGCACCCCCAGCAACGTGCCCTCGATGGCGCCCGCGACGGTTCCCGAATAGGTGACGTCATCGGCCAAATTCTGGCCCCTGTTGACGCCAGAGAGCACGAGATCCGGCGGTTTATCGGCTATCAGAAAGCGGATGCCCATGATGACGCAGTCGGTGGGCGTGCCCTTGACCGCGAAGACCTTGTCTTTGAGCGTACGGCAGCGCAACGGTTCGTGCAGCGTCAGCGAATGGGCGGCGCCGCTTTGATCGGTCTCGGGCGCCACGATCCAGATATCGTCGCTGAGCTCACTGGCTATCTGTTGGAGCACGTCGAGACCAGGCGCCTCGATACCATCGTCGTTGGTCAGCAAGATCCGCATAAAACTCAATCTGTTCCGATTTTCTCGAGCCCGCCCATATACGGGCGCAGCGCTTCAGGTATCGTGATATCGCCGTTGGCCTGCTGATAATTCTCGAGCAACGCGACCATTGTGCGTCCAACCGCCAATCCGGAACCATTCAATGTATGGACGAATTCGAGGTCCTTGCCGCCCTTGGACCGGAAACGCGCGTCCATGCGACGCGCCTGGAAATCGCCGCAGACCGAGCAGCTCGAGATTTCGCGGTATGTCTCCTGGCCCGGCAACCAGACCTCGATATCGTAAGTCTTGCGGGCCGAGAATCCCATATCACCCGTCGACAACAGCATCACCCGATAGGGCAGCCCCAGCCGCTTGAGCACCTCTTCGGCGCAGCCGGTCATGCGCTCGAGTTCATCGAGCGCCGCACCCGGCGTGGTGATCGAGACGAGTTCGACTTTGGAAAATTGATGTTGGCGGATCATACCCCTTGTGTCCTTGCCGGCAGCACCTGCTTCGGCACGAAAACACGGCGTCCAGGCGGTCAAGCGCAGCGGCAGCTCGGCCTCTTCAAGGGTGCTTTCGCGCACCAGATTGGTCAGCGGCACCTCGGCTGTCGGGATCAGCCAAGACTCCTGCGTTGTCGCAAACAGATCATCGGCAAACTTTGGCAGTTGTCCGGTACCGAAAAGCGCTTGATCGCGCACCAGCGCGGGCGGCACCACTTCGGTGTAGCCAAACTCGCCCGTGTGCAGATCGAGCATAAAAGCGGCAAGTGCGCGCTCCAACCACGCGAGCGCGCCCTTCAGAACCACAAAGCGCGCACCCGACATTTTGGCGGCGGCTTCGAAATCCATCAGCCCCAACGCCTCGCCAAGCTCGAAATGCTGCTGCGGCGCAAATGACAGCGCCGGCGGCTCGCCCCAGCGCCGCACCTCGATATTGGCCGCCTCATCGGCGCCCACCGGCACATCGTCCAACGGCAAATTAGGAATTTCAGCGAGCGCACCCTTTAGCGCTTCGTCCAACCGGCGCTGCTCATCTTCTCCCGTCTGCAGCGTGGCCTTGAGCGCCGCCACCTCATCGATCAGCGCTTGCGCCTTTTTATCGTCGCCAGCAGCCTTGGCGTTGCCGATCTCTTTGGAGGCGGAGTTGCGCCGGGTTTGGGCCTCCTGCAAGGTTGCAACGCTCGCCCGCCGCGCGGAATCGAGATCGAGCAGGGCAGAAGCCTGCGGCTCCAAGCCGCGTGCGGCAAGACGCTTATCGAATCCCTCGGGATCGTCTCGGATGGCTTTGAGGTCGTGCACGGGCTAGGTCCAGACTGGTGGGCAACACCGCCCGAGCAAGGGCGATCAAGCCGCGCCGTGGCGATAGGCGTTCTAATACGCGTTGCGCCATGCGCCGTCCAGCCACCGAACCGGCCCAGTGGATTGTATTCAAGCAGGCTCGCTGCCGCTCGTCTGCGCCGCCTCGGCGCGCTTCTTTTCGACCAGCCCGACGGCAAAAATCGAGAGCTCGTAAAGCAAGAGCGTTGGGATCGCGAGACCAATCTGGCTAATCGGATCGGGCGGCGTCAGAAAGGCGGCCACCGCAAAGACGCCGACAACGGCGTATTTGCGTTTCTCGCGCAGGGTTTGTGCGGTGATGAAACCCGCACGCGCCAGAAGGGTAAGCGCGACAGGCAGTTGGAAGCAGATGCCGAATGCCAGGATCAGCGTTGTTATCAGGCTGAGATACTCACTCACCCGCGCCGTGAGCTGGATCTGCACCTGTTGGCCTTCGCCCATCTGCTGCATGGCCAGAAAAAAGGTCATCGCCAGCGGCATCACCACGTAATAGACGAGCGCTGCGCCCAATATGAAGAGGACCGGCGTCGCCACCAGATACGGCAGGAAGGCGCCGCGTTCAGCCTTGTAGAGGCCGGGCGCCACAAACATGTAAATCTGGCCAGCGATGATGGGGAAGGCGAGGAACAGCGCACCAAAAAGCGCGAGCTTCAATTGGGTGAAGAAAAATTCCTGCGGCGCGGTGTAGATCATCTCTATCGGCGTATCGGCGCCGACCGCCGCGCGGTATGGCCCAAGCAAGACGCCGTATATTTCGTTTGCGAACGAAAAACAGACGAGAAAAGCGACAAAAACAGCCACCAACGACCAAATAAGACGCCCGCGCAATTCGATCAAATGATCGATCAGCGGCGCCTTCGAGGCCTCAATGTCGTCCTGCATCACAGGACCTCAGGCTTTTTTGCGGATGAACGGCTGCGGCGAGAGGTCTTGGCGCCCGCGGGCCGCCGTTCGGTTTTTTTTACCGCCGCCGGCTTGGATTTTCCGAGGCTCTTGGCGGAAGATTTCGGTTTGGCGGCAGACTTGGCCTTGGTTGCAGACTTGGACTTGGTCACAGTCTTGGGCTTGGTCGCAGTCTTGGGCTTGGCGGCGGCTTTACCCCGCGCAGCCCGGATTTTTGAGACCGGCTGACCAACGGGTTCCAGACTTGTCTCTATCGCATTCTTGATAGCACCGGCCGGGTGCATTGCGGCCACATCGGCCAATTCGCGCTGCAGTTCGTCAAACTCGCTTTCGCGCATCGCGTCCTCGAACTGAGCCTTGAACTCGCCCGCCGTCCGCCGGACCGCCCCCATGGTGCGACCCAAATTGCGCAGTACGCGCGGCAGGTCCTTGGGCCCGATGATGATGATCGCCACCACCGCGATAATCAGCAATTCGCTCCAACCGATATCGAACATGGAATGTGCGCCTTTCGCAGCCGAATCACCCTCCCCCCAAGTCGTGGGCAGGTGAGGGGTCCGAAGGTCGCCGAAGCGCCCTCGGCCGTCTTACGCTACGATGACTTGGCCTTTTGCCTGCGGTTCGTCTTTGACGTCTTCGCGCGTGCCGAGCTGGATTTGGAGATCGCCTTAGGCGCCCGATCTTCGTCCTCGTCCTCGGCGATGCCCTTCTTAAAGCTCTTGATGCCCTGGGCAACGTCGCCCATCAATTCTGAAATCTTGCCGCGGCCGAACAGCAATACGAGTAACACCACCACAATCAAAATTTGGATCCAACTCGGCGCCATCGTGTCTTCGTCCTTCACATTTGCGCGCTTGATTGCGGCAATCGCAGTATCGCAGATACACCCAATAGCGGCAAGCAACCGCCCAATTACAGCGTTAACTCAGACCACGGGTTCAGCGCTCGAATGACCCTCGAACACCATCACGCCGGAACGCTCGATCGTCACGCCGACTTCAGCGCCCGGTTGGGCCGCATCAGCCTGGCGCACGCGCGCCACCAACGTCTCTTCCAATCCCTCAACGCCGATCTCCAATAAGGCGGCCATCCCTAAAAACCGGGTTGAAAGCACCCTGCCCCGCCGGCCCTTGCTGATCGGGCCGATGCGCACGTCCGAATAGCGAACACAGACCACGCCTTTGCCGTCGTTGGCCACGCCATTTGCCGGAAATGTCCCAAGACCGGTGCGCGCCTTGCCGCCCTTGACCTCGCAAACGATTTCATTGAGGTCCGAAAACATCCGCGCCACCTCGATATCGAACGGGTGGTGATAGATCTCCTCGGGCCTCCCTGCTTGAATCAACCGCCCCTTGCGCATCAGCGCGATCCGGTTGCCGAGCTGCATCGCCTCTTCCGGCGAATGGGTCACGATCACGCAGGTGGCCCGCGTCTCTTGTAGAATTGCGAGGGTCTCCTCCCTCATCATTTCGCGCAAGCGGCTGTCGAGACCGGAAAACGGTTCATCCATGAGCAAAACGGAAGGCCGCGGCGTGATGGCGCGGGCGAGCGCCACCCGCTGTTGCTCGCCACCCGAAAGAATATGCGGATAATCTTGGGCGTATTGATCCAGTCCGACGCGCTCCAGCGCCGCGTGAGATTCGCGCAACGCGTCGGCCCGGGCGAGCCCCTTGAGGCCAAAGGCGACGTTCTGGATGATCGTCAAATGGGGAAACAGCGCGAAATCTTGAAACATCAAGCCAACGCCGCGACGCTCCGGCAGCACAAAGACATCGGGGCCCGCAACTTCCTGCTCGTTGATCAGGATTTGCCCCGAGGTGGGCCGTTCAATGCCGGCGATAAGGCGCAAAAGCGTGGTCTTGCCGCATCCCGACGGCCCCAAAAGGCACAGGATTTCGCCAGGATCGACGTCGAGCGAAACGTCCTCGACCGCAACCGCCCCGGCATAATGGCGGCCCACATGCTGCAGGCTCAGGCGAGCGGCAATCGTCGCTGCCGCACTCCCCCGCTTGCCCCAACGGCCAACCGGATTTGAGTCGCTTGTTTGTTTTGATTTACGAAATACCACTGTATCGCAATCGAATCAGGCGCTGCTCAACACCTGCCACGCATTCGCTCAAGCCTGCGCTCAAAACGCGGAGCGATCGCTCGACGAGCTCGAACCCGGTTCTAGATCGTCGTCATCGTCGATGGCAAGGGGTTCGTCGTCTTCATCCTGAATAGCCTCGAGCGGCTCCTCGTCCTCCCGCACATCGTCATCGTCGTCGGGCATGGGCACGCTAAAGCCCGGCGGCAACCTGTTGTCCAGCAGCCCCGCAGCCTTAAGCTCGTCGAGACCAGGCAAATCGCCTATCTGCTCAAAATTGAAATGATCGAGAAAATCGTGCGTCGTGCCATAGGTGATCGGCCGTCCAGGCGCGCGGCGGCGACCGCGCATCCTGATCCAACCCGTCTCCATCAAGACGTCGAGCGTACCCTTGGATGTGCTCACGCCGCGGATTTCTTCAATTTCGGCACGCGTCACTGGCTGATGATAAGCGATGATGGCGAGCGTCTCGAGTGCTGCGCGCGATAAGCGGCGCTGTTCGACGGCGTGACGTTCGAGCAAGAAAGACAGATCCTCAGCCGTCCGAAAGGCCCATTTGCCCGCGACCCGCACAAGATTGACGCCCCGTCCGGCATAAAGACCCTGCAGCTCCTCAAGCAGCGCCGCGATATCTTCGCTCGCCGGCAGATTGACCGCGAGCGTTTCCTCGTCAAGCGGCTCGGTCGCCGCAAACAACAACGCTTCGATCACGCGTAGCTTTTCGCGCCGGTCCGCCGACGGCAAGGCCGTCACATTTCCCGGCAGGGTCATGGGCAGGCGCTGATCCTGCTCATCGGCCTCCTCATCAGAAGCGATCATCAATTCGTCCTTCAGATTTCCGCTCATCAGTCTGTTCCGATCCCGTGCTTCATGTCCCCGACCGCCGCCGGATAAAGAGCGGCGCAAACGCGCGCGACTGCTTCAAATCGAGCGTACCGTCACGCGCCAGTTCCAGACTGGCGCCAAAACTGCTGGCAACGGCGCTGCGTCGCATCACTGGGTCGTTTAGATATTGGCCCAGAAAATCGTCGATCGGCGTCCAATCGATCGACATGCCAAGCATGCTTTCCAGCCGCGCGCGCGCCTCCTTTAAGGTCACCACGGGACGGCGTTTGAAATGGATCGTGTCCACCGCCGTGCGCCGCCTGCGTTCCGCATAGGCTTTCAGCAAATCGTACACGTTTGCCGCATAGGTGCTGCTGCGCACCAGCCGGATGCCCTCCGGCGTACCGCGCTCAAACACGTCGCGGCCAAGCCGCTTGCCGGTCATCAGGCGCGCCGCCGCCTCACGCATGGCATCAAGCCGCCTTAAGCGAAACGCCAAATGGGCCGCCAATTCCTCGCCCGTTGGTTCATCGTCGTCCGCCTCGTCAGGCAGCAACAGTTTCGATTTCAGAAATGTCAGCCACGCCGCCATCACCAGGTAATCGGCAGCCACCTCCAGGCGCAGGCTGCGCAATTCGGCGATAAAGTCGAGATATTGCTGCGCCAAGGCCAACATCGAGATCTTCGTCAAATCGAGCTTGTTGGCCCGCGCCAAGCCGAGCAGCATATCGAGCGGACCCTCGAACCCTTCAACGTCGACAACGAAGGCCGATTCATCCGGTCTGGGGTCCTCGAAATCACCTATCCTGGGACCTGTTGGGCTCTCAAAGGGTATCGTTGTCATTGCTCCCGCTGACGTCCCTTTCGCGCGTTCCTTTCACGCATTTGGTTTTCTACGAGACCCCACGCCAATCGGTTACGCCAGCGCGGCAATCTCGTCCAAAAAAGCCAAGGCCTTCGCCTCATCGAATGCGGCCGGGGCTTTTATGCGCCCGACCGCGGCCTCGAATCGGGTCTCATGCATACCTTCGAATTCCGGCACAACATCGGCAATCGCCCGCATTTCCTCAATGATCCCGTTGCAATGCAAAACGACATCGACACCCGCTGCGATCACGGCTCCGGCGCGCTCGGCAACGTTGCCTTCCAGCGCGCCCATGCTGAGATCGTCGCACATCACTAGCCCCTGAAAGCCAATCATCCCGCGAATCACTTGGTCCATTATAACGGGTGATACGCTGGCGGGCCGATCTGGGTCCAATTCTGGAATAAGTACGTGCGCCGTCATCGCCAGCGGCATATCGTTGAGTGCCGTGAAGGGCTGGTAATCGTATTTTTCGAGCTCGCTGGCCGGTGCATCGATGCTGGGCAGCGACAAGTGGCTATCGGCCGTGGCGCGCCCGTGTCCAGGAATGTGTTTGACGACAGGAAGCACGCCGCCTTCCAGGTAACCTTGTGCCGCCGCGCGCCCCAACACCGCCACGCATTCGGGATCAGTGTGAAAGGCGCGGTCTCCGATGATCCCGTGCGCGCCAGGGGCCGGCAGGTCCAGCACCGGCGCGCAATTGACGTTGATCGAGACGCCTGAGAGCTCCTGCGCCGTCAACCGTGCGACCAGCCTGGCCGCCTCGAGCGCCCGTTCGGCGTCGCGCTCGTAAAGCCTGCCAAAGGCCCGTGCCGGCGGCGATTCGCGCCAATGGGGCCGGCGCAAGCGCTGCACCCTGCCCCCTTCTTGATCTATCAGGACGAAAAGCCCGGCCTCACCGACAGCGGCGCGAAAATCGCTGACCAAGCGCCGCACCTGATCGGGCGTCACGCAATTGCGGCTGAAAAGAATGAGGCCGCAGGGGCGCGCCTCACTCAAGAAAACGCGTTCTTCCGAAGTGAGTTCGGGACCGGACGTTCCGACAATAAACGCTTTTAGCGCCATCGTCGGGGCATAAACGCCCCTCCGGTCGTGGTCAAGAGCCCGAGTAGGACCGCACGAGGCAACTGCTCATGCCGGCGGATTTGAGCTTCCGGCAAAGGTTTGCCGCGCTCGTCTTCTGATTGAGCGGTCCGACCCGCAACCGGTACCACACGCCCTTCGACCCCAAATCGGCCCGCTCGATGATGGGCCGGTAGTTGTTCAGCAGGCTCGGGTATTTCTGTTGCAAATCTGCAAACGCGGCCAGCGCATCGGTCTGACTTTTGCGCGCGGCCACCTGCACGACGTATTTGCTGCCCGAGCTGGCTGCGGCTTGGCTCTGCGCGGCCCTTGCCGTTCGCGTCGGTTGTGCGGCAGGCGCCGGTTTGCGCTCCGGCGTTGCCACGGGCGGTGGCGGCGGCGCGGTTTGCGCGCCAGGCGGCGCTGGAACCGAAGGCATTTCCGGAACGCTGGGCAACGCCAAAGCCTGGGCCGGGGGCGAGGGCATCGTGCTGGCAGACTGGGTCTGGGGCGGTTGCACGACCGTACCATCGGGCTTCACCATCAGGGTTTTGACCTTTTTCGGCCCATCGGCATTGGCGTCGGTTGGCGCGGCGGCATTCACTCCAGCTTGTGCATCCTGGGGGGTGGCAGCAGCGTCATTCGCAAGCGCCGCAACCTCTTCCTGGCGCGGCACGATGCGCGCGACCTCTGGCGTCTCGTCGCCCTGCAGCCGGTCGTAGATCAGTTTGTTTTTGTGCGGAAACTGCTTGCCGCCAGGATCATCGGGCGCCTGTTTTACAGGCTTGCTGTCGGCCTGGATCAGCGGCGGTTCTCCCGATCCGCCGATGATTGTCGCGCTGTTTTTGTAGGCAAAGGCAAGCGCGCCGCCGAGCGCAAGCGAGCCGACAAGCGCGCTCGCAACCATCACAAGGCGTTTGCGGCCCTTGCCCTTGGACGCATCGGTCGCCGCGCCGGCCGCGACCCCTTCATCGAGAAAATTGGCGTCGACTTCGGTTTGTTCGTTGAAATACGGCTCGGCCGGCTGCATCTCCGCATCGGTTTGACCGAAATCTTCGACCGCGATTTCTGGCTGCTGATCGTAGTGCGCTTCAAAGGCCTGAAGATCGGTGGAGACCGAGAGGTCGCTGTCGCTCAAATGGGGTCCGTCTTGCGCCAGCCCCGCATCGAAATCGGGCTGCGACGGGAAGGCCTCTTGGTCGATTTCTGGCTGTTGGGCCTCCTCTTCCATGGAAAGCGTGCCCTCGCCCGCCAAGAAGCGTTCAAGTGAATCCTTGGAAAATTCGCTAAAATCATCGTCTGGCGCCTGCGGTTCCTCGGCGAACGCCGCCGGCTCGCCGGCTGCGGTCTCCTGCAGCGCGTCAAGCGACATATCCGGCACCGCCTCGCTCTGACCAGAAAGCGACCAATTTTCATCCATTGGCGCTTCGAGCGACGCTTCGAGTGGCGCTTGGGGTTCTTGTTGCGCCGGCTCGGGCTCGAACGGCGTTTCGCCAAAGTCCTGCAGCGCCTCGACCGGTGCCACCGGCTCGGGCTCTGGCGGCAGCATGGGCACTGGATCGGCCTCGACGTGCGCCGGCTGTCCCACCGCCGCGCCAGCCAGGGCTTCCGGCATCACGGGTGCTTGGGGTTCCTCGGGCAGCGGCTCGGGCTGAGGCGTGGCAGCGTTCTGCACCGCAAAGACATCGGTTTGCGCAAATCCTGCCAGGCCCGGCAATCCGCCCTGCGGCTGACCAGCCGCCGGAGATTGAGCCTGGGCCAAACCATTGCCCTCCTGCTTATGCCCGTCGGCTTCAGCATGGGCATCAGGCTTTGTGTCGATGCCGGTCCCATCGTTCAACGTGGACATGGCGATACTTCCCTCAAACTCACCTCGGCGCATTTAGCGCAGCTGCCTCAACGCATTTCACGGATGGGTTGGACACCGAGAATACCGAGGCCTGACGCTATCACTTCCGCTGTCGCGGCTACGAGCGCAACACGCGCCATTGTTAAATCTCGGTTGTCAGCGTTAATAAAGCGTAATTGTGGCAACTCTTTGCCACGTGTCCACAGCGCATGAAAGTCGCCCGCGAGTTCGTAAAGATAAAAGGCGATGCGATGCGGTTCATGCGCAATAGACGACGAATGAATAATGCGAGGATAGTATGAGAGCCTTTTGATCAACATGATTTCTTCGTACGAATTCAGAATATTTCCCTTAATAGACTTCAAGTCATCACCATTCTCATCGAAGTCAGGAAAGGCCTCCTTGGTGTTGCGAAACACCGAATGGGCGCGCGCGTGGGCGTACTGCACGTAAAAAACTGGATTGTCGCGGGATTGTTCGCGCACTTTCACCAAGTCGAAGTCAAGCGTCGCATCGTTTTTGCGATAGAGCATCATGAAGCGCACGCTGTCGGGGCCTACCTCGTCGACAACCTCGCGCAAGGTGACGAAATCTCCGGCCCGCTTTGACATTTTGACCGGCTCGCCGCCGCGAAACAGCCGCACCAGCTGACAGATTTTAACGTCGAGCGTGGCCTTTCCAGCCGACAATGCCTCAACGGCTGCCGCCATGCGCTTGACGTAGCCGCCATGGTCTGCGCCCCAAACATCGATCAGATCGCTGAAGCCGCGCGCGATCTTGGTGCGGTGATAGGCCATGTCGGAAGCAAAATAAGTGTAACTGCCGTCTGACTTTATCAGCGGCCGGTCGATGTCGTCGCCAAAGGCAGTCGCCCGGAACAACGTCTGCTCGCGGTCTTCCCAGTCCTGCGGAACTTTGCCCTTGGGCGGCGGCAGATGGCCCAGATAGACCAGATCGCGTTCGCGCAACTCTTCGATCGTCGCCGCCACCTGATCGTCGTCGCTGCCGGTCAGCGACGCCTCGGAATAGAAATCGTCGTGTTGAATATTGAGGGTCGCCAAATCGTCCCTGATCTGGGCCATCATCGTCGCAATCGCCGCCTGGCGCACCAGCGGAAGCCACGCATCCTCGTCCATTCCAAGCAGCGCGTCGCCATGGGCCTCGACCAGCGCCGCACCGACGGGCACGACATAATCGCCTGGATAAAGACCCTCCGGAATATCGCCGATGTCCTCTCCAAGCGCCTCGCGGTAACGCAAATAAACAGAATGCGCCAGTATATCGACCTGGGCGCCGGCGTCGTTGATGTAATACTCACGCGTTACCGCGTATCCGCTATAGTCAAGCAGATTGGCGAGCGCGTCGCCGAAAACCGCGCCGCGGCAATGGCCGATATGAAGGGGTCCGGTTGGATTGGCCGATACGTATTCGACGTTCACGGGCTTATCTTTGCCGATGTCGGTGCGGCCGAACTGAGCGCCTGCTGCGAGAATATCGGCGACCACTCCGCCCCAGACTTCGCCCTTCAGCGTGATGTTGATGAAACCCGGACCCGCAACCTGGGCTGCCGCCACATGGTCAGCTTTTGCCAGGATTTCGGCCAATTTTTCAGCCAATTCGCGAGGGTTCTCACCGGCCTGCTTTGCCAACACCATGGCCGCGTTGGTCGCCAGATCGCCATGGGCTGGATCGCGCGACGGCTCAATATTGACGTGATCGCTGTCCGCATCGGCGGGCACCACGCCGCTATCTTGCAGCGCCTTGATCGCGGCGTCGATTTCGGCGGCAAAGTGCGCAAACACGTTCATGGGATAACGCCCCGCTCCAAGGCAGTTCCGGGACCGCGAACTGTGATCAGCGCCGGCGAGTTCGGTATGCGGCTGCGGCGCAGCCGGACTATCGCAATTCAGGTGTGTCGTCAAACAACCGGCGATGCTCGCCGATCGCATAGCGGTCGGTCATTCCGGCGATGAAATCGGCTACGTGGCGCTCCAGTCCCTCCGCGCCGCCTTGCGCGATGCGACCGCGCCACTTTTCGGGAAGACTTTCAGGGGTGCTGGTATAGCGCTCGAACAAATCGACAATGATGCCCTGCGCCTTCTCCATAACGCCGCCTATACGGGGATGGCGATAAACACGCGCGTGCAAGAATTCACGCAACTCCACAAGATCGTGCGCCACCTCTTGCGAAAAGGCGGCAACGGGGTGGCCGGCGGTCCGCACATCCGAAACGCTGGTTGGCGCCAATCCATCCAGACGCCGGTTCGTCTCGGCGACCGCGTCCTCGATCATCAGCGTGATAAGCCGGCGATTGATCTCATAGATCAGCCGCGCACCCTCGAGCTCGCCGTGGCGCTCAACCACGTCGGCCAGAAAGCGCCCCGCCAACGGCACGTCGGCAAGATCGCCCGCAGCCAAGAACCCCGCCCTGAAACCATCATCCAGATCGTGGTTGTTGTAGGCAATGTCGTCGGCCAGCGCGGCCACTTGCGCCTCTGGCCCGGCATGGGTCGCAAGCTCAAGGTCGTGATCCTTGCAATAGACCTCGATCGCGTGGGGTATGCCCGTCTTAGCGAACCGCGCGACCGGCAGGCCGGCTCCATCAAGCAGCGGACCGTTGTGCTTGACGATCCCTTCCAGGGTCTCCCAGCTCAGATTGAGGCCGTCGAAGCCCGCGTATTTCCGCTCCAAGCTGGTCACGATACGCAAGCTCTGGGCGTTGTGATCAAAGCCGCCATGGGGCGCCATGGCCGCATTGAGGGCGCGCTCGCCCGCATGGCCGAATGGCGTGTGACCAAGATCGTGGGCCAGCGCAATCGCCTCGGCCAGGTCTTCATCGAGCGCCAACGTCCGGGCGATCGAGCGCGCGATCTGGGCCACCTCCAGACTGTGGGTCAGCCGGGTGCGGTAATGATCGCCCTCGTGGTAGAGAAAAACTTGGGTTTTATGGGTTAGGCGGCGAAAGGCGGTGGCGTGCAGTATCCGGTCGCGGTCGCGCTGGAAGGGCGTGCGCGTCGGGCTTTCCGGCTCGTGGTTGAGACGGCCCCGCGAGTTCCCGGCCAAGCTCGCATAAGCTGCGAGCCCACCACCCCTTTGCTCGATGCGCCTCACCAGCCCCTGCCCCGATGCACCATCCCGCCGCATCGCCTTGCCCGATATGGACCGATTGACAAGTGCGTACGACACCATATGTTTCTTGTGACAATTCGTTTATCCGGATTCCATTCAAGCATCTGAAACAATTGAAGAAATTGAAAAATGCCTGAGTCCTCCATAACCCTGAGCGACAGCGCCGCCAAGCGAATCAGCGAAATCGTGGCCGGCGAGCAGGAGAACACCATGTTGCGCGTCAGTGTGGAAGGGGGCGGATGTTCGGGCTTTCAATATAAGTTCGACCTGGTGAATAAGCGAGATGAAGACGATTTGAGGATCGAGAACAGCGGCGCCATCGTGCTGATTGATCCCATTTCGGTGGCCTATATGGAAGGCAGCGTCATCGACTTTATCGACGACCTGATCGGCGCAGCCTTTCAGATCAAAAATCCCAACGCGACCGCGGGCTGCGGCTGCGGCACGTCTTTCTCCATCTAGATTCCACTATCGCGTTAAGCGCTAGGTCCGTTTGACGAATGCCCGCTTCCGCGCGCGCGCGGCCATTCGGATCGGCGTTGGCCGAGGTCAGCTTCTGACCCATAAGCGACTTTTGAGCAAATTGAAAATAGGTTCCTAATTCGCTTCTGCACAGCGACCAGTGTTGGACCTTATGCCTTCGACAGCGAGCTTGACTCGGCGAACAATGAACGCTTGTTCGCTCCCAGACTGCTTTGCCCGATAGCTATCATGCTCCACTCTGAATTTTGCTGATTCCGCACAATAACATCCACCGTTGCCGGCAAGTTTTATCGCGCCACTTTTCTCATACGGTCGATTCCGTATGACGGTAATTCTGCCGTTTTTAACCAGAGAGACAAATCCGTAATTGCATCCAATTAATGGGCTTAATTTGCACAGCCTGAAGGCCATGGATTCGACCGATAATTCTGTACCGAGTGACCTTTCTGCACTTCGAACCGGGCTCTCATATTCGCCGGCGATGCATACGTAATCCCAACCGGTGCCAACAACAGCAAGAACCTCATGAAGACCGACGTCTAACTCACTCAGATGTTGATGCGTTTCGTTCACATTATTGGTGATAAACCAGCCCTTCAAATCCATTACAGCCAGCGAAGCTGGAACGACCAAAAAGATGATGAAAAATCCAAGGATCCCAGCTAAGAGCAGAAGGAACCCGCGGAAGATTTGAAAAATCAATTTGGCGATATTCTTAGCCATTTTGAGCAGTGGCAATTCGGTGGAGAGACCGTTCGTCGGTCGATAACAAAATTCAAAGCAGCGAATCTATTCGGTTCCGCTTAATCTGTTCGCTCGCCCAATTGTCATAGCCGCCTGCATGCGGCCCTCTTGATAAGCATCGCGCGCTGACTCAGCTAACTAGAAAACAGATAGCTTGTAGGAAAAACACACAGCCTTTGAATGGCAACATCCCATAATGAATTTATCGAGCGGCATCATTTTCTTTACCGGTTTTTTCGCGCTGGGACTCTTTTTTGTTTCCCGGTTCGCCAAACTCTACAATCAGTGTGCAGTTGAAATTAGAGCAATTGAGCCTCAATTTTCAGATAATAAGGTAATCGGCGTCCTGTTCGGCTCGTTCAAGAGAATTAGCACCGATCAATTCGAAGTTGCCGCGCTAGAGTCGGTGCGGAAGCGATATCGAAGAAGCTACTTCGTTTTGAGTCTGCTAGGCATCTTGACTATGTCGGCGTGGGTATTTGTTTCTCCAAGATTTATCTTCTAAGCAATTGACTTGGATCGGTTGAATGAACCGCTCACATTCGCAGCAGCAGCTGAGAACAAAATAGCTTCATTGGCGTCCGCTTGTGGCTATTAGCGGACGGTTCAGCCAGTTAGGATTTTCGGCAGCTTTCGGAGGCAAGGCGGCCATTCTCTGGCGCGATTCTCTGATTCCAATAGCTGCCGGATTGGCCACGGCATGACGCCGTGCTATGAGCGGGCCCGCTCACCTCGCACCGGAATGCGCCCATGAAAATCGCCACCTGGAACATCAACGGTATCAAGGCGCGGCTTGAGACGGCGCTCACCTGGTTGGCCCAGGCCGAGCCCGATATCGTCTGTTTGCAGGAAATCAAGAGCATCAATGAGGGCTTCCCGGCCGAGCGCTTCGAAGAGCTGGGCTACAGCATTGCGCTGCACGGCCAAAAAGGCTTCAACGGCGTCGCGATCCTCTCCAAATTCACCATCGACGAGACCCATAGGGGCCTGCCGGGAGACCCTTCCGACGAACAAGCCCGCTATCTCGAGGCGGTGATCTCGATCGAGTCCGGCGCGTTGCGCGTCGCTTCGATCTATTTGCCCAATGGCAACCCGACCGACAGCGACAAATTTCCCTACAAGCTCGCCTGGATGGACCGCCTCAAAGACCACGTCCAATCTCTGCTGGCGCTCGAAGAACCGTTGGTGCTGGCCGGCGACTACAACATCATCCCCAGCGCCCCGGACGTATACGCGCCCGAGGCCTGGGCGGGCGACGCGCTCTACCGGCCCGAATCGCACGCCAAGTATCGAGCTTTGCTCAATCTGGGACTGACCGACTCGCTGCGCGCCTGTACCAACGCGCCCAACCTTTACACCTTCTGGGATTACCAGGCCGGCGCCTGGCAGAAGAACAACGGCATCCGCATCGACCACCTGCTGCTCTCACCCCAGGCCGCCGACCGGCTGCGCTCGTGCGAAATCGACCGTTTCGCGCGGGGCTGGGAAAAGCCTTCCGATCATGTTCCGATCTGGATCGACCTGGCCGCCTAGAGCCTGAGGCATTGCGTCTTGCAGGGTGAAAAGCCCGTTTTAGGGCTAGCGCCGCATCGGCGTGCGCGCCTCGGCCCGTTCATCGGGCTGCGCCTCACGTTTGGCGCGCTCGAGAAGGTCATCGATCCACTGAGCCTCGGGACGTCCGGCGGCATTTTTCTTGGCGCGTTCCAGCAACGCCAGACCCTGCAGCGGCCGCCGCTTCAAGCCGGGCCTTCCCCGCCACAGCAAATCGCCCAGCACCGCTTGTGACGGCGCGTGATTTTTTTTCACCGCATTGGCGAGCCAGTTGACCGCCAGCTGGGTGTTTTGAGCGACGCCATCGCCCTCAAGATGAAGCTTCGCGAGCTTGTATTGAGCGCTTGGATCGCCAAAAAAGCTCGCCGCGTGACGATAGAGGTCAGCGGCGCGGGCCCGATTGGCTTCGATTTTAAGCGCCGGTACGCCGCTCGCGTAATAATTGCCAAGAGCCACAAAAGCGCCTGCGATATGGGGCGCCATACGGTGGCGCGGATTCATCTCCGCGTGGGTATCTGCCACCTGCTGATGAATTCGAAAGGCTTTCGCCGGATCGGCTTCGACGCCATTGCCCGTTTCGTAAATTTCCACGAGCTTGAGCTGGGCCACCAGCACGCCCTCATTGGCGGCGAAGGTTAGAGCTTCGACGGCGCGCTCACCAGCGCCCGCCCGATGGGCGGCAAGTCCGGCGCGATAGGCTTGGTTTGCGGATTTGAATTGCGGTTTCTCTTCCGCAGACAGACCCGCCGCCCCGACCACGAACAATGCCGCAGCGGACAAAACCGCCAAACCCCAGCGCTGCGTGGCCTTAAACGTCGGCATAACACTCCACTTCGGCCGCGCCACCTGGATGGGTAACCGCCCCATTGCGCGCCGGGCCCACCTGCTGGGCGTATTTCCATAGCGTGCCGCTGGCAAAGCTGCTCGTTGGCGCCTTCCAAGCCTTGGCGCGCTTGGCGAGTTCGTCTTCGCTCACCTCCAAATCGAGCGTGCCCTTTTCGGCATCGAGCGCGATCATGTCACCGTCGCGAACAAGCGCGATCGGGCCACCGACCGCCGCCTCCGGACCCACATGACCGATGCAAAAGCCCCGCGTGGCGCCCGAAAAGCGCCCATCGGTGATGAGCGCCACCTTGGCGCCCATGCCCTGGCCGTAAAGCGCTGCCGTGGTCGAGAGCATTTCGCGCATGCCGGGTCCGCCCCTTGGTCCCTCGTAACGGATCACCAGCACCTCGCCCTCCTCGTAGGAGCGCTTGGAAACCGCCTCGAAGGCGGCTTCCTCACTGTCGAAACAATGCGCCGGCCCTCGGAAAACCAAGCCCTCCATGCCAGCCACCTTGGCGATTGCGCCATCAGGTGCTAGCGAGCCCTTCATGCCGACGACGCCGCCTGTCGGCGTGATCGGGTTTGAGGCCGGACGCACGACATCCTGCTTGTCGTTCCATTTCACCGATTTCATGTTTTCAGCAATGGTGCGGCCCGTCACGGTCAGACAATCGCCGTGGAGATATCCGGCCTCGAGCAGCGTCTTCATCAAGAGCGGGACGCCGCCCGCCTCGAACATGTCCTTTGCGACATAGCGTCCGCTTGGTTTCAGATCGGCGATATAGGGCGTTTGCTCGAAAATCTTGGCGACGTCAAAGAGATCGAATTCGATGCCGCATTCGTGCGCGATGGCCGGCAGATGCAGCGCCGCGTTGGTCGAGCCGCCGGTCGCAGAGACGACGGTGGCCGCATTTTCCAGCGCTTGCCGCGTGACGATGTCGCGCGGGCGGATGTTGAGGGCGATCAGGTCCATCACCTTCTCGCCCGCCGCCATGCAGAACCTGTCTCGGATTTCATAGGGTGCCGGCGCACCGGCCGAATAGGGCAGCGCCAGGCCGATGGCCTCGGAAACGGTCGCCATGGTGTTGGCCGTAAACTGCGCGCCACAGGCTCCTGCCGAGGGACATGCGACCTGCTCGAGTTCTTCCAGGTCCTCGAGCGACATGTCGCCGACCGAATAGTGGCCGACCGCCTCGAACACGTCCTGGATCGTGACGTCTTGGCCGCGGAAGCTGCCCGGCAGGATCGAACCGCCATAGATGAAAACCGACGGGACGTTCAACCGGCACATCGCCATCATCATGCCGGGCAGCGATTTGTCGCAGCCCGCCACGCCCACCAGCGCGTCGTAGCAGTGCCCACGCATGGTGAGCTCGACCGAATCCGTGATCACCTCGCGCGAGACGAGCGAGGACTTCATGCCCTGATGTCCCATGGCGATGCCGTCGGTGACGGTAATCGTGCAGAACTCGCGCGGCGTGCCATTGGCGTGCGCGACGCCCTGCTTGACTGCTTGGGCCTGGCGCATCAGCGCGATGTTGCAGGGAGCCGCCTCGTTCCAGCAGGTGGCTACGCCGACAAAGGGCTGCGAGATCTGATCGCGCGAAAGGCCCATCGCGTAATAGTAGGATCGATGCGGCGCGCGCTCGGGCCCTTCTGTGACGTGCCTGCTCGGCAGCCGTGATTTATCGACCGTCTTCGCGTCCATACTCACCCCCTGGTGTGTGTCTTAACCTTCGCGCCCTCGCCCATGCTCGTCTCGGACTACGTGTAGCGCAACATTATCGGGGCTAATCAAGCCTCTTTGCTGATGGCTCTATAGCAGGGTCCAAGCGTTTTGCCCGCCCCCGCGCATCCCGCCGGGTCCCGCTCATTGATCAAATTTTTATGGCCTAATCGGGGCGCTAGGCCAACCGCATGCATTGCGACTTTAAGACTGCTCAGCTCACAGAATATCTAAAGATGGCGGCGCAAGCGATTCTAACGACTCGGGTTTTCGCCTTTAAGACGACCATCCCCTCAGAGCGTCGTCTCGAGCCGTTTCAGCGCCTGCTTGAGGCGTTCGGCGGCATCTTGTGCCTCGGCCATGCGTTCACGCTGCTCGGCCACGACGTGCTCGGGCGCACGCGAAGTGAATTTGGTGTTGGCCAGCTTGGCTTCGTACTTGTCGATTTCGCCGTTTATCTTGTCGATCTCGCGGGCGAGGCGCTCGGTTTCGGCCGAAATATCGATCACACCTTCCAACGGCAAGGCAATGACGGCCTCGCCCAGCAGGATCTGCACCGACCCCTTGGGCGCCTCGGCGCCGAGCGTAATGTCCTCGATGCGGGCCAGCCGTTTGAGCGTCTCGTCATGGGTTGCAGCCAGCCGGGCCGTCTCTTTGCCAGCGCCCACGAGCACGACAGGGATCTTGGCGCCCGCCGGCACGTTGATCTCGACGCGCACCGAGCGCACCTCAGAGACGAATTCGATGACCCAGTCGAGTTCGCGGGCAGCCTCCGCATCGACCAAACCGCTTAAGCGCGGCCATTCGGCGACAATCAGCATGGTCTCGCGCGCCGGTCCCCGTTCGCCCAGCCGCGCCCAAAGTTCTTCCGTTATGAACGGCATGAAGGGATGCAGCAGCTTAACCGCTTGATCGAGCACCCAGGCCGCACACGCCCTGGTCTCGGCTTTTGCCTCTGCGCCCTCGCCTTGCAACAACGGCTTGATGAGTTCGAGATACCAGTCGCAGAAGACGTGCCAGAGAAAATGATAGATGGCGCCGGCGGCATCATTGAAGCGGTAAGCGGATATTGCCTCGGTGACCTTCTCCACTGTCGTCTCGACCTCGCCCACGATCCACTTGTTGACGGGCTCGGCGCATGTGGCTGGATCAAATTCCGGCTGGCGTTCGCAATCGTTTATTTCGAGGAACCGCGCCGCGTTCCAAAGCTTGGTGCCGAAATTGCGGTATCCTTCGACCCGTCCCGTGGCGAGTTTTATGTCGCGCCCCTGGGCCGCCATCGCTGCCAGCGTGAAGCGCAGCGCGTCGGCGCCGTACTCATCGATAAGACCAAGGGGATCGATCACATTGCCCTTGGATTTCGACATCTTGGCGCCTGTCTCGTCGCGCACCAGCGCGTGGATATAGACCGTATGAAACGGCACCTCATTCATGAAGTGGAGACCCATCATCATCATCCGCGCGACCCAGAAGAAGATGATGTCGAAGGCCGTCAGAAGCACGTCGGTCTTGTAGTAGCGCTTGAGCTCCGACGTCTCCTCGGGCCAGCCGAGCGTCGAGAACGGCCAAAGAGCCGAGGAAAACCATGTGTCGAGCACGTCTGGATCGCGCTCGAGCTCCACCGTCTTGCCGTAATGGGCATCCGCCAGCGCCTGGGCCTCGGCGTCATCGTGGGCGACGAAAATCTCGCCATCTGGTCCATACCAGGCGGGTATCTGGTGCCCCCACCAGAGCTGGCGCGAGATGCACCAGGGCTGGATGTTGCGCATCCACTCGAAATAGGTCTTTTCCCAGGACTTGGGCACGAACACCATCTCGCCCCGCTCGACCGCCTCGATCGCCGGCTTTGCGAGCGTGGCCGCATCCACGTACCACTGCTCGGTGAGGAACGGTTCGATCACATCGCCCGAGCGGTCGCCATAGGGAATGACATGTCGGTGATCGTCGATTTTTTCGATCAATCCCAACACATCGAGATCGGCCAGCACGCGTGTCCGCGCCGCGTAGCGTTCCAAACCGCGATAGGCTTCAGGCGCGTTCTCGTTGATGTGAGCGTGCCGGTCGAAGATGTTGATCTCTTCAAGACCATGACGCCGGCCGACCTCGAAGTCGTTGAAGTCGTGCGCCGGCGTGATCTTGACCGCACCCGAACCCTGCTCCGGGTCGGCATGTTCGTCGCCCACGATCAGCAATTTGCGTCCGACAAGCGGTAAGACGGCGTACTTACCGATCAGGTCGCGATAGCGCTCATCGTCCGGGTGCACCGCCACGCCGGTATCCCCCAGCATGGTTTCGGGCCGCGTCGTCGCGACCACGATATGGCGGTTGTCTTCGCCCTCGATCGGATAGCGCAAATGCCAGAGATGGCCGTCCGTCTCGACCTGCTGGACCTCGAGATCTGAGATTGCGGTCTCGAGTTTGGGGTCCCAATTGACCAGGCGGTTGTCCTTGTAAATCAGCCCGGCGCGGTAGAGGTCGACAAAAACCTTGAGCACTGCCTGTGACAAGCCACCGTCCATGGTGAAGCGCTCACGGCTCCAGTCACACGAGGCACCCAGCCGCTTCAGCTGATTGATGATGGTACCGCCCGACTCCTCCTTCCATTCCCAAATTCGCTCGACGAAAGCCTCGCGGCCCATCTCGCGGCGGCCGGGTTTCTGTTGCTCCGTCAATTGGCGCTCGACCACCATTTGGGTCGCTATTCCGGCGTGATCCATGCCGGGTTGCCAGAGCACGTCGCTGCCCCGCATGCGCTCGAAGCGCACCAACACGTCCTGCAGCGTGTTGTTGAGAGCGTGCCCCATATGCAGCGAACCGGTCACGTTGGGCGGCGGGATGACGATGCAATAGGATTTGGCGCCGGCTTGCACACGGGCTTCATCGCCGCAGGCGAACGCGCCCGAGCTCTCCCATTGCTGGTAGATGCGGTCTTCTATTTCCGCAGGCTGGAAAGTTTTTTCGAGCATGGCGCGCGCGGTCTTGCGGTGACTTCTATGGCGCGGTCGTATGTCGTTCGCGCGCGCGCTGTCAACAGGGAACAGAACGAGCCGCGCGACAACGCCTCTTCAGACGCCGCTCATCGCCCCACGGCAACGGCGCTCGCGCGGCTTTCGCCGCCCGGGCCAATGCTTTGCAAGCTCAAGATTGTTGGTCAGCCGCCGCTGCGGTCCACCGAATGGCCAATCTCTTCCTTCACCGCGCTCTCAAGAATGCGCGGCAAGTTCTCGTCCAACCATTCACGCAACATCGGTTTCAGCATCTCTTTGACGCTGGCCTCCAAGGGACTGTCGGTGGCACTGACATCGAGCGCTGCGGTTGGTTCATCGGCCGCCTGCTCGACTTCCTCAACCGGCTGCTCGTCTTCCTCGACAACGCCAACCGCATCCTCGAGCAAGACGTCTTCCTCGATTTCCGAACCACCCATAACTTCGATAACCGGTTCGTCACTGTCAACCTCGTCAAGCGGCGCTTCGGCCATTTCGACCATTGGCGGCTCAACGGCCGCTTCGGCGATGAGACCGGAGGTTTCGATGCTTTCGGGCGCGTCTTCGCCCGAGGGCATCTCGGCGTCTGCCACCACCTCGACATCCATGTCTTCTGTATCGCCCAGGTCCAGATCGATCTCCTGGACCGCGGGCTCCTCGGCCGCATCCAGCGAGACCGCCTCTTCACCCGACAACGCGGCATCGAAATCCGCCGCCAGATCAGGCGATCCAACTTCGACTTCCTCGTCGGCCACCTCAAAAGAGGCATCGGCAACGTCCGGTTCGGCGCTCGTCTCCGAAACCACTTCGGGCACCGGCATTTCCTGCTCAAGCGCGGCCTCGGTCGCGGCGGATATTTCCGCCATGATGTCATCGGGCGCTGGATCCGATGTATCGATCTCAGCCGCCATCTCAGGCATCGCCTCGGCCGAAACCGCTTCCGCGTCGGCAACCTCCGGTTGAGGTTCGAGCGAGGCTTGGCTCAGCTCGTTGGTCAATTCAAGAATGCCGTCTTGGGTGGATTCCCCAGACGGCGCCACTGAACTCTCGTCGGTGGCTTCTATCTGAGTGGTGTCCTCGGACTGTGGCGCCGCCTCGCTTGGCGCTGCCGCTTCCCCTTGCCCCGCTTCGGCCTCGTCATCGGAGATAATCCGCCTGATAGACGCCAGGATTTCGTCCATAGTCGGTTCAGGAGCCTGCTCGCTGCTACTCATTCCTTAATCCCTTTGCCGCAATTACCCGCCAGATACACGCCCGCAATTGCGTGCTCATGAAACTTATTCGATATGTTAACACATGGTAAATACAGAAGTCTCGCCTGCGTTCCCCGCAACCCGATCAGCTGGAAAATATAGTTAATGGTCAATTGCTTATTCTCTGGAATCCAGCCATGAACGCGCCAAGTATTTCGCTAAATCAAGCGCTTGAGACGCTATTTTTTACACAAATGTGAAGGTTTGAGCGCGCTCAAAACCCGGCAAAATCGGTACGGCGGCTTCAAAAACGGGCCGCATGCTCAAGTCGCCGGCAATTTTTTCGAAGAGATGGGCGCGCGCCACACCCCCATCGTCCAAGACGCCAACCAAGCGCCCGCCCTCTTTCAACTGCCGAACCAGCGCCGCCGGGGGTTCCGGAATTGCTCCAGATACGAGGATCACATCGTAGGGCGCGTTCGGGGCATGGCCCTCTTGCAGCGGTCCGGTGACGATATCGGCGTTATCGACTTCTAGTTCTGCGAGTGTTCGGGTGGCGCGCTCGGCCAAGCCTTCGTGACACTCCAAGCCGACCACTGCGCCAGCCAGCCGCGCGAAGATGGCGCTCGAATAACCGCTCGCACAGCCAACGTCCAAAACCAGGTCGTCGTCCCTTACCGCGCAAAGCTGTATCAAACGAGCAAGCGGCATGGGCGCGATCAGCGTGCGTGCCGGGCGATCGCCATCTGCCTCGTCCAGCACGATTTCGCCATCCATATAGGCGAGTGAACGCACTGCCTCAGGCACGAAAAGCTCGCGTGGAATTTCCACCATGGCGGCCAGAATGCGCGCATCGGTCACCTGGTTGGGCCGAATCTGCGACTCGACCATGTTGAGCCGTTCCTCCGCCATATCTCTCATGGATTTTTCCAAACTGTTGGCCGTAGCCGCATCGATGCCGGACCCGACCGCTGAACGCCACAAAACCGGGCGGCGAATCTGGCCGGACATTAGCCAAAGAGACCCGCGCCCGCTAGAGCGCTGTTGATGAATTTCGCGTCAATCCATCAAAACCGGCGCGTCCCGTGCTCCAACCGCATTGTGATGGCAAGAGGCCTTTGCTATAGGTCGCCCGCGCGGTTCAGGACCCCGACCGCGGAGCGATGGCCACGTGGCGGAGTGGTGACGCAGCGGACTGCAAATCCGTGTACGCCGGTTCGATTCCGGCCGTGGCCTCCATCGCTTCGCGAACCGCACGAAAAAACAGGCGAATCGGCCGCAAAATGGAAGTCTGGGACAAGCTCATCGTCCTCGCAGCTTATCTGCTGGTGATGTTTTATTCCGGTCTCGTCGCCGATACCTTCATCCGTAATCCGGAGACCACTTGGCATCCAGCGGTCTTCATCGGCGCCTGGTGCGGCCTGGGACTGGTCGGCTATTGGGCGCTCAAAGATTTGCGGCGCGCGCCCAAAACCTGATGGGCGAGCGCTAGGGATCGTTCCGATCCGTTTCCGCCCCATCGCGCCCAACCTTCTTCATCTGCCGACGGCGCGTCCACCAGACCTGAAATTGCCTGCGCGCGCGCCGCAGCATCGGGATATCGACCGAGAGCACGAGCACACCGAGCGGAATCATCCAGAACCCCAAGACGGGCAAAAAGCCGACAAGGCCACCCAGAATCAAAAGCAAGCCGATGACGATGCGCACGATGCGCGAACGCGGCAAAGCGACGTGGTTGTCTCCGATGCGGATTTTGGGTGACACGCGTGCGTGAACTCGACGACGGGTTCTCTATTTACAGGCAAAAAGATAGGCGCAGGACGCCAACCATGCAATCTGAGGCGCAAGTCCGCCGCCTTGATCGTCTTTGAGGCTGGCAAGGCCTCCGCACTTTTGCTATAGCGATTCCGCTAAGGGCCGCGTATCAAGGCGTGCTGATCCTCGGTAGCTCAGTTGGTAGAGCAAGCGGCTGTTAACCGCTAGGTCGTTGGTTCGAGTCCGACCCGGGGAGCCAATTTAGATCAAGGGGTTAGGTGGCATCCATCTAGCTCCTTGATTCTTTTGGGGCAAAGATTTCGCGCCAAGCCCGCTTCTGACGCGGATGCGACATTGGCGAGAGGACAGAGTTTTTCACCATCATTCGATTGTTGTTGAGCTGATTGCCACTACTGCAGAACCTCTTTCAGTGGTGTTCCAACCGAGGACGAGGGCGGCTTGACGCCAAGATAGGCTGCAAGTGTCGGTGCTACGTCCACCGGATGCACTGTTCGAAAAACCGTGCTTGCAGCAATGCCCGGCCCGAAAAAAATGATTGGCACGTAGGTATCATAAGCCCATGGCGTGCCATGCATCACGCCAATTGGACCCTTGTCGAACAGGAACCAGTAGGGTTCCTGAACCACATAAATATCGCCGGATCGCTCAGGATGGGTATTGTTTCGAATCTTCCTCAAGAGCGGCGTATCCTGCATTTCTCGCAGTGAACTGCTTGTTACGGCCAGAGCGATGCCCTTTTTCTGAGTGAGCGCATCGGCAACCGCTTGCTCGACCGTTGAACGCTCCAGATTTGCTGCAGTAATAACCTCGTCGTTGAGATAGAGGTAGGGGCGAAAAAAGCGCTTGGCGACATCCTTGACGCCAAATTTAGCCATCCCGATTGCGTTGACCGCCTTGATAACATCCTCGGTATGGATGCGCCCGACAGCCAAGCCTTTCGCGGCCATGAACTCCGGCATCTCCGCCATACCGTGATCGGCCGAAAGCACGATCAAGGTGTTCTCCAACCCGACCTTCTTGTCCACGAAGGTGAGGAGATCCGCCAGCGTCCGGTCAAGCTGAAGGACGATATCCTCATTCTCCAAGCTGGACGGCCCAAAGAAATGATTGATTGCGTCGACCGATGAGAAACCCACAGACAGATAGTCCGGGATATTATCCTGTCCTAGGCGCTCACTCTCGATCAGAGTCTTGGCGAAATCGTTGGTCAGCTTATCACCGACAGGGCTGACAAATATCAGCGTCGGAAACAGTTTGCTGTCTGCCGCGCCGAAGGGGTGGGGGAAAGTGCGGCCATAGCCTTTCAGATCGGTCTCGTAAGGCCGGTCGTCGAATTTGGCCAGCAGGTAGGATGAAGGCTTGTTGAGCAGGGTCCACTTCTTGCCGGCGTTGGATGCGGCAAGCCGCTTCGCGTTCCACTTTACCACCCAATCAGGATAGGCGTCGTAATAGTAGCTGCTGGTGACATAGTCGCCCGTATCGGAGGAATACCAGAAGGCCTTGCCCGCATGACCGCCCATGGAGACGGCGCTGCGGTCCTTGCCCGCAACAGAAAATATTTTCGACCTGCCGGCAGCATGGACCGCCAGTTCATCGGAAATCGTTGAGGCCAGGATCGTTACCGGTGAGCGACCCTTGGTCCGCGATACCTTTTGTGACGGATCCAGTTGAGCAGCCTCAACTTTCTCTTTTCGGCTAGGCAATAACGGATGGTCAGGATCCTCAATGTTGTAGGAAAGCTCGCCAGTTTCGCGATCGAACCAGACATTTCCGACCATGCCGTGATTGGAGGGATAAGCGCCTGTTGCCAGAGTGGAATGGCCAACGATGGTCTCGGTATTGGCATGGCTGTAGTGCGCGTTTGCGAAGACCACGCCCTTTTCCAGCAAGTGGCGGAAGCCATCCTCGCCGAACCGGTCACCATAACGGTTCAGCAGATCACCCCTAAAGCCATCTACGGTGATCTGTAGAACGAGTTTGACCCTTGGTCTTTCCTGTGCACCGGCAGGCCATCCACGCCCGCTCGCCAACACTCCCATTGCAATCGCAAGAATGAAACTGATGTGACCCATCATTTATTCTTCCTGGATGAAACGGAACCCGCCCGTCACCGCCCATAAGTTTTTAATTCTGACAGGCGGCATTTCCGGCAAATGCGCCAACTATTTTTTGGCTCGCGGGCCCCTGCACCAGACGCTTCAAGCAGGTGAGGCCTAAGCGTGCCTCTCAAACCTTGAAGCCATGGGCGCGCCAGATGGGCCCGTAGACGGGATCATCCAGCACCGCCTGTTTCACACGCGCAAGACCCGCGGTGGAGTTGTCGACCGGGCACCAATTCATCAGCATCGAGAGATAAACGTCGCCGATCGAAAGCGCCTCGCCACAGAGATACGGCGTTTTTCCCAGCGCCTCCTCGACGATGGCAAAGCTCTTGCTCATGTGAGCCGCCGCCGCCTCCTTGACCCCTTCGAGCCCTTGCGGATCGGTGGTGTAGCGGTCGGTGTAGTAGTAGCGCACGTCGCCCTCATAAAGATTGATCGCCATGAAGAACATCCAGCGCAGAAACGCCGCGTGCGCCGAGGTTGCGGGCTTGGGCGCCAGGCCCTGATCGGGAAATACATTTGCCAGATGAATGACCATGGCCGCCGACTCGGTCAGCACCGCGCCATCGGGCGCCCTCAACGCGGGCACCTGGCCCATCGGATTGATGGCCAGATATTCGGAGCTATTTTGTTCGCCCTTCGAGGTGTCGATCTCCACCACCTCGAAGTCCGCGCCAGCCTTGGCCAGCGCCGCCTCGACGATGAACCCGCCCGTTCCGGTCCGGCTGTAGAGCGTGTATGTCATGCGCGTCTCCCCTCCCCATTGGCCGTGGCGCGCGACAACACGCGACCCTCAGCGCGCGGCAATCGAATTTACGAAGCTCAGCGTTTCCTCGAACACCGGCGCCCGCCATCGCAGCGGCCACGCCATCGCCAAAACCGGCTCGATATGGCCGATATTGGCAAGCTCGATTGGTTTGATGCTGGCCCCTTTGGCCCTCAGTTCCTTGGTCAGCGTTTTCATGTTCCGGAGCTTGACCACGTCGTCGTCGAGACCGTGCATGACGAGCATGGGCGGCGCGTCGGAGCGCGCGAAAGCGGCCGGCCGCGCGTCATCGGCGCTTGGCGCATCCGCAAATATGCTCTTTGTCGAATGCCAGGTCGTCGGGTCGAATGCATAGGGTCCCGACAGACCGACGAAGCCGGCTGGTTGCCGCAATGTTTTGTCGATCGCAGCGAGATAGCGCCTGTCAAGCGTCATCAGCGCACCGATATGAGCGCCGGCCGAATGGCCCATGACGATTATAGCCCGCGCCCGGCCATTGGCGTTTTTGAGATTGCCGGCCACCCAACCATAGGCGCGAGCCGCATCCTCGACGAAAGCCGGGAAGCCCACTTGCGGGTAAAGCCGGTAATCGGGAACCACCGTCGTGAAGCCGCGGGAAGCAAATCCGGCGCCGACGAAACGGTAGATGGCGCGATCGCCTTGCCGCCACCCGCCGCCATAGAGAAAGAGTACGATAGGCCCTTTTTTCGCTGCGCCATTATCGGGACGGTAGACGTCAAGCCGGTGGCGCGGGTCTGGCCCGTAGGCGATGTCGCGCTCGATTCGCGCACCACCCTCGGCCAAGAGCGCGCCAACCGCCGCCTTTAGCGATACGGAATTTTGAAAAGCCAACACGGTGCCGACGCCAAGCCCGAATGCGAAAAGGTTCGTGATCGCCAGATTGCGGATCAGTTTGCGTGACATGACGCACCACCTCCACCGTTTACGGGCATCAGTGAGTGACGGTGATGCGCGCGCTGCCAGAGCCGTGTCGGCGGATGAGATTGTACAAAACCGCGGCGTTGCGGGGATGCAACCGGACGCACCCATGTGAAGCCGGCCGTCCAAGATACCGGATTTGGTCGGTGCCGTGGATTGCGTAGCCCCTGTGGAAGAACACGGAATGGGGCATCGGCGCATTGTTGTAGCGCGAGGAATAATGGTGCCGGTGAAGGCTTTTGACGCTGAAGGTGCCGGTCGGTGTGCGATAGCGTCCACGCCCCGTCGAGACGGGCCAACTCGCATGTCTGGCGCCATTCACGTAGAGGTGCAGGCGCTGTTCGGAAATATCGATCTTGGCGACGACATTGGCATATCCGGCTGCCGGCAGCGCCAGCCAAGCCAACAGAAATGCCGCGAACGCTGTGCTAATTCTCATAAGCCACCTCCGACTTGCGCCCTATGGCAATTTCCGTTCGCCCTAAGGCAACTTCCGTGGCCGCGATGACCCCTATTCCACGGCCTCGATCAGTATATGCCATAGCCGTAAGCCAAACCCTAATTTCCGAACAGCCAATCAAACAGCCCGCCACGTCGTGGCGCACGGCGGCGCGGTTCGGGCGGGCGATCGCCATAGAGCCAATTGTCGAAAATGCCCTGGCCATATGGATCGGTTTGCCGCGGGCGGGCTTTTCGCAGCTTGATTTCGCTCGGCGTGCCATGCAGGTCCGTGACGACCACCGCCACATCGGCCCACGCCCACTTGGTCGCGCGCCCGCCAAGGCTGTGGGGCTCGATCGCAACCACCGCATTACGCCACAGATCGATAATGGCGATGTATTCGCTGCGTGCGCCCTCCTCCGCCGTACCGGCAAAATAACGCAACAGCCCAATCCCCCGTAGCGCCTTCTTGAGAACCCGCCACTCGAGCAATTCCGGCACTCCCTGTCCGTACATTTCAAGGGGCACCTTCAAGGCCGGAAAACGCGGATTGGTTGCGATGAAGCGGTTCTTGCCCGTGCGCTTGACCAGCCAGTCCTCGAAGGGTTCGCCAACGACTTCGCCGGCCCGTGGCAGCAGAGGTTCGCCCCGCCCGGCACTGGCCGGCCGGCCGCCATGGACCGGGTCGAGCTCGGCAGCCTTGGTGTGATCGGCGGCGGCGTCTTCGGCCCGCCCAAGCTTTTCGTAAATTTCGGCCCGCGCCGCATAGGCGGCTGCGCTGTTGGGACTGATGGCGAGCGCCCGATTGGCATCCGTCAGCCCTTCCTGGGGGGCTCCCATACGAACATAGGTGGTTGCGCGGCTGATATAGGCCCCTGTCAGGTTGGGTGCTAGCCCGAGCGCCTTGGCGAGGTCCGCCCGCGCTTTCTTGAATGAACCCAAATCCGCATAGACCTTTCCGCGCTCGGTGAAGGCTTCCGGCGACTCGGGATTGATTTCGATCACCTTCGTGAAATCCTTGAGCGCCAGCCGATAGCGCTTGAGGCGCGCATAGGCGCGGGCTCGGGCCAGGTACAGCGCCGCGTCCTTGGCGTTGCTGCCGATCGCTTGGGTCAAATCCTTGATCGCGTTGGAGTTGCGCTCGAGCGACAGATTGGCGCTCGCCCGGTTGCGGTAGGCACTGCTGTACTTGGCGTTGAGCAAAATCGCGCGGTTGAGGTCGCGCATGGCGGCGAACGGCCGCTCGAGTTCGGTATTGACCTTGCCGCGGCCATTGAGGGGCACGGCGTTGTTCGGCATCAACTCCACCGCCTTGGCAAAGGCTTTGTGGGCTTGATCCGATCTGCCCATGGCAAGCAGAGCATTGCCGCGATTGTTGTGGGCGGCGCCGTAGGCGGGCGCCAGATCGATGGCGCGCTCGAAGTCCTTGATCGCCTCGTCCGGGCGCTTCAGGTCCATCAGCGCATTGCCGCGGTTGTTGTAGACCACGGCATAATCGGCAAACAGCTCGATTGCCTTGTTGAAATCGTCAATGGCGTCCTTGGCACGCGCCATCCGCCATTTTGCCACGCCGCGGTCGTTGTAAATGTTGGCGCGCCGCACGTCCGATAGGTCTGATGATTCGAGCGCCTGACTATAGGCCTCAATCGCCTTTTCATATTGCCCGCGCAACAGCGCCGAAACGCCCTGTCCGACCTGCAACAGGGCCCGATTGGTCGCTGCTTGGGCACTTGTCGCGGCCGCCAGAAGCACCGCGCAGCAGGCGAGCGCGAGGCTTCTCCAGCGGCTGTTTGGACTTCGATATGACATGTTCATCACCTCAACCACCGGCCGAACGCCACACCCGATCCGTCGTCATTGCGCGCCGCCACACCGTATTTAAGGTGAAAATCGGGAGATTTGCGGGCGAGCGTGCGAGACCTTCCTGTCTTAGCAAATTTGCAGGCGCAGCACCAAATTCTCCGCGCAGGCGCGTGTTCCTTCCGCAGCTTTACGAATTTATGTAAGCTCTCGTCCATTCTCATCGATCAACCCGCTGCGAGACGAAAATGGTTCAGGACCAGGCCCCGAAACCAAAAAAAACCTTCTGGGTTCGCGCACGCCCTTACCTCATCATGACGGCGGTGATTTTGGGACTCGAATTCGCGGTCGCCTATTGGCTCGACTGGAGCATTTTTCACGTCAACGAGATTGAGCTTTCGCAACTCGACGACGAAGGAAAATGCATCCGTTTCAGCGTCAACAACCTGTTGCAGGAAGAACGCGTTCTGGAAGAGCCGACACTCTCGCTGATGGCCGTCAATTCAAACTCCATCGCCAGGAGCCGCCCAATACCGCTCAAACTCGAAGGCACCGACAACGACCGCATTTTGCTCCAGGCGGGCGACCGTCGGAAGCTGTGTGCGAGCTTTGCCTCGGATATGCTCAAGCGCGACATCATTTACAAAATCCAGAGCTTCGACGAGCCCGAGCAAACACGCTGTAAATTTAGTGTCTTGGTGAGAAAACCCTTGCGCAGCCACACCCATGTCTATGCGCGCGTGTTCAATTGCGTCGATCAACTCCAAAGCCTTTACGAATAAGCCTCCGCTGGCGGTTTAAGTAGCTTTTTGGATTCGTTCCCGGCTGTTCCTCGCGCGGTGTGCTCGGTTATTGAGTTATTCAGCGCCATACCAAAGCTCGCTCAAAACTGCGGGCAACGCCTCAGGCAGATCTTCTGCGATGAGCCCCGGCCCAAAGTTTTGGGCTGCGGCGGCGTGCATCCAGGTTGCGGCAGCGGCGGCGTCGAAAGCATTCATACCTTGAGCAAGATGGGCGATTGCAAAGCCCGCCAGCACGTCACCCGCACCCGCGGTCGCGAGCCAAGGCGGCGCGTTCTCATTGATCGCACAACGCTGGCCGTCCGAAATCACGCTGTCGGGCCCTTTGAGAAGAACGGTCGCGCCAGCGCGACGGGCACCCTCTCGTGCTCGAGCGAATTTCGAGCCCTCGATGTGACCGAACAACCTCACGAATTCGCCCTCGTGGGGCGTCAGCACGACATCGGCCGTCCGGCCACCAATAGCCGCAAAGAGCGCATCGGGCTCGTCGGCAAAAGTGGTGAGCGCATCGGCATCCAAGGCGATCGCGGCACGGCTTGAGAGCAGCGCCTCTACACAGTCGCGCGTCCGCGCTCCAACGCCTGCGCCAGGGCCAATCAGACAAGCGTTTTTGCGTTCATCGCGCATGATATCCACAAGGCCGTCGGGCCCATCAAATTCGGCGATCATGGCGGCGCTGAGTTGGGCGGCGTTGGTGGCGAAGGCATCTGTCGGCGAGGCCAACGTAACCAGGCCGGCGCCGGCCCGCATCGCGCCGCGCGCCGCAAGCCTGCCGGCCCCAGTCGCGCCCGCCGGGCCGGAGACGACAACGGCGTGGCCGCGGTCGTATTTGTGGCCCGCAAGCGAAGGCCAGGGGTAAGACCCGGCCCACAAAGCAGGGCCGTTGGAAAAAATACTGGGTCCGATCTCTTCCAGAACTGACCCGTCAATGTCGATATCGGCAAGCACCACTTCACCGCAATGAAGCCGTCCCGGCAAAAGCACATGGCCGGGTTTGCGGCGGAAAAACGTGACCGTGACATCCGCATCAACGGCAATACCGCCCTCGCCGGCTCCCATGACCTGCCCGCTCGTCCCATCAATACCGCTGGGAACATCGACGGCAACGACGGCAAGCGGGGCCACATTGAGTGCCGCGACGCACGCCGCAGCGATGCCCTCGAGCCGACGCGCAATACCCGCGCCGAAAAGCGCATCGATGACCACCTCGGCGCCATCCAGAAGGCTGGGGTCGAGTTCTGAAACCTCGCCGGTCCAGTCCCGCGCCGCCGCCGCCGCATCGCCGCTCAATCGGTCACGCTCGCCAAGCAGGCCCAGGCTCACCGAATAACCGCGTTCGACCAGATGGCGCGCGGCCACGAATCCATCGCCACCATTGTTGCCCGGTCCACACAGCACCGCGATGCTGCCCGCGTCCGGAAAACGGAGGGCAACCTCCTGGGCCACGGCCCGGCCTGCGTTTTTCATCAGGTCGCGCCCATCAACGCCTGCGGCAATGGCGAGCCGATCGGCCTCGCTCATCTCCTCGTTGGTCAGCAGTTCATGCACGTCGTGCCTCGCATTGCTCGGTTATCGAGTTGTTCAGAGACGAAAAATGCCGATTCTGCATAATTTTTATGCACATTGCATAACACGTGTGCATTATGGCGTCTGAGCATCGTGTCCTATACCAGTCGCCATTTCATAAGATATTGTAATTGTACATTTTTTCAAACTCCACCACCTTGGCACGGCGCGTGCTATGGCACAGGCGAACAATCAACCAACGTATAAGATAGCACCGCAGCGGAGGTCACCGGGGAGATGAAGAAAATCGAGGCCATTATCAAGCCTTTCAAACTTGACGAGGTGAAGGAGGCCCTGCAGGAAATCGGTTTGCAGGGCATCACCGTGACGGAAGCCAAGGGCTTCGGCCGTCAGAAAGGGCACACCGAGCTCTATCGCGGCGCCGAATATGTGGTCGATTTCCTACCCAAGGTTAAAGTTGAAATTGTTCTTGCCGACAATATGGTTGATAAGGCAATCGAAGCCATTCTGACTTCCGCCAAGACCGGACGCATTGGCGATGGCAAGATTTTTATTTCATCCGTGGAAGACGCCATCCGCATTCGCACCGGTGAAACCGGAGGGGACGCCATCTGACCCGGTCCAAAAGGACCAAATCGCCACCACGACAGAGCCGATCGTGCTGCCGTGACTCAATTGATTCCAATTATCCGGCCGCAGGGCCGGTCCAGTAACCCGAATTGAAACAGGGGAAGACTAATGTCTGACGCAAGTAAAGTGCTGAAACAGATGAAGGACGAAGACGTCAAATTCGTCGACGTTCGCTTCACCGACCCGCGTGGCAAGCTGCAGCACGTCACCATGGACGTCGGCGTTATCGAAGAGGACACCTTCGCCGAGGGCATTATGTTCGATGGCTCTTCGATCGCAGGCTGGAAAGACATTTCACAATCGGACATGGCGCTCATTCCCGACCCGGACTCAGCCCAGTTGGATCCGTTTTTTGCCCAAACCACGCTGGCGCTTTATTGCGACGTCGTGGAGCCCACGACAGGCGAGCTCTACGAGCGCGATCCCCGCGCCACCGCCCGCAAGGCCGAGGCTTATCTGAATCAGACTGGCATTGGCGATAAGGCCTATTTCGGGCCCGAAGCCGAGTTTTTCATTTTCGACGACGTGCGCTTCTCGTCCGATCCCTACGACTGCGGCTACAAGCTCGATTCAACCGAGCTGCCAACCAACATGGGCACAGAATACGAGATGGGCAATCTCGGCCATCGGCCGCGCAACAAGGGCGGTTATTTCCCCGTCCCCCCTGTCGACTCGGCCCAAGACATCCGCTCGGAAATGCTGAGCGTGATGGCTGAAATGGGCGTTACCACCGAAAAACATCATCATGAAGTGGGCGCCGCCCAGCATGAGCTTGGCATGAAATACGACACGCTGGTGCGCTGTGCCGACCTGCTCCAGACTTACAAATATGTCGTCCACAATGTCGCCCAAGCCTACGGCAAGACGGCCACCTTCATGCCCAAGCCCGTGTTCGGCGACAACGGCACCGGCATGCACTGCCACCAATCGATTTGGAAGGGCGACGACACGGTGTTCGCCGGCAACAAATACGCCGATCTGTCCGACGAGGCGCTGCATTATATTGCGGGCATCCTGAAACACGCCCGCGTCATCAACGCCTTCTCCAATCCGACCACCAATTCCTACAAGCGTTTGGTGCCGGGTTACGAGGCGCCCGTGCTGCTTGCCTATTCGCAACGCAACCGCTCGGCCTCATGCCGCATCCCGCACGTCTCCTCGCCCAAGGCAAAGCGCGTGGAGGTTCGCTTCCCCGATCCCATGGCCAATCCGTACCTTGCCTTCTCGGCCATGCTGATGGCCGGCCTCGACGGCATCGAAAACAAGCTCGATCCCGGCGATCCTATGGACAAGAACCTGTACGACCTTCCGCCCGAGGAGCTGGAAGGCGTACCCACGGTGTGCGGCTCGTTACGCGAGGCTTGCGAGCATCTCGACAAGGACCGCGACTTCTTGAAAAAGGGCGGCGTCTTCTCCGACGACCAGATCGACGGCTATCTCGAACTCAAAATGGAAGAGGTCGAAGCCTTCGAGATGATGCCTCATCCAATCGAATTCGACATGTACTACAGCGCTTAATGCACCAGCCGATCGCGGCAACGTGAAAATGAAAAGGGGCGGCCTAAGGGCCGCCCCTTTTTTGGATGCCTTGCATTTTGGCCGTTTCCCCCAAAGCGCTTCCACCGCCTGTTGAGACTAAAGTCCGTAGGCTTGCGCTTCACGGAGATCGCATACTGCCCATTACGCAATCTCCTAATCGACCAGCAAGGCTCCCCCCGAAACCTGTGTCGTCCCGCAAGCGGGACGCTCTACGTCACGACGAAAAGGCCACCGATCAGCACGATCAGTACCAACGTCGCAAGACGATCCTTATTGTCTTTGATCCAACTCCACACTGCCATCGGCGCCCGCGAGAACATGAAGCGAAACACCGAGAACAAGCTCACAGACGCCATCAGCGCGAGGATCCAGAAGCTTATCGCTTCGGGGTTCTCGATCGAACGTCCGTTTTCGGCCAGCAGCAGCTGGCCGGTCTCCGCGGTGGCGCTGATGAATGCGAGGATCGACGCTCCCCCGAGCGCCAAAAGGCAGACGTAACGCAATACTAAAACCATACCACTCCCCCAATTAAGCGCGAGACTATCAGCAGTATGTAAAAAAAAAGGAAATGCCGGCGCGCCCGGCGATCGTGGCCGAATTTAGCGCTCTAGGCCGCCTTCCACTTGATGGAACAGCCCATGGACGCGGTCTGATCGGCCGGCCCCGCACCCGTCGCGGCGACTGTTGTCATGGCCTCGAGGAGCTCGCGGCGCACATCGGGCCCGGCCGCTTGCTTACCGCTCTCATCCAACCTGCCGCGATATTGCAGTTCAAGCCCGCCGTTGAAGCCGAAAAAATCCGGCGTGCAGACTGCTCCATAGGCACACGCCACGCTTTGATCGGCGTCGTGAAGATAAGGAAAGCCAAAACCGTTCTCGGCCGCAAACGCCACCATATTGTCGAAGGAATCATCGGGGTATGCCACGTCGTCGTTTGCGCAGATGGCGGCCACGCCAATGCCCAGGTCCCGAAGCTCCGCCATATCACGAACGATACGGTCGATCACCGAGCGGACATAGGGACAATGGTTGCAAATGAACATAATGAGCGTGCCGCGCTCCCCGCGAACATCGTCGAGCCGATAGATTTTTCCGTCGACACCGGTGAGCGCGAAGTCCGGCGCCCTCCAACCGAAATCGCATATTGGCGTCACCTCTGGCATTCCTGTCTCCTCAAATCCGTATCCCTTGAGGCGCGATGCTACCCAACCAAGCCTGCTTCGCGCAATGCACCCCTTGCCAAATACCAACCTCCATGCGACCAAATTTGCATTGTTGCTCGACAGATTCGCCCAACTCGACCCGATCGCGCCACGCCGACCGGGTCCAGGACGCATGGAATTATGGCCGCATCGCGCGATTTGTTTGCCAAACTCGAAGCCGAGCTGGAGGCCGAGCCGATCAGCGGCGGCGATGCCAAGTCCGCCAAGGATGACGGCAAATATACCGCGGCCGATATCGAGGTGCTCGAGGGCCTGGAGCCGGTGCGGCGGCGCCCTGGCATGTATATCGGCGGTACGGATGAAAAGGCGCTGCATCACCTTTTTGCCGAAGTTATCGACAACGCCATGGATGAAGCGGTCGCCGGTCACGCCAGCTGGATCGACGTGACATTCGACGCTGAGGGCTGGCTGACGGTCACAGACAATGGCCGCGGCATTCCGGTCGACCCGCATCCGAAATTCAAAAAGAAATCGGCGCTCGAAGTCATCATGACGATGTTGCACGCCGGCGGTAAATTTGGCGGCGGCGTCTACGAGACCTCCGGTGGCCTGCACGGCGTCGGCGTCTCTGTCGTGAATGCGCTTTCCGAACACCTCGAGGTCGAGGTGGCACGCTCCCAGACCCTCTACCGTCAGACCTATACCCGCGGCGAGCCCGACGGCCCGCTCGAGACGCTTGGCGAGATCAAGAACCGCCGCGGCACCAAAGTACGCTTCCGGCCCGATCCCAAAATCTTTGGCAATGCCAACACCTTCAAGCCGGCGCGCCTGTTCCGTATGGCGCGTTCCAAGGCGTACCTGTTTGGCGGTGTCGAAATCCGTTGGACGTGTGCCCCAGAGATGCTCAAAACCGGGGATGAGACCCCCGAAACAGCGCGCTTTCACTTTCCAGACGGTCTGAAGGATTTCCTGCAGTTGCGCCTGGAGGGCGCGACGACGGTCACCCAAGACTGTTTTTCCGGCAAGGTCGAGAAATCCAAGGGCCACGGCACCGTCGAATGGGCGGTCGCCTGGGTCGCAAGCCGAGACGGCTTTCTCAGTTCCTATTGCAACACCGTACCCACGCCCGACGGCGGCACGCATGAAGCCGGGCTGCGCAGCGCCTTCACCAAAGGTCTCAAAGCCTTTGGCGAGTTTACCGGCAACAAGCGGGCCAGCCAAATCACCCCAGACGATGTGACCGGCACCGCCGCAGTCATGCTGTCGGTCTTCATCGCAGAGCCTGAATTTCAGGGCCAGACCAAGGACAAGCTGGCAAGCGCCGAGGCGAGCCGGATTGTGGAAACAGCGGTGCGTGACGAATTCGACCACTGGCTGACCGGCAATCCATCCCAGGCCAACCAACTGCTCGACTGGGTTATCGAGCGCTCGGAGGAGCGTTTGCGGCGGCGGCGCGAGAAGGAGGTGAGCCGCAAACAGGCCACCCGCAAGCTTCGCCTGCCCGGTAAACTCGCCGACTGCTCGAACACATCGGCAGCCGGCACCGAACTTTTCATCGTCGAGGGCGATTCGGCCGGAGGATCGGCCAAGCAAGCGCGCAATCGCGTCAATCAGGCCATCCTGCCCCTGCGGGGCAAGATCTTGAACGTCGCCAGCGCCAGCAGCCAAAAGCTGACCCAAAACCAGCAGCTCGCCGATCTCGTGCTGGCGCTCGGTTGCGGCATGGAATCCCATTATCGCGACGAGGACCTGCGGTACGAACGGGTCGTGATCATGACCGACGCCGATGTGGACGGCGCACACATCGCTTCACTGCTGATCACTTTTTTCTACCAGCAGATGCCGCAGCTGATCGAAAACGGCCATCTGCATTTGGCCGTTCCGCCGCTTTACAAGCTGAGCCAGGGCGCCAAGACATTCTACGCCCGCGACGACGCCCACAAGGACGAGCTGATGGCGAGCGAATTCGACGGCCGCGGCAAGGTCGAGATAAGCCGTTTCAAGGGTCTCGGCGAAATGATGCCCAAGCAGCTCAAGGAAACGACAATGGCGCCGGCTCACCGCACGCTGCTGCGGATCGAAATCGTGGAAGAAGACCGCAAAACGACGGCACGCTCCGTCGATCAGCTGATGGGGAACAAGGCGGAAGCGCGCTTTCATTTCATTCAGGAACGCGCGCCATTTGCCGACGATCTCGACATCTGAATGCTGCTGTCTCCAAGGCCAGCCCTCTCAGCCCAGCAAGGCATAATCGCGCAGAAATGACGCTATGTGCCCGTTCACCTCATCGGGGCATTCGAGCGTCGAGAGATGACCGCAGCCCGCGATAATCTCCAGCCGCGCGCGCCCTATGCCATCGGCCAGTTCGCGGGCGCGATCGACCGGCGTCATGGCGTCGGCTTCGCCGACCATGACGAGCGTGGGTGACGCTATTTTAGCAAGATCGGCGCGATAATCGCGGCGGCCCGCCAATGCCCTCTGCTGGCGCTCGAAGACCTCGAGGCCTGAACTTTCGGCCATGTTGAAAAGCGTCTCGCGCAGGCGTTCATCGTTTTGACGCTTCTCGTGCAGCATCAGAGGAATCGACTTTTCCATGGCTGCGCGCAATCCCGCCTGCTCGGCAAATCCAACGAATGCCGCGCGCCGTTCGGCCTGTTCGGCACTATCGGCGCGGGCGCCGGTATCGACCAACACCAAGCCCGACACCCGATCTCCGGCTTGAACCATCATCTCGAGCGCTATGATCCCGCCGAGCGATAATCCAACCAATACAAAGCGCTCGGGCGCCGCAGCCAAAATAGCGCTGGCCATTCCGCCGATGCTGTCTTGTCCCGTGTGGTCGGCAATCTGGATATCGAGATCACGATCGAACGCTGCGCATTGCCGCGCGAATGCATCGCCGGTGCACAACAAACCTGGAACGAACACCGCGGCCGTCATGACGCCCCGGCCCGCCGCCTGGCCCAAGTCCCTCTCATGACCTCAACCACCCGAAATTTAAAACCAACGCGGGATGAGTTTCTTAAAGTTTCGGTATGAGTCGCCGAATTTTCCGGTGAGATAAGCCTCCTCCCGCAACACGACGCCGTGATGCAGGACAGCGATCAGCGGGGGCAGAAAAATCAAGGCCCAAACGCTGGTCAGTGCGACGGAGAGACCGAAATACAGCGTCACGAGACCGATATAGATCGGGTTGCGGGTATAGCGGTACGGTCCGTCTTCGACCAGCGCCAGAGACGGCTTCCACGTGGGGACGTTGGTGCCAGCCGCCAGAAACCGGCGGATCGCAAAGACGAAGGGGACGAAGCCCAGGACCAAAAGGCCGACGCCGACCAGCATAGCGCGCCGCGGCCCAGCAGCGAGGCCCGGCCCCAACGGCACAAAATACTCAAGCACCAACGCCGCTAAAAATGGCAACCCGAACAACACAGGGGGCCTGACAACAACATTGGCGTGATCCATTTTTGTGCTTTCTTACCGCTTCTCTAATTCAAAAATTTTGTTTTGCGTGAGCCGGTTTTGCTCTCGCCAAATTGATCTGCACCCATTCATACCATCCAATGGCCGGCGTCAACATAAGGCGGCGTTTGACAAATCGCTGCCGAACCCTATTTTCAGATTGAGTTTCCGTAGGCGAGTCGAGCAGATCGGCCGCAGTTCCCATTGCTTCAAACATAGCGTGTGAAGCGGGCCGTCCGCAGGTGGCGTTGCCGCGATCCAAGACATTAACGCATGACATTTGAAAATCTTGGTCTCAGCCAAAAAGTAATCGCCGCGGTGGAAGCCGTCGGCTACACCGAACCAACGCCCATTCAGTCCCAGGCGATCCCTTTCGCAGTCGATGGCCGAGACGTACTCGGCATCGCCCAGACAGGCACGGGCAAGACCGCCTCATTCGTGTTGCCGATGCTGACGCGTCTCGAGCGGGGACGCGCCCGGGCACGCATGCCGCGCTCGCTGATCATCGAACCGACACGAGAATTGGCAGCCCAGGTGGCCGCCAGTTTCGAGCTTTACGGCTCCCAACATAAATTGACCGTCGCTCTGCTCATCGGCGGCGTCTCGTTCGACGAGCAAAACCGCAAGCTTGACCGCGGCGCCGACGTCCTGATTGCAACGCCCGGACGTTTGCTCGACCATTTTGAACGCGGAAAACTGCTGCTCACCGGCGTGGAGATATTGGTCATCGACGAGGCCGACCGCATGCTCGACATGGGCTTCATCCCCGACGTCGAGCGCATCAGCAAGATGTTGCCACCCAGGCGTCAGACATTGTTTTTCTCGGCAACCATGCCGCCCGAAATCCAACGCCTCGCCGACACCTTCCTCAACAATCCCGAACGCATCGAAGCAACCCCGCCCGCGACGGCGGCCGGCACGATCAAACAGCGGTTGAAATTTTCTTCCGGCGAACCTGCCGAAAAACGCGAAGCCCTGCGGACCCTGTTGCGCGACCTCGAGGTCCGCAACGCCATCCTGTTTTGCAACCGCAAGCGCGATGTCGCGATCTTGCATAAATCATTGTTGAAACACGGCTTCAACGCAGCGGCCCTGCACGGCGATATGGATCAACACCAGCGCATGGCGACGCTGGAGGCCTTTCGCGGCGGCACCGTTACGCTGCTGGTCGCCAGCGACGTCGCAGCCCGCGGCCTCGATATTCCCGATGTCAGCCACATCTTCAATTACGACGTGCCCTCCCAGCCGGAGGATTATGTGCATCGTATCGGGCGAACCGGGCGGGCGGGCAAAGAGGGTTTCGCCGCGATGCTGGTGACGCCCGAAGACGAACGCGCCGTCAAGGCCATCACGAGCATGCTCGGTTCGCAGATCGAATGGATCGGCGAGGCCCCCGACCGGGAAGCCTTCGAGACCAGACGCGGACGGCGCCCAACCCGCGGGCGCGGGCCGGGCAAGGCCAGGCCACCTGGGGGCGGGCGACCGGCACCCCGTGTTACCAAGGCAAAAGAAGACGGGCCACCGCCGCGCGAAAAGGCCACTCCGCCCCCTTCAAATGACGAAGGCAAGAAAAAGCGGCGCAGAGGCAGAGCAAAGCCCAACGGAGAGTCCCAAGGCGACAATCAAGCCAAGGCCGGCGCCAAATCCGGCGACCGGGTCGTGGGTATGGGCGACCACATGCCTGCTTTCATGAAACGCTCGCCACGCGCCTCTTAAATTTATTCCCCTTAATCAAATTGTTAGAATTTCGATGCAGTGTCGTCTGCAGGGAAACGAATTGCGTGCGGCACTTCGTTCACTATGCATGCTCTTTGGCAACCTTCAAGGAAATGGCAGAAAGCCATGTCTGATACGTCCAATTCATCAAAATTAGCAACAAACCGCGAGGATGTTCGCGTAGCACGCGATCACGAATACGAACGCGCCGTCGAGCTGAGCCGCAATGCGCTCGGTTTTTTGCAGAAATCGAATACGGCGCCCAATCCAAAAAATTACGAACTCTTCTACACTTACGCTTCCGGCACAAACAAAGCGCTGAACGCGGCGGTGCGTAAGATGTTGGCCGATAAAAAAGAGATCAGCCGCGAAAACGCCGAGATGTTTTACGATACTTTTATCGGTACGAGCCGATTAGACACCAAGGTCGAAGAAATCGGCAACGACATGAACACCGAGATCAAAGAGGTGCTCAAAACCCTTACCTCGGCAACCGATTCTACAACTTCTTTTCGCCAATCCCTCGATTTGGTGAATAAGCAACTTGGCCGCATCACCGATCCGCAGCAGTTCGAATTGATTATGCGGACGGTCGTGGCGGCAACCCAGAAAATGGCCGTCAACACCGAGGAGCTCGAGGACCGTCTGTCGTCATCGCACAAGCAGATCACGGATCTGCATATGGACCTGGAAATGGTCCGCACCGAATCCCTCACCGACGAGTTGACCGGCATTCCCAATCGCAAGCGTTACGACCACGTGCTGCATGAGACCGTCACTGAATGCACGCAATCGGGCGCGCCACTCAGCCTTCTGATGATGGACATCGACCACTTCAAGCGCTTCAACGACACCCATGGCCATTTGGCCGGCGACGGCGTGTTGCGGCTGGTGGCCAAGACAATGCAGGCCAACGTCAAGGGCCGCGACCTCGTGGCGCGCTATGGCGGTGAGGAATATTCGGTGATCTTGCCCAACACCAGCCTGAGCGACGCGGTGACCGTGGCCGAACAGATCCGCACCGCCGTAAAGACCAAGGAACTGGTCAAGAAATCGACCGGCGACAGCCTTGGCCACGTCACGCTGTCGATTGGTGCGGCACTGCTGCGAAAAAACGAAACGCCCAAGGAATTGATCGAGCGCGCCGATATCTGCCTCTACGCCGCCAAACACGGTGGCCGCGATCAGGTTCAAAGCGAGAACGACACGAACGCCAACAGCGTCATCCACACAGCCTGACGCTCACCCCTTTATTGATTGCTGATTGCCCGCCGCGGCCTAAGAGTCTCCGACCGCGTCACCGCCCTTGGCATAGGCTTCCAATTGAGCCCGCGAGACGGGTTCGATCTCAACCGATTCGCCGCAGCCGCAGGCACTCGTTTGGTTTGGATTGTTGAAGACGAAACCCGACGACAGCTTGTCGATCTTGTAGTCCATCTCGGTGCCGAGCAGGAAGAGCACTGCCTTTGGCTCGATAAAGAGCCTGACGCCTTGGTCTTCGATCACTTCGTCGAGCGGGTCTGGGCTCTCGGCATAGTCGATGGTGTATTCCATGCCGGCGCAACCGCCGTTCTTAACGCCGACGCGCAAGCCAATCGCCTGCTTTTGCGATGTCGCCATAATATCTTTGATGCGCCCAGCCGCTTGGCTCGTCAGCCGCATCACTTGGAGTTTTGCTCTTTGCATCGTCATCCAACCTGAAATAAGCGCTCAAACTTGCCGCTTCAACGTTAAAACATATTAAGCGCGACGCGGGCCTCCTCCGACATCCGGCTGATTTCCCACGGTGGATCAAAGACGAGCTTGACCGTCACTCGGTTCACACCCGCCACGCTCGCTACGGCGTTTTCCACCCATACCGGCATATCGCCAGCCACCGGACAGCCCGGCGCCGTCAACGTCATATCGACCTCGACGTTTCGTTCGTCATCCACATCGATCCGGTAAATCAGGCCGAGCTCGTATACATCGACCGGAATTTCGGGATCGTAGACCGTCTTGATGGCCGCAACCATGTCGTGGGTCAGCCGCTCGATCTCCTGCTCGCTCAAACTTGAGTCTGCTGTCTTGGTGGCCCCTTTAACGGCCTCGACCGTCTGGGCGCACGCGTCCTCGATCTCGGAATCGCTCATCAGAAAGTCTCTGGGCTGGCGATCTTCTGGTTTTTCCATCATGCAAAAAATTCCTGGGCCTTGATCAACGCGTCGGCCAACGCATCGACTTCTTCAATGGTGTTGTACATGGCAAATGAGGCGCGGCATGTGGCTGTCACGCCGAAGCGCTCGAGCAGCGGTTGGGCGCAATGGTGGCCAGCGCGCACCGCGATACCCGAGCGATCGATGATCGTCGCGATATCGTGTGGATGGGTGCCCTCGATATCGAAGGAAACGATGCTTCCCTTGTTGGGCGCGCGCCCGATTATGCGCAAGCCCTCGATTTCGCCGAGGCGGGCATGGGCACGGGCCAGGAGCTTATCCTCGTGCGCGGACACCCGATCGCGTCCTACGGCCTCGATATAATCGAGAGCCGCCCCAAATCCTATGGCTTGCACGATTGCGGGCGTGCCTGCTTCGAAGCGGTATGGCGGCTTGCCGTAACTGATTTCTTCGCAACTCACCGCCTCGATCATTTCGCCACCGCCTTGATAAGGCGGCATCGCCTCCAAATGCTCGGCCTTGGCGTAAAGCGCGCCGATCCCGGTGGGACCATAGAGCTTGTGCCCTGTAATCACATAGAAATCGCAATCAAGCGCCTGAACGTCGACGGTCATGTGGACGCTTCCTTGGGCCCCGTCGACCAGCACTGGAATGCCACGCTCATGAGCGAGCGCGATGACGTCAGCGATCGGCACGATGGTGCCCAGAACGTTGGACATATGGCTGATGGCGACCATCTTGGTGCGGGGTCCAAGCAACTTCTCGAACTCGTCCATCAGGAACGCGCCGTCATCTGAGACGGGCGCCCATTTTATCATCGCGCCGTTTTGTTCGCGGTGAAAATGCCAAGGCACAATATTGGAATGGTGCTCCATGATGGAAACGACGATTTCGTCACCGGGCCCAATGTGTTGGCCACCGAAGGACTGCGCTACCAGATTGATCGCCTCTGTGGCATTTCGGGTGAAGATGATCTCATCTTCGGAGGCGGCGTTTAGAAAATCGCGCACCTTGATCCGCGCACCCTCATAATTGGCCGTCGCGGCATTGCTCAGATAGTGCAAGCCTCTGTGAACGTTGGCATATTCTTGCCTATAGGCCGTCTCGATCGCATCCAGAACGGCCTGTGGTTTTTGCGCCGAAGCGCCATTGTCGAGATAGACAAGCGGCTTGTCGTAGACGCTGCGCGCAAGAATCGGGAAATCGGCGCGGACCCTGTCGACATCGTAGCCGCCATGCATATCGGCCGCATCTTCCTTCACCTCGAGCTCCATCGGTACGCTCATCCTATGCAACCCGCTGCGCCAGCCAACCGCGCACAGTCTCGCCCAAGGCCTCGCGGATGGTTTCGTTGCCAATGAGCTCAAGCGCTTCGCCGGCAAAGGCCTGGATGAGAATCGAACGCGCCTCGAGTTCGCCGATGCCACGCGCACGCAAATAGAACAGGAGGTCCTCGTCAATTTGTCCCGACGTCGATCCGTGTCCGCACACGACGTCGTCTGCGAAGATTTCGAGCTCCGGCTTGGAATCGAATTCCGCGCGCTCCGAAAGCAACAACCCCTGGACCATCTCCTTGCTGTCGGTCTTCTGGGCTGCTTGTCGCACCATGATCTTGCCCTGAAAGACGCCGCGCGCCTCATCGTCGAGCACACCCTTGAAGAGCATTCTGCTCTGGCAGTTGGCGACCGCGTGATCGACGAACATCGTTGTATCGATGTGCTGATTGGACGCGCCCATAAAGACGCCGTTGACGCCCGCACGCGCATTTTCACCCGCAAAACCCAAATGGATCTCATTGCGCGTCAAGCCGCTGCCGCCGACAAATTGAAAAGCGTCGTAACCGGCAGATTCGGCCAAAGCTATCCGCCAGGTCGAAAGGTGCGTCGCCGCCTCGGTTTCCCGTTGGATTTTGAGGTGGTGCATGACCGCCCCCTCGGCCAACGATACGTCACTGGCAACATTGTGCTGCGCAGGTGTCGTCGACAGTCCCACATGAGACTCCAGAACTCTCGCGCGCGCGCCCTTCTCCAGCACCATCACATGCCTGGTGGAGATACCGACAGGCGTTTTGGCGGCATGCAGGTGCACGATATGGATGGGTTTTTCCACGCTGGCGCCGGCAGCAACACGCAACGCAACGCCGCCCGACATCAGTGCGGTATTGAGGTAGAGCACGGCATTTTGCGCCGCGCTCTCACCATCGGCCAACCGGGCTTCTAGCCATGCTGGCGGTGCTGCCAGGGTTGATGCCATGTTCAACAGCTCGCCGCGGTCGCCAAGAAAATCCAAATCCGAAAGACCGGGCGCCAACCGTCCATCGACAAGCACGATGAGATGACAGTCCAGGCCAGCAAGACCTGCGTCCAGCGCGCCCATAACATCATCGCGCCGCACCTCGACGCCATCGCCCACAAGCGGGCCAAAGGCATCATCAAGCCGGGCGTAGAGATCGGTGTATTTCCACTCCTCGACGCGCCGGTTGGGCAGCCCCGTGCGCGCAAAGGCTCGGATTGCCTCGCTGCGGAGCTCGCGCACCAGCGCCTGCTCCGCGCCCGGCAGCTCGGCCTTGACGCGTTCGAATGTCTCAGCAAAAGCCAGTTCGGCCTTGCTGGTCAATGTGTTCACAGCGGCGTCCATCGCTAACTCTCCCTAAGCCGCCGCTTCACCGTATTCGGCATAGCCCGAATTTTCGAGTTCGAGCGCGAGTTCCTTATCCCCCGAGCGCACGATCTTGCCGGCTGACAGCACATGGACCCGATCGGGCACGATATAGGACAACAGCCTCTGATAATGGGTGATGACGAGCATCGCGCGGTCAGGCGAACGCAGCGCGTTGACCCCCTCAGACACAATGCGCAGGGCATCGATATCAAGACCCGAGTCTGTCTCGTCCAACACGCACAGAGACGGTTCAAGCAACGCCATCTGCAACACCTCTTGCCGCTTCTTTTCGCCGCCCGAAAAGCCCACATTCAGTGGCCGCTTCAACATGTCGGGCTCGATCTTGAGCGCTTCGGCCCGTTCCCGCACGAGCCGCATGAAGTCTGGAGTGTTGAGCTCATCCTGGCCACGCGCCTTGCGTATGGCGTTGAGCGCCGTGCGCAGAAACGTCATCGTCGCCACGCCCGGTATCTCGACCGGGTATTGAAAAGCCAGAAAGACACCAGCTGCAGCGCGCTCGTCCGGGCTCAGCTCAAGGATATCGTTACCGTTCCAGGTGATCGATCCCTCCGTAACGACATAATCTTCCTTACCCGCCAACACGTAAGCCAGCGTCGACTTACCCGAACCGTTGGGTCCCATAATGGCATGCACTTCGCCCTTGGGAACTTCCATATCGAGGCCGTCGAGGATTTTCTGGCCATCGACTTCGACATGCAGGTTTTCGATTTTCAACATAAGCAGAACTTTCCTGAATTCATTTTCTTTGAAACGATTCCAATCCCGCGCTCTGGCGCGACGCGGCAGGGCCTTAGCCCACGCTTCCCTCGAGCGAGATACCGATCAGCTTCTGCGTTTCGGCCATAAATTCCATGGGCAGGTGCTGGAGGACGTCGCGCACGAATCCGTTGACGATCAGCGCCACCGCCTCCTCGTCGTTCATGCCGCGCGACTTGCAATAGAACATTTGATCGTCCGAAATCTTGGACGTCGTCGCTTCATGCTCGAATGTCGCCGATGCGTTTTTGGCCTCGATATATGGCACCGTATGAGCACCGCACCGGTCGCCGATAAGGAGCGAGTCGCACTGGGTGAAATTGCGTGCACCCGCCGCTTTGCGATGGGCTGATACGAGACCGCGATAGGTGTTGGACGATTGACCGGCCGAGATGCCCTTGGAAATGATGCGGCTCGACGTGTTGCGCCCCAAATGCACCATCTTAGTTCCCGAATCGACCTGTTGGTGGCCGTTTGAGACGGCAATCGAATAGAACTCGCCGCGCGAGTTATCGCCGCGCAAGATGCAACTGGGATACTTCCAAGTGATCGCCGAGCCCGTTTCGACCTGGGTCCACGAAATCTTTGAGTTTTTGCCCCGGCAATCGCCGCGTTTCGTGACAAAATTGTAGATGCCGCCCTTGCCGTCCTTATCGCCTGGATACCAGTTCTGGACGGTCGAATATTTGATTTCGGCATCATCCAACGCAATCAGTTCGACCACAGCCGCATGGAGCTGGTTTTCATCGCGCATCGGCGCGGTGCAACCCTCCAGATAGCTGACATAGGACCCCTTGTCGGCGATGATGAGGGTGCGCTCGAATTGGCCCGTCTGCTGCTCGTTGATGCGGAAATAGGTCGAGAGCTCCATCGGGCAACGGGTGTTCTCGGGCACGTAGACGAAACTTCCGTCGGAAAAGACGGCCGCGTTGAGCGTGGCGTAAAAATTGTCGGTGGTGGGCACCACCGTGCCCAAATATTTGCGCACCAGTTCGGGATGCTTTTGCAGGGCTTCCGATATCGAGCAGAAAATGACGCCCGCTTTCGCCAGCTCTTCCTTGAAGGTGGTGACGACTGAGACCGAGTCGAAAACCGCATCGACGGCGACTTTGCCGGTGCCGTAATCACCCACCGTGTCATCGAGCTCGCTCGGTTCGCCCTGCTTGCGTACGCCAGCCAGCAGCTCCTGCTCCTTCAAAGGGATGCCAAGCTTCGCATAGGTCGCAAGCAGTTCCGGATCGACTTCATCCAGGCTCTTGGGGCCTTCGCTGTTCTTGGGGGCGGCGTAGTAATAAAGATCCTGGAAGTCTATTTTTGGATAATGGACGCGCGCCCAAGTGGGCTCCTCCATGGTGAGCCAGCGCCGGTAAGCATCCAGCCGCCATTCGAGCATCCATGCAGGCTCCGCCTTCTTCTCAGAAATAAAGCGAACGGTATCCTCGTTGAGGCCCTTGGGCGCCTTAACGGTCTCGATGTCGGTGGAAAACCCGTACTTGTACTTGTCGACGTCGAGGTCCTTGACCTGTTCGATCGTTTCCTGAACCGCTGGCATTACTCTCTCCAACCCTTTGCGCTTATCACGTTTGCTCCGATCGCGTTTGATCCAACCGCATGTTTCATGCCGCCTGCTGGCGCGCGACGAACTGGCCGTAAATATCGCGCCACGCGGTCACAAATAGTTCGATGTCCTGATCGCTTGTCTCGTCGCCCAGGCTGACCCTAATGGCCGCGCGGGCCGTGGTTTCATCAACGCCCATGGCATCGAGCACATGCGAGCGCGAGACCTTGCCCGAGGAACAGGCCGCGCCCGCACTGAGCGCCACGCCGGCCAAATCGAAGGCGATGACGAGATTTTCGCCCGCCATGCCGTCCATCGCGAAACACGTCGTATTTGGCAGGCGCTCCACGTCTTGCGCGAAAACCACCGCGCCGGACGCGATCGTCTTGATCTGGCTCTCCAAGCGATCCCGCATGTCCCCCACCTTGGACACCCGCTCGAGCCTGCTCCGGGCCGCATCCGCCGCAATGCCAAAACCGACAATGCCAGGGACGTTTTCCGTTCCCGCCCGCCAGCGCTGTTCCTGGCCGCCGCCGGTGATCAATGGATCGCTCAAATGGCTCAGCGAGCAACCCAGCACCAGCGCGCCGACACCCTGTGGGCCGCCAATCTTGTGGGCCGACAAGCTCACCATATCGACGCCGAGGGACTCCATATCAAGCGGTATCTTGCCCGCGGCCTGCACCGCATCGCAATGAACGTTACCGCCAAATTCATGGGCAATCGACGCGATCTCGCCAACCGGTTGCAACACGCCCGTCTCGTTGTTCGCCGCCATGACGCTGACCAGAAAAGGTACGCCCGGTCGGGCCGCCACGAACGCCGCCAGATCGGTGCGCAATCTCGGGCAATCGACCACGCCATCGCCCGTTACGGCGACGATCGATACGCTTTCTGCGGAAAAGCGGCCGCCATGGACCACCGAGGGGTGTTCAACGGCAGAAACAAAGCAATGCGCCTCCTCTGCCCCAGCGCTTGCATGGGCCGGCGCCAGCGCCGTCACATTGGCTTCCGTTCCGCCGCTGGTGAAGATCACCCGCGCCGGATCGGCGCCAACAAGATCGGCCACCTGCGAGCGTGCCCGGTCAATCAAAGCCCGCGCGCTTCGTCCCTCCCCATGGACCGACGATGGATTGCCGCCCATCGCCAAAACACGCTCCACACCATCGCGCACCGCCGCCAAAACCGGCGCGGTCGCGTTGTGATCGAGATATGCCCTGGTTTGGCTCATGACTCTTACTTCGCAGCGATCTGGCGGTTCTGAGCAGCTAAAGTCTCTTCGACCGAATTCTCCGCCGCGCTGCTCATTACTTCTTTGGCAATCTGGTTGTCGATCACGTCGCCAAGCGTCACGCCGTCCAGAAAATTGACGATCTTGCGGCCGAGCGCGTCCCACAAATCATGGGTCAAGCAGCGATCGTCGCCCATGCAGCCTGCCTCGTGGTCGCCACCACAGCGCGTCATTTTCACCGGCTCGTCCACGGCCCACATTACTTCGGCAATGGTAATCTGCCCAGCGGCGCGGCGAAGTGCATAACCGCCGCCCGGGCCGCGAAAGCTCGAGACCAGATCGGCACGCCGCAGTTTCAGGAAAAGCTGCTCCAGATAGGGCAAGGATATTTGCTGGCGCTCCGCAATAGACGACAGATTGACGATACATTCCTCGCCCTGTTTGGCGATATCCGCCAACGCCATCACGGCGTATCTTCCTTTGGTGGAGAGTTGCATTTTCTACGACTCGCTACAGTTGAGAACCGGCATGCCAAATGAATTTACCGGCCGAGATCTTTGAACACTTGCCCAATACCCCGTCGATTGTGCTATGAAGCGCCGCGCCCATCTAGACAGGGCATTCAGCTTTTTTGAATAATTCTAAGTCTAAGCTGGTTATAGGAATCCCGACTCAGCAAGTCAAGTATATATGGCCTATCGTATTAGCTGTTCGCTCCATTCAACGCCACACAGGCGTCCAAACCCCGGATGCGAGCCAATTCGATACCGTACTTCCCTCGCGCTGAAGACGTCCCAAGCCCGCAAGACGAGCCAATACGGATTGGGTCATCATGCCTGAAGTTATTATCAACGGTCCCGCAGGACGCATCGAGGCTCGTTACCATCACGAGCCAGCCCAGACCGCACCTGTGGCCATCATTCTCCATCCCCACCCGCAATTTGGTGGGACGATGAACAATCAGATCGTCTATCATCTCTATTACACCTTCGTGCGGCGCAAATTTTCGGTGTTACGCTTCAATTTCCGTGGCGTCGGGCGCAGCCAGGGGTTGTTCGATAACGGTCCAGGCGAATTGGCCGACGCAGCCACCGCGCTCGATTGGATGCAGAGCTTCAATCCCGATGCACGCGCTTGCTGGATCGCCGGCGTCTCGTTCGGCTCTTGGATTTCCATGCAGCTTCTGATGCGGCGGCCCGAGATCGAAGGGTTTATCTCGATCGCACCGCCCGCCAATCTCTACGACTTCAGCTTTCTGGCGCCCTGCCCGTCTTCTGGACTGATGGTCAATGGCGGCGGCGACCGGGTGGTATCGACCGAGGCGGTGGCGGGTCTGGTCGACCGGCTGAAGACGCAAAAGGGCGTTATCATCGACCACGAGGTCGTGCCCGAGGCCAACCATTTCTTCGAAGGCAAGGTCGACGAACTGATGGAAGTCGTCGACGGCTACTTGGACAAAAGGCTCAAGAAAAAAGCCGAATCGGCCGCCTGAATCAGATCGGCGATCAGTCTGCAGCTTGGCGCGGCCGAACAAGCCGTCCACCGGTTTGGGGTTGCCGCACGCCCGTCGTTTCGGGAAATGTAAGCGGCAGACCATAGAGCGAGCGCACGGCAAGAAATGCGAACGCCTCGGCCTCCATGAACTCGCTTGACCAACCGAACGCTTCTGCCGGTTCGACCCGCCCTGGAAGCCTGGAACGAAGCTCATCCATCAGCGCCGGATTGCGGGCGCCGCCTCCCGTCACGACCCAGTTGCAGGGCGTAGCGGCCATAAAATCTACAGCCCGCGCAATGGCCTCGGCCGTGAACGCGGTCAGTGTCGCTGCCCCCTCGGCGGCGCCAAGACCAGCCACGGCGGTTGCGGAAAAATCTCCTCTGTCGAGCGATTTAGGGGGCTTTTTGGCAAAAAACGAATACTCTAGGAGCCGCGAAAGTACGCTCTCGTCAACCTTGCCCTGGCGCGCCAGCAAACCGTCCACATCCATGGTTTGGTCCGTCTTCTCCATCGCCCAATCATCGATCAGCGCGTTGCCGGGCCCGATGTCAAATGCCAGCAGATCGCCTGCTTCGCCGACCCAGGTGACATTCGAAATGCCGCCGATATTGAGGACCGCGACCGGGCGCTCGATGTTTGCCGCCTCGACCAGGGCGTGATGATAAGCCGGTACGAAAGGCGCACCCTCCCCCTCGGCCGCTACATCGTCGCCACGAAAGTCGAACACGACGTCGCGGCGCAGCATCTCGGCCAGCAACGACCCGTTGCCCAGTTGTACTGTCAGCCCCGCTTGCGGCCTGTGCAGCACTGTCTGGCCATGGAATCCAACGACCGCTATGTCGCTCTGTTGTATGCCATTGGCAGCCAAGAAATCGCACACCGCCTGCCCATGGGCCCGGGTAATCATCTCCTCGGCCCGCGCAAGCGCGTCTGGCCGACAGTCGCGTTGCTCAAGGGCTCGAGCCTGCGCAACGGCTTCAGCGATCAGGCTGCGCTCGCTTTCACCGTAAGGCCGGCTTGTGCCTGGACCCCGCGCGGTGATCCGCTCGCCGTCGGTCTCGATCATCGCAACATCGATCCCGTCCATCGACGTGCCGCTCATCAAACCTATTGCGCGCAAAGGCGTGTTCATGCCGGCAGCTCCGTGCATTCATTGTTCAAACCTGTTACATGCCGGTTTAGCATATCCCATTCGCCATAGAGCCCACCTGATTCGGATTGCCGACCCCCAATGAGCGCCTTTAAGTCAGACCTTCTCAACGTGCTTTCAAGCCGTGGGTATGTCCATCAGTGCACAGACGAAACGGCCCTCGACGCCGCGGCTTCATCGGGCGTGCTCACGGCCTATATCGGTTTCGATTGCACCGCGCCAAGTCTGCACGCCGGCAGCCTGCTCGGAATCATGATGCTGCGCAAGCTGCAGCAAGCTGGCCACAAGCCCATCGTACTGATGGGCAGCGGCACGACCAAGGTGGGCGACCCCTCTGGCAAGGAAGAATCGCGCCAGCTGTTGGGCGATGGAGACATCGCCGCCAATATGGCGAGTATTCGCACGGTTTTCGAGACATTCCTGACCTTCGGCGATGGCCCTACCGACGCCATCATGGTGGATAATGCCGCCTGGCTCGAAGAGCTCAACTACATTGCCTTTTTGCGCGACTTCGGGCGCCATTTCACCATAAACCGCATGCTCACATTCGATTCTGTGAAGTTGCGCCTGGAGCGGGAGCAGCCGCTCACCTTCCTCGAATTCAACTATATGATCCTGCAGGCCTACGATTTCCTCGAGCTCAACCGGCGTCACGGTTGCCGGTTGCAAATGGGCGGCTCCGATCAATGGGGCAACATCATCAACGGCATCGAGCTCGGTCGCAGGGTTGACGGGCTCGACCTGTTTGGCCTGACGTGCCCGCTGCTCACCACTTCGTCTGGCGCGAAAATGGGCAAGACCGCCTCCGGCGCGGTATGGCTGAACGCGGATATGACCAGCCCATTTGATTACTGGCAGTATTGGCGCAACACGGACGACAAGGATGTGGGCCGCTTCCTGCGGCTTTTCACCGAGCTGGATGAGGCCGACATCGCCCTGCTGGAGGCTTTAGAGGGCGTCGAGCTGAACGAGGCCAAAAAAGTGCTGGCAAGCCAAGCGACTGAACTGGCGCACGGCCAGGCGGCTGCCGAGCAAGCCGAGGCAACCGCGCGCCAAGCCTTCGAGGAAGGCGCGCATGCCGAAGGACTGCCCAGCATCGACGTGCCGCGGGCTGAGTTGAAAAACGGCCTGGGTTTGCTGAGCGCGCTCGTCAAGGCGGAGCTCGCCGCCAGCAACGGCGAGGCCAGACGCTTTGTCGCCGGCGGCGGCGCGCGCGTGAACGACAAGAGCGTGTCCGATCACACCATCAGCTTATCGCTCGATGATTTGACGTCCGACGGCGTCATCAAGCTCTCGATCGGCAAGAAAAAACACGTGTTGATCCGGCCTGCCTGATCGAACTGGTTCAGTTGTCGCCCGGAAATGACGGAGCCTCGCCAATCCAGGACGGGATATTTGCCCGGGTAGAACGTGCTGGCGGAACAGGCAGCTGCGTCGCGGGAGGCGCAGTGCCGATGCCTTGGGGCAGCGGCGTATTGATGATATTGGACGGCGCATTGGCGATATTTGGCGGCGACGGCAACACCTGCGATCGGCCGGTGAATTCGAAAATTTGCCGGAAGATCCCCGGCGCCACCATAGAGACGGGGTTCATCATGACCTTCGGTTCCGACAACGACCCCTTGATCGCGAACGTGATACCGAGCACCCCCTCGCCGCGCCGGCCGACCAACAGATTGCCGATGATGGGAATCGAACCCAACGCCGAATTCAGACCGTAGAGCGGTACGTAGGTGCCGCCCAAGTCGACGCGCTTGGTCTTGAAGTCGACCCTGCCGCGCATGGTCGCGCCAAGCATCGGCCCGTTGACGTATGAGTTGTGCAAAACAAATTGCCCCTGACCGACGGAAAAGGGCGCACGCAACTGGTTGAAAGCTATGCGCCTGCGTTGGGGCTGCATGCGGCGCTGACGAGAACGCGACGAAGACGCCGCCCCGCCCTGCTGATTGACGACCAGTTGATTGACTACCCGATCACCCAGAATGACGAAATCTCGCGCCCAAAGCGTTCCGGTTGTGTTGGCCCTGCCGCTGCCATCGAGATTGACTTGCAGCGAGGCGTCACCGCCCTCGATCTTTGGATAAAAGCCAACAAGGCGGAAGGCGGCGCCGGCGTCCTTGGCTTCCGCCAGCAGCACGCGGGGCTGGCCTTCTTCTGGATTGAGGCGCACGGCGATGGGCGACTTGCCGTTGAGTTTGCCCTTGGCGTCCAGCCGTTGCAGTTTGCCGCCCCGTTTGATGAGCGAAACTTCGGCGTTTTTCACGGTCGTGTTGGAGAATCCCATCACGGTCGCGATCTGAGCGGTCAGGTCGAGCCCCGGCTCGTCGTCGGCCGGCGGGGCTTGGTCTTCGGCGAGCTGGCCCGCAGAAAACAGCGATTCGAAAAACTGCCGCCCGTCATAGCCCGAGCCTTGCGCTTGAACATCCCAGACATTGTCGCTGCGCAAATTGCCGGCAAGCTCCAAATGGGTGATTACGTTGAAGGAGAAATCCGGGAAGAAGAAAGCCTTAGGCTTGCCCTTTTCATTAAGACCAATCCAGCCCTCGATACCGATATTGTCGCCGGCAACACGGAAATTTTGCAGCTCAGTGCTGCCGTCCTGGCCGTCGGCCACGTCGAATTGCAAATTCGCCGACTGTCCCTGCGGCTTGCGCCAACCAAAATTGGTCATAACGAGATCCGCTTTGCTGAGATCTGCCTCGACGCGGATTTTCTTTTTCTTACCCCCGGCATCGCGGATATTGACGCTGATCGGCACGGGTCCGCGTACCATGTGATTGATGTCGAACCCGAGTTTTGTGCGCTCGGCCTCGTTCAGCACCGTACTGACGCGAAGATCGGGTTGCTTGTCGTCGGGCGCGGCGAAAATCCTTTGCCAATTTATTTGCGCCGGGACACCATTCAGCACGACGTCACCGCGTGCCTGGAGCGCCTTTTCGGTTGCGTTGAAAACCACTGTGCCGCCTTCAATGGCGACACCTTCGAAATTGCTCTGCAGGGTCACGGCGTCGAGCTTGACGTCGCCACGCAGGGTCACGTCGTCGAACTCCAGGCCTTTCATCGTAGGCAACGAGATGCGGAATTTACCTTCGGCATCACCACCAATCATCTCAGGACTGAAGCCCACTTTCTTAGCGTAGCCCAGCGGATCGTGATCGAGCAGTTCAAGCACGGCCGCCGCACCACCAGCCGCCGTGAATGTGATCTCTCCAATCTCGGGCAAGGGGCGCAAATCATCGACCACAAAGCGTCCGTCCTTAAGATCGATGCGCTTACCGCTCGGCAGATCGACCCAGGCCTTGGGCGCGTTGAACTCGAAACTGCGGCCACGCAGCCGCATGACGCCGGCAGCGGTTTGGATCGGCGGCAATTTCTCGATGTAGTGGATTTCCACGCCCGTCGTTTGCAGATCGAATTGGACGGATTCGGGCGCAATATCGCCACCTTGATTGAGTTTGGCGAGTTCGCCAGCAGCTATGTCAATTCGCGCTTTGCCGCCCAGAATCTGCCCGGCCGTGAGATTTTTGCCCGACCACTGGCGCGCACCCGCAGCCACGAATTTGGGCCATAGCTTCTTCATCTGATCAACCGACATGGCGCTGAGCTGGCCCGTCATCTTGACCTCTGGCGAGCCCGGCGCGTCGACAACCGTACCCTGCAGCGTCATGCTCGCTGTGCCCATTTTGATGTGGAACCGGGAGATTTCGAGATGACCCGAATCGGGCGTCACAACGCCCTCGACGAACCATTCGTCCACCGGCACGGGCGCAAGGCCGAATTCCTCAACGCCGAGCACGGCATCGGCTGCTTGTAATCGGAACCGCCAACTTTTCGGCTGCGCCACACCGGCGCCAGCCTCGCCCTGCGGCGCTTGCGCGACCGGCTCGAAAACACCGCTGATCACAGCCCGGCTCTCCCCCCACAGGATCGTCGAGGGCAGAAGCTCGATCTTTTCCTCACGCGCCAGATAGCGCACGTGCAATTCGCCCTCATCGATCAGCATTGGGTATTTGACGTCCCATGGCGGCCGTATGTGGCCAGCCGAAAGGTTGATGCGAGCTTCGGCGCCGAGCAGCGCACCACCTGTCGACATATCAACGCTGGTCTCGACCGAAACCGGCATTTCCAAGGCCCCGATGCCGCCCAAACCCGGCAGGTTCGCGGCTATCCCCTTGGGAACCAAATCCTTTATCATCGCGGTGAAGGTGAGCTGCTGGCGTTTTTGGGACTGCTCGGTGCTGAAATTGAGCGACCAAGGTCCCTCGGACGATGAGATGTTGGCTTCGCCCATCAAGATGCTGCGCTTCTTGCCGTGCTGCAGATCGATGGCGAAATCGGGCACCTGCCAGAAGCTTTGTTTGCCGCTTTGATTGAACACCACCACTGCATCGCGCACGCCAAAGCGGGTGAGATAGGACGAAGCAGTCGTCCCCATCCTGGCTTTCTCGAAGGCATCGGCGATGGATTGGGTGAGATTGATTTGGCCCAGCCCGTCCGTATCCAACCCGACCCCGCCCTCGGGCAAGGGCGGCACCACGCCACGCGTGACGACCTCGCCTGCCGTGCCGTCATTTCGCGGGCGCCGTTGGATCCCGACATCTGTCAAGGGCGGCGAGGTCTGGTCGCTCGAAAACGACAGCGAAAGACCACCGCTTGGCGAGTAGAACAACAGCAGGCGCGGCCCGATGAAATCGACGCTGCCTGGCGCAATTCGTCCCCCGAGCAACCCTCGTGCGCTCAGTCCGATAGCAGCGTATGGCGCCTGCGCGACGACCGAACCGCGACTGTCTATCAGACGGATGTTGCGCAGACGAAACTGCACGTCGGATGCTTCCTCACCCCTGCGGATCACCGCATCGTCGATCTTCACCTCCGCATCAGCGAGTTCGCGGTTGATCGCTTCCTCAAGGATGGGCACCAGAAAGGGAAGCGACACCGGTCCCTGGTTGAGCCGGCCATAGGCCAACGCCACCGCCATCGCGCCTATCACCAAAAGTCCCGCGAAAATCTCGAATGTGAACCGCAGCGAGCGGCGCGAGACCGATTTCAGACCGAGTTGCACGGGTTTGGGCAGCCGGCTGACGAGCTGACGCCCCTTTTCGGGCAGCTCGACGAGCGCCCGCCCCTTCTCAGAGAACTTGATGAAGTCGCGTACCATGCATTTCCATCGTGGACGACAGGTCGGCGCCCAACGGCGTGCGGCTCACGTTGCCGGTCACCGCAGGCTCTTTGCCCCCCATCGACCACCTTGAACTCGCTTCAGAAGTTGTCGGTCGTCACGCGCTGCAAGATCATCCCCGTTGCAGCATCATCGGGCCTTCAAGGTTTACGATTGTCCCCAGAAAATTCTAAACATTGCATCTGGCGAGTCCGGCCCCAACCACAGCCATTCCAGACTCCTGCACTATGTATTTTGCCTATAGTGGAATATCGACAAAAGGAAGGCGGATCGCAGTCGAGAAAGAGCCAGTCTGCACCGGATTTCGTGTTGTCGTGAGCGGCAAAAACAGACGTTGCTTGGGCCTTACCCATCCCCCTTTATCGGCACTTTTTTGTTGCAGTGGGTCCGAAAACCGTTTTGGATTGGATCGTGGCGGGGTATGCCAACCGGCAGATGCCGTAATGGGCGATAATCGACCCATGTCATTCATATTCGATGTCGGCACGCAAATTCATGCAGACGGAGCAATATATTTGATCTGATTTCATCACTAAACCAAACAGCCCATTGATTAAGCACATTTATTTATTGTTTTCTTTCAAGGCGAAAAGCGCGAACGTCCCGGTAGACAAAATGGCGGATTGCGCCGCCGATAAGAAACATAACGCGGTCGGAGCAAAAACAAATGTTCACCAAAAAGCCGGAATCTAACGCCGAATTAAGCGACGATAATGAAGAGTCAGGTGAAACGGAGACCAAGCCCGTGGAAACACGCCAACCTGTTCTCTCCCGATCGATGCCAAGCGCCCGCGACGCGACAAGCGCCGGTCCCTCCCTTATCGGTGAAGACCTGACGATCACCGGCAATATCGAGTCCAAGGGAGAAGTTCACGTTGACGGTGAGGTCCAGGGAGACATCCACTGCGTATCGCTGATCATCGGCGAGAAGGCCCATGTCAATGGCGCGATCTTGGCCGAGGACGTGATCGTTCGCGGCCGGGTCGAGGGCGAACTGCGCGGCACACGGCTATCGTTGCAGGCAACATCCCACGTCGAGGGTGACATCATCCACAAGTCGCTTGTCATCGAACAAGGGGCATATTTCGAGGGTAAATCGCGTCGCGAGGAAGACCCCGGACGCAGCTCATCCGACAAATCGGAAGCATCGCGGTCGGGCGGTTCATCGAGCAAGTCGCAGTCGAACCGCGCCGCTGAATAGCCTCGCGCTGCCTTAAGCCAGCGAACTCCGGCTTCGCTTGAGCATTTTTCGGCGCCCGATACATTATTATTCCAGATCTTCGACCTGCTGACCGCCATCGCCGTGCACGCGCTGTGCGAGCGCGGCCTCGATGAAGGCGTCGATATCGCCATCGAGTACGGCGCTTGGATTGCTGCTCTCGACGCCCGTGCGCAAATCCTTGACCATCTGATAGGGCTGCAGAACGTATGAGCGGATCTGGTGTCCCCAGCCGATCTCCGACTTGGCCGCTGCCTCTGCTTGAGCTTCCTCCTCACGGCGCTGTAACTCCTCCTCATAAAGGCGCGCGCGCAGCATCGCCCAAGCGGTGGCGCGGTTCTTGTGTTGGGAGCGCTCGTTCTGGCACTGCACGACAATACCGGTCGGCACGTGCGTGATGCGAACGGCACTGTCTGTGGTGTTGACGTGCTGCCCGCCAGCCCCGCTCGCCCGATAGGTATCGATGCGCACGTCTTTGTCCTCGATGGTGATATCAATTGACTCGTCGATTACCGGAAAGACCGAGACGGATGCAAAGCTGGTATGGCGCCGCGCCGCCGAATCAAACGGCGAGATCCGCACCAAACGATGAACCCCGGATTCCGACTTCAGCCATCCATAGGCGCTCGGGCCCTTGATGAGCAAACTGGCCGATTTGATGCCGGCCTCCTCACCCTGGCTTAAGCCGATCGTCTCTACCTTGAAGCCGCGCTGCTCGGCCCACCGCGAGTACATTCGCATCAGCATCTGCGCCCAGTCCTGGCTCTCGGTGCCGCCGGCGCCGGCATGGATTTCCAGATAGGAGTCATTGGCGTCGGCCTCGCCTGATAAAAGGGCGGCGACTTCTCGTTTCTGCGCCTCGTTTTTCAGCGCTTCGAGAGCCGCCTCGGCTTCGCCGACGACGCCGCCGTCGTCCTCTTGCTCACCCAACTCGATGAGTTCGATGTTGTCGGCAAGGTCGCGTTCGAGCTTCGTGTAGGAGGTCATCGCCTCATCGAGCGCCTGGCGCCGACGCATGACGGCCTGGGCCTTGGCGGGGGCGTTCCACAGGTCGGGATCTTCGGCCAAGCGGTTGAGTTCGCTCAGACGCTCCTGCGCGCTGTCCCAGTCAAAGATGCCTCCTCAGCAGCGCCAGCGACTGCTTGATGTCGTCGATACGTGCTTGCGTCTCCGCCCGCATGGTGTCCTCGCTGCCAATATCGTGCTGGCCGCACCGCGGCCCGGCACGGCGGCAAAAATCCATCTCGTCGATATGCTAGTAGAGTCCGCCAGTACCCGACGTCAACTCCCGACCACCGCCGGAGGAGTAATAGTCGTCCTGCCCGCCCTCATTACCAATCACCGAATAGACATCGGCCGGCTGCGTGCCTGGCTTGAAGGCCTCGAGAATGGCGGCCTGCCCTCCTGCCTGGGCGCGCAATCCCGACTTGGGATTGATGCGGATAAGTTTCATACCCGGCGGAATGCGGAACGGCACGGCGGCGTTCTCGGCCAGCGCCATCGTCATGAAATCGCGGAACACGGGCGAAGCCACGCTGCCACCGGTTTCGCCCTTGCCCATCGGCTTGGGCGTGTCGAATCCGACAAACACGCCGACGGCTAGATCGGGCGCGAAGCCCACAAACCAGGCGTCCTTTTCATCATTCGTCGTACCGGTTTTGCCGGCCAGCGGTTTACCCACGGCCTTGACGCGCCGGGCGGTGCCCCGTTGCACCACGCCCTCCAACATCGAGGTGATCTGGTAGGCGGTGTGGGGATCGACGATTTGCAGCCTGTCATCGCCCAAGACCGGTTCTTCCTGGCCGTTCCAATCGCGCACCCGGCAATCGGCACACTGACGCGAGTCGTGGCGCCAGATGGTCCGGCCATAACGATCCTGGATCCGGTCTATCAGTGTGGTTTGAACCTGCTTGCCGCCATTGGCCAGCATCGAATAGGCGCCGGTCAGCTGCATCAGCGTAGTCTCGCCCGCCCCCAGCGCCATAGACAATACCGGCATCAGATTTTCATAAATTCCGAATCGGCGTGCGTATTCGGAAATCAGCGGCATGCCCATGTCCTGAGCCAGACGCACGGTCATCAGGTTGCGCGATTTCTCGATACCGGTCCGCAAGGTCGAGGGACCATAGAATTTCTTGCCGTAGTTTTGCGGCCGCCACATGGGCTGCCCTGGCGCTTGCTCGATTGCGAGCGGGGCGTCCAATACGACACTTGCCGGCGTATAGCCATTATCAAGCGCAGCCGCATAGACGAACGGCTTGAAGGCCGAGCCAGGCTGGCGGCGGGCCTGCACCGCGCGATTGAACTCGCTCTCAGAGAAGCTGAAGCCGCCAACCAGCGCCAGCACGCGCCCCGTGTGCGGGTCCATCGCCACCAACGCCCCGTCGACGCCTGGAATCTGCATCAACCGCCATTGGTTGGCGACCACCGCGTTTTTATTATCCAGCTTCGGCGCCACATAGATGACGTCGCCTGTTTTCAACGTATCGGTCACCGCCTTGGGACGTGCGCCCAGTCCGCGCTTGAGCGCCGGCCGCGCCCATTTGACTTGGTCCAAGCCTATTTCGCCTTGCGCGCGGTCTTTGTCGATTCGGCCGGAGGAAAGCCGCCCGGGCCGCAGACCGATTGTCGCCTTGGCCTTCTCGGCCAACAACACCACGGCCAGACGCCACGGTTTGATATCGTCAAAAATCTTGATCTTGGCCAGTTCCGCGCCCCAATCGCCCGACGTCTCGATCGTCTTGACGGGACCCCGCCAGCCGTGCCTGCGATCATAGGCCACGAGGCCGTCCACCAGCGCCTTGCGCGCTTTGCGCTGCAGTGCCGGATCGAGCGTGGTGCGAACCGACAGACCGCCACCGTACAATTTTTCCTCGCCATACCGGTCGTAGAGGTAGCGTCTGACCTCTTCGGCAAAAAATTCAGCCGCGAAGATGTGCGCGCCGAACGGCCGTGGGTCGACACTGAGCGGCTGGGCCTTCGACTTTTCGCCGTCTTCGGGCGACACGAAGCCGTTCTGGACCATCCGGTCGATCACCCAGTTGCGCCGCGAGATCGCGCGCTTGGTCCGCTTGAAGGGGTGGTAGTTGTTTGGCGCCTTGGGCAATGCCGCCAAATAAGCGCAATCGGAAACGCTGAGCTCGTTGAGCGATTTGCCCCAATAGTTGAGTGCGGCGGCGGCAACGCCATAGGAACTCAGACCCAAATAGATCTCATTGAGATAGAGCTCAAGGATCTGCTCCTTGGTGAAGGAACGCTCGATGCGGATCGCAAGGATCGCCTCCTTCAATTTGCGCTCGAAGGTCTGATCGCTCGAGAGCAAGAAGTTCTTCGCCACCTGCTGGGTGATGGTCGAGGCGCCGACCATGCGCCGACCATTGCGGAAGTTGTTGACGTTGGTGACCACCGCCCGGACGATGCCCTGAACGTCGAGACCGCCGTGTTGGTAGTAGTTTTTGTCCTCAGCCGCCAGAAAGGCCTGAATGAGCCGTTCGGGAATGGCATTGAGCGGCACGTAGATCCGCCGCTCCTTGGCAAATTCGGCGATCAGACTGCCGTCATTGGCATGCAACCGCGTCATCACCAGCGGTTCATACTTCGCCAGCACCTCGTAGTCCGGCAAATCCTTGGAAATATACCAAAGGACATAGGCCACCACCGCCGAGGCCGCGAGAAACATGATCATCCCGGCCGCGAACAGAAAACCAAGGAAACGCAGCATCGGGGAGCCACGACGTCTGCGCCGCTTTTTCTCCTCAGGAGGCGTTATGGGTGTTGTGATGTCCATGGAGCCGCTTTCACCGGGTCTTTTATGGCCTGCCAATAGCGAACACAACCCTAAGCATCATTGTGGCAAGATCGCGGATCAGTAAGGCATTCGCGCCACGCGCTTGGCAAAATAACTGTCCACCGCCCGTGCCGTTGTAACCGCCACTTTGCGTTGCCAACGCTTCGATTTGAGCCGCTTCTCGTCGCTCGGATTGCTCATATAGCCCAATTCGACGAGCACCGAGGGGACGTCGGGCGCCTTGAGCACGCGAAATCCGGCGAAGCGGCGGGCCTTTTTGCGCACCGGCGTTTTGCCCTTCATGGAATCCACCAGCGTATCGGCGAAGGTGATAGACAGGTTCTTGGTCTCGCGCTGCGCCAGATCGATCAGAATGTTCGTCACCTCGTCCGATTCAGGCGGCAGATCGACACCGGCAATAATGTCCGCTCGGTTTTCCTTGGCCGCCAGCGCCTTTGCCTCCTTATCCGACGCCTTCTCTGACAAGGTGTAGACGGTCGCGCCGCTCGCCTTGGTGCTGAAGCGGCCCGGAACCGAGTCTGCATGTATCGAAATGAACAGGCTGGCGCTCTGGCTCCGGGCGATTTCGACGCGCTTGCGCAACGGCACATAAACGTCGATGCGCCGCGTCATCAGCGTCCGATAGCGTCCCGTCTTCTTCAACTGCGCCTCAAGCGCTTTGGCAAATGAAAAGACCACGTCTTTCTCGCGCAGTCCCCCGCGCGACACCGCGCCGGGATCGACGCCGCCATGGCCCGGATCGATGACGATCAGCGGTTTGCCGCCGTTTTTGACCCGCTTGCCCAGGGCCGGCGGTTTGGCGGGCTCCGACCGCTTGCTTGCTTGCCGACCCTGACCCGTCGCCCGCGCCCGGCGCATTTCCTTTCGAAACGCTCCGACATCGGTCTTGACCAGATCGACAACCAACCGCGCCGGTTGACCGTCCTTCGCCTTCAGCACAAACGCCTTGTCGATCCGGACAGCCGCCTTGACGTCGATCACAATGCGCGATTTACCCGGCGCGATCAGGCCGTAGCGATAGGCCGACACCAAACCCCTGCCCTTATTTCCGAGCCCCGCCGGCATCTGGAATTGGACATCGGGCATATCGACGATGACGCGGTAAGGATTTTCCAGCGTGAAAACGCGGAATTCCACCGCCCGCGACAGATCGGCGACAAACCGGGTGCGCTGGGCGTCACCGCCGAGCCGGGCGTCGTTGGCGATCGTCGTACCGGCCAGCGCGGCACCGTTCCAGGCAAACGCCATAACAAGCGCGGCGAAATCCAAATACGGCAAGCAGCGCCGGGCGGCGACACCCACGTGCCTCACCCCAAAGACCAAAAAGGAGAACAAGCTCACCATGATCCCTCGCAGCCATACCCCTGCGGATCCGCCCCACGGCGAATCATCGGGTCGACTGTGCCACCAAGCCATTATGCCGTCCGACATCATGATTTTAAAGCCGACCGGTTAACTCAATATTGTGCAAATACAATGGATGCGACGATTGCAACACTTGCCAAGTCCATTGCCACGACCCTAATAAGAACAATGCCATCCGTTAGGCGAGGGGCACATGTGGCTGTTGCAACATATCGTTAGCCCCACGATAGGGATCGGCACGGTCGTTCGATTGACAGGTGTATGACCGCGCGGCAACCCGCGCAGGCACACATCCAAAGCTGCGGCCGAAAATGACAGTTTCACGCGTTTTGCCCCAACAACCAAAATTTCGGGCACCAACGCGTTTTTTGGAAAGCGGGCCGCGAAGCCGAGAAGGATCGGTACGCCAATCCCGCATACTTGCCGTTTGCTAAGACGGTGCACGAAGACCAGGAAATTTAACGTGATGAACGCACGTCACCATCGGCCGGTCAGATTTCTTACGGCTCTAGTCCCGCAAGCCGCTTTAGCGGCGCTTGCGAGTTCTGTTTGTTTTTGCCGGATGATCACGCGTCGCTGGTGGCTGCCCCAATCAATTATTGCATGCCGCTCTGCCGAGAACGGGCCGCCAATCTCATGGAGGCTGCAGACTCACCCGCTCAGCAGGCATGCCGGAGAAGACAAATTATGGGCGCCAAAATGCTTGTCGATGCCGCGCACCCTGAAGAAACACGTGTTGTCGTGGTGCAAGGCAATCGAGTCGAGGACTTTGATCACGAATCCGCTAGTCGCAGACAGTTAAGAGGCAACATCTATCTCGCAAAAGTGACGCGCGTGGAGCCCTCGCTCCAGGCGGCGTTTGTCGACTATGGCGGCAACCGCCACGGATTTCTGGCCTTTAACGAGATACATCCCGACTACTATCAAATACCGGTCGCCGACCGCCAGGCGTTGCTTGATGAGGAAGCGCAGGAGGAAAGCGAGGCCGAGGCCGAAGCTGCCGCGGTCGATACTGGCAACAAGCGCAAATCCCGAAAAAAGCGCGGCGCCAAGGTGGCGCTCGAGGAGGCTGCTCAATCGGGCGATACGGTCAGCGAAGACCTCCCCACCGAGGAACCCGATGGCGACGAGGCGTCATCACCGCCCAATGAGATGGCCGGCGACGGTGATGATGAAACAGCCGAAAATTTGGATGACGTCCCCATGGCGATGGGGCTGGTCGAAGACCAGGGCGTCCACGAAATCGACGACCAAGACTTGGAAGAGGAAAACAACGACGCGAATTTCGAAGCGTTGGGTTCAGAAGATGCGCTTGAGGAATTGCCCGTTCGCACCCGCCGCCGACGGCGCGTCTATAAAATCCAGGAAGTCATCAAACGCCGACAAATCATTCTGGTGCAGGTGGTCAAAGAGGAGCGCGGCAACAAAGGAGCAGCGCTCACCACCTATCTTTCGCTGGCAGGCCGCTTCACCGTATTGATGCCTAACACCGCGCGCGGCGGAGGCATTTCCCGCAAAATCAGCAACGCGAGCGACCGCAAGCGCTTGCGCAAAATTGTCGGCGAATTCGACGTGACCGCCGGAATGGGGCTGATCGTGCGCACCGCCGGCGCCTCCCGCACCAAGGCCGAAATCAAACGCGACTTCGAATACCTGCTGCGCATGTGGGAGAACGTGCGCGACTTGACCTTGCACTCGACAGCGCCGTCGCTGGTCTACGAAGAGGGCAACCTAATCAAGCGCTCGATCCGCGATCTCTACGACAAAGACATCGATGAAGTTTTGGTGGCCGGTGAGGAAGCCTACAAGGAAGCCAAAGAATTCATGCGAATGCTCATGCCGAGTCACGCCAAAAACGTCAAACCTTACCGCGATCCAGCGCCCATTTTCACCGCCTTCCAGATCGAGCGGCAACTGGGCGCCATGTTCAGCCCCGAGGTAACGCTGAAATCCGGTGGCTACATCGTCATCAACCAAACCGAGGCGTTGGTGGCAATCGACGTCAACTCTGGCAAGGCAACGCGCGAACACAACATTGAAGACACTGCGCTGAGAACCAACCTCGAGGCCGTCGAGGAGGTCACCCGCCAACTGCGCCTGCGCGATTTGGCCGGCCTTCTGGTCATCGATTTCATCGACATGGAAGAGCGCCGCAACAACCGGTCCGTGGAGCGCCGGCTAAAAGATTGTCTGCGCGGCGACAGGGCTCGAATCCAAGTGGGACGCATTTCCCATTTCGGCTTGATGGAAATGTCGCGTCAACGCCTGCGCCCCGGCGTACTCGAAGGTTCAACATCGCCTTGCATCCATTGCCAAGGCACCGGCATCGTGCGCTCTACAGAATCGGTCGCGCTCGACGTCTTGCGCAACCTCGAAGACGTTCTAATCAGAGACGGCTCACAACATTTGAGCGCAACCACCGCCGTCGACGTGGCGCTCTACATTCTCAATCAGAAGCGCGCCAGCTTGAAGGACATCGAAGCACGCTACGGTGTCCAGATCGCCATCGAAGCCGACGATCAGTTGCACGGCGCCAATTTCTCCATTGCACGCGTCGTCGCGACTGAAGGCGAGACGTCGAGCAATGTGGTGGTCCAAATGGATTGGGGCAGCCAGTCGCCCGCGCTCGAAAACGGCGACGGCGACAACAAGCGCATGAAGCGCAGCCGCCGACGCAAACGCCCCCGCAGCGACAGCCCCGAGGGCAAAGCCGATGCTCCCGTCGAACCCGCCAGCGCTTCCGACGGCGACGACATCAGTACAGACGATGGCGACGAAAAAACCGCCAAGCCCAGCAAACCGCGCAGACGCGGGCGCCGCGGCGGACGGCGGGTCCGTGCCGCTGCCGCCAGAGCACAGGAAAGTGCCCAGCCGGGCGTTGCCGGCCAGGAAAGCATCCGACAAGACGTTGCCGAGCCCGACAACGCCCCTGCCAGCGAACCTGTGGCCGCGGCTGCACCGGACTCAGCTGCGGCGGCTGCACCATCGCCCGATCCCGCACCCGATGCAGTGGCAGCACTATCACCCGTTACGGCGCCCGAATCAGATGGCGAGGCACCCCGCAAGCCGGCAGCACGCCGCAAAACAACCGCCTCTAAATCAGCTGCATCCAAGGCCGCAAAACCGCGGGCCAAACCCGCGCGCAAGACCGCAAGGTCCGATGATGCCGCCCCGGTGGCAACCAGCGACGACCAAGAAGCCGGCCAAAATCGCGGCAAAAAAACCCGCGCACGAAAGAAGGACGACGCACCTGTTCCAGCAAGCGAGCCCGCCGCCACAACGGATGGACCCGACAGCGATGACGACGGCAAATCTCAACGGACCGGCTGGTGGCAAAAGGGCGCCTGACGTCGTTTGAAATCGATTCCCGCCGAGCAGAAATTCTTCTAGGCTGGAAATATGATTTGGAACCGCAAGACGATCATTTGGCTTCTAATCGCCTTGGCTATCGCGTTTGCGATCGCCTTCGCCATACCGATTGAGAGTTCACCTGGCGCCTGAGCGCATCATGAGAGCCAGTCTCGAATGCGCTCGACGGCATTCGTCATATCGGCGCGTGCGCCCGCGTAGCAAAACCGAATATACTGGGCGCCGTTTGCGGCATCAAAATCGACACCCGGTGTGACCGCAACCCCTGCTTCGGCAAGCATGCGCTGGGCAAAACTCACAGCGTCATTGGTCACATTGCGCACATCGGCATAGAGATAGAAGGCGCCATCGGCGGGTAAGAACTCCCCGAGTCCTGCACCGGGCAAGCCTGCCATCAATATCGCCCTGTTCTCCCCATAGCCCGCCTTGATCGCCTGCAGTTCGTCGTGGCAATCGAAGGCGGTGACGGCGGCGTGCTGTGAAAGCGTGGGCGGCGCTATATAGAGATTCTGCGCCAGCCGTTCGATCGGACGCACCATATCCTCAGGCACGACTACCCAGCCAATACGCCATCCCGTCATGCTGAAATATTTGGAGAAGCTGTTGACGACAATCGCCGTTTCGCTGTGTTGCAGCGCGGTCTGAGCCGGTTCCGTAAAATCGAGCCCATGATAGATCTCATCGGAGATGAACCAAAGCTTCATCGCCTCAGCGGCCGCCGTCAGCCGTGCCAGCGCATCGCCGATCAGCATGGTGCCTGTCGGATTGGCCGGACTGGCGATCAGGAAAGCATCGATGCCCCCCTCACCGGCCGCCCTTTCGAGATGATCGGGTGTGGGCATCCAGCGCGAGTCCTGTCCCGCCTCGAGCAGCACAGTCTGCGCACCGAGCGCCTGCAGAATGTGGCGGTAAGCGGGATAGCCCGGCGATGGCAACGCGACGCGCGCGCCCATTTCAAGGATTGCCAGAAACACCAGCACGAAACCCGCCGAGGAACCCGTTGTGACGACGACGCGCTCGGGCGCGATCTCAACGCCGTAGCGCTCTTCATAGTGCTTTGCGATGCGCTGACGCAGACGCGGCAGACCGAGCGCATCGGTGTAGCCCAGCCGGTCGCTATCGAGCGCGGCACGCGCTGCCGCGATCACCTTGACGGGCGCCGGGGTCGCCGGTTGGCCCACCTCCATATGAATGATGTCTTCGCCACGGGCGGCGCGTTCGTTCGCCAACCGCATCACGTCCATGGCGATGAACGAGTCGATTTCGCCGCGCTTTGCCAGCGGCCGTGGCAGGCTCATAGATCAACATCCCTTCCCACGAAGCCTCGCGATCAATCAATCGTGAGGGTTTGATGTCGACATGAGACCGTCACTATGTCGCCCCATTATCATCCATCAATCGGCTGTGTAGCCCAGGCAACGCCCAACCGCAATTTGCGCGCGCCCTATTCGCGCTTGCCGGTAGATTGGGTACCAGCACGGCGCCGATTGACCCAACGCACCGCGATAACTATTTTGCCGTGTAGCAGAAACAATCGATGATCCGACTCAAGGTATTGATATTACTAATCTTTTTTCAAATTCCATGTCGCTTGCAAGCGATGCGATAGGCATCCGGTTCCTGTCAAAACCGCGACTCCGCCGCGCAGTTCACACCGCGCTGGCAGGCCTGATGTCGCTGTCATTCATCATCGGCTTCTACCCGACCCCGGCGCAGGCGCAATTCATCAGCTTCATCCGCGACGCCGAGACCGAGGAATTGTTGCGCGATTATGCGCGTCCGATTTTCAAGGCCGCCGGTCTCGATACCCAGGACATTGCCGTCCACATCGTCAAGGACGCCGGCTTCAACGCCTTCGTTGTCGACGGCCGCAACATGTTCATCAACTACGGTACGCTGATGAAATCGGCGACTCCCAACCAGGTCATCGGGGTCGTCGCGCATGAGACGGGCCATATCGCCGGCGGCCATCTGGCTGGTCTTAGGCAAGCGGCAACCGGTGCTCGCACCGCGGCGCTGATGGCGCAAATTCTAGGCATATTGGTGCTTGGCGCGGGGGTTGCGGCCGGGGCCGGCGGCGATGTCGGGGCGGCGGGTGCCGGCATTCTCTATGGCGGCCAGTCGGCAGCCCAACGCACACTACTCAGCTACCGGCGGGGCCAGGAATCATCGGCCGACCAAGCCGCTGTCAGATACCTCAACGCCACGCGACAGTCGACCAAAGGCATGCTGCAGACGTTCGAATATTTTGCCGACCAAGGGCTCACCTCGCTGCAATACGCCGACCCATATCTGCAAAGCCATCCGATGCCGAACCAGCGAATCGTGCAGCTACGCGACCTGGCCCACGACAGCCCCTACTTCAACGCCAAGGATTCGCCCCGGCTGCAGTTGCGCCACGATCTCGTGCGCGCCAAGCTTTCGGGCTTTCTCGACAATCCGCAGATCGTCTTCAATCGCTACCCCAAGAGCAACGGTTCCTTGCCGTCGCGCTACGCCCGGACGATCGCGAGCTGCCGCATGTCGGGCGCCGATGCCTGCCTGCCGTCGATGAAAGCGCTGGTCGCCGAGCAACCCGACAATCCCTATTTCTGGGAGCTGATCGGCGAGTTCATGATTCGCTGGGGACGCGCAGAGGAAGCGGTCCCGCCGCTGCGCAAGGCGGTGAAGCTGGCGCCCAAGGAGAGCCTGACACGCATTATGCTGGCCCAGGCGCTGCTTGGCGGCAGCGAAAGCGCGCGACACGCCGATGAGGCGATCGGCCATTTGCGCAAAGCGCTAGTCAAGGAGAAGACCCATTCGCTTGGTTATCGCTTGCTTTCGCAAGCCTACGGGCGCAAACAGCAAATCGCCCAAGCTGATCTGGCCTCTGCTCAGTCGAGCCTCTTCAGCAATGATATGAAACGCGCCAAAGCATTCGCGACCCGCGCCAAAACAAAGTTCAAACGCGGATCTCCCGGCTGGCTCAAGGCCGACGACATCATCAATTATCAGCCGCCTTCGCATTAATTTTTCGGCCTAAGCCGTGGAGACGACATTTATGGCAAAAGACACACAGGGGCAGCCCCTCATCCGCGTCATTCTGGTTGCAGCAGTCGTTGCCGCAATCGTCACGGTCGCGATCAACCAATTTGGCTCTCGTCTCGGCTTGCAGAGCGCGGCGACACTTGCTCAAGCGGACTTCGAGCAGACGGTGCGGGACTATCTGGTGAAAAACCCCGACATCCTCATCGCCATGCAGGAGCAACTCGAGCGCACGCAGGTCGTCGAACAAAAAGCCATGCGCGAGAAGGCAATCAACGAAAATGCCACTGCGCTCTTTCGGTCCAAAAACTCACTTGTCGCCGGCAACCCAAATGGCGACGTCACGGTGGTCGAGTTCTTCGACTACAATTGCGGCTATTGCCGCCGCGCCTTCAAAGACCTGGCCAAGCTGATCGAAACCGACAAGAACGTGCGCGTGGTGTTGAAGGAATTTCCGATTTTCGGCAAACCCTCCGAGGAGGTCGCCAAGATCTCGATCGCCGCAGCCAAGCAGGGAAAATATTTCGAGCTGCATGGCGCACTTTTGAGTGCGCCCGGCCGCGCCACCAAGGAGCAAGCCCTCAAGGTGGCCGAGAAGATCGGCCTGGACGTAAAACAGCTTGAGAAAGATATGAATTCGCCCGAAGTCGCCAAGACGATCCAGGAGACCGCCCAACTCGCCGACCGCATGGGACTGCAGGGCACACCCTTCTATTTGGTTGGCGACCGATCGATCCCCGGCGCGCCAGACAACCTGTACGACATGTTCGTGGAAACTGTCGCCGACGTGCGGAAAAACGGTTGCACAGCCACCTGTTAAGGCCACCTTGCGCCATGCTTTGCAAGGCTATTGAAAAGCTGTTACAGGGGCTTGGAACCCACCGCCGTCTCGATCGTCGAGGCCGCCACCAAGCCGCACCTGCCGTGCACAAGACCTATCCATGGCCAAGCCCGTTTACGTGCTCAACGGACCAAATTTGAATCTTCTGGGCTCGCGCGAACCCGATATTTACGGCGCCGAGAGCCTGGACGACGTGCGGGCGCGCACCCTCGAAAAGGCCGGTCAGATGGGACTTGAGATCGAGTTCCGCCAATCCAATCGCGAAGGCGAATTGGTCGACTGGATTCAGGAGGCCCGCGAGAAGGCAAGCGCACTGATCGTCAATGCCGGCGCCTACACCCACACCTCGGTCGCCATTCTCGATGCGCTTCTGGCCGCCGATATTCCTTGCATCGAGGTGCATCTTTCGAACATTTTCCAGCGGGAGGACTTTCGACAGCACTCCTACATTTCACAAGCCTCCCAGGGGGTCATCTGCGGTTTCGGTGCAAAGGGCTATGAATTCGCCGTCGAGGCCGTGGCCGAACACCTCTCCAGTACGTGACGTCACAAGGGCACGTTGAGCATCGTCCATGGCAAAAAAGACATCGCAAATAGACCAAAGCCTTATCCGCGAGCTCGCGGACCTGTTGGGTGAAACAGGCCTGAGCGAAATCGAAATCGAGCACGAGGGCCTGCGTGTGCGCGTTGCCCGCACGGTCGCAACCCCGGTCACCGCCCCGCCCCAGCAGGCGCCGACGGCGGCAGCCCCGACCTTCGAGTCGCCCGGCGCCGAGCCCAAGAACGAACTGGCCCAACATCCAGGCACCGTCATTTCGCCGATGGTCGGCACCGCCTTCCGTGCGCCAGAACCAGGCGCCGCCCCCTTCGTCGAAGTCGGCAGCACGGTCACCGAGGGGCAAACCGTGGTGATCATCGAGGCGATGAAGACCATGAATCACATCCCAACCCCAAAGGGCGGTACCGTGACCGCAATACTTGTCGAGGACGGGCAGCCGGTAGAGTTCGGCGAACCGCTGATCGTCATCGAATAGACACGGATACATTCTCAAGCATGTTCGACAAGATCCTCATCGCAAACCGGGGCGAAATCGCGCTTCGCATCGAGCGCGCGTGCAAGGAACTCGGCATAGCGACCGTTGCCGTCCATTCCACCGCCGACGCCGACGCCATGCACGTCAAGCTGGCCGACGAGTGCGTTTGCATCGGGCCGCCAGCAGCTTCTGAAAGCTATTTGAACATCCCTCAGATTTTGGCCGCCTGCGAAATAACCAGCGCCGACGCGGTTCATCCGGGCTATGGATTTCTCTCTGAGAACCCCAAATTTGCCGAAATTCTGGACGAACACGGCATCACCTTCATTGGCCCAACCGCCGAGCACATCCGCTTGATGGGCGACAAGATCGCGGCAAAGGAAACAATGACGAAGCTGGGCATTCCGGTTGTGCCTGGTTCCAACTCCCCTCTCGAAAGTGACGCCGAAGCCATCAAGATCGCCGATAAAATCGGTTATCCCGTGCTGGTCAAAGCAGCAGGCGGTGGTGGTGGACGGGGCATGCAGGTGGCGCGCTCGGCCGATGATTTGCCAAGCGCCATCGCAACCGCCCGGGCCGAAGCCAGCACCGCTTTCGGCGACGACCGGCTCTATATCGAAAAGTACCTCTCCCGCCCGCGCCACATCGAAATTCAGGTGCTGTGCGACGGCCAGGGAACGTCCCTTCATTTGGGCGAGCGCGATTGCTCGCTGCAGCGCCGCCACCAAAAGATATTGGAGGAATCCCCATCGCCCGCACTCAACGCCGAGCAGCGGGACGACATCGGCGAGCGCGTCGCAACGGCCATGCGCGACCTCGGCTATCGCGGCGTCGGCACGGTTGAATTTCTTTATGACAACGGCGAATTCTATTTCATCGAGATGAACACGCGTCTGCAGGTCGAGCATCCGGTGACCGAGATGATCACCGGCATCGATTTGGTGATCGAGCAGATCCGCATCGCCGCCGGCTCCCCGCTCAGCCTCACTCAAAGCGACATCCAGCTCAACGGTACGGCGATCGAGTGCCGCATCAACGCTGAAAACCCGTCAACATTCATGCCCTCGCCCGGCAAGATCACCCAATTCCACCAGCCAGGAGGGCTCGGCGTGCGCGTCGATTCGATGGCCTATGCCGGCTACACCATTCCTGCCTATTACGACAGTTTGATCGGTAAGCTGATCGTCCACGCGCGTAACCGCAACGAATGCCTGATGCGGCTGCGCCGCGCGCTCGGCGAATTCGTCATAGAAGGTGTGGAGACAACCATACCGCTGTTCATCCGGCTGGTGGGCGAGCCCGACATAGTCAATGGCAGCTATGACATTCACTGGCTCGAAAATTATCTCAAGAAGCCGTAAACTGGCGGTCCCGAACCGCCATTTGACAAGCGCCGATGAGTTCCATCAACGACATCATGGTCGAGATCACCCCGCAGGTCCTGCTCAAGGCCTATGCGTGCGGTATCTTCCCGATGGCCGAAAGCGCCGACGACAACGCCCTCTATTGGATCGAACCCGAACAGCGCGGCATTCTGCCGCTCGATAGGATGCACCTCTCCCGCCGCCTGGCGCGCACGGTGCGCTCTGGCGCGTTTGAAATCCGCGTCGACTGCGATTTTGATGGCGTGATCGACGGCTGCGCCAGTTCGCGGCCCGGCCGGCGCAGCACCTGGATCAACGCGCGCATCCGCAAGCTTTACGCCGAGCTGTTCGAATTGGGTTATTGCCACACGGTGGAAGCTTGGCAGGACGGCCGATTGGTTGGCGGCCTGTACGGCGTTCATCTGGGGCGGGTATTTTTCGGCGAAAGCATGTTTTCAGCACGCCGCGATGCCAGCAAGGTCGCCCTGGTGCACCTCGTCGCACGCCTGAAACAAGGCGGCTTCATCCTTCTCGATACGCAGTTCGTGACCGAACACCTGCTGAGCTTCGGCGCCACCGAAGTCAGCCGCGAATCCTTTCAACGCCTACTCGAAGAAGCGCTGCTTGGGCGCGCCGACTTCTCCAGCCTGCCAGCGGACTATCCCGCGGATGCGGTTTTGCAGCTGGTGAGCCAAACGTCGTAGACGGGGTGTTCGACCGCGTGAAGGCCAGGGCTCTGGGCAAACATCCACCCGGTGAATATCCGTTGGGCCTCACCTGAGAGCTTGATTTCATCGACCTCGACGAACGCCGTTGTGAGCGGCGCTTCGGTGGCAGGGCGCGTGTGGCAGATGCGCGGCGTCACTTTGAGCGCGCCGAACTGGGCCGTTTCGCCCATCCGTATCTCAAGTGGCTTGATTCGCGCGGTCACCTTGTCGAGGGAAGCGAAAATGGCCACGTCGTTCTCGATCTTCTGGGCGCGCGCATGCGGCATGGCGAGCAAGGCACACAGAACCAGCACCGCCGCACCGCCCAATGTCTGCTTCGCAAAAACCGCCCGTCCCACTCTTGCCGCCTTCACCCGCCTCGTCTCCGCTGCCCCGCGCGCGTCCGTGGAGCGCTGGGGCATAAACATGGCGCGAGCGTGGCGTTTGCCCATCAGAGCGCCAATTTAGCCAGGACGCGCAGCCGCACATAGTCTGCCCACCAGGTGCCGGACGAATCGCACAATGAGGGCGCCAGCAATTCTTCCGCCCCTGCAACGACCAGCGCGCGCGTCTCCGCGTCGAATTGGTCGAGAAAGATCTTGCCGAAGGTCTCAAGCCAACCCGCAAGCCCTGTCGGCAACGGCGTGGGGCGCGGCACAAGTTCGATACGGACGACCTCAAAGCCGCCCTCCTCCAGCAGTTTGGCGTAGTCCTCGGCGGTCGGGAAGAACCAGGGACCGGCTAGGGCGGGATCGGCGCCGCGGATTTTGGCGATCGCGCGCAACGCGGTGATGATGGCCGCGATATTGCCGTGACCGCCGAACTCGGCGACAAAGCGGCCGCCCGGCTTGAGCGCTCGCCCAACCCCTGCGATCACCTGCTCGGGACGCGCCATCCAATGCAACGCCGCGTTCGAGAAGACGGCGTTGAATTCGCGCTCGAAGGTGAGTGCATGGCCATCCATTTCGCGGGCATCGACGCCGCGTTCGCGCGCGCGCGCCAACATGTCTTGCGAGACGTCGACGCCAACGACCTGCGCGCCGGTCTGAGCGATCTCAAGCGCGTGCACCCCATCGCCACAGCCAAGATCGAGAATGCGCTCAGCCTCGCCTGGCGTCAGCCAGGTGAGTATCTCCGATCCCAAATCGGAAACAAATCGCGCGTTCTGGTGATATCCCGATGCCGTCCAGGTCTGCGCCCGCGAGGGATCGCGACCAGTCTCATCGGCACAACTCATCAGGACCTCCCCATCGCACGAAGCCCAATCCGATCAGTCCTCACCGGGCTGCCAAGCCTCGTAATCGCCCGTGGCCGGCGGCCGATGACCGGCGCGCAACGTGCTTCCGGGCGGCCGGTAGGCCTCCGGCGTGCCCGTCATGTTGGGGATATGGGCCTTTTGCCACGGCTTGGGGCGGTATCCCATTTCGGTGGGCGGTTCGGCGACCGTGTGGTGCAGCCAGCCATGCCAGTCGGGCGGCACTTTGGAAGCCTCGGCCAATTTCCGGTAGATGACCCAGCGGCGCGTGGCGCTGCGGTCGCGGTAATAGCGGTTGCCGAGCTCGTCCTCGCCCACCAGCACGCCCTTGCGCCAAGTGAAAAGGCGCGTGCCGATTGTGGTGCCTGTCCACCAGGCGAAAATCTCTTTGAATATGCCCATAAAAGCGGCCCTCGTCGGGGGCGGACTATGTCGTATTCGTTTTTGCCTGTCCAGGGGCGGAATGCGGCACTGACGGGCGTGAGCGAATCGGATTAGTCTCACACCGCGAACGCACGCCGCGCCGGCCATTACGGGGCGCGCGATATTCAAAGATTTCCCACACCTTTTCCAACCTTCTCACACAATTTTAACCCACCTAAACACAAGATTTAGCGGTTTGGTAGGCTCGGACATACTATCCCTTGACTGTATCGGGCGAGTCGTCTTAGCCTACTTCAATGCTGAGGGTGTCAGTTCCGGGGCGTTCCCAGAGTATCGAGGCGCAACCGGAGTTCCAAGGCATTCTCAGTCAGTTAATTCAGTCACTTAAACGGGTCTCTTCGCGTTAAATCGGCAGCGTGACGTACGCCCTTGAGGCGTCGAAACCGCCAGATGCGATCGACCGCAAAGAGGAGGCACGACCTGACAAATCCAATTCGGCCCGGCGCACATGCGCGCAGGCGGTCGGACTGCTTGGTCAGGAGCCGATTTTACGGCGTTGGCCGCGAGAATTAGGGAGTCTCGGGACAACTGGTCCCGCAGCTGCCGCAGGGTCAGCGCAACACGCAAAAAAATTGCGCGCGAACAAATATAAAGGGGCAAACAGAATGCAAATTGAGCGGCGGTTCACCAAGGCAAACCAATCACCCTACACGGCAATCGAATTCCACGAGGCTTCGAGCGAAATTCGCAACCCCGACGGTTCGGTGGTGTTCCGCTTCGAGCGCTTCGACGTACCGGCCCATTGGAGCCAGGTCGCGAGCGACATATTGGCCCAGAAATATTTCCGCAAAGCTGGCGTGCCCACGCGTCTCAAGCGCTTCGAGGAATCGACCGTTCCCTCCTGGCTGTGGCGCTCGGTGGCCGACGAGGCCGCGCTCGCCGAACTGCCGGAAGACGAGCGCGCCAGCAGCGAAACCGACGCCCGCCAGGTCTTCGACCGGTTGGCCGGAACCTGGACCTATTGGGGCTGGAAGGGCAATTATTTCTCCTCCGAAGAAGAGGCGCGCGCCTTTTATGACGAGCACCGCTACATGCTCGCCATGCAGATGGCCGCACCCAATTCGCCGCAATGGTTCAACACCGGCCTGCACTGGGCCTACGGCATCGACGGCCCGGCCCAGGGACATTTCTATGTCGATCATGAAACCGGCAAATTGACGCGCTCGGAAAGCGCCTACGAGCATCCCCAGCCCCACGCCTGCTTCATCCAGTCGATCGAGGACGATCTGGTGAACGAGAACGGCATCATGGATTTGTGGGTGCGCGAGGCCCGCCTGTTCAAATACGGCTCGGGCACGGGATCGAATTTTTCGAAACTGCGGGGCGAGGCCGAGTCGCTCTCGGGCGGCGGCAAATCGTCCGGCCTGATGAGCTTCCTGAAAATTGGCGACCGTGCCGCCGGCGCCATCAAGTCCGGCGGAACCACCCGCCGCGCCGCCAAGATGGTCGTCGTCGACATCGACCATCCCGACATCGAGAGCTACATCAACTGGAAGGTCGACGAAGAGCAGAAGGTTGCAGCGCTCGTCGTTGGCTCGCGCATCTGCGCCCAGCACCTCAACGCCGTCATCAAGTCTTGCATCAATTGCGAGGCCGATGGCGACGACTGCTTCAAGCCGGACAAGAACCCGGCGCTGAAGCGTGAAATTCGGGCAGCCCGCAAGGCGATGGTGCCCGACAATTACATCCAGCGTGTCATCCAGTTCGCACGCCAAGGTTTCGCGTCGATCGATTTCAAGACCTACGACACAGACTGGGATTCGGAGGCCTACCGCACGGTCTCGGGACAAAATTCGAACAATTCCGTACGAGTCACCGATGCTTTCCTGACCGCAGCAGAGGAAGACGGTGACTGGGTGCTCGTCCGGCGCACCGACGACCAGGTCGCAAAGACGGTCAAAGCCCGCGATTTGTGGGACCAGATCGGCTACGCGGCCTGGTCGTGTGCCGACCCCGGCGTCCAATTCCACACCACCATCAACGACTGGCACACGTGTCCGGCCTCAGGCGAAATCCGCGCATCCAATCCGTGTTCTGAGTACATGTTTCTGGACGACACCGCCTGCAACCTTGCCTCCCTCAATCTGATGACCTTCCGTCAGAAGAGTGGCGACTTGGATGTCGCAGCCTTCGAACACGTGGTTCGTCTGTGGACCATGGTGCTCGAAATTTCCGTCGCCATGGCGCAGTTCCCATCGCACCAGATCGCCCAGCGCTCGTACGACTACCGCACCCTTGGCCTGGGCTTTGCCAATATCGGCGGCCTGTTGATGGCATCAGGCATCGCCTATGACAGCCGCGAAGGCCGCGCATTGGCCGGCGCCATCAGCGCATTGATGACGGGCGTCGCGTATGCCACCTCGGCCGAAATGGCGGGCGAGCTTGGCCCCTTCCCGCACTTTGACGAGAACCGCGAGCACATGCTGCGCGTGATCCGCAATCACCGCCGCGCCGCCAAGGGCAAGCGCGATGGTTATGAAGATCTCTCGACCACGCCTGTCGCGCTCGACCATGAGGGCTGCCCCGATAAAGTGCTCGGCCGCCACGCGGTTGAGGCCTGGAACCAGGCTTATGAGCTCGGCAAGAAGCACGGTTACCGCAACGCGCAAGCCAGCGTCATCGCGCCGACCGGCACGATCGGCCTTGTGATGGACTGCGACACCACCGGCATCGAGCCCGATTTTGCGCTCGTCAAATTCAAGAAGCTCGCCGGCGGCGGTTATTTCAAGATCATCAACCGCATGGTGCCCGACGCGCTTAGAACCCTTGGCTATGACGACGACACAATCAGCGGCATCATCGATTACGCCGTCGGTCTGGCAACGCTCTATGGCGCGCCTCACGTCAATCACGAGACCTTGATGGAAAAGGGTTTCAGCGAAGAGGCGCTGGAAAAGGTCGAGGCTGCCCTCGGTGAAGCCTTCGACATCTCCTTTGTCTTCAACAAATGGACCCTTGGCGAAGAGTTTTGCCGCGATACGTTGGGGCTCGCGACCGAGCGCCTGGATGCCAGCGATTTCGACCTGCTGCGCGAGATCGGATTCTCGCGTGAAGAGATCGAGGCGGCCAACGATTATTGCTGCGGCGCGATGACGCTCGAGGACGCTCCCGGTCTCGAAGAAGAGCACCTTGCCGTCTTCGATTGCGCCACGCCGTGCGGACGCAGAGGCACGCGCTCACTGTCGGTCGAAAGCCACATCCAAATGATGGCCGCCGCCCAACCCTTCATTTCGGGCGCCATTTCCAAGACTATCAACATGCCCAATGACGCCGCCGTGAACGACTGTAAGGCGGCTTACGAACTCTCCTGGCGGCTGGCCTTGAAGGCCAATGCGCTATACCGCGACGGCTCCAAGCTCTCGCAGCCATTGCAATCGCAACTCCTGGCCGACGACGACGATGACGAGCAAACGCTGGAGTCGCTCACCGCCGATAACCCGGCGCAACTGCGCGCCGGCGTACTCGCCGAGCGGATCGTCGAGCGGGTGGTGGAACGCGTTGTCACTCAACGCGAAAAACTGCCCCACAGGCGCAAGAGCTATACCCAAAAAGCCATTGTCGGCGGCCACAAGGTCTATCTCCATACCGGCGAATACGAGGATGGCCGGTTGGGCGAAATCTTTATCGACATGCACAAGGAGGGCGCTGCCTTCCGCTCACTGATGAACAACTTCGCCATCGCCGTCTCGGTCGGACTGCAATACGGCGTGCCGCTGGAGGAGTTCGTCGACGCCTTCACCTTCACCCGCTTCGAGCCCGCCGGCATCGTCCAAGGCAACGACACCATCAAAAACGCCACGTCGATCCTCGATTACATTTTCCGCGAACTCGCCGTCTCCTATTTGGGCCGGCACGAACTGGCGCACGTGGATCCGGCCGATATCAGCTCCATGGCCATGGGATCTGGCGTCGAACAAGAGCGCGGCCAAGCCGCGAGCCAACTGGTCAGCCACGGTTTCGTGCGGGGCCTGCCGCCCCAGCTCATGGTGGCGAACGGACAAGCCTCGGAGACGGGGGCCGTGGACGGTGCGTCAGGCGCAACACAAACCAGTCAATCCTCCCATGCGCTTGTTGAAACTGAGCCGCAGCCACGCTCTCTTGGGGCAGTGGCGGCGGAAGTGGGATCCTCCCCCCACTCCGCCGTCGGTAATCTCGGGCCCGTCAGCGACCTGTCGGGGGTGGCCGAGATCACCGATGCCGTGGCCGCCCTTGCCGATAGTAGCGGAAACCTCGAAACCGGCCCCACTGCGCTTCAAGCGGTCCGCTCGCCCGCCGAACAGATCGTCGAGGCCCGCATCAAGGGCTATGAGGGCGAGGCCTGCGGCGAGTGCGGCAACTTCACGTTGTTGAGGAACGGCACGTGCTTGAAGTGCGATACTTGTGGTGGCACGAGCGGGTGCAGTTGATTCTAGACTTGAGTATAGGATTTAGTAATGTGTCAATCAAAACAACGAGTCAGTGCTACTAAACGACTTATCAATCACTACCCGCACTGCTGTTTCTGCGGTGGAAACCAGCCGGCTGAAACGCGTGATCACTTGCCGCCAACAGTTTTCTTTGACGGAAATCACCGACCAGAAGATATAGTTGTGCCGGCGTGCACCGCCCGCAATGTCGGAAGTCGCGAAAGTGACAGAATTGCCGCGTTCTATTCTCGAATTGGATTCGCCGAACCAACCCGGACTCAGCGAACTGATTTTCAAAAATTGTCGAAAGCCATCCGTGAAAATAATCCTGAGATAGCGCGAGAATGGTCAGTTGACGATCGTCGAATTCAGCAGAAGGCGAGATTCTTTGCACATAAGCACGGCCTCTTTTGTGAAGACGATCCAAGAGCGATTCTTCTAGGTCCAGAGGCAATCAACCATCTGAACCTATTCGTCCACAAATTCACGCTCGGTCTGTATTTTCACGTGACCAAACTATCGGTGCCAAAAAATGGAGATGTAACCGCTGCAATTTGGCCAAAGGAGGTCATTCTCGAAAAAGGATTCCCAGACGTTATTTCTGACATCATGGGACCAACAGTCATCCTGAAACAGGGTAAGTGGCAAACGGGCAGGCAGTTCAAATACCGAACTGCACGAGATTCAGAATTGGGTTTCTTTGCTCGCATGTCCGCATTTCGGGATGCATTCGCGGTCATTGACGTCGTAATACATGATCTGAGAAAAATCGATGATCGCGGCACCCGATCACTGTTCCTGGATCCCACAAAGCTGTTCAGTATTCTAGTTGAGAACAGATTCAAAACCCTGCAACCCCACAATCAATTGGCATCTTGAGCGGCACGAGCGGGTGCTCTTGATGCACTAGGCGGATGGGACTGGGGGCGCTATCGTGAGGGCTTATTCCCGTCACGAGGTGCCCCGATGTCCCGTGTTTTCACAAGGTTTACCGCCCTTACCGTTCTGGCGCTTTTGCTTCTCTCGCCGGCTCTGCTGCTTGAGGCCCGCGCCGAACCGATCCAGTTTCAATCCGCCGACGGGCTCGCCATTACGGGCGAGGTGACGCGGCCGCAAGGCGCCCCCAAAACCGCCATCGTGCTCTTCCACCAGGCGGGCTCGAGCCGCGGCGAATACCACACCATCGCGCCAAAACTCGCTGAAAAGGGTTATCTGGTGCTGGCCATCGATCAGCGCTCAGGCAACGGCTTCGCCGGCATCGCCAACGAGACGGCCAAGCGGGCGCGCAAGGCCTCCATGGGCACCAAATACACCGACGCAATCCCTGACCTAGAGGCGGCCGTCGCTTATGCACGCGGTCCGCTTGGGGCTGAAAAGGTGATCGTCTGGGGCTCGTCCTATTCGGCCGCGCTGGTGCTGGCGCTGGCCGGCCAAGACCAAGGCTTCGCCGACGGCGTGCTGGCATTTTCGCCCGGCGAATATTTCAGCGGCAAGCCGGCCGTCAAGACCAACGCCGCCAAGATCGCCGTGCCCGTCTTCATCACCGCCGCCAAATCCGAGGCCGGCCAGTGGGCGGCCATCTTCAAGGCCATTCCCGATACGACGGTCAAAACGGGCTTTGTGCCCAAGGGTGTGGGCCTGCACGGCTCCTCCGCGCTGATCCCCGATCGCTCGACCAACGAGGACGAGTATTGGGGGGCGGTCGAGGCCTTTCTCGCCCAGAACCTGCCGCCTGGTCCGAATTAGGCGCGCTTTTGCTTCGGCGCGGGCGGGTTGTGGATCGCGGCGCGCAACAACAGATAAAGCACCACCGCGTTCAGCAAATGCCAGGCCCAGTGGCTTCCGATTCCGTTGGCGGCACAGGCAAACTCGAGCCGGTCGATGCTGCGCAACGCCAGCGATACGACGAAGACGCCAGTGGCGGCCATGAGCCAACGGCCCGCCCCATGTCGCTTGGCGCTCAATGTCGCGGCCAACACCACCAGCATCAGTAGCGCCGGTGCGTAAAAGGCCGAGCCGTTGAACCACGGCGGCATCGCGAAGGTGGTGATTGTGACCAGAACCGCGAGCGCGAGCGCCAAAGGCAGTGCGAGACCGACAAACCAGCGCAGCGCCAGGCCTACATAGGCAAGAATGAAGAGACCGATGGGTGCGACATCGGCAATGCGCGCCCAGACGGTGGCGTAGGTATGGAACAAGAAGCTCCCCGCCCCAATCACCGCGAGCAGACCGATGAAGCAGGCAATCACGCCGGCACCCCGCAGCGGCCTATGGTTGCGGAAATAAAGCCAGGCGAACACCGCGGCCGCGATGAAGCCCAGATTGGAGAGCGCATTGAGGGGTTCGGCCCAAAAGGAGGGATCGAGCCCCCGTTCGCAGTAGCAGCCGATACGGTCCCAGGCACCCAGCCCCGGCGCCTGGCATGACTGAACAACCGAACCAACCACTCAAGCCCCCTCCTCGATCAAGATATGGTCCAGAAAACCATCCTCCTGCAGCCGCGCCAGCAACGCCATTAGCGCATGCTCCAGCCGGTCCGGGTCGGTCGAACGCAACACCAGATTGGTGCCGAGCCTGCCCATCTCGAAAAACGGATAGCTTCCCATGGCGACATCGTCGAACTGGCCCTGAACCGCCGTCAGGCCGGGCGCCACATCACCCTCGGCCACCATAACGCGGATCGTGCGGCTGAGCATCCTGGCGCCGCACTCAAGATGCGGCGTCACTGCATCCAGCATCACTTGCATGATGGCCGGCACGCCCGCCATGACGATGACGTTCTCCAGCATGAAGCCCGGCGTCATCGAGATCTTGTTGTCGACGAGTTGGGCGCCGTGGGGGATGCGCGCCATGCGCAGACGCGACTCGGTCAGCTTGGCCTCGTCGTAGCGCGTGCGCATCTGCTCAACCGCGCGCTCGTCGATATCGATGCCCACCCCAAAGGCCACGGCAATCGAATCGGCTGTGATGTCGTCGTGCGTCGGCCCGATACCGCCGGTGGTGAAGACGTAAGAATAGGCAGCCCGCAACGCGTTCACCGCCTCGACGATTTCGACTTCGACGTCGCCGACGATGCGCACCTCGCGAAGCTGGATACCGATCGCGGTCAGATGGTCGGCGATGTAGCCGATATTCTGATCCTTGGTGCGGCCCGACAAGATCTCGTCACCGATCACGACCACCGCCGCGGTGATTGTTTTAGCTGCCGATTTTGCGCCACCACTGCTCATCAAACCGCCCTGTTCCGGCCCAGTCTAACGTCTTGTGAGGGGTCTGCCATGCCTTTATGGTCACCGGCCATGCACTACCCCACTCCCCTCCAAAAAGGCGTACTCGTCAAGCGTTACAAACGCTTTCTGGCAGACGTCGAGTTGGCCTCGGGCGAGCTTGTTACCGCCCATTGCACCCAGCCCGGCTCCATGATGGGCCTGATCGAGCCAGGAAATCACGTCTGGCTATCGCAAAGCGACAATCCCAAACGCAAGCTCAAATACTCTTGGGAACTGGTCGAGGTCGACCTCGGCGGCGGCCCGGTCATTGTCGGCGTCAACACCGGGCTGCCCAATCGGCTTGTGGCGGAGGCGGTCGAAGCGGGCGAGATCGACGAATTGACGGGCTATGACGGGCAGAAACGCGAAGTGCGCTACGGCGAGAACAGCCGGATAGATATTCTGCTAACCCGCCAGGACACCCCGCCCTGCTATGTTGAGGTCAAGAATGTCACGCTGATGCGCGAACGCGGCCGCGCCGAATTTCCCGATGCGGTGACGACCCGCGGCGCCAAGCATTTTGTGGAACTCGCCGGCATGGTCAAGCAGGGCCACCGCGCGGTGACGGTGTTCATCGTGCAACGAGCCGATGCCGAGGGTTTCGCGATCGCCCGCGACATCGATCCCACTTATGGCGAGACCTTCGATGCCGCCAAAGCCGCCGGCGTCGAGGTCGTGGCTTATGTCTGCGCGCTCTCGCCCGAAAAAATCGAAATCGCCCGCCAGATACCGATCATTGCTTGAGCGTTGGATGGCATTTAACGAATTTCAGGCTTATCTTGTGGCCAACGCAAAGAGCCAGAGACCAGAGTGATGCAAAATTTGGAAATGGCCCGAACGGGCAGCCACGAAAACGCGATCAAGCTGCACGGAGCGAGTGCTTTTGCTGGCATGGCGCAAGCGGGAGCGCTGGCAGCCGAGGCGCTCGACCATATGGTCGATCTGGTCCGCCCCGGCATGACGACGGGCGAGCTCGACGATTTCGTTTTTCAGTTTGCACAGGACAACGACGCCATTCCCGCCCCGCTGAACTATCGCGGCTTCCCGAAATCCATATGCACCTCGATCAATCACGTGGTCTGCCACGGCATTCCGGGCTCTCGCGCGCTGAAAGAGGGCGACATTCTCAATGTCGACGTCACGCTGATTGTCGATGGCTGGCACGGCGATACCAGCCGGATGTATCCGGTCGGCGCCATATCGCGCGCCGCCGAGCGGCTGATCGAGGTGACACACGAAGCGCTGATGCGCGGCATCGCCACCGTCAAACCCGGCGCTACCACCGGCGACATTGGCAGCGCCATCCAGACCTACTGCGAAGCCGAGCGCTGCGGCGTGGTGCGCGACTTTTGCGGCCATGGATTGGGACGCGTCTTCCACGATCGGCCCAACATCTTGCACTATGGCGAAGCAGGTCAGGGGATTACGCTCAAGCCCGGCATGTTTTTCACCATCGAACCGATGATCAATCTCGGCAAACCGCACGTGAAGATCCTGTCAGACGGCTGGACGGCGGTGACACGCGACCGCTCTCTCTCAGCCCAATTCGAGCACACTGTGGGCGTCACGGAGACGGGCAATCAGATCTTCACGAACTCGCCCAAGGGGCTCGACCGACCACCCTACCAATAGGAAGATCCATTGCGTATGGGCGCCCCGTCTGCCCAAAAACCTCATTTTCACGGACATCGCGACCGCCTTCGCGGCCGCTTCCGCGCCCTGGGGCCGGACGGTCTGGCCGATTACGAACTGCTGGAGCTGATCCTGTTCCGCGCCCTACCCCGGCGCGACACCAAGCCGCTCGCCAAGGCGCTGATCGATGCCTTCGGGTCGTTCCCCGAGGTGATTCAGGCACCCGAAAACCGGCTTCTGGAAGTGCCCGGCGTCGGCGAAGGGGTGGTGGGCGAGCTCAAACTCGTGCGCGCGGCAGCCCTTGCCATGCTGCGCGGCGACATCGGCCAGCGCCCCGTTGTCCAGTCCTGGCAGGCGGTGCTCGATTATTGCCGCGCCGCCGCTGGTTTTGCCGATAAGGAACAGTTCCGCATCCTGTTCCTCGACAAGGCCAACCGCATCATCGCCGATGAGGTGCAACAGGAAGGCACCGTCGACCACACGCCAGTTTATGTGCGCGAGATCGTCAAGCGCGCCCTCGAGCTTTCGGTCACCGCCATTATTTTGGTGTACAACCACCCCTCCGGCGATCCCACGCCCTCACGCGCCGACATCGACATGACCAAGGAGATCGTCGAGGCGGCGCAAAAACTGGGGGTCGTGGTGCACGATCACATCGTCGTCGGCAGAGAGGGTCATGCGAGCTTTCGGACGCTGGGTCTGATCTGATATCGCTAGGCGCCTGCTGGCACTCTCCCGCCATCTTTTTGCTCTCGAATGGCGCGCTGGCAAGAATGTGCCGGCGCGCACGCTTGAAGACGCGTCCGGTCAAACTCCCCAATGGGTCGTGAGATGCTGCATCATCCATCCAAAACCGGCATCCCGACCGAGCAGGACGCCGCAATTGGCAAACGGGGTCTTGGCGTGGACATCGTCTCCCTTGCCACCGCCTTGCCTTCCCACGAGCTCGACCAGCAAGCCATGCTCGCGCGCGTCCGCGACGTGTTTCCCCACCTTGCTCACCTGGATGGGGTTTTTGCCAACACCGGAATCGAACGGCGTTATGCCTGCATGCCGCTGGATTGGTACGTCGCCGAACACGGTTGGGAGGCCCGCGGCGCCGTCTTCGCACGGGAAGCGCTCGCGCTTTTGGAAGAGGCCGCGGCCAAGGCGTTGGCGGCGGTCGGGCTCGATCCCCACGAGATCGACGCCATCGTCACCGTTTCGACGACGGGGGTATGCGTCCCCAGTCTCGATGCAATGCTGATGAACCAGTTGGCCTTCCGCCAGGATACCGAGCGCCTGCCGATATTTGGTCTGGGGTGCGCCGGCGGCGTGACGGGCCTTGCCCGGAGCGCACATCTCGCCAATTCGCGGCGCAGTGGTTACGTTCTGCTTCTGGTGGTCGAACTCTGCAGCCTCAACTTTCGCTTGAGCGATTCCAGCAAGGCGATGTTCATCTCTACCGCGCTGTTTGGCGACGGCGCGGCCGCGCTCGTGCTGCGCGCACCAGAGACAGCCGATACGCCAACCAGCGGCACAAAGCGCCAGATCCCCCGCATCATCGCAACCGGCGAACACTTTTGGCCGAAAAGCGAGAACCTGATGGGCTGGTCCATCGAACCCGACGGATTTGGCGTCGTAATCAGCACCCGCATTCCAGCCTTTGCGCGCGGCAAGCTGCGCGCCGCCATCGAGGGTTTCCTCGGCAAGCACAACCTGGCGCTCGAGGATATTGATGGTTTCGTGATGCATCCAGGCGGCCGCAAGGTGCTTGAGGCCATGGCCATGGCGCTGGAGCTTGAAGAACGCGACCTCGCCGCCTCCTGGCGAGTCCTGCGCAACTACGGCAACATGTCTTCACCGACCGTTCTCTTCGTGCTCGAGCAGGCGATTGCATCAGGCGCCACGGGCCTTCATCTGATGGCGGCATTGGGTCCCGGTTTTACGGTTTCCTTCGCACTTTTGGAGCTTTGACGTGTCGCTCATCTCGTTTTTGGGCGCGCCTCAAATTGCCGCCATTTTGATACTCGCCCAACGCGGCCTCGAAGAGCTCTATTCGGCCCGCAACACGAACGCCCTGCTGGCCAAAGGCGCGCGCGAGGCGGGACGGGCCTTCTACCCGGTCGTCGCGGTCACGCATCTGGCATGGATCTTCGGCTTGTATTTGCTGATTCCGCCAGAGGCGCCCGTGTATTGGTCGCTGATCGGGGTCTATCTGCTGCTTCAACCCGTGCGCTATTGGGTGATCTGGTCGCTGGGGCCCTATTGGACCCACCGCATCATCACGCTGAAGGACACGCCGCTCGTCCAACGCGGTCCCTACAAGGCAATCCGGCACCCCAACTATATCGTGGCCGTTATCGAGACGGCGCTCCTGCCGCTTGCCTTCGGAGCTTGGGCCTATGCGCTCATTCTGACCGCCATTTGGGCGGTCGTTTTGAGCTACAAGATTCATTTGGAGGATACCGCTCTGGTGGAGCGGCGGGAGATCAGTGCCGCGGATTTCGATCAGGCTTGAGAGCGGCCAATCTAGCTTGGGTCAGGTCCGAACAGCAGCACGGCGTTCAAACCACCAAAAGCAAATGAGTTGGACATGGCGTAGGTGATCTCACGCTCGCGCCCGACATTGGGCGTATAGTCCAAATCGCACTCCGGGTCCGGATCGTCGAGGCCTATGGTCGGCGGCACGAAATTGTTCCTCATGGCCATGATCGCGGCCGTCGCTTCGATGCCACCGCAACCACCCAGGCAATGGCCGTGCATCGACTTAGTCGACGAGATCGAAACATCGTTGGCCTCCTTTCCAAACACGCGCTTTATGGCGCGCGTCTCGTTGGCGTCATTGACGGTCGTCGCCGTCCCGTGGGCGTTGAGGTAGGAGATGTCGCCGGGCGACAACTTGGCGTCATCGAGCGCCATCTGCATCGCCGTCGAGGCGCCGTCAATCGAGGGATTGACCATGTCGGCGGCATCGGACGTCATGCCGTAGCCGACGAGTTCGACCAAGATATTGGCGCCGCGCGCCTTGGCCCGCTCCAGCTCTTCGAGCATCATCACGCCACTGCCCTCGGCAAGCACGGTGCCGTTGCGGTTTTTCGAAAAGGGCAGAATGGCATCAGGGCTCAACACCCGCATAGCCTGCCAGGCCCGCATCGAACCGAAGGCCAGCGATGCCTCCGAGGCGCCAGCAAGGCCCAGATCGATCAAACCTTCGCGTATCATCCGGTAGACCAGTCCGATCGAGTGGGTCGCCGTCGAACACGCGCTCACAACGCCGAAACACGGGCCTTTGATTCCGTATTCGATGCTGACATGGGCGGCGGCCGAACTGCCGATCGATTTGAGCAGCGTCAGGGGATGGGTCGCGCGTTTGTTGTCCTTATAGAGCGCCTTGTAAGAGCTCTCGAGTGTCGTCAAACCGCCGATCCCCGACCCGATGATCGAAGCTGCGCGATAACTCTCATCGTCGCCAAGCGGCATCGCAATGCCCGACTGCTCGACCGCCTCCTGGGCGGCGAGGCCGGCGAATTGTGAATAGCGGTCGGCATGATGAAACTGCCGGGTCTTCAACTGCGCCCTGGGGTCGAAGTCCTGCACCTCGCCGGCGATGGTGATGTAGAGCTCATCGGTGGGGAAGCTCTTGATCTCGCCGATCCCACACTTGCCTTGTTTGAGCGCTTCCCAAAACGTGGGGACGTCTGTCCCGACCGGTGTCACAACACCGTGGCCGGTCACAACGACACGCCTACGACCTTTATCTATTGTCATGAATCTCGATTGGTAGGGGTGGAAGCTTCAAAACGGCTCAGCTCCCAAATGTTGCGACAGTGCTAGGCCGTCGCGCTCGAGGTCTCCGCGATAATCGTCTTGACCTTATCGACCACCGACCCAACGGTCGCGAAATCCTCAACTTCCTCATTGGCATTGTAAGGAATTTCAATTCCGAAAGTATCCTCAATGTCGAACACGATCACAGCAAGATCGAGCGATTCGATGTCGAGGTCCGCCAATGGAGTCTCAAGGCCGATATCGTCGGAGGGCTCCTTCATATTTTTTTTCAAGATCTCTATGACCTTTGTTGCTGTTTCGTCCATGTCGCTCTCCTTGGCCCCGAGCACTCGGGGTTCACATGCACTTCGCCATTCTGGTATCGCAGATGGAATTCACGAGCAAGCCGAGCGTTGAAATAGTCTTAAATTCAAACGGAGTCTAGCGCCCCACGTCAATCATTCAAGCCTGCCGTCAAGGCGTTCTGCATTTCCTTGATTTGGGTCAAGTATTCCTTCGCCGAATTAAGCCGATTCCCTTGCGTCTAGCCCTGCTCAGCTCAATCGCATTACCACGACACCGGCACCCATGATATAGTTTTTCATAGCGCATCCGGGCGAAATCGCAACGCCATTCACACCCTCACATCGGTAAGCGTGAGCGACGACTGCGCCCGTTTGTAGCGCTAAGACATGCGCCAAGTGAAGAGCAAATTCGATATGACCACAGTACGCCCGCGTAAATCCCGCACGTCAACCAAACACCGCACCGACTATCCTTGGCTCAACAGTTATCCCGATTCCGTCGCCTGGGACGCCGAAATACAGCCCAAAACGCTTGGCGATTTGCTGGATGAGTCGGTCGCCAAATTCGCAACCTGCACATGTACGCGTTTTCTTGGCAAAACAATGACGTATGCCGAAGTCGGCAACGCCAGCGACCGTGTCGCAAAGGGTCTCCAGGCCCAAGGCGTGGGCAAGGGAACACATGTCGGTCTGCTGCTGCCAAACACGCCGAGCTATGTGGCGTTTTACTACGGCGTCCTCAAGGCTGGCGGCACCATCGTCAATTACAACCCGCTTTACACGGTCGAAGAACTGGTTGGCCAAGCAAAAGATAGCGAGACCAGTATCCTGGTGACGCTGGACTTGAAAATGTTGTTGGACAAGGCCGAGGCTCTGCTGGCGGCCGGCGTCATAAAACAGGTCGTTGTATGCTCGTTCGCCGACCTGCTACCGCCTGTGAAGTCTCTGTTGTTTCGCCTGCTGAAGCGGAAGGATCTGAGTGATCCACTCAAGTCAGCGCACCGCGACAAGATTATTCTCGAACGCGATCTCATTGCCAATGACGGCCGCTATAAAAAGCGTGACATTGAGCCCTATCACGACATCGCGGTCCTGCAATACACCGGCGGCACCACTGGCACGCCCAAAGGCGCCATGCTCACCCACGCCAATTTGAGCATCAACGTCCTACAGATACAGAACTGGACAACGAATCTCATACCGGGCGAAGAGCGTGTGCTGGCTATCCTGCCTTTTTTCCACGTATTTGCGATGACCACGATCCTCAATTTCGGCGTGGTCATGGGCTCGGAAATGATACTGATGCCGCGTTTCGAACTCGACGAAGCACTTAAATTAATCGGCAAATGCAAGGTAACTGTGCTGCCCGGCGTACCCACGCTCTATAATGCGATATTGCATCATCCCAAGATCGGCAGCTTCGATCTCTCTACTCTCAAGTTCTGCATCTCGGGCGGCGCGGCGCTGCCCATCGAGGTCAAACGGGCCTTCGAAGAGGTGAGCGGTTGCGTGCTGGTCGAGGGTTATGGGCTGAGCGAAACCGCACCCGTGGCAACCTGCAATCCGATTGATGGCCCTATAAAAGAAGGGTCGATCGGCATACCCGTACCGCAAACGGTTCTTTCCATTCGCGCCATACACAATCCCGAAAAAGAGCTCGCCATAGGCGAAGACGGCGAAATCTGCATTCAAGGGCCGCAGGTCATGACGGGGTATTGGAACAAGCCCGACGATACAAGTGATACCTTTGTTGGCGACTTTTTCCGCACAGGCGATGTCGGCCATATGGACGACGAGGGATTCACTTTCATCATCGACCGCCTCAAGGACATGATCAACGCCTCTGGCTTCAAGGTCTATCCGCGCAGAATCGAGGAGGCGATTTACGAGCACCCGGCCGTAGAAGAAGTGACCGTTGTCGGCATTCCCGACGAATACCGCGGCGAGGCTCCCAAGGCTTTCGTCAAGCTCAAGAACGATCAAACGACGAGCGTAGACGACATAATGAATTTTCTCGTGCCGAAGATTTCGAAGCTTGAAATGCCCAGCGAAATCGAATTCCGCGACGAGCTGCCCAAAACCATGGTCGGTAAGCTGTCGAAAAAGGAATTGCGCGCCGAGGAAGAAGGCAAATAGGCCCGACCGCCCCCGGCCCAAACCGAGGTTCGACGGACATTTGAGCGTGATCGCCACGAAAAAGGCGGCGCGTCAGTTGTCGCTATTGCTGGATTTAGAGCCTGCGCAAGGCACCGCTACCAATGGGTCTTAATCGACCCGCCGCCAAACGCGCTGACCACACTCCATGGTGCCCGCGCGGCAGCCATTGACATGGATCACCCCTTCCTTGACGACGCTGAGCTGCACCAAATAGGTCTTGCCATCTTCGGGGTTGTAGATTTTGCCCGACCATTTTTTGGACCCCTTCTTTGTGAGCCCCTTAAAGGTGGCAAGACCGATGACCGGACGGCTCTTTAACTTCGGATTGGGGTTGAGCTGATCCGTCGCCGGCGCGCCATCCTTGCCCTTGGGCTCGCGCAGCCAAACGATCTTGCTGCACAAGGTGGCACCACACGATCCAATGTGAACTTTTGCCTTGCCCTTGTCCGTCAACCACACGCCTTCCGGATCGTCAGCCAACGCCGAACCGGCGCCCATCACCAGAGTCAAAATCGAAACCAAACATAACCAACGCCTCATAACGCCCCTCCCGAAGCCAATGAAAGCCGTCCGCACACGAGGCGGACAGTGTTTTTTTGATCAGGTGCAGCTTGACGATCAGTCCGGATCCGGCCGTTAGCTCGGCGGCATTTTAACCGGTGAACTGATGCAACAGCCCGCTATCGGCAGCTTGTCATCCCTCGAGCATGTCGAGCGACGCGCCGTCGTTAGCGGAATACTCGGTCGCACCTCCCTAACCCACGCGCTAGGTTAGCATTCCGACCGGTTCTGTCGAGTGCCTTGTGGTGCTATTGACGGCGAATAAAGCAGTCCGAGCCGGCAAATTTCAAACGGTTGCAATAGGCAAGCGCCGCTGCCTTTCCGGTGATCGGTCCCACGCGTACGCGGTACCAGACGCCGAGGTCGCCCAAATCGACCCGTTTGATGATCGGCTGAACATTGCCCAGGAGTTGAGGGTTTCGCTGTCGCAGATCGTAAAAAACCTGCATCGCCTCACGCTCGTTCTGACGGGCGGCAACCTGAACCAAATACCGCTCGCCGTCATCACCCCTCCGGCTCTGGCCAGATTGGGGCGGCAAGGCTGCGACTTGGCGATTTTCTTGGCCGTTGCGAGGGCGTGGCGCGGCCCTGGGCGCAGCCTCGGGCGCGCTGAAGGCGACTGGCGGCGGCGCCACCGCGGCTTGGCGTTGCAACTGGCTCGGCCTGGCAGCCGCCGGCGGTGCGGCGGCAGGAGGCGC